>ENA-UOJK01000001-UOJK01000001.1-human-gut-metagenome-genome-assembly--contig:-C116-NODE-1-length-605656-cov-48.274747_pt1 | contig 605656 bp, 503 predicted proteins | sample MGYA00242348_ERZ723895 | MGnify/ENA metagenome assembly ERZ723895
CAGACTGACAGACATCACAAATCCCCGGGTGGGGATTTGTGTATAAGAGACAGCTGGGGTTAGGGGAACCCGTCGGCACAGGTTTGTACAACGTAACAGTACAATATGAATTACTTCTCTTTCCCGCGCCCGTGCATCTCCTGAAACAATTTACCGACCTCAACAAAATAATCCGTCAGCGAGTTGATCACGACCTGTACCTTCAGCGGCAGCTTATCTTTTTCGGTATATAACGCATAAACCGGGCGTGGATCTGACTGATAACGCGGCAGCAGGATCTCCAGCTCCCCACGATTGATCTCGTTGATCACCCACATCAGCGGCACGTAGGCGATCCCGGCACCCGCCGTCAGCCAGCGCACCAGCGTCATCGGATCATTAGTCACAAATCTTCCTTGTGGGATCAGGCGAGTCGAGATCCCTTCCGGTGCGATCAGTTCAAATTCATTGTCGGGCCGCACGCTGTATTCAAGCCATGAGTGACTACTTAAATCGGCGGGTTTTTCCGGTATGCCGTATTGTGTGAGATAGCTTTTTGCGGCGCACACCACCATTGGCATCGCGCCCAGACGGCGGGAAAACAGGCTGGAATCTTGCAACGCGCCGACGCGGATCACCACATCCAGACCGTCGGCAATCAGGTCGGGGGCAGGAATTCCGGTAACCAGATTGACGCTCAAACCTGGGTATTCTTTCAGCATTTTTGCTGTCAGCCCGGCGAGAACATTTTGTGCCATAGTTGAAGAACAGCCAATGCGCAGCGTCCCGATGGGGGTGTTATTGAAGGCATACAGTTGCTCATGAACATCCTGCACTTCATGGAGCATCCGACGGCAGCCCTGGTAGTAAATTCTACCGGCTTCGGTCAGGCCAATGCTGCGTGTGCTACGGTTTAACAGCTTTACCTGCAACTCATCTTCCAGTTTTGACACCGTCTGACTGATGGACGAAACGCTCATCTGTAGCTGTCTGGCGGCGGCGGTAAAAGAGCCAAATTCAACTACTTTGGCAAACACCGACATGCGTTTTAGTCGTTCCATTATTCACTCTGACTTAAAAGTGATTTAGATCACATAATATAGATAACAGCATAACAGTTACGCTAATATATTAAATATCAATCTACAGCAATGTTGCTCTCGCCCGGCTTTCCATGCCCTTCTCTGCGGCGACAGATGCTGAAAATAATAACGCCTGCTCTCTCTACAACCAAGGTCAACATGAGTCTGTTTCCCGTTATCGTGGTGTTTGGGCTGTCCTTCCCACCGATATTTTTTGAATTGCTTTTATCACTGGCGATTTTCTGGCTGGTGCGCCGGGTACTTGTGCCAACAGGTATCTACGACTTTGTCTGGCATCCGGCGTTGTTCAACACCGCGCTCTATTGCTGCTTGTTTTATTTGATATCGCGACTGTTCGTTTGAGGTTGAAGTGAAAACACTAATAAGAAAATTCTCCCGTACGGCCATCACGGTCGTATTAGTCATTCTGGCCTTCATCGCAATTTTTAATGCCTGGGTCTATTACACCGAATCCCCGTGGACGCGTGACGCGCGCTTTAGCGCTGACGTCGTTGCGATCGCGCCGGACGTTTCTGGACTCATTACCCAGGTGAATGTTCATGATAACCAGCTGGTGAAAAAAGGACAGGTACTGTTCACCATCGACCAGCCGCGCTATCAAAAGGCGCTTGAGGAAGCGCAAGCCGATGTTGCTTATTATCAGGTACTGGCACAGGAGAAACGCCAGGAGGCCGGACGTCGCAACCGTCTCGGTGTGCAGGCGATGTCCCGCGAAGAGATCGACCAGGCCAACAACGTACTACAAACGGTTCTGCATCAGTTAGCTAAAGCGCAGGCGACCCGCGATCTGGCAAAACTGGATCTTGAACGCACGGTGATCCGCGCGCCAGCAGATGGCTGGGTGACCAACCTCAACGTCTATACCGGTGAGTTTATTACTCGAGGATCAACGGCGGTTGCGCTGGTGAAACAGAACTCCTTCTATGTACTGGCCTATATGGAAGAAACTAAGCTGGAAGGGGTGCGCCCTGGGTATCGTGCGGAGATCACGCCGCTTGGCAGTAACAAAGTGCTGAAAGGGACTGTTGATAGTGTTGCCGCAGGGGTCACCAATGCCAGCAGCACGCGTGACGACAAAGGGATGGCGACCATCGACTCTAACCTTGAATGGGTACGTTTGGCGCAACGTGTTCCGGTACGTATTCGTCTCGACAACCAGCAAGAGAACATCTGGCCTGCGGGCACCACTGCTACGGTGGTAGTCACTGGCAAACAAGATCGCGACGAAAGCCAGGATTCGTTCTTCCGTAAAATGGCCCATCGCCTGCGTGAGTTTGGTTAATCACGATGGGTATTTTCTCCATTGCTAACCAACATATTCGCTTTGCGGTAAAACTGGCGACCGCCATTGTACTGGCGCTGTTTGTTGGCTTTCACTTCCAGCTGGAAACGCCACGCTGGGCGGTACTGACAGCGGCGATTGTTGCCGCCGGTCCGGCCTTTGCTGCGGGAGGTGAACCGTATTCTGGCGCTATTCGCTATCGTGGCTTTTTGCGCATCATCGGCACATTTATTGGCTGTATTGCCGGACTGGTAATCATCATTGCGATGATCCGAGCACCATTATTGATGATTCTGGTGTGCTGTATCTGGGCCGGTTTTTGTACCTGGATATCCTCGCTGGTACGAATAGAAAACTCGTATGCGTGGGGGCTGGCCGGTTATACCGCGCTGATCATTGTGATCACCATTCAGCCGGAACCATTGCTTACGCCGCAGTTTGCCGTCGAACGTTGTAGCGAGATCGTTATCGGTATTGTGTGTGCAATTATGGCGGATTTGCTCTTTTCTCCGCGATCGATCAAACAAGAAGTGGATCGAGAGCTGGAAAGTTTGCTGGTCGCGCAATATCAATTAATGCAACTCTGTATCAAGCATGGCGATGGTGAAGTTGTCGATAAAGCCTGGGGCGATCTGGTGCGACGTACTACGGCGTTACAAGGTATGCGCAGCAACCTGAATATGGAATCTTCCCGCTGGGCGCGGGCTAATCGACGTTTAAAAGCGATCAATACGCTATCGCTGACGCTGATTACCCAATCCTGCGAAACTTATCTTATTCAGAATACGCGCCCGGAATTGATCACTGATACTTTCCGCGAATTTTTTGACACGCCGGTAGAAACTGCGCAGGACGTCCACAAGCAGCTCAAACGCCTGCGGAGAGTGATCGCCTGGACCGGGGAACGGGAAACGCCTGTTACCATTTATAGTTGGGTCGCGGCGGCAACGCGTTATCAGCTTCTCAAGCGCGGCGTTATCAGTAACACAAAAATCAACGCCACCGAAGAAGAGATCCTGCAAGGCGAACCGGAAGTAAAAGTAGAGTCAGCCGAACGTCATCATGCAATGGTTAACTTCTGGCGAACCACACTTTCTTGCATTCTGGGCACGCTTTTCTGGCTGTGGACGGGCTGGACTTCCGGCAGTGGTGCAATGGTGATGATTGCGGTCGTGACGTCACTGGCAATGCGTTTGCCGAATCCACGCATGGTGGCGATCGACTTTATCTACGGGACGCTGGCAGCGCTACCGTTAGGGCTGCTCTACTTTTTGGTGATTATCCCTAATACCCAACAGAGCATGTTGCTGCTGTGTATTAGCCTGGCAGTGCTGGGATTTTTCCTCGGTATAGAAGTACAGAAACGGAGATTGGGCTCGATGGGGGCGTTGGCCAGCACCATAAATATTATCGTGCTGGATAACCCGATGACTTTCCATTTCAGTCAGTTTCTCGACAGCGCATTAGGGCAAATCGTCGGCTGTGTGCTCGCGTTCACCATTATTTTGCTGGTGCGGGATAAATCGCGCGACAGGACTGGACGTGTACTGCTTAATCAGTTTGTTTCTGCCGCTGTTTCCGCGATGACTACCAATGTGGCACGTCGTAAAGAGAATCACCTCCCGGCACTTTATCAGCAGCTGTTTTTGCTGATGAATAAGTTCCCAGGGGATTTGCCGAAATTTCGCCTGGCGCTGACGATGATTATCGCGCACCAGCGCCTGCGTGATGCGCCGATCCCGGTTAACGAGGATTTATCGGCGTTTCACCGACAAATGCGCCGCACAGCAGACCATGTGATATCTGCCCGTAGCGATGATAAACGTCGTCGGTACTTTGGCCAGTTGCTGGAAGAACTGGAAATCTACCAGGAAAAGCTACGCATCTGGCAAGCGCCACCGCAGGTGACGGAACCAGTACATCGGCTTACGGGTATGCTCCATAAGTATCAACATGCGTTGACCGATAGTTAAGTCAAAACCGACGCCCGAAGCGTCGGTTTTTTCATGGCTATACTTAGCGATGAACGGCAGAACTCGCCGCGAAACGTGACGGTGGCAACAGATGAATATTTATACCTTTGATTTTGATGAGATTGAGAGTCAGGAGGATTTTTATCGTGACTTTAGCCAAACCTTTGGTCTGGCGAAAGATAAGGTACGCGATCTCGACTCACTATGGGATGTGTTAATGAACGATGTCCTGCCGCTACCACTTGAGATTGAATTTGTTCATCTGGGAGAGAAAACGCGTCGCCGTTTTGGCGCGTTAATATTGCTGTTTGATGAGGCAGAGGAAGAGCTGGAAGGGCATTTGCGTTTTAATGTTCGTCATTAGCGCAAAAAAAGCCCCCGAACCGGGGGCAATATCGTCGGACAAGACGATGAGGGTTTATTTGTACAGTTCAGCCGTAGCGTGCCAGGTGTCACCACTACGAGCTTCAGTAATCTGGTAGGCCGTTGCGCCTTTCTCTTCCGCTTTTTTGTTCAGCATTTCACGCATATCCATTGGCGAAGACGCCACACCACTTACGGATACGGTCCCGATTGCTTCACGATTTTGTGCTTGTGCAGCATCAATGGAGTCGGCAGCGAATGCACCGAAAGAGAGAACAGAAAGTACGCTTAATGCAGCAACAGTGGTTTTGATTTTCATGATTTTTACCTCGACATAATCTTTTAGCTGGGCCTTTGTTTCGTGACCCATATCACAAAATCAAGTATACACTAATTATTGAACTAATTAATACCACGCTAACTGTTTCAGTTGATACTAAGTGTTAAAAATGTGAATTTTAATAACAAAAAAGAATTAAAAACACGATCATTTATTGTTAATTATAGTATTTTCAATTAGATAATGAATTTTGCATAATGTGCTTTTTTACTATATGTATTCATTGTGTGAATGATATGTCGCAGTAAAACGCACTATTCGTTAAATGAATCGCAGGGGAAAGCAGTGGGTTGATAGGCAAAAGCAACATTTTCCCCGCCGCCAGAAGCGACGGGGCAGAGATTAAAGCTCCTGGTCGAACAGCTCTAAAATCGCTTCGTACAGCTCTTTGACGGTGAAACCGTTAGCAGGGGTAGTAAAGATGGTGTCATCGCCAGCGATGGTGCCCAGAATACCTTCTGCTTTGCCCAGTGAGTCCAGCAGGCGAGCAATTAACTGCGCCGCACCAGGGCTGGTATGAATCACGACAACTGCATCGTTGTAGTCGATATCCAGTACTAGATTCTTCAATGGACTGGAGGTGGTTGGTACACCCAGTTCAGCTGGCAGGCAGTAAACCATTTCCATTTTGGCATTGCGTGTACGTACCGCACCAAACTTGGTCAACATCCGCGAGACTTTAGACTGATTAATATTGTCAAAGCCTTGCTCCTGCAACGCGGCGACGATTTCGCCCTGGGAGCTAAATTTCTCTTCTTTAAGTAATGCTTTAAATGCTTTAACTAGTTCTTCTTGCTTAGCCGAGCTTCGCATAAGTCACCCGATATGGTGGTTGATACAACATTATTGTGCATACAGATGAATTTTTATGCAAACAGTCAGCCCTGAAGAAGGCTGAAATAATGTTATGAAAGAGCGGGATTTTATCAAATTTCGTTATTGAGAAACATGCCTGCGTCACGGCCTGCAAATTCTGCTTAAAAGTAAATTAATTGTTATCAAATTGATATTGTTTTGGCTGAGCGGTAGGGTATATTGTCACCACCTGTTGGAATGTTGCGCTAATGCATAAGTGACTGTTAATTACGTAAGTTAGGTTCCTGATTACGGCAATTAAATGCATAAACGCTAAACTTGCGTGACTACACATTCTTGAGATGTGGTCATTGTAAACGGCAATTTTGTGGATTAAGGTCGCGGCAGCGGAGCAACATATCTTAGTTTATCAATATAATAAGGAGTTTAGGATGAAAGTCGCAGTCCTCGGCGCTGCTGGCGGTATTGGCCAGGCGCTTGCACTACTGTTAAAAACCCAACTGCCTTCAGGTTCAGAACTCTCTCTGTATGATATCGCTCCAGTGACTCCCGGTGTGGCTGTCGATCTGAGCCATATCCCTACTGCTGTGAAAATCAAAGGTTTTTCAGGTGAAGATGCGACTCCGGCGCTGGAAGGTGCAGATGTCGTTCTTATCTCTGCAGGCGTAGCGCGTAAACCGGGTATGGATCGTTCCGACCTGTTTAACGTTAACGCCGGTATCGTGAAAAACCTGGTACAGCAAGTTGCGAAAACCTGCCCGAAAGCGTGCATTGGTATTATCACTAACCCGGTTAACACTACAGTTGCGATTGCTGCTGAAGTGCTGAAAAAAGCCGGTGTTTATGACAAAAACAAACTGTTCGGCGTTACCACGCTGGATATCATTCGTTCCAACACCTTTGTTGCGGAACTGAAAGGCAAACAGCCAGGCGAAGTTGAAGTGCCGGTTATTGGTGGTCACTCTGGTGTTACCATTCTGCCGCTGCTGTCACAGGTTCCTGGCGTTAGTTTTACCGAGCAGGAAGTGGCTGATCTGACCAAACGTATCCAGAACGCGGGTACTGAGGTGGTTGAAGCGAAAGCCGGTGGCGGGTCTGCAACCCTGTCTATGGGCCAGGCAGCTGCACGTTTTGGTCTGTCTCTGGTTCGCGCACTGCAGGGCGAACAAGGCGTTGTCGAATGTGCCTACGTTGAAGGCGACGGTCAGTACGCTCGTTTCTTCTCTCAACCGCTGCTGCTGGGTAAAAACGGCGTGGAAGAGCGTAAATCTATCGGTACTCTGAGCGCATTTGAACAGAACGCGCTGGAAGGTATGCTGGATACGCTGAAGAAAGATATCGCCCTGGGCGAAGAGTTCGTTAATAAGTAATTGATTAGCGGATAATAAAAAACCGGAGCACAGACTCCGGTTTTTGTTTTTTTACGCTGACCTTAGTTGGTCGCCGGATATTCCTGAATGGTGACCTGCAATGTTAACTGTTTATCGTCACGCATCACGACAACCGGGATCACCGAACCAGGGCGAATTTCCGCGACCTGATCCATTGTCTCCAGGGCGGAAATAGCGGGTTTGTTATTCACAGAGATAATCAGATCGTTGACCTGGATGCCTGCATTTGCCGCTGGGCCATCAGGCGACACTTCGTTAACCACGATCCCTTGCAGTTGATCCATGCCGCCACTCTGCGCATGTAATGGGGCGATCTCACGTCCACCAATGCCAATGTAGCCACGGATCACACGGCCATCACGGATCAGTTTATCCATAATTTTGGTCGCTAACTGGAAAGGAATCGCAAAGCCGATACCTTCCGGCGTTTCGCCATCGTTACTCTTATCAAACGACAGCGTGTTAATGCCCATCAGTTCGCCCAGCGAGTTCACCAGCGCGCCGCCAGAGTTACCGTGGTTAATGGAAGCATCGGTTTGCAGGAAGTTTTGCCGCCCGGTCGGGTTCAGACCGATTCGACCCGTGGCACTGATAATCCCCTGGGTAATGGTCTGCCCGAGGTTGTACGGGTTACCGATCGCCAGAACCACATCGCCAATGTGCGGTACGCGGCGTGGATTGATCGGAATCGTTGGTAAACCGCCTGTGGCGTTAATTTTCAGCACCGCCAGATCGGTTAGAGAGTCAGAGCCAACCAGTAACGCTTCAAAAACACGTCCATCCTGTAAGGCGACGATGATCTGATCGGCGTCGTTGATCACGTGTTTATTGGTGATGATATACCCGCGTTGATCCATGATTACACCAGATCCCAGGGTGCGGATCTCAAGCTGGTTGTGAGAGTTGGTGTTCAAACCGCGGTTATAAACGTTAACCACCGCTGGCGCGGCGCGGCGAACCGCCAGATTATAGCTGGCAGGCGTTTCATCGGTACTGTCAAATTGCGGAGTGGAAAGCGGGTTAAGGCTGCGCAGCGAAGGCATGGCAACCAGCAGAATAGCGCCGACAATTAATCCAATCGCAACGGAACGTAAGAGCTTCACAAACATGATGGAGGCATCGTTAAAAAAGGGAACGGCAGCAGCATACCACGAGTTAACCGGACATCACACGTCAGCCTGATGCCCGGTTTACGACATTAACGCATTAGTAGGTAGAGGCTTTCATTGCCGCGTATGATTTGCAAGGCGATTATGGCCGGTTTTGCCGCCAGCACTTTACGCATTTCAGCAATCGAGTTCACCCGATCGCGGTTGACGCCAATGATCACATCGTCTTTTTGCAAGCCAGCCTGAGCAGCTGGGCTTCCTTTGACAACCTCATCGATCTTAATACCTTTGCCACCATCTTTTAGCTGACCATCGCTCAACGTTGCACCTTCCAGCGCTGGCGTGATCATTTCAGCGCTGGCCGACGAAGAGGTGCTGGTATCGAGCGTCACTTCTACTTCCAGTGGTTTGCCGTTACGCAGCAGGCCAAGCTTCACTTTCGTGCCCGGCTCGGTGGTCGCGATACGAGAGCGCAACTCAGCAAAGCTATTCAGCGGTTTGCCGTTGAGGCTGGTAATAATATCGCCCGCTTTGACGCCCGCTTTCGCCGAGCCAGAACCTGGCAACACTTCGCTGACAAACGCGCCACGCTGCACGTCAAGGTTGAAGGCTTTGGCGATATCGGCACTCATCTCGGTGCCTTTGATGCCTAACAAACCGCGTTTGATTTCTCCAAAGTCGATAAGCTGCTGCGCCAGTGTTCGCGCCATATTACTGGGAATGGCAAATCCAATCCCGACGCTACCGCCGCCAGGCGCAAGGATTGCAGTGTTGATGCCAATTAACTCACCGTTAAGGTTTAACAGTGCACCGCCGGAGTTACCGCGGTTAATGGAAGCATCTGTCTGGATAAAGTTTTCCAGACCTTCAAGATTCAACCCGCTGCGGCCTAATGCGGAAATAATGCCAGAGGTGGCGGTTTGCCCAAGGCCAAATGGGTTACCGACCGCCACGGCAAAATCACCGACGCGCAATTTATCGGAGTCGGCAATAGCGATTTGCGTTAATTTGCTCGGGTTTTGAATTTGCAACAGGGCGATATCGCTCTGGTCATCGCTACCAATCAGTTTTGCATCAAACTCGCGCCCATCATTGAGCTGAATACTGATTTTCTGTGCCTGATTAATCACATGGTTGTTGGTCAGCACATAGCCTTTATTGGCGTTGATGATGACACCGGAGCCTAAACCTTCGAAGGGTTGTGCAGGTTGATCCGGTAAATCATCACCAAAAAACTTTTTGAATTCTTCCGGGATTTTCTGTCCCTGACTGGCCGTTCCTTCCACCCGTACGCTCACCACTGCCGGAAGCACTTTTTCCAGCATTGGAGCCAGACTGGGGAGGGGGGCCTGATCGGCAACCTGGCCTGGAATCGATGCGACGGCCTGAAATGACGCCGAGAGAGTTAACCCGACACTTAACGCTAATGCACTCAACAGCTGGGTTTGTTTTTTCATTATTCCTGCTCTCGTACCTGAATGATAAGAAAAGAGATTCAAAACAGTTTGATGTTATTGAATTTTCAGATGGCTAACAATGAGACACCAGATTAAATGATAGTCGGGGAGGGAGAGAAGAGGAGGGCGCAATGGCTGCGCCCGAAAAATAAATTAGTCGCGCTTCGCGCCAGTACGCAGCAGGCCGGATGCGCCTTCAGAATAGTCGCGAGGCATCTGCACCGGTGCCTGATCGTTGCTGGCTTCAGACTCTGCCAGACGATTACGGAACGGGTTTGCTTCCGCAGACAGTTCCGGCAGCAGGCTACTGGAGCTTTTCGCCATGTGCTGATACAGCTGGCGATAGTCGTGCGCCATGGTATCCAGTAATTCCGCGCTGCGGGCAAAGTGGCTAACCAGCTCTTCGCGATACTCGTCCAGTTCAGCTTTATTCTTTTCCAGTTCGTACTGCAACGCCTGTTGCTGGCGTAGTTTACGATTACCAAAACGCATGGCCACAGCACCAATAATGATGCCGACGACTAACCCAATTAGCGCATATTCCCAGGTCATGAACATCTCCCGTTGTCTTTTGTTTCCGTAGGGTGTTGGCTTCAGGCTCCATGCCTGCGGCTGATTATGCCACTATAACCGTTAATTCCACAGAAGTGGAATCCCGACAGCATATCGCGTAGTGTAGAACGGCCTTTTTTTCGTCAACCGTGAACAACGGCGCACCGATTATTCAAGGAATAACAATAAGATCATGCAAAGCGTTACCCCAACATCGCAATACCTGAAGGCGCTCAATGAAGGCAGCCATCAACCCGACGACGTTCAAAAAGAGGCCGTCAGCCGCCTGGAAATTATTTATCAGGAACTCGTCAATAGCACGCCACCAGCCCCCAGGACGAGTGGGCTAATGGCGCGGGTCGGTAAGCTGTGGGGTAAACGCGAAGACACAAAGCATATGCCAGTGCGTGGCTTATATATGTGGGGCGGTGTAGGACGCGGGAAAACCTGGCTGATGGACCTTTTCTATCAAAGTCTGCCGGGAGAGCGGAAACAGCGCCTGCACTTTCACCGTTTTATGCTGCGGGTGCACGATGAGCTGACCGAATTACAAGGCCAAAGCGATCCGCTGGAAATTATTGCCGATCGCTTTAAAGCAGAAACTGACGTGCTCTGTTTTGACGAATTTTTTGTTTCTGATATTACCGATGCCATGCTACTTGGCGGTCTGATGAAAGCCCTGTTCGCCCGCGGTATTACCCTGATAGCGACGTCAAATATTCCGCCGGACGAACTTTATCGAAATGGCCTGCAACGTGCGCGTTTTTTGCCTGCAATCGATGCCATTAAACAGCATTGTGATGTAATGAACGTGGACGCTGGTGTTGATTATCGACTGCGTACACTCACTCAGGCGCACCTGTGGCTTTCGCCACTCAACGATGAAACCCGGGCGCAAATGGATAAACTATGGTTGGCGCTGGCGGGGGCGAAACGAGAAAATTCACCGATGTTAGAAATTAACCATCGACCGTTGGCGACAATGGGCGTCGAGAACCAGACGCTGGCAGTCTCTTTTACTACCTTGTGCGTCGATGCCCGCAGTCAGCATGACTATATTGCGCTCTCACGTCTGTTTCACACAGTGATGTTGTTTGATGTGCCGGTCATGACGCGGTTGATGGAGAGCGAAGCGCGGCGCTTTATTGCGCTGGTGGATGAGTTTTACGAGCGCCATGTCAAATTAGTGGTGAGTGCAGAAGTGCCGCTGTATGAAATTTATCAGGGCGAGCGGCTGAAGTTTGAGTTCCAGCGTTGCCTGTCACGTCTGCAAGAGATGCAAAGCGAAGAGTATTTGAAGCGCGAGCATTTGGCGGGGTAAAACCTGCCACAAATCACAAAAAGGGGTCGATCTTTGACCCCGACTTCTCTATAATCCTGCGACCCCACGTTACAAGAAAGTTTTTTTCCCGAAACTTTTTGTGTGCTGGCATAGGCTATTCGAAGGGGTAGGTTTGCCGGACTTTGTCGTGTGAACCTCAACAATTGAAGACGTTTGGGTGTTCACCAACGTGTAACTATTTATTGGGTAAGCTTTTAATGAAAACTTTTACAGCTAAACCAGAAACCGTAAAACGCGACTGGTATGTTGTTGACGCGACCGGTAAAACTCTGGGCCGTCTGGCTACTGAACTGGCTCGTCGCCTGCGCGGTAAGCACAAAGCGGAATACACTCCGCACGTAGATACCGGTGATTACATCATCGTTCTGAACGCTGACAAAGTTGCTGTAACCGGCAACAAGCGTACTGACAAAGTGTACTATCACCACACCGGCCACATCGGTGGTATCAAACAAGCGACCTTTGAAGAGATGATTGCTCGCCGTCCTGAGCGTGTGATTGAAATCGCGGTTAAAGGCATGTTGCCAAAAGGCCCGCTGGGTCGTGCTATGTTCCGTAAACTGAAAGTTTACGCGGGTAACGAGCACAACCACGCGGCACAGCAACCGCAAGTTCTTGACATCTAATCGGGATTATAGGCAATGGCTGAAAATCAATACTACGGCACTGGTCGCCGCAAAAGTTCCGCAGCTCGCGTTTTCATCAAACCGGGCAACGGTAAAATCGTAATCAACCAACGTTCTCTGGAACAGTACTTCGGTCGTGAAACTGCCCGTATGGTAGTTCGTCAGCCGCTGGAACTGGTCGACATGGTTGAGAAACTGGACCTGTACATCACCGTTAAAGGTGGTGGTATCTCTGGTCAGGCTGGCGCGATCCGTCACGGTATCACCCGCGCTCTGATGGAATACGACGAGTCCCTGCGTTCTGAACTGCGTAAAGCTGGCTTCGTTACTCGTGACGCTCGTCAGGTTGAACGTAAGAAAGTCGGTCTGCGTAAAGCACGTCGTCGTCCGCAGTTCTCCAAACGTTAATTGGCTTCTGCTCCGGCAGAAAACAATTTGCGAAAAAACCCGCTTCGGCGGGTTTTTTTATGGCTAAAATCTGCATCAGCGTAAAAAATGGAAAGTTGCTTTTTGCTGCCACCTGACAGACAGGTAAAACAAAAACCACATCGCCAATAAGGGACTAAGTCAACTATTTCAGACTAAAGCGCATCTCTTTTTCCCCATTTCCGGCATCGACTCACCACAAAGGTCGCAAAATCTGGTAAACTATCATCCAATTTTCTGCCCAAATGTCGGGTATTGCTCATTTTTTGTTTGATTTTCGAACAAAGAGAGTCGTTCCTTACTGGGTAACACAACTTCTGACTGGCCACCTGGTGGCTGGTAGCAGTAAAAATTCTGACTATACCTGGAGGTTTTCATGGCTGTCGCTGCCAACAAACGTTCGGTAATGACGCTGTTTTCCGGTCCTACTGACATCTATAGCCATCAGGTCCGCATTGTGCTGGCTGAGAAAGGTGTAAGTTTCGAGATCGAACACGTGGAAAAGGACAATCCGCCTCAGGATCTGATTGACCTCAACCCGAATCAGAGCGTTCCGACCCTGGTGGATCGTGAGCTGACCCTGTGGGAATCTCGCATCATTATGGAATATCTGGATGAGCGTTTCCCGCATCCGCCACTGATGCCTGTTTACCCGGTAGCTCGCGGTGAAAGCCGTCTGTACATGCATCGCATCGAAAAAGACTGGTACACGCTGATGAACACCATCATCAACGGTTCAGCTTCTGAAGCCGATGCCGCACGTAAGCAACTGCGCGAAGAACTGCTGGCGATTGCGCCGGTCTTCGGTCAGAAGCCGTACTTCCTGAGCGATGAGTTCAGCCTGGTCGATTGCTACCTTGCTCCTCTGCTGTGGCGTCTGCCGCAACTGGGCATCGAGTTCAGCGGCCCGGGTGCGAAAGAGCTGAAAGGCTATATGACCCGCGTCTTTGAACGTGACTCTTTCCTTGCTTCTTTAACTGAAGCAGAACGTGAAATGCGTCTGGGCCGGAGTTAATCTGTATGGATTTGTCACAGCTAACACCACGTCGTCCCTATCTGCTGCGTGCATTCTATGAGTGGTTGCTGGATAACCAGCTCACGCCGCACCTGGTGGTGGATGTGACGCTCCCTGGCGTGCAGGTTCCTATGGAATATGCGCGTGACGGGCAAATCGTACTCAACATTGCGCCGCGTGCTGTCGGCAATCTGGAACTGGCGAATGATGAGGTGCGCTTTAACGCGCGCTTTGGTGGCATTCCGCGTCAGGTTTCTGTGCCGCTGGCTGCCGTGCTGGCTATCTACGCCCGTGAAAATGGCGCAGGCACGATGTTTGAGCCTGAAGCTGCCTACGATGAAGATGCCAGCATCATGAATGATGAAGAGGCATCGGCAGACAACGAAACCGTTATGTCGGTTATCGATGGCGACAAGCCAGATCACGATGATGAAACTCATCCTGACGATGAACCTCCGCAGCCACCACGCGGTGGTCGACCGGCATTACGCGTTGTGAAGTAAAATGAAAACAGGCCCATGTGGCCTGTTTTGCTATCTGTCATCTTTTCGCCTGACTTTGATACTGTGCTACGATAGCGTCGTTATTATCCGCTAACGCATTTTCCTGAATGAGTCCTATGAACGCATTTGATCCGCAAGCTGAAGATTCTACTACCACTATCGGGCGCAACTTGCGCAGCCGCCCGCTGGCGCGTAAAAAACTCTCCGAAATGGTGGAAGAAGAGCTGGAACAGATGATCCGCCGTCGTGAATTTGGCGAAGGTGAACAATTACCGTCTGAACGCGAACTGATGGCGTTCTTTAACGTCGGGCGTCCTTCGGTGCGCGAAGCGCTGGCAGCGTTAAAACGCAAAGGTCTGGTGCAAATAAACAACGGCGAACGTGCCCGCGTCTCACGTCCTTCTGCGGACACCATCATCGGCGAGCTTTCCGGCATGGCGAAAGATTTCCTTTCTCATCCTGGTGGGATTGCCCATTTCGAACAATTACGTCTGTTCTTTGAATCCAGCCTGGTGCGCTATGCGGCTGAACACGCCACCGATGAGCAAATCGATTTGCTGGCAAAAGCACTGGAAATCAACAGTCAGTCGCTGGATAACAACGCGGCATTCATTCGCTCAGACGTTGATTTCCACCGCGTTCTGGCGGAGATCCCGGGTAACCCAATCTTCATGGCGATCCACGTTGCCCTGCTCGACTGGCTAATCGCCGCACGTCCAACCGTGACCGATCAGGCTCTGCATGAGCATAACAACGTTAGCTATCAACAGCATATTGCGATCGTTGACGCGATCCGCCGTCATGATCCTGACGAAGCCGATCGCGCGTTGCAATCGCATCTCAACAGCGTCTCTGCTACCTGGCACGCCTTCGGTCAGACCACCAACAAAAAGAAATAATGCCACTTTAGTGAAGCAGATCGCATTATAAGCTTTCTGTATGGGGTGTTGCTTAATTGATCTGGTATAACAGGTATAAAGGTATATCGTTTATCAGACAAGCATCACTTCAGAGGTATTTATGGCAACGAATTTACGTGGCGTAATGGCTGCACTCCTGACTCCTTTTGACCAACAACAAGCACTGGATAAAGCGAGTCTGCGCCGCCTGGTTCAGTTCAATATTCAGCAGGGCATCGACGGTTTGTACGTGGGTGGTTCGACCGGCGAAGCCTTTGTACAAAGCCTTTCCGAGCGCGAACAGGTACTGGAAATCGTCGCTGAAGAGGCGAAAGGTAAGATTAAACTCATCGCCCATGTCGGTTGCGTCAGCACCGCCGAAAGCCAACAACTTGCGGCATCGGCTAAACGTTATGGCTTCGATGCCGTCTCCGCCGTCACGCCGTTCTACTATCCTTTCAGCTTTGAAGAACACTGCGATCACTATCGGGCAATTATTGATTCAGCGGATGGGTTGCCGATGGTGGTGTACAACATTCCAGCCCTGAGCGGGGTAAAACTGACCCTGGATCAGATCAACACCCTGGTTACGCTGCCTGGCGTAGGTGCGCTGAAACAGACCTCTGGCGATCTCTATCAGATGGAGCAGATCCGTCGTGAACATCCTGATCTGGTGCTCTATAACGGTTACGACGAAATCTTCGCCTCTGGTCTTCTGGCGGGCGCAGACGGCGGTATCGGCAGCACTTACAACATCATGGGCTGGCGTTATCAGGGGATCGTGAAGGCGCTGAAAGAAGGCGATATCCAGACCGCGCAGAAACTGCAAACTGAGTGCAACAAAGTCATTGATTTACTGATCAAAACTGGCGTATTCCGTGGGCTGAAAACTGTCCTGCATTATATGGATGTCGTTTCTGTGCCGCTGTGCCGCAAACCGTTTGGTCCGGTAGATGAAAAATATCTGCCAGAACTGAAGGCGCTGGCTCAGCAGTTGATGCAAGAGCGCGGGTGAGTTGTTTCCCCTCGCTCGCCCCTACCGGGTGAGGGGAAATAAACGCATCTGTACCCTACAATTTTCATACCAAAGCGTGTGGGCATCGCCCACCGCGGGAGACTCACAATGAGTACTACAACCCAGAATATCCCGTGGTATCGCCATCTTAACCGCGCACAATGGCGGGCATTTTCCGCTGCCTGGTTGGGATATCTGCTTGACGGTTTTGATTTCGTTTTAATCGCCCTGGTACTCACCGAAGTACAGGGTGAATTCGGGCTGACGACGGTGCAGGCGGCAAGTCTGATCTCCGCAGCCTTTATCTCTCGCTGGTTCGGCGGCCTGATGCTCGGCGCTATGGGTGACCGCTACGGGCGTCGTCTGGCAATGGTCACCAGCATCGTTCTCTTCTCGGCCGGGACGCTGGCCTGCGGCTTTGCGCCAGGCTACATCACCATGTTTATCGCTCGTCTGGTCATCGGCATGGGGATGGCGGGTGAATACGGTTCCAGCGCCACCTATGTCATTGAAAGCTGGCCAAAGCATCTGCGTAACAAAGCCAGTGGTTTTCTGATTTCAGGCTTCTCAGTGGGGGCCGTCGTTGCCGCTCAGGTCTATAGTCTGGTGGTTCCGGTCTGGGGCTGGCGTGCGCTGTTCTTTATCGGCATTTTGCCAATCATCTTTGCTCTCTGGCTGCGTAAAAACATCCCGGAAGCGGAAGACTGGAAAGAGAAACACGGGGGTAAAGCACCAGTACGCACGATGGTAGACATTCTTTACCGTGGTGAACATCGCATTGCCAATATCGTAATGACGCTGGCGGCGGCTACTGCGCTGTGGTTCTGCTTCGCCGGTAACCTGCAAAATGCCGCAATCGTCGCTGTACTCGGGCTGTTATGCGCCGCAATCTTTATCAGCTTTATGGTGCAGAGTACGGGCAAACGCTGGCCAACGGGCGTAATGCTGATGGTGGTCGTGTTGTTCGCTTTCCTCTACTCATGGCCGATTCAGGCGCTGCTGCCAACGTATCTGAAAACCGATCTGGCTTATGACCCGCATACTGTCGCCAATGTGCTGTTCTTTAGTGGCTTTGGCGCGGCGGTGGGGTGCTGCGTCGGTGGCTTCCTCGGTGACTGGCTGGGAACCCGCAAAGCGTACGTTTGTAGTCTGCTGGCCTCGCAGCTGCTGATTATTCCGGTATTTGCGATTGGCGGCGCAAACGTCTGGGTGCTCGGTTTGTTACTGTTCTTCCAGCAAATGCTTGGTCAGGGCATCTCAGGGATTTTACCGAAACTGATCGGCGGTTATTTCGATACCGACCAGCGTGCGGCGGGGCTGGGCTTTACCTACAACGTTGGCGCACTGGGCGGTGCACTAGCTCCAATCCTCGGCGCGTTGATCGCTCAACGTCTGGATCTGGGAACGGCACTTGGCTCGCTCTCGTTTAGTTTAACGTTTGTGGTGATCCTGCTGATTGGTCTGGATATGCCTTCTCGTGTTCAGCGTTGGCTGCGCCCGGAAGCATTGCGTACTCATGACGCTATCGACGGCAAACCATTTAGCGGTGCCGTGCCGTTTGGCAGCGCCAAAAACGATTTAGTCAAAACCAAAAGTTAATCCTGTTGCCCGGTCTCTGTACCGGGCCTTTCGCTAAGGGAAGATGTATGTCGTTACTTGCACAACTGGATCAAAAAATCGCTGCTAACGGTGGCCTGATTGTCTCCTGCCAGCCGGTTCCGGACAGCCCGCTCGATAAACCCGAAATCGTCGCTGCCATGGCATTAGCGGCAGAGCAGGCGGGCGCGGTCGCCATTCGTATTGAAGGTGTGGCAAATCTGCAAGCCACGCGTGCGGTGGTGAGCGTGCCGATTATTGGGATTGTGAAGCGCGATCTGGAGGATTCTCCGGTACGCATCACGGCCTATATTGAAGATGTTGATGCGCTGGCGCAGGCGGGCGCGGACATTATCGCGATTGACGGCACCGACCGACCGCGTCCGGTGCCAGTTGAAACGCTGTTGGCACGTATTCACCATCACGGTTTACTGGCGATGACCGACTGCTCAACGCCGGAAGACGGCCTGGCATGCCAAAAGCTGGGAGCCGAAATTATTGGCACTACGCTTTCTGGCTATACCACGCCTGAAACGCCAGAAGAGCCGGATCTGGCGCTGGTGAAAACGTTGAGTGACGCCGGATGCCGGGTGATTGCCGAAGGGCGTTACAACACGCCTGCTCAGGCGGCGGATGCGATGCGCCACGGCGCGTGGGCGGTGACGGTCGGTTCTGCCATTACGCGTCTTGAACACATTTGTCAGTGGTACAACACAGCGATGAAAAAGGCGGTGCTATGACCACACTGGCGATTGATATCGGCGGTACTAAACTTGCCGCCGCGCTGATTGGCGCTGACGGGCAGATCCGCGATCGCCGAGAACTTCCTACGCCTGCCAGCCAGACTCCGCAGGCGCTGCGTGATGCCTTATCCGCATTAGTCTCTCCGTTGCAAGCACATGCGCAGCGGGTTGCTATCGCTTCAACCGGAATTATTCGCGACGGCAGCTTGCTGGCGCTGAATCCGCATAATCTCGGTGGATTGTTACACTTTCCGTTAGTCAAAACGCTGGAGCAACTTACCAATTTGCCGACCATTGCCATTAATGATGCGCAGGCCGCAGCATGGGCGGAGTATCAGGCGCTGGATGGCGATATAACCGATATGGTGTTTATCACTGTTTCCACCGGCGTTGGCGGCGGTGTAGTGAGCGGCGGTAAACTGCTTACCGGCCCTGGCGGTCTGGCGGGGCATATCGGGCATACGCTTGCCGATCCGCATGGTCCAGTCTGCGGCTGTGGACGCACAGGTTGCGTGGAAGCGATTGCTTCTGGTCGCGGCATTGCAGCGGCAGCGCAGGGGGAGTTGGCTGGTGCGAATGCGAAAACTATTTTCACGCGCGCCGGGCAGGGCGATGAGCAGGCGCAGCAACTGATTCACCGCTCCGCACGTACGCTTGCAAGGCTGATCGCTGATATTAAAGCCACAACTGATTGCCAGTGCGTGGTGGTCGGTGGCAGCGTTGGTCTGGCAGAAGGGTATCTGGCGCTGGTGGAAACGTATCTGGCGCAGGAGCCAGCGGCATTTCATGTTGATTTACTGGCGGCGCACTACCGCCACGATGCAGGTTTACTTGGGGCTGCGCTGTTGGCCCAGGGAGAAATATTATGATGATGGGTGAAGTACAGTCATTACCGTCTGCCGGATTACATCCTGCGTTACAGGACGCGTTAACGTTGGCATTAGCTGCCAGACCGCAAGAAAAAGCGCCTGGCCGTTACGAATTACAGGGCGACAATATCTTTATGAATGTCATGACATTTAATACTCAATCGCCCGTTGAGAAAAAAGCCGAATTGCACGAACAATACATTGATATCCAGCTGTTATTAAACGGTGAGGAACGGATTCTGTTTGGCATGGCAGGCACTGCGCGTCAGTGTGAAGAGTTCCACCATGAAGATGATTATCAGCTTTGCAGCGCCATTGAAAACGAGCAAGCCATCATCCTGAAACCGGGAATGTTCGCCGTGTTTATGCCAGGAGAACCGCATAAACCGGGATGCGTTGTTGGCGAACCTGGTGAGATTAAAAAGGTGGTAGTGAAGGTTAAGGCTGATTTAATGGCTTAAAATTTAGTTGGATAGCTCGTTTTATAAATTCGCCAGACACTGTCTGGCGAATTCATTGTTACCTCGCTTAAACTTCCAGCCAGTTCATAATGCCGTCTGCCGCTTTGCGACCTTCGGCGATGGCGGTAACGACCAGATCGGAACCACGGACGATATCGCCGCCAGCAAAGATTTTCGGGTTGCTGGTCTGGAAAGCGTTGTCGCTGCCTTCCGGGGCGATGATGCGCCCCTGCGAATCCAGCTCGACGCTGTGTTTTGCCAGCCATTCCATGTTGTGTGGACGGAAACCAAACGCCATGATCACCGCATCTGCCGGAACGATATGTTCGGAACCTGCCACAATCTCCGCGCGGCGACGGCCTTTGGCATCCGGTTCGCCCATTTCTGTGCGCACCATTTTTACGCCGCTGACTTTGCCGTTGCCATTCACTTCTATACCCAGCGGCTGGACGTTGAATTTGAACTCAACACCTTCTTCCCGCGCGTTTTTCACTTCGCGGCGGGAACCCGGCATGTTCTCTTCATCACGACGATAGGCACAGGTAACGTGCTTTGCCCCCTGGCGTACAGACGTGCGCACGCAGTCCATCGCAGTGTCGCCACCGCCAAGGACCACCACGCGTTTGCCTTCCATGCTGACGAACGGTTCGTCGCGGGTTTCACCAAAGCCCATTAACTGTTTGGTGTTGGCGATAAGGAACGGCAGCGCTGCGTACACGCCATCGGCGTCTTCGTTTTCCAGCCCGCCGCGCATTGACTGATAAGTCCCGACGCCAAGGAACACGGCATCGTAATCACTCAGCAGATCGTCCAGCTGCACGTCGCGGCCCACTTCGGTATTGAGTTTGAATTCAATACCCATGCCGGTGAAGATTTCACGGCGGCGCGTCATTACCTCTTTTTCCAGCTTGAAAGCCGGAATACCGAAGGTCAGCAAGCCGCCAATTTCTGGGTGACGGTCGAAGACGATCGCTTTTACGCCGTTGCGCGTCAGGACATCCGCGCACGCCAGACCCGCCGGACCTGCGCCGATAATCGCCACTTTTTTACCGGTCTGTTTCACGCCGGACATATCCGGACGCCAGCCCATCTCGAACGCTTTATCATTGATATAACGCTCAATGTTGCCGATGGTCACCGCACCGAACTCATCGTTCAGGGTGCAGGAACCTTCGCACAGACGGTCTTGCGGGCAGACACGTCCGCAAACTTCCGGCAGGGTGTTTGTCTGGTGCGACAGTTCCGCCGCTTCAAAAATACGCCCCTCATTGGCGAGCTTCAGCCAGTTTGGGATGTAGTTGTGTACCGGGCATTTCCACTCGCAGTATGGGTTGCCGCACGACAGGCAGCGGTCAGCCTGCGCTTTGGCCTGGCCTTCGGAAAACGGCTCGTAAATTTCAACAAACTCAATTTTGCGGATCTTCAGCGGTTTCTTTGGCGGATCAACGCGCTGCAGGTCGATAAATTGATAAACATTCTGACTCATTGTTGCTACCCCTTACTGCGCCTGCACGCGCAACTCTGCTGCGCTACGACTACGGTGACCCAGCAGTGCTTTTACATCACTGGACTTCGGTTTAACCAGCGCAAATTTAGTGGCGAAGGTTGACCAGTTCGCCAGAATCTCTTCACCACGCTGGGAACCGGTATGCTGAACATGCTCGGTGATAAGACCACGCAGATGCTCTTCATGGATCGCCAGATCGTCAACGCTTAAGACCTCGACCAGCTCCGGGTTAACGCGTTTGCGGAAATCGCCGCTTTCATCGAGAACGTAAGCGAAGCCGCCAGTCATGCCCGCGCCGAAGTTAACGCCGGTTTTACCCAGAATACAGACGATACCACCCGTCATATATTCACAGCCGTTGTCGCCAATGCCTTCTACCACGGTGATAGCACCGGAGTTACGCACGCCGAAACGTTCACCCGCGCGGCCTGCGGCATACAGACGACCACCGGTCGCGCCATACAGGCAGGTGTTGCCGATAATGCTCGCTTCATGGCTGCGGAAGGCGGAACCAACCGGAGGACGAATGGCGATTAAGCCGCCCGCCATGCCTTTACCAACATAGTCGTTGGCATCACCGGTCAGGTACAGTTCCACGCCGCCCGCGTTCCACACGCCGAAGCTCTGGCCTGCAGTGCCGTTGAAGTACGCTTTGATAGGATCGGCTGCCAGCCCCTGATCGCCGTGCGTCTGGGCGATATAGCCTGAAAGCGACGCGCCGACAGAACGGTCGGTGTTGCGGATATCGAACCAGAAGGTTTTGCTCTGGCGTTCATCGACAAACGGTTTTGCCTGTTGCAGCAACTGCGCGTTCAGCAGGCCGTTATCAAACGGCGGGTTGTTTTCGGTGCAGTAGAGCGCTTTACCAGGATGCGGCTCGGCAGTCTCCAGCAGCTTCGACAGTGCCAGTTTCTGCTGTTTGGCGGTGAAACCGTCCAGCTCTTTCAGCAGGTCGGTGCGACCAATCAGATCCACCAGACGCGTTACCCCCAGCTGTGCCATCAGCTCGCGGGTTTCACGGGCGATAAACTCAAAGTAATTAGTCACTTTGAACGGCAGGCCGTGATAGTGATTCTTACGCAGTTTGTCATCCTGAGTTGCTACACCCGTGGCGCAGTTGTTCAGGTGGCAAATTCGCAGATATTTACAGCCAAGCGCTACCATCGGGCCAGTGCCGAAGCCAAAACTTTCCGCGCCAAGAATCGCCGCTTTGATGATATCGACACCCGTTTTCAGGCCGCCATCGACCTGCAAACGGATCTTGTGACGCAAGCCGTTGGCAACCAGCGCCTGTTGGGTTTCAACAAGCCCCAGCTCCCACGGACAGCCTGCGTATTTCACCGATGAAAGCGGACTTGCGCCGGTGCCGCCGTCATAGCCTGCGATGGTGATTAAATCGGCATAAGCTTTTGCCACGCCAGTCGCGATGGTGCCTACGCCCGGTTCGGAAACCAGCTTCACGGAGATCATCGCTTTTGGATTGACCTGCTTGAGGTCGAAAATCAGCTGCGCTAAATCCTCAATAGAATAGATATCGTGGTGCGGCGGCGGGGAGATCAGCGTCACGCCCGGCACCGAATAGCGCAGTTTGGCAATGTAAGGAGTGACTTTATCACCCGGTAACTGACCACCTTCACCCGGCTTCGCGCCCTGGGCGACTTTTATCTGAATGACGTCGGCATTGACCAGATACGCCGGAGTAACCCCAAAGCGACCGGACGCCACCTGCTTGATGCGCGACACTTTGTTAGTGCCATAGCGCGCCGGGTCTTCACCGCCTTCGCCGGAGTTTGAGTTACCGCCGATGCTGTTCATCGCTTCCGCCAGCGCCTCGTGGGCTTCCGGGCTTAACGCACCGATAGACATCGCGGCGGTATCGAAGCGTTTAAACAGTTCGCTTGCCGGTTCAACATCAGCAATGTTGACCGCGTTTTCACCCGGCGTAATTGCCAGCAGATCGCGTAGCGTGGTTGCCGGACGCTCATTAACCAGCTTCGCGTATTCCTGATAGTCGCTATACTCGCCGCTCTGTACCGCCTGTTGCAGCGTGCGCACCACGTCCGGATTGTAGGCGTGGTATTCGCCACCGTGCACGTATTTCAGCAGGCCGCCCTGGCTGATAGGCTTACGCGCCAGCCAGGCTCGTTTCGACAGATTCAGCAGATCCTGCTGGAAGTCTTCAAAGCTAGCCCCCCCAATGCGGCTAACCGCCCCCTGGAAGCACAGGCCCACGACATCATCGTGCAGACCGACCGCTTCAAACAGTTTCGAGCAGCGGTAAGAGGCGATGGTGGAGATGCCCATTTTGGACATGATTTTGTACAAGCCTTTGTTGATGCCGTTACGATAGTTGAGCATCACGGTACGATAATCTTTGGCAATCGCGTGGGTGTCTACCAGGCGGCCCAGCGTTTCATAGGCAAGGTATGGATAAATAGCCGTCGCGCCGAAACCCAGCAACACGGCGAAGTGGTGCGGATCACGGGCGCTGGCGGTTTCTACGATGATGTTGGCATCGCAACGCAGGCTTTGCTCGACAAGACGGGTCTGGATCGCGCCAACCGCCATCGGAGCCGGAACCGGCAGGCGATCTTTAGCGATATTCCGGTCGGAGAGCACCAGCAGCACGGTGCCGCTACGTACCATTTTTTCGGCTTTGTCACACAGTTCTTTCACCGTCGCTTCGAGCGTGGTTTTAGTGACGTCAAAGGTGATATCCAGCGTATCTGCGCGGTAGTGATCCTCTTTCATCGTCGTGAGCTGTTTGAAATCGGAATAGAGCAGAATCGGCGATTTAAAGCTTAAACGGTGCGCCTGGCCTTCTGCTTCGCAGAAGACGTTCATTTCACGACCGATACTGGTGGCGAGCGACATAACATGCGCTTCGCGCAGCGGGTCGATTGGCGGGTTAGTCACCTGGGCAAATTGCTGGCGGAAGTAGTCGTAAATAATGCGCGGCTGACTGGAGAGCACGGCGAATGGGGTGTCGTCGCCCATCGAACCGACCGCTTCCTGACCGTTTTCACCCAGTACGCGGATCACCGAATCCAGCTCTTCCGCGCTGTAGTTAAATTGTTTCTGGTAGCTGGCAAGCGTGTCGTCGTCCAGTTCGCGGCTACCCACTTCTTCATCGGGCAGATCTTCAAACGGTACCAGACGGCGGACGTTTTTCTCCATCCACTCTTTATAAGGGTGGCGGCTTTTCAGATCGTCATCGGTTTCTGCCGAGTGCAGAATACGCCCACTGCGGGTGTCGATAACCATCAGTTCGCCTGGCCCCACGCGGCCTTTTTCGACCACTTCGTCAGGCTGATAATCCCAGATACCGACTTCAGAGGCGCAGGTAATGAGCTTATCTTTGGTGATGACGTAGCGCGCCGGACGCAGACCGTTACGGTCGAGGTTACAGGCGGCAAAACGACCGTCAGACATCACGATGCCTGCCGGGCCATCCCACGGCTCCATATGCATGGAGTTAAAGTCAAAGAAGGCACGCAGTTCCGGGTCCATATCCGGGTTGTTCTGCCAGGCGGGTGGCACTAACAGACGCATGGCACGGATGATATCCATCCCGCCTGCCAGCAGGAGTTCCAGCATGTTATCCATCGAACTGGAGTCAGAGCCGGTTTCGTTGACGAACGGCGCGGCGTCGTGCAGGTCAGGGATCAGCGGCGTCTGGAATTTATAGGTACGCGCACGCGCCCATTGGCGGTTACCGGTGATGGTGTTGATTTCACCGTTATGCGCGAGGTAGCGGAACGGCTGCGCCAGCGGCCAGCGCGGTACGGTGTTAGTGGAAAAGCGCTGGTGAAACAGGCAGATGGCCGATTCCAGACGCAGGTCCGCGAGGTCCAGGTAGAAGCGCGGCAGATCCGCCGGCATACACAGACCTTTATAAATATTGACCAGATTCGACAGGCTACAGACGTAGAAGTCTTTGTCGGCTTCGAGACGCTTTTCAATGCGGCGGCGGGCGATAAACAGACGGCGCTCCATATCACGCGGACGCCAGCCTGCCGGGGCGTTCACAAAAATTTGCTCAATGCGTGGCAGAGAGGAGAGGGCGATTTCACCCAGCACGCCTTCGTTAGTGGGGACATCACGCCAGCCCACAATCGACAACGTTTCGCGTTGCAGCTCTTCTTCAACGATGCGGCGTGCGGCAGCGGCGAGTTCAGGATCTTTATTCAGGAAGAGCATCCCGACGGCGTAGTTTTTTGCTAAACGCCAGCCGCGCTCCTGCGCAACGATGCGAAAAAAACGATCCGGTTTTTGTAACAGCAAGCCGCAACCGTCACCGGTTTTACCATCGGCGAGAATCGCGCCACGGTGCTGCATGCGGGCCAGTGCGTGTATTGCAGTACGCACTACCTTGTGGCTAGGTTCGCCTTCTATGTGGGCGATCAGGCCGAAACCACAGTTATCCCTCTCAAGGGATTTATCGTACAACATATCGTGAACCTCCCCCAGGCTCTGCGGGAACCCCACTTCCGAACCGCTGCGCACGGGCACAGTAAGAGCGTGGCGACGGGGTTTGCGTGTCATACGCGCGCCTCGCATTCGCCCCCTTGTTGTCCTTTTCGCATCGGTTAATACGGTGAAGAGGGGATCTCAATTACTGCATAAATATGATGAGCAGGCTGCTCATCCAGAAAGCTTCCAGCGGATTTCCAACTTATCGGGAAAGCTGATACAGGTCAAATGGCAAGCTTATTGGTACAGAAATGTGCTTTAGCGCAAAATTCTTTATTAATTATCTGAAATTAAATTGGATTTTCTATTTAAGGCTAAAAGGGGCGTCGTTAGAGAAACAGCCAATTCCTGACTGTCATAAAGGCGTGTTAACCCTTATCCTGCCTTGAATTGACGAGAAAGTCAGCATTTTATACTGCCTTAATTGGCAATAACGTTTCATGCTACTGTTTTTGCCTAAAATCCATAAGGAGATAAAAAAATCTGACACAAGATAAGCAAAAGTGATTTATGTGATTGTGCATGAAATTTCGGTAATTTTGATTGATTATGCAGTTGATAAAAGCAGGCCGGGACGATTGATCCAGGTCATCGCCGAATTGGGCTAAAAATGGCAGGCTTTGGCCTCTTTTCAAGGCGCGGTCTATCAGATTATGCAGTTACAGAAATTAGTCAATATGTTTGGTGGTGATCTCACCCGTCGTTATGGGCAAAAGGTGCATAAGCTGACGCTGCACGGCGGTTTTAGCTGCCCTAACCGTGACGGTACCATCGGGCGTGGCGGCTGCACATTCTGTAATGTTGCCTCGTTTGCCGATGAAGCGCAGCAGCATCGTTCTATTGCCGAGCAACTGGCGCACCAGGCGAATTTAGTTAACCGCGCTAAACGCTATCTGGCCTACTTTCAGGCGTATACCAGCACCTTTGCGGAAGTTCAGGTGCTGCGTTCGATGTATCAGCAGGCGGTGAGCCAGGCCAATATTGTCGGTTTGTGTGTTGGTACCCGCCCGGACTGCGTACCGGATGCGGTGCTGGATCTGCTTTGCGAATATAAGGACCAGGGCTACGAAGTGTGGCTGGAGCTGGGGCTACAAACCGCCCACGACAAAACACTGCATCGCATCAATCGCGGTCATGATTTTGCCTGCTATCAGCGCACGACGCAGCTGGCGCGTGAGCGTGGGCTGAAGGTGTGTTCTCACTTAATTGTTGGCCTGCCTGGCGAAGGGCAGGCTGAATGTTTGCAAACGCTGGAGCGAGTGGTTGAAACCGGCGTGGACGGCATAAAGCTGCATCCGCTGCATATAGTGAAAGGCAGCATTATGGCGAAAGCCTGGGAAGCGGGGCGTTTGAACGGAATTGAACTGGAGGATTACACGCTCACTGCCGGAGAAATGATTCGCCATACGCCACCGGAAGTGATCTACCACCGCATTTCCGCCAGCGCCCGTCGCCCGACGCTGCTTGCTCCGCTGTGGTGCGAAAATCGATGGACGGGAATGGTCGAGCTGGATCGTTATCTGAATGAACATGGCGTACAGGGATCGGCGCTGGGACGTCCGTGGCTACCTCCAACGGCGTAGGCCATTGAGGGGAATTCCGCATTTCTCACACAATTTATAACGTAACTGTCAGAATTGGGTATTATTGGGGCAGGTTGTCGTGAAGGAATTCCCTAATGAAGCAAATTCGTCTGCTGGCGCAGTATTATGTTGACCTGATGATGAAGTTAGGTCTGGTGCGCTTCTCAATGTTGCTGGCGCTGGCCCTCGTCGTTCTTGCCATTGTGGTACAAATGGCGGTAACCATGGTGCTGCATGGCCAGGTCGAAAGCATTGATGTTATTCGTTCTATCTTCTTTGGTTTGCTAATTACTCCGTGGGCGGTCTACTTTCTATCGGTGGTCGTCGAGCAACTGGAGGAGTCACGACAACGTCTGTCACGACTGGTGCAAAAACTGGAGGAGATGCGCGAGCGCGATTTGAGCCTCAACGTTCAGTTAAAAGATAATATTGCCCAGCTAAATCAGGAAATCGCCGTTCGTGAAAAAGCGGAAGCAGAACTGCAGGAAACCTTCGGCCAACTGAAAATTGAAATCAAAGAGCGCGAAGAGACACAAATTCAGCTCGAGCAGCAATCCTCATTCTTACGTTCCTTCCTTGACGCTTCACCCGACCTGGTTTTTTATCGTAACGAAGATAAAGAGTTTTCCGGCTGTAACCGCGCGATGGAGCTGCTGACCGGAAAAAGCGAAAAACAACTGGTTCACCTGAAACCTGCTGATGTTTACTCACCGGAAGCCGCTGCGAAAGTCATTGAAACCGATGAAAAAGTGTTCCGTCATAATGTGTCACTGACCTATGAGCAGTGGCTGGATTATCCCGACGGACGCAAAGCCTGCTTTGAAATCCGCAAAGTGCCGTACTACGACCGTGTGGGTAAACGTCACGGTTTGATGGGCTTTGGTCGCGACATTACCGAGCGTAAGCGGTATCAGGATGCGCTTGAACGCGCCAGCCGCGACAAAACGACGTTTATCTCCACCATCAGTCACGAATTGCGTACACCGCTGAACGGTATCGTCGGCCTGAGCCGCATTCTGCTGGATACTGAACTCACCGCCGAGCAGGAAAAATATCTCAAAACCATCCATGTTTCGGCTGTCACGCTGGGGAATATCTTCAACGATATTATCGACATGGATAAGATGGAACGGCGCAAGGTCCAGCTTGATAATCAGCCGGTTGATTTCACCAGCTTCCTTGCCGATCTGGAAAATCTCTCCGCATTGCAGGCGCAACAAAAAGGATTGCGCTTTAATCTGGAGCCGACGCTGCCATTACCGCATCAGGTCATTACCGACGGGACGCGTTTACGGCAGATCTTGTGGAACCTCATCAGTAACGCCGTCAAATTCACTCAGCAAGGCCAGGTTACCGTGCGCGTGCGCTACGATGAAGGCGATATGCTGCATTTTGAAGTGGAAGACTCTGGTATCGGCATTCCGCAGGATGAGCTGGATAAAATCTTCGCCATGTATTACCAGGTGAAAGACAGTCATGGCGGTAAACCTGCCACCGGCACCGGTATTGGTCTGGCCGTTTCTCGTCGTCTGGCGAAAAATATGGGCGGCGATATTACGGTTACCAGCGAACAGGGCAAAGGTTCAACCTTTACGTTGACGATCCACGCACCGTCGGTAGCAGAAGAGGTTGATGATGCGTTTGATGAAGACGATATGCCTTTACCGGCGCTGAATGTGCTGCTGGTGGAAGACATTGAACTGAACGTGATTGTCGCGCGTTCTGTGCTGGAAAAATTAGGTAACAGCGTTGATGTCGCCATGACCGGCAAGGCGGCGCTGGAGATGTTTAAACCGGGCGAATACGACCTGGTATTGCTGGATATTCAGTTGCCAGATATGACCGGGCTGGATATCTCTCGTGAACTGACGAAGCGTTATCCGCGCGAGGATTTACCGCCGCTGGTGGCCTTAACCGCTAACGTGCTGAAAGACAAGCAAGAGTACCTCAATGCTGGAATGGATGATGTGCTGAGTAAGCCGCTTTCTGTTCCGGCGCTAACCGCGATGATCAAGAAATTCTGGGATACCCAGGATGATGAGGAGAGTACGGTGACGACAGAAGAGAACAGTAAATCAGAAGCATTGCTCGATATTCCCATGCTGGAACAGTATCTCGAACTTGTAGGACCGAAGCTGATCACCGACGGGTTAGCGGTGTTTGAGAGGATGATGCCGGGCTATGTCAGCGTGCTGGAGTCGAATCTGACGGCGCAGGATAAAAAAGGCATTGTTGAGGAAGGGCATAAAATTAAAGGTGCGGCGGGGTCAGTGGGGTTACGCCATCTGCAACAGCTGGGTCAGCAAATTCAGTCTCCTGACCTTCCCGCCTGGGAAGATAACGTCGGTGAATGGATTGAAGAGATGAAAGAAGAGTGGCGTCACGACGTAGAAGTACTGAAAGCGTGGGTGGCAAAAGCCACTAAAAAATGACCCCGGCTAGACCGGGGTGCGCGAATACTGCGCCAACACCAGGGAAATCTTGGCTGCGCCGTAAATTATTATGATGAGTTACAAGGGCACAGCACTGTTTTTCAGGCCGCACGCAGTTAAGATAGCAAAACTTAAATGATTTGTTACATGAATCAGTTAAATGTGTGATGCGTAGCATTTTTATTAAAAAAATTAATGTGTTTCAGTCAATTGCGAAAGGAAGATCACAATGAAGAAAATTGGCGTAATTCTGAGCGGATGCGGCGTCTATGACGGTTCTGAAATTCATGAAGCGGTGTTGACGTTGTTAGCTATTTCACGCAGCGGTGCGCAGGCGGTCTGCTTTGCACCGGATAAGCAGCAGGTTGATGTTATCAACCATTTAACTGGTGAAGCGATGACGGAAACGCGCAATGTGCTGATTGAAGCGGCACGAATAACGCGCGGTGAAATTCGTCCTCTGGCCCAGGCCGATGCCGCTGAACTGGATGCGTTGATTGTGCCGGGGGGTTTTGGCGCGGCGAAGAATTTAAGCAATTTTGCCAGTCTTGGTAGCGAATGCACCGTTGACCGTGAATTAAAGGCGCTGGCACAAGCGATGCATCAGGCCGGAAAACCGCTTGGTTTTATGTGTATAGCACCGGCGATACTGCCGAAAATTTTCGATTTCCCGCTACGTTTGACCATCGGTACTGATATCGATACCGCAGAAGTGCTGGAAGAGATGGGCGCGGAGCATGTGCCGTGTCCTGTCGATGATATCGTGGTTGATGAAGACAATAAGATTGTCACCACCCCGGCATATATGCTGGCGCAGAACATTGCAGAAGCGGCGAGCGGCATTGATAAGCTGGTTTCCCGCGTGCTGGTTCTGGCTGAATGAGTAAAAGCCGCTTAACGGTGTTTAGTTTCGTTCGCCGTTTTCTTCTGCGGTTAATGGTTGTCCTCACCATTTTCTGGGGCGGGGGCATCGCGTTGTTTAGCGTTGCGCCTGTTCCTTTCTCAGCGGTAATGGTCGAGCGGCAAGTCAGCGCCTGGCTGCATGGCAATTTTCGTTACGTGGCACATTCTGACTGGGTCAGTATGGATCAAATCTCGCCGTGGATGGGACTGGCGGTGATTGCCGCAGAAGATCAGAAATTTCCTGAGCACTGGGGCTTTGATGTCGCTTCCATTGAGCAAGCCCTGGCGCACAACGAGCGCAATGAAAACCGTATTCGCGGTGCTTCAACGATTTCTCAGCAGACAGCCAAAAATCTCTTTTTATGGGATGGGCGTAGCTGGGTTCGAAAAGGGCTGGAAGCCGGATTAACGCTGGGGATAGAAACAGTCTGGAGCAAAAAGCGTATCCTGACGGTTTACCTGAATATCGCCGAATTTGGCGACGGTGTGTTTGGCGTCGAAGCTGCGGCACAACGTTATTTCCACAAACCCGCGAGCAAACTTACCCGGTCGGAAGCTGCATTACTGGCAGCTGTATTACCTAATCCACTTCGTTTCAAAGTCTCCGCGCCATCGGGCTATGTGCGTAGCCGTCAGGCGTGGATTTTACGGCAGATGTATCAGTTAGGCGGTGAGCCGTTTATGCAACAACACCAGCTTGATTAAGCTTCGCGCGAAGTGAGGGCCAGCGTTTTGCTCTCACGAGGTTGCAGATCTTTCTGCAGGGCAATAGCCAGCGCCGGTTGGGCGATAAATCGTTTCCATAACCGCTCTTGCTTACGCAGACAACACCACTTCGACCAGGTCGCCAGTGGAATCAATGTGCTTTCACCAATGTTGTCGCAGACGACGGGGATAACCTCTGACTCACTGATGCGGTGACAGAGGATATTCTGCGGCTTCAGCGACATCGTCACGATACGGTTATCCTGCAAATAACGCTTCAGCTGTTTCAGTAACTGGCGCAGTTGTGCAATGTCTTCTTCGTAACGGCATTGTTCTGCAAATTCGGTCAGCGTAATGGAAGGCTTGCCGTCGAAATCGGCAATCACATCGTAGACATAACCGGTTCCGCAATCCGTCTCAACGGTACCGTGATAGCGCGGTATTCCACTCCAGTCTTTTAACCGGCGACCAAGATGCGCGTAGTACTTTAACTCACGGCGGATCTCTTTATCGCCACCATCGCCACGATGGTAGACAATCTTGATACAGCGTTGGGCATCTTCCGGATGCGCATAACATTTCCGATGTCTTCCGGTGCCCAGGGGACTTTGTTCAGATAAGCGAATCATGCCATCTCCTGGAAATATTTTCTGACGATCTCCAGTATGGTCGATTAACTTAAACGAAATCTAAACAATGCTTCTTAAGGTTTTCTTAAGGTTCTTCTGAAAGTAAAAAGCGCACGAAATGTACAATCGACGTTGATTGATAACGATTTCAGTACGCGCTTTTCTTATTGCCGGGGGAGCTTGAAGGGATTTGAATGTCAAAGTGATGAAGATTAATCTTCATCAAAACCAGAGTTAAAGAGGGCGATAACGGCGGCCAGTGCTTCCTCTTCCTGTGGACCGGTCGCTTCAACTTCAATCTGCCGTCCTTTGGCAGAATCCAACATCAGCAGCGCAATAACGCTGTTGGCTTCAGCCTCGGTGCCTTCGTCATTACGTAACAGCACTTCAGCGTCAAAACCCTGCATTAATTCAAACAGCTTCATTGCAGGCCGGGCATGCATGCCCAGCTTGTTTGTAATTTCAACAGTTTGCTTGACGGTCATGGTTTACGTTTTTCCAGCGTCCGATGGCGTGACTGGACGTTTTTACCGCGCGAGCGGAAGTAGTCTGCCAGTTGCTCTGCAATATACACCGAACGGTGCTTCCCGCCGGTACAACCAATGGCGACCGTCAGGTAGCTACGGTTGTTGGTTTCCAGCATAGGTAACCATAGCTCAAGATAGCTTCGCGTCTGGTAGATAAAATTGTGTACTTCTGTGTGGCGGTCGAGGAACGCGGCGACAGGTTTATCAAGACCTGTCATTGGACGCAGTTTCGGATCCCAGTGCGGGTTCGGCAAGAAGCGCACGTCAAAGACGTAATCTGCATCGATAGGGATACCGTGTTTGAAGCCGAAAGACTCAAAGACCATGGTCAGTTCACGTTCACGTTTACCCAGCAGACGGGTACGCAGCATTTCTGCCAGCTCGTGAACGGACATTTCTGAGGTATCAACAATCAGATCCGCTCGCGAACGCAGAGGCTCCAGCAAATCGCTTTCTTTGTCGATAGCACTTTCCAGCGACAGGTTTTTGCTGGAAAGCGGATGCAGTCGGCGCGTGTCACTGTAACGACGAATTAAGGTATTACGGTCGGCATCCAGGAACAGTAGTTGCGGTGAGAAAGCGTCAGGCAGGTTACTCATCGCCTGTTCGAATATTTCTGGTGACTCCGGCATATTACGAACATCAATGCTGACGGCGGCAGAAATCTCTCGATCGGCCAGAGTTCGAGCCAGATCGGGTAACAACACTACGGGAAGGTTATCCACGCAGTAAAAACCCATATCTTCCAGCGCACGCAGGGCGACAGATTTACCTGAACCTGAACGTCCGCTGACGATCATCAGTACCATGTACTGTTTCTCCTCACAACGTCTAAAAGAGACATTACCGAATAACTACGCTTCATCCGGAGTACCTTCGGTATCCGTAATGATTTGATACAGCTCTTCATCGCTCTGGGCTGCGCGTAAACGGCGGCAGATGGTTTTGTCCGCCAGACGTTTCGCCACCAGCGACAGAGTATGCAGGTGCGTTTTAGTTTGGTCTGCCGGCACCAGCAGGGCAAAAAGTAAGTCCACCGGTTGGTTGTCGATGGCATCGAAAGCTATAGGTGTTTCGAGCTGAACGAAAACGCCAACGGCACGCAGAGTATCTTCTTCCAGTTTGCCATGCGGAATGGCAATACCATTGCCGATACCGGTACTGCCCATTTTTTCCCGCGTCAGGATAGCTTCAAAAACCACCTGAGGCGCCAGGCTAAGTTGTTTCGCCGCCAGCTCGCTGATGATTTCCAGGGCGCGTTTTTTGCTCTGGCAGTGGACGCGGCTTCGCGTACATTCCCTGTTAAGAACACTGCTAAGCTGTAGAGTTGTATCATTATTTGTCATAATTTCACCTAAGAACCTGCCCACTCAAACAGTGGAACAGGTTCGGAGCATTAACCGTACAAATGGCCCGTTGTGCCGCACAACAGGCCGCCATGCACATGCTAATTGCCCGGACAATTAGTGTTGTTTCAGTTTATCTTTATGTTTGGTCAACTGGCGTGCCAGCTTATCAATTAAGCCATCAATGGCAGCGTACATGTCCTGACCTTCCGCGCTGGCATGAATTTCACCACCGTTTACATGCAGTGTTGCATCTGAGGTGTGGGTGACTTTCTCCACTTTCAGAACAACATAGACCTGGTTGATTCGGTCAAAATATTGCTCAAGTTTGGCAAATTTGGCTGTAACAAATTCGCGCAGTGCCTCGGTGATCTCGACGTTATTTCCGGTAATGTTGAGCTGCATAGTGTCTTCCTTATCGGTTGGGTCAAACGAGCTGTTTACGCTGGTTTGACGGCGGAATGGATAAAGACTCTCGGTACTTCGCAACAGTGCGGCGTGCCACCATGATACCTTGTTCCGACAGCAAAGAGGTTAACTTGCTGTCGCTCAACGGTTTCGCTGGGTTTTCCGCCGCGATTAATTTCTTCACCAGCGCACGAATCGCCGTGGAGGAAGCTTCGCCGCCGCCCTCGGTATTGACGTGACTGGAAAAGAAATACTTCAGTTCAAAAATGCCTCGTGGACTATGCAGGTATTTTTGCGTGGTCACGCGAGATATCGTCGATTCATGCATTTCGACAGCCTGGGCGATATCGGCCAGTACCATCGGCTTCATATATTCTTCGCCTTGCTCAAAGAAGGCTTGCTGCTGTTCAACGATACAGCGACTCACGCGCAGTAGCGTATCGTTACGGCTTTCCAGACTCTTGATCAACCATTTGGCATCCTGCAGATTGCTGCGGATAAACTGGCTATCACCATCATTGCGCGCGTTATTGCACATCGAGGCGTAGTGCTGGTTGATTTGCAGACGCGGAATGCTGTCACTGTTGAGTTCTACCGTCCAGTGGCCGTTATGCTTACGCACCAGCACATCTGGAATGACATACTCAGGTTCGCCAGTCTGGATCGACTGCCCGGGGCGCGGATCGAGCGACTGGATCAGATTGACGGCTTCTTTCAGCACATCTTCTTTCAGACGCGTGACGCGCATTAAAGTGCGGAAGTCGTGATTGGCTAATAGATCGAGATGATCGCTAATGATCAGTCTGGCCTCTTCCAGCCATGGCGTGGTCTTATCGAATTGGGAGAGTTGGATCAGCAGGCAGTCACGCAGATCTTTTGCCGCCACACCGACTGGATCAAACCGTTGGATCCGCTTAAGGACGGCTTCAACTTCGTCGATGTCAATCTCTTCATCGCCCATACTTTCGAGAATATCTTCCAGCGGGACAGTCAGATAACCGGTGTCATCAACGGCATCGACGATAGAGGTAGCAATCGCGCGGTCAGTGTCGGAAAACGGTGTCAACTCGACCTGCCACATCAGGTAATCCTGTAAGGTCTGCGTCGTTTCGCCCTGATAGACCGGCAGCTCGTCATCAATGTAGTCACCGCTAGTGCCGGATGGTGTACCAGCGGTGTAAATGGTGTCCCAACTGGCATCGAGCGGCAGCTCTTCCGGCATCTCTTTTTGTTCGAGCGCGTCGGCGGTGTCCAGTGTTTCACTGTCTTGCGTTTCGCGGGTGTCGATTTCTTCATGAGTGTCGATTTGCTCAAGCAGCGGATTGCTCTCCAGCGCCTGCTGTAGCTCCTGCTGAAGTTCCAGCGTCGACAACTGCAACAGACGAATTGCCTGTTGGAGCTGTGGCGTCATCGCCAGTTGTTGGCTAAGCCTGAGTTGCAAACCTTGCTTCATGTTCAGAATCGTACTCTCCTGCTAAAACGTCGCAAACTTCTACCCTATCAGAGTCTGAAGTCTTCCCCAAGGTATACACGCTTAACGTGTTCGTCTTGTAAGATTTCTGTAGGCGTGCCGTGGGCGATCAAATGCCCCTGACTGACGATATAAGCGCGTTCACAAACCGCCAGTGTTTCACGCACGTTGTGGTCAGTGATCAGCACGCCCAGGCCGCTGTCGCGCAGGTGCTCAATGATGCGTTTAATGTCGATAACCGAGATCGGGTCAACCCCGGCAAACGGTTCGTCGAGCAGAATAAATTTCGGATTCGCAGCCAGTGCGCGGGCAATTTCTACACGGCGACGTTCACCCCCGGAGAGTGACTGCCCCATGCTGTCACGCAGGTGCTCAATGTGAAACTCTTCCATCAGCTCGTTCGCGCGGTCTTCACGTTGTTCAGCAGACAAGTCGTCACGAATTTGCAGTACCGCCATCAGGTTATCGTAAACGCTGAGGCGACGGAAAATGGAGGCTTCCTGCGGCAGATAGCCGATACCGCGGCGCGCGCGTGCATGCAGAGGCAGCAGACTGATATCGTCATCATCAATAATGATGTTGCCCGCATCGCGCGGCACAATGCCAACAACCATGTAGAAAGTGGTGGTCTTACCGGCACCGTTTGGCCCCAGCAGACCGACGATTTCCCCGGAGTTGACGGTCAGGCTGACGTCTTCTACCACGCGACGGCCTTTATAGGCTTTTGCAAGGTTCTTTGCAGTTAATGTTGCCATAACGAATTAATTACCCTTCTTCTGTGCCGGGGTCTGGCCTTTATTGTTTTTGTCCTGCAACTGCGACGGCACCAGAACGGTGGTTACGCGCTTGCCTTTGTCGCTGAAAGCCTGCATTTTCTGCTCTTTCACCAGGTAAGTGATCTTATCGCCCTTAATGTTGCTATCGACCTGCTGCAGATAAGCATTACCCGTCAGAACGACAAAATCTTTTGCCAGTTCGTAGTGCATCTGGGAAGCGTGACCTTCAACGGGTTTACCGTTGTCCTGCATCTGGTAGAACGTTGCCGGTTTACCGTAGCCGTCAATCACTTCTTTACCTTGTTCGCCGCCCGGACGGGTAACGACCACTTTGTCGGCATTAATTTTGATGGTGCCCTGGGTGACGATGACATTACCGGTAAAGGTAACCACGTTGCCTTGCATATCAAGAGATTGCTGGTCCGATTCAATGTGGATCGGCTGATCAGTGTCTCCGGTTACGGCAAATGCCGGAATGCTGGCGGCCAGAAGTGAGCTGGCAAGCACAAGATTAAGGCTGAGTTTGTTTGTTTTGAATTTCATAGGATGTTCTAACCTTTTCAATCAGCTCGGCGTTCTTGCTGCGTAAGTTGCCGCGCATTTTCAGACCGCTGGAGTTAAATGTTGTTCCGTATAACGTGACGAGGTCTTCAGAGGTAACATCCTGCGTCACCAGATTGATCTGCGCGTTATCCGTCGTGATTCTGCGAAGTTGAGAGTCCGGCACGAGTGCATTGACTTCAACGTGTCCATATAAATAGAGCATCCGGTCATTGGTCAGCTTGGCTTTATCTGCTTTTACGGACCATGTCGGGATTTTATCCTTATCAAACGTGGTAAGTACCGGCTGCGTAAACCACGAAACGGCCTGATCGGAATAATATTCAACGTGTTGAGCAATCAATCGATAGCTTAGTGCCCCTTCTGGGTTATAGACGAGCGTGTCCGTATGCTCGCTTTTATAGGTGGGATCATTGTTGTTGACGATCACCTGGGCGGTATCGTCTTTTTCGGCCATATTAATGCCGATCATCACCAGAACCGCCAGTGATAGCACAATGATAACCCAACGTCTGGCTTTACTCATATCGATTGCCCTTTGGCTTCATCCAGTTTGCCCTGCGCCAGGAGTAATAAGTCGCAAACTTCTCGCACTGCGCCACGACCGCCAGCAATACGCGTTACGTAATCGGCGCGCGGGATCAACAGTGGATGCGCATCGGCCACGGCGACGCTTAAACCCACTTTTTCCATTACCGGCCAGTCGATGAGATCATCGCCGACATAAGCCACATTTTCCGGGGCAATCGCCAGTTTTTCCAGCAGATCGCTAAAGGCGATCAGTTTGTTTGACTGCCCCTGATACAAGTGAGTGATCCCCAATGTGGCACAACGATCTTCTACCAGTTTAGCCTTTCGCCCGGTAATGATAGCGACTTCAATATCAGAGGTGAGCGCACAACGAATGCCATAACCGTCACGAACATTGAACGCTTTCAGCTCTTCGCCGTTATTGCCCATATAAATCAGGCCATCTGACAGTACGCCATCAACGTCGAGGATCAGCAGACGAATGTTCTCTGCTTTTGCCATAACGTCGGCGCTGACAGGGCCGTAACAGGTCGCAAGCGACGCACCTGCTTTGCTCATTGTTGTTTATCCTTGAATCTTTACACTACGCCTGCACGCAGTAAATCATGCATATGTAACACACCGAGTAAATGGTCGCCATCGGCAACCATCACGGAGGTGATATGGCGGGACTGCATTAAGTTCAGTGCCTCAACGGCCAGAATGCCTGGGCGCACGCGTATTCCCCCCGGCGTCATCACATCGGCAATACTTAACTGACGAACATCCACGCCCATATCGAAGACACGGCGTAAATCACCGTCGGTAAAGATGCCTTCAATCATCATATTGTCATCGCAAATGACAGTCATACCAAGATTTTTGCGGGTAACTTCCAGCAATGCGTCACGCAGACTGGCCGTTTTCTTAACATGCGGGATCTCATCGCCCGTATGCATAATATCGTTTACGCGCAGCAGAAGTTTACGACCCAGTGCGCCGCCTGGGTGTGAGAGCGCAAAATCTTCAGCAGTAAAGCCGCGTGCTTTTAACAGCGCGACAGCGAGGGCATCGCCCATAACCAGCGTGGCGGTTGTGCTGCTGGTCGGTGCCAGCCCTAACGGACAGGCTTCTTTCGCTACTTTAACACACAGATGCACATCTGCGGCGCGCGCCATGCTGCTCTCCGGGCGACCGGTGATGCAGATTAACGGTACGTGAAGACGCTTAAGCACTGGAATTAAGGCCGTGATTTCGCTGGATTCACCTGAGTTAGAGATAGCAATCACCACATCCTGCGGGGTGACCATGCCTAAATCACCATGCGCGGCTTCGCCAGGATGGACGAAAAATGAAGGTGTACCGGTGCTGGCAAATGTTGCTGCCATTTTGCGCCCGATGTGCCCCGATTTCCCCATCCCCATGACGACAACTTTCCCTTTACACCAGAACATCTTTTCACAGGCAAGCGTGAAATTCTGATTGATGTATTGATCAAGCTCCGCCAGGCATTCACGTTCAATTGCCAGGACTTCTTTACCTGCTTGCTGAAAGTCAAAACCCGGTTGTAACTCTACGTGCGACATAATGCGTTTCCAGTTATTCAACGAGTATTGGCGATAACCAGTACAACATCGCCAGCCATACGATAAATCCGCCAGTTAATAATACCCCTACACCACGGCCCGGTTGCGGGGAGCGCCGCCAGCACAGCAACGCAAAAATAATGCTCACCAGCAACATCACGCTGTAGTCACGACTGTACGCCAGTGGATCAATCTCTCCTGGCGTTATCAGCGCGGGTAAACCCAACACGATGACAATATTAAAGATGTTTGCGCCAATAATATTTCCGACCGCAATGTCGTTTTCACCTTTGCGAACCCCCGCTATTGCGGTTGCCAGTTCCGGCAGGCTGGTTCCGATAGCAATTGCCGTCAGACCCATCGTCAACTCGCTGATGGCAAAGTAATTCGCCAGCACCGTGGCGTTATCAACTACCATCCGCGTGGCCACTGGCATAATGATCAGTGCGATGCCGAGCCATAAAAATGCGACGGGCAATCCACCTTCACGCGGCAGCTCTGCAAGCTGCTCTCTGGTCAGGCTGTCAGTCCCCTGACGTTCAGCCTGACGTGCAAGTTTAACAATGAACAGCAGCCATAGCACAGCCAGAAAGAGGAGAAAGATACCATCGCTGCGACTAAGTTGTCCGTCATAGAGTACGGAACCGGCCACCACGCTGACCAACAACATTAAGGGTAATTCACGGCGTAGAACATCAGAATGGACGGTAAAAGGACGAACCAGCGCAGCCAGACCGAGGATCAGCAATATATTGATAATGTTTGAGCCGAGGGCTGTACCAACGGCTAAATCGCGTTGTTCGTGCAAAGACGCGGCAAGCGAGACGATGATTTCTGGTAACGATGTACCAATACTGACCACCGTCATGCCGATGATCAACGGCGGGATGCCAAAGGTTCGGCAAAGAATAGACGCGGCAAAAACCAGGCGGTCGGCACTGTAAACGACCAAAAGTAAACCAACAATTAACAGTGCCGTAGCTAAAAGCATCTAACGTCCTTTCTTCAGGTATACTCGCCGGTCCGCTGAAGATTTTCAGAAAGCCGTAACAGATTCTTAATTTTGACTTTATGCGGCTAAAAAGTAAAACAAATGCCAGCTTTCGCTAACCACGGCAGGTAATATTCTGTAAATATGTTGGGTTCAAGGTTAAATTGAGCGCCATGCTTAGAAAATCAACGCAAGACGAAGGGTGAATTATGGAGCAGTCTGTGGCGAATTTAGTCGATATGCGCGATGTCAGTTTTACGCGTGGCAATCGCTGCATCTTCGATAATATTTCCCTGACCGTGCCGCGAGGGAAGATCACGGCGATCATGGGGCCATCGGGCATCGGTAAAACGACGCTACTCCGTCTGATTGGCGGGCAAATCGCACCAGATCATGGTGAGATCCTTTTCGATGGTGAGAATATTCCGGCGATGTCTCGTTCGCGCCTGTATACAGTGCGCAAACGGATGAGCATGTTATTTCAGTCCGGGGCGTTGTTCACTGATATGAATGTATTTGACAACGTCGCCTATCCACTGCGTGAACATACCCAACTTCCCGCGCCATTGTTGCATAGTACGGTGATGATGAAGCTGGAGGCCGTGGGGCTGCGTGGAGCGGCTAAACTTATGCCTTCTGAACTTTCCGGTGGGATGGCGCGGCGTGCAGCGCTGGCACGTGCGATTGCGCTGGAGCCGGATCTCATCATGTTTGATGAGCCCTTTGTTGGGCAAGATCCCATTACCATGGGCGTACTGGTGAAGCTGATTTCTGAGCTGAACAGCGCGCTGGGCGTGACTTGTGTGGTGGTTTCTCACGATGTGCCGGAAGTGTTAAGTATTGCGGATCACGCCTGGATCCTGGCGGACAAAAAAATTGTCGCTCATGGCAGTGCCCAGGCGTTGCAGGCGAATCCTGATCCGCGCGTACGTCAGTTTCTGGACGGGATAGCTGACGGGCCTGTTCCGTTCCGCTATCCTGCCGGCGATTATCACGCTGATCTTTTACCAGGGAGTTAAGCCACTCATGCTGTTAAATGCGCTGGCGTCGCTCGGACATAAAGGGATTAAAACCCTGAGAACGTTCGGGCGGGCCGGGTTAATGTTATTCAATGCGCTGGTCGGCAAACCGGAATTTCGCAAACATGCACCGCTGCTGGTGCGCCAGCTCTATAATGTCGGCGTCCTGTCGATGCTGATTATTGTTGTTTCTGGCGTGTTCATCGGAATGGTGTTGGGGCTGCAAGGTTATCTGGTTCTGACCACTTATAGTGCGGAAACCAGTCTGGGTATGCTGGTGGCGTTATCGCTACTGCGTGAACTGGGGCCGGTGGTTGCCGCGTTGTTGTTTGCCGGGCGTGCTGGTTCGGCGCTAACCGCAGAAATCGGCCTGATGCGCGCTACAGAGCAACTCTCCAGTATGGAGATGATGGCGGTGGATCCGCTGCGTCGGGTTATTTCTCCCCGTTTCTGGGCTGGAGTTATTTCATTACCACTGTTGACGGTTATCTTCGTCGCCGTGGGGATCTGGGGCGGATCGCTGGTCGGCGTCAGTTGGAAAGGCATTGATAGTGGGTTCTTCTGGTCGGCAATGCAAAATGCCGTCGACTGGCGTATGGATCTCGTCAACTGTCTGATTAAGAGCGTGGTGTTCGCCATCACGGTGACGTGGATTTCGTTGTTTAACGGCTACGACGCCATCCCGACGTCTGCCGGGATTAGCCGGGCAACCACTCGCACCGTTGTCCACTCGTCTCTGGCTGTTCTGGGGCTGGATTTTGTGCTGACCGCATTGATGTTTGGGAATTGAGTTCATGCAAACGAAAAAAAATGAAATTTGGGTGGGTATCTTTTTATTAGCAGCACTGCTTGCGGCGCTGTTTGTTTGCCTGAAGGCAGCGAACGTGACGTCTATACGTACTGAACCGACCTATACGCTTTATGCGACGTTCGATAACATTGGCGGCCTGAAAGCGCGCTCTCCGGTCAGCATTGGTGGCGTTGTTGTGGGCCGGGTGGCGGATATTACGCTGGACCCGAAAACCTATCTGCCGCGCGTAACGCTGGAAATTGAACAACGTTATAACCACATTCCTGATACCAGTTCGCTGAGCATTCGTACTTCCGGCCTGCTGGGGGAACAATATCTGGCATTAAACGTCGGTTTTGAAGACCCGGAACTGGGGACTGCTATCCTGAAGGATGGCGATACAATTCAGGACACCAAGTCTGCGATGGTGCTGGAAGATCTCATTGGTCAGTTCCTTTACGGTAGTAAAGGCGATGACAATAAGAATAGTGGCGATGCGCCAGCTGCTGCGCCAGGTAATAATGAAACCACTGAACCTGTGGGTACAACGAAATAATTTCAGGAGAACCGACGCATGTTTAAACGTTTAATGATGGTCGCTTTGCTGGTGATTGCGCCGCTGAGTGCGGCAACCGCGGCAGACCAGACCAATCCGTATAAGCTGATGGACGAGGCGGCGCAGAAAACGTTCGATCGCCTGAAGAATGAGCAACCGCAAATTCGGGCCAACCCGGATTATCTGCGTACCATTGTTGATCAGGAACTGTTGCCATACGTACAGGTGAAATACGCCGGTGCGCTGGTGCTGGGCCCGTATTACAAGAGTGCGACCCCAGCTCAACGTGATGCTTACTTTGCCGCTTTCCGTGAGTACCTGAAGCAGGCTTACGGTCAGGCGCTGGCGATGTATCACGGTCAAACCTATCAGATTGCGCCAGAACAGCCGCTGGGTGATAAAACCATTGTGCCGATTCGCGTTACCATTATTGACCCGAATGGCCGCCCGCCGGTGCGTCTGGACTTCCAGTGGCGTAAAAACTCCCAGACGGGCAACTGGCAGGCTTACGACATGATTGCTGAAGGCGTCAGTATGATCACCACCAAACAAAACGAGTGGGGAACGCTGCTGCGTACCAAAGGTATCGACGGCCTGACTGCGCAACTGAAATCGATTTCTCAACAGAAAATCACTCTGGAAGAGAAAAAATAATGAGCGAGTCACTGAGCTGGATGCAGACGGGTGACACGCTGGCGTTATCCGGAGAGCTGGATCAGGACGTTCTGCTACCGCTTTGGGAAATACGTGAGGAAGCGGTGAAGGGGATTACCAGCATCGATCTTAGCCGTGTGTCTCGCGTGGATACGGGTGGACTGGCACTGCTGCTCCATCTTATCGATCTGGCGAAAAAGCAGGGCAACAATGTGACGCTTCAGGGGGTAAACGACAAAGTGTATACCCTGGCGAAATTGTATAATTTGCCTGCTGATGTTCTGCCTCGTTAAATTTTTTCAGGCCGGATATGGCGTTAACCGCCTGTCCGGCAAACCTGCCTGCAAGTCGAGCCTTGTCTGATTTATCAGCGAGGCTTTTTGCTTATTTATGCCAGCGCAACTTTGCTCTAAGATGTTTCGCTGATTTATTAACTGATGATTGAAGATCCCATGGAAAATAATGAAATTCAGAGCGTGTTGATGAACGCTCTCTCCCTCCAGGAAGTCCACGTTTCCGGCGATGGCAGCCACTTTCAGGTTATTGCCGTGGGTGAGTTGTTTGACGGCATGAGTCGGGTTAAAAAACAGCAGACGGTCTATGGCCCGCTGATGGAATATATTGCGGATAACCGCATTCATGCTGTGTCGATCAAAGCGTATACCCCTGCGGAGTGGGCGCGCGATCGCAAACTGAACGGCTTTTGAGCTATGGGCGATTCGCCGGTAGCGGATATGAATTGTTAACTGAGAACAAACTAAATGGATAAATTTCGTGTTCAGGGGCCAACGAAGCTCCAGGGCGAAGTCACAATTTCCGGCGCTAAAAATGCTGCTCTGCCTATCCTTTTTGCCGCACTACTGGCGGAAGAACCGGTAGAGATCCAGAACGTCCCGAAACTAAAAGACGTCGATACATCAATGAAGCTGCTAAGCCAGCTGGGTGCGAAAGTAGAACGTAATGGTTCTGTGCATATTGATGCCCGCGACGTTAATGTATTCTGCGCACCTTACGATCTGGTTAAAACCATGCGTGCTTCTATCTGGGCGCTGGGGCCGCTGGTAGCGCGCTTTGGTCAGGGGCAAGTTTCACTGCCTGGCGGTTGTACGATCGGCGCACGTCCGGTTGATCTACACATTTCTGGCCTCGAACAATTAGGCGCGACCATCAAACTGGAAGAAGGTTACGTTAAAGCTTCCGTCGATGGTCGTCTGAAAGGCGCACATATCGTGATGGATAAAGTCAGCGTTGGCGCAACGGTGACCATCATGTGTGCTGCAACCCTGGCGGAAGGCACCACGATTATTGAAAACGCAGCGCGTGAACCGGAAATCGTCGATACCGCGAACTTCCTGATTACGCTGGGTGCGAAAATTAGCGGTCAGGGCACCGATCGTATCGTCATCGAAGGTGTGGAACGTTTAGGCGGCGGTGTCTATCGCGTGCTGCCGGATCGTATCGAAACCGGTACTTTCCTGGTGGCGGCGGCGATCTCTCGTGGCAAAATTATCTGCCGTAACGCGCAGCCAGATACTCTGGACGCCGTGCTGGCGAAACTGCGTGACGCTGGAGCGGACATCGAAGTCGGCGAAGACTGGATTAGCCTGGATATGCATGGCAAACGTCCGAAGGCTGTTAACGTACGTACCGCGCCGCATCCGGCATTCCCGACCGATATGCAGGCCCAGTTCACGCTGTTGAACCTGGTGGCAGAAGGGACCGGATTCATCACCGAAACGGTCTTTGAAAACCGCTTTATGCATGTGCCAGAGCTGAGCCGTATGGGCGCGCACGCCGAAATCGAAAGCAATACCGTTATTTGTCACGGTGTTGAAAAACTTTCTGGCGCACAGGTTATGGCAACCGATCTGCGTGCATCAGCAAGCCTGGTGCTGGCTGGCTGTATTGCGGAAGGGACGACGGTGGTTGATCGTATTTATCACATCGATCGTGGCTACGAACGCATTGAAGACAAACTACGCGCTTTAGGTGCAAATATTGAGCGTGTGAAAGGCGAGTAATTGTCTGAGAGCTGGCAGCCCCGTTCGCGGGGCTACCGCCAGACCACTCATTTTTTCGGTTTAGTGTAGCTACGCATCAACTGCGTTCTGTCGATAAACTCATGGGTCTGCGGATCATGGTAGCGTGATGGCCAGATAACCCAGGGGTCAGTTCCCAGGGCTTTCGCAATAATCATCTCTCCTTTCGGCCATGGGCGTGATAATGCGTTCGCCAGCGTTGAGGAACTCAAACCATTTCTGCGAGACTCCGCCGCCATTGACGTTCCCTTCTTGCGCAAACCTGCAATGATGTCAGCGGGATGCCAGTCAATGAAATTACTTTCCATCTTTCCTCACTCCTTAAGTTAGTCGCTTTCATTCAGAACACTTCTTCTGTTTCTGTCGAGCATCACTATACTCCTGATGGCCTATTGCTCTAAAAAGTTCCTGTAAAGAGTGTGAATATTCAGAATATATAAAGATACACAGCCCTGTTTTTCAGGAGTTATAGAGCTGAATAAGTGTTTTATGGAATTTACTGGAATCATCCCGCGCACTGCGCGGGATGAGGGGAGGGGATTAACGATCGCGTTGAACAGCGATGTGCGCGAGGCCGATAAGTGCTTCTCTCCACGGGGTGTCCGGGAGCACCTGTAACGCTGCGATGGCTTTGTCTGCTTCTTCCTCGGCACGCTGACGCGTCCATTCAAGAGATCCACAAGCGTTCATTGCTTCCAGAACCGGTTCCAGAAGATGGCGACCGTTACCCTGTTCGATGGCGGTACGAATCATCTGTGCCTGTTCTGGTGTGCCATGATGCATCGCATGCAGCAGCGGCAGCGTCGGTTTACCTTCGTTCAGATCGTCGCCGACGTTTTTACCTAACTGTTCGCCATCGGCATTGTAATCGAGTAAATCGTCGATCAACTGGAAAGCAGTGCCGAGATAGCGCCCATAATCTTGTAGGCCTTTCTCCTCCTCCGGCGTACAGCCAGCCAGAATCCCGGAACACTGCGCGGCAGCCTCAAACAGACGCGCAGTCTTGCTGTAGATAACGCGCATGTAGTTTTCTTCAGTGATGTCCGGATCGTTAACGTTCATCAGTTGCAGAACTTCACCTTCTGCGATGACGTTTACGGCTTCTGACATGACTTCCAGCACTTTGAGTGAACCGAGGCTGGTCATCATCTGGAACGCGCGGGTATAAATAAAATCGCCTACCAGCACGCTGGCGGCATTGCCAAATGCGGCGTTGGCGGTAGCTTTACCCCTGCGCATATCTGATTCATCCACAACGTCGTCGTGTAGCAGAGTCGCCGTGTGGATAAACTCGATCAGGGCAGCAATGGTGACATGCGCATTTCCCTCATAGCCAACAGCTCGTGCAGCCAGTACAGCAATCATCGGACGAATACGTTTACCGCCGCCGCTGACGATGTAATAGCCTAACTGATTGATCAGTTGGACGTCGGAATTAAGCTGCTCAAGGATTGCCGCATTAACACCCGCCATATCTTGCGCGGTTAACTCATTGATTTTTTCTAAATTCATCGCAAAAGCCGGGCTTTTCGCCCCGATTACCTTACTGTGAACAAAGGCAACTTAGGGTTTATGGTTAGGAATATAGGGTGATTGTACTGAAAAAATGGCACAGATAAACGTTACCGTACAAGTTGTGTTTTTTTTCTTCGTGTATTGACTGTAGCACTTGTCAAAGGCGTGCGTTTTGCGTAATATTCGCGCCCTATTGTGAATATTTATAGCGCACTCTGAATCATTGAAAAGGTGTGCGCGGAAGCGGAGTTTTATATGTACGCGGTTTTCCAAAGTGGTGGTAAACAACACCGAGTAAGCGAAGGTCAGACCGTTCGCCTGGAAAAGCTGGACATCGCAACTGGCGAAACTGTTGAGTTCGCTGAAGTGCTGATGATCGCAAACGGTGAAGAAGTCAAAATCGGCGTTCCTTTCGTTGATGGCGGCGTAATCAAAGCTGAAGTTGTTGCTCACGGTCGTGGCGAGAAAGTTAAAATCGTTAAGTTTCGTCGTCGTAAACACTATCGTAAGCAGCAGGGCCATCGTCAGTGGTTCACTGATGTGAAAATTACTGGCATCAGCGCCTAAGACCTGAGGAGAGATTTCAAATGGCACATAAAAAGGCTGGCGGCTCCACACGTAACGGTCGCGATTCAGAAGCTAAACGCCTGGGCGTTAAGCGTTTCGGTGGTGAATCCGTTCTGGCGGGTAGCATCATCGTTCGTCAACGTGGTACCAAATTCCACGCTGGCGCTAACGTAGGTTGCGGTCGTGACCACACTCTGTTTGCTAAAGCAGACGGTAAAGTGAAATTCGAAGTTAAAGGCCCGAAAAACCGTAAATTTATCAGCATCGAAGCTGAATAAGTTTTTCGCGTCCCGGTAACGGATGAAAGCCCCGCAACACGTTGCGGGGCTTTTTACATTCGATAACCGGTAAAAATGCGCATGGTGCGACGTTAATCCGCATATGCGCTTTGCAGGGAATACGGTATGAAGCAGCAGGCAGGCATTGGCATTCTTTTGGCGCTCACCACAGCAATTTGCTGGGGGGCGTTGCCAATCGCAATGAAGCAGGTGCTGGAGGTGATGGAACCTCCGACAATCGTGTTTTACCGTTTCTTGATGGCGAGTATTGGCCTTGGTGCCATTCTTGCGGTGAAGAAGCGGTTGCCGCCATTACGCGTGTTTCGTAAGCCACGCTGGTTGATTTTGTTAGCAGTGGCGACCGCCGGGCTGTTTGGGAACTTCATCCTGTTCAGCTCATCCTTGCAATACCTGAGTCCGACCGCTTCGCAGGTGATTGGGCAACTCTCGCCAGTTGGCATGATGGTTGCCAGCGTATTTATCCTGAAAGAGAAAATGCGCAGTACTCAGGTTGTAGGGGCATTGATGCTCCTGAGCGGCCTGGTGATGTTTTTTAACACCAGTCTGGTCGAGATATTTACAAAGCTCACCGATTACACCTGGGGAGTTATCTTTGGGGTCGGTGCGGCGACGGTTTGGGTGAGTTATGGCGTGGCGCAAAAGGTTTTATTGCGTCGGCTGGCCTCACCGCAGATCCTGTTTTTGCTGTACACTTTATGTACAATTGCGCTCTTCCCTCTGGCAAATCCTGGAGTGATAGCGCAGCTTAGCCACTGGCAGCTCGCCTGTTTAATTTTTTGCGGACTGAATACATTGGTAGGATATGGCGCCCTGGCGGAAGCGATGGCTCGCTGGCAGGCAGCGCAGGTGAGCGCGATCATCACGCTCACCCCACTGTTTACGCTGTTTTTTTCAGATCTTTTATCACTGGCCTGGCCCGATTTCTTCGCCAGACCGATGTTAAACCTTTTAGGTTATCTCGGTGCGTTTGTCGTGGTTGCGGGCGCGATGTATTCCGCCATTGGTCATCGTATTTGGGGCGGATTACGTAAGCATACAACGGTGGTATCGCAACCCCGCGCAGGCGAATGATTTACGGAGAATAAAATGAAGTTTGTTGATGAAGCATCGATTCTGGTCGTTGCAGGTGATGGCGGTAATGGTTGCGTGAGCTTCCGCCGCGAAAAGTATATTCCGAAAGGCGGCCCGGATGGCGGCGACGGCGGTGACGGTGGTGACGTATGGATGGAAGCCGACGAGAACCTGAACACGCTTATCGATTATCGTTTTGAAAAATCTTTCCGTGCAGAGCGCGGTCAAAACGGTGCAAGCCGCGACTGTACAGGTAAGCGCGGTAAAGACGTCACGATTAAAGTGCCGGTAGGTACGCGTGTAATCGACCAGGGTACTGGTGAAACCATGGGTGATATGACCAAACACGGTCAGCGTCTGCTGGTTGCTAAGGGCGGCTGGCACGGTCTGGGCAACACTCGTTTCAAATCGTCAGTTAACCGTACACCACGGCAGAAAACTAACGGTACGCCGGGCGATAAGCGTGAGCTGCTGCTGGAGCTGATGCTGCTGGCTGACGTCGGTATGTTGGGGATGCCAAACGCGGGTAAATCGACCTTTATTCGTGCGGTATCGGCGGCTAAACCGAAAGTGGCGGATTATCCGTTTACCACTCTGGTACCAAGCCTGGGCGTGGTGCGAATGGACAACGAAAAGAGCTTCGTTGTTGCCGATATTCCAGGGCTGATTGAAGGCGCTGCAGAAGGCGCAGGTCTGGGCATTCGCTTCCTGAAGCACCTGGAACGTTGCCGCGTCCTGTTGCACCTCATCGATATCGATCCGATTGACGGCACCGATCCGGTTGAAAACGCGCGTATTATTATCAGTGAGCTGGAAAAATACAGCCAGGATCTGGCGGCGAAACCGCGTTGGTTAGTTTTCAACAAGATCGATCTGCTGGATAAGGCAGAAGCCGAAGAGAAAGCGAAAGCGATCGCTGAAGCGCTGGGCTGGGAAGATAAATATTATCTGATCTCTGCGGCGAGCGGACTGGGCGTGAAAGATCTCTGCTGGGATGTGATGACCTTTATCATTGAAAACCCGGTCGTGCAGGCTGAAGAAGCGAAACAGCCAGAGAAAGTCGAATTCATGTGGGATGATTATCACCGTCAGCAGCTTGAAGAGATTGCTGAAGAGGATGATGAGGACTGGGATGACGACTGGGACGAAGACGACGAAGAAGGCGTTGAGTTCATTTACAAGCGTTAATCAGCAAAACCCCGGCCATGTGCCGGGGTTTCTTTTTGACTAATTGTTCTGATAAATATCTTTATACAAACGGCTTTCAAAACGCACTAACGGAATACGGCGATTACGCTGATCCGCCGGTTCTACTGCATAGCCAGAAAGATATTGCACAAACGCCATTCGTTGCCCGCTCGCTGTGGTAATGAATCCCGCCAGGTTATATACCCCCTGCAACGAGCCGGTTTTCGCTGAGACTTTGCCATCCACGCCCGCCTGATGCAGACCTGCACGGTACTGCAAAGAGCCGTCATAGCCCGCCAGCGGCAGCATGGAGATAAAGTTAAGTTCATTGTCGTGTTGGGCAATGTATTGCAGCACCTGCATCATGGTGGCGGGGGCAATCAGGTTATGCCGCGAAAGCCCTGAACCATCGGCAATAATGGTATTTCCAATATCGACACCGGCTTGCTGGCGCAGGATCTGACGCACGGCGTCCGACCCGGCCCGCCATGTTCCAGGCACATTGAAGCGCGCATGGCCGATCATGCGGAAAACCGTATCGGCAATCATGTTGTCCGACTTTTTCAGCATAATCTTAAGCAGATCGTGCAGCGGGGCCGACTGTTTACTGGCAACTACCGTTCCAGGTTCGTTAACCTGAGTCTGGCGTAGCAGTGTTCCGCTCCAGGTGATACCGGCCTGTTTTAACTCATCTTTCAGAATTGCCCCAGCATAGCTGGCACCATCCTGCACGGCAAAAGCCAACGGGAGCGGCTCAGAACGTTGTGGCAGGCATCCGGTCAGCGTAAAGCGGTTCAGGTCGCCTGGCACCACATCCAGCTCGCAGTATTGCGCTTCGGCAGAACCACGGGGGAGGGTGCGTACCTGGCTGAACATCGTAACGGGGTAATAAGATGCCACGCGTATAAAAGCCATATCACCAGGTTTTGGGGCACTGTAGAGCGAGACGGAGAAACAGTTGCGGTCAACTATGGCGGCGGCAGGCGGAGCGCTAAAGCATTGTGTCATGTCATTCCATGGCCAGCCGGGGGCTTTATCGTGGCTGGCGAAAATGGAGGTATCTATCAACACATTGCCATCGATTTGGTTGACGCCAGATTTTTTCAAAGTCGCGACCATATTGCGAATATCCTGACGTTTTAACGTCGGATCGGCACCAAATCGCGCCACTAAGTCACCCTTAAGTACGCCGTTTTCCACATTGCCTTTGGTTTCAAGCGTCGTGGTAAAACGAAAATCGGGGCCGAGTTGAATCAACGCCGCCAGCGCAGTAATCACTTTCTGGGTACTGGCGGGCAGCGCCATCTGCTGACTGTGGTAATCAATAGCGGGGGCCGACGCGCCGACTTTTTGCACCATCAGGGCAAGGTTGGCACCTGCGGGGAGTTGAGTAATGTACTCATCAACATTTGCGGCCTGAACACTGAACGCTATACAGCTGGTCAATCCGATGATAAATCTGGAAAATCGCATAATCTCGCGCTAACAACCTGGAATCGAGCCGTCATACTACGGCGCAACGCCCTATAAAGTAAACGATGACCCTTCGGGAACTCCAGGGTAAAATGACTATCAAAATGTGAATTGTAGCTGACCTGGGACTTGTACCCGGGTCGGTATTTTTTTGCTTCTGGTCCCGGTGAGGAGTTATGCCGGGCAGGCCGAACAGCCGGGGTGGGTGAAGACTTGCCCCATCAGGAATATTCAAGAGGTATAACAAATGCAAGCTATTCCGATGACCTTACGCGGCGCTGAAAAATTACGCGAAGAGCTGGATTTTCTGAAATCTGTGCGCCGTCCTGAAATCATTGCTGCTATCGCGGAAGCGCGTGAGCATGGCGACCTGAAAGAAAACGCCGAATACCACGCAGCTCGTGAACAGCAGGGCTTCTGCGAAGGCCGTATCAAAGACATCGAAGCCAAGCTGTCGAACGCGCAGGTGATTGATGTCACCAAAATGCCCAACAATGGGCGCGTTATTTTTGGTGCTACCGTAACGGTGCTGAATCTCGATTCTGACGAAGAACAGACTTATCGCATCGTTGGCGATGACGAAGCTGACTTTAAACAAAACCTGATTTCTGTAAACTCGCCTATTGCTCGTGGCCTGATCGGCAAAGAAGAAGATGATGTTGTGGTCATCAAAACGCCGGGCGGCGAAGTAGAATTTGAAGTAATTAAGGTGGAATACCTGTAAGAATTACCCAATACTCAAGATGTTGATGTATTGTAAAGAAAGGAAAAAGGCCGCTATGCGGCCTTTTATCAACGAACAGAGCGTGGCATTTTGCTCTCCTGCCTGCGGAAAACCCCTCGTTTTACACAGCGAATGTGTGTAACTTTAGGATAATCTTAGCGTGGCAGCGAGATTTTACGTTCTTTAGTTGGGCGATAAAGCACCAGCGTTTTACCGATGACCTGTACATTACAGGCGCCGGTTTCGCGCACGATAGCTTCCACGATCAAGGTTTTAGTTTCGCGATCTTCGGTGGCGATTTTCACCTTGATGAGTTCATGGTGCTCTAACGCTTGTTCAATCTCGGCCAGCACCCCTTCGGTCAAACCATTACTGCCAAGCAGAACAACTGGCTTGAGCGGATGTGCCAGACCTTTCAGGTGCTGTTTTTGTTTAGTACTCAGATTCATCGTATTTTTTGCTTACGTTGGGATTGAAAACGGGTCATTCTACCGCCATCTCCCATATATCACCAAATAGGCGCGTAAAAATTTACGCAATTGGTTACGATGAGTTATCCCCATGGGAAAGTTAAATGACAGGTAAGAAGCGTTCTGCCAGCTCCAGCCGCTGGCTTCAGGAACACTTTAGCGATAAATATGTTCAACAGGCACAGAAAAAGGGGTTACGTTCCCGTGCCTGGTTTAAACTTGATGAAATACAGCAAAGTGACAAACTCTTTAAACCGGGAATGACGGTTGTCGACCTTGGTGCTGCTCCGGGTGGTTGGTCACAATATGTGGTCACCCAAATTGGCGGCAAAGGCCGCATCATCGCTTGCGATCTTTTACCTATGGATCCTATCGTTGGTGTGGACTTTCTTCAGGGCGATTTTCGTGATGAACTGGTGATGAAAGCACTGCTGGAGCGCGTTGGCGACAGCAAAGTCCAGGTTGTCATGTCCGATATGGCACCAAACATGAGCGGAACACCGGCGGTGGATATCCCCCGTGCCATGTATCTGGTGGAACTGGCGCTAGAAATGTGTCGTGATGTATTAGCGCCAGGTGGCAGTTTTGTAGTGAAGGTGTTCCAGGGCGAAGGTTTCGATGAGTATCTAAGGGAAATTCGCTCCCTGTTTACGAAGGTCAAAGTTCGTAAGCCGGACTCTTCTCGTGCACGTTCGCGGGAAGTGTATATTGTAGCGACCGGGCGTAAACCCTAACCGGGAGATTTCAGACGAAAGTTTGAAAGATGCTGGATATAGAGTATCCTGACGCTGTTTTTAACACAGTTGTAATAAGAGGTTAATCCCTTGAGTGACATGGCGAAAAACCTAATACTCTGGCTGGTCATTGCCGTTGTGCTGATGTCAGTATTCCAGAGCTTTGGGCCCAGCGAGTCTAATGGCCGTAAGGTGGATTACTCTACCTTCCTACAAGAGGTCAATAACGACCAGGTTCGTGAAGCGCGTATCAACGGGCGTGAAATCAACGTTACCAAGAAAGATAGTAACCGTTATACCACTTACATTCCGGTTCAGGATCCGAAATTACTGGATAACCTGTTGACCAAGAACGTCAAGGTTGTCGGTGAACCGCCTGAAGAACCAAGCCTGCTGGCTTCTATCTTCATCTCCTGGTTCCCGATGCTGTTGCTGATTGGTGTCTGGATCTTCTTCATGCGTCAAATGCAGGGCGGCGGTGGCAAAGGTGCCATGTCGTTTGGTAAGAGCAAAGCGCGCATGCTGACGGAAGATCAGATCAAAACCACCTTTGCTGACGTTGCGGGCTGCGACGAAGCAAAAGAAGAAGTTGCTGAACTGGTTGAGTATCTGCGTGAGCCGAGCCGCTTCCAGAAACTCGGCGGTAAGATCCCGAAAGGCGTCCTGATGGTAGGTCCTCCGGGTACCGGTAAAACGTTGCTGGCGAAAGCAATTGCAGGCGAAGCGAAAGTTCCGTTCTTTACTATCTCCGGTTCTGACTTCGTAGAAATGTTCGTCGGTGTGGGTGCATCCCGTGTTCGTGACATGTTCGAACAGGCGAAGAAAGCGGCGCCGTGCATCATCTTTATCGATGAAATCGACGCCGTAGGCCGCCAGCGCGGCGCAGGCTTGGGCGGTGGTCACGATGAACGTGAACAGACTCTGAACCAGATGCTGGTTGAGATGGATGGTTTTGAAGGTAACGAAGGTATCATCGTTATCGCTGCGACTAACCGTCCGGACGTTCTCGACCCAGCCCTGCTGCGTCCTGGCCGTTTCGACCGTCAGGTTGTGGTTGGCTTGCCAGATGTTCGCGGTCGTGAGCAGATCCTGAAAGTTCACATGCGTCGCGTACCATTGGCACCCGATATCGACGCGGCAATCATTGCCCGTGGTACTCCTGGTTTCTCCGGTGCTGACCTGGCGAACCTGGTGAACGAAGCGGCACTGTTCGCTGCTCGTGGCAACAAACGCGTTGTTTCGATGGTTGAGTTCGAGAAAGCGAAAGACAAAATCATGATGGGTGCGGAACGTCGCTCCATGGTGATGACGGAAGCGCAGAAAGAATCGACGGCTTACCACGAGGCGGGTCATGCGATTATCGGTCGCCTGGTGCCGGAACACGATCCGGTGCACAAAGTGACGATTATCCCACGCGGTCGTGCGCTGGGTGTGACTTTCTTCTTGCCTGAGGGCGACGCAATCAGCGCCAGCCGTCAGAAACTGGAAAGTCAGATCTCCACGCTGTACGGTGGTCGTCTGGCGGAAGAGATCATCTACGGACCGGAACATGTTTCTACCGGGGCGTCCAACGATATTAAAGTTGCGACCAACCTGGCACGTAACATGGTGACCCAGTGGGGCTTCTCTGAGAAATTGGGTCCACTGCTGTACGCGGAAGAAGAAGGTGAAGTGTTCCTCGGCCGTAGCGTAGCGAAAGCGAAACATATGTCCGATGAAACTGCACGTATCATCGACCAGGAAGTGAAAGCACTGATTGAGCGTAACTATAATCGTGCGCGTCAGCTTCTGACCGACAATATGGATATTCTGCATGCGATGAAAGATGCTCTCATGAAATATGAGACTATCGACGCACCGCAGATTGATGACCTGATGGCACGTCGCGATGTACGTCCGCCAGCGGGCTGGGAAGAACCAGGCGCTTCTAACAATTCTGGCGACAATGGTAGTCCAAAGGCTCCTCGTCCGGTTGATGAACCGCGTACGCCGAACCCGGGTAACACCATGTCAGAGCAGTTAGGCGACAAGTAAGTTCCCGTATCAGATGACTGTATTTGTACCGAAAACCCCGGGGCGTGCTCCGGGGTTTTTTCTTATCAATTCATACCAGGGATAACATCATGAAACTCTTTGCCCAGGGTACTTCACTGGACCTTAGCCATCCTCACGTAATGGGGATCCTCAACGTCACGCCTGATTCCTTTTCGGATGGTGGCACGCATAACTCGCTGTTAGATGCGGTGAAACATGCGAATCTGATGATCAACGCTGGCGCGACGATCATTGACGTTGGTGGCGAGTCCACGCGCCCAGGGGCGGCGGAAGTTAGCGTTGAAGAAGAGTTGCAACGTGTTATTCCTGTGGTTGAGGCAATTGCTCAACGCTTCGAAGTCTGGATCTCGGTAGATACATCCAAACCAGAAGTCATCCGTGAGTCAGCGAAAGTTGGCGCTCACATTATTAACGATATCCGCTCCCTTTCCGAACCTGGCGCTCTGGAGGCGGCTGCAGAAACCGGTTTACCGGTTTGTCTGATGCATATGCAGGGAAATCCAAAAACCATGCAGGAAGCGCCGAAGTATGACGATGTCTTTGCAGAAGTGAATCGCTACTTTATTGAGCAAATAGCACGTTGCGAGCAGGCGGGTATCGCAAAAGAGAAATTGTTGCTCGACCCCGGATTCGGTTTCGGTAAAAATCTCTCCCATAACTATTCATTACTGGCGCGCCTGGCTGAATTTCACCATTTCAACCTGCCGCTGTTGGTGGGTATGTCACGAAAATCGATGATTGGGCAATTGCTGAACGTGGGGCCGTCCGAGCGCCTGAGCGGTAGTCTGGCCTGTGCGGTCATTGCCGCAATGCAAGGCGCGCACATCATTCGTGTTCATGACGTCAAAGAAACCGTAGAAGCGATGCGGGTGGTGGAAGCCACTCTGTCTGCAAAGGAAAACAAACGCTATGAGTAATCGTAAATATTTCGGTACCGATGGGATTCGTGGTCGTGTAGGGGATGCGCCGATCACACCTGATTTTGTGCTTAAGCTGGGTTGGGCCGCGGGTAAAGTGCTGGCGCGCCACGGCTCCCGTAAGATTATTATTGGTAAAGACACGCGTATTTCTGGCTATATGCTGGAGTCAGCACTGGAAGCGGGTCTTGCGGCTGCCGGTCTTTCCGCGCTCTTCACTGGCCCGATGCCAACACCGGCCGTGGCTTATCTGACGCGTACCTTCCGCGCAGAGGCTGGAATTGTAATTTCTGCATCGCATAACCCATTCTACGATAACGGCATTAAATTCTTTTCTATTGAAGGTACTAAGCTGCCGGATGCAGTTGAAGAAGCCATCGAAGCGGAAATGGAAAAAGAGATCAGCTGTGTTGATTCGGCAGAACTGGGTAAAGCCAGCCGTATCGTTGATGCCGCGGGTCGTTATATCGAGTTTTGCAAAGCCACGTTCCCGAACGAACTTAGCCTCAGTGAACTGAAGATTGTGGTGGATTGTGCAAACGGTGCGACTTACCACATCGCGCCGAACGTGCTGCGTGAACTGGGGGCGAACGTTATCGCTATCGGTTGTGAGCCGAACGGTGTAAATATCAATGCCGAAGTGGGGGCTACCGACGTTCGCGCGCTCCAGGCTCGTGTGCTGGCTGAAAAAGCGGATCTCGGTATTGCCTTCGACGGCGACGGCGATCGCGTGATTATGGTTGACCATGAAGGCAATAAAGTCGATGGCGATCAGATCATGTATATCATCGCGCGTGAAGGTCTTCGTCAGGGCCAGCTGCGTGGTGGTGCTGTGGGTACATTGATGAGCAACATGGGGCTTGAACTGGCGCTGAAACAGTTAGGTATTCCATTTGCGCGCGCGAAAGTGGGTGACCGCTACGTACTGGAAAAAATGCAGGAGAAAGGCTGGCGTATCGGTGCAGAGAACTCCGGTCATGTGATCCTGCTGGATAAAACCACTACCGGTGACGGCATTGTTGCTGGCTTGCAGGTGCTGGCGGCGATGGCGCGTAACCATATGAGCCTGCACGACCTTTGCAGCGGCATGAAAATGTTCCCGCAGATTCTGGTTAATGTGCGTTACACCGCAGGTAGCGGCGATCCGTTGGAGCATGAATCAGTCAAAGCTGTGACCGCAGAAGTTGAAGCGGCGCTGGGTAGCCGTGGACGTGTGCTGTTGCGTAAATCCGGCACCGAACCGTTAATTCGCGTGATGGTGGAAGGCGAAGACGAAGCGCAGGTGACTGAATTTGCACACCGCATCGCCGATGCAGTAAAAGCCGTTTAAAACGATAAATGGCTGGCTAAAAAGGCGGCGATTGTCGCCTTTTTTCTCAGCGAACACATCGGTTTTGCTGTTTTTTTCCGCAGTTGATACAATGCAATAAAATTGCCCTTGCGAAGGTCATTCGCTTTGGTTAGTATTCACACCCGCTTCAGTGGGAAAGGTTAAATATTCCCGCTTTATTGGTTGAAGCATTGGTACGCGGCAACTCCGCAAGGAACAGGTTGATTATGTACGAAGCTCTTTTAGTAGTTTTCCTTATTGTGGCAATTGGCCTTGTTGGTCTGATCATGCTGCAGCAAGGTAAAGGCGCTGATATGGGAGCCTCCTTCGGAGCAGGCGCTTCCGCTACGCTGTTTGGTTCAAGTGGTTCTGGTAACTTCATGACCCGCATGACGGCGCTGCTGGCAACGTTATTCTTCATCATCAGTCTGGTGCTGGGTAACATCAATAGCAACAAAACCAATAAAGGTAGCGAATGGGAAAACCTGAGTGCGCCGGCGAAAACCGAACAAACTCAGCCAGCTGCTCCGGCTAAGCCGACCAGCGATATCCCGAACTAAAAAGTAGTATCCGTGCCGAGGTGGTGGAATTGGTAGACACGCTACCTTGAGGTGGTAGTGCCCAATAGGGCTTACGGGTTCAAGTCCCGTCCTCGGTACCAAATTCCAGAAAGACGCTGAAAAGCGTCTTTTTTCGTTTTGGTCCTGGTCTGAGGAATGGTTGTCAGGTATCTGTATCTCGTCCAGTTGTTTTACTCGTAGCTGGTACCTTGAAACGATGGTGCCGGTATGCCTTAGTTATAAGCTTTTCCCTTCTGCTGACATAATTGGCACTTTATTGTGTCAACTCCATTTCCGGTACGAATACGGATATGTTTACTTCTCGATAAACCATCCTGCCCCTGTCAGTATAACTACTGATGGCTACGTTCTGCGTAATGTTTAGAGACGCATTGATAATGTTATTTAATTACTGAGAACGCAATGGCCGCATCATTTAAAAAGAAAAAATCTAGCAGTGTTTCGGTCTGATATGGATTAGAGTTGAAAAACATGTCTGATATAAAATTGAACATTGTTGATAATTGTTTATATTGGTTGTGAACTTGGATTTCTGGATGACAGTATTCAACAAATTTGTTAAAAGTTTTAAATCTCATTGGTTGTTGTATCTTTGTGTTATTATTTTTGGTATTACGAACTTAGTCGCTTCTTCCGGAGCGCATATGGTTCAGCGATTGCTGTTCTTCGTTCTGACCATCCTGGTTGTTAAACGTATACCATCCCTTCCGCTTCGCCTGCTTATTGCCGCACCATTTGTGTTACTGACTGCGGCAGATATGAGTATTAGCCTCTATTCATGGTGCATCTTTGGTACAACTTTCAATGATGGATTTGCGATTAGTGTGCTGCAGAGTGATCCGGATGAAGTTGTCAAAATGCTGGGAATGTATATCCCTTATCTATGTGCTTTTGCCTTTTTATCCCTTCTTTTTTTGGCAGTAATAATAAAATATGATGTTTCCTTGCCGACAAAAAAAGTGACAGGAATATTATTGCTGATTGTCATTTCGGGCAGTTTATTTTCCGCTTGTCAATTTGCTTATAAAGATGCAAAAAATAAAGAGGCGTTCAGTCCATATATACTAGCGTCGCGATTTGCTACCTATACGCCGTTTTTCAATCTCAATTATTTTGCTTTAGCAGCGAAAGAGCATCAAAGATTACTCTCAATTGCAAACACGGTGCCGTATTTTCAATTATCAGTCAGGGATACAGGTATTGATACCTACGTGTTGATTGTGGGGGAGTCTGTACGTGTCGACAATATGTCTTTGTATGGATATACACACTCTACGACACCGCAAGTCGAAGCACAAAGAAAGCAGATCAAACTGTTTAATCAAGCAATAAGCGGTGCACCTTACACTGCGCTGTCGGTTCCCCTTTCTTTAACTGCTGATTCTGTTTTGAGTCATGACATTCATAATTATCCGGACAACATTATTAATATGGCTAATCAAGCAGGATTTCAGACTTTCTGGCTAAGCTCGCAATCCGCTTTTCGGCAGAATGGTACAGCAGTTACCAGTATCGCCATGCGCGCCATGGAAACAGTCTATGTCAGAGGATTTGATGAATTGTTGTTGCCGCATTTATCGCAAGCGTTACAGCAAAAGACGCAGCAAAAGAAACTGATTGTTCTTCATTTAAATGGAAGCCATGAACCGGCTTGTAGCGCCTATCCGCAATCCAGCGCCGTGTTTCAACCGCAGGACGATCAGGATGCCTGCTATGACAACTCCATTCATTACACAGATAGTTTGCTAGGTCAGGTTTTTGAATTATTAAAAGATCGCCGCGCCTCGGTCATGTATTTTGCCGACCACGGCCTGGAACGCGACCCTACGAAGAAGAACGTCTATTTTCATGGAGGCAGGGAGGCTAGCCAGCAGGCATATCATGTCCCTATGTTTATCTGGTATAGCCCCGTTCTTGGGGATGGCGTGGATCGCACAACGGAAAACAACATCTTTTCGACAGCTTACAATAATTACCTTATTAATGCGTGGATGGGGGTAACAAAGCCGGAACAGCCGCAAACGCTTGAGGAAGTGATTGCACACTATAAAGGAGACTCGCGGGTTGTGGATGCAAACCATGATGTTTTCGATTATGTGATGCTCAGAAAGGAGTTTACAGAGGATAATCAAGGTAACCCCACCCCTGAAGGGCAGGGTTGATGTCGAATTACTGGCCTTTATTTTCCAGATTCTCCACCTGCGGCACCCCTGAAGCGGCAGAGGAGGAGAGCAGGCCAGTTTTGGCATAACCGAAAAGTTTCTCGCGGGTATCGGTGATATCCAGGTTACGCATGGTCAGTTGACCGATACGATCATCTGGCGAGAACACCGAGTCGCCTTTTTCCATCGTCAGACGCTCTGGCTTGTAGGTCAGGTTCTCTGAGACGGTATTCAGGATTGAATAATCGTTCCCGCGGCGCAGCTCCAGAGTAACTTCACCAGTGATCTGGCTGGCAACCCAGCGTTGCAGAGAGTCCCGCAGCATCAGCGCCTGGGAGTCAAACCAACGTCCCTGGTACAGCAGACGGCCCAACTGACGACCATGCGCGTGATACTGCTCAATGGTGTCTTCGTTGTGAATACCGGTCAACAAACGTTCATACGCAATGTGCAGCAGTGCCATCCCAGGGGCTTCATAAATGCCGCGGCTTTTTGCTTCGATGATACGGTTTTCAATCTGGTCGCTCATGCCCAGGCCGTGACGACCGCCGATGCGGTTAGCTTCCAGCATCATTTCTACGTCGTCGCTAAAGGTTTTACCGTTCAGCGCCACCGGATGACCTTGCTCAAAGCGTACTGTGACTTCTTCTGCCGGGATTTTCACGCTCTCATCCCAAAACTTCACGCCCATAATTGGGTTGACGATTTTGACGCTGGAGTTGAGGTATTCCAGATCCTTCGCTTCATGCGTTGCACCAAGCATGTTGGAGTCCGTGGAGTAAGCTTTTTCGACAGACATTTTGTAGTCGAAACCGCAGGCAATCATAAATTCAGACATCTCATGACGGCCGCCCAGTTCATCAATAAAGTCAGTATCAAGCCACGGTTTGTAAATCTGCAGTTCAGCATTGGTCAGCAGACCGTAACGGTAGAAACGTTCGATATCGTTTCCTTTATAGGTGCTGCCGTCACCCCAGATATTCACGCCATCTTCTTTCATAGCAGCAACCAGCATGGTGCCGGTCACGGCGCGGCCCAGCGGCGTCGTGTTGAAATAGGTCAGTCCACCAGTGGTGTTATGAAATGCGCCACACTGAATAGCGGCAATACCTTCGGCCACCAGTTGTTTGCGGCAGTCGATCAGACGTGCGTTCTCCGCGCCGTATTCCATGGCACGACGAGGGATCGCATCATAATCCTCTTCGTCTGGCTGGCCCAGGTTTGCAGTATATGCATAAGGAACAGCTCCCTTTTGTCGCATCCACAGCAGTGCGGCACTGGTGTCCAGACCGCCGGAAAAAGCGATACCAATACGTTGACCTACCGGGAGATGCTTGAGAATCGTCGTCATAAAATAACACCCTGCTTAATTAACTGATGATGAGCCTGGATTTCTGCTCTCACTGAATTTTTATGCAAAATAAATGAGTTTTCATTTAATCATCTTTTATCGGAGACAGGAAGAGTTTAGTGTGTTTTTTGTAAAATAATGCGCTTAAGGGAAAGCAGGAGAAGGTAAAAGTATTCAACAAATGAAAGTGAACTGGATATTCATTCACGTGATTAGCAATAAACGTTGACAAAATGTGGCGTGGATCACTATAATGCCTGCAGATTTTACGTCCCGTCTCGGTACACCAAATCCCAGCAGTATTTGCATTTTTTACCCAAAACGAGTAGAATTTGCCACGTTTCAGGCGCGGGGTGGAGCAGCCTGGTAGCTCGTCGGGCTCATAACCCGAAGGTCGTCGGTTCAAATCCGGCCCCCGCAACCACTTTCCCTTAGAGTCCTTTTTCAAATATACTGTGAAGACTTCGGCCTTCGTAGTGGGATTTGAAAAAATCCTTCTGGAAAGTGCTCCAGACCGCAGTTGCGGTTATAGGGTTCAGTTATATAAAGCCCCGATTTATCGGGGTTTTTTGTTATCTGACTACAGAATAACTGGGCTTTAGGCCCTTTTTTTATGTCTTGGGGGTGGGCTTGTCCACATTAGAGCAAAAATTAACAGAGATGATTACTGCGCCAGTTGAGGCCCTGGGTTTTGAACTGGTTGGCATCGAATTTATTCGCGGTCGCACATCCACACTGCGCATCTATATTGATAGTGAAGATGGCATCAATGTTGATGATTGTGCTGATGTGAGCCACCAGGTAAGTGCTGTGCTGGATGTTGAAGACCCCATCACCGTTGCTTATAACCTGGAAGTCTCCTCACCGGGTCTCGATCGCCCACTGTTCACGGCTGAACACTACGCCCGTTTTGTCGGAGAAGAGGTGACTCTGGTTCTCCGTATGGCGGTACAAAACCGTCGTAAATGGCAGGGCGTTATCAAAGCGGTAGACGGTGAAATGATCACAGTTACCGTCGAAGGTAAAGATGAAGTGTTCGCGCTGAGTAATATCCAGAAGGCGAACCTGGTTCCCCACTTTTAATAGTCTGGATGAGGTGAAAAGCCCGCGATGAACAAAGAAATTTTGGCTGTAGTTGAAGCCGTATCCAATGAAAAGGCGCTACCTCGCGAGAAGATTTTCGAAGCATTGGAAAGCGCGCTGGCGACAGCAACAAAGAAAAAATATGAACAAGAAATCGACGTTCGCGTACAGATCGATCGCAAAAGCGGTGATTTTGACACCTTCCGTCGCTGGTTAGTTGTTGATGAAGTCACCCAGCCGACCAAGGAAATCACCCTTGAAGCCGCACGTTATGAAGATGAAAGCCTGAACCTGGGCGATTACGTTGAAGATCAGATTGAGTCTGTTACCTTTGACCGTATCACTACCCAGACGGCAAAACAGGTTATCGTGCAGAAAGTGCGTGAAGCCGAACGTGCAATGGTGGTTGATCAGTTCCGTGAACACGAAGGTGAAATCATCACCGGCGTGGTGAAAAAAGTAAACCGCGACAACATCTCTCTGGATCTGGGCAACAACGCTGAAGCCGTGATCCTGCGCGAAGATATGCTGCCGCGTGAAAACTTCCGCCCTGGCGACCGCGTTCGTGGCGTGCTCTATTCCGTTCGCCCGGAAGCGCGTGGCGCGCAGCTGTTCGTCACCCGCTCCAAGCCGGAAATGCTGATCGAACTGTTCCGTATTGAAGTGCCGGAAATCGGCGAAGAAGTGATTGAAATTAAAGCAGCGGCTCGCGACCCGGGATCTCGTGCGAAAATTGCGGTGAAAACCAACGATAAACGTATCGATCCGGTAGGTGCTTGCGTAGGTATGCGTGGCGCGCGTGTTCAGGCGGTTTCTACTGAACTGGGCGGAGAGCGTATCGATATCGTCCTGTGGGATGATAACCCGGCGCAGTTCGTGATTAACGCAATGGCACCGGCAGACGTTGCTTCTATCGTGGTGGATGAAGATAAACACACCATGGATATCGCCGTTGAAGCCGGTAACCTGGCGCAGGCGATTGGCCGTAACGGTCAGAACGTGCGTCTGGCTTCGCAGCTGAGCGGTTGGGAACTCAACGTGATGACCGTTGACGACCTGCAGGCTAAGCATCAGGCGGAAGCGCACGCAGCGATCGACACCTTCACCAAATATCTCGACATCGATGAAGACTTCGCGACTGTTCTGGTAGAAGAAGGCTTCTCGACGCTGGAAGAACTGGCCTATGTGCCGATGAAAGAGCTGTTGGAAATCGAAGGCCTTGATGAGCCGACCGTTGAAGCACTGCGCGAGCGTGCTAAAAATGCACTGGCCACCATTGCACAGGCCCAGGAAGAAAGCCTCGGTGATAACAAACCGGCTGATGATCTGCTGAACCTTGAAGGGGTAGATCGTGATTTGGCATTCAAACTGGCCGCCCGTGGCGTTTGTACGCTGGAAGATCTCGCCGAACAGGGCATTGATGATCTGGCTGATATCGAAGGGTTGACCGACGAAAAAGCCGGAGCACTGATTATGGCTGCCCGTAATATTTGCTGGTTCGGTGACGAAGCGTAATAAACTGTAGCAGGAAGGAACAGCATGACAGATGTAACGATTAAAACGCTGGCCGCAGAGCGACAGACCTCCGTGGAACGCCTGGTACAGCAATTTGCTGATGCAGGTATCCGGAAGTCTGCTGACGACTCTGTGTCTGCACAAGAGAAACAGACTTTGATTGACCACCTGAATCAGAAAAATTCAGGCCCGGACAAATTGACGCTGCAACGTAAAACACGCAGCACCCTTAACATTCCTGGTACCGGTGGAAAAAGCAAATCGGTACAAATCGAAGTCCGCAAGAAACGCACCTTTGTGAAACGCGATCCGCAAGAGGCTGAGCGCCTTGCAGCGGAAGAGCAAGCGCAGCGTGAAGCGGAAGAGCAAGCCCGTCGTGAGGCAGAAGAATCGGCTAAACGCGAGGCGCAACAAAAAGCTGAACGTGAGGCCGCAGAACAAGCTAAGCGTGAAGCTGCTGAACAAGCGAAACGTGAAGCTGCGGAAAAAGACAAAGTGAGCAATCAACAAGACGATATGACTAAAAACGCCCAGGCTGAAAAAGCCCGCCGTGAGCAGGAAGCTGCAGAGCTCAAGCGTAAAGCCGAAGAAGAAGCGCGTCGTAAACTCGAAGAAGAAGCACGTCGCGTTGCTGAAGAAGCACGTCGTATGGCGGAAGAAAACAAATGGACTGATAACGCGGAACCGACTGAAGATTCCAGCGATTATCACGTCACTACTTCTCAACATGCTCGCCAGGCAGAAGACGAAAGCGATCGTGAAGTCGAAGGCGGCCGTGGCCGTGGTCGTAACGCGAAAGCAGCGCGTCCGAAGAAAGGCAACAAACACGCTGAATCAAAAGCTGATCGTGAAGAAGCTCGAGCAGCAGTACGTGGCGGTAAGGGCGGAAAACGTAAAGGTTCTTCGCTGCAGCAAGGCTTCCAGAAGCCAGCTCAGGCCGTTAACCGTGACGTTGTGATCGGCGAAACCATCACCGTTGGCGAACTGGCGAACAAGATGGCGGTTAAAGGCTCTCAGGTCATCAAAGCGATGATGAAACTGGGCGCAATGGCAACCATCAACCAGGTTATCGATCAGGAAACCGCACAGCTGGTTGCTGAAGAGATGGGCCACAAAGTTATCCTGCGTCGTGAAAACGAGCTGGAAGAGGCGGTAATGAGCGACCGTGACACGGGTGCTGCGGCTGAACCGCGCGCGCCGGTTGTGACCATCATGGGTCACGTTGACCACGGTAAAACCTCTCTGCTGGACTACATTCGTTCAACGAAAGTGGCCTCTGGCGAAGCGGGCGGCATTACCCAGCACATTGGTGCATACCACGTTGAAACTGAAAACGGCATGATCACCTTCCTGGACACCCCGGGGCACGCCGCGTTTACTTCAATGCGTGCACGTGGTGCGCAGGCAACGGACATCGTAGTCCTGGTTGTTGCTGCAGACGACGGTGTAATGCCGCAGACCATCGAAGCTATCCAGCACGCGAAAGCGGCGGGTGTTCCGGTGGTGGTTGCTGTGAACAAAATCGATAAACCAGAAGCCGATCCGGATCGCGTTAAGAACGAACTCTCCCAGTACGGCATCCTGCCAGAAGAGTGGGGCGGCGAAAGCCAGTTCGTACACGTATCTGCAAAAGCGGGTACCGGTATTGATGAACTGCTGGATGCTATCCTGCTGCAGGCGGAAGTTCTGGAGCTGAAAGCGGTACGTAAAGGTATGGCGAGCGGTGCGGTTATCGAATCCTTCCTCGATAAAGGTCGTGGTCCGGTTGCTACCGTTCTGGTACGTGAAGGTACTCTGCACAAGGGCGATATCGTTCTGTGTGGCTTCGAATACGGTCGTGTTCGTGCAATGCGTAACGAACTGGGTCAGGAAGTGCTGGAAGCGGGTCCGTCCATTCCGGTGGAAATCCTCGGCCTGTCCGGCGTACCGGCTGCGGGTGATGAAGTTACCGTTGTACGTGACGAGAAGAAAGCGCGTGAAGTTGCACTTTATCGTCAGGGTAAATTCCGCGAAGTTAAACTGGCGCGTCAGCAGAAATCTAAACTCGAGAACATGTTCGCCAACATGACCGAAGGCGAAGTTCACGAAGTGAATATCGTCCTGAAGGCAGACGTACAGGGTTCTGTGGAAGCAATTTCCGACTCCTTGCTGAAACTGTCTACTGACGAAGTTAAAGTGAAGATCATCGGTTCTGGCGTAGGTGGTATCACCGAAACCGACGCTACCCTGGCTGCGGCGTCCAACGCCATCCTGGTTGGCTTCAACGTACGTGCTGATGCCTCTGCACGTAAAGTGATTGAAGCGGAAAGCCTGGATCTGCGTTACTACTCCGTCATCTATAACCTGATCGACGAAGTGAAAGCGGCGATGAGCGGTATGCTGTCTCCGGAACTGAAACAGCAGATTATCGGTCTGGCGGAAGTTCGTGACGTGTTCAAATCACCGAAATTTGGTGCTATCGCAGGTTGTATGGTTACCGAAGGTGTGGTTAAACGTCACAACCCGATCCGCGTTCTGCGCGACAACGTGGTTATCTACGAAGGCGAGCTGGAGTCCCTGCGACGCTTCAAAGATGACGTTAACGAAGTCCGTAACGGTATGGAATGTGGTATCGGCGTTAAGAACTACAACGATGTTCGCACTGGCGATGTGATCGAAGTATTCGAAATCATCGAGATCCAACGTACTATCGCTTAAGGTTTTTAGGGTTCCATGCGGGATAAGGCGTTTATGCCGCATCCGGCATGGATTGCCTGATGCGACGCTGGCGCGTCTTATCAGGCCAACGTGAACAGCCCTTCCACCTGAAATTAATTTTAAAAAGGGGCTAACAGCCCCTTTTTTGTCAGGAGAATTTATTATGGCGAAAGAATTTGGTCGCCCGCAGCGCGTAGCGCAGGAAATGCAAAAAGAGATCGCTCTCATCCTGCAGCGTGAAATTAAAGATCCTCGTCTGGGCATGATGACCACCGTTTCCGGTGTCGAAATGTCTCGCGACCTGGCGTATGCCAAAGTATATGTGACGTTCCTCAACGACAAAGATGAAGACGCGGTTAAAGCGGGCATCAAAGCGTTGCAGGAAGCTTCTGGTTTCATCCGCAGCCTGCTGGGGAAAGCGATGCGCCTGCGTATCGTGCCGGAACTGACCTTCTTCTACGACAACTCTCTGGTTGAAGGGATGCGCATGTCAAACCTGGTGACCAGCGTGGTCAAACATGACGAAGAACGTCGTGTTAACCCGGACGACAGCAAGGAGGACTAATGAGTCGTCCTCGTCGTCGCGGTCGCGACATTAACGGCGTTTTGTTGCTGGATAAACCGCAGGGGATGTCCAGCAACGATGCGCTGCAAAAAGTGAAACGGATTTATAACGCCAACCGTGCCGGGCATACCGGTGCGCTGGACCCGCTGGCGACCGGCATGTTGCCAATTTGCCTCGGGGAAGCGACGAAGTTTTCCCAGTATCTGCTGGACTCCGACAAACGCTATCGGGTCATTGCGCGTCTTGGACAGCGTACCGATACTTCTGATGCCGACGGACAAATCGTTGAAGAACGTCCGGTAACCTTTAGTGCAGAGCAACTGGCGGCGGCGCTGGATACCTTCCGTGGCGATATCGAACAGATCCCTTCGATGTATTCAGCACTGAAATATCAGGGCAAAAAACTGTACGAATACGCGCGTCAGGGCATTGAAGTTCCGCGTGAAGCGCGCCCGATTACCGTTTATGAATTGCTGTTTATTCGCCATGAAGGCAATGAGCTGGAGCTGGAAATTCACTGCTCAAAAGGCACTTATATCCGCACTATCATTGACGATCTCGGCGAAAAACTCGGTTGTGGCGCGCATGTTATTTACTTGCGTCGTCTGGCGGTAAGTAAATATCCGGTTGAACGGATGGTGACCCTGGAACATCTGCGTGAACTGGTTGAGCAAGCCGAACAGCAGGATATTCCGGCTGCGGAGTTACTTGACCCATTACTGATGCCAATGGACAGTCCAGCTTCGGACTACCCAGTGGTGAATCTTCCGTTAACGTCTTCTGTTTACTTCAAAAATGGTAACCCAGTTCGTACATCCGGTGCGCCGCTGGAAGGACTGGTTCGCGTTACAGAGGGTGAGAACGGCAAGTTTATCGGTATGGGCGAAATTGACGATGAAGGCCGCGTTGCGCCTCGTCGCCTGGTGGTTGAATACCCGGCGTAATGTTAACCGTCTTGCGATAACAGGTCGCTACGAGTAGAATACTGCCGCTTAACGTCGCGTAAATTGTTTAACACTTTGCGTAACGTACACTGGGATCGCTGAATTAGAGATCGGCGTCCTTTCATTCTATATACTTTGGAGTTTTAAAATGTCTCTAAGTACTGAAGCAACAGCTAAAATCGTTTCTGAGTTTGGTCGTGACGCAAACGACACCGGTTCTACCGAAGTTCAGGTAGCACTGCTGACTGCACAGATCAACCACCTGCAGGGCCACTTTGCAGAGCACAAAAAAGATCACCACAGCCGTCGTGGTCTGCTGCGCATGGTTTCTCAGCGTCGTAAACTGCTCGACTACCTGAAACGTAAAGACGTAGCACGTTACACCCAGCTCATCGAGCGCCTGGGTCTGCGTCGCTAATTCTTGCGAGTTTCAGAAAAGGGGGCCTGAGTGGCCCCTTTTTTCAAGCTGACGGCAGCAATTCACTGGAAACTAATGTATTGTTGCTATGAATGATCTTCCGTTGCAGAGGTTCGCGCGGCTAATGAGAGGCTTTACCCACATAGAGCTGGGTTAGGGTTGTCATTAGTCGCGAGGATGCGCAGAAGATCGGGTATTAACACCAGTACCGTAAGGTACTGTCTAAGAAAGAGAAAGGATATTACATTGCTTAATCCGATCGTTCGTAAATTCCAGTACGGCCAACATACCGTGACTCTGGAAACCGGCATGATGGCTCGTCAGGCTACTGCCGCTGTTATGGTTAGCATGGATGACACCGCGGTATTTGTTACCGTTGTTGGTCAGAAAAAAGCCAAACCAGGTCAGGACTTCTTCCCGCTGACCGTTAACTATCAGGAGCGTACCTACGCTGCTGGTCGTATCCCGGGTAGCTTCTTCCGTCGTGAAGGCCGCCCAAGCGAAGGCGAAACCCTGATCGCGCGTCTGATTGACCGCCCGATTCGCCCGCTGTTCCCGGAAGGCTTCGTCAACGAAGTTCAGGTTATCGCCACCGTGGTTTCTGTTAACCCGCAGGTTAACCCGGATATCGTCGCGATGATTGGTGCTTCCGCAGCACTGTCTCTGTCTGGTATTCCGTTCAATGGCCCGATTGGTGCTGCCCGCGTAGGTTACATCAATGACCAGTACGTACTGAACCCGACTCAGGACGAGCTGAAAGAGAGCAAACTGGATCTGGTTGTTGCCGGTACTGAAGCCGCTGTACTGATGGTTGAATCTGAAGCTGAACTGCTGAGCGAAGACCAAATGCTGGGCGCAGTGGTGTTCGGTCATGAACAACAGCAGGTTGTTATTCAGAACATCAATGAACTGGTGAAAGAAGCCGGTAAACCGCGTTGGGACTGGCAGCCGGAGCCGGTAAACGAAGCGCTGAACGCGCGCGTTGCTGCGCTGGCTGAAGCTCGTCTGAGCGATGCTTACCGCATCACCGACAAACAAGAGCGTTATGCGCAGGTTGATGTCATCAAATCTGAAACCATCGCGACACTGCTTGCTGAAGACGAAACCCTGGACGAAAACGAACTGGGTGAAATTCTGCACGCTATCGAGAAAAATGTTGTTCGTAGCCGCGTACTGGCAGGCGAACCGCGTATCGACGGTCGTGAAAAAGATATGATCCGTGGTCTGGATGTGCGTACTGGTGTGCTGCCGCGTACTCACGGTTCTGCGCTGTTCACCCGTGGTGAAACGCAGGCGCTGGTTACCGCAACGCTGGGTACTGCTCGTGACGCGCAGGTTCTTGATGAACTGATGGGCGAACGTACCGATACCTTCCTGTTCCACTACAACTTCCCTCCGTACTCCGTAGGCGAAACCGGCATGGTCGGTTCTCCGAAGCGTCGTGAAATTGGTCACGGTCGTCTGGCGAAGCGCGGCGTGCTGGCAGTAATGCCGGATATGGACAAATTCCCGTACACCGTACGTGTTGTGTCTGAAATCACCGAATCCAACGGTTCCTCTTCTATGGCTTCCGTGTGCGGCGCGTCTCTGGCGCTGATGGACGCCGGTGTGCCGATCAAAGCTGCCGTTGCGGGTATCGCAATGGGTCTGGTGAAAGAAGGCGACAACTACGTTGTACTGTCTGACATTTTGGGCGACGAAGATCACCTGGGCGATATGGACTTCAAAGTTGCGGGTTCTCGTGACGGTATCTCTGCATTGCAGATGGATATCAAAATTGAAGGTATCACCAAAGAGATCATGCAGGTTGCACTGAACCAGGCTAAAGGTGCGCGTCTGCATATCCTGGGCGTAATGGAACAGGCGATCAATGCGCCGCGCGGTGATATCTCTGAGTTCGCTCCGCGTATCCATACCATCAAGATCAATCCAGACAAGATCAAAGACGTTATCGGTAAAGGCGGTTCTGTAATCCGTGCTCTGACCGAAGAAACTGGCACTACCATCGAAATCGAAGATGACGGTACTGTGAAGATCGCAGCGACCGACGGCGAGAAGGCGAAAAACGCTATTCGTCGTATCGAAGAGATCACTGCAGAAATCGAAGTGGGCCGCGTCTACAATGGTAAAGTGACCCGTATCGTTGACTTTGGCGCATTTGTTGCCATTGGTGGCGGTAAAGAAGGTCTGGTCCACATCTCTCAAATCGCTGATAAACGCGTTGAGAAAGTGACCGATTACCTGCAGATGGGTCAGGAAGTACCGGTGAAAGTTCTGGAAGTTGATCGCCAGGGCCGTATCCGTCTGAGCATTAAAGAAGCGACTGAGCAGTCTCAACCTGCTGCAGCACCGGAAGCTCCGGCTGCTGAACAGGGCGAGTAAGGTTGCCATTTGCCCTCCGCTGCGGCGGGGGGCTTTTAACCGGGCAGGACGCCTTGTTAGCAACCGGGAACAGGACGTTCATTCAACCGTGGTCTTCGGGAGTGGGAAATGAAGCCTTTTTTGCGCTGGTGTTTCGTTGCGACAGCACTTACGCTTGCAGGATGCAGTAATACTTCCTGGCGTAAAAGTGAAGTCCTCGCGGTACCATTGCAACCGACTTTACAGCAGGAAGTGATTCTGGCACGTATGGAACAAATCCTTGCCAGTCGGGCTTTAACCGATGACGAACGCGCACAGCTTTTATATGAGCGCGGAGTGTTGTATGATAGTCTCGGTCTGAGGGCATTAGCGCGTAACGATTTTTCGCAAGCGCTGGCAATCCGACCGGATATGCCTGAAGTATTCAATTACTTAGGCATATATTTAACGCAGGCAGGCAATTTTGATGCTGCCTATGAAGCGTTTGATTCTGTACTTGAGCTTGATCCAACTTACAACTACGCGCACTTGAATCGCGGGATCGCATTATATTACGGCGGTCGTGACAAGTTAGCGCAAGATGATCTGCTGGCGTTTTATCAAGACGATCCCAATGATCCTTTCCGTAGTCTGTGGCTTTATCTCGCCGAGCAGAAGCTCGATGAGAAGCAGGCTAAAGAAGTGTTGAAACAGCACTTCGAAAAATCGGATAAGGAACAGTGGGGATGGAACATTGTCGAGTTCTACCTGGGCAACATTAGCGAACAAACGTTAATGGAAAGGCTCAAGGCGGACGCAACGGATAACACCTCGCTCGCTGAGCATCTCAGTGAAACCAACTTCTATTTAGGTAAGTACTACCTAAGTCTGGGGGATTTGGACAGCGCCACGGCACTGTTCAAACTGGCGGTTGCCAACAACGTTCATAACTTTGTTGAGCACCGATACGCATTGTTGGAATTATCGCTCCTGGGCCAGGACCAAGATGACCTGGCAGAATCGGACCAGCAATAGCTGACGTACACATCAGCCCGTAATCTTTTTTGATTGCCATCACCTTAACGGGTGAGGGCGTTGTTGTTCGTTAATACACCTACTTTGAGCCGGTTCACACTTTTCAATGAAAATTGCTGATCAATTTCATGATGAGTTATGTAGACTGGCCGCCATTAATTTTGAGGCACACGTACTACATGGCTGAATTCGAAACCACTTTTGCAGATCTGGGCCTGAAGGCTCCTATCCTTGAAGCCCTTAACGATCTGGGTTACGAAAAACCATCTCCAATTCAGGCAGAGTGTATTCCACATCTGCTGAATGGCCGCGACGTTCTGGGTATGGCCCAGACGGGGAGCGGAAAAACTGCAGCATTCTCTTTACCTCTGCTGCAGAATCTTGATCCTGAGCTGAAAGCACCACAGATTCTGGTGCTGGCACCGACCCGCGAACTGGCGGTACAGGTTGCTGAAGCAATGACGGATTTCTCTAAACACATGCGCGGCGTAAACGTGGTTGCCCTGTACGGCGGCCAACGTTATGACGTGCAATTACGCGCCCTGCGTCAGGGGCCGCAGATCGTTGTCGGTACACCGGGCCGTCTGCTGGACCACCTGAAACGTGGCACTCTGGACCTCTCTAAACTGAGCGGTCTGGTTCTGGATGAAGCTGACGAAATGCTGCGCATGGGCTTCATCGAAGACGTTGAAACCATTATGGCGCAGATCCCGGAAGGTCATCAGACCGCTCTGTTCTCTGCAACCATGCCGGAAGCGATTCGTCGCATTACCCGCCGCTTTATGAAAGAGCCGCAGGAAGTGCGCATTCAGTCCAGCGTGACTACCCGTCCTGACATCAGCCAGAGCTACTGGACTGTCTGGGGTATGCGTAAAAACGAAGCACTGGTACGTTTCCTGGAAGCGGAAGATTTTGATGCGGCGATTATCTTCGTTCGTACCAAAAACGCGACTCTGGAAGTGGCAGAAGCTCTTGAGCGTAACGGCTACAACAGCGCCGCGCTGAACGGTGACATGAACCAGGCGCTGCGTGAGCAGACACTGGAACGCCTGAAAGATGGTCGTCTGGACATCCTGATTGCGACCGACGTTGCAGCCCGTGGCCTGGACGTTGAGCGTATCAGCCTGGTGGTTAACTACGATATCCCGATGGATTCTGAGTCTTACGTTCACCGTATCGGTCGTACCGGTCGTGCAGGTCGTGCTGGTCGTGCACTGCTGTTCGTTGAGAACCGTGAGCGTCGTCTGCTGCGCAACATCGAACGCACCATGAAGCTGACCATTCCGGAAGTAGAACTGCCGAACGCAGAACTGCTGGGCAAACGTCGTCTGGAAAAATTTGCCGCTAAAGTACAGCAGCAGCTGGAAAGCAGCGATCTGGATCAATACCGTGCACTGCTGAGCAAAATTCAGCCGACTGCCGAAGGTGAAGAGCTGGATCTCGAAACTCTGGCAGCCGCACTACTGAAAATGGCACAGGGTGAACGTACTCTGATTGTTCCGCCAGATGCGCCGATGCGTCCGAAACGTGAATTCCGTGACCGTGATGACCGTGGTCCGCGCGATCGTAACGACCGTGGCCCGCGTGGCGACCGTGAAGATCGTCCGCGTCGCGAACGTCGTGATGTTGGCGATATGCAGTTGTACCGTATTGAAGTGGGCCGCGATGATGGTGTTGAAGTTCGTCATATCGTTGGCGCGATTGCTAACGAAGGCGACATCAGCAGCCGTTACATCGGTAACATCAAGCTGTTTGCTTCTCACTCCACCATCGAACTGCCGAAAGGTATGCCGGGTGAAGTGCTGCAACACTTTACGCGTACTCGCATTCTCAACAAGCCAATGAACATGCAGTTACTGGGCGATGCACAGCCGCATACTGGCGGTGAGCGTCGTGGCGGTGGTCGTGGTTTCGGTGGCGAACGTCGTGAAGGCGGTCGTAACTTCAGCGGTGAACGCCGTGAAGGGGGTCGTGGTGATGGGCGTCGTTTTAGCGGCGAACGTCGTGAAGGCCGCGCACCGCGTCGTGATGACTCTACCGGTCGTCGTCGTTTCGGTGGTGATGCGTAATCATCGCTGAACAGCGAACACAATCTGTAAAATAATATATACAGCCCCGATTTTACCCATCGGGGCTTTTTTTCTGTTTTTTGTACTCATGTACTGGTACAGTGCAATGCATAACAACGCAGTCGCACTATTTTTCACTGGAGAGAAGCCCTCATGGCAACACTAACCACCACCCAAACGTCACCGTCGCTGCTTGGCGGCGTGGTGATTATCGGCGGCACCATTATTGGCGCAGGGATGTTTTCTCTGCCAGTGGTCATGTCCGGGGCGTGGTTCTTCTGGTCAATGGCGGCGCTGATTTTCACCTGGTTCTGTATGCTGCATTCCGGCTTGATGATTCTGGAAGCTAACCTGAATTACCGAATCGGTTCGAGCTTTGACACCATCACCAAAGACCTGCTCGGCAAAGGCTGGAACGTGGTCAACGGCATTTCCATTGCCTTTGTGCTCTACATCCTGACCTATGCCTATATTTCTGCCAGTGGTTCGATTCTGCATCACACCTTCGCAGAGATGTCGCTAAACGTCCCGGCACGGGCAGCGGGTTTTGGTTTTGCACTGTTGGTGGCGTTTGTGGTGTGGTTGAGCACCAAAGCCGTCAGTCGCATGACAGCGATTGTGCTGGGGGCGAAAGTCATTACCTTCTTCCTCACCTTCGGTAGCCTGCTGGGGCATGTGCAGCCTGCGACATTGTTCAACGTCGCCGAAAGCAATGCGTCTTATGCACCGTATCTGTTGATGACGCTGCCGTTCTGTCTGGCATCGTTTGGTTATCACGGTAACGTACCGAGCCTGATGAAGTATTACGGCAAAGATCCGAAAACCATCGTGAAATGCCTGGTGTACGGTACGCTGATGGCGCTGGCGCTGTATACCATCTGGTTGCTGGCGACGATGGGTAACATCCCGCGTCCGGAGTTTATCGGCATCGCCGAGAAGGGCGGTAATATTGATGTGCTGGTACAGGCGTTAAGCGGCGTACTGAACAGCCGTAGTCTGGACCTTCTACTGGTTGTGTTCTCAAACTTTGCGGTAGCGAGTTCGTTCCTTGGCGTAACGCTGGGTTTGTTTGACTATCTGGCAGATCTGTTTGGTTTTGACGACTCGGCTATGGGCCGTTTGAAAACAGCGTTGCTGACCTTTGCCCCGCCTGTTGTGGGTGGTCTGCTGTTTCCTAACGGATTCCTGTACGCCATTGGTTATGCTGGCTTAGCGGCTACCATCTGGGCGGCAATTGTTCCGGCGCTGTTGGCCCGCGCATCTCGTAAACGCTTTGGTAGCCCGAAATTCCGTGTCTGGGGCGGCAAGCCGATGATTATGCTGATTCTGGTATTTGGCGTTGGCAACGCACTGGTCCATATCTTATCGAGCTTTAATGTGCTGCCGGTGTATCAGTAATCAGCGGTGCCTTATCCGACATTTCTGCTGCCTACACAATGCCTGATGCGCTTCGCTTATCAGGCATTGTGTAGGACAGTGTTGCCATCTCGGATAAGGCTTCCTACGTTAAAACACACTACCCCAATAATTCTTCCTTCACATCCATCACCAGCTCAAACGAATGCAGGCGCGCCTGGTGGTCGAAAATCTGCCCGTTAACCATAATCTCATCCGCGTCGGTTTCGCGCAGGATCGACTGCAAACCATGACGCACTTTCGCTTTATCCCCCACCAGCGACATACTTAGCGCCTGCTGCACGCCATACTGCTCAGACGGTGACCAGAACTGATCCATATTTTGAATCGGTGGCGGCAGTTGCCCGGTTTCGCCGCGACGCAGCTTCACAAAGGCTTGCTGCATTGAGGTAAACAGAAACTCAGCGTCGCGGTTGCTGTCGGCGGCAATAATATTGATGCACACCATCGCATACGGTTTCTCCAGCCGTGCCGACGGTTTGAAGTTGCTGCGATAAAGATGCAGCGCCTGGAACAGCATATCCGGCGCGAAGTGTGAGGCAAACGCGAACGGCAGTCCAAGCTGTGCTGCCAGTTGTGCGCTGTAAAGGCTGGAGCCTAGCAACCACACGGGGATTTTCTCGCCATAGCCTGGTACCGGGCGCACATGCGGATTGGGATCGCGGGCGTCAAACCAGTCCACCAGTTCCGCGACATCGCGGGGGAAATTATCAATATCGCCGCTCATATGACGACGCAGCGCCATCATGGTTCGCTGATCGCTACCCGGCGCGCGGCCCAGCCCCAAATCGATTCGCCCCGGATAGAGCGAATTGAGCGTGCCGAATTGTTCGGCGATCACCAACGGTGAGTGGTTAGGCAACATCACGCCGCCAGACCCCAGATGCAGCGTGGTGGTATTCGCCGCCAGATAGCCAATTAACACCGACGTTGCAGCACTGGCAATGCCGGTCATATTGTGGTGTTCCGCCAGCCAGTAGCGATGATAGCCGCGCTTTTCAGCCAGACGGGCGAGGTCGAGAGAGTGAGAGAACGCTTCCCGCGCTGAAGAACCTTCGGGGATGGGGGCCAGATCGAGTAGCGAAAACGCAATGGTTTTATCAGTCATAACAGCTCACTTTGTTACCGATTAGTCTTTAATACTGCATTAAAGAGTAGTTAAAGTTGTTAACAAAGTGAGCTATATACTTACGCTTGCAGCTCCAGCCCGGCCAGCCGCCGCCAGTAGCCGTTACAGTCGCTGTTTGCCGTCAACGGTAGTGGCGCAGCGCCATTTTCATTAGCGCGGAAGGCATCGAGCATTGCGAAAGTGTCAGTACCCTGCGGTGACAGGCGGACCACATCGACCAGCCCCTGCATGGATGCCAGCTCGTTACCGAGGTTGTAAACGTAGCCGCTCATGGTCTGAATGCCGTTGAGTACAAACACTTGTTGGTTTTCCTGCGACAGTACGTTGCGCCCGTTCGGATATTTAATGCAGCAGGTTTCACACTCATCTTTCGGGCGGTCTTCCGAACGCGCGGTAAAGCAGCGGGCGGAGTAGGCCAGCGGTAGATGACCGTAGCTCAGGACTTCCACTTCAAACTGGTTGCGAATGCCCAGCTCATCGCACTGATTAAGCAGATTCACCAGCCAGTCGCGGGAAAGCTCCACCGGCATACACCAGCGCATCATGCCCTGTTTGAGCAATATTTTCAGTGTCACCGCGTTGTAGCAGTTCAGCGCGTGCCCGGCGACGAACGGCAGTTTGCGTTCAGCGCACATATTCACCACGCCGAGATCGCTGGCTTCAATCAGAAACTCACCGTTCTCAACATAGCGTTTCAGTTCGCCCAGTTCAGAGGATGCCTGCACCAGCGCCAGCGTGGAGAGCACAATCTGCTTGCCACTTCCGGCGAGCGATTTTGCCATCTCCAGCCAGTCGCCAACTTTGGTTGCCCGGCGTTTGCTACAGACCGCTTCACCAAGATAAATCACGTCTGCGCTGCTGGCGGCGGCCTGCTGATAAAAGTCTTCCAGCGTCTCTTTTGGCCAGTACCATAGCACCGGCCCTAAGGAATATTTCATTGCTTTTCTCACTGCCATTTACGGTGATACGCGCCAAGGGTAGTTTGCGTGCCTTCGGACATCGACCCGAGCGTCTCCATCCACGCGCTTTGCGGTACGAAGTTTTGCGGATCGGCCTTACAACGGTCGATAGCCTGACGCCAGACTTTCGCCACCTGGCTGACATACGCCGGGCTACGCTGGCGGCCTTCAATTTTCACCGAAGCAATATTCGCCGCCATTAACTCCGGCAGCAGTTCCAGGGTATTGAGACTGGTTGGTTCTTCCAGCGCGTGATAGCGCTCGCCGTCCACCAGATAACGCCCTTTACACAGCGTCGGATAACCTGCGTTTTCGCCGTCCTGATAACGGTCGATCAGCACTTCGTTCAGGCGGGATTCCAGCCCCTGCGGCGTTTGTTGCCAGCGCACGAAACGGGCCGGAGAACACGCGCCCACGGTGTTGGGCGACTCACCCGTCAAATACGACGACAGATAGCAACGACCTTCCGACATAATGCACAGGCTGCCGAAAGCAAAGACTTCCAGTGGTACAGGTGTGACCCGTGCCAGTTGTTTCACCTGATGAATCGACAACACGCGCGGCAGCACCACGCGGGCAACGTCAAAATGGCGATGATAAAAGTTAATCGCCTCTTCATTGGTCGCCGAAGCCTGCACCGATACGTGGCGCTCAATATGCGGATAACGCTCGGCGGCGTACTCCAGCATGGCGAGGTCGGCGAGGATCAGCGCGTCGGCACCCAGTTGCGCCGCCATATCCACGGCGTGCTGCCAACGGGCGTAACCGTCCGGATGCGCAAAAGTGTTAATCGCGATGTGAAGTTTGCGGCGATGTTGATGGACAAAACTCACCGCTTCCTGCAATTTTTTCTCGGTAAAGTTAAGGCCGGCGAAGTGACGGGCATTGGTATCATCTTTTAGCCCGATATAAACAGCATCTGCGCCGTTTTCGATGGCCGCCTTAAGCGCCGGGAGATTTCCGGCAGGGCAGAGCAGCTCCATAATTTTTCCTGAAGGTTGCGCTATCAAAACGCAAAAATGTTAACGAACTGGGATTTTAGTTAACCTTGCTGCGACAATTTTTGATTTAAGGCAGTTAAAGTTGTATTGGTGGTAGCAGCAATTTCATATGGAATTGTTGATTTATACCGCTATGTTATTTTTCTGATATGGCAAAATAGGATGATTGTTGAAACAGGGAGTAAAACTCGTGTTGGATAAACTGCGTTCCCGTATTGTGCATTTGGGGCCATCTCTGTTGAGTGTACCGGTAAAACTGACGCCATTTGCGCTAAAACGCCAGGTTCTTGAGCAGGTCTTAAGCTGGCAATTCCGTCAGGCGCTGGATGATGGCGAGCTGGAGTTTCTTGAAGGTCGCTGGTTAAGTATTCATGTGCGTGATATTGACCTGCAATGGTTTACCTCGGTGGTGAATGGCAAACTGGTCGTTAGCCAGAACGCGCAAGCTGATGTGAGTTTTAGTGCCGACGCCAGCGATCTGCTGATGATTGCGGCGCGTAAACAAGATCCGGATACGCTCTTCTTCCAGCGTCGGCTGGTGATTGAAGGCGATACGGAGCTGGGGCTGTATGTGAAAAACCTGATGGACGCCATTGAACTGGAGCAAATGCCGAAAGCCTTACGCATGATGCTGCTGCAACTGGCGGATTTTGTTGAGGCGGGAATGAAAACCGCGCCTGAAACCAAACAGACATCGGTAGGTGAACCATGCTAATTCGAGTAGAAATTCCCATTGATGCGCCGGGTATTGATGCCCTGCTGCGTCGTTCATTCGAAAGTGATGCGGAAGCGAAGCTGGTTCACGATCTGCGTGAAGATGGCTTTCTGACGCTGGGGCTGGTGGCGACAGATGACGAAGGTCAGGTCATTGGCTATGTGGCTTTTAGTCCGGTTGATGTGCAGGGCGAAGACCTGCAATGGGTCGGCATGGCACCGCTGGCGGTTGATGAAAAATACCGTGGACAGGGGCTGGCACGCCAACTGGTCTATGAAGGACTCGATTCGCTTAATGAGTTCGGCTATGCCGCAGTGGTGACGCTGGGCGATCCGGCGCTGTACAGCCGTTTCGGCTTTGAACTGGCGGCGCATCACGATCTGCGTTGCCGCTGGCCGGGCACTGAAAGCGCCTTCCAGGTACATCGTTTAGCGGATGACGCGCTGAACGGCGTAACTGGTCTGGTCGAGTATCACGAGCATTTCAATCGCTTTTAATCTCCGGGGTTTGCAGGCTGCTCAACAGTTCTGCAAACCCTGCGCCTTCCGTTACCAGACGCTCTTTTTGCCGTTTGGTCAGTTGTTTAACGCGATATTCCGCTCGTAGTGCCAGCGAACGATCGCCCACTGGTGCGGAAAACGCCAGCGTTAGTTCTCCCTTCCCGCGCAGTGCTTTCGCCCCTTTGCCGCTTTGGTGCTGCTGATAGCGGCGTTCAACATCCGTAGTGATCCCGGTATAAAGCTTATTGTCGGCGGTACGGATCAAGTAAAGAAACCAGGGTGTCATCGTCTGCGTCGCATGTTAAGGTCAGGCCCACAGTATAAAAGAGAACAGCAATGGAAACACTCACCGCCATCAGCCGTTGGCTGGCAAAACAACATGTTGTCACCTGGTGTGTGCAGCAGGAAGGGGAATTGTGGTGCGCCAATGCCTTTTATCTTTTTGATGCGCAGAAAGTCGCCTTCTACATTTTGACGGAAGAAAAAACGCGTCATGCGCAGATGAGCGGGCCGCAGGCGGCAATTGCCGGAACGGTAAACGGTCAGCCGAAAACGGTAGCGTTAATTCGCGGCGTGCAGTTTAAAGGTGAGATCCGCAGACTGGAAGGCGAGGAAAGCGACCTCGCACGCAAGGCGTACAATCGTCGCTTTCCGGTTGCCAGAATGCTGTCGGCCCCGGTATGGGAAATCCGGCTCGATGAAATCAAATTCACCGACAACACGCTGGGCTTTGGTAAAAAAATGATTTGGCTACGTAACTCAGGCACCGAGCAGGCGTAACGCCTCGCGGTTAAACGCTGGCAGATCGTCCGGTGTCCGGCTGGTAACCAACTGATCTTTATCGACCATCACTTCCTGATCGTAAAATTCCGCGCCCGCGTTTTTAACATCAATCACGATCGGTTTAACGGCGGTCAGCTTACGACCACGGATCACATCGGCGCTGATCAGCAACTGGGGACCGTGACAGATGGCGAAAACAGGTTTGCCGCTGTTCACAAAATCGCGGGTAAAGGTGACAAAACGGTTGTCGCCACGCAGATAATCCGGTGAATGGCCGCCCGGTAGCAGCAGGGCATCAAACTCCGCTGGCGTCACTTCATCGATGGATTTATCGATGGTCACGCTGGCTTCTCCTTTTTTGCCTTTCACCGTTTTACCCGCTTGTTTTTCAATGGTAATCACTTCGTGTCCGGCTTTACGGAACTCGTCTGCGGGTGAAGTAAATTCTGAATCCTCAAATTCATCAGTGATTAAAACGGCAATTTTCTTACTCATGCTTCCTCCGCGTTGTTGCATTGGATGAGGCGAATTTCCCACAATCGGGGATAATTACCTCATGGTCTATTAAGCCTGGTGCATGAGCCGGGGAGCGCAAGGCAGACAATTCTGTAAAGGAGCGAAGATGAGTCAGGTACTGATTACAGGCGCAACGGGGCTGGTGGGCGGTCACCTGCTGCGGATGTTGATTAACGAACCGAAAGTTAACGCCATAGCCGCGCCGACGCGACGTCCGTTGGGCGATATGCCAGGGGTGTTTAATCCCCATGATCCGCAACTGACCGACGCGCTGGCGCAGGTCACCGATCCCATCGACATTGTGTTTTGTTGTCTCGGCACCACGCGGCGAGAAGCGGGGAGCAAAGAGGCGTTTATTCATGCCGATTACACGCTGGTGGTGGATACCGCATTAACCGGGCGGCGGCTCGGTGCGCAGCATATGCTGGTGGTCAGTGCTATGGGTGCCAATGCCCACTCGCCGTTTTTCTATAACCGCGTCAAAGGGGAGATGGAAGAAGCATTAATCGCCCAGAACTGGCCGAAATTGACCGTTGCTCGCCCGTCGATGTTACTGGGTGATCGTAGCAAACAGCGGATGAACGAAACGCTTTTTGCGCCGCTGTTCCGTTTGTTACCCGGTAACTGGAAATCCATTGATGCGAGAGACGTGGCGCGGGTCATGCTGGCAGAGGCGATGCGGCCTGAGCATGAAGGTGTGACGATTTTAAGCTCTTCAGAATTACGCAAAAGAGCTGAATAATTATTCCCAAGAATTGATAGTGAGCGTAATATTCACGCGCTCAATTATCATAACTTATTCCTGGGGAATGCTATGACTGGTCAGTCTTCATCTCAGGCGGCAACGCCCATTCAGTGGTGGAAACCCGCGCTTTTCTTTCTCGTTGTCATTGCCGGTCTCTGGTATGTGAAATGGCAACCTTACTACGGCAAAGCGTTTACTGCTGCCGAAACCCACAGTATCGGTAAATCTATCCTTGCGCAGGCGGATGCTAATCCGTGGCAGGCGGCGTTGGATTACGCGATGATCTATTTCCTCGCGGTATGGAAAGCGGCGGTGCTGGGGGTGATCCTCGGTTCGTTGATTCAGGTGCTGATCCCGCGTGACTGGTTGTTGCGTACGCTTGGGCAATCGCGCTTTCGCGGCACGCTGCTGGGAACGCTGTTTTCGCTGCCGGGTATGATGTGTACCTGCTGTGCGGCTCCGGTCGCGGCGGGAATGCGTCGCCAACAGGTGTCGATGGGCGGTGCGCTGGCATTCTGGATGGGGAATCCGTTGTTAAACCCGGCGACGCTGGTGTTTATGGGGTTCGTCCTCGGCTGGGGTTTTGCGGCGATTCGCCTGGTGGCGGGGCTGGTGATGGTGTTGCTGATTGCGACGCTGGTGCAAAAATGGGTGCGTGAAACACCGCAAACGCAGGCACCGGTCGAAATTGACATACCGGAAGCACAGGGAGGATTTTTTAGCCGCTGGGGCAGGGCGCTATGGACGCTTTTCTGGAGTACGATCCCGGTTTACATCCTTGCAGTACTGGTGTTGGGTGCCGCTCGCGTCTGGTTATTCCCCCATGCCGATGGTGCTGTCGATAACAGCCTGATGTGGGTGGTGGCGATGGCGGTGGCAGGATGCTTGTTTGTCATTCCCACGGCAGCAGAAATTCCGATTGTACAAACGATGATGCTGGCAGGTATGGGAACTGCTCCGGCGCTGGCATTGTTGATGACGCTCCCGGCGGTGAGTTTGCCGTCACTGATTATGCTGCGCAAAGCGTTCCCGACGAAAGCCTTATGGCTGACGGGGGCGATGGTGGCAGTGTCTGGTGTGATTGTCGGCGGGCTGGCGCTGTTGGCTTGATTTGAGGGAAAACATGTCGGATGCGGCGTAAACGCCTTATCCGACCTACGGTTTGCATCGTTGTAGGCCTGATAAGACGCTGCAAGCGTCGCATCAGGCATTACAAGGGCTGCTATTTAATAAACGTAAACGCCGTAGTTACCCGCTTCACGCCGTTTACCCGGCTGGCAATATCTGCCGCCGCTTTCGCTTCACGTTCAGTCACCAGCCCCATCAGGAACACTTCACCGTTTTCGGTGGTCACTTTCACGTTGGACGATTTCACCAGGTCGCTGGTTAACAGCTGCGAACGTACTTTGGTGGTGATCCACGTATCGTTAGACGCTTCGCCCAGACCAATCGGCTGGCCCTGACGAATCTCGTTATACACTTCGTTGGCACCGTCTACGCCCATAGCAATCTGTTTGGCGCGAGCCGAAAGTTCAGCGTTTGGTGACTGCCCAACCAGCAGCACTTTGCCCTGATAGGCCGTTACATTAATGTGCGCTTCTTTCTTAATTTGTTCGTCTTTCGACAATGCGCTGTTCACGCGCACTTCCAGGGTACCATCGTCTACCTGGGTGCCGACACTGCGTGGGTCAGTTGCGGCTTTGGTACCCACAGCAGCAGTACCCACTACGGCAGCGGCAACACAACCTTGCAACAGCAGCGCGGAAATAAGGACTGCGATTGGCGATAATGCCTTCATGTATTCTCCTTAAACATCCTGGTGAGGGAAAAGCGTGTTATCGATCAGATCGCACAGGCAATTTACCGTCAGCATATGCATTTCCTGAATGCGAGCACTACGATGCGAAGGAATGCGGATCTCCACATCCTGTGGCCCTAACAAACCTGCAAGTTCACCGCCGTCATAGCCGGTTAATGCCACAATGGTCATATCACGCGTAACGGCAGCTTCTACCGCTTTTACAATATCGCGGCTGTTGCCACGGGTGGAAATGGCTAACAATACATCTCCCGCATGACCCAGCGCCCGCACCTGTTTTGCATACACTTCATCATGTAAGCGATCGTTGGCAATTGCCGTTAAGACAACATTATCAGTATTTAGTGCAATGGCAGGTAAGCTGGGCCGCTCCGTTTCGAAACGGTTGATCATGCTGGCAGCAAAATGCTGTGCATTGGCAGCGGAAGTTCCATTACCACAACAGAGGATTTTGTTGCCATTGAGCAGAGACTGAACCAGCGTCATGGCTGCACGGGAGATGGCATCCGGAAGCGCCTCTGCCGCCGCAATTTGAGTTTGAATGCTTTCAGTGAAGCAAGCTTTAATTCTTTCTTGCACGCTAATCCTTAAACCTTAATTATGAGTGGTCATTAAAGGCATCCTTAATCCACTCAACCTCATTCCCGGTGAAGGCTACCACATCGAACCGGCAATCCACAGTATCAAAACTCCCATTATGACGCGCGAGCCACAAACGGGCAGTCTGTAATAATTTGTGTTGTTTGCTGCGGGTCACACTGGCTGCCGCGCCGCCATAAAGCGCAGAGCGGCGGTAACGCACCTCGATAAAAACGGTGGTCCGGCCTTCACGCATTATCAGATCGATCTCGCCGCCACGCTCGTTCACGTTAGCGGCGATAAACCGTAGTCCTTTGCCTTCCAGCCAGCGACGCGCTTGTGCTTCCCACGCATCGCCGGTCTGTTTGGTGGTTAACTGGCGGGGACTACCTGACCTTGTTGGTACTGTAGCCATGATAACTTCCTGTTAATCACGCAATCCGGGCTTGCCGTCAGGCTTCCGGTATTACCGTTGATTTCAAAACCCTGAACCTGGCGCATTTGTGAGAAATGATTTGCCAACGACCAGGCATCGACACCCATCGCATACATGCGAGCCAGCGAATAATCGTTGTTCACCGCGCTGAGCGCCTGCTGCATTAACGGCAGATTACCGCCTGCCAGCATCGGGATTTCGCTGTACTGCAAGCCTTCCATCTCCAGGCGGAAATCCGGGCCAGCGGTCCCTTGCGCACTGCGGGAGCTGGCGTACAGCGTTGCACCGCTCTGGCTACCGTTACGCATGGCGATCATTGGTTTGATAAAAGCGATTTCACCCGGCGTTGCCACAATGTACACCGCATCGACACGACCGCCATTATTGGTGAACTGAACATCGGTTGGCGTGGTTTGCAGCGTTGGATTGTTGGTCGTCATGCCGGAGTCGGTTGTTTCTCTGGGAGTAATCGGGCTACCCGTTAAAGCGATACCCGAACCGCCGTTAACACCCGCGCGTAATTCGCTGGTGGAACCAAATTTTTGTTGCAGAACGGTGCCGCCGCCCAGTTTCTGCCACTCTTGCGCAAACGCATTGGCTACGCGATCGCCCAATGAACTGCGTGGGATCAGCACCAGCGGCGCTTGTTTACCCTGGTCACGAATATGACGCGCTGCATCGCGCGCTTCGTCTTCCGGTGAAAGCGCGAAGTAACAAATATTGACGCGGTTTTCGATGTTCTCCGGCTGGTTCAGTGCCAGCACGTTCAGCGGGGTGTTGCTCTTCAGCAACTCTTCAACGTTATTTTTCAGCAACGGACCGACCACAATACTCGCACCATCCTGCTGAACCTGGCTTAAGATCTGGCTAAGTGGTTGTGATGAGGTATCGTAGATTTTCAGCTCTGCGGATGGATTTGCGGGTGCGCTTACCGCTGCGGTGCTTGTCGCCGGGGCGCTTACAGGTACCGGCTGGGCTGCAGGCTGTTCACCGGTCAGATCGCTAACCGAAGCTTGTGCCGGGCTGGCAACGCCATCCACGGTTTGCGGCTGAGGTTGTTCTGCTACGTCTGCGGCAGGTGCGGCAGCTACCTGGGCCGCCACAGGCTGAGTGCCGATATTTTTCGCCGCTTCAAAGCCTTGCTGAATAGTGCGACCAAATACCGCTGCCTGGCCATTCAGCGGCAACAGCAGGGCGATTTTGTTGGTCGATGCTGGTTTAAACGCTTTTACGTTAACCAACTGCGTTGGCAGCATTTTCGCGCCCGGGTTGTTCGGATAACGTTTCTGCCAGTCGGCGATCCCAGCTTTCATCATGTCAGGATCGTTACGGTTATCAAACCAGACGCGCTGCAGATCCAGCCAGCCTTGCAGAATATTTTCGTCGGCGTTGATCACCAGCGTATTCGCCTGTTCCTGAGTCATGGAGGAGAGCGCCTGCCAGGTGGCGTCAATATTCTGCTGCTTTTCTTTCGCACCGAGCAGCGGTTCCTGAGCAATTAACGCGCGCAGTAAATCAATGGAAGGACGCCCCTGGCTGGCATCGATTTTTGCCTGCCAGTAACGGGCTTGCTGGTTTTGTTCTAAATCGGCAGGTGTGATTTTCGCCAGCAAGTTTTGCGCGCCAGCAAAATCTTTCTGCGCCAGTTTAATCTCTGCCGCCAGCAGTGTTTTCTCGCGACGCTGAGTATCATTCAGTTCTTGCGGTAGTTGGTTAACCAACTCAACCGCCTGCCCGGTTTTACCTTCTTTCACCAGTGCACGAATGGCGAGTAATTGCCAGTTGATCCTGGTATCATCAGAACTTTGCTGCATCTGTTGCAGGTAAAAAGCAGAATCAGCCTGCGCCGTGCCCTGCATATAAGCAGTGGACTGATCGGGAGTATGGGTGCCACAACCGGCGAAAATCAGGGCTGCCAAAACAACAGGCAGACAACGCGCGGCTTTCAAACGAGAAAATGTTGAGGGTACCATAATGTATCCAGTGATATTTTTTTTACGCAATGCTCAATATTAAATCGGCAATACGGACGACACAATGAAACAACACCAATCGGCGGATAATTCTCAGGGGCAGCTTTACATTGTACCGACGCCAATCGGCAATCTGGCGGATATCACCCAGCGTGCATTAGAGGTATTACAGGCCGTTGATCTGATTGCCGCCGAGGATACGCGTCACACCGGTTTATTGCTGCAACATTTTGGGATTAATGCCCGGTTGTTTGCGCTGCACGATCATAACGAACAACAAAAAGCCGAAACGCTGCTGGCGAAGCTGCAAGAGGGGCAAAATATTGCGCTGGTTTCCGATGCCGGAACGCCGCTAATTAACGATCCTGGCTACCATCTGGTGCGTACCTGTCGTGAAGCGGGGATTCGCGTGGTGCCGCTACCAGGGCCGTGTGCTGCTATCACTGCGTTAAGCGCCGCGGGTTTACCATCCGATCGTTTTTGTTATGAAGGCTTTTTACCTGCCAAATCAAAAGGCCGCCGTGATGCGCTAAAAGCTATTGAAGCGGAGCCGCGCACGCTGATTTTTTATGAATCTACCCACCGTCTGTTAGATAGCCTGGAAGATATTGTTGCGGTATTAGGCGAATCCCGTTACGTGGTTCTGGCGCGTGAGCTAACCAAAACCTGGGAAACCATTCACGGCGCGCCCGTTGGCGAGCTGCTGGCGTGGGTAAAAGAAGATGAAAACCGTCGCAAAGGCGAAATGGTGCTGATTGTCGAAGGCCATAAAGCGCAGGAAAATGACTTGCCTGCTGATGCCCTGCGCACGCTGGCGCTGCTACAGGCAGAACTGCCGCTGAAAAAAGCGGCGGCGCTGGCCGCAGAAATTCACGGCGTGAAGAAAAATGCGCTGTATAAGTATGCGCTGGAGCAGCAGGGAGAGTGATTACAGGCGTCGCAGCAGGAATAGCGCTACAACGCCTTTACCTGGCGAGTTAACGACGACACATTTCATCAATCACGCATGTGAAATGGTTATGCAGCCATAAAAATGAAGCCGGGATAGCGGTGGAGACTTTAGCCGTGAGAAAACGTTCTGTCGCATCCTGTTTTCCTTCGCCAGTCACCAGTAACAAAACTTCGCGGGCATTGAGAATATCCTTCAGGCCTAAGGTGATCCCACGAGTCACGGGACGGTCCGCGGTTTTTAACATCTCATGTTGCTGTGTTCTGGCATCAAGTTGACTGATATGGCAGGCCGGTTGCAGGCTTTCTCCCGGTTCGTTCAGCCCAAGATGACCGTTTTTCCCCAATCCGAGAACGCATAAGTCCAGACCGCCTTTGCGCGCAATCAGGTTCGTTACCCGTTCGCACTCTGTCTCATTTATCTCTTCGGAGTGAAAGCTGATGAGCTGGTCTTCACGTAGCCCCAGCGGCTGCACGATATGCTGTTGAAGGAAAGTTTCGCAGGTACCAGGCATCGTTAATGGCAGATCCACCCATTCGTCGAGCTTCACGAAGGTGAGCTGGCTGACATCAACCTGCTGCTGGTGGATTTTTTCTACCAGATAATGATACGTCAGTAATGGCGTGGCTCCGGTCGCCAGGCAAATCACGGCATCCGGTTTGCGACGGATCACGGCCAATAAATATTCGCTGGCACGTTCACTTAACGCCGTATAGTTTTCAACTTGTTGAAGGGTTTGCACAGGATGAAATTCCTTAAGTAAAGAGGCACCGCCAGACGCGGTGCCTCGTTCCATTTACAAAATGCCGAATGCTGAACAAACAATAGAAAGAACAAACGTCACGCCGATTAACAGCACCGGATGCGCTTTTTTCACCCGCAGGAAGTAATACATCAGCAGGGTGTAGGCCATCGGTAAAATATTCGGGAAGACTTTATCGAAGAAATCCTGTTGCAGTGCGACGCTGTGGGTACTGTCGATGGCAAACGACGTCACCACGTTAATATGCACATACGAAGCGATCAGCCCGCCGATTACTGTGATCCCGAGGATGGTTGCCGAACGAGCAATCATCTGCGAGTTCTCTCGCACTTTATCAATAGCCTTCACGCCGACTGAATAACCGACGTGGGTCCAGCCGACGCGCAGGAAAAAGATAAGCAGGTAAACGGCGAAAAACAAAATCGGTCCCAACAGGTTCCCCTGACTGGCAAACGATGAGCAAATCCCCGCCATAATCGGCAACAAAGTAAACCAGAAAATCGCATCGCCAATCCCGGCGATTGGGCCAAACAGTGTCACTTTGAGGCCTTTAATGGTGTCGCGGTTTTCTCCTTTTTCTTCCATCGAAATTAATAACCCCATCAGAAATCCGACCAGATTAGGGTGGGTATTAATAAATTCGAGGTTATCTTTCATCGCCGCGCTTAGGCCCGGTTTGTCGTCCTTATAAATCTTTTTCAGGATCGGCAACATCGCCCAGGTAAAACCGCCCGCCTGCATCCTTTCGTAGTTAAAGCTTGCTTGTAGCAGTGACGAACGAAAGCCCAGACGGGTGATATCTTTTTTACTGATTTCAGATCCCATTGCTGTAGTCCTCTTCTTCATTTTTACTGGCAACGGGCTGCGGTTGCGCTTGCTGCCGGGATTTCGCATTGAAAAACTCATACACCGCAAAGCCTGCGCCCAGCACGGCAACCGGCAACAGGTTGCTGACCTGGATGTAGCAAACAAACAGGAAACCGGCGATCAGGTAAGGGATATATTGCGCTTTGAACATCACGCGCAGCAGCAAGCCAAAACCAACGGCAGGCAGAATACCGCCAGCCACTTCAAAGCCGTGGGTCAGCCAGGCGGGCATCGCTTTCACCAGCGCCTGCATCGCCCCTTGTGCCAGGTAAGTACAGAGGAAAGCAATCACCGCATACGCTGAAGCGACGATGAGCATCGTTGTCCAATTAAGTCGGGAAAACGCTGCCGTATCCGCCTCTTTCGCGCATTTATCGGCTTTGGTCATAAATAATGAGAAAGCGGAATAGAAGAACAGAATGACGTACTGCATTAACAAACTAAACGGCAGGCCAAGACCAATTGCCGTTTTGGCATCAACGCCCGTAGACCATGCAATGACGGTGGTCATCAGACCCGCCATAATCGGGTTGGGCGGCTGAACACCACCTGCAGGGGTTAATCCGGCGAAAGCCAACTCTGTCAGGCCACCGGTAATTAAGCCAGTCTGAATATCACCGAGAATAGCACCTGTAAGGGTACAAACGATTATCGGGCGGAATAAAAATAAGGCTTCCAGCCAAAAATCAATCCCCAGAACGAAAACTAACGCCGCCAGGGATAATCCCTGGAGTAGGGTTATTTCATGCATTTTTATTACCTCAAACCAATATTAAGGCGATTTTAGATTTAGTCAGGGATTTGTTCTTTTTGATCGCCAGGGACGTCCTGAATGAAAACATTCACGCCACGTTGTTTAATATAACGTAAGTCCGTGAGATCCTGGTCATCGACATAAACTTTACTGCTGATTTGCTTTTTCCCTTCCGAGAAATGCATATTGCCGACGTTGACATCTTTCAGGTCAATACCACCTTCTACCAATTTACGTACCGTTTGTGGCGTACGGCAAATCAGGAAGATCTTCTGATGTGGTGCAGCTTTGCCGATGACGTTAATGGTTTTTTCGATAGTAAAGAAACGAATGCCAAAGCCGTAGGTTTCTGCGGTAATACCCATTAATTTCTGTTGAATATCATCGTTAGCGACAACATCATCCACGACTACCAACAGATTCGCACCGATGGTGGATGTCCAGGTCACGCCAACCTGACCGTGAACCAGACGGTTATCAATACGGGTTAAGAGAATATTTGGACTGCTCATTGTGTAATCCTCACCATAAAGTTGAATAATATAATATTTTTAAATATATTATTGTTGCGATATTGTACTGATGTATTTATTAATGTTTGGTTATCTCCTTTGCCATTAAGGTACTACCCGATATTAATCGGGCAGTGCATTCTGAAAAAACGTATAAAATTAATGATTACGCGGAAATTCGATTCGCTGAACCACAGACATTAATTTTATTTCTGACCACTTCTTTCATCGCATCCATACCGACGCGCATATAATAACGAGGATCATTACCCTGCGGATTTTCCGCAAACCAGGCTTTAACCGCGCCAGCGAAGGCTATTTTTAATTCTGTGGCAACGTTCACTTTTGTTACACCGAGTTCAATAGTGCGACGGACAAATTCATCTGGAACATCGCTGGCACCATGCAGCACCAGAGGAACATCCACCACTTCACGAATTTCCGCCAGCCGCTGGAAATCAATCTTCGGTGTTTTACTGTATAAGCCGTGCGCCGTACCAATCGCGACCGCCAGGCTGTCGACGCCAGTCAGTTCGACAAAGCGTTTAGCTTCTTGTGGATCGGTCAGGAATGCACTTTCGGCGTCAACGCTCATGTCATCTTCCACACCGCCCAGGCGGCCTAGTTCAGCTTCCACGCTGCAATCCTGGGAGTGGCAGAAGTCGACAACCGATTTCACCAGCTTCACGTTCTCGGCAAACGGGAAGTGGCTGCCGTCGATCATTGCACTGCGCACGCCTGCGTGGACTTTACGGCGAATATCATCCAGCGATTCGTGGTGGTCGAGATGTAGCGCCAGCGGCATGTTGTAGGTTGTGGAATAGGCACTACACAGGGCGTAGATCTCTTCCAGCGCGATATGTTTAAAGGTACCTGGTGTCCCGGCGAGGATCACCGGAGATCGCATTTCACTGCACACTTCGAGGATCGCCTGGATCGTCTCGGCGTTATGGATGTTAAAGGCAGGCACCGCGTAGCCATTGGCCTGGGCGTCCTGTAACAGATATTTGGTGGAGATAATGCTCATTATGTGATCCTCTTATGCCTGCCACGGATGAATAGTTACGCCTTGCACCACGCGGTTTACGGTGCCACTGGCTGATGGGGTATCTGGCGTATTGCCCATGTGCAGCGACTGCATCAGTGCAAACGTCTGGGCGTACATCAGGAAGCAAAATGCTTGTTCAACGTCGATAAAGTGACGGGACGGCGGCAGGATGATATGCGGGCCAGCGGCGATAACGTCGTTGCTTTCAGCGGTGATGGCGATCACGCGCATTGCCTGGTTGTCACGGCGGAGTTCTGCCAGCAGGTCAAGATCGTACTGACGGGTGTAAGGGTGACTGGAGACAAACACCACTACCAGCGTTTCGTCATCGACCAGCGATTTCGGGCCATGACGGAATCCGGTCGGGGAATCATAGAAGGCCGCCAGTTTACCCGCTGTCAGTTCCAGCACTTTCAGCGCCGACTCGCGTGCTGCGCCCTGTAAGCCACCGCTGCCGAGATAAACGATCCGTTTCCACGGTGCGTAACCAAACACACCTTCGCTGAAATCGCCCAGTGAGGTCAGGATCGCCTGGCAACGATCCGCCACGTCGCGGAAGGTTTGGCTGTTGATCATCTCAGGTGCGAAAACCGCGAGGCAGCTGGCCATCATGGTGGTAATGCTGCTGGTCATCGCGAAGCCGCGATCGTGCGTTTCTGCGGGCATCAGCAGGGCAAACGCGTTGTCGCTGTTGATCGCGTTTTGGTAAAGAGCGCCCGCTTCGTTGCAGGTGATCGGCAGGTGATAGCATTCTGGTACAAATTGATTTGCCAGTTTCACGGCGGCGACGCTTTCCGGGCTGTTGCCGGATCGACCGAAGGAGATCAACAGTAGCGGATGAGCTGGGTTCAGGTAGTCCATTGGATTGGTGACCAGATCGGTGGTCGGTACGGCGCTGAAGTTTTTACCGGTATGGCTGGCGAGCCACGGCGCGATGATGTCACCGATAAATGCCGATGTTCCGGCTCCGGTCAGGATGATTTGCAGATTCTCTTTGCGCAGTAACGGTTCAAGGAAGTTATTGAGCGCGGAACGTAGCGCGTCAATGTTGGTGAGTGAACGGATCCATGCGCGAGGCTGATGGCGGATCTCTTCTTCAGTCCATGTACCGGTTGCGGCAGCAGCAGGGGTGTAATTTTCTGGCATAACTCAATCCTTAGTCTGATGAACTTGACGTCGGCGTTGTCGCTTTCGCTTGCCTTTCGTTTCATTTCACTTGGTGATTTCTTTCGTTGGTTAAAATTTATAGAAAAGAAATCGAAAGTTCAATGGAGAAAAAGGAAATAAAACGAAATCTGTGATCGTTGAAAGAAAAGACAAGGGAAGTAAAAGGGATTGCTGGATGCGGCGTAAATACTTTATCCGGCCTTACGCTCACCAACCGTAGGTCGGATAAGGCGCATTAGCGTCGCATCCGACACCGCTGCACAGATCAAAACGAAAGAAAAAGAAAGGCCTTACGGGGGAAGTGAAGGCCTAATAAAGGAGCAAACCATCAAAACGAAGCTAATTGACCCTGAATCCAGATTTGTTGCACATGCAGCCCGCTATCCAGCGCAACGACGCTGGCGCGTTTGCCCGGTTTAAGCGATCCCAGAACACCATCAACACCCAGCATTCGCGCCGGATGCAGCGACGCCATATGGATGGCTTCCGCAGGCGTTACGCCCGTCAACTCGACCATGTTGCGCACTGCCGCATCGACAGACAGCGTACTGCCCGACAGCCCACCGAACGCGGTACGGACAATGCCACCGTGCATCTGCACTTCTTCACCACATAACGTATAGTGACCATCCGGCATCCCGGCTGCCTGCATCGCGTCGGTGATCAGTACGATCCTCTCTTTCGCACAGCAACAACAGAGCGACATTGCCGCCGGATGTACATGATGACCATCGGCTATCAGTTCCAGCCAGGCGCGCTTGTCCGTTAATCCCGCGCCAACCATTCCCGGTTCGCGGTGATGTAAACCTGTCATCCCGTTATAGCAATGCACCAGGCCGTCGGCACCAGCATCAAACGCGGCACGGGTTTGTTGCCAGGTCGCCGCGCTATGCCCCAGCATCACCCGTACGTTTTGCTGTTTAAGATGGCGGATGGCCTGCAATGCCCCTTCTTTTTCTGGTGCCAGCGCTACCACGCGTAAGGTGTGCTGAGAAACGGCAATCAATTGATCCAGCTCGGCAATTTCCAGCTCGCGAAACAGCTCCGGCGGATGCGCGCCTTTATTCTGCGGCGTGAAGTACGGTCCTTCGAGATAACTCCCCAGCACTTGCGCACCAGGCCCACCGCGCTGGCAGCGTAGAGCAATACGTTTCAGCGCCGCATGAATGGTATTAAGCGGCGCGGTTACGGTGGTCGGTAACCAACTGCCGACACCTTCGCGTGCCTTGTGCATTGCCAGCTTGTCGAGCGCATCCGGCGCGTCATCCATTACATCAACGCCCGCACCACCGTGTACATGGGTGTCGATGTAAGCGGGACAGAGCAGTTCCGCATCGCGTTCAGTCACGCCCACTGGAATCGGTTCGATTGCTGCGATTACACCGTCAGCAATACGCAACTGATGGTCATCGAGCCATCCCTCTTCAGTCAGCAGCCTTCTGGCGCGCAGAACGTGTGTCATATTCCTTCCTCGACCGGACATTCCTCATGGCAGCGACCAAGTTCGTCCACCAGACTGGTTAGCCCACGGTGTCCACACTCCAGCGCCTGCACACGGAACTCTTCACCGCTTAACCCTTCGCGTTCCAGCACCATTTCCAGTAATAGTTGCAAATTTGTGCCGGTGATCACTTCACAGCCCGGTTTTTGCATCGCCAGCGTTGAAGCTACGCGAAACGGCGTGCCGCCCAGCAAATCCGTCAGAAAAACAATGCCGTCTTCACAATCCAGTTGGGCGATGGCCTCTTCAAGCTGCGATGTAAGCAGCGCGGTGCTTGAGGTTTCTGGAAAATCGATGGCGATAAACTGCGATTGCTCACCGAGAATTTGCTTCATTGCTTTTTCCATACCGCTGGCAAACCCGCCATGCCCTGTCAAAATAATACTTAACATCTAATACCTCATTGTATTTAAAGGAAATGGCAGAATTTACCGACGATGCCGAGAACCACGGTAATCGCAATCAGGCGCAGCGGACTCCAGCCTCGGCGTACCAGCCAGAACATGGTCAGGGTGTAGACCAGCGGTAAGAAGGCAGGCATCAGTTTGTCGATAACGTCAGCCTGTAACTTAACCACTGCGTCGCCCGCGGTGATTTCCAGCGTGGTGCTTAAACGAACATAGGTTGCCACCAGCGCGCCGATTACCGTCATCCCAACGATAGATGCCGCATGGCCGACTTTTTTGGTATTTGCTTTAATGAGTGGAATCGCCGCCACGCCCATGCGGTAAGCATAATGCGCCAGACCAAAACGCAGCCCCAGGTGCACCACGTTGAACAGCACAATAAAGACGACAGCGCCAAGAATAGAGCCTTGTAGCGCGAGGCTTGCACCTATCCCGCCACAAATCGGCAGTAGCGTTAGCCAGAACATCGCATCGCCAATCCCGCCGAGCGGCGCACCGACAGCAATTTTGGTGCTCTGAATACTGTTAACGTCCTGCTTAGAACGCTCCATCGCAAGGATAATGCCGATAACAAACGTCACCAGAAACGGATGGGTATTGAAGAAACCCATATGCCCCTTCATGGCGCGCGCCAGGTCGCGTTTATTAGTGTGGATCTTTTTCAGAGCAGGCAGCAGACCGTACAACCAGCCGGAAGCCTGCATACGTTCGTAGTTAAAAGACGCTTGTAACAGCATGGAACGCCAGGCGACGCGGTTGATATCTTTTTTCGTCAGCTCTGCGCCAATGCTCTGATCTTCATACACGTTTTCATTGACGCCAGTCAGCAGTGTTTCTTCATTTTCGCTGACGTTCGGCAGGGTGGTTTGATTAGATGCCATCTTCAAATTCCTCTTTCTGTGCCGCAGGTTGAGTCGGTTCAGGAGATTTACGCAGCAGGTCGATCAGCGCCATCGCCAGCGCAGCGGCAGCAATAGCCAGCACCGGTAACTTGAGCCAGGCTGCGGCAACAAAGCCCAGGATGAAGTAGGGGATGTAGACGTTTTTCATCATGATTTTCAGCAGCACGGCAAAACCGATTGCAGGCATGATGCCGCCCGCGACGCCGAGGCCGTCGATTAATCGTTGCGGCAGGACATCAATGATGGTTTTTGCATGTTCCGCGCCGAAGTAGATAGGCAGGAAAGCGCAGAGAAAATAGAAAGTGCCGAGTGCCAGCAGTGCCAGATAGTTCACGCGTTCAATGCCGCGAGTATCGGCGTTCTCCGCCATCCGGTCGCAGCGGGACATCACGCCGGACATCACCGAGAACAGGAAGGTAATCCCCATCTGTACTGCAACAGCGAAAGGTACGGCGACACCGACCGCGACATCGGGTTTCACGCCAGTAGTAATGGCAAACGCCGTGCCGACGATAGTACCGATAATCACGTTAGGCGGCTGTGCGCCCGCCAGCGGGGCCAGCCCCATCCACACCAGTTCCAGCGTACCGCCGGTTAAAATACCGGTATGCAGATCGCCAAGTACCAGCCCGACCAACGGGCCGAGAACCACCGGGCGGTGCATATGGGTTAAGCCGTTAAACATATCCAGGCCAGCGATAAAGGCGATAATGCCCAACGCAAATGCCTGCAACAGACTGATTTCCATGATGAATCCCTCAAAGTAATTTAAAGAGGTCCACAGCAGGCTCTGTCGGGACGCCCTGAACGAAGCATTCCACCCCAGCGGCTTTCAGGTCGTTAAATGCTGCGATATCACCCGCATCCACAGAAACCGTTTTGGCGATTTGTTGCTTGCCATTGGCGTAGTGCATATTGCCAACGTTAATGCGATTCACCGGAACGCCACCTTTCACCAGCGTCAGGAAATCGGCCGGTGTTTTACAAACCAGCAGGATTTTCTGTCGATCGGCGGCGCGATGAATGTTGTCGATGACTTTTTGCAGCGTCCAGAAACGTACGGCGATCCCTTCTGCCAGTACCATTTCCATCAGGTTTTGTTGTACCGGATCTTCGGCAACCTCATCGTTGGCTACCAGCACCAGATTTGCCCCCGCAAATCCTACCCACTGAACGCCGACCTGACCGTGAATCAAGCGTTCATCAATCCGACTTAAAACAATATTTGGCATAGCGTGTTCCTCTTTGTTTTGCTTATTGGCCTTCACAGGCTGTGTGGTACTGCGCCAGGATGTCCTGAATATGGTTGATAATGAGTTCCCGTGGCGTTGGCTGCAGCTCGCCGGAGCGAACTTTCACGTACTGCAGCGGCAGATACTGACTGATCAGCGGCAGCGGAATTGGTGAATCCGCCAGATTACGAACCAGATGAGCGAAAGCGTCATCAATCTGGCTGTCCGGCCAGTAATAGCGCACGCGATCCGAGTAGCTATAACCACGCGCCAGACGACGCGCGTTGCCGTCACCGTGGTAGTGGCTTTGCCAGTATTCCGGGCGGTCGAGCATCACGTTTTCCAGCACCTGACGCAGACCAGAACAGGCTTTTGCTGGCACTAGTTCTTCTTCAATCGCTGCCAGAGAGAACAGAGCTTCACGCAGAGCAAAGGTCAGCGCCGGGCCAACTTTCAGAATGGCAAAGTGGTCAATCACCAGCTGGCGCAGCGATTGCGGCGTTTGGTAATCGGTAGAGTGCGCTTCGAAAATCAGCGTTTCGTAGTTTTCGACCATCTGGCTTAAGGCGGTCGCTTTGGCGGGCTGATAATCAATAACGTTGGTGTGATCGAATTCGACGCCGGGTTGAACCACCAGGGCAATAATGCGTGGCCAGATGGCATTCAGGCCCTGCTTTTCAAAGGCGTGGCGATGGGCTTCCAGTGTGGCGCGGGCGGCATCCGGCGTGGTGACCGCCAGCTCGCTTAAGGTTTCATGCGCGCCGCCAGGCACCGGCACTTCGGTACCAATGACATACTCCAGATCGGCCTCGCCAAAATGTTCACGGCAGGTTTCTTCCGCCACTTTCGCCAGACGAGCGGCGCGTTCGGCCACGATGCCATCGGTTAAGGGAATCGGATCGTCCTGACAGGACATGCTGCAATCAAGGTGAATTTTTTTGAATCCTGCCGCCACGTAGCTTTTAATCAAATCATCGGCATTGGCCATTGCCTGAGCGGCAGGCAGATTTTGCCAGCGGTTTGGCCCCAGATGGTCGCCACCCAGAATCAGCGCATCCTGCGGGAAATTCAACGAGTCGGCGAGCTGACAAACAAAGCCGCGAAAACCGGCGGGCGTCATTCCGGTATAACCGCCGAACTGGTCCACCTGATTGGAGGTAGCTTCAATCAGTAACGGCGTTTGGTTTGCACTGGCGTAGCGGATTGCAGCTTCCAGCACCAGCGGATGTGCGGAACAAACGGCATAAATCCCATTTGTTTTGCCCGCTTTGTGCTGTCTCACCATTTCTGTCAGATGTTTCACTTTCCTCTCCAGTTCAGATTACTGCGACATTAATCTTTCGTTTTGTTTCAGTTTATACTGCGTCATGGTGAGATAAAAATAAAACGAAAGATAATAGTTTTCTGATCTGATTCACAAAAGAAACATAATGAAAGCCACTGAAACGAGAGTAGCTTGCGCCAATGGGTAAGGTGGGCTTGCATTTGCTTAATAGAAAGGCGTTAATAGGCAAAACGAAATGAAACGAAAGTTTTACGAAAGGACTTACTATGAGTAATACCGACGCTTCAGGTGAGAAGCGAGTGACAGGCACCAGCGAGCGACGAGAACAGATCATTCAGCGTCTGCGACAGCAAGGAAGTGTGCAAGTTAATGATCTATCGGCGTTGTATGGTGTATCTACTGTGACGATCCGCAACGATCTGGCGTTTCTGGAAAAGCAGGGGATCGCTGTGCGTGCCTATGGTGGCGCGTTGATCTGCGATAGCACAACGCCGTCAGTCGAGCCATCAGTGGAAGATAAAAGCGCGCTGAACACCGCGATGAAACGCAGCGTTGCGAAAGCTGCCGTTGAGTTGATTCAGCCTGGTCATCGGGTGATCCTCGACTCCGGGACCACCACTTTTGAGATTGCTCGTCTGATGCGCAAGCACACCGACGTAATTGCGATGACCAACGGTATGAACGTGGCTAATGCGTTGCTGGAAGCGGAAGGCGTTGAGCTGCTGATGACCGGGGGGCATTTGCGCCGTCAGTCGCAATCTTTTTACGGTGATCAGGCTGAGCAATCGCTGCAAAATTACCACTTCGATATGCTGTTTCTTGGTGTAGATGCGATCGATCTGGAGCGCGGCGTCAGCACGCATAATGAAGATGAAGCCCGTTTAAACCGTCGGATGTGCGAAGTTGCGGAACGGATCATCGTGGTCACCGATTCCAGTAAGTTCAACCGTTCCAGTTTACATAAGATCATTGATACTCAACGTATCGACATGATCATTGTTGATGAAGGCATTCCTGCGGATAGTCTGGAAGGACTGCGAAAGGCTGGGGTTGAAGTGATTCTGGTCGGGTAATGAGAAAGGATGCCCGCTGGTCAACACCAATGCGTTCGGCGGGCATTGTGAACACCATCAATGGTTTTCTTCTGTCTCTTGGGTGAGGCTTTCCCAGTCGGCAGGAGGATGTCCTCTTTTTAACATTTTACTGAATACGGTATAGGCATCTGTTTTTTTACCGTAGGTGCGCAGCGTGTTTTCATCGTTCATCCATCCCAGAATGATGACTTTCTCTTTTTCACTGTAACGAAAGAAGAGACGATAGCGACCAGCACCAAATTTTACCCGTGACCAGTCTTTATTTTTCCCAGAGCCTAACGACTTGCCATGACGGAATGCCGGTGATGATGGATTGACCGTGATATGCTCCTCAATCACTTTATGGACCACCGCCAATAACTTTGTGGCAGCTTTTCTCTGATAATTTTCAGGATCTTTTCCCTTTAATGCCTCGACTTCGGCAACTAAAGCATCGTAGGTTTCCTGAAAACAGGGATGAGCATATAGCGCCCAACCATTAACCCTTTGTGGAAAATCCATTATTCGTCGTCGCCAATCTCATCGTCAATGTTGACGTCCATGCCAGCGACAAGTTTCTTTCCTTGTTGAATGTCGAATGGACGAGTTTTTTGCGGGTTGTTCTGGATATCTGCATCCAGAAAACGCAAAAATGCATTCATAGTATGATCCTCCTGTTCATCTCCCAGTCGGCACATAAATACTTGCCCACCAGGCAGAATTTCGTAATGAATGCTGTCCAGGCCTGGCTTCAGTTTTAAGGCCTCACGCACTGGCGCGGGGATAGTTGTTTGTCCGCGTATAGTGACCTTTGATTCAGTGGTCAGTACAGCGTTAGAGCGAGCATTAGCGGGCATTATTTACTGTCCTTTTACAGCCTGTTTTCTGCTCAAATTATAAGCTTGAACTAAGGTAATGCAAATGCATTATTAATGGATGTGTGGACTTTAAACAATAAAAACATGGCACTAAGGCCATGTTTTGCGAGGGACGTTCCAAAAGAAATCAGGTCACCGGTGCCGGGTTAAACACCGCCAGCTGGTTATGCAGTCCCCATTGATCCGAGAAAGTTTTCTTCTTCCCGCTGGCGACGTCGAGAATAAAGTGGAACAACTTCCAGCCCACTTCTTCAATGGTTTCTTCGCCGGTAGCGATAGTGCCCGCGTTAATATCCATTAAATCAAACCAGCGGTTCGCCAGCTCGGTGCGGGTCGCCATTTTAATGACGGGTACCGCCATAAGGCCGTACGGCGTACCACGACCGGTCGTAAACACTTGCACGGTGATACCCGAAGCCACCTGTTGCGTGCCACAGACAAAATCGCTGGCTGGCGTCGCGGCGTAAATTAATCCGCGTTTAGTCGGGCGTTGGCCGGGCGACAGCACTTCAACAATTGCACTTTTACCCGATTTAGCAATGGAGCCGAGTGCCTTCTCTACCACGTTTGCCAGACCGCCTTTCTTGTTGCCCGGCGAAGGGTTGGCGCTGCGGTCGGTTTTTCCCATATTGAGATAGTTATCGTACCACTCCATCTCCTCCAGCAGCCGTTTGCCGACCTCTTCGTTCACTGCGCGTGGTGTCAGCAGATGGATCGCGTCACGCACTTCTGTGACTTCTGAAAACATCACCGTTGCGCCGCAGCGCACCAATAGATCAGACGCATACCCAACCGCCGGGTTTGCCGTTACGCCAGAAAACGCATCGCTGCCACCGCACTGCATGCCGACAACCAGTTCTGAAGCCGGACAGGTTTCTCGCTGACGTTGATTCAGTTTTTGTAGATGGCGTTCGGCGACCTGCAAAATATCCTCGACCATGGACTGAAAACCGACATGCTTTTCATCCTGCAAACTGACAATGCTGGCGCTTTCTACTGGAATAGCTTGCACATCATCCGTTCCAGTCAGTAGGCGTTCAGGCTGCAACTTTTCACAACCCAGACCAATCACCATTACTTCGCCGCCAAAGTTAGGGTTCAGCGAAATATTGTGAATGGTACGAATAGGTACAACTGCCGCGGGTGCGTTAATCGCCACGCCACAACCGTACAAATGATTCAGCCCCACCACGCCATCGACGTTCGGGTATTTCGGTAGCAGATCGCGTTCAATGATTTTTACTACGTAGTCCACCACGCCTGCCACACAGTGGACGCTGGTGGTGATGCCGAGCAGGTTTTTGGTGCCCACGCTGCCATCGGCATTGCGATAGCCCTCAAAGGTGTATCCTTCCAGCGGCGGTAAGGGTTCCGGGACTTTGGTTGCCAGTGGCAGCGTATGTAACGGCGGCGCTTCCGGTAGTACAACCATTGATTCGTCGATCCAGCTTCCGCGTGGGATTGCGCGCACGGCGTAACCAATCACCTCGCCATAACGAATAATTTCACCATTAGCCGGAATATCCAGCAATGCGACTTTATGCCCCTGGGGAATATGTTCAATTAATTCCAGCCCATCCGGAAAACGCGTTCCTGCTTTCAGGCCATTATCATTAACAATAATTGCCACATTATCTGTGTCGTGAACTTTTATATAAAACGCAGTTGGCGTTTCTTGTCTGATTTCGATGTTGGCCATTGTGCAATATTCTCCAGCCAGGGACTATTAAAATGAGGACCTGGTCTCATTTAAAAATAAATAACTTCATTGGGTGAAATAAGAATGTCAGGAGTTTAAATGCAGAAATGTGATCAATGTCAATCATTTCAGGGATTGCAGTACCTCCCGGCAAGGTAAAGCGCAAATCTGTGCTTTAGCGCGCAACCTTATGTGCATATGCTCAAAATAATATTTAAATAGTATTAATTAAATTAGCATTTGCACAATGATTATTATTCTCTCGCTGCTTATACTAATTCCCGAGTTCATTGTCGTAACGGCATAAATAAAACTCATAAATAACACCTTCCCCATAATAATAAAAATCAGCATAAGTACCCGAGGTAAATAAAATGATTCTGGACACCGTTGACGTAAAAAAGAAAGGCGTGCATACCCGCTATTTAATATTACTGATTATTTTTATTGTTACCGCCGTTAACTACGCCGATCGTGCAACGCTGTCTATTGCTGGTACCGAAGTGGCAAAAGAGTTGCAGTTAAGTGCGGTTTCGATGGGTTACATCTTCTCTGCTTTTGGCTGGGCCTACTTGCTGATGCAAATTCCCGGCGGCTGGCTGCTTGATAAGTTTGGCTCGAAGAAAGTTTACACTTACAGCCTCTTTTTCTGGTCGCTGTTCACCTTCCTGCAAGGCTTTGTCGATATGTTTCCGCTGGCCTGGGCTGGGATCTCCATGTTCTTTATGCGATTTATGCTGGGGTTCTCGGAAGCGCCATCATTCCCGGCGAACGCCCGTATTGTCGCCGCCTGGTTCCCGACGAAAGAACGTGGTACTGCCTCCGCCATCTTTAACTCGGCGCAATATTTCTCGTTGGCGCTCTTTTCGCCGCTGCTTGGCTGGCTGACTTTCGCCTGGGGCTGGGAGCACGTCTTTACCGTTATGGGGGTGATTGGTTTTGTGCTGACGGCGCTGTGGATCAAGTTGATTCATAACCCGACAGATCACCCACGTATGTCTGCGGAAGAGCTGAAGTTTATCTCTGAAAATGGCGCGGTGGTCGATATGGACCACAAAAAGCCGGGCAGTGCGGCAGCAAGCGGACCCAAACTGCATTACATCAAGCAATTGCTCTCTAACCGCATGATGCTGGGCGTATTTTTCGGACAATATTTTATCAACACCATCACCTGGTTCTTCCTCACCTGGTTCCCAATTTATCTGGTGCAGGAAAAAGGCATGTCGATTCTGAAAGTGGGTCTGGTCGCCTCGATTCCGGCACTGTGTGGCTTTGCGGGCGGCGTGCTGGGAGGTGTCTTCTCGGATTATCTGATCAAACGCGGTTTGTCCCTGACCCTGGCACGTAAGCTACCAATTGTGCTGGGAATGTTGCTGGCTTCCACCATCATCTTATGTAACTACACCAACAACACCACGCTGGTGGTCATGCTGATGGCGCTGGCTTTCTTTGGCAAAGGATTTGGTGCGCTGGGCTGGCCAGTGATTTCTGACACCGCGCCGAAAGAGATTGTTGGCCTCTGCGGCGGCGTCTTTAACGTCTTTGGCAATGTTGCCTCCATTGTCACTCCACTGGTGATTGGCTACCTGGTAAGTGAACTGCACTCCTTCAATGCAGCACTGGTTTTTGTGGGATGTTCAGCGCTGATGGCGATGGTCTGCTACCTCTTCGTAGTCGGCGACATTAAACGTATGGAATTGCAGAAATAAGCAAAGGTATAAGCGATGAATAACGATGTTTTCCCGAATAAATTCAAAGCCGCACTGGCTGCGAAACAGGTACAAATTGGTTGCTGGTCAGCTCTCTCTAACCCGATTAGCACTGAAGTTCTTGGTTTGGCTGGGTTTGACTGGCTGGTGCTGGATGGTGAACATGCGCCAAACGATATCTCCACGTTTATTCCGCAGTTAATGGCCCTGAAAGGCAGCGCCAGCGCGCCAGTAGTGCGAGTGCCGACCAACGAGCCGGTAATTATTAAGCGTCTTCTGGATATCGGTTTCTATAACTTCCTGATTCCTTTTGTAGAAACAAAAGAGGAAGCAGAGCAGGCGGTGGCATCAACTCGTTACCCACCGGAAGGCATTCGCGGCGTCTCCGTTTCTCACCGCGCCAATATGTTTGGCACCGTGGCGGATTATTTCGCTCAGTCGAACAAGAACATCACTATTCTGGTCCAGATAGAAAGTCAGCAGGGCGTAGATAACGTCGATGCTATTGCCGCTACCGAAGGTGTAGACGGCATCTTCGTCGGCCCCAGCGATCTGGCTGCGGCATTAGGCCATCTCGGCAATGCCTCGCACCCGGATGTACAAAAAGCAATTCAGCATATTTTTAACCGTGCCAGCGCGCACGGCAAACCCAGCGGCATCCTCGCACCAGTCGAGGCTGATGCGCGTCGTTATCTGGAATGGGGCGCGACGTTTGTGGCCGTCGGCAGCGATCTCGGCGTCTTCCGCTCTGCCACTCAGAAACTGGCTGATACCTTTAAAAAATAACCACCACCGCAACAAGAGAGATGATTGATATGACTATGAAAGTTGGTTTTATTGGCCTGGGGATTATGGGTAAACCAATGAGTAAAAACCTTCTGAAAGCAGGTTACTCGCTGGTGGTTGCTGACCGTAACCCAGAAGCTATTGCTGACGTGATTGCTGCCGGTGCAGAAACAGCCGCTACGGCTAAAGCGATCGCTGAACAGTGCGACGTCATCATAACCATGCTGCCAAACTCCCCTCATGTGAAAGAGGTGGCGCTGGGTGAGAATGGCATTATTGAAGGCGCGAAGCCAGGTACGGTATTGATCGATATGAGTTCTATCGCACCGCTGGCAAGCCGTGAAATCAGCGAAGCGCTGAAAGCGAAAGGCATTGATATGCTGGATGCTCCGGTGAGCGGCGGTGAACCGAAAGCCATCGACGGTACGCTGTCAGTGATGGTGGGCGGCGACAAGGCTATTTTCGACAAATACTATGATTTGATGAAAGCGATGGCGGGTTCCGTGGTGCATACCGGGGAAATCGGTGCAGGTAACGTCACCAAACTGGCAAATCAGGTCATTGTGGCGCTGAATATTGCCGCGATGTCAGAAGCGTTAACGCTGGCAACCAAAGCGGGCGTTAACCCGGATCTGGTGTATCAGGCAATTCGCGGTGGGCTGGCGGGCAGTACCGTGCTGGATGCCAAAGCGCCGATGGTGATGGACCGCAACTTCAAACCGGGCTTCCGTATTGATCTGCATATTAAGGATCTGGCGAATGCGCTGGATACTTCTCACGGCGTCGGCGCGCAACTGCCGCTCACTGCTGCGGTTATGGAGATGATGCAGGCACTGCGTGCAGATGGTTTAGGAACGGCGGATCATAGCGCCCTGGCGTGCTACTACGAAAAACTGGCGAAAGTCGAAGTTACTCGCTAATGACGTCGTGCCCGGATGGCGTATTGCAATCCGGGCCTGGAATCCAGGCCGAATAAGAGAAACGCCCTCCGGCGTCATGTGGTAACAGGCATAGGTATGAAAATCGTAATCGCCCCAGACTCTTATAAAGAAAGTTTATCTGCCAGCGAGGTTGCGCAGGCGATAGAAAAAGGATTTCGGGAAATTTTTCCTGATGCACAGTATGTTTCTGTTCCGGTTGCCGACGGTGGTGAAGGAACGGTGGAAGCGATGATTGCAGCCACCCAGGGGGCTGAACGTCACGCCTGGGTTACAGGGCCGCTGGGCGAGAAAGTGAATGCCAGTTGGGGGATCTCCGGCGATGGCAAAACCGCGTTTATCGAAATGGCGGCGGCCAGTGGGCTGGAACTGGTACCTGCGGAAAAACGCGATCCACTCGTGACCACTTCACGCGGTACTGGCGAGTTAATCCTGCAGGCGTTGGAGAGCGGTGCGACAAACATTATTATCGGCATTGGCGGCAGCGCCACCAACGACGGCGGCGCAGGCATGGTACAGGCGCTGGGGGCGAAATTATGCGATGCCAACGGCAATGAAATTGGTTTTGGCGGCGGTAGTCTTAATACTCTGAATGATATTGATATTTCCGGTCTCGATCCGCGCTTAAAAGATTGTGTCATCCGCGTCGCTTGTGATGTCACCAACCCGTTAGTCGGCGACAGTGGTGCTTCGCGCATCTTTGGCCCACAAAAGGGAGCCAGTGAGGCGATGATTGTCGAGCTGGACAATAACCTCTCTCACTATGCCGATGTTATTAAAAAAGCGCTGCATGTTGATGTGAAAGATGTCCCCGGCGCAGGAGCTGCGGGCGGTATGGGCGCGGCGCTGATGGCGTTTCTTGGTGCAGAACTGAAAAGTGGTATTGAAATCGTCACTACGGCGCTGAATCTGGAGGAACATATTCACGATTGTACGCTGGTGATCACTGGTGAAGGGCGTATTGATAGCCAGAGTATTCACGGCAAGGTACCGATTGGTGTCGCAAACGTGGCGAAGAAGTACCATAAACCGGTGATTGGCATTGCGGGTAGCCTGACCAATGATGTTGGCGTTGTACATCAGCATGGCATTGATGCGGTCTTCAGCGTACTGACTAGCATTGGTACGTTAGACGAAGCACTCCGCGGAGCTTATGACAATATCTGCCGTGCTTCACGTAATATCGCCGCGACACTGGCGATTGGAATGCGCAACGCGGGGTGACAAGGGCGCGCAAACCCTCTATACTGCGCGCCGAAGCTGACCAGACAGTCGCCGCTTCGTCGTCGTCCTCTTCGGGGGAGACGGGCGGAGGGGAGGAAAGTCCGGGCTCCATAGGGCAGGGTGCCAGGTAACGCCTGGGGGGGAAACCCACGACCAGTGCAACAGAGAGCAAACCGCCGATGGCCCGCGTAAGCGGGATCAGGTAAGGGTGAAAGGGTGCGGTAAGAGCGCACCGCGCGGCTGGTAACAGTCCGTGGCACGGTAAACTCCACCCGGAGCAAGGCCAAATAGGGGTTCATAAGGTACGGCCCGTACTGAACCCGGGTAGGCTGCTTGAGCCAGTGAGCGATTGCTGGCCTAGATGAATGACTGTCCACGACAGAACCCGGCTTATCGGTCAGTTTCACCTGATTTACGTAAAAACCCGCTTCGGCGGGTTTTTGCTTTTGGTGCCCAGGGTAAGATGAATATCTACGGTATTAATAACAGACTTTGTAAGAAGTTATTAAGTCTATATTGCATTTAAAAGGTCGTAATTATACGTATATTTCTCTCATTAATTGTAAGTTCGCAGGTATTGTCCGATCGTTGAATAATTTGGGCGTTATAACCTAAATTTTTGCCGTCCAATAATCAATATTTCTATTGTGATTGTTAACCACTGCGTGCATTGACGGGATTGAAGGGTGAAAAATATGAGCAATTGAGAAGCCTTTCATTGATGCCTGCCTGTCATCATGACAAACAATAATAGATGCTTATTCTCCTTGCACGGTTCTTTCGCACTATCAAAAAACGCTCATTTACCCGGCATTACAGTCAACGAAGCAACATTCTATGGCCTACGCTGATGTAAAGCACAGTGAGAATCCCCCTTGTTGTCTTCGTCTGACCTTATCGCGGCGACCAGCAATTATTCGTTTTGTGATCCTCAACACAAAATGCTCTTCGTTGCCTATGATGGGAGAAGAATTTATGGAAAACGATTGCATTCACAAAATGACGTCCTGTCAGAAGAGAAAACGTTGACGTTAATCAATTGTTCGAGATGATCAATACCTGTATTCGAAATTTTAAAATATTGATAAAATAAATGTTTGTTCTCCAACAAATAGCGTTAAAAAATGTGACGTGCCGCATTATTTATCGCTGAAAATGGTTTGTTTATAATAAAATTTGAGAACTTACTCATTAAATTTAACTCAAATTTTGCCTGGTAATTATCCGGTAATTGCTTGAAATATAGTCTCAGCCCCTTTTTTGTATTAACCACATAAAGAATGATGTTATCGCCATAAAATATGGTTATCCCCGTCATTTTTTTTGACAAAAATCAGGGTTTATGCTGATTTTCATACTTTAACTTGTTGATACTTAAAGGTATTTAATTGGGGTAACGATGCTATGGAAAGTATTGAAAGTTAATTTGTGAGTGGTCGCACATATCCTGTTCATTTCATTTTGATACACTTCATACCGTCAATGAGGTAATTAACGTAGGTCGTTATGAGCACTATTCTTCTTCCGAAAACGCAGCACCTGGTAGTCTTTCAGGAAGTTATTAGAAGTGGTTCTATCGGCTCGGCTGCAAAAGAGTTAGGGTTAACTCAACCGGCCGTCAGTAAAATCATTAACGATATTGAAGATTATTTTGGGGTGGAGTTAGTGGTGCGGAAAAATACCGGTGTAACATTAACACCTGCCGGTCAATTGTTACTCTCCCGTTCCGAATCCATTACCCGTGAAATGAAAAATATGGTTAATGAGATAAGCGGTATGTCTTCTGAGGCGGTGGTGGAAGTCTCATTTGGTTTTCCTTCATTGATTGGTTTTACTTTTATGTCAGGGATGATCAACAAGTTCAAAGAGGTGTTCCCGAAAGCGCAGGTTTCTATGTATGAAGCGCAACTGTCTTCGTTCTTACCGGCAATCCGCGACGGTCGACTGGATTTTGCGATTGGTACGTTAAGCGCAGAAATGAAGCTTCAGGATTTACATGTTGAGCCGCTGTTCGAGTCCGAGTTTGTGCTGGTAGCCAGTAAGTCCCGAACATGCACCGGCACCGCCACGCTGGAGTCGTTGAAGAACGAACAGTGGGTGTTGCCACAAACCAATATGGGGTACTACAGCGAACTACTTACTACGTTACAAAGAAATGGCATCAGTATTGAAAACATCGTTAAAACCGACTCAGTCGTGACAATTTATAATCTTGTTCTCAATGCTGATTTCTTAACTGTAATTCCTTGTGATATGACATCACCTTTTGGTTCTAATCAATTTATTACTATTCCGGTTGAAGAAACATTACCTGTGGCACAATATGCCGCGGTATGGTCGAAAAATTATCGTATTAAAAAAGCAGCATCGGTTTTGGTGGAATTAGCCAAAGAGTATTCATCTTATAATGGGTGTAGACGAAGGCAATTAATTGAAGTTGATTAGTTATTTGTTTTAATTTAAACATAAATAATCCACCTGTCTGTTTTGCAGGTGTCGGTTACGGTTACCTACATATTTAATTCAGGCTAAGAGGTTTTATAATGCATATTACATACGATCTCCCGGTTGCTATTGATGACATCATTGAAGCAAAACAACGACTGGCTGGGCGAATTTATAAAACAGGTATGCCTCGCTCCAACTATTTTAGTGAACGTTGCAAAGGTGAAATATTCCTCAAATTCGAAAACATGCAGCGTACTGGTTCATTTAAAATTCGTGGCGCATTTAATAAATTAAGTTCACTGACTGATGCGGAAAAACGTAAAGGAGTAGTGGCCTGCTCTGCGGGCAACCATGCGCAAGGGGTTTCGCTCTCCTGCGCGATGCTGGGTATTGACGGTAAAGTGGTGATGCCAAAAGGTGCGCCGAAATCCAAAGTCGCGGCAACGTGCGACTACTCCGCAGAAGTCGTTTTGCATGGTGATAACTTCAACGACACTATTGCTAAAGTGAGCGAAATTGTCGAAATGGAAGGCCGTATTTTTATCCCACCTTACGATGATCCGAAAGTGATTGCTGGCCAGGGAACGATTGGTCTGGAAATTATGGAAGATCTCTATGATGTCGATAACGTGATTGTGCCAATTGGCGGCGGCGGTTTAATTGCTGGTATTGCGGTGGCAATTAAATCTATCAACCCGACCATCCGTGTTATTGGCGTACAGTCTGAAAACGTTCACGGCATGGCGGCTTCTTTCCACTCCGGAGAAATAACTACGCACCGAACTACCGGCACCCTGGCGGATGGTTGTGATGTCTCCCGCCCGGGTAATTTAACTTACGAAATCGTTCGTGAATTAGTCGATGACATCGTGCTGGTCAGCGAAGACGAAATCAGAAACAGTATGATTGCCTTAATTCAGCGCAATAAAGTCGTCACCGAAGGCGCAGGCGCTCTGGCATGTGCTGCATTATTAAGCGGTAAATTAGACCAATATATTCAAAACAGAAAAACCGTCAGTATTATTTCCGGCGGCAATATCGATCTTTCTCGCGTCTCTCAAATCACCGGTTTCGTTGACGCTTAATTAATTCGTTGAGGATAGGATATGAGTACTTCAGATAGCATTGTATCCAGCCAGACAAAACAATCGTCCTGGCGTAAATCAGATACCACATGGACGTTAGGCTTGTTTGGTACGGCAATCGGCGCCGGGGTGCTGTTCTTCCCTATCCGCGCAGGTTTTGGCGGACTGATCCCGATTCTTCTGATGTTGGTATTAGCATACCCCATCGCGTTTTATTGCCACCGGGCACTGGCGCGTCTGTGTCTTTCTGGCTCTAACCCTTCCGGCAACATTACGGAAACGGTGGAAGAGCATTTTGGTAAAACTGGCGGCGTGGTTATCACGTTCCTGTACTTCTTCGCGATTTGCCCACTGTTGTGGATTTATGGCGTTACTATTACCAATACCTTTATGACGTTCTGGGAAAACCAGCTCGGCTTTGCACCGCTGAATCGCGGCTTTGTGGCGCTGTTCCTGTTGCTGCTGATGGCTTTCGTCATCTGGTTTGGTAAGGATCTGATGGTTAAAGTGATGAGCTATCTGGTATGGCCGTTTATCGCCAGCCTGGTGCTGATTTCTCTTTCGCTGATCCCTTACTGGAACTCTGCAGTTATCGACCAGGTTGACCTCGGTTCGCTGTCGTTAACTGGTCATGACGGTATCCTGATCACCGTCTGGCTGGGGATTTCCATCATGGTTTTCTCCTTTAACTTCTCGCCAATCGTCTCTTCCTTCGTGGTTTCTAAACGTGAAGAGTACGAGAAAGATTTTGGTCGCGACTTCACCGAGCGTAAATGTTCACAAATCATCTCTCGCGCCAGTATGCTGATGGTTGCAGTGGTGATGTTCTTTGCCTTTAGCTGCCTGTTTACGCTGTCTCCGGCGAATATGGCTGAAGCGAAAGCGCAGAATATTCCAGTGCTTTCTTATCTGGCTAACCACTTTGCGTCCATGACCGGTACCAAAACAACGTTTGCGATTACACTGGAATATGCCGCTTCCATCATCGCACTCGTGGCTATTTTCAAATCTTTCTTCGGTCACTATCTGGGGACGCTGGAAGGGCTGAATGGTTTGATTCTGAAGTTCGGTTATAAAGGTGACAAAACCAAAGTGTCGCTGGGTAAACTGAATACTATCAGCATGATTTTCATTATGGGCTCCACCTGGGTTGTTGCCTACGCCAACCCGAACATCCTCGACTTGATTGAAGCCATGGGCGCACCGATTATCGCATCACTGCTGTGCCTGTTGCCGATGTATGCCATCCGTAAAGCGCCGTCTCTGGCGAAATACCGTGGTCGTCTGGATAACGTGTTTGTTACCGTGATTGGTCTGCTGACCATCCTGAACATCGTATACAAACTGTTTTAATCCGTAACTCAGGATGAGAAAAGAGATGAATGAATTTCCGGTTGTTTTGGTTATTAACTGTGGTTCGTCTTCGATTAAGTTTTCCGTACTCAATGCCAGCGACTGTGAAGTATTAATGTCAGGTATTGCCGACGGTATTAACTCGGAAAATGCATTCTTATCCGTAAATGGGGGAGAGCCAGCACCGCTGGCTCACCACAGCTACGAAGGTGCATTGAAGGCAATTGCATTTGAACTGGAAAAACGGAATTTAAATGACAGTGTGGCTTTAATTGGCCACCGCATCGCTCACGGCGGCAGTATTTTTACCGAGTCCGCCATTATTACCGATGAAGTCATTGATAATATCCGTCGCGTTTCTCCACTGGCACCCCTGCATAATTACGCCAATTTAAGTGGTATTGAATCGGCGCAGCAATTATTCCCGGGCGTAACTCAGGTGGCGGTATTTGATACCAGTTTCCACCAGACGATGGCTCCGGAAGCTTATTTATACGGCCTGCCGTGGAAATATTATGAAGAGTTAGGTGTACGCCGTTATGGTTTCCACGGCACGTCGCACCGCTATGTTTCCCAGCGCGCACATTCGCTGCTGAATCTGGCGGAAGATGACTCCGGCCTGGTTGTGGCGCATCTTGGCAATGGCGCATCAATCTGCGCGGTTCGCAACGGTCAGAGTGTTGACACTTCAATGGGAATGACGCCGCTGGAAGGCTTGATGATGGGTACCCGCAGTGGTGATGTCGACTTCGGGGCGATGTCCTGGGTCGCCAGCCAAACCAACCAGAGCCTGGGGGACCTGGAACGCGTAGTGAATAAAGAGTCGGGATTATTAGGTATTTCCGGCCTTTCTTCGGATTTACGTGTTCTGGAAAAAGCCTGGCATGAAGGTCACGAACGCGCGCAACTGGCAATTAAAACCTTTGTTCACCGAATTGCCCGTCATATTGCCGGACACGCTGCTTCATTACATCGCCTGGATGGAATTATATTCACCGGCGGAATAGGAGAGAATTCAAGTTTAATTCGTCGTCTGGTCATGGAACATTTAGCTGTATTAGGCGTAGAAATTGATACAGAAATGAATAATCGCTCTAACTCTTTTGGAGAGCGAATTGTTTCCAGTGAAAATGCGCGTGTCATTTGCGCCGTAATTCCGACTAACGAAGAAAAAATGATTGCTTTGGATGCCATTCATTTAGGCAAAGTGAACGCGCCCGCAGAATTTGCATAATTTAGTTGAAGTATTGTAGAGAGATTATTTTTCATGAAGGTAGATATTGATACCAGCGATAAGCTGTACGCCGACGCATGGCTTGGCTTTAAAGGTACGGACTGGAAAAACGAAATTAATGTCCGCGATTTTATTCAACATAACTATACACCTTATGAAGGCGATGAATCTTTTCTCGCCGAAGCGACGCCTGCCACCACGGAATTGTGGGAAAAAGTCATGGAAGGCATCCGTATCGAAAATGCGACTCACGCGCCATTGGATTTCGATACCAATATTGCCACCACAATTACCGCTCATGATGCAGGATATATTGACCAGCCGCTGGAAAAAATAGTGGGTCTGCAAACGGATGCGCCATTAAAGCGTGCGCTGCATCCGTTCGGCGGCATTAATATGATTAGAAGTTCATTCCACGCGTATGGTCGTGAAATGGATAGCGAATTTGAATACATCTTTACCGATCTGCGTAAAACCCATAACCAGGGCGTATTTGATGTTTACTCACCGGATATGCTGCGCTGCCGTAAATCTGGTGTACTGACCGGTTTACCAGATGGTTACGGTCGTGGGCGTATCATCGGTGACTACCGCCGCGTGGCGCTTTACGGCATCAGTTATCTGGTACGTGAACGCGAACTGCAGTTTGCCGATCTCCAGTCCCGTCTGGAAAAAGGCGAAGATCTCGAAGCTACGATCCGTCTGCGTGAGGAGCTGGCGGAACATCGTCGTGCGCTGTTGCAGATTCAAGAAATGGCGGCGAAATACGGTTTTGACATCTCCCGTCCGGCGCAGAATGCACAGGAAGCGGTGCAGTGGCTCTACTTCGCTTACCTGGCGGCAGTGAAATCGCAAAATGGCGGCGCGATGTCGCTGGGGCGCACGGCATCGTTCCTTGATATCTACATTGAGCGCGACTTTAAAGCAGGCGTACTCAATGAGCAGCAGGCACAGGAACTGATCGACCACTTCATCATGAAGATCCGTATGGTGCGCTTCTTGCGTACGCCGGAATTTGATTCGCTGTTCTCCGGCGACCCGATCTGGGCGACGGAAGTGATCGGCGGGATGGGGCTGGACGGTCGAACCCTGGTGACCAAAAACTCCTTCCGCTATTTACACACCCTGCACACTATGGGGCCTGCACCGGAACCTAACCTGACTATTCTGTGGTCGGAAGCCTTGCCGATTGCCTTCAAAAAATATGCCGCGCAGGTGTCTATCGTCACATCCTCTTTGCAGTATGAAAACGACGATCTGATGCGTACTGACTTCAATAGCGACGATTACGCGATTGCCTGTTGCGTCAGCCCAATGGTGATTGGTAAGCAGATGCAGTTCTTCGGTGCGCGCGCTAACCTGGCGAAAACGCTACTGTACGCAATCAACGGCGGAATGGACGAGAAGCTGAAGATTCAGGTTGGCCCGAAAACGGCTCCGTTGATGGATGACGTGCTGGACTACGACAAAGTGATGGATAGCCTCGACCACTTCATGGACTGGCTGGCGGTACAGTACATCAGCGCGCTGAATATCATTCACTACATGCACGACAAGTACAGCTACGAAGCTTCGCTGATGGCGCTACATGATCGTGATGTCTATCGCACCATGGCGTGCGGCATCGCGGGCCTGTCGGTGGCAACGGACTCCCTGTCTGCCATCAAATATGCTCGTGTGAAACCAATCCGTGATGAAAACGGCCTGGCGGTGGATTTCGAGATTGACGGCGAATATCCGCAGTATGGCAACAACGACGAGCGCGTAGACAGCATTGCCTGCGATCTGGTTGAACGCTTTATGAAGAAAATTAAAGCTTTGCCAACCTATCGCAATGCTGTGCCGACCCAATCGATTCTGACTATCACCTCTAACGTGGTGTACGGTCAGAAAACCGGGAACACGCCGGACGGTCGCCGCGCCGGAACACCGTTCGCGCCGGGCGCTAACCCGATGCACGGTCGTGATCGCAAAGGTGCCGTGGCCTCATTGACGTCGGTGGCGAAACTGCCGTTCACCTACGCCAAAGATGGGATCTCGTACACCTTCTCCATCGTCCCTGCGGCGCTGGGCAAAGAAGATCCAGTACGTAAAACCAACCTTGTCGGCCTGCTGGATGGGTATTTCCACCACGAAGCGGATGTCGAAGGCGGTCAACACCTCAACGTCAACGTAATGAATCGGGAAATGCTGCTGGATGCCATCGAGCACCCGGAAAAATATCCTAACCTGACAATCCGTGTCTCTGGCTACGCCGTGCGCTTCAACGCACTGACCCGTGAACAGCAACAGGATGTTATTTCACGTACCTTTACCCAGGCGCTCTGACGCCGGAGGATGTATGAAAAAGATTATCGAAACGCAACGTGCCCCAGGCGCAATCGGCCCTTATGTTCAGGGCGTTGATTTAGGCAGCATGGTCTTCACCTCCGGGCAAATTCCGGTTTGCCCACAGACCGGTGAGATCCCGGCTGATGTGCAAGATCAGGCGCGTTTAAGCCTCGAAAACGTCAAAGCGATCGTGGTTGCTGCCGGGCTGAGTGTGGGCGATATCATCAAGATGACCGTGTTCATCACCGATCTGAATGATTTTGCCACCATCAATGAAGTCTATAAGCAGTTCTTCGATGAACATCAGGCGACCTACCCGACCCGGAGCTGTGTGCAGGTCGCGCGTTTGCCGAAAGATGTGAAGCTGGAAATTGAAGCCATCGCAGTACGTAGTGCGTAAGGCCTCGTGAGCGGGACGGTCGCAAGGTCGTTCCGCTCCACTTCACTGAACGGCAATCCGAGGGTGTGGATATGATTAGTGCATTCGATATTTTCAAAATTGGGATTGGTCCCTCCAGTTCGCATACTGTGGGGCCAATGAATGCCGGAAAAAGTTTTATTGATCGGCTGGAAAGTAGCGGCTTATTAACCGCGACGAGCCATATTGTGGTCGATCTGTACGGGTCGTTGTCACTGACGGGCAAAGGCCATGCCACGGATGTCGCCATCATCATGGGACTGGCAGGAAACAGTCCGCAGGATGTTGTCATTGATGAGATCCCTGCATTTATAGAGTTAGTGACGCGCAGCGGGCGGTTGCCGGTGGCTTCTGGCGCGCATATTGTTGATTTTCCTGTAGCAAAGAGCATTATCTTCCATCCCGAAATGTTGCCTCGCCATGAGAACGGAATGCGGATCACTGCCTGGAAGGGACAGGAAGAGCTATTAAGCAAAACCTATTACTCTGTCGGCGGCGGGTTTATTGTCGAAGAAGAACACTTCGGCCTGTCGCACGATGTCGAAACACCCGTACCTTACGATTTCCACTCAGCAGGTGAACTGCTGAAAATGTGTGATTACAACGGCCTGTCTATATCTGGCCTGATGATGCACAACGAGCTGGCGCTGCGCAGTAAAGCGGAAATTGACGCAGGGTTTGCCCGTATCTGGCAAGTGATGCATGACGGTATTGAACGTGGAATGAATACTGAAGGCGTGCTGCCTGGTCCGCTCAATGTGCCGCGCCGTGCCGTAGCGCTGCGTCGTCAACTGGTTTCCAGCGATAACATCTCTAACGATCCGATGAATGTCATCGACTGGATCAACATGTACGCGCTGGCGGTTAGTGAAGAAAACGCAGCTGGCGGGCGCGTGGTAACGGCACCGACTAACGGTGCGTGCGGCATTATTCCGGCAGTGCTGGCTTATTACGATAAGTTCCGTCGTCCGGTAAACGAGCGGTCAATTGCCCGCTATTTTCTGGCAGCGGGGGCAATTGGCGCGCTGTATAAAATGAACGCCTCCATCTCTGGCGCGGAAGTCGGCTGTCAGGGGGAGATTGGCGTGGCCTGTTCAATGGCGGCGGCAGGGTTAACTGAACTACTGGGCGGCAGTCCGGCGCAGGTATGCAATGCGGCGGAAATCGCGATGGAGCATAACCTTGGGCTGACCTGCGATCCGGTTGCCGGACAGGTACAAATCCCGTGCATTGAACGTAATGCCATTAATGCCGTGAAAGCAGTAAACGCCGCGCGGATGGCGATGCGCCGCACCTCGGCACCGCGTGTTTCACTCGATAAAGTGATCGAGACGATGTATGAAACCGGCAAAGATATGAACGATAAATACCGCGAAACATCACGCGGAGGACTGGCTATTAAAGTGGTCTGCGGCTGACATTGCTGTCAGCTATCATCCTTGGGTGCACAAAATGTGCACCCTTTTTTATTGTGATCTGCCGCAAATAGAGAATAATTATTTCTATTAACTCAATTTAATAGAAAATTATTACCCACAATTGCTATTTAAAAGTCTTGATTGTGAAGATTTTCTCTGATCTCACGCGTATCATTTCTTTATTCTAATAACTCGCCTGCAAAAACGTAGACCGCATATCGCCTTGATGCGGCTCGGAAAAAAAATAATAAGCCCTACAAAATATTGAGCGAGAAATTATGGAAATTGCATCGAATAAAGGCGTCATTGCAGACGCTTCGACCCCGGCGGGTCGTGCTGGAATGAGTGAGAGCGAGTGGCGAGAAGCGATCAAATTCGACAGTACTGACACCGGCTGGGTGATTATGAGTATCGGGATGGCGATTGGCGCGGGGATTGTTTTTCTCCCGGTGCAGGTCGGTTTGATGGGATTGTGGGTATTTTTGCTCTCATCGGTGATTGGTTACCCGGCAATGTATCTGTTTCAGCGGTTGTTTATTAATACGCTGGCAGAATCACCAGAATGTAAAGATTACCCGAGCGTCATCAGCGGTTATTTAGGTAAAAACTGGGGCATCCTGTTAGGTGCACTCTATTTCGTAATGCTGGTGATTTGGATGTTCGTCTATTCCACCGCCATCACCAACGATAGTGCTTCCTACCTGCATACCTTCGGCGTGACGGAAGGGTTGCTGTCAGACAGTCCCTTTTATGGTCTGGTACTGATTTGCATTCTGGTGGCGATCTCCTCACGCGGCGAGAAATTGTTATTCAAAATTTCGACCGGCATGGTGCTGACCAAGCTGCTGGTGGTCGCGGCGCTGGGCGTGTCGATGGTGGGAATGTGGCATCTGTATAACGTCGGTTCGCTACCGCCGCTGGGACTGCTGATGAAAAACGCCATTATTACGCTGCCGTTTACCCTGACGTCGATTCTATTTATCCAGACGTTAAGCCCGATGGTGATCTCTTATCGCTCGCGGGAAAAATCAATTGAAGTGGCGCGGCATAAAGCATTGCGGGCAATGAATATCGCGTTTGGCATTTTGTTTGTCACCGTCTTTTTCTACGCCGTGTCGTTCACGCTGGCGATGGGACATGACGAAGCGGTAAAAGCCTACGAGCAGAATATTTCCGCGCTGGCGATTGCCGCACAGTTTATTAGCGGTGATGGCGCAGCGTGGGTGAAAGTGGTCAGCGTCATTCTCAATATCTTTGCTGTAATGACTGCATTCTTTGGCGTCTATTTAGGCTTTCGCGAAGCAACGCAAGGGATCGTAATGAACATCCTGCGTCGCAAGATACCTGCCGAGAAGATTAACGAAAATCTCGTTCAGCGCGGCATCATGATTTTCGCCATTTTGCTGGCCTGGAGCGCCATCGTACTGAACGCCCCGGTGTTGAGCTTCACCTCTATCTGTAGCCCGATTTTCGGCATGGTAGGGTGCCTGATCCCGGCGTGGCTGGTTTACAAAGTACCGGCATTGCACAAATACAAAGGGATGTCTCTGTACCTGATTATCGTCACTGGTTTGTTGCTTTGTGTTTCTCCGTTCCTGGCATTTTCTTGATTTACCTGAAATTTTAAGGTTTTTAATATGTTTGATTCGACTTTAAATCCGTTATGGCAGCGTTACATCCTCGCCGTTCAGGAGGAAGTAAAACCGGCGCTGGGGTGTACTGAACCGATTTCACTGGCGCTGGCGGCGGCGGTTGCTGCGGCTGAACTGGAAGGTCCGGTTGAACGTGTAGAAGCCTGGGTTTCGCCAAATCTGATGAAGAACGGTCTGGGTGTCACCGTTCCTGGTACAGGAATGGTGGGGCTGCCAATTGCGGCGGCGCTGGGAGCGTTAGGTGGAAATGCTAACGCCGGGCTGGAAGTGCTGAAAGACGCAACTGCGCAGGCAATTTCCGATGCCAAAGCACTGCTGGCGGCGGGGAAAGTCTCAGTTAAGATCCAGGAACCTTGCGATGAAATCCTCTTCTCACGCGCCAAAGTCTGGAACGGTGAGAAGTGGGCGTGTGTCACCATCGTCGGCGGGCATACCAACATTGTGCATATTGAGACGCACAATGGTGTGGTGTTTACCCAGCAGGCGTGTGTGACAGAGGGCGAGCAAGAGTCGCCGCTGACGGTGCTTTCCAGGACGACGCTGGCTGAGATCCTGAAGTTCGTCAATGAAGTCCCGTTTGCGGCGATCCGCTTTATTCTCGATTCTGCGAAGTTAAATTGTGCGTTATCGCAGGAAGGTTTGAGCGGTAACTGGGGGCTGCATATTGGTGCGACGCTGGAAAAACAGTGCGCGCGCGGTTTGCTGGCGAAAGATCTCTCTTCATCCATTGTGATTCGTACCAGCGCGGCATCCGATGCGCGTATGGGCGGCGCTACGCTTCCGGCAATGAGTAACTCCGGCTCGGGTAACCAGGGGATCACCGCAACAATGCCCGTGGTGGTGGTAGCTGAACACTTCGGAGCGGATGATGAACGGCTGGCGCGTGCGCTGATGCTTTCGCATTTGAGCGCGATTTACATCCATAACCAGTTACCGCGTTTGTCTGCGCTGTGTGCCGCAACGACCGCAGCAATGGGGGCCGCTGCCGGGATGGCATGGCTGGTGGATGGGCGTTATGAAACCATCTCGATGGCGATCAGCAGTATGATCGGCGATGTCAGCGGCATGATTTGCGATGGTGCATCGAACAGCTGCGCGATGAAGGTTTCGACCAGTGCTTCGGCTGCGTGGAAAGCGGTGTTAATGGCGCTGGATGATACCGCCGTGACCGGCAATGAAGGGATTGTGGCGCATGATGTTGAGCAGTCGATTGCCAACCTGTGTGCGTTAGCAAGCCATTCGATGCAGCAAACGGATCGGCAGATTATCGAGATTATGGCGAGCAAGGCCAGATAAACGCCCGGTTTTGGGTATTGTGCCGGATAAGGCGTTTGCGCCGCATCCGGCAACCTGTCTTTACGCGGTAGCTTCATCCTCGGATAAACGCGTTTCAGCATCCGCGACGATGGCTTCCAGTTCGCTCAACATCTCTTCATAGCCAAAATTTTTGGTGGTACGAGCAGGTTCTTTCGCCACCACGGGCTTCACTGGCTGGCGCTTTTTGGCCGATTTTTTACTCATCATCATCTCCCTGTAAAAACAACTAGACAGGCAAATCTATCAGCAAAGCGCGCAGTGGGGAATCGGCAACCAGCGTAATGTTAGCCTCGTCACGAATAAACGCCCCATCACCGCAGGTTAGCGCCGCTTTCTCTTCATGATGCGTAAGCGCATGAAATTTCCCGTGAATCGATTGCAAATACGCGCGTGGCCCATGCAACTGGAAATTCGCACTTTCGCCTTTGTCGAGCACGATATGGTGCAGCCACACTTGCTGGCGCAATTGCAGGCTTCCCATCCCACCTTCTGGCGAGGCGATTAATTGCTGCTTGCTCATATTAAGCGCCAGCTTTTGAATCAGCGGATTCTCTCGCTGCGGGCAGGCATCCAGCCAAAGCTGCATTCGCGTTAACGGTTTGTCTTTGCTGAGATTGTGTTCGCTATAGCTGACACCCGGCTGGGTAGAGAGCAGCAACACCTCACCAGTGCTGGCCTGAACATGATTGCCTTCGCTGTCGCGATACTCAGCTTCTCCATCCAGAATCACATTTAAAATATCGACTTTGGGATAGGTTCGCGGCTGAAAGGCGGCACCTGGGGCCAGCACTTCCTGGTTAAGCACGCGCAGGGAGGCATAGCCTAACAATTTCGGGTCGAAGTAGTGTCCAAAGGAAAAAGTATACCGGGCCTGCAACCATCCGTAGTCTGCTTGTCCACACTGCCTGGCAGTTCGGGTAGTAATCATAATTCTTGACCTCTCTTTACTTCCTTTTATGGTAAGGGGCTGGACGCTACATTGTTAGCCAGATATTCTGCCCGGTATGTTCAAATTTCCTGAATGAGAACGAAATGGCCAAAGAAAGGGCATTAACGCTGGAAGCACTACGGGTTATGGATGCGATCGATCGCCGGGGCAGTTTTGCGGCGGCGGCGGATGAGCTGGGACGCGTGCCTTCCGCACTTAGCTACACCATGCAAAAACTGGAAGAAGAGCTGGATGTGGTGCTGTTTGACCGCTCGGGCCATCGCACCAAATTCACCAATGTCGGGAGGATGTTGCTGGAGCGAGGGCGCGTCTTGCTGGAAGCCGCAGATAAACTGACTACCGATGCGGAAGCCCTCGCGCGCGGTTGGGAAACGCATCTCACCATTGTGACCGAGGCGCTGGTACCGACACCTGCCTTTTTCCCGTTAATCGACAAACTGGCGGCAAAAGCCAATACCCAACTGGCAATTATCACCGAAGTGCTGGCGGGGGCGTGGGAACGGCTGGAGCAGGGGCGGGCGGATATCGTTATCGCGCCGGATATGCATTTTCGTTCCTCGTCGGAGATCAACTCGCGCAAACTCTATACCTTAATGAACGTCTATGTTGCCGCGCCGGATCACCCGATTCATCAGGAGCCGGAACCGTTATCTGAAGTGACGCGCGTGAAATATCGTGGAATTGCGGTGGCGGATACCGCTCGTGAGCGCCCGGTGTTGACCGTACAGTTGCTGGACAAACAGCCGCGCTTAACGGTGAGCACGATTGAAGATAAACGTCAGGCATTACTGGCGGGGCTTGGCGTGGCGACGATGCCGTATCCGATGGTCGAAAAAGATATTGCGGAAGGGCGGTTGCGTGTCGTCAGCCCGGAATCGACCAGCGAGATCGATATTATTATGGCCTGGCGTCGTGACAGTATGGGGGAGGCGAAATCCTGGTGTCTGCGGGAAATTCCCAAACTTTTTAGCGGAAAATAATCGATTAAGCACCTTTTACAAGGTGCTTAATTATTATTCTTGTTCCAGTTTCGGATCTGGTCCAAAGCGGTTTTCGCCTGGCGTACCCGCCTGGCAGTTAAAGACGATGATAATAAGCCAGCCGATAAACGGGATTAAGAATAGCAGTGCCCACCACGCCGAGCGGTCGGTGTCGTGCAGGCGGCGGAACTGAACTGCCCACCATGGTAAAAACACCAGAATACCGTAGATTGTCGTCAGGATGCCTTCGCCACCGGCACGTTGCCAGCCTAACATTTTATCCAGTAGCCCCAGCACGAACGTAAAGATGATGTTGACCAGAATAAACATCCAGTACTCTTTGCGCCGCGCACGACCCCGGAAACCGACATAATTTTTTAGTACTTTCAGATACCAGTCCATTTTTGCCTCAATTTTGCTCAATCACTTGTTTTTAAAGCAGCAAATTAAGAATAGACGTGAATGAAATGGCAGTAAATATTATCGCGATGAATTAATAAGGCGCTGTGAAGGATAAGGGCAAACGCAAAATTGCCAGATGCGCTACGCTTATCTGGCCTGCGCGGTCATTGCAACATATTGAATATAAATGTTTTGTAGGTTTGATAAGGCATTTACGCCGCATCCGACATGAACAACACGTACTTAGCTAATTATCAGAGGCACCTCGTAAGGTGCCTTTTTTTAACCGAAGCGAACATCTCGTCCATGCGGTTCATCGAGATCCTGCCACGGACCAATTGAAATAATCCCCGTAGGGTTGATGGTCTTATGGCTGCGGAAGTAATGATTACGGATGTGATCGAAATTGACTGTTTCGGCAATTCCCGGCATCTGGTAGATATCGCGCAGGAAGCCATACAGATTCAGGTAATCGCTGATGCGGTGCTTATCACACTTGAAGTGGGTCACATACACTGGATCAAAACGCACCAGCGTGGTCCACAGGCGAATATCGGCTTCGGTTAGCTGGTTGCCGGTCAGGTAACGGTGCTGACCTAAAATCTGTTCCAGTCGCGCCAGCGATTCAAACACTTTCGCCACCGCCTCGTCGTAGGCTTGCTGGCTGGTGGCAAAACCGGCTTTATACACGCCATTGTTAATGGTGTCGTAAATCCAGCCGTTAAGTTCGTCAATTTTCGGTTGCAGGGCTGGTGGGTAGTAATCTCCAGCTTTCGCACCCAGCGCATCAAACGCGGTATTGAACATGCGTATGATTTCTGCTGATTCGTTGCTGACGATGGTGTGGTTTTTTTTGTCCCACAGCACGGGAACAGTAACTCGTCCGCTGTAGTGTGGATCGGCGTGGAGATAAAGCTGATACAGAAATTCATGTTGATAGAGCGTGTCGCCGCTTGCTCCCGGAAAACTGTCATCAAAGGTCCAGCCGTTTTCCAGCATCAGCGGGTTCACTACGGAAACGGAAATAAACGGTTCCAGTCCTTTGAGCTTACGCATGATCAGCGTGCGGTGTGCCCACGGGCAGGCGAGTGAAACATAGAGATGATAACGATCTTTCTCTGCGGCAAAACCGCCTTTGCCAGTGGGGCCTGGCGCGCCATCGGCAGTGAGCCAGTTACGAAATGCGGAAGCTGAACGTTGAAATTTACCGCCGGTGGATTTGGTATCGTACCAGGTGTCATGCCAGACGCCGTCAATCAGTTGACCCATTTTTCTATCCTCCAATAGCAAAAACGAGGAGCTTCCCCCTCGTTTTTTATCGTTAAGTATAGCGCGTGCTTACCACTTTTTATTCAGCAGGCGGTCGATGCTGAATGCGCCTGGACCGGTAATTGCCAGCAGCAGGAATCCGCCAGAAATAGTCAGGTTTTTCATAAACATCAGCGAGTTCATGCCTTCTGCAAAATTGCTGTGAAATAAAAATGCCGTCAGCAGCGTAAAGCCCGCAGTAAACAGGGCTGTGGTACGTGTCAGGAAACCGAACAGGATTGCCAGACCACCACCAAACTCAAGCAGAATCACCAGCGGCAGCATAAAGCCGGGGACGCCCATTGCTTCCATATATTGTTGGGTACCCGCGTAGCCAGTAATTTTTCCCCAGCCTGCGGTAATAAACAGAATCGGCATTAAAATACGCGCTACCAGTACACCAACATCTTCTAATTTTTTCATCATACTCTCCACTGCGCCGCTCAGGCTGCTGATTGTTTTTTTGTGCAAGGGCGCGCTATTAGCGTCGTTGCTGTCGATGGAGAGAATCATAAACGTGGCGAAGCGTGATTGTTAGCAAGGAAAACTGTCAAATATTTTCAAAAAATTTGAGGAATAAGGCCGGAATTTCTCCGGCCAGAGAGGAAGTTAACCGCGAAGCTGTTGTTGCTTGAGGGTTGTTTTCACCAGACGCCAGGCGCTCCATACACCAAAACCGCGTCTGGCCCAGCGGACCAGCATATTAGGATGGCGAATCGTCCAGATAGCCATCACGCTACTGCCAACCAGCGCCCAGGAGCGCAGACTCAACAGCATATTCCAGCGACGATCGTAAGCGCCTGTTGCCTCCAGCCATTCACGACGACTGGCTGAAAGATCCAGCCGTTGTTGCTGGATCTGGCTAAGCAGTTGCGCCTTACGTCGTTCACGTTCGACTTTACTGCTCACGGGACTCCTCCTCGAGCAGCTGCCGATCGTTTGCCAGCTCATGGCGCGTGTGGCGCAGCAACGTAGACTTACGCGATTTACGTAACGTCCAGATGCCGCCAATCAGTGCCAGTAGCAGCAACACCACGGTGGTGGCAATCATCGCATTCAGGCGATATTGCGGATCAACCGCCCAGATAATTAGCACCATCAGGCTCATAAGACCAAATGCAGCGAAAAGCATCGTCAGGCCCAGCATCAGTAAAAGTTGAAAGAGATTCGCTTTTTCCTCTTCCAGCTCCACCACCGCCAGCCGCAGACGTGTCTCCACCATTTCAACCATGATGGAAACAATTCGCTGCCCGATGCCCAGAACGCTTTTACCGGGCCCTTGCGCGTGATGAGTGTCCGCCATAATTAACGACGCGACAGCAGAACGCCGAGCACTACACCGATTGCTGCGCCAATGCCCACGCCCGTCCACGGATTTTCACGAACATACTCATCGGCACGCGCCGCCGCGACACGGGTTTGTTTGGCAATGGCATCACCGGTTTCACCCAGGCGATAACGGCTCTGTTTCAGTGCCTGCTCCGCTTTGCTACGAATCTTACTCAACTCTTCTTTTGACTTCTCGCCAGATGAGCTAAGCACCTCTTCCAGCGTATCGGAAAGGGATTTCAACTCAGCACGCAGATGTTCCGTAGTGTGTTCTTTCGACATAGTTTTCTCCAGGTGAGTAAGTAGTGACTATTGTGAGTTAGTAGTCGCGCGCTTTCAGCTTTTTCAGCTCTTCCTGCGCTTCTGCCAGTTTCCGTTCGCGTTTGGCAATCTTATCTGCATCGCCTTTTTGCTTCGCCTCGGCTAAATCTTGCTGGCGTTCCGCCACCTCATCTTTCTGCTTTGCGATTTTCTTCTGATGATCGGCACGCAGTTGGCTATCTGAACAGTTGGCCCGGACTTCACTCAGGGCTTTATTCAGACCGTCAATACGATTCTGGTTTTGGTGTTTTTCGGCATAGCTGATCTCCTTAAGGATATTTTGCTCCTTTTCCTGACACAGGGTAGTGGCATAACTACCGGCACTAAGAGCAAAGAGAGAAACAGCTAAAGCGATGCGGTATTTCATTCTTGAACCTTCCATTGTGATTCGGACCTATTACAAAGGAACGATTGTCCAGACAACGAAGCGGTCGTGTTAACCACCGCCTCATTAATCATAGACAGTTACGGTGAAATCACCAAAGTGAGTGATCTGTTTCGGATAACAGGAAGTTATCCGAAGCGATGAGAGTTATCCCGCAACCGGGTCAGCCACTGCATAGCCTGACTGTTATTGTCCTGCTGCGCAATGATGTAGCCATGGGGCAATGTTCTGTCGAGGACCGCTTTTGCGGCGGCGCTCTGGTCGCTGGAGTCAAAGGTAATTAACAGAGTGTCGTTTTTGGGGGTGATACTTTTGAAAGGAATGCCGTGAGCGTCAAGGTGATGCCAGATTGAAAAACCGTCTGGCATCGTTGTCCCTTGATGAACGGCACGAATCGCCAGCGTAGACTCTTGCTGGCGAACCGCGGACCAGGCCAGCAATAGTGTGCTGACCAGAAGTAAAACAGCGCCGGACCAGGCTAGCTGGCGAAGTGACATGCGAGGTATTTGCATCCCTTACCCCCGATTTCCATATTTCTTTTTCCATAACACGACCAGAGAACCTGCCAGGCCAAACACCAGCAGCACCACCGGGAGCAGCATCAGGCATGACATCAGCTGGTCCTCGTACTTTAAAAATACCGGCGTTTTGCCGAGCATGTAACCCAGAGTTGTCAGGATCAACACCCACAGCAGACCACTCATCCAGTTGAAGAACTGAAAGCGCGCGTTATTCAGCCCTGATAACCCGGCAATCGTCGGCAGCAGTGTTCTGACAAATGCAATAAAGCGACCAATTAACAGCGCCGATAAACCGTGTTTATGAAAAAGATGGTGTGCGCGTTGATGATAATGCGCGGGTAAATGAGATAGCCAGTTTTGTACGGTGCGGGTATTGCCCAGCCATCGCCCCTGAATATAGCTGACCCAGCAACCGAGGCTGGCGGCAACGGTCAGCAGCAGAATCGTTTGCGGATAGCCCATCGCGCCTTTCGCAATCAATACGCCGACCAGTACCAGTAAACTGTCGCCCGGTAAAAAGGCCGCCGGAAGCAAGCCGTTTTCAAGGAACAAAATGACAAACAAGACAAAATACAACATGCCAATCATCGACGGATTGGCCAGGGTTTCAAAATCCTGCGCCCACAGGGCTTGCAGCAATTGGGTCAAAAGTTCCATTCATTATTCCTGGTGAATCGGTTAACGCCACGCTGGTTTTAAATGATGCACTACCGCAATGTTATTGCTGTCTTGGTATGTTCTGCGGGTTTGATACATCAACACAGCCTGAACTATTCCCTGTTAAATCGTGAGATAAGAAAGCATTCAAAAGCATAAATTCAAATTGAATCTAATTGTAACAAAGGTCAACGTTGTTCGTTATCAAAATTACATGTCCGTGGAGTCTGATTTTGCTGAATGCAGGGGAGGGAGGCGAGAGGATTTACACAGGCTGACACTTTATACTTTTCGCTTACCGACGAGACAAACAGGCGCACTGTAGCGCCTGTCGGACAGGAATTTCATTTACTGCCGCTGGTGGCTGTATCGAGATGCACCACCGGGTTTTCGGCGAACAGATAGCGGTCGGCATTGAACTCGAAATCGTCGCTGGTTTCGTTAAATAACATGATCTTGGTGTTTTCCAGGTGCTGCCACATTGCCAGCTTAGCAGCATGAGGATCTTTGCGAATCAGCGCCTTGAGGATTTGATCGTGGTCATCACACCAGTTATCGACGGTACGGGCATCAATGTGTTCGTGCAGTTTTTTCCAGTACGGGTTATGACTACGCTGGGTCCACATTTTTTCAACGATAGCCGCCAGGGCGGAGTTCTGCGTCGCCAGGGCTACCTGAATATGGAACTGCAAATCCCACTCGGAATCACGGAAGCATTGTTCGCCGCGCGCCTGCTCCTGGATGGCCATCAATTTCATGATGTCCTGTTTCGTTACCTGAGTTGCCGCGAACTCGGCAATATTACTTTCGATGAGCTGGCGAGCCTGGAGCAACTCAAACGGACCGTAATTGGCGAATTCCATATTATTGTCAGCCGCCTGCTGATGGCGCGGCTGGTTGGAAACCACATGAATACCTGAACCTTTACGCACTTCGACATAGCCTTCAACTTCCAGCATGATGATGGCTTCACGAACCACGGTGCGGCTGACGTTTTTTTCATCGGCAATAAAGCGTTCGGCAGGCAGTTTATCACCCACCAGATAGACGCCCTGTTCGATGCGCTCTTTCAGATCAGCGGCAAGTTGTTGATACAAACGGCGTGGTTCAGTGATTTCCATATGCGCTCCAGGCATGATACGGCAGACTATATTTGTTATACCACTTTTGCGAGTTTAGCTCTACTCGCAGTGATGAAAAAGCCGCCTGAGAAGGCGGCTTTGAAGGGAAACTAAAACTTACACGAAGCCTTAATGTTGCGGTGCGGGATCGTTATGTGATTCCTGTGCCACCTCAATCGCCGGTTTGTTCTGCAACACGGTCCAGATAACCAGCGCACCTAACAGGTCGAACACTGCCAGAACTGCGAACAGCGGGCTGAAGCCGATGGTGTCAGCCAGTGCACCGACTACCAGTGCAAACAGCGTACTTGCCAGCCATGCGGACATCCCGGTTAAACCGTTCGCCGTCGCCACTTCGTTACGACCGAACACGTCAGACGAGAGCGTAATCAGTGCGCCAGACAGTGCCTGGTGAGCAAAACCACCGATACACAGCAGCATAATCGCGACATACGGGTTGGTGAACAGACCGATCATACCCGGGCCAATCATCAGCACCGCACCCAGCGTTACGACCATCTTACGGGAAACGATCAGGTTCACACCAAACCAACGCTGGAACAGCGGCGGCAGGTAACCACCGAGGATACAACCGAGGTCAGCAAACAGCATCGGCATCCAGGCAAACATCGCGATCTCTTTCAGGTTAAAGCCGTAAACTTTAAACATGAACAGCGGGATCCACGCGTTAAAAGTACCCCATGCCGGTTCTGCCAGGAAGCGCGGCAGCGCGATACCCCAGAACTGACGGTTGCGCAGGATCTGACCAACGGACATTTTCTTCGCTGTGTCAACCTGGTGCTGGGCTTCCTGACCATTAATAATGTAGTCGCGTTCTTCATCGGTCAGATGTTTCTGGTCGCGCGGATGTTTATAGAAAATCAGCCATGCCATCGCCCAGATAAAGCTCAACGCACCGGAGATGATAAATGCCATCTGCCAGCTGTGCATCACGATTGCCCATACCACCAGCGGCGGCGCAATCATCGCACCAATCGAAGAACCTACGTTAAAGTAACCTACCGCGATGGAACGCTCTTTTGCCGGGAACCATTCGGAACTGGCTTTCAGACCCGCCGGAATCATCGCGGCTTCCGCGGCACCGACCGCACCACGAGCAACCGCCAGGCCACCCCAACTACCTGCCAGCGCGGTTGCACCACAGAACACGGCCCACAGTACAGCAAACATTGCATAACCGATTTTCGTACCCAGCACATCCAGTACATAACCCGCTACCGGTTGCATGACCGTATAAGCAGCAGAATACGCTGCGATGATATAGGAATACTGTTGGGTGGAGATGTTTAACTCTTCCATCAGAGTTGGCGCAGCTGCCGCCACAGTGTTACGCGTCAGGTAACCAAGCACGGTGCCGAGCGTCACCAGTGCGATCATATACCAACGTAACCCTTTAATTTTACGCATGTAAAACCTCATCGTTTTGTTATATCCGCAGGAAGCGCGGCCATCATCCCGCCAGAGGCTGAAGATGTTAGTTACGACCGGGTAACCGAAAAAAAACCGGCACGCCCCGAACGTTGCCATGAAAGTTTCGTGCTAATTCGGCTTCCGTACCGGTTAACCCGATTCATCTAACAAATGAATGAATCGGCAATTTGCATTCCGTCGACTTATGATTTGCGACGGCAGAAAGATAACTTGTCATACAACTTTAAAAGGTGAGAGCCATCACAAATGTGCGAATATTTGTAGGGACATTACCTGACGACGGCGAGGCCAGTACTGGCGCGGCCTGCAGCGAGATTTACCACTTTGAGAGTAATTTTTTTAACTACGTTTATTGATCTAACTCACGAAAATATCTTCGGACTCTGGAAATTGGTGTGATAACTTTGTCAGCATCGCACCATAAGCAAGCTAGCTCACTCGTTGAGAGGAAGACGAAAATGACTCCGTTTATGACTGAAGATTTCCTGTTAGATACTGAATTTGCCCGCCGTCTGTATCACGACTACGCAAAAGACCAGCCGATTTTCGATTACCATTGCCATTTGCCGCCGCAGCAGATTGCGGAAGACTATCGTTTTAAAAACCTGTATGACATCTGGTTGAAGGGCGATCACTACAAATGGCGCGCTATGCGTACCAACGGTGTGGCCGAGCGTCTGTGCACCGGTGATGCGTCTGACCGTGAAAAATTTGACGCCTGGGCGGCGACTGTTCCGCACACTATCGGCAACCCGTTATACCACTGGACGCACCTCGAACTGCGTCGTCCGTTTGGTATCACTGGCAAATTGCTTTCTCCGTCAACTGCCGATGAAATCTGGAACGAATGTAACGAACTGCTGGCGCAGGATAATTTCTCTGCACGCGGCATCATGCAGCAGATGAACGTGAAAATGGTCGGCACCACCGATGACCCGATCGATTCTCTGGAGCATCACGCAGAGATCGCCAAAGACGGCTCTTTCACCATTAAAGTGCTGCCGAGCTGGCGTCCGGACAAAGCCTTTAACATTGAACAGGCGACCTTTAACGACTACATGGCGAAGCTGGGCGAAGTTTCCGATACCGACATTCGCCGCTTTGCTGACCTGCAAACTGCCCTGACTAAACGTCTGGATCACTTCGCCGCTCACGGCTGTAAAGTGTCTGACCACGCGCTGGATGTGGTGATGTTTGCTGAAGCGAACGAAGCGGAACTGGACAGCATCCTCGCGCGCCGTCTGGCAGGCGAAACCCTGAGCGAGCACGAAGTGGCACAGTTCAAAACTGCGGTGCTGGTGTTCCTTGGTGCCGAATATGCACGTCGCGGCTGGGTACAGCAGTACCACATTGGCGCACTGCGTAATAACAACCTGCGTCAGTTCAAACTGCTGGGGCCGGATGTCGGCTTTGACTCCATCAACGACCGTCCGATGGCGGAAGAGCTATCTAAGCTGCTGAGCAAGCAGAACGAAGAAAACCTGCTGCCGAAAACCATTCTCTACTGCCTGAACCCGCGCGATAACGAAGTGCTGGGCACCATGATCGGTAACTTCCAGGGCGAAGGTATGCCGGGCAAAATGCAGTTCGGTTCCGGCTGGTGGTTTAACGACCAGAAAGACGGTATGGAACGTCAGATGACCCAACTGGCGCAGCTCGGTCTGCTGAGCCGCTTTGTCGGCATGCTGACTGACAGCCGTAGCTTCCTGTCATACACCCGTCACGAATACTTCCGCCGCATTCTGTGCCAGATGATCGGTCGCTGGGTGGAAGCAGGCGAAGCACCGGCGGACATCAACCTGCTGGGCGAGATGGTGAAAAATATTTGCTTTAACAATGCGCGTGACTACTTCGCCATTGAACTGAACTAAGGTCTGGGGTTGATATGCAATACATCAAGATCCATGCGCTGGATAACGTCGCGGTTGCTTTAGCGGATTTGGCTGAAGGCACAGAAGTCAGTGTCGATAACCAGACTGTTACGCTGCGCCAGGATGTTGCTCGTGGACATAAATTTGCGTTAACGGATATCGCAAAAGGGGCCAACGTCATTAAATATGGCCTGCCGATTGGTTATGCATTGGCGGATATTGCGGCGGGGGAACACGTTCACGCCCACAATACGCGCACGAATCTGAGCGATCTGGATCAGTATCGCTATCAACCTGATTTTCAGGATCTGCCTGCGCAAGCGGCAGATCGTGAAGTGCAGATCTATCGTCGCGCTAACGGCGATGTCGGGGTGCGTAATGAGCTGTGGATCCTGCCAACCGTGGGCTGTGTCAACGGCATCGCGCGGCAGATCCAAAATCGTTTCCTGAAAGAGACCAACAACGCTGAAGGTACCGATGGCGTGTTCCTCTTCAGCCACACCTACGGCTGCTCACAACTGGGCGACGATCACATCAATACTCGCACCATGCTGCAAAACATGGTGCGCCACCCGAACGCGGGCGCAGTGCTGGTGATTGGTCTGGGCTGTGAAAACAACCAGGTTGCCGCATTCCGTGAAACGTTGGGCGATATCGATCCTGAACGCGTTCATTTCATGATCTGCCAACAGCAGGATGATGAAATCGAGGCCGGGATCGCGCATTTGCATCAGCTGTATAGCGTGATGCGCAACGATAAACGCGAGCCGGGCAAACTCAGCGAACTGAAGTTTGGTCTGGAGTGCGGTGGTTCTGACGGTCTTTCTGGTATTACTGCTAACCCGATGCTGGGGCGTTTCTCTGACTACGTGATTGCTAACGGCGGTACTACCGTACTGACCGAAGTGCCGGAGATGTTTGGCGCAGAGCAGTTGCTGATGGACCATTGCCGCGACGAAGCAACGTTTGAAAAACTGGTCACCATGGTCAATGACTTCAAGCAGTACTTTATTGCCCATGACCAGCCGATCTACGAAAACCCATCACCGGGGAACAAAGCAGGCGGTATCACCACGCTAGAAGATAAATCGCTTGGCTGTACCCAGAAAGCGGGTTCCAGTGTCGTGGTTGACGTGCTGCGTTACGGCGAGCGTCTGAAAACGCCGGGGCTGAACTTGTTAAGTGCGCCGGGTAACGATGCCGTAGCGACCAGCGCCCTGGCGGGTGCGGGCTGCCATATGGTGCTGTTCAGTACTGGTCGTGGCACGCCGTATGGTGGATTTGTGCCGACGGTGAAAATCGCCACCAACAGTGAACTGGCGGCGAAGAAAAAACACTGGATCGACTTTGACGCGGGTCAGCTGATCCACGGTAAAGCGATGCCGCAGTTGCTGGAAGAATTTATCGACACCATCGTTGAGTTTGCCAACGGTAAGCAAACCTGTAACGAGCGTAACGACTTCCGCGAACTGGCGATCTTCAAAAGCGGCGTAACGCTATAAAGTTGAAATGAGTTGTTAATAAAAAACGGCGTTTCATAATGTGAAGCGCCGTTTGCTTTTCCATACCTGCTAAGGATTTATCATGACCGCGTATTGGCTGGCCCAGGGCGTGGGTGTCATCGCCTTTCTGATTGGTATCACAACATTTTTCAATCGTGACGAACGTCGCTTCAAAAAGCAACTTTCGGTCTATAGCGCCGTTATTGGCGTACATTTTTTTCTTCTGGGCACCTATCCTGCCGGTGCCAGTGCCATCCTTAATGCCATTCGTACATTGATTACCTTACGCACGCGCAGCTTATGGGTAATGGCGATTTTTATTGTGCTGACTGGCGGAATTGGCCTCGCGAAGTTCCATCATCCTGTTGAACTATTGCCGGTAATCGGCACGATTGTCAGTACCTGGGCGCTGTTCCGCTGTAAAGGGCTGACCATGCGCTGCGTAATGTGGTTTTCAACGTGTTGCTGGGTGATTCACAACTTCTGGGCGGGGTCGATAGGCGGCACGATGATTGAAGGCAGTTTTCTGCTGATGAATGGCCTGAATATCATTCGTTTCTGGCGTATGCAGAGAAGGGGAATTGATCCGTTTAAAGTGGAGAAAACCCCTTCCGCCGTAGACGAAAGGGGCTAAGTATTAGTTACGCAGGGCGCTATTTGCCAGACGATCGTCTTCCGCCTGGCAAGCTGCCGCAGTGAACAGCACGTCAGTTGACGAGTTCAGCGCGGTTTCACAGGAGTCCTGCAATACGCCGATAATAAAGCCGACAGCAACCACCTGCATGGCGATATCGTTCGAAATACCGAACATATTACAGGCCAGTGGGATCAGCAACAGAGACCCCCCCGCCACGCCGGATGCGCCACAGGCACACAGAGAAGCCACTACGCTCAACAGCAGCGCTGTGGGCAGATCAACCGGAATACCCAGCGTATTAACTGCAGCTAGCGTCAACACGGTAATGGTGATTGCTGCGCCCGCCATATTGATGGTGGCTCCCAGCGGAATAGAAACGGAATAGGTATCGCGATCCAGATTCAGCTTTTCACACAGCGCCATATTCACCGGAATGTTCGCCGCAGAGCTGCGGGTGAAGAAGGCATACACGCCGCTTTCGCGCAGGCACAGCAGCACCAGCGGGAACGGGTTACGACGAATTTTCCACCACACCAGCAAGGGGTTAACCACCAGCGCCACCAGTAACATACAGCCAACCAACACGACCAGCAGTTGCGCGTAGCCCCACAGCGTGGAGAAACCGGTGGTTGCCAGGGTAGAAGAAACCAGACCAAAAATACCGATCGGTGCGAAGCGAATCACCAGTTTCACCATAAAGGTGACGGCATTCGACATATCGTTGACCAGGTTTTTGGTGGTTTCGTTACCGTGACGCAGTGCGAAACCGAGGCCAATTGCCCACACCAGGATCCCGATGTAGTTACCTTTCAGCAGCGCATCAATGGGGTTGGAAACCATGCTCATTACCAGCCCGCGCATCACTTCTACAATGCCTGACGGCGGCGAAATATCACCCGCGCTACTGGACAAGTGCAGGGTAGAAGGGAAGGCAAAACTGAAGATTACTGCGGCCAGAGCAGCAGAGAAGGTACCCAACAGATAGAGGAACAAAATAGGGCGGATATTGGTTTTCTGCCCGTGCTGGTGGTTAGCAATAGATGCCATTACCAGCATCAACACCAGGATGGGGGCAACGGCTTTCAGTGCGCCGACGAACAAAGTACCTAACAGACCAACAGCTTCCGCCGCGGGTTTTGAGATCCATGCCAGAAGAATCCCCAGAATAAGGCCGACCAGGATTTGTTTTACCAGGCTGCCATGAGCCAGACGCCGGAATAGCCCCGGTGAATGTTGCGTAGTCATTTTTCGATCCTTTCATTGTGTTGTCGCACATCCCTGGTGCGTTCTGTCGACGCATCTTTCAGGATGTAACAAAGTGTTTGCAAGGTCGAGTATAAGGAAAGTTACAGCTTCGGGAAGCGAAATATGCTGGATTTTAAAGAGAAGTCATATTTCGCAACTTAATGGTTACATTTGTTTGACATGAAAATAAAGCCCAACGTGCGGCTTCCAGACTGATGACAACGTCAAAAAAGTACTCGGTCAGTCCCCTCGCCCCTTTTGGGGAGAGGGAGAAAACGGTGCTCATGTTGATGACAGGGTACACGGCTTAGGCAGATTAAAAATTATTCTACCCGCTGCTTATCATGCCGATAATTCACCCAGGCGTTGATAATAAACGTCATCACCAGAATGCCAAACACCACGCCCAGCGAGACGGCGATCGGAATATGGTAGAAGTCGACAATCAGCATCTTGATACCGATAAACACCAGAATCACCGCCAGACCATATTTGAGCATCGAGAAACGCTCTGCCACACCTGCCAGCAGGAAATACATCGCACGCAGGCCGAGGATCGCAAACAGGTTTGAGGTCAGCACAATAAACGGATCGGTGGTCACGGCGAAGATAGCCGGAATACTATCCACGGCGAAAATCACGTCGCTCAACTCCACCAGAATCAGCACCAGCATCAGCGGCGTGGCATACAACAAACCATTCTTACGCACAAAGAAATGCTCGTTGTCGATGGTGTCGGTCATGCGCAAATGACCGCGTAGCCAGCGCACCAGCGGCTTGTCGCCAATGCCTGATTCATCTTCATGGGCGAGCGCCATCTTCACGCCGGTAAACAGCAGGAAGGCACCGAAGATATACAAGATCCAGTCGAACTGTGAAATCAGCCAGCTACCAGTGAAGATCATGATGGTACGCAGAACAATCGCCCCGAGTACGCCATACACCAGCACGCGGCGTTGTAATGCCGCCGGAACAGAGAAATAGCTGAACAACATCAGCCAGACAAAGACGTTATCGACCGCCAGCGATTTCTCAATCAGATAACCCGTGAGAAAGGCCAGTGCCTGTGGATCGGCAACGGCGCGACCTTCGGTTTGCACCAGATACCACCAGAAAGCGGCGTTAAACAGTAACGACAGCGTCACCCAGACCAGCGACCAGGCCGCAGCCTGTTTCATGGTCATGGCATGTGCCCCACGACGCCCCTGCAACAACAGGTCGATAGCCAGCATAATGGTGACAACAACAGCGAATCCGCCCCATAGCAACGGCGTGCCGACAGTATTCATAGAAGTTCCTTACACATAAAAAAACGGCCAACGTCGGAAGACGTCAGCCGCTGCTTTTTATGCATAGACCTCGCCTTCCGGCAAGGTCTCACTTACAACAAAAAAGGAATACGTCTGCGTATTCCTTTCGGGTTGCCCGGTGACCGGATGTGGTTTTTCACACATCGTAATGACGATCGACCGACAATGAAGTTACTCCCCTTTGCAGGTAACAAAGTATGACAGACCATTCAGTCAGTCAATGGTCTGTTACATACCTTTTACACTGTTTTACTTTGGCAATTATAGTTTTACGTTATCTGCCGGAAAAATCACCCCAGTCTGGCGGCGGATCTCAGTCAGCAGTTTGGCGGTGATACGACTGACCGCCAGCCCTGGATGATTCACCAGATGCTCATCCACCAGGGTAGCGAACAGCTCTGCTTCGTAGAGCATGGTATTAATATGCTGTGGCTGGGTGAGATCCTGCATCTGGCTGCCACGCGGTACAAAGCAGACTTTCTGGCATTCAGAGAGTTTTTCAATCACCAGCGATCCCGCTTCGCCCTGAATCTCGCTTGCCAGGACAGAATCGCTCACTTTTGAGTGCTGCAACGTAACGCTGAAATCACCGTAATCCATCACCACCACGCCGTGGGCATCCACACCGCTTGCCAGCAAACTGGCGGTTGCCTGCACGCTTTTCGGTTCACCGAATAATGCCACCGCCGACGCCAGGCAGTAAAAGCCGATATCCATAATCGAACCGTTGGAGAATGCCGGATTGAAGGTGTTGGGATTCTCTCCGTCCAGGTAACGCTGATACCGCGAGGAATACTGGCAATAGTTGAAAAAGACTTTACGCAGTTTGCCGACTTTCGGCAGCGCCTGGCGTAACAGATGAAAGTTCGGCAGGTAGGCCGTTTTAAATGCCTCAAACAGCACCACCTGATTTTCCCGCGCACAGGCAATGGCGGCATCCACTTCCGCCTGATTCGACGCCAGTGGCTTCTCGCAAATCACATGAATTTTGTGACTAAGGAAAAGTTGTGTCTGGGAAAAGTGCAGGGAATTTGGGCTGGCAATATACACCGCGTCAATGGCATCGCTTTCTGCCATCGCTTCCAGCGACGTAAACAGATGCTCGACAGAAAAATCATTGGCGAAGTGCTGGGCCTGTTCAAGGCTGCGGGAATAGACGGCGGTTAACTTGTATTTACCGCTCTCATGGGCGGCCTCGACGAACTGGCGAGTGATCCAGTTCGTACCAATCACAGCGAAACGTATCATAACGCGTGGATACTCCATAAAGGGATTCTGTCGTCACTGTAGCACGCCTTTTTTATCTTCGACGTGCGCAGATACGCATTATTCTTTTGCCGGACAGCCATGCTCACTAAACGGCCCAATCATAACCAACGGCCCGAGATATTTCGGCTGGCGATGGAGGATTTTCGCATCAATCACCGCGCTGACTCTGGCAAGTTTTTCCCGCAGTTGAGTATATAAACCGTGCTTCATATTCAGGTCTGGCGCGTTAAAACCGATAGCATCGATACCATACTGTTTTGCCAGCCAGATGGCGCGTTGGTTATGAAATTCTTGCGAGATAATGGTGATATGGTTTTCACTAAACACCTTGTTGGCACGCACCACCGAATCAAGCGTTGAGAATCCGGCATAGTCGCAGAAGATGGCTTTTGCCGGTACGCCTTTAGCGATCAAGGCTTGCTGCATTCCTGACGCTTCATCGTAATTTTTACGTCCATTATCGCCGCTCACCAATAGCCATTTCACTTTTCCGGCGTGGTACAACTCTGCGGCGCTATCAATACGTCGGGTAAAGTAGCGATTATCCGGCCTCGCCCCCAGCAATAAACCCACGTTCCGCGCCGGAACGGCGTTGACATCACTCCAGGTCAGCTGCTTGCTGGCGTTGACCATAACGCGATCGGCAATAAAAATGGTCGCTCCTGCTATAAGCAACAATAAACAGCCAATTTTAAGAGTCCGGCGAGAAAAACAAATACGAAGAAGAAGGCGGGCAAATGCGCGCAGCATGGTCGTTATCCTTAACGAAAGGGAGGAGGTCGATTTTAGGCGCTAAAGGAGGAAAAAATAACGCCTGACATCATTTTCAGATTTTGTCCTGCCCAAGCGACAACTGCGTTAGCCACAGCCGGGTGTCGAACTCAAGCTGGTGGTACTGCGGTTCCATATGACAGCACAACTGGTAAAACGCTTTGTTATGCTCTTTCTCCTTCAGGTGCGCCAGCTCGTGCACCACGATCATGCGCAAAAACGGTTCCGGCGCGTTGCGAAACACGGTAGCGACGCGGATCTCTGCTTTTGCTTTCAGCTTGCCGCCCTGCACACGCGAAACGGCAGTATGTAACCCGAGCGCGTTTTTCAGCACGTGGATCTTATTGTCATACATCACTTTATTGATCGGCGGGGCATTGCGCAGAAACTGATTTTTAAGATCCTGAGTATATTGCCAGAGGGCTTTATCGGTGGCGTAGTCGTGTGTTCCCGGATAACGTTTTGCCAGCACATCGCCCAGACGCTGTTCGTTAATCAGCGTTCGCACCTGGGAAAGTAGCTGCTCGGGATAACCCTGAAGATAAGTAAGATTGCTCATAACCGCCCACGAAAAAGAGAAAAAGGGTATACTCACGCACCCTTTTCAGGGGCAACGTCGAAATTTTATCATTCAGGAGGGCCGATGAGCCACTTAGACAACGGTTTCCGTTCACTGACACTACAACGTTTTCCGGCGACGGATGACGTTAACCCGCTACAGGCGTGGGAAGCGGCGGATGAGTATTTGCTGCAACAGTTGGACGACACAGAAATCCGCGGCCCGGTGTTGATCCTGAATGATGCTTTTGGTGCGTTAAGCTGTGTGCTGGCGGAACATAAGCCGTACAGCATTGGCGACTCATACATCAGTGAACTGGCCACGCGCGAGAATTTACGCCTCAACGGGATTGATGAGTCGAGCGTGAAGTTTCTCGACAGCACCGCCGACTACCCGCAACAGCCGGGTGTGGTGCTGATCAAAGTGCCGAAAACACTGGCATTGCTGGAACAACAACTGCGCGCGCTGCGCAAAGTGGTCACGCCAGATACGCGCATTATTGCTGGTGCCAAAGCCCGTGACATTCACACTTCCACGCTGGAATTGTTCGAAAAAGTGCTCGGCCCGACCACCACCACGCTGGCATGGAAGAAAGCGCGCCTGATTAACTGCACCTTCAACGAACCGCCGTTGGCCGATGCGCCGCAGACCGTTAGCTGGAAGCTGGAAGGTACTGACTGGACTATCCACAACCATGCGAATGTCTTCTCCCGCACCGGGCTGGATATTGGCGCGCGCTTCTTTATGCAACATCTGCCAGAGAATCTCGAAGGTGAGATTGTCGATCTCGGTTGCGGTAATGGCGTTATTGGCCTGACATTGCTCGATAAAAACCCGCAGGCGAAAGTGGTGTTTGTCGATGAATCACCGATGGCGGTTGCTTCCAGCCGTTTGAATGTTGAAACCAACATGCCCGAGGCGTTGGATCGCTGCGAGTTTATGATCAACAACGCGCTCTCCGGCGTGGAGCCTTTCCGTTTTAATGCTGTGCTCTGCAACCCGCCGTTTCATCAGCAACATGCGCTGACCGATAACGTCGCCTGGGAGATGTTCCACCACGCCCGCCGCTGCCTGAAAATCAACGGCGAGCTGTATATCGTTGCCAACCGTCACCTGGATTACTTCCATAAACTGAAGAAGATTTTCGGCAACTGCACCACCATCGCCACGAATAATAAATTTGTGGTGCTGAAAGCAGTGAAGCTGGGGCGTCGTCGGTAAGATAGGGGGTTACCTGCCGGATGCGGCGTAAACGCCTTATCCGGCATACGTTCAGCACATTACCCCCAGGTCGGATAAGACGCGGCAAGCGTCGCATCCGGCAATGTCTGCCCAGTTCTGGAATCGCGCTTCCATAAAACAAAAAATTCCTGTCACCATCCTCTACATTCTCTTGTTTAGCGTTGTTCAACGTTTATGCTACATACGTGAAGTTATGACGCATAAAGAATACGATTTCTTTACCGCCGTTCATCGTACTAAGGGGAAAAAATGATTGCGATTGCCGACATCTTGCAAGCAGGAGAAAAGCTAACTGCTGTGGTACCTTTTCTGGCGGGTATTCAGAACGAGGAACAATACACCCAGGCGCTGGAACTGGTAGATCATCTGCTGCTCAACGATCCTGAAAACCCCTTACTGGATCTGGTGTGTGCCAAAATAACCGCGTGGGAAGAATCAGCGCCCGAATTTGCGGAATTTAATGCCATGGCTCAAGCCATGCCTGGCGGTATAGCCGTGATTCGTACCCTTATGGATCAATATGGTTTAACCCTTTCCGATCTTCCGGAAATTGGCAGTAAATCGATGGTGTCACGCGTTTTGAGCGGGAAAAGGAAATTAACGCTGGAACACGCTAAAAAACTGGCAACGCGATTCGGTATTTCTCCCGCCTTGTTTATTGATTAACGCGACGTGCCGGATGCGTCGCATCCGGCGCTTCAAACAACGATTTAAATCTCCAGCGCCAGCCGTGTTCCCTGGGCAATTGCCCGCCGTGCGTCCAGCTCCATAGCTACATCGCAGCCGCCAATTAAATGCACAGTTTTCCCACTATCAATCAGCGGTTGCGCCAATGCGCGGTTTGGCTCTTGCCCTGCGCAGATCACCACATTGTCCACTGCTAATACCTGCGTTTCGCCGTTGATCACTACATGCAGCCCGTCATCGTCGATCTTCTGGTAACTTACGCCTGGGATCATTTTCACGCCGCGTGAGAGCAGGGTGGTGCGATGGATCCAGCCGGTGGTTTTGCCTAACCCTTGTCCTGGTTTGCTGGCTTTGCGCTGGAGCATCACAATCTGCCGTGGGCTACGGGGGATTTGCATGCCTTGCGGACTCAAACCTCCGGCCTGTTGCAGGCTACTGTCGATTCCCCACTCATTACAGAACCCGGCGATATTCTGGCTGGTGGATTCGCCCGGCTGACTTAAATACATCGCCGTATCAAAACCAATCCCGCCACAACCGATGATGGCAACTTTGTTGCCCACCGGCGCTTTGTCGCGCAGTACATCGAGATAACTCAATACCTTCGGATGATCGATCCCGTCGATAGGCGGAACGCGCGGCACGATCCCACTGGCGAGGATCGTTTCATCGAACGCCTGTAACTGATCCGCCGTCACGGTGTGATTGAGTTTTAGCGTTACACCCGTCACTTCGATCATCCGGCGGTAATAGCGCTGCGTTTCGTAAAACTCCTCTTTGCCGGGGATCTGTTTGGCGATATTAAACTGCCCGCCGATCTCGCTGTGCGCATCAAACAATGTTACCTGATGCCCACGCGCCGCCGCGTTAATGGCAAACGCCAGCCCAGCAGGTCCCGCACCGACCACCGCCAGATTTTTTTTCTGCACGGCAGGAAGGATTGGCATTTTGGTTTCGTGGCAGGCGCGAGGATTCACCAGGCACGAGGTGACTTTGCCAACGAAGATCTGATCGAGACAGGCCTGGTTGCAGCCAATACAAGTGTTGATCTCATCGGCTCGTCCCGATTGCGCTTTTGATAGCAGCTCCGCATCAGCGAGAAACGGTCGCGCCATCGATACCATGTCCGCATCACCGCGCGAGAGAATGTCGTCGGCAACCTGCGGATCGTTAATCCGGTTGGTGGTCACCAGTGGCAGCGAAACGTGCCCTTTCAGTTTGCGCGTGACCCAGCTAAATGCGCCGCGCGGCACGGGCGTGGCGATGGTCGGAATCCGCGCTTCATGCCAGCCAATGCCGGTGTTGATAATGGTCGCGCCCGCCGCTTCAATGGCCTGCGCCAGCTCTACCATTTCGGCAAAAGTACCGCCGCCTTCGACCAGGTCGAGCATCGACAGTCGGTAGATAATAATGAAGTCGTTGCCGACACGTTCGCGCACCGCACGCACTACTTCTACGGCAAACCGCATCCGGTTGCGGTAATCGCCGCCCCACTGGTCACTACGCTGATTGGTGCGCAGCGTCAGAAATTCGTTGATCAAATACCCTTCGGACCCCATCACCTCTACACCGTCGTATCCTGCCTCCCGTGCCAATTGCGCGCAGTGGGCGAAATCGTCGATCAGTTGCAGGATCTCTTCATGGGTGAGTTCGTGAGGAACGAAACGGTTGATGGGGGCCTGCAATGCGGAGGGAGCGACCAGATGCGGTTGGTAGCTGTAGCGCCCGGTATGCAAAATTTGCAGGGCGATTTTGCCGCCTTCCTGATGTACGGCTTCGGTAATGGTGCGATGGTGTGGGATCTGGTTGGCGTCATTGAGCATTGCACCGCCTTCCATGCCAACGCCTGTTAAATCTGGTGCGATACCGCCGCTGACAATCAACGCCACGCCGTGACGGGCGCGTTCGGCATAAAACGCTGCCAGCCGTTCAGCGCCGTCCGGGTATTCCTCCAGCCCGGTGTGCATTGAGCCCATCAACACGCGGTTTTTTAACGTGGTAAAACCTAAATCCAGCGGGGCGAACAGCGACGGGTAGCTCATAAAATTGTCCAGTATGTAAAATAATTGTTATGTGGTCGGATGAGTTCTAATTTAGCCGTCGCCGGAGAAAAGGGAAAAGGGGAGTGCGGGGTTTGTGATGGGATTCAAAAAGAATACGCCCGGTGGTAACGCCGGATGCGACGCTTGACGCGTCTTATCCGGCCTGGGGGATTGCACATGTAGGGCGGATAAGGCGTTTACGCCGCATCCGCCAGCCGTTGCTAATTACTGCTTACGAAAAAAATCGTTATACAACATATACAAATGCGCGGCACTCCAGGAGAAATTTGGTGCGCCTTGCTGCGCGCCAGTGAGCGGGTTGTAATTCTCCTGAATTGGGCCATCGGCGGTTAATCCTTTGGCGTGCCGGAAGAACGTATCCGCCAGCTTCAGGGCATCATCACGATAACCGTAACGCTCCATCCCTTTTAGACCAAACCAGAACTGATCCACCCATACGCGCCCGCGCCAGTAGATATCAGCGCCAAAAGCCGGATTGGTTAACGCCGCCGTTCCCAGCGGGACAAAGGTGTTGAATTCTTTCGGATCCAGCATCACCTTCACCACCGCGTCGGCATTGGCCTGCGTTGCCGCACCGTTAAACAGCGGCGACCAGCCTTCCGGCCCTTTACCGCGCTCGACAATCGGTTTGCCCGCGCAGCCGTTCGCCAGCGGTTTATCTTCAATACGCACGTCATAGTAGAACTGTGTAGTCGGGTCGAACATACAAGTGTTGATGTAGTCCGCGAGCTGTTGTGCTAACTGACGATAGCGTTTGGCCTCTTCCGGCTTACCGAGAATCGTCGCCATCTCCGCCAGATAATGGTTATCGCTGTACATATAGCTGGCCTGATCCACCGACTCCTGCAATAGCGAGTAGCCCAGCAACGTTCCGTCCTGACTGCGGTTCTCGGCGAATTTCACCGTCCAGTCGCTACGTTTGCCGCCGTTAGCGACATATTTATCCAACTGTTCTTTGTCGATAAACCCAAAGACGGCGGCATCATCACGCCCCGATTCCCACGACGCCGCAACCTGTGCCGGAATTTCCAGACTGTCGTACTGGCCTTTCTCCACCACGCGGGCATAGTTGTTCTGCCCAGACTGCGTCTCTTCTTTATTGCCTTTTTTCACTGCAAACAGCATCTCGCCATTATCAGTATTGTGGGCTTTATCGCGGGTTGCGCCATATTCCGGTACGCCGTTGCCGTTGTGATCGCGGTTACGTAGCCACCAGTCGTGATAGGCCACCAGTTTCGGGTACATCTCTGCCAGCCAGGTTTTATCCTGGGTGACGTTGTACACTTCCATCACCGACCAGGCGGCAAGGCTGGGTTTGGTGTTACGTTCGTTCCAGTTGCCGCCATCGCCGCCACGCTCGGTGCTAAGATTCCACGCTATCAGGTCGGGGACAAAGCCCACATCCTGCGGACGCACGCTGTCGCCTGGCTGGATCTGCCAGGAGAAGACCGCGCGGATATTCTCTTTGGCGATATCCGGATTGAAATGCGCCATCGCAAACGCCTGCTTCCAGGTATCCCACGGCCAGGTCTGATTGCCGGAGAACCAGCGCCCGGTCACCGACGGCGTGACGGTGTTATATTTCACCGCACCGCCCGGCGATCGCCAGTTACCGTTGAGCGTTTCGATGGCTTTCACCGCGACGCGCGTCTGTTCCGGCGTCGCATCCGGATTGGTTAACCCTTTCTTCAGATACTCTTCCCAGCGTTGCTGCGAGGCGGTGAGATAAAACGCCGGACGCGCCAGAATATCGCGGATCTGCATTTGCTCTTTGCTAACTTCCTGAGCGGTCAGCAGATGGGAATAGGTGGTATAGAGCGTCGTCGATCCGTTGATATGCGCCTTACTGGTAAAGTGATTGCCGTTGATTTCAGTCTGCACTGGCAGGGATTTATGCACCTGATATTCTGATTCACCGGAGGTCAGCAGATCCCAGGTGGCGCGCACTTTGCCAAAGGTAACTTTCAGGCCATCGCGGGTGGCGCTGATTTTGCGCTGATAGTCAGGGTACTCGCCAGCAATGGTTTTATCGGAAAGCGGTTTCCCTTCTTTCGCTTCCAGTTTTTCCAGCAGTTCGCCATCCCACACCAGATCCAGCGGTTTATCGCTGGTGATTTTGGTTTCCAGTAGTGATGTGCGCGGCGTGGCGAAGCGCAGAATCATTTCGACCTGTACATCTTTCGATATCAACTTTTGCACCAGCGCGCCGGGAATACTGTATGCCTCCAGCGTGAAATCGACTTTCTTGCCGTCCTGCCAGACGGTCAGGCGGTCGAAATTGCTGGCCATAAAGTTGATGTACTCTTCCGTCAACAACGCAACGCCTGGAAAGCCGCCCATAGTGTTCGGGCCGTCTGGCAACAGATGACCATGCCAGGCTCCGAGATCGAAAAACGGATTAAAACGCTGGTGATCGTCGTAATCGTAATCCTTCATGTACTGCGGCGCGCCAGTACGGTTAATCACGTTTTTATAATTGTCGGCGTTAGCGGCATGGGCGGAAAAGCTCATCAGCAGAGCACAGGCTACTGGTGTTAAAATAGTTTTGATTTTCATGAGATTACTGTCCTTATTACCAGTAAAAATATTGCATCAGGAAGAGTTGGTCGCTGGGATCGTGAGAGGCATTTTTCATGTAGAAGCGGCTATCAAAAGCCGTTGCGAAACGTCCGCCGCCGTATTCGTACCAGATACCAAACTGCATGAAAGAGGTGGTTTCATCGTCAGCGTGGTCAGGGCGATGTTTGGCGTAGGTGTAAGCGGTGGAGAGATAAACGCCCTTTAACGCTTCATACATGGCGCTCACCATCATCCCACTTTCACTTCCCGGTACGTCCAGCCCGTCGGCGCGTCCGGTATGGTGCCAGGCGCGAGCGGCAAAGTTAGGGGTAAGCAGGCCCGTGAGATAGAGTTGGCCTGTGCCGTCGGTGATTTCCAGACCGTTCATCCAGGTGATACCTTCTGCAAGGTCATACTGGATGTAACCGTTCATCATTGCCGGATAGGTGTATTTGTCGTCGTAGCGATCGTACTTGCCAAAATGTAGCCAGGCTTTGCTTTCGTCATGATGTCCGGCAGGTGTGGCGGTAACGCTATAACGAAAGTTGCCGCTTAAGTTCTGTACCTTCAGCGCAGTCATAATGTCGCGGGTATTGGGAATGACGTAGCCCAGATCGGGCGTGAAATCGCCCCACCATTGCAGGTCATCCAGCGAGGAATCCTGACGCAGACTGAGCATGATTTCGGTGCCATCATTGGTACGATAACCGCCATAGAAACGGTTAATCCCACCTTCGAAACCACCCCAGCTATGGTCAGGCACCCAGGCATTACCGTCGTGGTCGGCCTGCACGGTCCAGCCTTCGCCGTAAATCAGGCCGAACCAGGAGTCGTACTTCATCTCCAGGCCACCTTCAATATAGGTGCCGTCGCTGTATTTATGTTTATTCTCACCCTCTAAATCCATATATCCACCAACCCCTAATTCGCCGTAAAAACGAAATGAAGGAGAAGATGTCGAGGTCATTGCGGGGGTTTTTGTGTCGTCATGTTCTGCCGGACGTGCTTCTTCAGCGGCCGCAGAAAAGGCGTAGCAAAACGGCAGAGCAAGTAATGCTCTGCATGGTGCAGTGATTAATTTCATTGTGTTAATCCATGAGCTAAAGAAAAAGTACAGCCTTTTATCGTTGTAATTATAAAAATATAAAGGCAGAAACTATTTTCCCTCTCCCCATCCAGGAAGAGGGAAAATGCCTGCTCATTTTTTATTATTCTGCTTAATCAACATTGCTGGCTGGCGTCGCTTCAATATGGCGCTCTTCAGCCGTTAATCCCTTTATATATTTACTGTATTTCCACCACGCAAAGCCGAGGAAGATAACAATACCGCCGACGTTATAAAAAATGATGGTCAGAATATTCGCGCCAGTCGGGAATGTCGAAGCGACAAACCCTACTGCAAATATCGCAATCAGCATTGAAACAACGATAATACCGGTGCGGCGGGAGCCCATACGGAAATCGCGTGGCAGGTGATCTAATTTGGCGCGTAAATTCAGGTAAGCCAGCATGATGAATAACGGCGGAAGCATGGACGCTGCAGCAGTCATATTAATAATAGTATTCATCAGATCCTGCACGGTATTGGAACCGAGCATCGGGATAATCATCAGCGGGATGACGATCAGGAACTGGATCCACGCTGCGCGCGCCGGAACGCCGTTTTCGTTCAGTTCGACGGTTTTCTTACCAAAGATGCCTTCCGGAATTTCGGAGAAGAAAATTTTCACCGGCGTTGCCGTCCACATCAGCAGGGAACCGAACATCGCGGTAAAGGACACCAGACCGACAAAGCGATTCATCAGTGCTTCCGGTAGACCAAAATACGCCGCCATGCCGTGGAATACCTGTACCGATCCGCCGGTAAACTTCAACTCTTTGCTGCTGACGAAGACGTTAATCAGTACCGAGGAGACGGAGTACAGTACGCCAATAAAAATCCCGGCGAGGATGATCACTTTAACGAACGATTTTGAACCGCCTTTGACGTCGTTAACGTACACCGCGACGGACTCCGCGCCACCTGCGGCCATAAAGATCCAGGTGGTAACGCCGAGGAACGCCCAGTTAAAGTTTGGGATCATCGCGTCAACAGTGATGGGGTCAGCAGGCTGTACGCCGCCAACCAGTGCCGTTCCTGCCAGCAAAATGTAGGAGAGCGTTAACAGCAGCATCAGCGTTGAAGTGACGGAGGTAATTGGCCCCAGCATTTTCGCCCCGTTGGTAGAAACCCAGGTGGAGAAGGCGAACAGCACCATACTGATAATGGTGGTGGCAACCGGCGTCATAATATATTCGTAGCCGAGGAAGGCATACGAAGCATATGCAATAACGCGCGGCAACAGCGAAGTGAAAAAGAACAGGTTTACGAACCAGTAGGTATAGGCAGTAATAAATGCCCAACGCCCGCCCAGCGAACTTTTTACCCACGCGTAGACACCAGCTTCTGAGTTTTTATTTAACGAAACAAATTCTGCGATGATCAGACAGAAGGGAATAAAATAAAAAATCGTCGCGAGGAAAAACATCGGTGCCGAGGCCAGTCCAAGCTCAATATTATTATTGATAACGTTGTTAAAGCTGTAAACGGCGGCAAAAGTCAGCGAGAGCAAGCCGAATTTGCCGATTGTATTACGTTTGGTATCAGACATAACACATCTCCGAAAATGAGTAGGGTAGCGGTGGCGGCAAACTCCTTTTGCCGCCGTAGTTGTTATTTGTTATGGAAATAACCATCTTCGATGGTGACTTTGAGAACCACTTTTTTGACCGCGTTATTGCAGATAAACCGATATGCTTCATGGATATCGCAAATAACGATTTGCCCTTCGTGGACCTCAACGGTTTCTCCGCAGCCTTTTAAATATTCACGGTCAGTTTCATCACGATAATATTCCACGACCTGTAATGTCTCTTTCGGCGCATATTCAATTTTTTGCTGCCCTTGCAGGTAGTAATGCACTTCAAAATAGCGTCGATGCCCGGTAAATAGCGCATCGGTCGCGGAGTCTGTCTCCACGCGGTAAGTCAATGAGTCACCGATGGAGTGGGCGACGCCAGGCTGAATGTTGTCGATATTTTCAATCGCTTCAACGCATCGTTGCCACTTCTTGCCAGAGGCGTAAATCTGGCGGAACTGTTCTAAGTTATCGATGATCCTCATTGCTTATTCTCGCTGTGCAAATTCGTGGAAAAGAACCCTGCGCCGAACTCATACGACGCCAGGCTTTGCGCGGTAGCTTCTCCGCCAGAAACCGGCAGCAACGTAAAGCCGTAGCTGAAGTCACGGAACCAGACGCGCCAGGAGTCCAGCACCTCGCTGCCCCAGGAGTTAGAGCCGAGGCCAGGCAACTGGTGGTCGAGATTCAGGGTGATGTCATCACTGCGCTGCAGCTCGTTACAGTGCTGTGCAGCGTGGATGTTTTCCTGGGTATAGTGCCAGGCGCTGAAGTTAATTGGTCGCTGCGGAACCACCAGCAGACCATTGCCGTGGCGGTTAGTCAGTGCCGTCCAGCGGACATGCTGACGGTTGCCGTTGTTCTGCGGGAAGGGATAGTTCTCGAACATGGCATCGACGGTGCTGCGCCAGATATCGATGATGTTAGCCTGCTGGCTGTCGGCGTAGTTTTCGCCCGGTCCACGACCGTAATACGCCACCTGATCGTATTCGCCGTTAATCCCCATGGTGAAACCGATGCACGGAATGATGTGCGGATAGTCGCCGTAACGCTCGCCGGAAAGCGCCACGTTAACCTGGCCATCGGCAGCGATGCGCCAGATGTAGGTGCAGCGCATCCCGAAGTCAAACACCGGTGGGGCAATAACCGTGCGGCTGATGATCAACACTTCACCATCGCTCTGTTCTACGGCAAAGTCGCGCAGATGTTCCTGCATGATCTGCAAATGATTCGGCTGCCACAGCCCTTCGTACTCCTGCTTGTGGTTGTCGATCATTGGCTTGAAGAAGTTGATCTTTGGCTCGCGGGTCAGCAGCGACTCGCCATTCACCTGCCAGGATGTCGGTTTGCCACTCATTTTTGAGAAGGTGATTGCGAAGTTGTAGCCGCGAACGGTGCAGCTCAAACGATCGTCTTCCAGCGTCAGCGGACGCGCATTATTTGGCGCGAAAGGTACAGGCTGCGCGGTATTTTCCTTCAGCGGGAACTGATAAGTAGCGATAGGGTGTCCGGCTTCGCTGTAGCGGGTGCGGGAATCTTTGGTCACCGTAATGTTGAGAAACGCTTCACGAGCGTCCAGTTGCGGCAGCGTGATCTGCAAGGGGGCTTCGCTGTTCGGTGCAACGTCGCACAGTTTAATCTGCTGCGTCGCGAGCGTTTCACCTTCGGCGCGCACCTCTGCGTGCAGGGTGTAGTCATCCAGCGTGGTAAACCACAGTTTATTTTCGACTTTCAACTCGCCGCGAGTCAGATCCAACGCGTGGATTTTTACCGGCGCGATAACCTGTTTGTACTCTTTCAGGCCCGGCCCAGGCGTCTGATCGGAATAGATCAAACCATCAAGACAGAAGTTATAGTTGTTGGGATAGTCGCCGTAGTCGCCGCCGAATTTATACCAGACATTGCCGTTGTCATCCTGCGCCTGGATCCCGTGGTCGCACCATTCCCAGACATAATGTCCCTGAATGCAATCGTGCTTATAGAAGACGTTCTGGTACTCCGTCAGCCCGCCCGGTCCGTTCCCCATCGCATGAGCATATTCACAGATGATGCGCGGCTTCGGATGCGGGTATTCACCAAACTCATTCATCAGCGGCACGCGGGTGTACATGGTGGAAATAATATCGACCACTTCAGCATCGCGATCTTCTTCGTAGTGCACCAGTCGCGTGTCATCCAGCGCCTTAGCCGCATGGTACATCGCGCGGATGTTACAGCCATAGCCGGATTCATTGCCCAGCGACCAGATGATGATCGACGGATGGTTTTTCTGCGCGTGAATATGGCGAACAATGCGCTCGACGTAGACGTTTTCCCACTGCGGATCGTCGGTAATACGGCTGATATCGCCGACATTAGCAAAGCCGTGCGATTCGACGTCGGTTTCCGCCATCACAAACAGGCCGTAGATATCACACAGTTCGTAAAAACGCGGATCGTTCGGGTAGTGAGCGGTACGCACGGAGTTGATGTTGTGCTGCTTCATCAACTGGAGATCTTTCTCGACGCGATCCATTCCAACGGCGCGGCCTTTGCGATGATCGTTGTCGTGACGGTTGACGCCGTGCAGCATCACATAACGGTTATTGATCCAGAACAGACCGTCGCGCACTTTGATATCACGGAAGCCAACGCGTTGTGGCACCACTTCCAGAACGTTGCCGTCGGCGTCTTTCAGCGTCATGACCAGATGGTAAAGATAAGGGGATTCTGCTGACCATTGCTGCGGCTGTTCGACAGTAAAATCAAAGCGGGCGCTGGTCAGTTTTTCAATTGCCAAATGATCAATGGCGCTGCTGTGCACCACGCGTTCGCCATCAAACAGGGTATATTCCAGCGTCGTGACGACAGGGGAGGCGGCGAGATTTTCCAGCACCACTTCGCAGGAAAGTGTGGCATCGCAATAGGCTTCGTCAAAGTCGGTGCGCACGGTGAAATCGTTAATGTGCGTGAGTTGTTTTCCGATCAGATAAACATCGCGGAAGATCCCCGCCGACCACCACATATCCTGGTCTTCCACGTAGGTAGAGTCCGCCCATTGCATCACGCGCACACACAACAGGTTGTCGCCGGTTTTAACCATCGCGCTGATGTCAAACTCTGCGGTCAGGCGACTGCCTTTGCTGAACCCCACATACTGACCGTTAACGTAGACTTCAAAATAGGTTTCGACGCCGTCAAATTTAATCAGCGTCTGTTTACCCTGCCAGCCGTCGCTGAGGGTGAAAATACGTTGATAGGCACCGGTTGGGTTATCGCTGGGGACAAACGGCACATCGATGGGGAACGGAAAACCTTCGTCGGTATATTGCAGTTTGCCGTGACCTTCCATTTGCCACATGGCGGGGACGGTAATATGCCCCCAGTCAGCCATTAACTCAGAGGTGAAGGCTTCTGGTACTTGCAGCGGATGGTCAAAAAAGTGGAAATTCCACTGACCGCTTAAGGACAGAAACAGGCTGCTGGTTTCGCGGGCAAAGGTACGCGCTTGCGCAACAGAATCATATGAAAAAAAGTACGCACGCGGCGCAAGTCGGTTTTCGTGGGTGAGCTGAATGTTTTCCCAGCGATTCATAGGGCCTCCCGGTAGAGAGAAATCGGAACCATTTATGGTGATGGTAGTTTGTGTAATTGCTGGGGAGTTTAGTAAAATTTTTACTAAAAAGTAGCAGGTAAATGCATTTACTTTAACTGGATCACGAAAATAAACGGCAGCACTGTCCGGCAAAAACGATTGCCGGACAGTGTGTAAGGGGATTTAACGGGTCGTGCCGCGCAGTTTTAATTTGCTGGGAACGAAGACCAACAGCGGCAGCGCGCGACCATCGCGGGCTTTTTCATACACCAGGTTAACGCCCTGACTTCCCATCATCTCGGAATGGATGCGCACGGTGGAGAGCGGCGGAAAGGTAAATCGCGCGGTGGGGATATCGTTAACGCTGATAAGCGAAATATCCTGTGGGATGTTCAGGCCACGTTCATGAATTGCCCGCAGTACGCCGATAGCAATGGAATCGGAAGCAACAAACAGTGCCTTCGGATAGTCTTCCCGCGCCAGCATCTGTTTTGCCAGTTCATAGCCCGACGAACTGGAAAAACCGCCGCGCCAGATATCCTCTTCGCGTACCACGTGTTTCAGACGACCATATTCCGCAAAGGCGACCTCACGAATATCCGCCTTGCCAGGCAAGTCTTCACCGCCAATAAAACCAATACGATTAACGCCCTGATTGATATAGAAATCGATGATTTCTTTACTGATACGTGCCAGATCGATATCCACCGCATCGTAACCGCTGCCGGGTTCGTGAAAGTCGATAAAACAGATATTGTCGGTCAACGCACAGGCGGCGGCGCGCAGGGCGGACGTGGGTTTGCCGACAATTAAAATACCGGTGACGTTTTTAATGTCTGGTAAGCCGTTGTGTTCATAACAGTTGGTCAGTTCGATCGCCAGCTTTTCGCACTGAGTTTCAATGCCGTGGCGGATCGCCAGATAGTAAGGATCGTTGATCTCCAGCTCCTGTTGGTAGCTGTAGATAGCCAGAATATGGTGTTGGTTGACTGCGCCTGTCTGGAGTTTACGGGCGCTACTGGTCTTGTACTCCAGCTTTTCGGCGATCTCGAGAATGCGATGTTTCGTCTCTTCTTTCACATTCAATGTCGGATCGTCATTCAAGACCCTGGATACTGTCGCCAGGGATACGCCAGCTTCGATTGCGATGTCTTTTAGTGTTGCCATGTTTACCTTTTTTACTTTCCCTGATGTGCGCCCCCATTGTAGAGGAAGTGCTTATCGGGTCACCTGTTTTCAGTAAATAAAGCGCGTTTCTTTGACGCTGTAACGGTAACACAGCGGCTCACGAATGTGATCACGCCTGCATTCTCCATTTTTAGCCTACAGGATTGAGAAAAACTTTTGCTATAGTTTAGTAAAATTTTACTCGAAGGGAGGAAACAATGGAAACCGTGGCTTACGCTGATTTTGCACGTCTGGAAATGCGCGTCGGAAAGATTGTGGAAGTGAAACGCCATGAAAACGCCGACAAGCTGTACATCGTACAGGTTGATGTGGGTGAAAAAACGCTGCAAACCGTGACCAGCCTGGTGCCGTACTACAGCGAAGAAGAGCTGATGGGGAAAACAGTGGTGGTCTTATGCAATCTGCAAAAAGCGAAAATGCGCGGTGAAACGTCGGAATGCATGCTGTTGTGTGCGGAAACCGATGACGGCGGTGAAAGCGTGCTGTTAACGCCGGAGCGGATGATGCCTGCGGGCGTACGTATCGTATAAAAAGATCGGATGGCGACGTCGTATCGCCATCCGATTTGATATTACGCTTCTTCGACACTGACTCGCATGGCCGCCAGCGCCTTACGCGCCGCTTTGATCACCAGTTCACACTGTTCAATGGTCAGTGTCAGTGGTGGTTCAATGCGGATCGTTTTAGCGTTGTTGAGCGTTCCGGCCACCAGTACGCGCTGGCGGAACATCTCGCTGGCAAAGTTATAGCCGATTTCGTTATCAACAAACTCAATCGCCATCAACATCCCTTTACCACGCGCTTCCTGTACCAGATCGGGATATTCCCGCGCCAGTTGACGGAAACCGTCCAGCAACATATCGCCTTTTTGTTCAGCCTGAGCCGGTAAGTTCTGCTCCAGCAACACATTGATGGTCGCCAGCGCCGCCGCACAGGCCAGCGGGTTGCCGCCAAAGGTGGTAGTGTGCAGGAACGGATTGTCGAACAGAACTGAGAACACCTCTTCAGTGGCGATGGTTGCGCCAATCGGCATCACGCCGCCGCCGAGTGCTTTTGCCAGACAAAGGATATCCGGCTGTACGTTCTCATGCTCGCAGGCGAACATCTTGCCCGTGCGCCCCATGCCCGTTTGTACTTCATCGAGGATCATCAGTGCGCCGAACTCATCGCACAGCTTACGCACGGCGGTGAGATAGCCTGGCGGCGGCAGAATTACGCCACCTTCGCCCTGAATCGGTTCGAGGATCACCGCAGCAACATCATCACCGGTTTTTTTGCACTCGTTAAGAGCCGTGCGCATGGCTTCGATATTGCCAAACGGTACATGACGAAACCCTGGCAGCAGTGGCATAAACGGTTTGCGGAAGGTCGATTTCGCCGTGGCCGACAGCGCGCCAAGTGATTTACCGTGGAACGCGCCGCTGGTGGCAATAAAAGTAAACTTGCCGCGCGGTGACTGATAAGCCTTCGCCAGCTTCAGCGCCGCTTCAACGGATTCGGTGCCGCTATTACAGAAGAAGCTGTATTTCAGTTTACCGGGCGTTAGCGCCGCAAGGGTTTTCGCCAGCATCGCCCGTAACGGATCAAGCAGCTCCTGGCTGTGAAGCGGTTGTTTCGCAAGTTGATTCTGTACGGCGGAAACCACAACTGGATTACGGTGCCCCACGTTGAAAATTCCAAAACCTCCCAGGCAGTCGATAAACTCCTGTCCCTGGGTGTCGACAAGCGTATTTAAACCTCCCGCTTGCCACTCTACGGCTCCGTAATCCCCGCCGGCGGTAACAGATTTGCGATACTCTAAAAACCCCGGATTGACATGCTCTTTGAAGTATTCAATCACCTCCCGGTTAAGTGCTTTCATCTCCTCATGATCCAACGTTCGCTTTTCAATGAGATTCAGGGCGTGGGCGCTGCACGCTAAAGCTGATGCGCTCGAAGGTAACCTGTTCAAAATATGCTCCGGAGGCTCGCGTATCACATGATACCGATTTAAGTATTGCAGGGATTGCGCCACTCCGGCTGCGATCGCGAAAATCGGGATAAACACAAATGTGGTTATCATTTGCGCAATATTTAATGCTATTTGCTAACATTTGCTGTTATTTTGCACGGTTTTTGTCGGGTATGGATTTGATGATTGCTGCGCAAATGCACGCTTTCAGGGCAATAATTGCCTGATTTTTGGGCAAGATAATTAACGTTTTCGTATAGTAACAGAGTGAAAGTATTTTAAATCAAGGAATTAGATTTGTGCTTTAATCGCAAATTGCGATCTAAATCAAATTAATTGGTTAAAGATAACCACAGCGGGGCCGACATAAACTCTGACAAGAAGTTAACAACCATATAACCTGCACAGGACGCGAACATGTCTTCTCATCCGTATGTCACCCAGCAAAATACCCCGCTGGCGGACGACACCACTCTGATGTCCACTACCGATCTGCAAAGCTATATTACTCATGCTAATGACACTTTTGTGCAGGTGAGCGGCTATACCTTGCAGGAGTTACAGGGGCAACCGCACAACATGGTGCGTCACCCGGATATGCCAAAAGCGGCGTTTGCGGATATGTGGTTCACCCTGAAAAAAGGGGAACCCTGGAGCGGCATCGTGAAAAATCGCCGCAAAAATGGCGACCATTATTGGGTGCGGGCCAATGCGGTACCGATGGTGCGCGAGGGAAAAATCAGTGGCTATATGTCGATTCGTACCCGGGCGACGGATGAAGAGATCGCGGCGGTGGAGCCGCTGTACAAAGCGCTGAATGCCGGACGTACCGGTAAGCGTATTCATAAAGGCCTGGTGGTGCGTAAAGGCTGGCTGGGTAAACTGCCTTCATTACCGCTTCGCTGGCGGGCGCGTGGAGTGATGACCCTGATGTTTATCGTGCTGGCGGCCATGCTCTGGTTTGTTGCAGCCCCGGTGGTGACGTATATCTTCTGTGCATTAGTGGTATTGTTGGCAAGCGCTTGTTTTGAATGGCAAATTGTACGTCCGATAGAAAATGTCGCCAGCCAGGCACTGAAAGTGGCGACCGGAGAACGTAATAGTGTTGAGCATCTGAAGCGCAGCGATGAGCTGGGGCTGACATTACGCGCGGTAGGGCAGCTTGGCCTGATGTGCCGTTGGCTAATTAATGATGTCTCAAGCCAGGTGTCCAGTGTCAGAAACGGCAGTGAGACGCTGGCGAAAGGCACCGATGAACTGAACGAACATACCCAGCAGACAGTTGATAACGTTCAGCAAACGGTGGCGACCATGAACCAAATGGCGGCGTCGGTGAAACAGAACTCTGCCACGGCGTCGGCTGCCGATAAACTTTCTATCACCGCCAGTAATGCGGCAGTGCAGGGCGGGGAGGCGATGACTACGGTGATCAAGACAATGGACGATATTGCCGACAGTACCCAGCGCATTGGCACCATTACTTCGCTGATTAACGATATTGCGTTTCAGACCAATATTCTGGCCCTGAATGCGGCGGTGGAAGCGGCGCGTGCCGGCGAACAGGGCAAAGGTTTTGCAGTGGTGGCGGGGGAAGTGCGTCATTTAGCCAGCCGCAGCGCCAATGCTGCCAACGATATTCGCAAGCTGATTGATGCCAGTGCTGATAAGGTGCAATCTGGTTCGCAGCAGGTACACGCCGCCGGACGGACGATGGAAGATATTGTGGCGCAGGTAAAAAACGTCACCCAGTTGATAGCTCAGATTAGCCATTCAACGCTGGAACAGGCCGATGGGCTTTCCAGCCTGACCCGTGCAGTGGATGAGCTTAACCTGATCACCCAGAAAAACGCCGAGTTAGTGGAAGAGAGTGCGCAGGTGTCGGCGATGGTGAAACACCGCGCCAGCCGACTGGAAGACGCGGTGACGGTGCTGCATTAATCGGTATGCCGGATCCGGCGGTTGGAGCACAATGCCTGATGCGATGCTGGCGCATCTTATCAGGCCTACGGGGTGTGTAGGGTACGCCGCATCCGGCAATCGGTGATTAATCCAGTTGCGTAATATCAAAAGCGGCGCGGTCGATCACCGCAATGATCTTTTTTATTTGTGCATCAGTGATATCGCTCTGGTTGACGCGTAAATCCAGCACCGCTTTAAAATTATCCAGCGCCCGCTTCATTTGCGGGTTCTGGCGCAGCGTAGCGCCAACGCAACGCGCTTTGATGCGTTCTTCAATCATCTCTACCTGTTCGCGGTTTTCTTCCAGCCACTGCGCGCCTTGTTCGGTCAGCGCAATCTGCTTCTTACCACCTTCCTCTTCGCGGATGGTAATCAGCGACTGCTCCTGCAGAAAATCCAGCGTCGGGTAGATGACGCCCGGGCTTGGGGTGTAATTCCCCTGGGTCAGATTTTCAATCGCTTTAATCAACTCGTAACCGTGGCTGTCATCGCGCGAGAGAATATCCAGAATCACCAGACGCAATTCACCGTGACCAAAGAAACGTTGCCGACGACCGCCGCCGCGACCGTGGCGACCACCGCAGCATTGACCGTGTTCATGCTGGTGACCGTGTCCGCAGTGCTCGTGTTCTGACTTCTCACCTTTGCAGCAGCCCTCATGGCGTGGCTGGCCTTCATGTTTACAACACCCTTCGTGATGATGGCTCATATCAGCCTCCTTTTGCTTAATTAGATATATCTAATTTATATCTGATATAAGCATTACTGCAAGTACAAAAATGATTTTTAAACGCAGGTTTACTCAACATGTAGGCCGGATAAGGCGTTCACGCCGCATCCGGCATTGAGCAATGATGCTTGATAAGAGGTTGCGCGTCTTATCAGACTACAGATATATCAGTGCTACAAATCACTTGCATTTATCATGATTAACAATCATTATCATTTGTGGAATTTATTTAGATATATCTGATTACCATCACGAAGGCGATAACAATGAATAACACCCCCCGCTACCCACAGCGCGTTCGCAATGATCTGCGCTTCCGTGAACTGACTGTGCTACGCGTTGAGCGTATCAGCGCCGGTTTTCAGCGCATTGTCCTTGGCGGCGAGGCGCTGGACGGTTTTACATCGCGCGGCTTTGACGATCACAGCAAACTCTTCTTTCCTCAACCTGACGCTCACTTTGTGCCGCCAATGGTAACGGAAGAGGGCATCGTCTGGCCGGAAGGACCACGCCCACCGTCGCGTGACTATACGCCGCTGTATGACGAACTACGCCATGAACTGGCGATCGATTTCTTTATTCACGACGGTGGGGTCGCCAGCGGCTGGGCGATGCAGGCGAAACCGGGCGATAAACTTACGGTGGCAGGTCCGCGCGGTTCGCTGGTGGTGCCGGAAGATTACGCGTATCAGCTGTATGTCTGCGATGAATCCGGAATGCCCGCACTGCGCCGCCGCCTGGAAACGTTGAGCAAACTTGCCGTTAAACCGCAAGTTAGTGCGCTGGTTAGCGTGCGGGATAACGCCTGTCAGGATTATCTCGCGCACCTTGATGGTTTTAATATCGAATGGCTGGCACATGATGAGCAGGCGGTAGATGCGCGTCTGGCGCAGATGCAAATCCCTGCCGATGATTACTTCATCTGGATAACCGGCGAAGGCAAAGTCGTTAAGAATTTAAGCCGCCGCTTTGAAACGGAACAGTATGACCCACAGCGGGTACGTGCGGCGGCTTACTGGCACGCAAAGTAACGGATATATAAAAAGAAAAAGGCTGACGATTTCTCGTCAGCCTTTGCTATGTCTGGTGGCCCCTGCTGGACTTGAACCAGCGACCAAGCGATTATGAGTCGCCTGCTCTAACCACTGAGCTAAGGGGCCATGGTAGCGGATTATAAAGTAACTCCGTGTCGCAATCCAGCCATTACCGCGCGCCTGCTGTTTTTATAAACAATGTATTTTCAATCCGTTATACTTTTCCTGGTGATGTTAGAAAGGAGTAAATATGGTTGAGGATATTTTGGCTCCAGGGTTACGGGTCGTGTTTTGCGGTATCAACCCTGGTCTTTCATCCGCCGGGACTGGTTTTCCCTTTGCTCATCCGGCAAATCGCTTCTGGAAGGTGATATATCAGGCCGGGTTTACCGACCGTCAGTTGAAGCCGCAGGAGGCACAGCATCTGCTGGATTATCGTTGTGGCGTCACCAAACTGGTAGACCGTCCAACGGTGCAAGCCAATGAAGTTTCAAAGCAGGAGCTACACGCAGGCGGGCGTAAGCTGATTGAAAAAATTGAAGATTATCAGCCGCAGGCGTTGGCGATTCTGGGCAAACAAGCATATGAACAGGGATTCAGCCAGCGCGGTGCACAGTGGGGGAAACAAACGCTCACCATTGGTTCGACGCAGATTTGGGTGCTGCCAAATCCCAGCGGTTTAAGTCGCGTTTCACTGGAGAAACTGGTTGAAGCGTATCGCGAGCTGGACCAGGCGCTGGTAGTGCGTGGCTTGTGAAGTACAGTGTAACGAAGTTATGAGCGGGCCAGGCACCGCTCCTCACCGCTACTGGCTTATTCTTCCGCCAAACGGTCTCTGACTACCATAAGCGCAAATCCCAGCAGATTTTTCCCCTTCCAGTGAGATGGCACACCGGCATGGGGATGATCTTTTGCAAGGCCAATCCCCCAGATTTTATCCACCGGGCTGGCTTCAACCAGAATGCGAGGCTGCGTATTCAGCAGGAATGTTTTTAATGCCGAATGTTGGCTAAATTTATGGTAGTTCCCTTCGCAGACCAGATCAAAGCAGCAAGCTTGCCAGCGTTGCTCGTCAAAGTTTGTCACCTGTCGCCCCAGCTTTTTGGCTTCTGCCGGAGGAGTCGCCGCCAGAATTCTGGCGAGTGTTTTACTGTCATTAAACAGCCGCGCTTTTCCCGCCATCATCCAGTGTTCTGCGGTGGCATAGGTTATACCATCATAGGTAAAAGGCGAATCCTGCCACCACTGGCTAAAGCAAGAGGCGGTAATTTCGTGATTCGCGGCAGGTTGATGGCCCCAGAACCACAGGTATTTCACTTTTTTCCCGGCATCGAGAGCGGAAAGAAGGGCGGGGAGAGAGTAGTATCCTTGCTGCATTGCCAGATTTCCTTAAAAAAAAGCCCTCACGATGGAGGGCTTATGCACATCTTTACAATTAATCGTCCAGGAAGCTACGCAGCACTTCAGAACGGCTCGGGTGACGCAGTTTGCGCAGCGCCTTCGCTTCGATCTGACGGATACGTTCGCGGGTAACGTCGAACTGTTTACCCACTTCTTCCAGCGTGTGGTCGGTGTTCATATCGATACCGAAGCGCATACGCAGAACTTTCGCTTCACGCGCGGTCAGGCCAGCCAGCACGTCGTGCGTTGCCGCACGCAGGCTTTCGGTGGTCGCAGAATCCAGCGGCAGCTCGAGGGTGGTATCCTCGATGAAATCCCCCAGATGCGAATCTTCATCATCACCGATCGGCGTTTCCATGGAGATTGGCTCTTTGGCGATCTTCAGCACTTTACGGATCTTGTCTTCCGGCATCAGCATACGTTCAGCCAGTTCTTCCGGCGTTGGTTCACGGCCCATCTCTTGCAGCATCTGGCGAGAAATACGGTTGAGCTTGTTGATAGTCTCAATCATATGCACCGGAATACGGATGGTGCGCGCCTGATCCGCGATAGAGCGGGTGATCGCCTGACGGATCCACCAGGTAGCGTAGGTGGAGAACTTGTAACCACGGCGGTATTCGAATTTATCAACCGCTTTCATCAGACCGATGTTACCTTCCTGAATCAGGTCAAGGAACTGCAAGCCACGGTTGGTGTATTTCTTAGCGATAGAAATAACCAGACGCAAGTTCGCTTCAACCATCTCTTTCTTCGCACGGCGGGCTTTCGCTTCACCGATGGACATACGACGGTTGATATCTTTAACCTGCTCGATGGTCAGGCCGGTTTCTTCTTCAATCTGCTGCAGTTTCTGCAGGGCGCGATGCACTTCTTCAGAGACATCGTGCAGTTTTTCCGACCACGGCTTGTTCATCGCAATTGCCGCGTTGAACCAGGTATCGCTGGTTTCGTTGCCGGTAAACAGGGTAATGAAGTTTTTCTTCGGCATTTTGCACTGCTCAACGCAGAGCTTCATGATCAGACGTTCTTGCGTACGAACGCGGTCCATCATGACGCGCATGCTGTTGACCAGGTAGTCAAACTGCTTCGGCACCAGGCGGAACTGTTTGAATACTTCAGACAGTTTCAGGATCTCTTCCTGAGCGGCAGCGTGACTGCGGCCTTTCGCTTTGATGGTGTCACGCGTTACAATGTACTGAGCGCGCAGTTCCGCAAATTTTTCGCGAGCCAGTTCCGGGTCGATGCTGTTGTCATCATCGGCGGTATCGTCGTCACCATCTTCTTCGTCTTCATCTTCGTCATCGTCCAGATCTTCCTGGGAAAGCTCAGAACCGACGTGAGTGGCGGTAGGTGCCAGATCTTCTTCTGCGTTCGGGTCAACAAAGCCGGTGATCAGATCGGACAGACGCGCTTCTTCTGCTTCAACACGATCGTACTGTTCCAGCAGATAGGTGATCGCTTCCGGATATTCAGCAACGGAGCATTGAACCTGGTTGATCCCGTCTTCAATACGCTTAGCGATGTCAATTTCGCCTTCGCGGGTCAACAGTTCAACGGTGCCCATTTCACGCATGTACATGCGTACCGGGTCAGTCGTGCGCCCGATTTCAGATTCCACGCTGGAAAGCACCTGCGCGGCGGCTTCGGCAGCATCTTCGTCCGCGGTGTTTTCAGCCAGCATCAGATCATCGGCATCCGGTGCTTCTTCCATCACCTGAATGCCCATGTCGTTGATCATTTGGATGATGTCTTCGATCTGATCTGAATCGACGATATCTTCCGGCAGATGGTCATTGACCTCGGCATAGGTCAGATAGCCTTGCTCCTTACCACGGGTGACAAGAAGTTTCAGCTGTGACTGCGGGTTTTGCTCCATAAGACGGTATCCACACTTATTTCATGAGGTTGGTGTTGGGCGATTGACCCGATGTCCTTCAGCCGTTAACGCTGAAATCCAACGGTTGTTTACCGCCAACGATAATTACGAGGGCGTACTTATATATTTGCCGCTGCCTCTCAGTGCGGCTGTCGGGGGCTTCCCGATCGCTCTTCGGCACTTAAGCCGTTAAATCACTTTTTCGCCAGCTCCTGGTTTAATGTCCAGAGCTCCAGGCGTTCTTCGTTGCTTAAACCATGCGTGCGCTCACGAGCGATTAACTCTTCCTGGCGCAGTTCAAGCAGCGAATCAAACATATGGTTGAGTGAGTCGGTGAAGGTTTGCTCAGCAATATTCTTATCTGCTATATCGTCCCACATCGACAGTTTTTCAAGGGTGGCAGCATTATTTGTACCACGATAGTGCTCTAAAAGTTGCCCGGTGGTCAGACCTGGCTGGGAGAGACAAGTGTTGACCAGTTCTCTGAATAAGCCAAGTCCAGGGAGCTTATTTTCATCCAGATTCTCAAGCGGCGGGACCAACGTCGCTAATTCTGGATTTTGCACCAGCAACCCTATAAGTATACGCATGGTCGTGCGTTTTAGCTGCGGAACAGGGCGAGAAACGCCGCTCTCTGCCGCTTTTGGCATTAATCGTTCAAGCTGGCTGTCATCAAGTATGCCTAATTTGTTGCCTAATTCCTGACGAAGATATATTCGCAGCGTTTCGCCCGGCACTTGCGATATCAATGGCAGTGCCAGCGTACTCAAACGTGCGCGCCCGTCAGGGGTACTCAGATCAACTTGCGGCATCAGACTGTTAAACAGAAATGCGGAGAGTGGCATCGCCTGCTCCATCCGCGCTTCAAACGCTTCTTTACCTTCTTTTCGTACCAGCGTGTCAGGGTCTTCGCCATCCGGCAAAAACATAAAGCGTAGCTGACGACCGTCTGTCATGTAAGGCAACGCCGTTTCCAGCGCTCGCCAGGCGGCATCGCGGCCTGCACGGTCGCCGTCATAACAGCAAATGACATTGTTGGTCGCGCGGAACAACAGTTGTATGTGATCGGCGGTGGTTGACGTACCTAACGACGCAACGGCGTAATTAATGCCGTATTGCGCCAGCGCCACCACGTCCATATAGCCTTCGACCACAAGCAGACGATTGGGTTCAGCGTTATCCTGCTGCGCTTCATAAAGACCGTAAAGCTGGCGGCCTTTATGGAAAATGTCCGTTTCCGGCGAGTTCAGGTATTTGGGAGTATCGTTGCCCAGCACGCGCCCGCCAAAACCAATCACCCGACCGCGTTTATCGCGAATGGGGAACATCACCCGCTCGCGGAAACGATCGTAACTGCGCCCCTGATCGTTAGTGACCAACATGCCCGCATCAATCAATGACTGGCGATTTTCTGGATTGCCGCCAAACCGCTTCAGGACGTTGTCCCAGCCGGGGGGCGCAAAACCAATCGCAAAGCGAGCGATAACCTCGTGGCTTAATCCGCGTTTTTCCAGATACTGGCGCGCAGACATGGCAACAGGTTGTTGTAAAGATTGTTGGTAAAACGTATTCAGACCGTCCATCAACTGATAAAGCGTTTGCCTCTGATGGCGCTCGATCTGGCTGGGGCCGCTGCCTGCTTCAAATGGCACTTCAAGATTGTGCATTGCTGCCAGCTCTTCGACCGTTTCGACGAACTCGAGCTTGTCGTAGTTCATCAGGAAGTCGATCGCGTTGCCGTGCGCGCCACATCCAAAGCAGTGGTAAAACTGTTTCTCACCGTTAACGGTGAATGACGGGGTTTTCTCGTTGTGGAATGGACAACACGCGTGGAAATTCTTGCCCTGCTTTTTCAGCTTCACACGGGCATCGATCAGATCGACGATGTCAGTGCGTGCCAGCAGATCATTAATGAATACGCGTGGGATTCGTCCAGCCATAGGCCCCGATTTTTAGCAATTCATAAACGAAAATAAGCCGCGCATTCCTTTCGGAAGCACGGCCTTACAACTACAACTCGGTCTGATCGGAGAGCAACGCTCTCGGGGAATTAGTACAGACGAGTGCGGCGTGCGTTTTCGCGAGCCAGTTTCTTCGCGTGACGTTTCACTGCAGAAGCTTTAGCGCGCTTACGTTCGGTAGTCGGTTTTTCATAGAACTCACGACGACGAACTTCCGCCAGAACACCTGCTTTTTCGCAGGAACGCTTGAAGCGACGCAGAGCTACGTCGAACGGCTCGTTTTCACGTACTTTAATTACCGGCATGTGCCTCTCACCTTTGATTAATTCGGTTTGCCGCTGGCATCAACGCCAGCTTATTTCAAAATGGTGCGGAATTTTACTGCAATTGCTGCTGCTTTGTAAAGCACCGCGGCCTTTTTTGAAAGGGACTTTTATAAGGGTGAGGAGTATACACGAGGCTTTCTCCAGGGGCGAACAAAGTTTTACATCAACCCGCATTGGTCCTACACTGCGCGGTAATAAAGCGAGGTAAAACAAGTCATGCGTGTACTGGGTATTGAAACTTCCTGCGATGAAACCGGCATCGCCATTTACGACGATGAAAAAGGTTTGTTAGCCAACCAATTGTATAGTCAGGTGAAATTGCACGCTGACTACGGCGGCGTCGTGCCTGAACTGGCCTCCCGCGATCACGTGCGTAAAACCGTACCGTTGATCCAGGAGGCGCTAAAGGAGTCTGGTTTAACGGCAAAAGACATTGATGCTGTGGCCTATACCGCAGGCCCTGGATTAGTCGGCGCACTGCTGGTTGGCGCGACCGTGGGGCGTTCTCTGGCGTTTGCCTGGGACGTTCCGGCGATCCCGGTACACCATATGGAAGGGCATCTGTTAGCGCCGATGCTGGAAGATAACCCACCGGAATTTCCGTTTGTCGCGCTGCTGGTTTCCGGCGGTCATACGCAGTTAATCAGCGTGACTGGCATTGGTCAGTACGAGCTGCTCGGTGAGTCTATCGATGATGCCGCCGGTGAAGCGTTTGATAAAACCGCGAAGCTGCTGGGGCTGGATTATCCTGGCGGACCGTTACTGTCTAAAATGGCGGCTCAGGGTACTGCCGGGCGCTTTGTTTTCCCGCGTCCGATGACTGACCGTCCGGGGCTGGATTTCAGCTTTTCTGGTCTGAAAACCTTCGCGGCAAATACCATACGTGACAACGGCACTGACGATCAGACGCGTGCCGATATCGCCCGCGCCTTTGAAGATGCAGTGGTCGATACGTTGATGATTAAGTGTAAGCGAGCACTGGATCAGACGGGCTTTAAGCGACTGGTCATGGCAGGCGGCGTGAGTGCTAACCGCACGTTGCGGGCGAAACTGGCGGAAATGATGAAAAAACGCCGTGGCGAAGTGTTCTACGCGCGTCCGGAATTTTGTACGGATAACGGTGCGATGATCGCCTATGCCGGAATGGTGCGGTTTAAAGCAGGCGCGACGGCGGATCTCGGCGTGAGTGTGCGTCCGCGCTGGCCACTGGCAGAGTTACCGGCCGCGTAAAACTATTGGGTGCCGGAGAGCAATTTCCGGCACCGTCCTCACTTAAAGCAACACCACGGGCATCCACAGTAAGCCGGTAATCACCAGCAATACGAGGAATATCAGCCCAAAAATCGCCCCCAGTCGCCAGTAATCCGCCGTTGGCAGATAACCACTGCCGTAGTAAATCGGACTGGGTCCGGTGGCGTATGGTGTAAGAATGCTCCCCAGACCAATTGCCGCACCAACCATCAGGCAGAACACCGGCAGCGGGATTTCCGGCATCGCCAGCGCGGCGGCAATCATCATCGGTGCGAGAGCGGAGGTATACGCTGTGGCGCTGGCAAAAAAGTAGCGCAGCAGATAAAAGACCACAATCAACGCCACCATCACTATCGTTGGCGAATAACCGCTTAAGCTGCCTGCTAACAGTTTGCCAAACCAGCTAATAAAACCGGTGTTGTTGAGTCCGGTAGCGAGGGTGATAAGCGAGGCCAGCCAGAAGAAAACGTTCCACGCCGCTTTATTACTGACAATGTCGTCCCAACTGATAATGCGCAGAAGCAGCATCAGCGCCACCACGCTGTAACCGACCATCGCGGCATCGATATAATCACCGCCAAAAATCCACAACACCAGTGCGCCTACCATCAGCCCCAGCATCCGTTTTTCACGCGAACAGAGCGGGCCCATTGCCTGCAGTTCCGTCTCTGCCCAGCGCGGCACCTGATCGCCAGACTTCAGTACCGGCGGGTACAGCACGTAAGCCAGCCAGGGAACCAGCAGAACCAGTAAAATGCTGAGCGGCAACATCCCGAGGAACCAGTCGCCCCAGCTTAGCATGGCGTGAGATGCGCTTTTCATCAGTCCAATTAACAGCAAATTTGGAGCCATCGCCGTCAGGAAAATGGCGCTGGTCACGCAGTCGGCAACAATCCCCATCCACATGATGTACGAGCCAATGCTGCGCGAACTGCTGTCGTTTGGTTGTGATTGATAGAGCGGTGGCAGGTTACGGATGATGGGATAGATAATCCCCGCACCACGCGCCGAGTTGGACGGTGTTACAGGCGCGAGTATCAGCTCGGAGAACATCACTGCATAGCCGAGAAACAGCGTGCGATGCCCCATCTTTTTCACCAGAATCAGCGCGATGCGACGTCCAAGCCCGGTTTTTTCATAGCCCGTACCAAACATAAAGGCGGCGAAAATAAGCCAGATAACTGAATTAGAAAAACCAGAAACCGCCCAGGAGAGGGATTTGGCGGTGAACTTAAAACCTGGCTGGGCGAGCTGCTCCGGGCTAAACAGCAGCCACGGCGAAAGAATGGCGATGATGGATATACCCACCATCGCCACCACGGCACCCGGCACGGGTTCGAGGATCAGTCCAACGATCACGCCAGTAAAAACGGCAAAGTAGAGCCAGGTATGACTCTCCAGCCCTGCGGGAAGCGGAAGTAGAGCAATAATGGCGATGACCGCCAGCGGCGCAAGGTATCGCCACCATTCAGTGGAAGGTTTCATCGTGTTATGCCTGCGAAAAAGGAGAGGGGCGAGCCTCTCCGTGAGGGTTATTTGATGTAGTGGACGTGCTCGCAAATCTCTTCCACGATGGGATCGCGGCGTTCGGCGAACAGCTTTTTGTTTTCGGCTATCAGGTTGTTGCCGTGGGTATCTATAGAGACAATCAGCGGGCCAAACTCTTTGACCCGGCAGACCCACAGCGACTCTGGCATCCCGAGTTCTGTCCAGTGTACCTCTTCAATCTCTTCCACTTGAGTTGCCGCCAGTACCGCACAGCCAGCCGGGAAAATCACATGCAGCGCCTTGAATTTCTGGCAGCCTTCTTCGGTCAGCGGCCCCATTCCGCCTTTGCCGACCACCAGTTTCACGCCGGTCTGCTCGATAAATTCACGTTCAAAACTTTCCATACGCATACTGGTTGTCGGGCCGACGGACACCATCTCCCATTTGTCGCCGTTTTTGCGCACGATGGGGCCAGCGTGGAAAATCGCTTTGCCGTTGAGATCGTAAGGGATCGGACGTTTCAGTTCGATCAAGCGACGGTGACAAACGTCACGGCAGGTCACCAGCGTACCGGTCAGGTAGATCACATCGCCGACGCGAATATCTTGCAGATCTTCAGCTTTGATCGGGGTTGTCAGGATCTTTTTCATAACGCGCTCCGGGTGTGAGACAGATTTTCAAAGGTGAGATCGGCATGAACCAGCAGTGTGCCGCGACGATGCGCCCAGCAGCCGGTAGAAACAGCAACGCCGATGGTTGACGGATGGCGAGCGGCAGATTCGATATGTACGCCCATCACTGAACTGTTGCCAGTCAGCCCTTGTGGACCAATCCCCAGACGGTTGAGTCCTTCTTCCAGGCGTAGCTCCAGCTCTGCCGCTTTCGGATTGGGGTGGCGGCTGCCAATCGGGCGCAAAATGGCTTTTCGCGAGAGCACTGCGGCGGTTTCCACCGAGGTAGCGATGCCAACGCCCACCAGTACCGGCGGACAGGCGTTTACGGCGAGGGTGGAGATATTTTCGAAGACGAATTTCACTACGCCTTCGTAGCCTTCTGACGGCATTAACACTTTCGATCGGCCAGGTAGCGTGCAGCCGCCGCCTGCCATGTAAACTTCGATTTCCGCATCGTCACCGTCGGGGACGATATCCCAGGTGACCCACGGTACGCCGCTGCCGGTATTTTTGCCGGTGTTTACTTCGTCAAAAATTTCTACCGCATTGTGACGCAGTGGCGCTTTGACGGTTGCCTCTTCCACGGCTTGTTTGAGTATGCTTTGCAGCTCGCCAAGCAGTGGGAAACGGGAACCGACCTTAACAAAAAACATGATTTCGCCGGTGTCCTGACAGGCAGGACGATTCAGGTCGATCGCTTTTTGCATGTTATCGAACATCGTGTGGTAGATGATTTTTCCCATCGACGATGTTTCGGCATCCTTTAGCTGTTTTAGTTTATCCACCACGTCATCAGGCATTCGGGTAGAAATCATGGCGGTAAAGTTAGCGACAATCTCCGTCAACTTATTCACTGCCTGTTGCTTATTACTTTCGCTCATCATGGCAACTCCAGTTTATGTATTTGTCTGGAAAAATTCACCGCCACAAACTACCACTAAAAATGTGGTTTTATATTTTTTGCCACCGTGAATATGTAATTAACAGTTCGTGAATCAACGCGAAAATAAGAACGAATATTGCGCCAGAGCAGGGAATGGTAATGTTTTGCGAAATACACTGCGTTTATCAAAACTGCGGATATTTAACAATGCTAAATAGCTGGCCTTTAGCCAAAGACTTGCAGGTACTGGTGGAAATCGTCCATAGCGGGAGTTTTAGTGCTGCAGCGGCGACGCTTGGGCAAACGCCTGCATTTGTCACCAAGCGGATCCAAATCCTTGAAAATACGCTGGCAACAACTCTGCTGAACCGCTCCGCTCGCGGCGTGGCGCTGACTGAAAGTGGCCAACGTTGTTACGAACATGCGCTGGAAATCCTCACCCAATATCAGCGACTGGTCGATGACGTCACGCAAATCAAAACGCGCCCGGAGGGGATGATTCGTATTGGTTGCAGTTTTGGTTTTGGGCGCAGCCATATTGCGCCAGCCATTACCGAACTGATGCGCAATTATCCTGAGTTACAGGTGCATTTTGAATTGTTCGATCGACAAATTGATTTAGTGCAGGATAATATTGATCTGGATATTCGTATTAATGACGCAATTCCTGATTATTATATTGCGCATCTTTTGACAAAAAATAAAAGAATATTATGCGCAGCACCTGAGTATCTGCAAAAATATCCGCAGCCACAATCCTTACAGGAATTAAGTCGTCATGACTGCCTGGTGACCAAAGAGCGCGATATGACCCACGGAATATGGGAGTTGGGGAACGGTCAGGAGAAAAAATCGGTGAAGGTAAGCGGACATCTTTCCTCCAATAGCGGCGAGATTGTGCTGCAATGGGCGCTGGAGGGCAAAGGGATTATGCTGCGTTCCGAGTGGGATGTGTTGCCGTTTCTGGAGAGTGGCAAACTGGTGCGAGTATTGCCGGAGTATGCACAAAGCGCCAATATCTGGGCTGTTTACCGGGAGCCGCTCTATCGCAGCATGAAATTACGTGTCTGTGTGGAATTTCTGGCGGCATGGTGCCAGCAACGGCTGGGCAAGCCCGACGAAGGCTATCAGGTCATGTAGATCCACCAGAAATCACTCGGGATCCTTTTCGCGCTTTCTTTTGAATTTCGTCCAGATTTTTGTCTCCTGGCGACGCCACAGACGCTGGATGTTGTCATGATGACGCAGCAGGATCAGGCAAGAGAGCATCGAAACCGGGAAGGTGAATTGTGGCTTAAACCACCAGACATAAAACGGAGCAATCAGTGCACTGACAATCGCTCCCAGCGACGAGTAACCACTCAATAGCACGGTCAGTAACCAGGTTCCCGCCATTACTCCTGTGAGATCCCAGCCAATTGGTGCGATGGCACCAAAAGCGGTAGCAACGCCTTTTCCTCCTTTAAAACCGAAGAAAACGGGCCAGATGTGTCCAAGACAGGCGGCGATGGCAATTAAGCCTAGCCAGAAGGGGCTGACACCTAATTCATACGCGCCCCAGACGGGCAACATTCCTTTCAGAACGTCGAAAATCAGTACTGCTACGGCTGCTCCCTTGCCACCGATACGTAACACATTGGTTGCGCCTGGATTGCCGGAGCCGCTGGTTCGCGGATCGGGCAACCCACACAAGCGGCAAACCAGAATGGCACTGGAAATGGAGCCGCAGAGGTACGCGATGAGGATCATTCCAGGCGCGATTGCACTCATAAGCTGTTCCGTTTTGAAAATTCGTGTTCAACGATGAATCTGTGGATAATACGCACATTTCGCCGGAAGTGGTATCCGGTTAGCCAAAAAGCAGGCAGGACGTGATGGATATTGTATTTATAGAGCAACTTTCGGTAATCACCACTATTGGTGTTTACGACTGGGAACAGACCATCGAACAGAAGTTAGTGTTCGATATCGAAATGGCGTGGGATAACCGTAAAGCGGCGAAAAGTGATGATGTGGCGGATTGCCTCAGTTACGCTGACATTGCAGAAACGGTGGTCAGCCACGTCGAGGGGGCGCGTTTTGCGCTGGTGGAACGCGTGGCTGAAGAGGTGGCGGAGCTGCTGTTAGCACGCTTCAACTCGCCGTGGGTGCGTATCAAACTCAGCAAGCCAGGCGCAGTGGCGCGGGCGGCGAATGTTGGCGTCATCATTGAGCGTGGCAATAATCTGAAAGAAAATAATTAATTTTACAGCTGTTAAACCAAACGATTATAACCTGGTCATACTGCAGTAGTTCGGACAAGCGTTACATTTTTATAATTTAGGGGTTTATTGATGAGCGATATGCACTCGCTGCTGATAGCGGCAATATTGGGTGTGGTCGAAGGATTGACAGAATTTCTGCCGGTATCCAGCACGGGCCATATGATTATTGTCGGTCACTTGTTGGGGTTTGAGGGCGACACGGCGAAAACCTTTGAAGTCGTGATCCAGTTAGGATCAATTCTGGCGGTAGTAGTGATGTTCTGGCGGCGTCTGTTTGGCCTGATTGGCATCCACTTTGGCCGCCCGTTGCAGCACGAAGGAGAAAGCAAAGGTCGTTTAACGCTGATCCACATTTTGCTGGGGATGATTCCGGCGGTGGTACTGGGGCTGTTGTTCCACGACACGATTAAATCATTGTTTAACCCGATAAATGTCATGTATGCACTGGTCGTTGGCGGTCTGTTGCTGATTGCCGCCGAATGCCTGAAGCCGAAAGAGCCGCGTGCGCCGGGTCTTGATGATATGACCTATCGTCAGGCGTTTATGATTGGCTGTTTCCAGTGTCTGGCGCTGTGGCCGGGTTTCTCCCGTTCCGGGGCGACCATTTCAGGTGGGATGCTGATGGGGGTGAGCCGTTACGCTGCTTCCGAGTTCTCGTTCCTGCTGGCGGTGCCGATGATGATGGGCGCAACGGCGCTCGATCTCTACAAAAGCTGGGGCTTCCTGACTACCGGCGATATCCCGATGTTTGCCGTTGGGTTTATCACCGCTTTTGTGGTGGCGCTGATAGCGATTAAAACCTTCCTGCAATTGATTAAGCGCATTTCGTTTATCCCGTTCGCCATTTATCGCTTTATTGTGGCGGCTGCGGTGTACGTCGTGTTCTTTTGATTGAGAGATAGTGTCGGATATGACGCTTGTGCGTCTTATCCGACCTAAGGGATTTCTGCAATATACTGAATTTAAAAAGTTAATCAGGCTTTGGGCAACGTTGTTCCTTCCAGCTGGCTACCGCCGCAATCCGCCGTCGGGTCAGCTCCTCACGAATCTCCACACCTTTAAATCCTGCTTCAACGACGGCTTTTGTCGGCACTGACTGCGCCACTTCCCAGGCTTCGCGCAACCAGCGGCCTTGCGGGTAGTCCGCTGATTCAAAACCGGTTCTGCCGCGCACGTCAGCCTCGCTGGTCAGCGCCAGTTGCTCGACACGCTGCGGTTTACGCCAGGCGTCAATGGAATCAAACAATTTAACAATGGTTTTCGGGTTCAGCATTGGAAAGGTGTGGATGAGATCGTGAAACTCAGCCACCAGTCTGGCTAAATCGCGAATTTCATTTGGCACGCGCAGACGCTGGCATAGTTGTTCCACTAACTTCACACCCGCCGGGCCATGACCATGATGACGTGGCCAAAGTTCTGGCGGCGTCAGTCCTTTACCGAGATCGTGGCATAACGTTGCGAAACGGACATCGACCTGCGGACTCAGCATCGCCGCCATTGAGAGCGTCATTAAGGTATGAATACCCGTGTCGATTTCCGGATGCCACCTGGCAGGGGCCGGAACGCCAAACAGGGCGTCAATTTCCGGGAATAAAACGCGCAGTGCGCCGCAATCGCGCAGTACCTGGAAGAACACCTGGGGATTGCGGGTGGTGAGGGCGTTTTCCGTCTCTTTCCATACCCGTTCAGGCATCAGGTGTTCCAGTTCACCCGCATGGGTCATCTCGCGCATCAGCGCCAGAGTTTCATCGGCAATACGGAAACTGAGGTGGGCATAACGCGCAGCAAAACGCGCTACGCGCAACACGCGTAACGGATCTTCGCCAAAAGCGGGGGAAACATGGCGCAACAGACGATTTTGCAGATCGCCCAGACCGTTGTACGGGTCGATAATCTCGCCGTTATCGTCCTGGGCCAGCGCATTAATGGTCAGATCGCGACGCTTAAGATCATCTTCCAGCGTGACATCCGGTGCGGCATAGCAGGTAAAACCGGTGTAACCGGAACCGGATTTCCGTTCGGTACGTGCCAGTGCATACTCTTCATGCGTTTGCGGATGCAGAAACACAGGAAAATCGCGGCCTACCTGCTGGTAGCCCGCGTCGAGCATCTCCTGTGGCGTACTGCCGACCACCACCCAATCTCTGTCTTTGACCGGTAGCCCTAACAATGCATCCCGAACAGCACCACCGACCAGATAAATCTTCACGCCATCATCCCTTCGTCAAATACACAATTCCTAATAATAAGACAGTGCAACGAAGAAGGCGATTTAGTTCATCCAGCGATCTTTGCGTTTGCGGCTTGGGATCAGGTGCGGCAGTACCAGACCAAGCAGCAAGCCAAGCCCCAGCACGCCACCGCCATACATAAACCACTGCATGATGATGGTGCGCTGTTTGTCATCCAACTGTACGCTGGCGGCATCGACCTTTTTCTGCGCGACAATCAGCTCGTTTTTCAGTTTCTGATTTTCTTCTTTTAACCCGTTGATCACGCTGTCACTCTGCGCCACTTTTTGCTGCATTTCTGCGGTGCGCTGATTCCAGGTGTTATCGATATTGGTGAGTTTATCGGTCAGCGTTTTGACCTGATTTTCCAGATCTGGCACACGGGAACGCAGGCTTGGCTCCGTGCTAAGTTGTTTCAACGGGATCCAGGCAGTACGGCCAGAGCTGTCTTTCACCTGGGCATAATTGGTGTTGGCGTCAGTTTGTAATAAGGTCACTTCCTCGCCGGCGTTAACCGTGCCCACGAGGCGATAATGATCTCCCGGACCGCTACGGACCCAGGTATTCAGTTCGTCGGAAACATAGCGCGTTTCTTCAGCGTGTGAGACGGCAGTCGCGCTAAGTGCGAGTAAAGTTAATCCGATCAGGCGTAATTTTGGCATCAGGCTGTCGTTATTGTCATGGAAAGTGGAACGATAGTAGTGGCATCAGTGTCGCTACGCAAAGCATTCGACATCAATCGGAATCCTCTGTGTCAGGTCTTGCCACTGCTTCAAACTTTTACGCCCGTCAAATTGCCCGTTGCATGGCAATTTGGCGCAAAATACTATCTACTGACAAAAAAGATCGCATTAAGTTCGCCGTTCATCGTCACTTATGTGACATAACCGATAAGTAAAGGCTATGGCTCAGGAAATCGAATTAAAGTTTATTGTTAATCACAGTGCCGTTGCGGCGCTGCGTGACCATCTCAATACGCTGGGCGGCGAGCACCATGACCCCGTGCAGTTGCTGAATATTTACTACGAAACGCCGGATAATTGGCTGCGTGGGCACGACATGGGCTTGCGTATTCGTGGCGAAAACGGTCGCTATGAGATGACCATGAAAGTTGCAGGAAGAGTGACAGGCGGCTTACACCAGCGCCCGGAATATAACGTGGCGTTGAGCGAACCGACGCTCGACCTGGCGCAGTTACCGACGGAAGTCTGGCCGAACGGCGAATTGCCTACCGATCTCGCTTCCCGCGTGCAGCCGCTGTTTAGCACCGATTTTTATCGCGAAAAATGGCTAGTAGAGGTCGATGGCAGCCGAATTGAAATCGCTCTCGATCAGGGTGAGGTGAAAGCGGGTGAATTTGCTGAACCTATCTGTGAGCTGGAACTGGAACTGCTTAGCGGCGACATGCGTGCGGTGCTGAAACTGGCGAACCAACTGGTATCGCAAACCGGATTACGCCAGGGCAGCCTGAGCAAAGCAGCGCGTGGCTATCATCTGGCGCAGGGCAATCCGGCGCGTGAAATCAAACCGACCACCATTTTGCATGTTGCGGCAAAAGCTGATGTGGAACAGGGGCTGGAAGCGGCGCTCGAGCTGGCGTTAGCGCAATGGCAGTATCATGAAGAACTGTGGGTACGCGGCAACGATGCGGCGAAAGAGCAGGTGCTGGCAGCCATTGGCCTGGTCCGTCATACACTGATGCTGTTCGGCGGTATCGTGCCGCGTAAAGCGAGCACTCACTTACGTGATCTGCTGACTCAATGCGAGGCGACCATTGCTTCTGCGGTTTCTGCCGTAACGGCGGTCTACTCTACCGAAACGGCAATGGCGAAGCTGGCGTTGACCGAATGGCTGGTAAGCAAAGCCTGGCAGCCGTTTTTAGATGCCAAAGCGCAGAGCAAAATCAGCGATTCCTTCAAACGCTTTGCCGATATCCATCTTTCCCGCCATGCCGCTGAACTGAAAAGCGTTTTCTGCCAGCCGTTAGGCGATCGCTACCGTGACCAATTGCCACGCCTGACGCGTGATATTGACTCAATACTGTTGCTGGCGGGTTACTACGATCCTGTCGTCGCGCAAGACTGGCTGGAGAACTGGCAGGGGCTGCGTCACGCTATTGCGACCGGGCAACGCATTGAAATTGAACATTTCCGTAATGAGGCAAACAATCAGGAACCGTTCTGGTTGCACAGCGGAAAACGTTAATCAGGCAAGGATAAAATCGCTTATGAAGCCGCTCTCTTCACCGTTACAGCAGTACTGGCAGACCGTTGTTGAGCGGCTGCCAGAGCCTTTAGCCGAGGAATCACTTAGCGCACAGGCGAAGTCAGTACTTACTTTCAGTGATTTTGTGCAGGACAGTGTGATTGCGCATCCAGAGTGGCTGACGGAACTGGAAAGCCAACCGCCGCAGGCCGACGAATGGCAGCATTACGCTGCATGGTTGCAGGAGGCGCTCAGTAATGTGAGTGACGAAGCCGGGTTAATGCGCGGGCTGCGGCTATTCCGGCGGCGCATTATGGTGCGCATCGCCTGGGCGCAAACGCTGGCACTGGTTACTGAAGAGAGCATATTGCAACAGCTCAGCCATCTGGCAGAGACGCTGATTGTTGCGGCGCGTGACTGGCTGTATGACGCCTGCTGCCGCGAGTGGGGAACGCCGTGCAATGCGCAGGGCGAAGCGCAACCGCTGCTGATTTTAGGCATGGGTAAGCTGGGCGGCGGGGAATTGAATTTCTCCTCAGATATCGATCTGATTTTTGCCTGGCCGGAACATGGTTGTACCCAGGGCGGACGCCGGGAACTGGATAACGCGCAGTTTTTTACCCGCATGGGGCAGCGGCTGATTAAAGTACTGGATCAACCAACGCAGGATGGCTTCGTCTATCGCGTGGATATGCGGCTGCGTCCGTTTGGGGAAAGTGGCCCGCTGGTGCTGAGCTTTGCGGCGCTGGAAGATTATTACCAGGAGCAGGGGCGCGACTGGGAGCGTTACGCGATGGTCAAGGCGCGGATTATGGGGGATAGCGACGGCGTCTATGCTAACGAGTTGCGTGCGTTGCTGCGCCCGTTTGTTTTCCGTCGTTACATCGATTTCAGCGTGATTCAGTCGCTGCGCAACATGAAAGGGATGATTGCCCGTGAAGTGCGTCGACGCGGTTTGACCGACAACATCAAACTTGGCGCAGGCGGCATTCGCGAAATTGAATTTATCGTCCAGGTGTTCCAGCTCATTCGCGGCGGGCGCGAACCGTCGCTGCAATCGCGCTCTTTACTGCCAACGCTCAGCGCCATTGCCGCGCTGCATCTGCTTTCTGAAAACGATGCTGAACAATTGCGAGTGGCGTATCTGTTCCTGCGGCGTCTGGAAAACCTGCTGCAAAGCATTAACGACGAACAAACCCAGACGCTTCCTTCTGATGAGCTTAACCGTGCGCGGCTGGCGTGGGCGATGGACTTTGCTGACTGGCCGCAATTGACCGGGGTGCTGACCGCACATATGGCCAATGTGCGCCGGGTGTTTAATGAATTGATTGGCGACGACGAAAGTGAAACTCAGGAAGAGTCGCTGTCGGAACAGTGGCGTGAGCTGTGGCAGGATGCGTTGCAGGAAGATGACACCACGCCAGTGCTGGCGCATCTTAGCGAGGATGATCGCAAACAGGTGCTAATGCTGATTGCTGATTTCCGCAAAGAGCTGGATAAGCGCACTATCGGGCCGCGAGGACGTCAGGTGCTCGACCATCTGATGCCACATCTGCTAAGTGATGTCTGTGCGCGTGAAGACGCTGCTGTCACGCTGTCGCGCATTACCGCCTTGCTGGTGGGGATTGTTACTCGCACCACTTATCTTGAGCTGCTTAGTGAATTCCCTGCGGCGCTTAAACATTTGATTTCTCTGTGTGCTGCATCGCCGATGATTGCCAGCCAGCTAGCGCGTTATCCATTATTGCTGGATGAATTGCTCGATCCAAATACCCTCTACCAACCAACGGCGACGGATGCCTACCGTGATGAACTGCGCCAGTATTTGCTGCGCGTGCCGGAAGATGACGAAGAACAACAGCTTGAGGCGCTGCGTCAGTTCAAACAGGCGCAGCTGTTACGCATTGCGGCAGCGGATATCGCCGGTACGCTACCGGTAATGAAAGTGAGCGATCACTTAACCTGGCTGGCAGAAGCCATGATTGATGCCGTCGTTCAGCAGGCGTGGGTTCAAATGGTTGCCCGCTACGGTAAGCCAAATCACCTGAACGAACGCGAAGGGCGTGGTTTTGCGGTGGTCGGCTACGGCAAGCTGGGTGGCTGGGAGTTAGGCTACAGTTCCGATCTTGACCTGATCTTCCTCCATGATTGCCCAATGGATGCGATGACTGACGGCGAGCGGGAAATCGACGGGCGACAGTTTTATCTGCGTCTGGCGCAACGCATTATGCATCTGTTCAGTACGCGAACCTCTTCCGGCATTTTGTATGAAGTGGATGCACGACTGCGTCCGTCCGGGGCGGCGGGAATGCTGGTGACATCCGCAGAAGCATTTGCTGATTATCAGAAAAACGAGGCCTGGACGTGGGAGCATCAGGCGCTGGTGCGTGCGCGTGTAGTGTACGGCGATCCGCAGCTCACCGCGCACTTTGACGCAGTACGCCGGGAGATTATGACGCTGCCGCGCGAAGGCAAAACCCTGCAAACAGAAGTGCGGGAAATGCGCGAGAAAATGCGTGCCCATCTCGGCAATAAACATCGCGATCGCTTTGATATCAAAGCCGATGAAGGCGGAATTACCGATATCGAATTTATTACTCAATATCTGGTGTTGCGCTACGCTCACGAAAAACCGAAGTTAACGCGCTGGTCAGACAACGTGCGCATTCTGGAACTACTGGCGCAAAACGACATTATGGAAGAGCAGGAAGCGATGGCGCTGACCCGTGCTTACACGACGCTGCGCGATGAACTTCATCATCTGGCATTACAGGAATTGCCGGGCCATGTGTCGGAGGATTGCTTCACCGCAGAGCGTGAACTGGTGCGGGCAAGCTGGCAGAAGTGGCTGGTGGAAGAATGAAGTATGGTATTATCGCGCACAAATTTTGAATCTCTCAGGAGACAGGAATGAAAGTAACGCTGCCAGAGTTTGAACGTGCAGGAGTGATGGTGGTTGGTGATGTGATGCTGGATCGTTACTGGTACGGTCCCACCAGCCGTATCTCGCCGGAAGCGCCGGTGCCCGTGGTTAAAGTGAATACCATCGAAGAACGTCCGGGCGGCGCGGCTAACGTGGCGATGAATATCGCTTCTCTCGGTGCTAATGCACGCCTGGTCGGGTTGACGGGCATTGACGATGCGGCGCGCGCGCTCAGTAAATCTCTGGCCGACGTCAACGTCAAATGCGACTTTGTTTCTGTACCGACGCATCCGACTATCACCAAATTACGGGTACTTTCCCGCAACCAACAGCTGATCCGTCTGGATTTCGAAGAAGGTTTCGAAGGGGTTGATCCGCAGCCGCTGCACGAGCGGATTAATCAGGCACTGAGTTCGATTGGCGCGCTGGTGCTTTCTGACTACGCCAAAGGTGCGCTGGCAAGCGTACAGCAGATGATCCAACTGGCGCGTAAAGCGGGTGTTCCGGTGCTGATTGATCCAAAAGGTACCGATTTTGAGCGCTACCGCGGCGCTACGCTGTTAACGCCGAATCTCTCGGAATTTGAAGCTGTTGTCGGTAAATGTAAAACCGAAGAAGAGATTGTTGAGCGCGGCATGAAACTGATTGCCGATTACGAACTCTCGGCTCTGTTAGTGACCCGTTCCGAACAGGGTATGTCGCTGCTGCAACCGGGTAAAGCGCCGCTGCATATGCCAACCCAGGCGCAGGAAGTGTATGACGTTACCGGTGCGGGCGACACGGTGATTGGCGTCCTGGCGGCAACGCTGGCAGCGGGTAATTCGCTGGAAGAAGCCTGCTTCTTTGCCAATGCGGCGGCTGGTGTGGTGGTCGGCAAACTGGGGACATCCACGGTTTCGCCGATCGAGCTGGAAAACGCAGTACGTGGACGTGCAGATACCGGCTTTGGTGTGATGACCGAAGAGGAACTGAAGCTTGCTGTAGCGGCAGCGCGTAAACGCGGTGAAAAAGTGGTGATGACCAACGGTGTCTTTGACATCCTGCACGCCGGGCACGTCTCTTATCTGGCAAATGCCCGTAAACTGGGTGACCGTTTGATTGTCGCTGTGAACAGCGATGCCTCCACCAAACGGCTGAAAGGGGATTCCCGCCCCGTTAACCCGCTCGAACAGCGTATGATTGTGCTGGGCGCACTGGAAGCGGTCGACTGGGTGGTGTCGTTTGAAGAGGACACACCGCAGCGCTTGATCGCCGGGATCTTGCCAGATCTGCTGGTGAAAGGCGGCGACTATAAACCAGAAGAGATTGCCGGGAGTAAAGAAGTCTGGGCCAACGGTGGCGAAGTGCTGGTGCTCAACTTTGAAGACGGTTGCTCGACGACCAACATCATCAAGAAGATCCAACTGGATAAAAAAGGCTAACTGGAAAGCGGTTCACAGATCTCGCTTCGTAGCAGGCAGGTCTATTGACGCTGTTGTTTTTTCAACCTAAAGTAAAGGAACAAGGGTAAGGGAGGATTTCTCCCCCCTCTGATGAGTTGTTAGTAAGTCGGGAAACTTAACAGTAACAACACAACCAGTATGATGACGAACTTCATCATAACCCTTTCCTTCTATAAGGCCCCTTCCTCGGGAGGGGCTTTCCCGTTTCAGCCCCTTGCTGACTCCCCGATTGTTGATGAGCGCCGGACCCCGCGCAACGCTTTCCCAGAGGCAGTTTTGCCTTCCCCGAGCAGTCACGCAAAATGCTGCAACAGCCTGATCATTTGCACCTTTTAGCGGAACGCAGATATAAAAAATCCCCGGCTTTTTGGGCCAGGGATTATTCATAGAAGAGGGTTTACTCTGCTTTTTCTTCGACGGGAGTTGTTGAGCTTAAGGATGAAGTCAATGCCGCCAGTGAGCCGCCTGAAACGCCAATTTCATTGAGCAAGGAGTCAATCAGCGGTGCCTGTGTGCGGTAAGAGAGTGCGGCTGATAACGCTTGTTCTGCCAGGTTTCCGCCCCCCACATTACCCGTGTTTGCATCACCCGTAGCGCCGCCACGATTCAGACCATCGACCTGAATAATTTTGATGCCGTCGATAGACTTCATAGGCTCAACGGATTTCTCAATTACCGCAGGCAGCGCCTGCAATAATGCCAGTTTGAATTTAAGGCTGGTTTGTTCATCAGAAAGTACGTTGATAGCATCGTTCAGCGCACGTTGTGCTTCTGCTTCCGCCAGACCCTTTTTACGTGTAGCTTCGGCTAACTCAACGATAGCCGCCGCCTGCATTTCTGCGGCTTCTTTTTCTGCTTTCGCCCGCACGGTCAGTTCAACCGCTTTGGTTTCTGCATCCTGCGCTGCGGCGATCAACGCCACTTGTTTAGCACGATCGGCTTCGGCAGTCTGGCGAGTGGTTTCTACGTTTTGTTGGGCGCTTACTGCTTCTGCGAGTGCAAGGTTAGCACGCGCTTCTGCCTGGGACTGTTGTTCCGATTTGGCGGCAATAGCGATCGATTTCGTCTGGTTAGCGATTTCGGTGACCTGCTGCTGTTCGATCTCTTTAATGCGAACTTCACGTTCGGCCTCAACCTTTCTTGAGCGGACGGCCTGTTCGCGGTCGATTTCCGTTTCCTGAATCTGTCGTTCAGCCAGAATTCGCGTCTGCTCTGCTTCACGACGACGTTCAGCTTCAAAAGCCGCAATTTTCGCATTCTGCTCAGCGGTACGGGTTTTAACCTGCTGCTCCTGCTCAAGCGTCATAAACGCTTCTTGTTGTTCAATCTCCAACTTGCGCGAAAGTGCATCACGGTTTTTCTCACGCACTGCGACTTCCACATCCTGTTCAACTTCGTTACGTTCGCGACGACGGCGCTCCGTCTCCTGAGTCAGTTTGGTTAAACCTTCGGCGTCAAAGGCATTGTTCGGATTGAAATGTTCTTTCGAGGTCTGGTTAAAGTTGGTAAGTGAAACGCTTTCCAGTTCCAGGCCATTTTTCGACAGATCTTCAGCTACGGTATTTTGTACTCCCTGCACGAAGTTCTCGCGGGTATCCTGTAACTCATGCATGGTCATTTGTGCCGCTGTTGCACGGAGGGCATCGACAAATTTATCTTCCACCAGCATACGTAAGTCTTCAGGCGACAGGGTGCGTTGCCCCAGCGTCTGGGCGGCGGTGGCAATCCCTTCTACTGAAGGTTTTACCCGCACAAAGAAAGCAACCACGACATCGACGCGCATACGATCTTTCGTAATCAGGCTATCAATGGTTGAGCGGCTGACTTCCAGCTTCAGGGTATTCATATTGATGGGAATTATTTCATGAAAGATCGGCATCACGATTGCGCCACCGCTCATCACCACTTTTTGCCCACTTAAACCAGTACGAACAAATGCTTGCTCTGCCGAAGCGCGACGATAGAGCCTGGCGAAAATAATTCCAATAATAAACAGAATGCATACGGCGATAATCGCGGTAAACATCCAGGAGGGCACAGAATTAACGATATCATCCATTATTAAATTTCCTTTTGATTAATAAATCACAATATCTGGGGCCAGGGATTGTTTTCCGCCAAATATCGCGTTGCAGAAAGTCGGCAAATAATTAACACTTTGTCTCCTTTAGTGAAAGTTTTTCCTTCTTCAGGCTCCAGTAGCAAATAATGTATTTGGCCAAATTGATCGGTGAGTTTTCCTTCGCAGGGGTTACCTGAAGTGGCTTGATGGCCGGTAATTAATGCCATGCTACCAACATATTCTTCTTCTGTAATAGCTGAACTATGGTCGCGTGGAATCCAGGGTGCAACGACTTTATCGGTATAATGCACTGCAATAATTGTAAACAGTAAACTGACAGGAACCACGAACAGGTTGGGGAGTGGTGATTGCCAGAGCGTAACGCAGGCATGTTGCAACAGGATGCCAATAAGACCAAAAAAACCAGCGAGTAAGCAGAGGACGACGAGAGCTGGCAATCTTCCAATATTGAGATAATGAAGTGCCTGGCTAATATGACCTGTGGTTATGGAATCATAATGGTCAAGATGTGCATCAAGAGCACCGGAGAGCATGTGACCGCAGATAAGTGCAAAAATTTCTAAAAGGCCGATCAAGAGTACAAAGGAAATAGCGAAAAGATAAGGGGTGTTATAGTCGGCGAATAAAATCATATGTCACTCCAATGTCCATTTAGTGACGCAATATTTACTTTGGAATAGTTTCCTTGATTACTTTTATCTTTGTTAATAATAACACATGTTTGAGAAGTTCTGGAAGAGAAAGTCTTTTAATATGGTTTTTTTATTTTTCACTAAAAAGTGTGATCGGGGACAATATATTTACGCACGTTATGTTTAAAGGCACTACACTAATTGGGGAATACTGAAATCAGAAAAAGCATATGGCCTTAAAAGGTATGCAATAACCGGAGGATGTGCTTATGGATCATAGTCTTAATTCTTTAAATAATTTCGATTTTCTCGCGCGTAGTTTTGCCAGAATGCACGCAGAAGGTCGCCCGGTCGATATTCTGGCCGTTACTGGTAACATGGATGAAGAACATAGAACCTGGTTTTGCGCACGTTATGCCTGGTATTGCCAACAGATGATGCAAACCAGAGAACTTGAATTAGAACACTGATATTACGGGCCGTCTGGCCCGTTTTTGTGGTGCTTTATTCTGCTTTATCAACTGGCGGGATAGCCGGAGGAGATTGAAGTTCTGCTGCCGGATTATTGCGCGCTTCCAGTTCGCTGATGCGCTGCTCCAGTAACGCCAGTTTTTCACGAGTCCGTAACAGGACTTGCGTCTGAACGTCGAATTCTTCGCGGCTTACCAGATCGAGACGCGTCAGCTGCGCTTGTAGGGTTTGGCGGATTTTTTTCTCCACATCTTCCCCGAACTCCCTGATTCCTTTAGGCATTGATTCGTGAACCTGGCGAGCGATTTGCTCAATTTTTTTCGGGTCAATCATTGTAGTTTCCCTGTACTGATAGGTGTTGAGTGCCATTGTAGTGCGATAAGGGTAAGTCATAAACCAGAATTATGTGAAGCTATGCGTTGCTGGCGCTAATCATTAGCGTTATAGTGAATCCGCTTATTCTCAGGGCGGGGCGAAATTCCCCACCGGCGGTAAATCAACTCAGTTGAAAGCCCGCGAGCGCTTTGGGTGCGAACTCAAAGGACAGCAGATCCGGTGTAATTCCGGGGCCGACGGTTAGAGTCCGGATGGGAGAGAGTAACGATTCTGTCGGGCATGGACCCGCTCACGTTATTTTGGCTATATGCCGCCACTCCTAAGACTGCCCTGATTCTGGTAACCATAATTTTAGTGAGGTTTTTTTACCATGAATCAGACGCTACTTTCCTCTTTTGGTACGCCTTTCGAACGTGTTGAAAATGCACTGGCTGCGCTGCGTGAAGGACGCGGTGTGATGGTGCTTGATGATGAAGACCGTGAAAACGAAGGCGATATGATCTTCCCGGCAGAAACCATGACCGTTGAGCAGATGGCGCTGACCATTCGCCACGGGAGTGGTATTGTTTGCCTGTGCATTACTGACGATCGCCGTAAACAACTCGATCTGCCAATGATGGTAGAAAATAACACCAGCGCCTATGGCACCGGTTTTACCGTGACCATTGAAGCAGCTGAAGGTGTGACTACCGGTGTTTCTGCCGCTGATCGTATTACGACCGTTCGCGCAGCGATTGCCGATGGCGCAAAACCTTCAGATCTGAATCGCCCAGGCCACGTTTTCCCACTTCGCGCGCAGGCAGGTGGTGTACTGACGCGTGGCGGTCATACTGAAGCGACTATCGATCTGATGACGCTGGCAGGCTTTAAACCAGCTGGTGTGCTGTGTGAGCTGACTAATGACGATGGCACGATGGCGCGTGCACCAGAGTGCATTGAGTTTGCCAATAAACACAATATGGCGCTCGTGACTATTGAAGATCTGGTGGCATACCGTCAGGCACATGAGCGTAAAGCCAGCTAATGACGTGAAATACTAAATATGAAAATGCCGGGGTGTTCCCGGCATTTTGCTGTTCAGTTATAGTTTATTTTTACGATGAGATCTTTTTTGAAAGGCCCATAAACGAGAGTCTCCCCCGGTTTTTGTGAAAGTTCAGCCTGGTAATCACGGGTAACCATCGCTCCAGTCTGACCTGGAATATATGTGGTGAAGCGTTTGTACTTATTAAACTTAATGTCTTCTTGTGTTTTTTGATCAGTAATACGCATTAACAAACCATTACCCATTTCCAGATGCGTATCATCATGTAACGTATCTGTCGTATAAAAACTGGTGACAACATCAAATTGCTCGGTACAGTCGGCAGCAACATCTTTTATAGTAGATACGCTAAATGCAGCTTTGGGTCGATAAGTAGCAATAGAGTTTGCAGAGATTTGCCCGAAATTAACGATCTGGCTTTCTGGAAAAATACGGACATCGACACTACAATCAAGAAATGAAATATTATTTAATCCATCAATAATATAACGTAGATTTTTATTATCTGCTGCTAAGTTAGCACCACCTTCACCATCAAATTGCAGAACATTTACCACGCCAAAATCCCAGGTTTGATCCACTGCTGGACGTGCTTTAAATTTCACATATGCGCGAAAACGGGCATTAAACGTGACATTTTTTTGTAGGGTGCTGCCATTACAAACTGGATCATGATAAATACCACCATAATACTGTTCATACTTATCCAGACAGGCGAAAGTATCAATTCCTACATCGCTATCTTCATAGTCCACACCATTATAGGTTACACCGAATGTCAGGTATGGGTTATTCAAAATGTCTGCACTATTTATAGCCGGCATTTTAATCCAGGCATAAATATTTTCTGCGGGATCATCAGCTCTCCATCCTGTCGCGTTATCACAATATACCGTAACATTAACGTCATCGCTTTCCCAAATTTTTTGTCCCGGCTGGGCGTTTTCTGGAATTCTGAAGGAAGGTAAAGTACCACGTATTTGTGTATTACCACCTCTTTGATCCTGATAGCAATTTACAGCATAAACTGAAACGTTATAAAAAAGGCAAAGAATCGCCAGTAAACGGAAAAGCGTAATCATATTTTTCCCTTCTTAGCAGGAGAGCTTTGGCAGAGGGATTGGACGGAATTACATTCGACTTTAAACATCTCCAGTCCACCATAGTCAGCAACAAAGCCTAACTGGAAAGTTGAGGGCAAGTTGTTCAAGTATTGAGTTGCAGAAGCAAACGGAGTCACCATAATGCTGTCTGCACCGGGCATCAGTGTCTTGCCGTTAGTACCGATATACCCGACGGTGATGTGATAAGGCGTTGGATTATTGAGTGTCAGCCCTGCAGCGGTCCGTGTTATTGTGACTTTTTGTAAAGGCACCATCTGCCCTTCTTTTAATTCGATTGCTTTCGGACGCCAGAATAATTTCAGTCGACTCTGCATGGCGATTTGCATCACATTCTGTTCTTTAGTGCGAGGCGGAATTTCCCGCACGTTATAGTAGAACAGCGTTTCTCTGTCCTGCGGTAAGTTGTTTAATGAGGCCAGCGCCATCAGGCGAATTTGTACCTGTTCATCCGGCTCAATACGTTCCATCGGCGGCAGTGTTGATATGTAATCACGCGTTTTTTTACCGCTGGCATCTTCAATCCACGACTGAGCCAGATAGGGATCGATTTTACTTTGGTTAGTCAGACGGACCGTTGCGCTTTTATTCGAAGCATTAAAAATGATACGTGTCCTGTCGGGGGAGACAGTCGCCTGGGCAAAATTGCAGATCCCCAGTAAACAAATCATTCCTGTTGTGATTAATGGTGATTTCATTATATTCATCCTGAATTATTTGACTGTTTTACAAGGTAAAATTATTGCGCTTTCGCTAATGTTACTTTGGTTTGGCGGCGTGACTTCACAGGTATTATCACCCCAGGTTAAATGCAGAATACTGTTTTCCTGAATACCGCTGAGATAAACGAAGCCGTCTTCCGCGACCAGGCCCACATCTTTACCTGTCGCTTTATCCGTGACATTCACACCTAGTGGAGGGAAGCGGCCATTTTCCTGACGAATAACGCCGACGATTTGGTATCCGGTGGTGGCATTCAGTTTTGCGTAGCCGATGGCACCCTGGGTGAGCGTAGTACGAATAACCGAGTTTTCGACATCGACACCTTCTGGCAGATCGTTATTGTTCACCCGCAACATGGAGGTGGTGTAGTTCGATAACGAAGGTACAACGGCAATGCCCAGCCCGTTGGTAACAGTTCGGTTAGAGTTGATTTCAACGCCGGAGATGCCGTCGGTATCGACCATCATGCGGGCGTTATCAGCATAGCTATAATCGTGAAGGGCGACACCATGACGTGTAGCGGTAAGTGAACCGTACCAGCCTGCGGTAACAGAATTGTACTGATTCGGCTGTACACTGCCATTAATGTTCAGACGTCCCCACGGAGAATAGTGCTGGTAGCTGCCGCGCAGTGTTGGTTCGCCATCACGTATATTGTCGTCCGTTGCCGACGCTGAAATATTCCAGATATTGTTGCGATCTGATGAATCGTACCAGGAAATCATCTGCGAAGTATTACTGCTTCCCGTACGCTGCATACTGTAGGAGATGTTGCGGTTTTGTTGTAAAGGTAGAGAGAAAGAGAAGTAATATTGATTCTCTTCGTCGTCATCCCAGCGGATTCGACTTACTGCCAGCGATGCAGAGATACCTTTGAAATCGCCAATATCAAAGTTTTTGCTTACAGATACGGAGTAGTTGGTATTGCTGGCGCTGTCCCAATAAGTATTGCGTGTAACGTTGAGATAAGAGTTTAATTCCAGTGTTTCAAAGTACTGGTTCAAGGAAATGACATAACTCTCTTTTTCATTATCAATTGACTCATCGCCATTACGCGAGCTTAGGTACTCACTCATCGACACGTAATCTTTATCTGAGAAGCGATAACCCGCGAAGGTAATCTGACTACCTGTCGATTTGAAATGCTTTGCATAGTTGAAGCGATAGCTGTAACCACGCAGATTGTCGCTATTTTGTTTCTGCAAAGACGCGTCTGCTCCGGTGACATCAAAAGAAAGCGAACCGAATTGGTTAAGATTAAAGCCAATACCGGTAGTGATAGCCTGATAATCATCAGCGGTGAACATGCCGCCACCATACAGCGACACATTGTTCAACCAGCCCCAGGAGGCTTCCGCCGTCCAGAAAAAGGGATTATTGATATCGTTATGCCCGACGGATGTCGGTTTTCCCAGCGACGTTTTATAGCGCATTTGCCCTTTACGGGTTAAATAGGGAATGGATGCGGAGCCAACCTGGAAGGTGCTGGTGCGGCCATCTTCTTCTTCCACTGTGACATCCAGCTGCCCCTGAAACGATTGCCCCAAATCAGAAATAGTAAAAGGGCCTGGCGCGACAGTGGTTTGATAAAGTACACGACCATTTTGTGCCACAGTTACTTTCGCGTTGGTCTGCGCGATGCCGGTAATTTGTGGAGCATAACCCTGTAAATCTGGCGGCAGCATGCTTTCATCACTTTCCAGCGATGCGCCAGTAAAGTGGAAGGTATCGTAAAGATTGGAGCTCAGGTCGTACTGGCCCATAGTGAATTTTGACGACCAGGAGGGGATAGGGCGAAATAGATAAGTTCGCGCAAATTCGCTGTCGCGGTTTACCGAGCGTCCATCAGCAAAATTCTGATTATATTGGTAATCGCTACGTAAGCGCCATGCGCCGAGGTTAAAGCCTAACGTACCATAGGAGCTGACGTTTTGGGTGCTGTATCCGTGATGTGGGGCATACTGGCTGGCGTACACGTTGTAATCAAGGATAAACCCGGCGATACCGGCATCCCAAAACTCTGGTGGCGTCCAGTTTGTTGCCTGGTATTTTAACCATGCCTGGGGAACACTTAGTGATAATATCATCGTAGCTTTATCAAGTCGTGTCGTTAACTCCTGACGTTGGCTTAAATCGAGACATTCGCTGCCAGCTATGTTTTGCAATGATTCAATAAATTCCGTATTCAGACCGAAACTAGTCAGATTTTCTTTGGTTAAGCAGAGTAACGAACCACTTTCATTATCGGCTTTTACCCATTCCAGTATTAACGCTTGTGGCAACATATTTTTATTTATTTGCACACGAGCGAGGTATCTGCCTGGGGGGATATAGCCTTTTTTCTCAAAACGAGAGATGTCGATATTCTCACGGTCTTCAACATCAATCATATCAACGTTGAATTCCACTGCATGGGCAGGTAAAACGAAGAGTAGCGAACACACTACGCCAGACAGGGCATTTTTAATTGCGTGGGATAATGTATCCCCGGTAAACGTGTTTTTATTGTTCATAAAAATCCATTTCAAAAAAGACCCAAAGTTGCCGATGACATATCATCGGCTTTACCGTCTGACGTTGTGCGTATTAATTGCCGCTTACTTGTAGTCGAGTACGTAATTAGCCTGTGCCTGCACGTTACCCGGGGTCGCGGTGCGTCCCAGAGATTCCATACGGGCTTTAAAGTTCAACTCTTGGTAGGAGTTAGTCGTCGGGAAGTTGATAGTGATTGGAGTGCCAAGAGTCACGTTGGTGTTGTCTGATTTCACCAGACGTACGCCTACATCAGTTGCGCCGCCGATGTTACCTTCCAGAGTGTTTTTAAGCAGGTTGGAGTCGGTAGCGTCAACACTGGCAGAACTAAAGGTGATTTTGACTTTATCAACAGTGTTAGTGCCGTCAGATAAAATACAATCCTGCAAGTGAATGGTGACATCTACAGGCAGAGATTTCTGCCCGCTTTTTAATACAGTATCAGCAACTTCACCGAGGTTTATTGTCTGATCTTCATCACCAGGAGCAATAGAACAAGGCGCATCGATAACTTCACCTTTAAATGTTATTTTACCAGAACCCTGATTTGGGTCATCAGCAAGCGCGTTAAAAGCAACGCCAGATAACAATGCGGTTGCAAACATAGATAACAATGTTTTTTTTAACATGACTATAATCCTTTATAGATTAGGATAGGCTGTGAATGGAACAATTAATACAGGTCTAATTTAATATTAATTGCATAGAGAGATTACCATAGTTAGAGGTGGCCAGATATGTTTATTTTGAAGATTGGTTAAGTATATTTAAAACATATAATTTATAATTTTATGTTTGAGCATATATTTCTGGTTATTAGCTGTTTGAAGTTTTTATAATATATTTAGTGTATATTTTGATTAATAAATAGCCATTTATTTACATTTATTTACACGGGTGTTGAAGTGGATTAGGGAGTGTTTTTTATAAAAATCGGAGGGGGGAATAACTTCAAAGATATAATATATATCTAGTGATACTTATTAAATTTTATTATCCTGAGTAATGTTTTATGGAGAATTGATACATAATCAATATTATCGATCGATTGTTTTTTGAACAATCATGAGATATAATACAACACTTACTATGATCGAAATCATATACATGATCCACAACTATGCGAGTATATGAATATATTCAACGTTGGATATGTGAAATTTTAACGCTAAATGTTTAGTAATGTTAAATTTTGAAGGTGAAAAGGATGTTTATTGCCTGGTACTGGATTGTATTAATTGTTCTACTAGCTGGTGGCTATTTTCTTCATCTTAAACGTTACTGTAAAGCTTTTCGCCATGACAGAGATGCGCTGTTAGCTGCCCGAAGTAAATTAGATAAACGCTCCGATAAAGAAGTGTTTGAAAAGCATCAATAATACCTTTAATAACGATACAGATGTTGCCTTTAGCAATGGGCAACATCTGTCATTATCGTCTTTAACCAATTCCTACCGTTTGTAGCAGCACTAAACTGAATCCCATCACTGACATTCCACATAGCACGCCATAACTGGGGTTATTATTGGGGTCAATCTCTTTGGCGAGCGGCATTAATTCATCAACCGAGAGCGCCACCATAATACCGGCAACCGCCGCCATGATTGCCGCCATGACCACCGGAGAAATCATGCTGCCAAGAATTAACCATGCCAGAACACCACCAAGAATTTCAGCCAGTCCGGAAATCCCCGCCCACAGAATTGCGGTACGTTTTGACCCCGTTGCCGCGTAAACCGGGCCTGCAACCGCCAGACCTTCAGGAATATTGTGCAACGCTACGGCCAGGGCGATACCAAATCCCAGCTCCAGGTTGCTGCTCGCCGTGACAAAGGTGGCAATCCCTTCCGGGAAGTTATGCAGACTGATGCCGAGAGTGAGCAGAATGGCTGTGCGCTTGATCGATTTTGGCAACGGCTGCACCGATTTTTGCATTAAATCCTGCGGATGCGCATGTGGCAACATGCGGTCCAGACCAAAATAGCCAAGCAGACCGAAGATAAACATTCCATAACCCAACACAGGTGACATTCCCTCGGCGGCTAATGCGGCAGGAAGCATTTCCATTAATGAGATGAGCAACATGATCCCCGCCGCAAATCCTAGCGAAAACGCCAGTAAGCGGTTCGAGGGTTTTTGCCCGAGAACGCCGAGAAACGCGCCAATAAACGTGGCTGCCCCCGCCAGTATGGTCAGAATGAGAGGTACTGACATCGACAACTCCTTATAAATCTTCACCTTCAGGCAGATCGTCAAAATAACTGATGATCATCATCATTGTTATCCGGGTTCTTACTCCGCCGAACAAGCGTATTGTGAGGATATCAAAATGACACCTTTAGTTAAGGATATCATCATGTCTTCAACACGTATGCCAGCATTGTTTTTAGGTCACGGTAGTCCGATGAACGTGCTGGAAGATAATTTGTATACCCGCAGCTGGCAGAAGTTGGGGATGACATTGCCACGCCCGCAAGCGATTGTGGTGGTTTCGGCTCATTGGTTTACCCGTGGAACAGGAGTGACCGCGATGGAGACGCCGCCCACGATTCATGACTTTGGTGGCTTCCCGCAGGCGCTGTACGATACGCATTATCCTGCTCCGGGTTCACCTGCGCTGGCACAGCATCTGGTTGAGCTGTTAGCGCCGGTCCCTGTGACGCTGGATAAAGAAGCCTGGGGCTTCGACCACGGCTCGTGGGGCGTACTGATTAAGATGTATCCTGACGCCGATATCCCGATGGTGCAGTTGAGTATCGACAGTAGCAAACCTGCCGCCTGGCATTTCGAAATAGGGCGCAAACTCGCGGCGCTGCGTGATGAAGGGATAATGTTGGTCGCCAGTGGCAACGTGGTGCATAACCTGCGTACAGTGAAGTGGCACGGTGATAGTTCACCGTATCCGTGGGCGACGTCGTTTAATGAGTATGTGAAAGCGAATCTGACGTGGCAAGGGCCGGTGGAACAACATCCTCTGGTGAATTATCTCGACCATGAAGGTGGCGCGTTATCGAACCCAACGCCAGAGCACTATCTGCCGTTGTTGTATGTCTTAGGTGCGTGGGATGGGCAGGAGCCAATTACCATTCCGGTCGATGGTATAGAAATGGGCAGTTTAAGTATGCTGTCGGTGCAGATAGGTTAATAAAAGAACCCGAAGCCAGAATGACTGGCTTCGGGTGTTGCTGAGTTAGCCTCTGATGATTTTAAGCGCCCATGCGCCACTCATAATGACCAGCAGCACCAGACACATACCAAAAGCCAGCATACAAGCCTGAGCCATATTCATAAAATGCCATGGTGGTAGCAGATACCAGCCTTCAGATTGCTGATACATTTCCACAAACCACTGTTGCGTGCTGCTCAGTGTGACGCCATCAGGAACGATTGGTGCGTCATAGCCACAATCCCCGGTAGGCTTGAACCAATTTGGTGCCCACTGTGCCAGCGGCAGGTTAAAGGGAAAAGTGGGATCGGTAGAGCAACCCTGTACGCCAAACAGTGAATCGGGATCCGGATTATGTACTGCATGGTGGATATCGTTCAGTTTGAGCGAAAACTTCAGTCCCATAATGCTGCCGTAAAATGCCATCACGCAGCCAATCAGCTTGAGGATGATGTTCTTAGGGTTGATTGCTGCAACCAATCCTCCAATCACCATCACAAACATGGCGTAGCGAATGTATACACATTGCTCACAGGGTGCCATGTAGAGATAGATCTGGAAGAAAGAGTGCGCCAGGATAATTAACGTGCCCATCGCAACGGCCATTAACAACCACAACAAGCGTTGCTCCTGCCATCTGACCAGTGTGTCAACTGGTGATGTGCGAAGATCTTTCCACATTCCCTTAATACCCATAGCCTGTTTCCCTGTTATTTGCTTGCTAACTCACGGATAAGGTCTGCCATCGCGTCGATGGATTTGATGCTCTTGGTGTAGATCAAGTACTTACCATTAACGACATAGGCTGGAACCCCCTGGATTTTGGCGACTGCATAAGAAGCTTTCCATTTTTCCAGTGTTTCTTGAACTGCTGGTTCTTTCAGTGCAGCTTCAAAATCCGCCTGACTCATACCTGCGGCATCCAGACCGGTTTTGATAAAAGCAGCCGGATCTTTACCGTCAGACCAGCGTTCTTTTTTGTCGTGATAAGCCGCGTAGTAGGCAAACTTGGCTTTCTTAAACTGAGAGTTAGCATCAAATAAGGAAATGCCTGCTGCTTTATCTTTATTGATCAAGACCGCAAAGACTTCGCTTGCTTGTTTGCCGTATTCACCTTTGGTTTCCAGATGGAACGGCGTGAAAGCAACGATATCTTTCACTTTTTCCGATACCGGACCGGTAACCGCTTTGTCGTACTTGTAACAGAACGGGCAGGCGTAGCTAAATACCTTAATCAGCGTTTTGTCGGCATTCGGAATAGGTTTTTCCAGAACCATGTAATCCGTGCCTTCGGTAAATGCAGAAGCGGTAAATGAAACAGCCAAAGCTGCGGTAAGCAGTATGGTTTTAAATAGTGATGAGATCCCTAATTTCGACATTTTTATTCCCTTCTTAATTATTTGAACATCTGTTGTGGACGGACTAACAGTACACGATAGTGAGTCTGATTGGGTTTATCTGACAGCACGTCGATTTCCACTTTCACTTCTTTGGTTTTGTAATCGATTTCGTTCAACTTACCGATGGTTGGCTGCCCGACATCGAACAAATGAATAGAACCACCGAAGCCAAACATGGTGTTACGGTCGGCTTGATATTCAATGATGGAGGTAATCGGGCTATAGAAATCGTAGCCACGTTCTTTACCGTATTCCCACACTTGCTGAACGGTGCCTTTCTTCTCATCAATCTTATATTCCACAAAGCGGGAGTATTTCATGGTTGGTAAGGCAGGTTGTTCCAGATGACGCCCATCGCCATTATCAAAAATGGTGAGCGTTCCTTTGCTGGAAATCCAGGCGGTATGCTGGGTGTAGGTAAAGTCGAAGTCTGAGTTTTCGCACAGGCCATTTTCGTTACAGGTAATTGGCTTACCGTTAGCATCAACCGGTTTCAGCAGCTTGCTGGCCAGCGGTTTTTCCCAACCTTTAGAGGGCGCAAGGATCCATTTCACTTGCTTATCACGACCAATCTTCACAACACCCTGGTGGCGAGAGGAGAGGATGATAGAGTCATCTTTTGCGTCATAGGCGATAGAGTTCACGTGCGCCCAGTTGCGGCCTGGCCCTACACCCAGCGCGTCGCCGAACGGTGTATCTGGTTCCAGTTTTGCCTGTTGTCCTGCATGGGCAAGGTCAACGTTAACGCAAACTGCACCTGCATCCAGCGCGCCGAGCAGTGCATCGCGTTTCGGATCGAGGATCTTGGTCAGATCCCATACATCGACAACGCGACCAGATTTATCGACTTCGAGGATATGGTCACGAATGGTGGTGACGTGTACGCCGTCATCGCGACGATAGTTACTCTTACCTACGCGCAACAGTACCGTGCCATTTGGCGTCTCAATGGACTCATGAGTGGCGTCAGCAAATCCGCGCGGTAGTTTGTGATCTTCGAGCACCTGCCCCATCATGTCGAACTCGTACCAGTGCTGACCTTGTACAGCGGTAAAGGTGCCGCGTGGCGTTTCACGGATACCCATCAGATAACCACGTTTGTTAATGTTGCGGTCACGACCATCGTAGAAGGTGTTTTGATCCAACCACCAGCGGTATTCGCCTTCCGTATCGACGATAAAGGTGAATGGCGCGATATCAAAAGGGAGTGCGCCAGTTGCCGGACCCGCATCAAGGATACCGGCATTTTTATCTTTCTCACCATGCCAGTGGAGATCGGAACCTTGGGCGGTAAAGGTGTGGGTATTAACCAGATAGAGGCGATCTTCAAAACCTGGCGCGACTTTAACGACTTTGGTTTGCTGTAGGTCGGAGATGGAGCGGTTATCCATGTAATTGTTGACGATGGCGGAAGTCTGCACCACGTAATCATCTTTCATGGCCTTACCGTTTTCTTTCCACTCAACGGTCACTTTGTTCGCAAACTTCTGGTAAAGACCAAAAATCGGTACACCATCGTAAGTTTTCAGTGACTCGTTGCCCACTTTATAGCTGATGTCAACGCCTTTTTCGCCCTTCCCGTGGACGGTAACTTTGACGTCAGAAATAACATGGCTGTCTAAATCAACCAGCGCGGTTAAGGGCGCATTACCGTAGGGATCGACGATAATCGCCCCAAGCTGCCCGGCAGGCGGTGCTGGTTTAAAACCCGCAGCCATCACCCCCGATGCTGACAAACCCAGGGTTATCGCCACAGTTCCGGCTACGAGTGTTTTTCTATATTTATCAAACATGGATATATCTCCTTATATAACGCAAATATATAATAATGATGAATATCGACTGTTGAGAGGGTGCTAATAAATTCGTTACGTGAATATAAATATTAATTCAATAAAGAGTGAGAATGTTTTTGTGTTTCTTTTAAATATGTTGTTATTCGGTGAAACAAATATTTATGTTTAATGGATAGTAGGGGGGCAATATATCAATCACAATGTTCAATACTGTGTAGTGTGATCCCTGCAACATTGTTTTTTAATTATTAAATTTAAATCTGGTGAGATAAAAGTAAAGTATTTAAATAATATCAAATAGTTATGTTGTGATGTATTCACTTACTTTAATTACAATATCGCTTGCATATGACGATTTAACATTAAATTGAGTATTAATGTTAAATAAAGGTTGGATATGTATGTGTTTATATATTGATGGGAATTATGAATGGTGGATTATAAGAGATTGCCCCGCTTATCGGGGCAATATTAAGCTGTATTACTCAACAAAAATATGTGGATAAAACCGAGACATATCCTGGGTGATCAATGCACGGTCTTCACGAATGCCAATTCCGGCAGGTTGATCGTTCACCAGCCAGCTACCAATCAGCATATAGCTGTCGCCGAATTTCGGTAACGGGTGGAATTGCTGAACAATCATCCCTTCTTCGCCATACGGACCTTCCGCTGCTTCAATGGTTTTGCCGTTCTCAATGATCGACACGTTTGCGCCTTCACGGGAGAAGATCGGTTTAACCACATATTTTTCCATTTGCGGATGATCATCTTCCGCAAAATAAGCGGGCAGCAGGTTCGGGTGATTCGGGAACATCTCCCACAGTAGCGGTAGAAGCGCTTTGTTGGAGATAATGCTCTTCCACGCCGGTTCCAGCCAGCGTACGCCTGCATCCTCCAGCTTGGTGGAGAACATCTCACGCAACATAAATTCCCACGGATACAGCTTGAACAGGTTGGAAATCACCTGATCCTGTAAATCCGTGAACTGACCTTTTTCACCTAACCCGATATCGTCGATGTAGAGGAACTCGGTAGCGATTTCAGCTTCCGTCGCGCAGTCCTGCAAATACTGAATGGTTCCGCGATCTTCCACCGTGTCGCGACAGCAGGTGAGATGCAGCAACTGGAAGCCATACTGTTCACGCAGCTCAACGAAGCGATCGATCAGCTTTTCTTGCAAACTGTTAAACTGGTCGCTGCCCTCCGGCAAGTTACCGGCGTTAAGCTGATCTTCCAGCCAGATCCACTGAAAGAACGCCGCCTCGTATAGTGACGTTGGCGTATCGGCGTTATTTTCCAGCAGCTTAGGTTCACCAGTGCCATCCCATGCCAGATCAAGGCGCGAATAAAGCGATGGCTGGTGCGTCAGCCATGACTGGCGCACAAAACTCCAGGTGTGTTTTGGTATGCGGAATTTGGTCATCAGCTCATCGCTGGCGATCACTTTTTCCACCACTTTCAGGCACATCTGGTGCAGTTCGGCGGTGACTTCTTCCAGCTTTTCAACCTGAGAGAGGGTCAACTTGTAGTAAGCATCTTCACACCAGTACGGCTCGCCGTACATGGTGTGAAAATTGAAACCGTATTCGTGGGCTTTTTCGCGCCAGTCCGGGCGCTCGGTAATACTGACTCTTTCCATCGGTATCAGCCACCCATTGAACGAGAAGAGGTGCCGGTTGCGCTACGCTGCATAGTGCTTTGTTTGGCAACAGATTCACCAAAACCGCCACGGGTAACAGTAGTAGTGGTCGCCGGTTTTGGTGCCATTGCCGTCTTCGGTACGGTCATGGTGCGGCCTGGCTGGGCTGCGCCATAGTTTTTACCGGTCGCGTCGGTATATTTACCGTAAGCCGGGCTGGCCGGGTTTTTCGAGGAGAACAGCGGCTGCTGTGCAAATCCCGCGCCGCCGCCCATCAGACGTCCCATCATGTAACCGGCCATCAGCGGCATCCAGAAACTCCCGCTGGATTGCTGGGCCTGCGCCTGGTTTTCTGGTGCCATGCCAGCCTGGGCTGGTGCCTGCTGGCACTGACCTTCACCAAATTCAGCAACACAGTCTTCACGGGTGGCGTATTTCGGCGCAGTACGTTCGGCTTCTTTCAGCGCATTGTTGTACGCGGTGGTACATTCGGCGCTTTTGCCTGGGTTTGCAGCTGAACAGTCGTCAGCATTTTGATAGAGAGACACTGTTTCATCACTCTTTTCACAGCCAGTCAGCATAAAAACAGTGGCAACCGCGAGAGCGACTGGTGTCAGATGGCGTGCGCTCCAGTTTTTGCGGAACGATGCGTGGCGTATGGATTTTGTCCGTTTCATTTTTGTCTTCCGGGACCAGTGGTAAATACCCATCAGAATAGAGGATGGCTGGTCGAAATTGAAGCGAGAAGGGGGAAGAATGCGGCAGATAACCCGTATCTTTACGTTGCCTTACGTTCAGACGGGGCCGAAGCCCCGTCGTCGTCGTCAGTTACGGAAAGGGTTATGACCGTTACTGGTGGTAGTGCGTGCGGATGTTTGCTGAACGACGGGTGCCGGGCTATCAGGCGCATAACCATCAGCAATAGCATTCTGTTCCGGCGTTTGCGGGGCAACGTTTTCCGGATTAGTGGAAACCGGTTTGCTCAGCGCATTGTTCAGTGCCAGCAGATCCTGCTCGTTCAACGTACCCAAGGCTGACTTAATATTCAGCTGATTAATCAGGTAGTTATAACGCGCATTCGCCAGCTCTTGCTTGGCGTTGTACAGCGTGGTGGTCGCATCCAACACATCAACAATGGTACGCGTACCGACCGAGTAGCCCGCTTCCATCGCGTCTAATGAGCTTTGAGCGGAAACTACGGCTTGTTTGTAGGCGTTAATGCTACTGATAGAAGCATTAATGTTGTTGAAGGAGGAACGTACGGTTTGTACGACGCTACGATGCGCGCTTTCCAGTTGCTCGCTGGCACCAACAAAGTTGTACTGGGCCTGTTTCACCTGCGAGTTAACCATTCCGCCCTGATAAATCGGCAGCGAGAAGCTCAGGCCAACTTTGTTCTGGCCCATATTGCTATCGTCATACTGGGTACCAGCGGCACCACGGGTTTTCGAACCGCTATAAGAGGTGTCAGAAATCCCGGTAGAAGCCGTTAAATCCAGAGTCGGTAAGTGACCATCCTGCGCCTGGCGAATTTGCTCGCGCGCCAGGTCCTGGCTCAAGCGCGCCTGTAACAACGACAGGTTGCGTTTTTCGGCTTCTTTCAGCAGCGTGTTAACCGGCTGTGGTTTGTCGGTTTTAAAGTTTTCGACATTCAGCGCCGCCAGTTCCGGATAGTAGTTACCGGTGATCTGGCGCAGCTGCTCTACCGCGTTATCAAGGTTATTACGTGCGGTCACTTCGTTCGCCAGCACGGTATCGTACTGTGCGCGGGCGTTCTGCACGTCGGTGATCGCTACCAGGCCCACGTTAAAACGTTGGGTGGTTTGATCTAATTGACGGTAGATTGCTTCTTTTTGCGCCTGTGTATAGGAAAGAACGTCAATCGCATTCAACACGTTGAAATAAGCGGTCGCGGTGTTGAGGATCAAGGTTTGTTGATCGGTCTGATACGTGACGTCCTGAATCCCAGCTGCTTTTTCCTGCAGCGTTAACGCACGCCATTTCGACATATCAAAAATGGATTGAGTTAACTGCAGGGACGCACTGGTCGCGTTAGAGTTGATGCCGTTCGCGTCGCGGTAGCCGTTGCTATAGGTGTAATCTGCACCTAAACCTAGCTGTGGCAGTAATGGACTGCGCGCTTCATTAATTTTTTCAAAGGCAGCATCACGATCGGCGGCAGACTTACGCAATTCCGGGTTACTAAGGCGTGCTTGCTGATAAACTTGCATCAGGTTCTCGGCCTGGCTCAACGAACTGAACCCAGAGAGGCTCAGGCCGATAAGAATGGGGAGCAATTTCTTCATTTGCATTCCTTGTGGTGAAGCAGTATTTAGCGCGATCAAACTGTAAAATTATTGCGGATTCTAGCAGAAGCCGCTACCGCAAAAGGTTGGCGTTACGTGCCATAGGGCGTTAATGTGCCTCAATTTAACACATGACTGCTCAAACGGCAGTCAAACGTCGCTGAAATTCACATTTAATTCACTATTAGTGCCAGGACATTAACAATGCTTAAGCCAGACAACCTGCCCGTTACATTTGGCAAAAACGATGTAGAAATTATTGCACGAGAAACACTTTATCGCGGCTTTTTTTCATTAGATCTTTATAGATTTCGTCATCGTCTATTCAACGGGCAAATGAGTCATGAGGTACGGCGGGAAATTTTTGAGCGCGGTCACGCCGCAGTCTTGCTACCCTTTGACCCAGTGCGTGATGAAGTTGTGCTGATTGAGCAGATTCGAATTGCCGCGTACGACACCAGCGAAACCCCCTGGCTACTGGAGATGGTTGCCGGGATGATTGAAGAGGGTGAAAGTGTGGAAGATGTTGCCCGTCGCGAAGCGATTGAAGAGGCGGGACTGATAGTCAAACGGACCAAACCGGTGTTAAGTTTCCTGGCAAGTCCGGGGGGCACCAGTGAGCGTTCGTCAATTATGGTGGGCGAAGTGGACGCCACGACCGCAAGCGGTATTCACGGTCTGGCTGATGAAAACGAAGATATTCGCGTTCATGTGGTAAGCCGGGAACAGGCATACCAGTGGGTAGAAGAGGGGAAAATCGACAACGCAGCGTCGGTCATCGCTTTGCAATGGCTGCAGCTGCATCATCAAGCGTTAAAAAATGAGTGGGCATAAATGAAGCGTTACACACCTGACTTTCCTGAAATGATGCGCCTGTGCGAGATGAACTTTTCACAATTGCGCCGTTTGTTACCGCGCAATGACGCACCCGGCGAAACTGTAAGCTATCAGGTGGCAAACGCACAATATCGGCTGACGATTGTGGAATCGACCCGATACACTACCCTGGTGACAATAGAACAGACTGCGCCCGCGATCAGTTACTGGAGCCTTCCGTCAATGACGGTGCGTCTGTATCATGACGCGATGGTGGCTGAAGTGTGTTCAAGCCAGCAGATTTTTCGCTTCAAAGCGCGGTATGATTATCCTAATAAAAAGTTGCATCAACGCGACGAAAAGCATCAAATTAATCAGTTTTTAGCGGACTGGTTGCGATACTGTTTAGCACATGGAGCGATGGCGATTCCGGTTTATTAGCGTCGTGAAACCTAAGGACACCATTTGGAAAGCCTGTTAACCCTTCCTCTGGCTGGTGAGGCCAGAGTCAGGATTTTACAAATTACCGACACTCACCTGTTTGCACAAAAGCACGAAGCCCTGTTAGGGGTAAACACCTGGGAAAGCTACCAGGCGGTGCTGGAGGCGATTCGGCCACACCAGCACGAATTCGACCTGATTGTCGCGACAGGTGATTTAGCGCAGGATCAATCCTCTGCGGCCTATCAGCATTTCGCTGAAGGCATCGCAAGTTTTCGTGCGCCCTGCGTCTGGCTGCCGGGCAACCACGATTTCCAGCCCGCGATGTACAGTGCGTTACAGGATGCGGGTATCTCCCCGGCGAAGCGCGTGTTTATTGGTGAGCAATGGCAAATCCTGTTGCTGGATAGCCAGGTGTTTGGCGTGCCGCACGGTGAGCTGAGCGAGTTTCAGCTTGAGTGGCTGGAACGTAAACTGGCCGATGCGCCAGAACGCCATACGTTGCTGCTGCTGCATCATCATCCGCTACCTGCGGGTTGTAGTTGGCTTGATCAACACAGCCTGCGTAACGCGGGCGAACTGGATACCGTGCTGGCGAAGTTTCCGCACGTCAAATACTTGCTGTGCGGTCATATTCATCAGGAGCTGGATCTCGACTGGAACGGTCGCCGCCTGCTGGCAACGCCGTCGACCTGTGTGCAGTTTAAGCCGCACTGTTCCAACTTTACGCTGGATACCATCGCGCCCGGCTGGCGTACTCTTGAGTTACATGCTGATGGCACGCTGACCACCGAGGTGCATCGCCTGGCGGACACACGTTTCCAACCTGATACCGCTTCAGAAGGCTACTGATGTCTACGCTTCTTTATTTACACGGTTTCAACAGCTCGCCGCGCTCTGCAAAAGCGAGCTTGTTAAAAAACTGGCTGGCGGAACATCACCCTGACGTTGAGATGATCATTCCGCAGCTGCCGCCGTATCCTTCCGACGCGGCAGAACTGCTGGAATCCATTGTCCTGGAACATGGCGGCGATTCGCTGGGTATTGTCGGTTCGTCACTGGGGGGATATTACGCCACCTGGTTGTCGCAATGTTTTATGCTGCCCGCAGTGGTGGTCAACCCGGCGGTGCGCCCGTTTGAACTGCTGACGGACTATCTCGGTCAGAACGAGAACCCCTACACCGGGCAGCAATATGTGCTAGAGTCACGCCATATTTACGATCTCAAAGTCATGCAGATTGACCCGCTGGAAGCGCCGGATTTGATCTGGCTGCTGCAACAGACGGGAGATGAAGTGCTGGATTACCGCCAGGCGGTGGCGTACTACGCTTCCTGCCGCCAGACTGTCATAGAAGGCGGCAACCACGCATTCACGGGCTTCGAAGATTATTTCAACCCGATCGTCGATTTTCTTGGTCTGCACCATCTCTGACGATCAACTCGAATTGCTAACTTAAACCATGACGCAAACTTATAACGCTGATGCCATTGAGGTACTCACCGGGCTTGAGCCGGTTCGCCGCCGTCCGGGGATGTATACCGATACCACTCGCCCTAACCATTTGGGGCAAGAAGTTATTGATAACAGTGTCGATGAAGCACTGGCGGGCCACGCAAAACGCGTGGATGTAATCTTACATGCCGACCAGTCGTTAGAAGTGATTGACGATGGGCGCGGGATGCCGGTAGATATTCACCCGGAAGAGGGGGTACCGGCGGTTGAACTGATTCTTTGCCGTCTGCACGCGGGCGGTAAATTCTCTAACAAAAATTACCAGTTCTCTGGCGGCCTGCATGGCGTGGGGATTTCGGTAGTTAACGCCCTGTCGAAGCGCGTAGAAGTTAACGTACGCCGCGATGGTCAGATCTATAACATCGCCTTTGAAAATGGCGAAAAGGTGCAAGATTTACAGGTTGTCGGCACTTGCGGTAAACGCAATACCGGTACCAGCGTGCACTTCTGGCCGGATGAAACCTTCTTTGACAGCCCGCGTTTTTCTGTTTCACGCCTGACGCATGTGCTGAAAGCCAAAGCGGTACTGTGCCCGGGCGTTGAGATCACTTTTAAAGATGAGATCAACAACACCGAACAGCGCTGGTGCTATCAGGACGGTCTGAATGATTACCTGGCGGAAGCGGTAAACGGTTTACCGACGCTGCCAGAAAAACCGTTTATCGGTAATTTCGCTGGCGATACTGAAGCGGTGGACTGGGCGCTACTGTGGCTGCCGGAAGGCGGTGAACTGCTGACCGAAAGCTACGTCAACCTGATCCCAACGATGCAGGGCGGTACCCATGTTAATGGCCTGCGTCAGGGCCTGCTGGACGCGATGCGTGAGTTCTGTGAATACCGCAACATTCTGCCGCGTGGTGTAAAGCTGTCGGCGGAAGATATCTGGGATCGCTGCGCCTATGTGCTGTCAGTAAAAATGCAGGATCCGCAGTTTGCCGGGCAGACCAAAGAACGTCTCTCTTCGCGTCAGTGTGCGGCATTCGTTTCGGGCGTGGTGAAAGATGCCTTCATCCTGTGGCTGAACCAAAACGTTCAGGCGGCGGAGCTGTTGGCAGAGATGGCGATTTCCAGCGCCCAGCGTCGTATGCGTGCGGCTAAAAAAGTGGTGCGTAAAAAGCTAACCAGCGGCCCGGCGCTGCCTGGTAAATTGGCTGACTGTACCGCGCAGGATCTTAACCGTACCGAACTATTCCTTGTGGAAGGTGACTCCGCAGGCGGATCTGCCAAGCAGGCGCGCGATCGCGAATATCAGGCGATCATGCCACTGAAAGGTAAGATCCTTAACACCTGGGAAGTCTCTTCCGACGAAGTGCTGGCTTCGCAGGAAGTGCACGATATTTCGGTAGCTATCGGTATCGATCCTGACAGCGAAGATTTGAGCCAGCTTCGTTACGGCAAGATCTGTATCCTGGCGGATGCTGACTCCGATGGTCTGCACATTGCCACGCTGCTCTGCGCTTTGTTTGTAAAACACTTCCGCGCATTGGTGAAACACGGTCACGTTTACGTTGCACTGCCACCGCTCTACCGTATTGACCTCGGGAAAGAGGTTTATTACGCGCTGACGGAAGAAGAGAAAGAGGGCGTACTTGAGCAATTAAAACGCAAGAAAGGCAAGCCAAACGTCCAGCGTTTTAAAGGTCTCGGGGAAATGAACCCGATGCAATTGCGCGAAACCACGCTTGATCCGAACACTCGCCGTCTGGTGCAGTTGACTATCGATGATGAAGACGATCAGCGTACTGACGCGATGATGGATATGCTGCTGGCGAAGAAACGCTCGGAAGATCGCCGCAACTGGTTGCAAGAAAAAGGCGACATGGCAGAGATTGAGGTCTGATAATCCTCCCGCCAGAAGAATAAAACATAGCCCGGTATACAAGTGTATACCGGGCTTTTTTGATCAAAATTCCATTTTCACCGTGAATTGCACTTCACGCGGATCGCCAATCTGATTCCCCAGATTATTTGTGGCGATGGAAGAGGTGTAATACGTTTTATCAAACAGGTTTTTGACGTTTAATTGCAGTGTGACCGGATACTGCAATTTCATTTTGTATGCGGCGAAGGCATCGGCAACAAAATAGCCTGGCAGATAATAGTCAGCCCCATTGGTTGCCGAACGACGGCTTACACCATGTCCACCACCGCCAAATGTCAGCGTATTATTGCCTGGCATGTTATGAATATCATAGGTCAGGAATAGCGAACCGGTATGACGAGGAACATTCGGCAATGGTTTCCCTGCATAATCAGGATCCTCCAGAACCTTAGCATCGGTATAGCCGTAGCTGGCAATGATATTAATGTTTTCAGTTAATGCTCCCGCAAGGTCGACTTCTACCCCTCTTGAACGAACACGGCCTGCCGTTTTGGCGATGGTTTCATCACCAATACTTTCGGTATACAACACATTACGTTTATGGATATCAAACAGCGCAATATCTGCGGTGATACCATCGAATAGCTCGAATTTTGCCCCGACTTCGTAAGCATTAGATGATTCCGGTGGAAGATCGCCAATGTAGCTGGCAATTGACGACTGCGGCATAAATGTTTGCGAATAATTGGCAAATAAGGATACCGATGGCGTCAGTTTGTAGACCAACCCCAGTTTGGGAGTCCATTGTTCATCGCGGCTGTCAGTATTGACATTAAAAGGACGGCCTTTACCCGCATACTGCGTGTAATACTGATAGCGGATCCCGGCGACGGCAATCCAGTTATCGGTCAGATAGAGTGCGTCCTGTGCATACGCTGAGTAGCTCTCCTGTTTGATCGTCTGATCACTGTCCGACGCCGAAACCGTTGTACATTTGCTGGTATTACCATAAACAGGGTTGTAAATATTGAAATCTTTAGCTTTTTTACAGCGAATCATATCTGTACGCAGAAGATCATAATATTCATATGACACCCCACCCAGAATCTCATTATAGAATCCGGCAATATCAACATTCCCTTGCAGATCCGCACGAGTAGCATGCATACGCTGGGTAGAGCCCTGAGTTGCATCAACACGCCGTGTCAGTGTTCCTGTCGTTGCATCATATGCGGTAACACGCGCCTGATTATCGCTGTATTTATCCTGGCTGTAGCTGTAATCAAAGCGTGCTGTCCACTGGCTATTGAGATGATATTCTGCGTTGAGTTGCGCCAGATCGGACTGACCATCTGTAATATTAAACGGTTCGTCAAAACGTATTTTTCGATCAACGTTTACGGGCTGTTTCGTCGTAAGGTCGAAAATCGTTCCACGATCGAACGGAGTTTTATAGTCCCGATGGGAATAGAGCATGGTTACTGTTGCATTATCACCAAACCATGTGAGTGACGGGGCAATAAATGTACTGCGCTCTTTACCGAAGTTTCGCCAGTAATCTTCATCCTGCACTTCCCCGGTAAGGCGATACGCCAGCTGAGTGCCTTCAATGGGACCTGTGATATCAAGTTGCCCAGTGCCGCCACCAAAACTGGAGGAGGTGGCTGAAACCGAACCATGGAATGTTTTTTCCGGGCGCTTGGTCACGACGTTAATCAGTCCGCCAGGATCGAGAATGCCATACAGCGTGGAGGCCGGGCCTTTTAGCACTTCCACACGTTCTGTGGCGGCGTTGAAACTGCGAGGAAGTACGGTTCGCAGACCGTTGGTCATGATGGAGCCATCCCGGTTTGCGCCAAACCCACGGCGTACAAAAGCATCCTGAGTCCCGCCTAATGTATTGGTCTGTACCACGTTACTGACGTTATAAAGCGCCTCATCCAGCGTCGTCGCATTCTGGTTTTCCAGAACCTGATCGCTAACCGTATTGACCACCTGCGGGATATCCAGCATCGGCATATCGGTTAATGTCGCCGTAGAGGTGCTCAGAGGTTGATAACCATCGGTTGCCTCAGTTGCGGTATTTGCATCTGCTGTAACAGTGATTGTTTCGCCATCTTTGGTCGTTACAGAGTCTGTTGCATGAATCATCGGTGCCGCAAAAAGCAGTGAAAAGAGCGCCCGACCTTTGAGTCCTGAGAATGAAGGTGTGAACATAGCCATTTAGTCTGTTATCCCAAAAACTCGCGGATTGTCGCGAGTGAAAATTGTTTCTTATTGCTCACTAAGCACTATCCGTTTGTTATTTCGCCATCGGATATGTAATTGAGAATCATTCAATCATGCGGTAATGTAGTAGTAAATGAGAAATAACAAAAAATTGCTACATGTGTTTTTATGAAAAGTTTATACAATTTGATTGCTTTTAATTTATTGATATTTAATGTTTTTATTTTTATGTATAAAAATAGTTTACCTGTTATTTACCTTGTTTTTGTGTGGCTTTTAACTGCTTGACTACTACATTTTGTGGCGTCAAACTCTCAAAGGAGAATGAGTTTTATTTTTGTTTGTCTTTGATTAAGTTGGCGTACACGTGGCACATAACGCAAAAGGGCAGGGGCTGATCCTCGACAATGTTTCTGCCGGGTATCACAAGAAGATCATTGTTGATGGTGTTTCTTTCTCCGTTCCCACAGAAAAAATGACCGTTCTGGTTGGGGCAAACGGCTGTGGAAAGTCGACGTTGCTCAGCACCATTGCACGTATCTTGCAACCCATGGGCGGTTCGATATTGCTTGATGGCAAAGCGATTCACGAGCAACCAACGAAAGCGTTATCCCGTAGACTTGGGATCTTGCCGCAGTCGCCATTATTGCCGGAGGGCTTAACCGTTTATGAACTGGTGTCGCGTGGGCGTTTTCCCTGGCAAAATTTCATACGTCAATGGAGCGACGCCGATGAGCAGGCGGTAGAAGAGGCCCTGAAATTAACGGGTACGCAGGAGTTTGCACATTTACCTGTTGAAAAACTTTCTGGTGGGCAGCGCCAGCGTTGCTGGATTGCGATGGTGTTGGCGCAAAAGACGCCTTATATCCTGCTGGATGAACCCACAACCTGGCTTGATTTACGTTATCAGGTTGAAATTCTTGAGTTATTACATGATTTAACGCGTCATCACGGGCGTACAGTCGTCGTGGTGTTGCATGATCTGAATTTTGCCGTCAATTATGGCGATACGTTGATATTTTTACGCCAGGGGAAAGTGGTGCGTGTGTTGAATGAGGGGGAGCATTGCACGCCTGAGCTGGTAAAAGCTGTTTTTGACGTAGATGTTCACGCATCAATAAATCCTCTGACGGGAAAGCCGTTCTTCATGCCGTTTCGTGGTGTAGAAAAAGTATGATGCGCACAGGGCTGGTTACTGTAATTTTCCTCACCTTACTGCTGGTGGGATGCGTGGTATATCCAGGGATTGGTGCCCGATTTATTGCACCACAAACGGTGTTGCAGGCATTTCTTCATTTTGATCCGCAAAACTTCGATCACAACGTAATTGTAAGACTCCGTTTGCCGCGTTTAGCGGCAGCATTGCTTACCGGTGCTTCTCTTGGTGTTGCTGGTGCTTTGTTGCAGGCTGTCATTCGTAACCCATTGGGGGAGCCACATATTTTAGGCTTAAATGCCGGAGCCGCTCTTGCTGTCGTTGCCGCCAGTGCGCTTGGACTGGCCTTTCCGGTTGGACGCCCACTGCTGGCATCTACGGGGGGCGCGTTATTGTTCCTGTTGATATTGCTACTTTCCTCCGCAGGGCGTTCAGGGGTAACGCCAATGAAAGTTACTTTATGCGGCGTGGCGCTATCGGCGTTCGTGTCCTCAATAACGGCTGCAATCCTGATTCTTGACGAACAAACACTGCTGGCGATGCGGACATGGCTAGCAGGTGATTTAGCGGGGCAGGATTGGGCGACGCTGGGTACGTCCGCCTGGTTTTCTCTGGGGGGATTTGTGTTAGCCCTTTACCTTGCACCCTCCCTTAACATGTTGGCACTGGGCGATCGCATGGCGCAGGGGCTGGGCGTCTCTGTACTCCGCACGCGAACATTCACCCTGCTTGCGATCGCGTTGCTCTGTGGCGCAGCCGTATCGATTGCTGGCCCCATTGGTTTTGTCGGCCTGCTAGTACCGCAGATTGTCCGGCGTCTGGTATCAGCGGATCTGCGCGTTCTGCTCCCTCTTTCAGCTTGTGTCGGCGCGCTTTTGTTATTACTGGCAGATATTATTGCCCGGACGCTTTTCACGCCCCATGAGTTAGCGACCGGTGTCATGACGGCGTTAGTTGGTGCGCCCGTTTTTGTCATTATGGCGACGAGGATGTTCAAATGAGTCGGATAATGAACGTCGGGCTACGCCCACTACGTGTTGGTAAGTTTTCGACACTGGTGCGCCCTAAAAATCTGCTGTTGCTTGGTGGGCTGTTCCTGCTTGCGGTTGGAATACTGATATTCGGTCTGATGCATGGCTCTTTCTCCGTCCCGGCATCGGAAGTAGGACGAGCATTGTTCTCTCCAGAAAACGTAAGCACAGACGCACGTTATATTGTGCAGGATATTCGCTTGCCGAGAGTCATCATGGCATTGCTATGCGGGGCCATGTTAGGTATGGCAGGGGCCGCAATGCAATCCATTGCACGTAACGGCCTTGCCGATCCTGGGTTAATCGGCGTCAAAGAAGGATGTAGCGTGGCTGTGCTGTGGCTGATTTTCCAGTTTCCAATGCTGGGAATGTTCTGGCGTCCAGTGGCTGGTCTTGCTGGTGGCCTGTTGGTGGCTTTAATCGTGATTTTTTGTGCGCGCGATATTTCCCGCCCGCGATTTGTTCTGATTGGTATTGGTGTTTCCTGGTTTTTCGCCGCCGGTATCGGTGTATTTATGACCACTGCAGATGTTCGAGATGTACAAACTGCATTGATGTGGTTATCGGGAAGCCTGCATGCAGCTAACTGGATGTTAGTCGGTATTTCAGCCTGTTGGATGTTGCCAGCCGCTCTTTTATTGCTGTTCACCGCCAGGACTGCGGATATCGCTCTGCTTGGTCATCAGGTTGCAACCGGGTTAGGGGTGAATAGTTCTCGTCTGGCGTTGTTACGTGTCGCCGCACCCATAATCCTGACAGCCGTCTGCGTTTCGTGTGTTGGTAATATCGGTTTTGTCGGATTGATAGCACCCCATATATCACGTTTTATTCTACGTGGCGGGCAGACGACATTACTGCTGGGGAGCGCGGTATCGGGGGCGTTGTTAGTTATTCTGGCGGATAGCATTGGTCGTTTGGCTTTTTTGCCTTTGCAACTGCCTGCCGGAATCATTATCTCACTGATTGGTGGACCATTTTTTTTGCTACTGCTCTGGCAGCGCAGGAACAGTTTTTAACGGGAGTTATATGCGTTTATTTTTTTCTCTGCTGATACTGTTGTCATTTTTTTCCCGTGCAACAGAACCTGTTCAGGTATTTACTGATGATTTAGGGCGCAAAGTCACTGTTCCTGCTCATCCAAAGAGAATTGTCTCTTTACACGATCTTGATATCACTATTCCTCTAATTGAGCTCGGTGTACCTCCTGTCGCCAGCCACGGGCGAACTCGGCCTGACGGTAGCCATTTCATTCGATCTGGCGCGTTATTGACAGGTGTCGACTTTGATAATTCATCGATCGCCTTTATTGGTACCGCTGATATTGATATTGAAGCGATTGTGGCGGCAAAGCCTGACCTGATCATCACAGAACCGACCCGTAATACGCCCATTGAACAACTTGAAAAAATTGCGCCCACGGTGAGCATTGATCATCTCAAAGGGGGCGCGCCAGAAATCTATCGCAAGCTGGCAGAACTTACAGGAACGCAGTCGCAGCTGGCGATACTTGAACGCCGCTATCAGGCACAAATCAATGCGCTGAAGGCGACGCTGGACAGCCAAAAAATAACGGTATCGGTGATTCAGGCAAACCAGGGAAAAATTAATGTGATGCATAGCTATCATTCGCTGGGGCGGGTATTACGCGATGCTGGTTTTCGTTTTCCGCCGCTGATTGAGAGCATTCCTGAAGGTGGGCGAATGGATGTGAGCGCGGAGCGTTTACCTGAACTGGATGCCGATTTTGTTTTTGCAACCTGGCGCGGTGACACCGGTGGTAAACCTCAGGATGAGCTGGCAGCAATGGAAAAAGTCATGCCGGGATGGTGTCAGTTTCTGACTGCCTGTCGTTCCGGGCGTTATGTGCTGATTTCTCGTGAAGAGGCAATTTCTAACTCCTTTGCATCTCTGGGGCTGATGGCTGCGCAGATACAATCACAAATTGCAGGGCGACCTCTACCGGAGGCTAAATGATCCAGAAAGATAAAGCGCGGGTTGATATTTTTGGTGAGCGTTTTCGCACTCGCGCGAGTCAGTTAACGCCTGGGTTAAGAGTTGTCGCCAGCTACATAAATGAGCATCGTGAAGTGGTACTCGAGCAAACGGCGATGGAAATTGCGGCCACGTTGAACACTTCCGATGCCACAGTTATCAGGGCTATACAGGCCCTGGGGTTTGCCGGGCTGCGTGATCTGAAACGCACTCTGGAACAGTGGCTTGGTCCAGCCCTTAGTTCCAGTGAAAAGATGTCTACGACGGTGAGTAACTTGACGAGCGATGTTAACACCGCAATCGACTTTGTTCTTGAAGGGCATTTGTATACCTGTAATGTCCTGTCAGAGCCTGAAAACCGCCACGCGCTTGCGCAAGCTGTAGCGTTGTTGGTGCAGGCACGGCAAGTCGCAATTTTTGGCATTGGCGCTTCGGGTATTCTGGCGGACTATACCGCACGACTATTCAACCGCATAGGTTTGCCTGCCACGGCACTAAACCGTACGGGTATTGGCCTTGCCGAGCAACTGATCGCGCTTCAACGTGGCGATGTTCTGATCATGATGGCGCAAAAATCAGCGCACCGGGAAGGGCTGACAACGCTTCGTGAGGCGAGGCGGCTGGGGATCCCTGTTATTTTGCTGACAAACGCGCTGGATTCACGTTTTAGCAAAGACGCCAGTATCGTGATTCATGTTCCGCGCGGGGATGAAAAAGGGAAAACGCCGCTACATGGTACGGTATTGTTGTGTCTGGAAATGATTGTCTGGTCGGTAGCTTCCGCAGTGCCGCAGCGTGCGGTTAAAACCATTAAGCGAATTAACGATTTCCATCGAGGACTGAAAACGGGAAGAAAGAATGGCTAATCTGGGCTGAGACCGGTAGCAGCACCGGCCTCTTTTTAGAAATGTCAAAGCCCCGGCTGCAGGATACGAATATTCATCTCCAGCACGTCACCTTTTACGGCTTCGCTATATGCTTTCATGTGCGGGGTTTGCAGATGCGCTTCAAGATGCGCGATGCTTTCCCACTGCTCAATCATCACGATAGAATCCGGTGCCATAGACTGGAAACTCACGCCAGCAGCGCAATCCACCATTGGCGCATAGCCGTGGCAACCTTCTTCTTTCAGTACGGTTGGAACGATTTTAGCAAACTGATCCAACACTGCCTGACGGTGATGTTGACCAGGACGAGTACGGATTTCTGCGATTACTGTAATCATGGTTAACTCCTTCTAAAGCCAGAGCTCTAGTTAACCAAAAATTTCCACAAGATGCTTGCGATATTCTTCAGTATAGCGGGGAACATCAGGCATTTTTATCACGTCATTAGCGATAAATGTCGGCAGCGGTTCCATGCCAAGGAACTGGTTTGCTTTATGGAACGGCAGGTACACACCGTCAACACCAACGCCGTGGAAGAACTGATCTTTTTCGGTGAAGGCTTCCATTGGTGCGTTCCAGGTCAGTGAAAGCATATATTTTTTGCCCTGTACCAGGCCGCCGGAACCGTATTTTTTTGATGGATCTTTGCGGGTACGACCATCGCTGGCATACAGAGTCCCGTGACCTTCGGTGAATACATCATCAATATATTTTTTCACTGTCCACGGCGCGCCCATCCACCAGCCTGGCATCTGCCAGATCACCACATCAGCCCAGAGAAAGTTTTGTACTTCCGCTTTGACATCGTAGTCGCTGTCGGCGCGAACAATGCGGACATCATGTCCGAGGTCGCGCAGTGTGCCATCCGCGACTTCGGTCAGGGTGTCGTTCAGTTGACCATTGGAGTGGGCGAATTTTTTCGCGCCGTTGATAATCAGGATGTTGCTCATTTTTTAACCTCAAGGTGAGACGTTTGCCGACTATAGTACGTCACAGAGCGGTACGGTGAAATTAGCAAAATGTGCAAAGTCTTTTGCGAATTTAGCAAAAGTCTTACCCTTACCAGCTTACCTTCGCCTCAAATCCACCTTGTTCCGCATTCCCAAATTCAACATTCATGTCATGCAATTTGGCGATTCGCTGGACAATCGATAGCCCAAGTCCACTGCCGGTAGCGGTTTGTCCGGGTGGGCGATAGAAGCGTTCGCCAATTCGCGCCAGTGCCTCTGGCGTCACACCGGGGCCGTTATCCCTCACGATGAAATTATCGGCATTCAGCGTGACGTCTACCACGCTACCTTGTGGACTGTAACGCACGGCGTTATCCAGCAAATTTCGCACCAACAAACTTAGCAATAGCGGTTGTCCGGTGCGTTTGATGCCGTTGGCTTTGAGTGTCAGTCGCACGTCAATTTTCGCCTGCTGCGCCGTGTGGTAAATATCCATCACCGACGATTGCAGGAGATCTTCAAGCGGGATCTCCGCGACGTCCTGAAGGTTATCCAGTGAGTCCAGCCGCGATAGCGTGAGCAGTTGATCAACCAGACGAGTAGCGCGATCGATCCCGGAATGTAATTGGAGCAGCGCTTTTTTCCGCGCCTGCGGATCATCGTCAGAGAGCTGAGCAACTTCGGTTTGCACTTTCAGCGCCGTTAACGGGCTACGAAGTTCGTGAGCTGCGTCGGAGGTAAAGCGTCGTTCACGAACCATCATCGCATGTGTGCGGGCGAACAGTTGATTTAGCGACTCAACCAGTGGGCGCACTTCGCTGGGTACGCCCGTCGCGTTTAGTGGTTTTTCCGAGTCTGGGTCACGCATACGTAGTGCCAGCGCCAGTTTGTTCAGCGGCGCGAGTTCACGACCCAGTAGTACCATCATGATGATTAACATAATCGGCAGTGCGACCAGCCACGGGATCAATTGTCCGGCAACAATCGCCAGCGCCATGTCTTCACGGTATTCCCATTCCTGACCCACAACGATGCGATATTTGCCATCAGGTGAGGTCATCCAGACAAAACGCCAGGGATCGTCTTCACCGACCAGTTGCCCGTCAGCAAAACCTTCCCGCTGATAGCTATAGGGAATATCTTCTCCGTTATCGCCATCGTTAAGGACCATTCTGCCGTCGTGGGTAAAGATGGCAAAGGTCAGCGCATCGTCATCAACATGACCGTGTTTTAATTTATTTGGCGTCTGTGCCATGCGATCCGCCGCGTTGATTTCGTTGAGATCGAGCGTACTTAACCGTTTGGCAAACAGCATCAGTTGGGTGTCGAACAACTCATCGACGTTATCCGTTGTTTGTTTCCAGGCGACAAAGCTGGAAAGCAGCCAGGTCACCGAGGCCAGAATTAAAAAGATTAGCGTCAGCCTGACTCGCAGACTAAGACGTTGGGTAAATTTCATTTCTCACCTAATGTGTAGCCAATACCATGAACGGTACGAATAAAATCACTGCCGAGTTTGCGTCGCAGATGATGCACATGCACTTCAACGGCATTACTGGTGACCTCTTCGTCCCAGGTATACAGTTTCTCTTCAATCAGTTTGCGCGGCAGTACCCGACCAGCGTTACGCATCAGTAATTCCAGCAGGGCAAATTCTTTTGGTTTCAGCGTTAAGGGGTCGCCAGCCAGCGTGGCGATACGTTTGCCGGGGTCGAGCATGACGTTGCCGTGGCGCAGCTCGTTGCTGGCCTGGCCGTTGGTTCGGCGCATCAGAGCTTCCAGCCTGGCGACGACTTCTATCAACGCAAAAGGTTTACACAGATAATCGTCAGCTCCCAGACGCAGCCCTTCTACACGTTCCGCCAGCGCATCGCGCGCGGTCAGGATCAATACCGGCTCACGCTGACCTTTTTCTCGCCATTCGCGCAAAATATCGCGACCATCCATGCCCGGTAAGGTTAAATCCAGGATCACCGCATCATAAGGTGCGCTATATAGCGCCTCTTTTCCCTGACGACCTTGTGTAAACCAGTCGACGCTAAAACCCATTTTACTAAGGCCCGTTTTGATGCCGTCGCCAATCAGCATGTCATCTTCTATCAGTAAAATTCGCATTTTTTCATCCCTGCGATAACCGTATTTGCTGCCAGTAAACCGTGATGTAACGCGCTCTGTACAGCATTAAATTTTATTTTTTTCCCTTAAGAAGTTGTTAAGGACTATCTTGTTAAATGCTCGGAAACAGACATTAAAGGGAGTCATAAACATGAAAAAATTCGCAGCAGTAATCGCAGTAATGGCCCTGTGCAGTGCACCGGTTATGGCAGCAGAGCAGGGCGGTTTTTCTGGCCCATCGGCAACGCAAAGTCAGGCCGGAGGATTCCAGGGGCCGAATGGCAGCGTAACGACTGTAGAAAGCGCAAAATCCCTGCGTGACGACACCTGGGTAACCCTACGCGGCAATATCGTTGAACGCATCTCTGACGATCTCTACGTGTTCAAAGATGCCAGCGGTACTATCAATGTTGATATCGACCACAAACGCTGGAACGGCGTGACGGTGACGCCGAAAGATACGGTTGAGATTCAGGGGGAAGTCGATAAAGACTGGAACTCTGTTGAAATTGACGTCAAACAGATCCGCAAAGTAAATCCGTAATTGTTACCGCTCCCGGGACGCGTTCCCGGGAATAATTTCGCAGGGAGGCAAAATGACAAACCTGACACTGGATGTAAATATTATCGATTTCCCATCAATCCCTGTGGCGATGTTGCCGCACCGCTGTAGCCCTGAGTTGCTCAACTACAGCGTGGCGAAATTTATCATGTGGCGTAAAGAGACGGGGCTTTCACCTGTTAACCAAAGCCAGACTTTTGGCGTCGCCTGGGACGATCCTGCCACCACCGCACCAGATGCGTTTCGCTTTGATATTTGTGGCAGCGTTAACGAACCTGTTCCCGATAATCGTTATGGCGTGAGTAATGGCGAACTTACCGGTGGGCGTTATGCTGTTGCCCGCCATGTTGGCGAGCTGGACGATATTTCACACACGATATGGGGCATCATTCGCCACTGGCTTCCGGCAAGCGGCGAGAAAATGCGTAAAGCACCGATTCTGTTTCACTACACCAATCTGGCCGAAGGGATAATAGAGCAGCGACTGGAAACGGATGTTTATGTGCCGTTGATGTGATGGGGAATCTTTACCGGAGTGTGAGCTAAATCACTCGCTATCAGTTTGAGCTAACAATGCTACAGGCGTATTGTTGTCGGGCTTATAATTTCTCCGGTAAGGAATACCATGTATACGCGAAATTTATTATGGCTGGTCAGCCTGGTAAGTGCGGCTCCTCTCTACGCTGCTGACGTTCCCGCCAACACACCGCTCGCCCCGCAACAAGTCTTTCGTTACAACAATCATAGCGACCCAGGCACGCTCGACCCGCAAAAGGTAGAGGAGAATACTGCCGCGCAGATTGTGCTGGATCTGTTTGAAGGTCTGGTATGGATGGACGGTGAAGGCCAGGTGCAGCCCGCTCAGGCTGAACGCTGGGAGATACTGGACGGCGGCAAGCGCTATATTTTCCATCTGCGTAGCGGTTTGCAGTGGTCAGACGGTCAGCCTCTGACGGCAGAGGATTTTGTCCTCGGCTGGCAACGTGCGGTTGACCCGAAAACGGCAAGCCCTTTTGCTGGCTATCTGGCACAGGCGCACATTAACAATGCCGCGGCTATTGTTGCGGGTAAAGCAGATGTTACATCGCTGGGTGTCAAAGCGATGGATGATCGTACTCTTGAAGTTACGCTTGAGCAGCCAGTTCCTTGGTTCACGACGATGCTCGCCTGGCCGACGCTGTTCCCGGTTCCTCATCATGTCATCGCTAAACATGGCGATAGCTGGAGTAAGCCAGAGAACATGGTTTACAACGGTGCCTTTGTGCTTGATAAATGGGTAGTTAACGAAAAGATTACTGCACGCAAAAATCCAAAGTACCGCGATGCGCAACATACAGTATTGCAACAGGTTGAGTATCTGGCGCTGGATAATTCGGTCACCGGCTATAACCGCTATCGCGCGGGAGAGGTCGATCTCACCTGGGTTCCGGCGCAGCAAATTCCCGCCATTGAAAAATCACTGCCTGGCGAGCTACGAATTATCCCGCGTCTGAACAGCGAATATTACAACTTTAACCTTGAGAAACCGCCATTTAACGATGTGCGGGTGCGTCGGGCGCTATATCTTACGGTTGATCGACAGCTTATTGCGCAAAAGGTACTGGGGTTGAGAACGCCCGCAACCACGCTGACGCCGCCAGAGGTAAAAGGCTTTAGCGCGACGACGTTCGATGAACTGCAAAAGCCAATGAGTGAGCGCGTCGCGATGGCAAAAGTCTTGCTGAAACAGGCGGGATACGATGCCTCTCATCCGCTACGCTTTGAGCTGTTCTACAACAAGTACGATCTGCATGAAAAGACCGCGATAGCGTTGTCTTCCGAATGGAAAAAATGGCTGGGTGCACAGGTGACGCTGCGCACAATGGAGTGGAAAACCTATCTTGATGCCCGACGAGCCGGTGATTTCATGCTGTCTCGGCAGTCGTGGGATGCGACGTACAATGATGCTTCCAGCTTCCTGAACACGCTCAAAAGCGATAGTGAAGAAAACGTCGGTCACTGGAAAAATGCGCAGTATGACGCCTTACTAAACCAGGCCACGCAGATCACTGATGCGACAAAGCGTAATGCGTTGTATCAGCAGGCAGAAGTGATCATCAACCAGCAGGCACCGCTGATTCCCATCTACTATCAGCCGTTAATCAAACTGCTTAAACCCTACGTTGGCGGTTTTCCGCTGCATAATCCCCAGGATTATGTCTACAGCAAAGAGTTGTATATCAAGGCACATTGATGCCTTTATCGCCGTCGGAGCACGTCCGGCGGCGCTATTCACGCTGATCTCCTGTGACTCGACGCGGCAGATAATGTAGTATCTCCGGCAATATTGCCCCTTTGAAGGCTGGCGAATAAGTTGAGGAATCATAATTAATGAGCGATATGGCAGAGCGCCTTGCGCTACATGAATTTACGGAAAACGCCTACTTAAACTACTCCATGTACGTGATCATGGACCGTGCGTTGCCGTTTATTGGTGATGGTCTGAAACCTGTTCAGCGCCGCATTGTGTATGCGATGTCTGAGCTGGGCCTGAATGCCAGCGCCAAATTTAAAAAATCGGCCCGTACCGTCGGTGACGTACTGGGTAAATACCATCCGCACGGCGATAGTGCCTGTTATGAAGCGATGGTCCTGATGGCGCAGCCGTTCTCTTACCGTTATCCGCTGGTTGATGGTCAGGGGAACTGGGGTGCGCCGGACGATCCGAAATCGTTCGCGGCAATGCGTTACACCGAATCCCGGTTGTCGAAATATTCCGAGCTGCTATTGAGCGAGCTGGGGCAGGGGACGGCTGACTGGGTGCCAAACTTCGACGGCACTTTGCAGGAGCCGAAAATGCTACCTGCCCGTCTGCCAAACATTTTGCTTAACGGCACCACCGGTATTGCCGTCGGCATGGCAACGGACATTCCACCGCATAACCTGCGTGAAGTGGCTCAGGCGGCAATCGCATTAATCGACCAGCCGAAAACCACGCTCGATCAGCTGCTGGATATCGTGCAGGGGCCGGATTATCCGACTGAAGCGGAAATTATCACTTCGCGCGCCGAGATTCGTAAAATCTACGAGAACGGACGTGGTTCAGTGCGTATGCGCGCGGTTTGGAAGAAAGAAGATGGCGCGGTGGTTATCAGCGCATTGCCGCATCAGGTTTCAGGTGCGCGCGTACTGGAGCAAATTGCTGCGCAAATGCGCAACAAAAAGCTGCCGATGGTTGACGATCTGCGCGATGAATCTGACCACGAGAACCCGACCCGTCTGGTGATTGTGCCGCGCTCCAACCGCGTGGATATGGATCAGGTGATGAACCACCTCTTTGCTACCACCGATCTGGAAAAGAGCTATCGCATTAACCTCAATATGATCGGTCTGGATGGTCGTCCGGCGGTGAAAAACCTGCTGGAAATCCTCTCCGAATGGCTGGTGTTCCGCCGCGATACCGTGCGCCGCCGACTGAATTATCGTCTGGAGAAAGTCCTCAAGCGCCTGCATATCCTCGAAGGTTTGCTGGTGGCGTTTCTCAATATCGACGAAGTGATTGAGATCATTCGTAATGAAGATGAACCGAAACCGGCGCTGATGTCGCGGTTTGGCCTTACGGAAACCCAGGCGGAAGCGATCCTCGAACTGAAACTGCGTCATCTTGCCAAACTGGAAGAGATGAAGATTCGCGGTGAGCAGAGTGAGCTGGAAAAAGAGCGCGACCAGTTGCAGGGCATTTTGGCTTCCGAGCGTAAAATGAATAACCTGCTGAAGAAAGAACTGCAGGCAGACGCGCAAGCCTACGGTGACGAACGTCGTTCGCCGTTGCAGGAACGCGAAGAAGCGAAAGCGATGAGCGAGCACGACATGCTGCCGTCTGAACCTGTCACCATTGTGCTGTCGCAGATGGGCTGGGTACGCAGCGCTAAAGGCCATGATATCGACGCGCCGGGCCTGAATTATAAAGCGGGCGATAGCTTCAAAGCGGCGGTGAAAGGTAAGAGCAACCAACCGGTAGTGTTTGTTGATTCCACCGGTCGTAGCTATGCCATCGACCCGATTACGCTGCCGTCGGCGCGTGGTCAGGGCGAGCCGCTCACCGGTAAATTAACGTTGCCGCCTGGAGCGACCGTTGACCATATGCTGATGGAAAGCGACGATCAGAAACTGCTGATGGCTTCCGATGCGGGTTACGGTTTCGTCTGCACCTTTAACGATCTGGTGGCGCGTAACCGTGCAGGTAAGGCTTTGATCACCTTACCGGAAAATGCCCATGTTATGCCGCCGGTGGTGATTGAAGATGCTTCCGATATGCTGCTGGCAATCACTCAGGCAGGCCGTATGTTGATGTTCCCGGTAAGCGATCTGCCGCAGCTGTCGAAGGGCAAAGGCAACAAGATTATCAACATTCCATCGGCAGAAGCCGCGCGTGGCGAGGATGGCCTGGCGCAACTGTACGTTCTGCCGCCGCAAAGCACGCTGACCATTCATGTTGGGAAACGCAAAATTAAACTGCGTCCGGAAGAGCTACAGAAAGTCACTGGCGAACGTGGACGCCGCGGTACGTTGATGCGCGGTTTGCAGCGTATCGATCGTGTTGAGATCGACTCTCCTCGCCGTGCCAGCAGCGGTGATAGCGAAGAGTAATATGCCGGGGAGGGCGCTGTTTCCTCCCGCTTGCAAGGAACGCCGGATGAAACGTTAAGTCGTCATCCGGCAGCGTATTCAATCCCCGGAAACGATAAAAATTCCCTTGAAACCGTTGTTTATTCATGCGTTGCGATTAACAATACGCTTTTCCAGAGAGCGGCTTTTAACAATGCCCTAACCTGATTTTCAGGTGACGTACAATGCCAGTCTCTCAGACCTTCAGAGGGTGTTATGCTATATATCTTTCGTCTTATTATTACCGTGATTTACAGCATCTTAGTCTGTGTATTCGGCTCCATTTACTGCCTTTTCAGCCCGCGTAATCCGAAACATGTGGCCACCTTTGGGCATATGTTTGGTCGTCTTGCGCCGCTTTTCGGCCTGAAAGTGGAGTGCCGCAAACCTGCAGACGCTGAAAGCTACGGCAATGCTATCTATATCGCTAACCACCAGAACAACTATGACATGGTGACGGCATCGAACATTGTGCAGCCGCCGACAGTGACGGTAGGTAAAAAGAGTTTGCTGTGGATCCCCTTCTTCGGGCAGTTGTATTGGTTAACCGGCAACTTATTGATCGACAGAAACAATCGCACTAAAGCTCACGGCACTATTGCGGAAGTAGTGAATCACTTCAAAAAACGCCGTATTTCCATCTGGATGTTCCCGGAAGGAACCCGCAGCCGTGGTCGTGGCCTGCTGCCGTTCAAGACCGGGGCATTTCACGCGGCAATTGCGGCGGGCGTCCCGATTATACCCGTGTGCGTCTCTACAACTTCGAATAAGATTAATCTTAATCGGCTACACAACGGTCTGGTGATTGTCGAAATGCTGCCGCCAATTGACGTCAGTCAGTATGGCAAAGATCAGGTTCGCGAGTTGGCTGCCCATTGTCGTTCGATAATGGAACAAAAAATCGCCGAGCTCGATAAAGAAGTCGCAGAACGCGAAGCCGCCGGAAAAGTTTAAGTCGGCAATCTGTATTTTTGCGGGGAACACTTTCCTGCACGGTATTACTTTAGCCAGTTTTACATGGAGCAAATATGTCACTCAGTCGGCGTCAGTTCATTCAGGCATCGGGGATTGCACTTTGTGCAGGCGCTGTTCCCCTGAAGGCCAGCGCAGCCGGGCAACAGCAACCGCTACCCGTTCCGCCGCTGCTTGAATCTCGCCGTGGGCAACCGCTGTTTATGACTGTACAACGTGCGCACTGGTCATTTACGCCAGGGACACGCGCGTCGGTTTGGGGAATCAATGGTCGTTACCTGGGGCCGACTATCCGCGTCTGGAAGGGCGACGATGTTAAGCTTATTTACAGCAACCGCCTGACAGAAAATGTCTCAATGACGGTGGCCGGGCTACAGGTACCTGGCCCGCTGATGGGCGGTCCGGCACGGATGATGTCGCCAAACGCTGACTGGGCACCCGTACTGCCCATTCGCCAGAACGCAGCTACTCTGTGGTATCACGCCAATACTCCCAACCGCACGGCTCAGCAGGTCTATAACGGCCTTGCCGGAATGTGGCTGGTGGAAGATGAAGTCAGTAAATCGCTGCCTATCCCCAACCATTATGGTGTGGATGATTTTCCTGTCATTATTCAGGATAAACGGCTGGATAACTTTGGTACGCCAGAATACAACGAACCGGGAAGCGGCGGCTTTGTTGGTGATACGCTGCTGGTTAACGGTGTACAAAGCCCGTACGTTGAAGTCTCGCGTGGCTGGGTGCGCTTGCGTCTGTTGAATGCGTCGAACTCTCGTCGCTATCAACTACAGATGAGCGATGGTCGCCCGTTACATGTGATTTCTGGCGATCAGGGATTCCTGCCCGCTCCTGTATCGGTGAAGCAACTTTCGCTGGCACCGGGCGAGCGTCGTGAGATTCTGGTGGATATGAGCAACGGTGATGAAGTGTCGATTACCTGTGGCGAAGCGGCGAGCATTGTTGATCGTATTCGTGGCTTCTTTGAGCCATCCAGCATTCTGGTTTCTACGCTGGTGCTAACGCTGCGCCCAACCGGCCTTCTGCCGCTGGTCACAGACAGTCTTCCGATGCGCTTGCTGCCAACTGAAATCATGGCCGGTTCGCCGATTCGAAGTCGTGATATCAGTCTGGGTGATGACCCGGGGATTAATGGGCAGTTGTGGGACGTCAACCGTATTGATGTTACTGCGCAGCAAGGAACGTGGGAACGCTGGACGGTGCGCGCGGACGAGCCGCAAGCGTTCCATATTGAAGGCGTGATGTTCCAGATCCGTAACGTGAATGGCGCGATGCCGTTCCCGGAAGACAGAGGCTGGAAAGATACCGTTTGGGTTGACGGACAAGTGGAGCTGCTTGTTTATTTCGGTCAGCCTTCCTGGGCGCACTTCCCGTTCTACTTCAACAGTCAGACGCTGGAAATGGCGGACCGTGGCTCGATTGGGCAACTGTTGGTCAATCCGGTACCGTAATGGACCAATTCAATGCCCCACAGAGTGGTGGGGCATTGAAAATTACTCAGTATGCAGTCTTCATTGTGTATCAGGTCGAAAATAATCCTGGCAGCATCAGACTAAGCTGCGGGAAATAACAAATAATTGCCATTACTACAAACAATGCCAGAAACATCGGCAGTAATGGTTTTATTGCCCTGTCGATACTGACCTTACCAATGCTGCACCCCACAAACAGAATGGTGCCGACAGGTGGTGTGCAAAGGCCAATGGTTAAGTTGAAAACCATAATGATGCCGAAGTGAATCGGATCAATCCCCAGATGCTGGGCGATCGGCAGGAAAATAGGTGTAAATATCAGGATCGCCGGCGTGATATCCATAAAGGTACCGACGATCAACAGAATGATATTGATAATAAACAGAATGACCCATTTGTTATCCGAAACGCGGGTAATTAGTTCGTTGATCAACTCAGGAACATCAGCATTCGTCATGGCCCATGACATCCCCATCGAGCAGCCTACCAGTAACAGAACAATTGAACTGGTTACTACCGAATCTAACAGAATATCATTGAGCTTCTTAAGAGTGATTTCCCGGTAAATCATCGCCAGGGCTAAACTATAAATTACCGCTATTGCTGATGCTTCTGTGGGAGTAAATACCCCCGCGATAATACCGCCAATAATGATAAAAATAAGCATCAGGCTAGGAATTGATTCGCGGAATACCTGTAAAAACTGACGGTAATTAATGCGCTCGGCCACCGGATAATGGTGACGTCGGGCATAAAGTGCAGCTACAAACATTAAGGCAACAGCGGTGAGGATGCCCGGCAGATATCCAGCTAAGAACAACGCAGCGACAGAAGTCCCGCCACTGGCGAGGGAATAAACAATCAACACATTGCTCGGTGGGATCATCAGGCCAATGGGGGCAGAGGCAATATTAACCGCTGCTGAAAACGCCGGATCATATCCCTCTTTTTCTTGCAGTGGTGACATAATCCCACCTACCGCGGCGGCTGACGCAACGGCTGAACCTGAAATCGCACCAAACAGTGTATTCGCGAGGATATTACAATGAGCCAGTGAGCCAGGAAGACGCCCAACTAATGCTTGCGCCAGGTTAACCAGTCGTCTGGCTATACCACCGGTATTCATAATGTTTCCGGCTAACACGAAGAAGGGAATGGCTAATAGCGTAAAGCCATCCAGCCCCACAGTCATCTTTTGCGAAATCACAGAAATGGCGGCATCGGGTGGTAAGGCAGTAATAATAGATAATAGCGAAGAAAGACCAATCGCAAAAGTAATTGGCACACCTATTGCCAGCATGACGGCAAAACTGCCAAATAAAATTAAGACGGGGTAGATATATTCAAAGTCCATATTTCCCTCGTTAATGAAAATTCCGTTTACGATAGTTGTCAATAATATTCATTACTGAATACCAGACCAGAATAAGCCCACTGACAGGCATAACCCAATATACTTTATCCATTGGCCATTTTAATACTGGAGAGATTTGTCCAACATGTTGTGCTTTTTCAACAACAATATTCCCGCCATAGATCATGAAAATAACCGCAAAGACCGTAATAATAATTTGGATAAAACTGTCAAGCGTCAGAACAGATGCAGCCGGAAGTTTTTGAGCCAACAAATCAATGGCCAGATGTTTTTTTAACCCCGCAGTATATACACCGCCAAGCAAAATCATCCACATAAATAAAATCTGGGTGAACTCATCAAGCACAGTGCTGGGAGCGTTAAAAATAAAACGTGCAATAACTTGCCAGGTTACGCAGAACACCATAATGGCGAGAATAATGCAGCAACATCCGGCAAGGATCTTATTAAGAATATGAGTGAGTGTTCGCATAAGTCTTCCATGAAAAGGCAGGAATTACCTGCCCATTAGGGTTACATACTTTCTACTAGCTCAAGGTTTTTGGCTGATTGTGCATCTTTCGCCTTGAATTCATCGTATAACGGTTTGACGCGTTCTTTGAAAGCGGATTTATCAATATCAACAACTGTTGCGTTCATCCCTTTCATTTTATCGTAGGCTTCTTTTTCAGCCGCAGGCCAGATGACGTCCTTCATCTGCATCATTGACTCATCGGCTGCTTTTAATAATGCCGTGCGCTCTTTATCACCAAGTTTATTCAACACGTCGGTGCTGATAATTAACACATCAGGTACCATGGTGTGTTCATCACGTGAATAGACTTTTGCGACTTCGGCGTGACGCATATCGGAATAGACAACGGTATTGTTCTCTCCGCCATCAACCACACCTTGCTGAAGTGCGGTGTAGAGTTCGCCTTGCGCCATCGGGGTAGCGACACCACCGAGTGCTTTCATCATTGCAATGGCGCTGGGGCTTTGTTGAACCCTGATTTTCATTCCCGCTAAATCTTCAGGTTTTGTAATCGGTTTATTGGAATAAAAACTTCTCGCACCGCCGTCATAGTACGTAATACCAACAAAACCTTTGCTTTCTGATGAATTAAGTATTTTTTTACCTAAATCACTTTGCAGAACACGATAATAGTGATCACGGTCGCGGAATAAGAACGGCAGACTGAAAAGGCTGTAATCCGGAGCAAATGATTCTAGTGATGCGGCATTAACCTTAACCATCTGTAATGCACCGGAGTTCATTAATTCCAGTGATTCACGCTCATTACCTAATGTCGCATTTGGGTAAATGCGAATAACTAATTCACCATTAGAATACTCTTTGGTTTTATCCGCTAAATAGCTTAATGCTTTATGGACAGCATGGCTTTTATCCTGATTATGACTCAGTTTTAATGTTGTTTTTGCCAGTGTGGTATTAGATATTAATAAACAACTGGTTAACAGCATAAGCGATGCCGTCAGAGGACGAAGTGCTTTCATATCCTGCTCCTGGTTAATATAACAGAAACGATAAATACAGCGCTTTTCTATCGTTATAATAAAAAGTGGTTATTAATTCTCTGCCAGATAATGGAATATTCCAGCCGGAACCGGAATACCTTCCTGCTGGCATTTTTCTTTGTAGTGCATTTGCGGATCGTTCGGCGCTAACACTTTTTCGACACCGGGAACCGGTTTAACGGCATGCAGTTCCGTGACCATTTGCGCCATGGTTTTTGCAAAAACAGGATTGCCGAGCTTTTTCGGATCGATGGCAATAACCAAACTTGCCAGCTTACGCATCTTGTCATAATCACCATACATGCGAACAATATGGTTACCAAAATTCGCATTCATCAGCATGCCAGTCAGTGCATCAATAGCCAGCGCAATGCCTGAACCTTTGTGTTGGCCGAAAGGTAGCAGGTTTTCAATCTTATGCGGATCAGTGGTGCCATAACCGTCTTTATCTATCGCCAGCCCTTCACCAATATGTTTTCCTGTTTCCTTTGCATGAAGTATTTTGCCAAAAGCCGTGGCACTGGTTGCCATATCAACAATCATCGGATGGCTGTTTTCCACCGGGAAACCAAAGGCGATGGGGTTAGTACCCAAAAAGCGCTCGGCGCCGCCATGGGGAGCCACGCAGGTATCGGTTTGCGTCATTACGATAGCAACCAACCCTTTGTTGGTGACCATCTCTGCAAAATAAGATAACGCGCCACAGTGAGACGTATTTTTAACGCTAACAAAACCGAGACCCTCTTCCAGGGCCAGTTTAATAGCGTGCTCAGTGGCGCTAATTAATGCCGAATGCCCCATTCCGTCGTCAGAGTCGAGAATTGCCACTGACGGTGAAATTTGCTCAATACTAAACTGCGGGGCTTTATTTAACCCTCCGGCAGCAAGGCGGGTACAATAATGTTCGACACGCATAACTCCATGTGAATGCACACCTGTAATATCGGCATGTATTAGAACATCTGTCACCTGTTGTGCAGTGTCGGCATCCAGCCCGGCGGTATGTAATTTGTGGTGCACCAGTGATTTTAAATTTTCTTCACTGACATAAACAGTTGTCATATATGTTCCCTTAAAAAGTGATCACACCCTTGACCATATTTTTATTTTCTACAACGTTACGCTGGTAATCTTCGCCAACACTAAAGAAATTGAACGCCTGGTTTTTCATTAAATTTTCGTGAATTTTATTGCTGCGCATCAGTTCAATCACCAACGCAAAATCTTCCCGTGTGGCATTGCGGCTGCTGAGTAACGTTGTCTCTTTTTTATGGAAGGTCGGATCGTCAATAACAAGTTCACCAATGTACAAACCGATGAAAACAATTTTGCCGCCATGACGAATAAGATTGACATCATGACTCATTGAAGCTTTATTTCCCGTCGCATCCAGGACTACGCAAGCCAGTTCGCCGCCAAATACTTCACTAAGCGCGGCAATAAAACCTTCCTGTGTTGGGTCGAAGACATTAATTGCCAGATGATCCACAACGTGCTGGCGACGTTGACAGTCAATATCAGCAACAACAACATGCGCCCCTTTAGCCCTGGCGATGGCTGCGGTAGCCAGACCGATTGGCCCAGCGCCAATCACCAGTACGTTTTGTTCAGCCTTGATCTCTGCCCGACGAACGGCATGTGCACCAATGGCGAAACATTCAACCAATGCTCCGGCACTGTCGCTGACCTCGTCAGGGAGAGGCACAAGGTTGTCTTCACGTACCGCAAGGTACTCACTAAAGCCCCCATCCTGATGCACGCCATACAGCGAAACACGTTCGCAGCAGTTCGTTTTCTTTTCCCGACAGGCTGCGCACTCGCCACACGGAATGCATGGGATGACGGAATAGCGCTGGCCTGATTGTGCTGTTTGGCACTGGCTGCCTCGCGAAACCGCTTCGGCGCATATTTCATGACCTAATACACGTGGGTAGCTAAAAAAAGGCTGTCTGCCGGCAAAAGCGTGAATATCAGTACCACAAATACCCACAGCTTTGATTTTTAACAGCACTTCATTATCTGCTGGTGTGGGAATATCCTTTTCCACATATTCCATAACGCCAGGCTGCTGACAAATTAATGTTTTCATTTCTGCTCATCCGATAATAATTGGCTGATGGTGGCCTTGATGCCTTTGTTTTTTATATTCGCAAAGGCGATTTTTATTTCATTTATAAATGGCTGATGGTTGCTTAAATCACCAAATATGGCGCTAAGGTGCAGTAATGCGAGCGCCTGTTGCCATGCGTCTTGTTGTTCCTTTATTAGCGCCTGAAATTGGTCATTCATTGGATCAGCGACAGACTGGCTTTTCTCAACAACATCAATGACATAATGCAACCAACCAGCAACGAGCAGTGACAGAACAGCATTGTTTTGCTTTTGCTGATGTAATTTCAGCCAGGGCGTCAGTGCACGCTGGGGAAGCTTTTGCGAACCGTCCATAGCAATTTGCCCGGTACGGTGTGCAACATTACGGTTGCTAAAGCGTTCAATTAACAGGTCGGCGTATTCCTGGATGTTGATATTTAAGTCTGGATTAAGTGTTCGGGCTTGTTCATTAATCATCAGTTGGTGGGTAATGGAACGAAAATTAGCGTCTTCCATGCATTGCCAGATAAACTCATAGCCTGCCAAAGAGCCGTTATAAGCCAGAAATGAATGGCTACCGTTTAACATGCGTAACTTCATCTCTTCATAAGGCTGAACATTGCTGACAAACATCGCGCCTGCTTTATCCCATTGTGGTCGCCCATGCACAAAATTATCTTCAATCACCCACTGACGAAATGATTCGCAGACGATCCCGCAGGGATCGGCATAACCGGTTTTAGTTTCCAGTAAGGCGAATTGCGATTCAGTCATTGCCGGAACAATGCGATCTACCATCGTGCCTGGAAATGAGACATTTTCTTCGATCCACTGAGCCAGGGGCTGGTCCAGTTGTCGGGCAAAACCGAGAACGGCATTGCGCGTCAGATGCCCATTGTCTGGCAAGTTGTCACAGGAGAGCACACTAAAAGCGGCGAGTCCTGCCGCTTTACGTTGTTGCAAAGCACAGACGATCACGCCAATAGCTGACAGAGGCGCATCCGGGTTTTGTAGATCGTGTTGGATTAATCCATTGGTGAGATCAAGTGAACGTGTTTGCGGATCGAGGCAATAACCTTTCTCGGTGATGGTTAATGAAACGATTTTTACCTGAGGTTCAGCCAGTTTATGGATTGCTGCGGCAATGCCATCTCTGGGGGTATGAATACCGCCAGCCACCGAACGCACAAGGCGTGAGGTAGAGTGCGATGCAGATGTTTCCACAACCGAAAACAGCCCATTTTGCGCATTTAAGTTTTCGATCAGTTGAGCATCACCAAACAGGTTGATCTCAAAGATCCCCCAGCGGGTGTCCGAAAGTTGATTAGTGAGATCCGTGTAGACAGCCTGGTGTCCGCGATGAAAAGCGCCAAAACCAATATGGACAATATCTGCCTGTAACCCGTCCCGAGGCCAGGTGGTTACCTGATCATAGTGGGCGGCAGCGATACTTTCGTTCCCTGACATTATGCTCTTACTCCCGGTGGCTTGTGTGTATACCAATTTACATAATTCACTAGACCAAAAACAGAGAGATGCATCACGCTTGCAGAGAAAGGCAAAAGTACGAAACAGAACAATAAGGCGTTATTTATATCTATATCAATGAGTTATATGAATAAAGTGAAAGGGAAATTTTTTAGAGGTCAGTTTTTGGGATAATTGCCGCTAATCTAAGATATCTGATGATAGTCGATTTATTAGACCAATTAAAAAGAGAGCGTGTACCAGTGGAGGGCGGAAGGCAGAGCTGGCGTTATTTTTCCCGCCAGCTCTGGACTAATGAAGGTTAACGAGCGAAGAAAAAGTCATCAAAATCGCTGATGGAAGCGTCTTGTTTGAAGATTTTGATCAGTTCATTTTTGCTGTTTTCCAGATGTCTCCAGGACGCTTCCCTGGCGAGCTCTGAATCTTTCTGTTGCAGAGCCAGGAAAATAGCCCGGTGATCTTCCAGCCATTGCAGACGCAAATGCTTTTCATGCAGGTACTTGTAGTTAAGTTTCTTCCAGCGGGGGTTTTCTGTACGAACTGCCCGCCATAATTCAGCAGCTTGTTTGATGAGTACCCGATTTTGCGTCGCTTCGGCAATAATGCTATGAAATCGGTGATCCAGGTCTTCAAATTTATCACTTTCCGCAGCGATAGCGTTTTCCTGCAATCTAATGATTTTCTTTAACTCTTGTAACTCGTTAAAGCTGATCTGGCTGGCTGCAAAACCAGTAATATTGCTCTCAATCACCTGACGCGCCTGCAACAGTTCAAACGGGCCAATTTCTGAATAGGGCATTAATGATTTCTGGTTGAGCTTATCGGTGGAGTCGACAAAGAAAATCCCTGACCCTTGCTTCACATTCAATACGCCTTTCAGTTCCAGCATAATAATGGCTTCACGAATGGTAGTTCGGCTGGTATTAAACCGCTCGCTCAGTTCACGTTCTGAAGGTAAGCGTTCTCCGGCTTTGAATACGCCTGAATACAGCAGCTCTTCAATCTGTAGACCAATATCGTAATAGCGGCGCTTTGTAATAACCTGTTCCATACCTTGCCTTACTGTGGGTGTCCTCGGATAGCCGATCGTCGTGCAATATGATTTGAACGTTGCTGATCGGCATAAATAGTAGCGGCAGTTGCCACGATACCGCCAGCCTTAAATGTGCTTGCCCAAGTCGGGCAGTGAAAAACCTCACCAGGGTATTTCGCCACCGTTCATCAACATCACTTCATTTCCGCGCGTGATACAGCGTATAATCCCCGGCCTTTGATTATTTTTTTACCATTTCTGGAAGCAAAATGAGCTCTATCTCCCTGATCCAACCGGATCGCGACCTGTTCTCCTGGCCGCAGTACTGGGCCGCCTGTTTTGGACCGGCACCGTTTTTGCCGATGTCACGTGAAGAGATGGATCAACTTGGCTGGGATAGCTGCGACATCATTTTGGTAACAGGTGATGCGTATGTTGATCACCCAAGCTTCGGGATGGCGATTTGTGGTCGAATGCTGGAAGCGCAGGGCTTTCGCGTTGGGATCATCGCTCAGCCAGACTGGAGCAGTAAGGACGATTTCATGCGTCTGGGTAAACCGAATCTGTTTTTCGGCGTTACTGCTGGCAACATGGACTCGATGATCAACCGCTATACCGCCGATCGCCGTTTACGTCATGACGATGCCTACACGCCAGATAATGTCGCGGGTAAGCGTCCGGATCGCGCCACACTGGTTTATACCCAACGTTGTAAAGAGGCGTGGAAAGATGTGCCGGTGATCCTCGGCGGTATTGAGGCCAGCCTGCGCCGTACCGCGCACTATGATTACTGGTCGGATACCGTGCGCCGTTCCGTGCTGGTGGATTCGAAAGCCGACATGCTGATGTTTGGTAACGGTGAGCGTCCGCTGGTGGAAGTGGCGCACCGTCTGGCGATGGGCGAGCCGATTAGTGAAATCCGCGATGTGCGTAATACCGCGATTATCGTAAAAGAGGCGTTGCCAGGCTGGAGCGGTGTGGATTCCACCCGTCTTGATACCCCTGGGAAAATCGACCCAATCCCGCATCCGTATGGCGAAGATTTGCCGTGCGCGGATAACAAACCGGTAGCTCCGAAAAAGCAGGAAGCCAAATCTGTAACCGTGCAGCCACCACGCCCGAAACCGTGGGAAAAAACCTACGTGTTGCTGCCTTCTTTCGAGAAAGTGAAGGGCGATAAAGTGCTGTACGCCCATGCTTCGCGCATTCTGCACCACGAAACTAACCCAGGCTGCGCCCGCGCATTGATGCAAAAACATGGCGACCGCTATGTATGGATCAACCCGCCTGCTATTCCGCTTTCTACCGAAGAGATGGATAGCGTCTTTGCGCTGCCGTACAAGCGCGTGCCGCATCCGGCTTACGGTAATGCCCGAATTCCGGCTTACGAAATGATTCGTTTCTCGGTCAACATTATGCGTGGCTGCTTTGGCGGCTGCTCTTTCTGTTCTATTACCGAGCACGAAGGGCGCATTATTCAGAGCCGTTCCGAAGATTCGATTATTAATGAGATCGAAGCGATCCGCGACACTGTTCCAGGTTTTACGGGCGTGATTTCCGATCTCGGTGGGCCTACTGCCAACATGTATATGTTGCGCTGCAAATCGCCACGCGCTGAGCAAACCTGCCGTCGTTTGTCGTGCGTTTATCCGGATATTTGTTCGCACATGGACACTAATCATGAACCGACCATCAATCTCTATCGCCGTGCGCGTGATCTGAAAGGCATTAAAAAGATCCTGATTGCCTCTGGTGTGCGTTATGACATCGCCGTAGAAGATCCGCGCTATATCAAAGAGCTGGCGACCCATCACGTTGGCGGTTATCTGAAGATTGCCCCGGAACATACCGAAGAAGGGCCGTTATCGAAGATGATGAAGCCGGGCATGGGCAGCTATGACCGCTTTAAAGAGCTGTTCGATACTTACTCGAAACAGGCAGGTAAAGAACAGTATCTGATCCCGTATTTCATCTCCGCGCACCCGGGTACGCGTGATGAAGATATGGTGAATCTGGCGCTATGGCTGAAAAAGCATCGCTTCCGCCTCGACCAGGTGCAGAACTTCTATCCGTCGCCGCTGGCTAACTCGACCACCATGTATTACACCGGCAAAAACCCGCTGGCGAAGATTGGTTATAAGAGTGAAGACGTCTTCGTGCCGAAGGGCGACAAACAGCGTCGTTTGCATAAAGCGTTGTTGCGTTACCACGATCCGGCAAACTGGCCGTTAATCCGCCAGGCGCTGGAAGCGATGGGCAAAAAGCATCTGATTGGCAGCCGTCGCGATTGCTTAGTGCCTGCGCCAACTATTGAAGAGATGCGTGAGGCTCGTCGCCAGAACCGCAATACCCGTCCGGCGTTGACTAAACATACGCCGATGGCGACCCAGCGTCAGACGCCTGCTACGGCAAAAAAAGCGTCGTCTACGCAATCTCGCCTGCAGAATGCTGGTGCGAAGAAACGCCCTAAAGCGGCGGTTGGACGTTAAAAAATATCCCCGGTAACAGAATGCTGCCGGGGATTTTTTTATCATTCTGCGTACATACGCAAGCAGCGCAGGCAGTCGAAATAGTCCTGTGCATCAAGACGCGTATTGGCTCTGTTAGCTTCGGATTTGGCAGCATAGATTTGTGGGCGTAATGCTTTCATATCCTGCTCAAGCCGGGCGATTTTGGCATTTAATGTTTGCACATTGCTCGCCAGTTGATTGACCTTTTGCTCATTGACGCAGCCACTGAGCAAGCAGGTTGCCAGAACAACAGCTCCCACGGTGAAAATCGTTTTCATATAGTGTTCCCTTTTATTTATTGTTCCGGCTAATTGTTATTTAATTCAGCTCATTGTTTTAATCTGGCGGCGGTTTTTGCCTCAATCTGCTTAAGTAGGCTGCCGCTGTTCGGGCGGATAAAATCAGCGATTTCCCACTTACCTTCGCGCCGCTGTAAAATCAGTTCTTGCTCTTCGTTGTTGCCATTGGTCAGCGTAAAGCGAACATGAATGCGGGCGGAATCGGTGGTTTTCTCCAGGACTCGAATTTCATCAACGCGGGAAAATAATGACTCTTCGCCAAAACAGATCGGATTGTCGTAAATAAATTGCCGTTCTATTTGCATATCTTCATCGGGATTGTTGGCCGTCTTGAAGGTGGTTTTATAGAAGGCATTGACCGCCTGGCGGTAAGAGTCGGAAACCACCCACGTCCACGGCCAGCTATAATCAGCAATATGTTCAAAGAGTTCGGCAACAAAGGCTTCCGGCTGTTCTTTTTGCAACGAAGCTATAGTGGCCAGCGTTTTTTCATTCTCGCTATTAACCGCTTGTAAGACGCTGCCATGATTGCTGACAATATCGTCAATGACCCAACGACCATTTTCCGCCACCATTTTCAGTGTCTGCGAGGTCTTTTCTTTATCGTCTTGAAAGATACGAAAGCGCACAACGGCATCGGCATGATCGGCGTCAGTTTGGGTTATCGCTACGCTTTCTAACACCAGATCGCCAAAATCCTGACAATCACAAACCGGATCATAATCCAGCCAGCCAATATTGCCCGGCAGCGTAAGATTGTCGTTCAGGATAAGCGCCTGTTGAATACGCGCAGAAGTTATCGCTCGCTCTCCGGTTTCACCAAAATAAGGGGCAGTGGCATCTGATTTATAGTTCTGATAAATATGCCGGACTGTTTGTTCTACGGTCTGTGAGGGGGGCTGTGCGTGTACGGTAAAACTTGCCAGGGCTGCTAAAAACAGAAGTATTATTTTCATCTGTTTTTCACCTCTCCGTTGCGTTTATCCCGGATATAGATGAGTTGTTCTTTTAAGAGCTTCCGGCTCTGCATGATGATGTCCTTATATTTGGCATTCCTGAACAAGGAAGAGTAGCAACGGGCGGGACGCGAGGGGAATAAATGATTTCTGAAAAGTCCGGTAGCGGAACATTACCGCCACCGGGAGAATTTGCACGTTAGCCGCCGAACTGGTCAGGATCGGGACCGAGACGCTTGCCCTGATCGAGTTTTGCAATTTCGCCAAGTTCGTCTTTGTCGAGACGGAAATCCCAGACATCAAAGTTTTCGACAATGCGTGAAGGTGTGACCGATTTTGGGATCACCACCAGGCCGCTATCCAGATGCCAGCGGATAACAATCTGCGCAGGGGTTTTGCCGTATTTATCTGCCAGATCGCGAATGACTTTCTGATCGAAAACGCTTTTCCCTCCTTGCGCTAATGGGCTCCAGGATTCGGTCTGGATTTTGTGTGTCGCGTTCCAGGCATGTAGCTGGCGTTGTTGCATCAGCGGGTGAAGTTCGATCTGGTTTATCACAGGCGTCACGCCAGTTTCATCAATCAGGCGTTGCAGGTGATGGATCTGGAAGTTGCACACGCCGATGCTTTTGATTAATCCCTCTTTTTGCAATTCGATCATGCCTTTCCATGCTTCGACATAATGGTCGATAGCGGGAACGGGCCAATGCATTAAATAGAGGTCGATATAATCAAGCTGGAGTTTTTTCAGGCTGTCGAGCAGGGCTTCGCGGGGGTGCTTGTGGTCGTCGTTCCACAGCTTAGTGGTGATGAACAGTTCTTCTCTGTTGACTGAGGCATTTTTCAGGGCTTTGCCGACACCTTCTTCGTTCTTGTAGGCCGCGGCGGTATCAATCGAGCGATAACCCACTTCTAACGCTTTTTGAATGGCGGTGATTACTTCCTCATTACTTGCTTGCCAGACGCCCAGTCCCAGCTGGGGCATGACATTGCCATCCTGTAGCTTAATAACGGTTGGATTAGCCATACGTTCCTCCTTTATATGAACTCACCGGAGCAGGCTCCGGTGAGGTGTTGTGAACTTAAGTCTGGACGAAATGCCCGAAAACGAAAGTTTGAGGCGTAAAAAGCTTAGCGGGCGGCTTCGTATATACGGCGGCTGACATCCAGCGTAATGTCATGATTTTCGCCCAGTTGGGTCATGCCGTGCTCTTCCAGTTTTTTCAGCAAAGCCGGGATGGAGCTGCCGTCCAGACCGTAGTCGGAGAGGTGGGTCGGCACGCCTAATTGCTCAAAGAAATTGCGGGTTGCGGCAATCGCGGCGTCAATACGCTCATCGTCTGAACCTTCAGTGATGTTCCAGACGCGTTCAGCATATTGCAGCAGCTTAGCGCGCTTGGTATCGCGTTTTTCATTCCACAGTGCAGGCAGGACGATAGCCAGTGTTTGCGCGTGATCCAGACCGTGCATCGCAGTCAGTTCGTGGCCCAGCATATGCGTTGCCCAGTCCTGCGGTACGCCAGCGCCGATCAAACCGTTCAGCGCCTGAGTCGCCGCCCACATGACGTTGGCGCGCACATCGTAGTTTTCTGGCTCTTTCAGGGCTTTCGGACCATCTTCGATCAGCGTCAGCAAAATGCCTTCTGCGAAACGGTCCTGAATTTTGGCATCAACCGGTTTGGTAACATACTGTTCCACGGTGTGTACAAAGGCGTCCACTACGCCGTTAGCCACCTGACGCGGCGGCAGGGTGTAGGTATAAACCGGATCGAGCACGGCAAATACGGGCTGAACATGGGCAGAATGGAACGCCTGCTTGTCGCCTGTGGTTTTACGGGAGATCACCGCGCCTGCGTTGGATTCTGAACCGGTTGCTGGCAGCGTCAGCACACAGCCCATCGGGATGGCGCTTTTAATCTCTTTGCCGCCCGTTTGCAGAATGTGCCACGGATCGATATTTTCCGGATAGTTAGCCGCTGCGGCGATAAATTTGGTGCCGTCAAGTACAGAACCGCCGCCAACCGCCAGCAGGAAAGTCACTTTCTGTTCGCGAACCAGTTTCACGGCGTTCATCAGCGTTTCATAAGCCGGGTTTGGTTCAATACCGCCAAATTCCAGTACGTCCATGCCTTTCAGGGCATCCAGAACTTGATCGAGAACGCCGGTTTTTTTCACGCTGCCGCCGCCGTAGGTAATCAATACGCGAGCATCGTGAGGAATTTGTTCGCGTAAACCAGCGATTGCGCCTTTACCAAACAGAATGCGGGTTGGGGTGTGCAGATTAAAGTTGTTCATTACTTGCTCCCTTTGCTGGGTCAATATGAGGGCAGAGATCGGTCTGCCTGATGTTTTTCATTGTGGTCGCCAGCGCCGTACCTCTCAATGCTCATTTCTGCCAATGTCTTGCCTATTTCTCCAGAGTGCTGGAGAAATGCTACAAAATTGCGCACAATCAAATTGCCGCATTATTCCTAAGAAATTACGCGATATGAAACGTGAAGAGATTTGCCGCTTGCTGGCGGATAAAGTTAATAAACTGAAAAATAAAGAAAATAGTTTGTCAGAGCTGTTGCCCGATGTGCGTTTGTTGTATGGCGAGACGCCTTTCGCACGCACACCGGTGATGTACGAGCCGGGCATCATAATTCTCTTTTCCGGGCATAAAATCGGTTATATCAATGAACGCGTGTTTCGTTATGATGCCAATGAATACCTGCTGCTGACGGTGCCGTTGCCGTTTGAGTGCGAAACCTATGCCACGTCAGAGGTGCCGCTGGCAGGGTTGCGTCTCAATGTCGATATTTTGCAGTTACAGGAACTGTTGATGGACATTGGCGAAGATGAGCATTTCCAGCCGTCGATGGCAGCCAGCGGGATTAACTCTGCCACGTTATCAGAAGAGATTTTATGCGCGGCGGAGCGGTTACTGGATGTGATGGAGCGACCGCTGGATGCGCGTATTCTCGGCAAACAGATCATCCGCGAAATTCTGTACTACGTGCTGACCGGACCTTGCGGCGGCGCGTTACTGGCACTGGTCAGCCGCCAGACTCACTTCAGCCTGATTAGTCGCGTGCTGAAACGGATTGAGAATAAATACACCGAAAACCTGAGCGTCGAGCAACTGGCGGCAGAAGCCAACATGAGCGTATCGGCGTTCCACCATAATTTTAAGTCTGTCACCAGCACCTCGCCGTTGCAGTATTTGAAGAATTACCGTCTGCATAAGGCGCGGATGATGATCATCCACGACGGCATGAAGGCCAGCGCGGCGGCGATGCGCGTCGGCTATGAAAGCGCATCGCAATTTAGCCGTGAGTTTAAACGTTACTTCGGTGTGACGCCGGGGGAAGATGCGGCAAGAATGCGGGCGATGCAGGGGAATTAAATACGTTCCCGGTACAGCAACCGGGAACGGGGAAAATCGTCAGGCGTTACAGTATTTTTTTTTAATCACCACAAACAGCGTGCCCAACAAGCCAGCGGTTAACAAGGCAATTGGCAGGATCATCAGGAACGTCATTACCTGATCTTCATGGCGTTTAACGAACGGAATCATACTTAAGGCATAGCCGAAACTGGTTACCACGCTGACCCACAGCAATCCGCTTAACCAGTTGAAAAACTGGAAGCGGCGGTTTGGCAGACCGGAAATTCCCGCCATGGTTGGCAGCAGCGTACGGACAAATGCAAGAAAACGTCCAGCCAGCAGCGCCAGCAGACCGTGGCGGTCAAACATGCAGGTGGCGCGCTGGTGATATTTAGCAGGAAGCTGTGCCAGCCAGCCTTTCACCGTTTTGGTATTCCCTAACCAGCGCCCCTGAATATAACTTAGCCAGCAGCCCAGACTTGCTGCGGCGGTCAGAATCGCAATCGTAGGCAGAAAATCCATAACCCCCTGGGCAATCAATGCGCCAGCCAATATCAACAAGCTGTCGCCTGGCAAAAATGAGGCGGGCAGCAAGCCGTTTTCTAAAAACAGCGTGGCAAACATAACAAAGTAAACAACGCTAACAATATGAGGGTCCGCCAGCGCGGCAAAGTCGTGTTGCCAGAGCGCAGCGATGATATCTTGAATAACAGCCATGGACTTTCCTGTGGAACAGCGTTTAAGCCTTTATCTGCCTATTGTACTCCTGAATCGTCCGGGACGCCTTGATCCCGGACGCAACAATTTAAGACTTTTCACAATAAAATGTCTGCAAAATTGTCCAAAAGTGGCAATGTTATACAATTCGCGCAAAACCGGCGTCCAGATCGGCAATCAGATCGTCGACATCTTCCAGACCAATATGCAGGCGAATCAAGGTCCCGCTAAAATCGATCTCGCCTTGTGGGCGAATGGCGGCGATATGTTCTGGTTGATTTGCCAGGATCAACGATTCATACCCGCCCCACGAGTAGGCCATGCTGAATAAACTGAAGTTATCCAGATAGTTCGCCAGCTCTTCATCATTGAGTTTTTTCTTAAGCACAAAGGAAAATAGCCCGCTGCTGCCTGTAAAGTCTCGTTTCCAGAATTCGTGGCCTTTACTGCCAGGCAGAGCAGGGTGGTTAACTCGCGCTACTTGGGGATGTTCTGCCAGCCATTCAGCCACTTTCAGACTGCTTTCATGATGTTGGCGCAAACGCACACCTAATGTGCGCAGGCCACGGCTGGTTATATAGGCGGTATCGGCATCGACCATCTGGCCCATCAGATAGGCATTCTCTCGCAGCTGCTCCCAGCAACGGGCATTGCACACGGCAGTGCCAATCATCGCATCTGAATGCCCAACCAGATATTTGGTGGCGGCCTGAATAGAAACATCGATGCCAAAATCCAGCGCCTTAAACAGCACACCGGCTGCCCAGGTGTTGTCGATCATAATGATGGCATCTGGCACCACACTGCGTACGGCGGCAACAATCGCCGGAACATCGTGGACTTCCATGGTGATGGAGCCTGGCGATTCCAGAAACACGATTTTAGTGTTTGGCTGCAGATGCTTAACGATATCGGCACCAATCAGCGGATCAAACCACGATGTCGTTACGCCCAGTTTGCTGAGGATTTTGCTACAGAAATCCTGACTCGGTTCATAGGCGGTGTTGGTCATCAACACATGATCGCCCTGTTCGACAAAAGCAAGAATGGAATTAGCAACCGCTGCCGCCCCGCAGGGAAATAGCACACAGCCTGCGCCACCTTCCAGTTCACACATCGCTTGTTGTAAGGAGAAATGGGTTAACGTTCCACGCCGTCCATAGAACAACTCGCCATTAGCGCGATTACGTGTCGCGTGTTTTTTGGCTTCCACACTGTCAAAGACCAGCGAAGACGCGCGCTGAATCACGCTATTTACCGCGCCGAGAGTGTATTTTTTGCTGCGTCCAGCATTCACCAGTTGAGTATCAAGCTTTTTGTCCGCCATGTCGGGATTCCTGTTTTTATACGTCTGGATGTCTAAACTAGCATGAATATTCGCGGGCGCATCCTGAAGAATTGGCATAAAGCAGAAAATTTTCGCAAATGGCGTGCTGGTGACTTTTTTACTGCGTAAACGCAAGGAAAAGAAAGCAAAGGTACGGCAGTATGCAAATAGTAATGAGAACGACTATCAATTCGACGTCGTTTTGATATTATTATGCACAGATTTTGTGACTTGCGTCCTGGAGATACACAGTGGGTAATAATTTAATGCAGACGGACCTCTCCGTCTGGGGTATGTATCAGCACGCCGATATTGTCGTTAAGTGCGTGATGATTGGGCTTATTTTGGCCTCCGTAGTCACCTGGGCAATCTTCTTCAGTAAGAGCGTGGAGTTCTTCAATCAGAAGCGTCGTCTTAAGCGCGAGCAGCAACTGCTGGCTGAAGCGCGTTCCTTAAACCAGGCCAACGATATCGCTGCTGATTTTGGTAGCAAAAGCTTGAGCCTGCATTTGCTCAATGAAGCGCAGAATGAGCTGGAACTGTCAGAAGGCAGCGACGATAACGACGGTATTAAAGAACGTACCAGCTTCCGTCTGGAGCGTCGGGTCGCCGCAGTAGGTCGTCAAATGGGCCGTGGTAACGGCTATCTGGCAACCATCGGCGCGATTTCGCCGTTCGTTGGTCTGTTTGGTACGGTCTGGGGCATCATGAACAGCTTTATTGGTATCGCGCAAACGCAGACCACTAACCTGGCAGTCGTTGCGCCGGGTATTGCAGAAGCTCTGTTAGCAACGGCAATCGGCCTCGTGGCAGCGATTCCTGCGGTCGTTATCTATAACGTATTTGCACGCCAGATCGGCGGCTTTAAAGCGATGCTGGGTGATGTTGCAGCGCAGGTATTGTTGTTGCAAAGCCGTGACCTGGATCTGGAAGCCAGCGCCGCTGCACATCCGGTTCGTGTCGCACAAAAATTACGCGCAGGATAATGTCCGATGGCAATGCATCTTAACGAAAACCTCGACGATAACGGCGAAATGCATGATATCAACGTGACGCCGTTTATCGACGTGATGTTGGTTTTGCTGATTATCTTTATGGTGGCGGCACCGTTAGCGACGGTAGATGTGAAGGTGAATTTGCCTGCTTCTACCAGCACGCCGCAGCCGCGCCCGGAAAAACCGGTTTATCTGTCGGTGAAAGCAGACAACTCGATGTTTATTGGTAACGATCCGGTCACCGATGAAACAATGATTACGGCGTTGAATGCGTTAACCGAAGGCAAGAAAGACACCACCATCTTCTTCCGTGCGGATAAAACCGTCGATTACGAGACGTTGATGAAGGTAATGGATACGCTGCATCAGGCGGGTTACCTGAAAATAGGTCTGGTCGGCGAAGAAACTGCGAAAGCGAAATAAAAATGATGCCCGGTTGCTTTTCACAACCGGGCATTTTTTTAACCTAAATGCTCGCCGCCGCAGACACCGTGCACTTCTGCGGTGACGTAGCTCGACTCCTGACTTGCCAGGTAAACATATACAGGGGCCAGCTCCGCCGGTTGCCCCGCACGCTTCATCGGCGTTTTCTGACCAAACTGCGGGATCTTATCCTGCGTTTGTCCGCCAGAAATTTGCAGTGCTGTCCAGATCGGGCCTGGCGCGACAATATTCACCCGAATACCTTTCTCCGCGACCTGTTTTGCCAGGCCACGGCTGTAGTTCAGAATTGCCGCCTTCGTAGCCGCATAGTCCAGTAAATGCGGGCTTGGCTGGTATGCCTGGATTGAGGAAGTGGTGATGATACTTGCACCTTTCGGTAGCAGGGGGAGCGCTTCCTGGGTTAGCCAGAACAACGCGAAAACGTTAATGGCAAAGGTCTTTTGAAACTGTTCGCTGGTGAGGTCTGCAATATCAGGAATGGCAACCTGTTTCCCGGCTACCAGCGCCATAATATCCAGCCCGCCTAACGCCTTGTGTGCTTCGTGAACCAGCGAACGGGCGACTTAAATCGCCTGGCAGCAGAACGGCTTTGCGTCCGCATTCTTCAATGATCTTTTTCACATCCTGAGCGTCTTCTTCTTCCACGGGAAGATAACTGATCGCCACGTCAGCCCCTTCACGCGCGTAAGCAATGGCGGCAGCGCGACCGATTCCGGAATCGCCCCCTGTCACCAGTGCTTTACGATCTTTCAGGCGACCGCTACCAACATAGGTTTTCTCGCCGCAATCCGGTACCGGTGTCATCTTCGCCTGGATGCCTGGCGTCGGTTGTTTCTGTTTGGGATATTCACCAGTGTAATACTGCGTGGTCGGGTCTTTTAAATGAGACATCATTTTTCTCCCTTCAGGTTCAACGTCCTTTAAGGGTAGACGCTCTCGATGCGTTGATAAGGGAACCAGGAAGATCCCTAACCCTCAGAATTATGCGACAAAGGTTTAACGTATATGTTGATTTGCTGTTGCGTGCTGTTTACTCAATTGCGATATACTGTTGCCCGTTTTAACTACACGACAGGAATGTATGGAACGTTTTCTTGAAAATGCAATGTATGCTTCTCGCTGGCTGCTTGCCCCCGTGTACTTTGGCCTTTCGCTGGCGTTAGTTGCCCTGGCGCTGAAGTTCTTCCAGGAGATTATTCACGTACTGCCGAATATCTTCTCGATGGCGGAATCAGATTTGATCCTCGTGTTGCTGTCGCTGGTGGATATGACACTGGTTGGCGGTTTGCTGGTGATGGTGATGTTTTCCGGTTATGAGAATTTCGTCTCACAACTGGATATCTCCGAGAACAAAGAGAAGCTGAACTGGCTGGGGAAAATGGATGCAACGTCGCTGAAAAACAAAGTAGCAGCGTCGATTGTGGCAATTTCTTCCATTCACTTACTGCGCGTCTTTATGGATGCGAAAAATGTCCCTGATAACAAACTGATGTGGTACGTCATTATCCATCTGACGTTTGTGCTCTCTGCATTTGTGATGGGCTATCTTGACCGACTGACTCGTCATAATCACTGATCTGATTCGGGCGCGGTTCTCGCGCCCGTTATTAACAGGTCATTTATCGGAAGACGCCTGCCACAGATTCAGCTCTCCATCGGCGATATGCTGATCAATCTGCGCCAGCTCCTCGGTGCTAAATGTCAGATTATTCAGCGCCTGCACGTTCTCCTCAAGTTGCTCCGCGCGGCTGGCACCAATCAATACCGACGTCACTCGCTCATCTTTCAGCAACCAGCTTAACGCCATTTGCGCCATTGATTGTCCACGCTGCTGTGCCATTTCATTCAATAACCGCAGGCTGTTGAGGTTGGCTTCGGTGAGCATTTTCGGCGTCAGACCACGAACTTTATTCCCTTCACGATGCATCCGTGAATCTTGCGGAATACCGTTGAGATATTTTCCGGTCAGCAATCCCTGAGCCAGTGGAGTAAAGGCAATGCAGCCCACGCCGTTATTTTGCAGGGTATCCAGCAGGCCGCTTTTATCCACCCAGCGGTTCAGTAAATTGTACGAAGGTTGATGAATTAACAGCGGAATTTTCCACTCGCGCAGCAACTCGACCATTTTTTGCGTCCGCTCTGGCGAGTAAGAGGAGATCCCGACATACAGCGCCTTACCGCTTTGTACAGCATGAGCCAGCGCAGAGGCGGTTTCTTCCATCGGCGTATTTTCATCGACGCGATGAGAGTAAAAGATATCGACATACTCAAGCCCCATACGCTTCAGGCTTTGGTCGAGGCTGGCGAGCAGATATTTACGTGAACCGCCAGAGCCGTATGGGCCGGGCCACATATCGTATCCGGCTTTGGTAGAGATAATCAGTTCATCGCGATAAGCGGCAAAATCCTCGCGCAGCAGGCGACCAAAGTTCTCTTCTGCGCTTCCTGGAGGCGGCCCGTAATTGTTGGCTAAATCAAAGTGCGTAATGCCCAAATCAAACGCTTTACGCAGGATCGCACGCTGTGATTCCAGCGCGTTAACGTGACCGAAATTGTGCCATAAACCGAGCGATAACGCGGGCAGGCGTAAACCACTTTTTCCGCAATAGCGGTACTGCATCTGCCCGTAACGTTCGGGATTCGCTAACCAGACCATGACCTCTCCTTTCCACCGTTCAATTTCGAAACAATGTTTCTAGTTTAGCGATTCGCCTGCGCGTATCCCGTAGTCTGGCTCACAGAGTGACGAAAAACTGGGCAAAAACACGCGCTTATGCTTTGCTTAAAAAAACACCAGTTGAGGAGTGCAACAATGCCGCATTTAACCGCCAAAGATTTCCCACAAGAGTTGCTGGATTACTACGACTATTACGCTCACGGGAAAATCTCGAAACGTGAGTTCCTCAACCTTGCGGCGAAGTATGCGGTGGGCGGGATGACGGCATTAGCGCTGTTTGATTTGCTCAAGCCAAATTATGCGCTGGCGACTCAGGTAGAGTTTACCGACCCGGAAATTGTTGCTGAGTACATCACGTATCCCTCGCCAAATGGTCACGGCGAGGTACGGGGTTATCTGGTGAAGCCCGCAAAAATGAGCGGCAAAACGCCAGCCGTGGTGGTGGTGCATGAGAATCGTGGACTGAATCCGTATATCGAAGATGTGGCACGGCGAGTGGCGAAGGTGGGGTATATCGCCCTGGCACCTGACGGCTTAAGTTCCGTTGGAGGTTATCCGGGAAATGATGATAAAGGTCGTGAGCTGCAACAGCAGGTTGATCCAACCAAACTGATGAATGATTTCTTTGCCGCAATTGAGTTTATGCAACGCTATCCGCAAGCGACAGGCAAAGTGGGTATTACCGGATTTTGCTATGGCGGTGGCGTATCGAACGCGGCGGCTGTCGCGTATCCGGAACTGGCCTGCGCGGTGCCGTTTTATGGTCGTCAGGCACCCACTGCCGATGTGGCGAAGATTGAAGCGCCTTTACTACTCCACTTCGCGGAACTGGACACCCGAATCAACGAGGGCTGGCCTGCTTACGAGGCGGCGTTGAAAGCCAATAATAAGGTTTATGAGGCGTATATATATCCGGGAGTTAATCACGGATTCCATAATGATTCCACGCCCCGTTATGACAAATCTGCCGCCGATCTTGCCTGGCAAAGGACACTGAAATGGTTCGATAAATATCTCTCCTGATGGGTTTATCTCTTACGGGATTACGTCTTAAACAAGCATGAAAAAATAGCGTGCGCAAAAGTCGTTCTTTGCCTAAAATATCGCTATATATGACAATATATAGCGAATGAGGTGAACGATGAATAACCATTTTGGTAAAGGCTTAATGGCGGGATTAAAAGCAACGCATGCCGACAGTGCGGTTAATGTGACAAAATTCTGTGCCGATTATAAACGCGGTTTTGTATTAGGCTACTCACACCGGATGTACGAAAAGACCGGAGATCGCCAGCTTAGCGCCTGGGAAGCGGGTATTCTGACGCGCCGTTATGGACTGGATAAAGAGATGGTAATGGATTTCTTTCGTGAGAATAATTCCTGTTCTACGTTGCGCTTTTTTATGGCTGGTTATCGCCTAGAAAATTGATCAAACATACGTATTATCTTGCTTTAATTAATTACACTAATGCTTCTTCCCTTCGTTTTAGTGCCCCGCCGCAGTATCATGATATCGATAACCATAATAAATGTGTGGTAAATGGCGCATCGATCGCATTATTGATTTTGCGATTGAGGCAAAATATATGCCAGGTCTTCGCAACGGAATAACTATAAATGACTGGAGATAACACCCTCATCCATTCTCACGGCATTAACCGTCGTGATTTCATGAAGCTTTGTGCAGCATTAGCCGCCACCATGGGGTTAAGTAGCAAAGCCGCTGCAGAGATGGCCGAATCGGTTACTAACCCGCAGCGTCCGCCAGTTATCTGGATTGGCGCGCAGGAGTGCACCGGTTGTACGGAATCTCTGCTTCGTGCAACGCATCCAACGGTAGAAAACCTCGTGCTGGAGACTATCTCTCTGGAGTATCACGAAGTGCTTTCCGCCGCCTTCGGTCATCAGGTCGAAGAGAACAAACATAACGCTCTCGAGAAGTACAAAGGGCAGTATGTGTTAGTGGTGGATGGTTCCATCCCATTAAAAGATAACGGTATTTATTGCATGGTTGCCGGTGAGCCGATTGTGGATCACATCCGCAAAGCGGCGGAAGGCGCAGCAGCCATTATCGCTATCGGTTCCTGCTCTGCGTGGGGCGGTGTTGCCGCAGCTGGAGTTAACCCAACTGGCGCAGTCAGCCTGCAAGAAGTTCTACCGGGCAAAACCGTTATCAATATTCCAGGCTGCCCGCCGAACCCGCACAACTTCCTCGCGACCGTTGCGCACATCATCACTTACGGCAAACCGCCGAAACTGGATGACAAAAACCGTCCGACTTTCGCCTATGGTCGTCTGATTCACGAACACTGTGAACGTCGCCCGCACTTCGATGCTGGTCGTTTTGCCAAAGAGTTCGGTGATGAAGGCCACCGCGAAGGCTGGTGCCTGTACCACCTCGGCTGTAAAGGGCCAGAAACTTACGGCAACTGCTCAACGCTGCAATTCTGCGATGTTGGCGGCGTGTGGCCGGTAGCGATTGGTCACCCGTGCTATGGCTGTAACGAAGAAGGTATCGGCTTCCATAAAGGCATCCATCAGCTTGCCAACGTCGAAAACCAGACTCCGCGTTCACAGAAACCGGACGTTAACGCTAAAGAAGGCGGCAACGTCTCGGCAGGCGCTATTGGTTTGCTCGGCGGTGTGGTTGGGCTGGTTGCCGGTGTCAGCGTGATGGCGGTGCGTGAACTGGGTCGTCAGCAAAAGAAAGATAACGCTGACTCACGGGGAGAATAACCGTGAACAGACGTAATTTTATTAAAGCAGCCTCCTGCGGGGCATTGCTGACGGGCGCGCTGCCGTCTGTCAGTCATGCGGCTGCTGAAAACCGCCCGCCAATTCCGGGATCGCTGGGGATGTTGTACGACTCGACCTTGTGCGTAGGCTGCCAGGCTTGCGTCACCAAGTGTCAGGATATCAACTTCCCTGAACGTAACCCGCAAGGGGAACAGACCTGGTCGAACAACGACAAACTGTCGCCGTATACCAATAACATCATTCAGGTGTGGACCAGCGGCACAGGGGTCAACAAAGACCAGGAGGAGAATGGCTACGCGTACATTAAGAAACAGTGTATGCACTGCGTCGATCCTAACTGTGTCTCTGTGTGTCCGGTTTCTGCACTGACAAAAGATCCGAAAACCGGCATAGTCCATTACGACAAAGATGTGTGCACCGGCTGCCGTTACTGCATGGTCGCCTGCCCATACAACGTGCCGAAGTACGACTACAACAACCCGTTTGGTGCGCTGCATAAGTGCGAGTTGTGCAACCAGAAAGGTGTGGAACGTCTCGATAAAGGCGGTCTGCCTGGCTGCGTAGAAGTGTGCCCGGCGGGCGCGGTGATTTTTGGTACGCGTGAAGAGCTGATGGCGGAGGCGAAAAAACGTCTGGCGCTGAAGCCGGGCAGCGAATACCACTATCCGCGTCAGACGCTGAAATCTGGCGACACTTACCTGCATACGGTGCCGAAATATTATCCGCATCTGTACGGCGAGAAAGAGGGCGGCGGTACTCAGGTTCTGGTACTGACGGGTGTGCCTTATGAAAATCTCGACCTGCCGAAACTGGACGATCTTTCTACTGGTGCGCGTTCCGAACATGTCCAACACACCCTGTATAAAGGCATGATGCTACCACTGGCTGTGCTGGCGGGCTTAACCGTGCTGGTTCGTCGCAACACTAAAAACGACCATCACGACGGAGGAGACGATCATGAGTCATGATCCACAACCGCTGGGCGGCAAAATCATCAGTAAACCGGTCATGATTTTTGGACCGTTAATCGTCATCTGTATGCTCCTGATTGTGAAGCGTCTGGTGTTCGGTCTGGGCTCTGTCTCCGACCTGAACGGCGGCTTCCCGTGGGGCGTGTGGATCGCGTTTGACCTGCTGATCGGTACCGGCTTTGCCTGTGGCGGCTGGGCGCTCGCGTGGGCAGTATACGTCTTTAACCGTGGGCAATACCATCCGCTGGTGCGTCCGGCGCTGTTGGCGAGTCTGTTTGGTTATTCACTGGGTGGCTTGTCGATCACTATCGACGTGGGTCGCTACTGGAACCTGCCGTACTTCTACATTCCGGGTCACTTCAACGTGAACTCGGTACTGTTCGAGACGGCGGTCTGTATGACCATCTACATCGGTGTGATGGCACTGGAGTTTGCTCCGGCATTGTTTGAACGTCTGGGCTGGAAGGTGTCACTCAAACGTCTGAACAAGGTGATGTTCTTCATCATCGCGCTTGGTGCGCTGCTGCCAACTATGCACCAGTCTTCAATGGGGTCGCTGATGATCTCGGCGGGCTACAAGGTGCATCCGCTGTGGCAAAGCTATGAAATGTTGCCGCTGTTCTCGCTGCTGACGGCGTTCATCATGGGCTTCTCGATTGTCATCTTTGAAGGTTCGTTGGTGCAGGCGGGTCTGCGTGGCAACGGTCCGGATGAAAAGAGTCTGTTCGTTAAGCTGACCAACACCATCAGTGTGTTGCTGGCGATTTTCATCGTGCTGCGCTTTGGCGAGCTTATCTATCGCGACAAGCTGTCGTTAGCGTTTGCCGGTGACTTCTACTCCGTGATGTTCTGGATTGAAGTCCTGCTGATGCTCTTCCCGCTGGTCGTTCTGCGTGTGGCGAAGCTGCGTAATGATTCCCGCATGCTGTTCCTGTCAGCACTGAGTGCACTGTTAGGTTGTGCAACCTGGCGTCTGACCTATTCGCTGGTGGCATTCAACCCGGGTGGCGGTTACGCCTACTTCCCGACCTGGGAAGAACTGTTGATTTCTATTGGTTTTGTGGCTATTGAGATTTGCGCTTATATCGTACTCATTCGTCTACTGCCGATACTTCCTCCTTTAAAACAAAACGATCATAATCGTCATGAGGCGAGCAAAGCATGAGCCAGAGAATTACTATTGATCCGGTAACCCGTATTGAAGGGCATTTACGCATCGATTGCGAAATCGAAAATGGCGTCGTTTCGAAAGCATGGGCTTCCGGTACCATGTGGCGCGGCATGGAAGAGATCGTGAAAAACCGCGATCCGCGCGATGCATGGATGATTGTGCAACGTATCTGTGGCGTATGTACTACCACTCACGCGCTGTCTTCCGTTCGTGCGGCAGAAAGTGCGCTGAATATCGACGTTCCGGTTAACGCGCAATACATCCGTAACATCATTCTGGCTGCGCACACCACGCATGACCATATTGTTCATTTCTATCAGCTTTCGGCGCTGGACTGGGTGGACATCACTTCTGCACTGCAAGCTGATCCAGCCAAAGCCTCCGAAATGCTGAAAGGCGTTTCGACCTGGCATCTGAACAGCCCGGAAGAGTTCACCAAAGTTCAGAACAAGATCAAAGATCTGGTTGCCAGCGGTCAGTTGGGCATTTTCGCCAATGGCTACTGGGGTCACCCGGCGATGAAACTGCCGCCGGAAGTGAACCTGATTGCGGTAGCGCACTACCTGCAGGCGCTGGAGTGCCAGCGTGACGCTAACCGCGTTGTGGCGCTGCTGGGCGGTAAAACGCCGCATATTCAGAACCTGGCGGTAGGTGGTGTCGCGAACCCGATCAACCTCGACGGTTTGGGTGTGCTGAACCTTGAGCGCCTGATGTACATCAAGTCCTTCATCGACAAGCTGAGCGACTTTGTTGAGCAGGTTTACAAGGTTGATACTGCAGTTATCGCTGCGTTCTACCCGGAATGGCTGACGCGCGGTAAAGGTGCGGTGAACTACCTGAGCGTGCCGGAATTCCCGACCGACAGTAAAAACGGCAGCTTCCTGTTCCCGGGCGGCTACATTGAGAATGCGGATCTGTCCTCGTATCGTCCGATCACTTCTCATTCCGATGAATACCTGATCAAAGGAATTCAGGAAAGCGCAAAGCATTCCTGGTATAAAGACGAAGCGCCGCAGGCACCGTGGGAAGGTACCACCATTCCGGCTTACGACGGTTGGTCTGACGACGGTAAATACTCCTGGGTGAAATCGCCGACTTTCTACGGCAAAACGGTAGAAGTGGGTCCACTGGCTAATATGCTGGTGAAACTGGCGGCAGGTCGCGAATCTACCCAGAACAAACTGAATGAAATCGTTGCGATTTATCAGAAATTGACCGGCAACACGCTGGAAGTAGCGCAACTGCACTCCACGCTGGGCCGTATTATTGGTCGTACCGTTCACTGCTGTGAATTGCAGGATATCCTGCAAAACCAATACAGTGCACTGATCACCAATATCGGCAAAGGCGATCACACCACGTTCGTGAAGCCGAACATTCCGGCAACGGGCGAGTTCAAAGGCGTTGGCTTCCTCGAAGCACCGCGCGGTATGCTCTCTCACTGGATGGTGATCAAAGACGGTATTATCAGTAACTACCAGGCGGTTGTTCCATCAACCTGGAACTCTGGCCCGCGTAACTTCAATGATGACGTCGGTCCTTACGAGCAGTCGCTGGTGGGTACACCGGTTGCTGATCCGAATAAACCGCTGGAAGTGGTGCGTACCATTCACTCCTTCGACCCGTGCATGGCCTGTGCGGTACACGTAGTGGATGCCGACGGCAACGAAGTGGTTTCAGTGAAGGTTCTGTAATGCGTATTTTAGTCTTAGGGGTCGGCAATATTTTGCTGACTGATGAAGCCATCGGTGTGCGGATTGTTGAAGCGTTAGAGCAACGATACATTCTGCCGGATTATGTTGAGATCCTCGATGGCGGCACGGCGGGAATGGAGCTGCTTGGTGACATGGCAAATCGCGATCATCTGATTATTGCGGATGCCATTGTGTCGAAAAAGAACGCGCCGGGAACGATGATGATCCTGCGGGATGAAGAAGTTCCGGCGTTGTTTACCAACAAAATCTCTCCGCATCAGCTTGGCCTGGCCGACGTATTGTCGGCCCTGCGCTTCACCGGTGAGTTTCCGAAAAAGCTGACCCTGGTCGGCGTGATCCCGGAATCACTGGAGCCGCACATCGGTTTGACGCCGACGGTTGAAGCAATGATTGAACCTGCGCTTGAGCAGGTTCTGGCTGCGCTGCGTGAATCAGGCGTGGAAGCCATCCCACGGGAGGCGATTCATGACTGAAGAGATAGCAGGTTTCCAGACCTCCCCGAAGGCGCAAGTACAGGCAGCGTTTGAAGAAATTGCCCGGCGTTCGATGCACGATCTCTCTTTTCTGCATCCTTCAATGCCGGTGTATGTTTCTGACTTTACGCTGTTCGAAGGTCAGTGGACGGGGTGTGTGATCACCCCGTGGATGCTGAGTGCAGTTATCTTCCCCGGCCCGGATCAACTCTGGCCGCTGCGCAAAGTGAGTGAAAAAATTGGTCTGCAACTGCCGTATGGCACTATGACCTTTACTGTTGGTGAACTGGACGGTGTTTCGCAATACCTCTCCTGCTCGCTGATGTCGCCGCTTTCGCACAGCATGTCGATTGAAGAGGGCCAACGGCTGACGGATGACTGCGCCCGAATGATCCTTTCGCTGCCAGTCACCAATCCGGATGTACCACACGCAGGGCGTCGTGCCCTGCTATTTGGCCGCAGGAGTGGCGAAAATGCATGAGTTGTCGCTTTGCCAGAGCGCCGTTGAAATTATCCAACGGCAGGCGGAGCAGCACGATGTTAAGCGCGTCACCGCCGTGTGGCTGGAAATTGGCGCACTCTCCTGCGTTGAGGAGAGCGCCGTCCGTTTTAGTTTTGAAATTGTCTGCCACGGAACGGTAGCGCAAGGGTGCGATTTACATATCGTCTATAAACCCGCCCAGGCCTGGTGTTGGGATTGCAGCCAGGTGGTGGAGATTCATCAGCACGATGCGCAGTGTCCGATCTGTCATGGCGAGCGGTTGCGTGTCGATACTGGCGATTCGCTAATCGTCAAAAGTATTGAAGTTGAATAACCGGAGTTAACAATGTGTATTGGCGTTCCAGGCCAGGTGCTGGCTGTCGGTGAAGATATTCACCAGCTTGCGCAGGTTGAAGTATGTGGTATCAAGCGCGACGTGAATATCGCCCTGATTTGTGAAGGTAACCCTGCCGATCTGCTGGGCCAGTGGGTACTGGTACACGTCGGATTTGCCATGAGCATTATCGATGAAGACGAAGCCAAAGCCACATTAGACGCACTGCGCCAAATGGATTACGACATTACCAGCGCGTGATGATTAGCTTTTGTAGGCCTGATAAGACGCGGCAGCGTCGCATCAGGCATTGTGCTCGATTGCCGGATGCGGCGTGAACGCCTTATCCGGCCTACATTGGTCGGGATGGCTTGCTGCGACGAATACCAACCCTTACCCCTGACGCTTATCTTCCGTATTCGTCTCAAAATCACTGGCGTCATGGCGTTCATGCAACTGCTCGTTCAGCGGTCCGTTGATGCGGTTAACAATACGCCCACGCTTCACTGCCGGACGTTCGCCTACTTCTTTCGCCCAGCGTTGTACATGCTTATAACTGCCCGCATCAAGAAACTCTGCGGCATCATATACGCCGCCTAACACCACATTGCCAAACCACGGCCAAATCGCCATATCCGCAATGGTGTACTCATCGCCCGCAACAAACTTATGCTGCGCCAGTTGCTTATCCAGCACGTCGAGAAGGCGCTTGGCTTCCATAGTAAAGCGGTTGATGGCGTACTCAATTTTCACCGGCGCGTAATGGTAAAAGTGACCAAAACCACCGCCGAGGAACGGTGCCGCGCCCTGTAACCAGAACAGCCAGCTCATCGTTTCAGTACGCTTTGCCAGATCCTGCGGCAAGAAGTAGCCAAATTTCTCCGCCAGATAAAGCAGAATCGAGCCTGACTCAAACACGCGGATCGGCGGATTATGGGTATGATCGCGCAATGCCGGGATCTTCGAATTCGGGTTCACTTCGACAAAGCCGCTGGAGAATTGATCGCCATCGCCAATGCGAATCAGCCAGGCGTCGTACTCTGCACCAGTAACGCCCAGTGCCAGCAGCTCCTCAAGCATAATCGTTACTTTCTGACCGTTCGGCGTTCCCAGCGAATAAAGTTGCAATGGATGTTTGCCCACTGGCAGCGTTTTTTCATGCGTCGGACCAGAAACCGGGCGATTGATATTGGCGAACGCGCCGCCAGCGGATTTATCCCACGTCCAGACTTTCGCGGGCTGATAAGTATTGTCTGTCATAGTGAGTTGCCTTCTGAGTGGTAGTGTTGAAGCAGTGTAGCAGGTCACTTGCTGTACAGAATGTGAATTTTTTAACCCTTTGCGCCAGCCGCTGCGATGAGGTGTATGATTAGTCTGACCTCTGTCCGGTTAATGTCGCTGAGCAGGTAATCAGAGCACAACAATTACGCCAACTGCTTAGGTTGTATTGTTAAAGGTAAAGTGATGAGCAAAGGAACGACCAGCCAGGATGCCCCGTTCGGGACATTATTGGGCTACGCCCCAGGTGGGGTAGCAATCTACTCTTCAGATTACAGTTCTCTCGATCCGCAGGAATACGAAGATGACGCCGTATTCCGTAGCTATATCGACGATGAATATATGGGCCACAAATGGCAATGCGTTGAATTTGCTCGCCGTTTTCTCTTTCTGAACTACGGTGTAGTCTTCACTGACGTGGGTATGGCATGGGAGATTTTCTCACTGCGCTTCTTGCGTGAAGTGGTCAATGACAACATCCTGCCATTGCAGGCATTTCCTAACGGTTCGCCGCGTGCACCGGTAGCGGGGGCGCTTCTTATCTGGGATAAAGGCGGTGAATTTAAAGACACTGGTCATGTCGCCATCATTACCCAATTGCATGGCAACAAAGTCCGTATTGCGGAACAGAACGTGATTCATTCCCCGTTGCCGCAAGGGCAACAGTGGACACGCGAGCTGGAGATGGTGGTCGAAAACGGCGGCTATACCCTGAAAGACACCTTCGATGACACCACTATTCTGGGCTGGATGATCCAGACGGAAGATACCGAATACAGCTTGCCACAGCCGGAAATTGCAGGCGAACTGCTGAAAATCAGCGGGGCGCGTCTGGAAAACAAAGGCCAGTTTGACGGTAAATGGCTGGATGCAAAAGATCCGCTGCAAAACGCCTATGTACAGGCCAACGGTCAGGTGATCAATCAGGATCCGTATCATTACTACACCATTACCGAGAGCGCCGAGCAGGAGCTGATTAAAGCCACCAACGAGCTGCACCTGATGTATCTTCACGCCACCGACAAGGTGCTGAAAGATGACAACCTGCTGGCGCTGTTCGACATTCCGAAAATCCTCTGGCCACGTTTGCGTCTCTCCTGGCAGCGTCGCCGTCACCATATGATCACCGGTCGTATGGATTTCTGCATGGATGAACGTGGCCTGAAAGTCTACGAATACAACGCCGATTCTGCCTCCTGTCATACCGAAGCGGGCTTGATCCTCGAACGTTGGGCGGAGCAGGGCTATAAAGGCAACGGCTTCAATCCTGCGGAAGGGCTGATTAACGAACTGGCTGGTGCCTGGAAACACAGTCGTGCACGTCCGTTTGTCCATATCATGCAGGACAAAGATATCGAGGAAAACTATCACGCGCAGTTTATGGAGCAGGCGCTGCACCAGGCGGGCTTTGAAACGCGTATCTTGCGCGGGTTGGATGAACTGGGCTGGGATGCTGCCGGGCAACTGATTGATGGGGAAGGGCGACTGGTTAACTGCGTGTGGAAAACCTGGGCGTGGGAAACCGCGTTTGATCAGATTCGTGAAGTTAGCGACCGTGAGTTTGCTGCGTTGCCGATCCGTACCGGTCATCCGCAAAATGAAGTGCGTCTTATCGACGTATTGCTGCGCCCGGAAGTGCTGGTCTTTGAGCCGCTGTGGACGGTGATCCCTGGCAACAAAGCGATTCTGCCGATCCTCTGGTCGCTGTTTCCGCACCACCGCTATCTGTTGGATACTGATTTCACCGTGAATGATGAACTGGTGAAAACCGGTTACGCAGTGAAACCGATCGCCGGTCGCTGTGGCAGTAACATCGACCTCGTCAGCCATCATGAAGAGGTGCTGGACAAAACCAGCGGTAAATTTGCCGAGCAGAAAAACATCTATCAGCAACTGTGGTGTTTGCCGAAAGTGGACGGTAAATACATTCAGGTATGTACCTTCACCGTTGGTGGCAACTACGGTGGGACGTGTTTGCGCGGTGATGAATCACTGGTCATCAAAAAAGAGAGTGATATTGAACCGTTAATTGTGGTGAAAGAGTAATACATGTTGTAGCAACCCCGTACTGATTATGAAGAATAATCAGTACGGGGATTAATCAAAATATTCAATATTTATATATTTCAATATTTATTCATTTCATATATGAATATATTAACAAGTAGAATACCTGTGTTTTGATTATTTCTAAAGGTTTTGAATGAAGGCTTATTGTCTGATACACAAGAAATAACACTCTTTTTATCGTTAAAAAATGATATTTCACTTTGCCCACGCCGTTAAAGTCACTGATAATGCGTCCGTTCGTAAATTCAAAATGGCGTAATCTAATATATGCTAAATTTATTTGTTGGCCTTGATATATACACAGGGCTTTTGTTATTACTTGCTCTGGCATTTGTGTTGTTCTACGAAGCAATCAATGGTTTTCATGATACGGCGAATGCGGTGGCAACCGTTATTTATACTCGTGCCATGCAGCCACAGCTTGCCGTGGTGATGGCGGCATTTTTTAACTTTTTTGGCGTATTGCTAGGCGGACTTAGCGTTGCCTATGCCATTGTCCATATGTTGCCAACCGATTTGTTGCTGAATATGGGGTCAACTCACGGCCTGGCGATGGTCTTTTCCATGCTGCTGGCGGCGATTATCTGGAACCTGGGAACGTGGTTCTTTGGTTTACCGGCCTCCAGTTCGCACACCTTGATTGGTGCGATTATCGGCATCGGTTTAACCAACGCGCTGTTAACCGGCTCATCGGTAATGGATGCGTTAAACCTGCGTGAAGTGACCAAGATTTTCTCTTCACTCATTGTCTCTCCCATCGTGGGGCTGGTGATTGCGGGGGGGCTAATTTTTCTGCTACGCCGTTTCTGGAGTGGGACGAAAAAGCGTGACCGTATTCATCGTATTCCGGAAGATCGCAAAAAGAAAAAAGGCAAACGTAAGCCGCCATTCTGGACGCGTATTGCCCTGATTGTTTCCGCTGCGGGCGTGGCGTTTTCACATGGTGCGAATGACGGGCAGAAAGGAATTGGTCTGGTGATGCTGGTGCTGGTGGGGATTGCTCCCGCCGGGTTTGTCGTCAATATGAACGCGTCCGGCTATGAAATTACCCGTACCCGCGATGCCGTCACCAACTTCGAACATTACCTGCAACAGCATCCTGAACTGCCGCAGAAGTTGATTACGATGGAACCTCCATTGCCTGCGACATCGACTGATGGCACGCAAGTAACAGAGTTTCACTGTCATCCGGCAAATACCTTTGATGCGATTGCGCGCGTTAAAACGATGCTGCCAGGCAATATGGAAAGTTACGAGCCGTTAAGCGTGAGTCAGCGCAGCCAGCTGCGCCGCATTATGCTGTGCATCTCTGATACCTCCGCGAAGCTGGCGAAACTGCCAGGCGTCAGTAAAGAAGACCAGAACCTGCTGAAAAAACTGCGCAGCGATATGTTAAGCACCATTGAGTACGCACCGGTATGGATCATCATGGCAGTGGCTTTAGCACTCGGTATTGGCACCATGATTGGCTGGCGTCGCGTGGCGATGACCATCGGTGAGAAGATTGGTAAGCGCGGCATGACGTATGCGCAAGGCATGGCGGCACAAATGACGGCGGCAGTGTCTATCGGCCTTGCCAGTTATATTGGGATGCCCGTCTCCACAACACATGTACTCTCGTCTGCAGTAGCAGGGACGATGGTGGTGGACGGCGGTGGGTTACAGCGTAAAACGGTAACCAGCATCCTGATGGCGTGGGTGTTTACTTTACCGGCGGCGATTTTTCTTTCTGGTGGGTTGTACTGGATAGCATTGCAGTTGATTTAACCTTCCTGAAAATGCCCGGTCCTGGCGATCGGGCATTTCCATTTTTCACTAGTGATAACCACGCGCGGTCATAAAATCCGTAATCGCTTTTTCTGCATCAACCAGCACCTTTTCCAGTGGCTGATTGGCGTCGATATCAACCAGTTGTGCACCACCAAAGGTTAACTGTGGCGTTATGGCAATCTTCCTCGCCAGCGATTCCCGTTTATGGTCAGGTTTACGCGCGCAGGCAACTTCAAGGTCAACATTGAGTTTGATGACCAGATCAGGCTTGTGGCTCGCCATCCAGTGAAACGCTTTACGTTCCTGGCTTGCCAGCCATGAGACAAAACGACCACCTTCAACGTTAGGCGGGAACACCGTACCATCATAAGCGCCCGGAATCTGGTCCTGCGGATAACGGTCGGTTAAAACAATTAACCCGCGACGACGACAGGCAAGCATATGACGAAAGCGCAGTAAGCGACGGGCGACAAACGCTGTAATTACCAGCGCCGGAACTGGTCCAGGCAATTTTTTTGCTGTTTTCACCTGATTTCGTTCAATTGTTTTATGTAAGGATTTTCCCATCAACGGTAATTTTGTCACTGCACGACCGACATTTCCGGCCTGTTTTCCTAAATGAACCCTTTCGGCAGCACCATATTTTTCGACAACGGTAATAAGATGTTCACACACCGTTGACTTGCCTGAACCATCGCTACCAATAACGGCAATTAATGGAGGTATTATTGACTGCATGAATATATCCTTAAATTTAAATATCCATCCAAAATATTTATTTGGCTAATATGTTTTTGATGAAAGCGTAATTCAGGTCAATGTCACAATTAACCATTGTCACAATAAGGTTGAACGGATATTCTGAGCACGGACCACGTAATATTCAATACATTATTTGCTGCCGGGTTTTTCGTGAATCAACGTAATATGTCAATAATTAATTCCACGCCAGTGCGTGTTATTGCCATTGTAGGATGTGATGGTTCAGGTAAATCGACCCTCACGGCAAGCCTGGTAAATGAACTGGCATCAAGAATGCCAACAGAACACATTTATCTCGGGCAATCGTCCGGGCGAATTGGCGAATGGATTTCACAGCTACCTGTTATTGGCGCACCTTTTGGGCGTTATTTGCGAAGTAAAGCGGCACATGTGCACGAAAAGCCCTCAACACCGCCTGGCAATATTACTGCGCTGGTTATCTATCTGCTTTCCTGCTGGCGGGCGTACAAGTTTCGCAAAATGTTGTGTAAAAACCAGCAAGGCTATCTGCTCATCACCGACCGCTACCCGCAGGTTGAAGTGCCGGGTTTCCGCTTTGATGGCCCGCAATTGGCAAAAACCACGGGCGGTAACGGTTGGATAAAAATGTTAAGGCAGCGCGAGCTGAAGCTGTACCAATGGATGGCGTCTTATTTGCCCGTATTGTTGATTCGTCTTGGCATTGATGAACAAACCGCGTTTGCGCGTAAACCTGACCACCAACTGGCAGCGTTACAGGAAAAAATCGCCGTTACGCCGCAACTGACATTCAATGGCGCCAGGATCCTTGAACTGGATGGTCGGCAACCAGCCGATGAAATTCTGCAAGCGTCACTACGCGCAATTCACGCCGCGCTTTCCTGATCACCAAAATGGATAGGGGATGATTAAACGAATGGATGCACTACAAACACAAACTGTTAAGAGTACAACCGCGCCGCAGCCCAACTACATTCCGGGGCTGATTGCGGTGGTCGGGTGTGATGGCACCGGTAAATCCACACTGACCAATGACCTGGTGAAATCGCTGCAACAACACTGGCAAACCGAGCGGCGCTATCTGGGGCTGCTCTCCGGCGAAGACGGCGACAAAATCAAACGATTGCCGTTGGTTGGTGTCTGGCTCGAACGGCGACTGGCGGCCAAATCCTCGAAAACCCAAAGCATGAAAACCAAATCTCCGGCGCTATGGGCGGCGGTGATTATGTACTGCTTCTCGCTGCGAAGAATGGCGAATCTACGCAAGGTTCAGCGACTGGCGCAAAGTGGCGTTCTGGTGGTTAGCGATCGCTTCCCGCAGGCTGAAATTTCGGGATTTTATTATGACGGACCGGGGATTGGCGTCGAACGTGCGACCGGGAAAATCAGCAGGTTTCTGGCGCAGCGTGAACGGCGTTTATACCAAAAAATGGCGCAATACCGTCCTGAATTAATCATTCGCTTGGGGATTGATATTGATACTGCCATCTCCCGCAAGCCTGACCATGACTATGCCGAGCTGCAGGACAAAATCGGCGTCATGTCGACGATTGGTTATAACGGCACAAAAATTCTTGAGATTGATTCCAGAGCGCCTTACAGCGAGGTGCTGGAACAGGCACAGAAGGCGGTTTCTCTGGTTGCCATCGTTTCTGACCGCCGAAGTTTAACTTAAGGCAGGCGGGATACTTTTTACTATCAACGATAAGGTCAGGCTGAATTGGCGGTTTTTAACATCAAACATTGGTTTGCAGATGGCGCGTTTCGCACCATTATTCGCAATAGCGCCTGGTTAGGCTCCAGTAATGTTGTGAGCGCTTTGCTGGGGCTGTTGGCGCTCTCGTGTGCCGGTAAAGGGATGACGCCCGCCATGTTTGGCGTACTGGTAATTGTGCAATCGTACGCCAAATCGATCAGCGATTTTATTAAGTTTCAGACATGGCAACTGGTGGTTCAGTACGGAACGCCGGCCTTGACCAACAATAATCCGCAGCAATTTCGCAATGTTGTCTCATTTTCCTTCTCGCTGGATATCGTCAGCGGCGCGGTGGCGATTGTCGGCGGCATTGCCTTACTGCCATTCCTTTCCCATTCATTAGGTCTGGATGACCAAAGCTTTTGGCTGGCGGCGCTCTATTGCACGCTCATTCCTTCAATGGCTTCCTCCACGCCGACCGGCATTCTGCGTGCGGTAGATCGCTTTGATTTGATTGCTGTACAGCAGGCGACGAAACCTTTTCTGCGCGCAGCGGGGAGCGTCGTAGCCTGGTATTTTGACTTTGGTTTTGCGGGTTTTGTTATTGCCTGGTACGTGTCGAATCTGGTTGGCGGCACCATGTACTGGTGGTTTGCCGCGCGCGAATTACGCCGCAGAAATATCCATAACGCCTTCAAATTGAATCTGTTTGAGTCTGCCCGACACATTAAAGGCGCGTGGAGTTTTGTCTGGTCAACCAACATTGCCCACTCCATCTGGTCGGCGCGTAACTCGTGCAGCACAGTGTTGGTGGGGATCGTGTTAGGACCCGCTGCTGCCGGGTTATTTAAAATCGCCATGACATTCTTCGATGCCGCCGGAACGCCAGCGGGTTTACTGGGCAAAAGTTTTTATCCAGAGGTGATGCGTTTAGATCCACGCACCACCAGACCGTGGTTGTTAGGCGTGAAGTCCGGTTTACTGGCGGGCGGAATCGGTATTCTGGTGGCGCTCGCGGTGTTGATCGTCGGCAAGCCGCTCATTTCGCTGGTGTTTGGCGTTAAGTATCTCGAAGCGTATGACCTGATTCAGGTGATGCTGGGCGCAATTGTGATTTCGATGCTGGGCTTCCCACAGGAGTCATTGCTATTGATGGCGGGAAAACAGCGCGCTTTTCTCGTGGCGCAAACCATCGCCTCAATCGGCTACATCGTATTGCTGTTCATGTTCTGTCATCTGTTTGGCGTGCTGGGGGCTGCATTTGCTTACTTCGGTGGGCAATGTCTGGATGTGGTGTTCTCGCTAATTCCGACCTTAAAGGCATTTTTTCAGCGCCATTCCTTGCTTTATAACTCAGCCGGAGAGAAATCCTGATGATGAGAAAATATTTCCCGCTTGAGGCGAGCGAGCGTCTATTTGTTGCGATTGAAGAAGATGATGTTGTTGATGCACAGGTCAGTTTTCCGCCGATTATCGCACTAAGTTGTACCACCGAAATCATCCATGATAATTACGCGTTATGCCTGAAATTCTGGCTGGATGGTGTTAATCGTCAGGAGTTACTGCGTTTAATCCGCAAACAGGCGAAAGGCGATGAGCTGACGACAGACGAGCGCAAACAGTTTAAATACATGCGAGCGCGCTACAAGCATCTGCGTTTTGCGCAACGGCTGTATTTAAAGAAGCATCAGGCAGGATTTTTATTCGGCAAAACGACCGTTTTTCTTGGGCATTTTCAGGATGGCTTTCGTAACGGTAAGAAAAATATTGTGTCGTTTTACGGTAACCTGTTACGTGTTTATTTGAGCGCCCCTGTCTGGTGGCTGGTGAACTATTCATTGCGCCATAGCCAGTTAGAAACCGTGAACGGTTTTATCGCCTACCGCCAGAAGCAAATGTACATCCTGAAAGAGATTATTGCTAAACCGCAACTAACTGGCAGGGAATTTCATGATGTGCGAAAAATCATCAGCCAGCAGGTTTCTTATTACGACACCTTAAGATCGCTTGATCCTGAAAATAAAGAGGCGTTACTGATTTCCCGTTTTCTCGCCGCCATTAATGGTCTGATGGGGGATAAGCACGACGACATGGTGGCGGATGATATGGAGAACCGCCGGTCATATGATGCACCAGTGGCGCTGGATAGCGATATTCGCCAGCGTTTAGAACTGCTTATTTCGCGTTTCCCACTCTATCCGGAGCAATAATGCCATCTCGTTGGATTTTCGCTCTGATCATCACACTTTTAGCGCCAGGCGCGGCGGCACACAATTTCGTCACTGGCAAAACGGTTACTCCTGTTTATATCCAGGAAGGCGGCGAGCTGCTTCTGAATAGCGACGACGAAATTCACTACCAAAAGTGGAACAGCACACAATTGGCGGGAAAAGTCCGCATTATTCAGTATATCGCCGGACGTAAGTCTGCGAAGAAAAAGAACTCACTGTTAATTAAAGCGGTTGAAGCGGCAAACTTTTCGCAGGATCGTTTTCAGCCCACCACCATTGTGAACACCGATGATGCCATCTTTGGTACTGGCTATTTTGTCGTTGGCAAAATCGAAAAAAATAAACGCCGCTATCCGTGGGCGCAATTCGTTATTGACGGCAATGGTCTGGGACGAGTTGCCTGGCAATTGCCGGAGCAGAGTTCAACCATTCTGGTATTGAATAAAGCCGGGCGAATTCAGTGGGCAAAGGACGGCAGCCTGACACCGGAAGAGGTAGATCATGTCATTGCGCTGGCGCAGAAACTGATCAATGAATAAAAAATTCAAAGGATTGAGGGCGTTAGCGAGATGAAGCTGGTTGAACACTACATCATGCGTGGTATGCGCCGTCTGGTGCTGATTATCGTCGGGTTTCTGATTTTTATTTTCGCCAGCTACTCCGCACAGCGTTATCTGACCGAAGCGGCAAATGGGACATTAGCTCTTGATGTTGTGCTGGATATCGTTTTCTACAAAGTGCTGATTGCACTGGAGATGCTGTTACCTGTTGGACTGTATGCGTCAGTTGGCGTGACGCTAGGGCAGATGTATACCGACTCGGAAATTACCGCTATCTCCGCGGCGGGGAGCAGTCCGGGACGTTTGTACAAAGCCGTTCTTTATCTGGCGATACCGTTAAGTATTTTTGTCACCCTTCTGTCGATGTATGGTCGTCCGTGGGCTTATGCGCAGATTTATCAACTGGAGCAACAGTCGCAGTCGGAGCTGGATGTTCGCCAGTTGCGGGCAAAGAAATTTAACACTAACGATAACGGACGAATGATCCTTTCGCAGACGGTTGATCAGGATAATAATCGCCTGACTGACGCGCTGATTTATACTTCTACTGCCAATCGAACCCGCATTTTCCGCGCCCGTTCGGTTGATGTGGTTGACCCATCACCCGAGAAACCGACCGTTATGTTGCATAACGGTACCGCCTATCTTCTCGATCATCAGGGGCGTGACGACAACGAACAGATCTACCGTAATCTGCAATTGCATCTGAATCCGCTGGATCAAAGCCCTAACGTCAAACGCAAAGCAAAATCGGTCACGGAGCTGGCGCGCTCTGTCTTTCCAGCCGATCATGCCGAACTGCAATGGCGACAAAGCCGTGGCCTGACAGCATTGTTGATGGCGCTGCTGGCCATTTCATTAAGTCGGGTAAAACCGCGGCAGGGGCGATTTTCAACGTTATTGCCACTGACGTTGCTGTTTGTTGCCATTTTTTATGGCGGCGACGTCTGCCGTACGCTGGTGGCTAACGGCGCGATTCCCCTCATTCCTGGTTTGTGGTTAGTACCCGGACTCATGCTAATGGGCCTGCTGATGCTGGTCGCACGCGACTTCTCTTTGCTGCAGAAATTTTCCCGATGAATGTTTTCAGTCGCTATTTAATCCGTCACCTCTTTCTCGGTTTTGCCGCCGCCGCAGGGCTATTACTGCCGCTTTTTACCACCTTCAACCTGATTAACGAACTGGATGATGTCAGCCCGGGCGGTTATCGCTGGACCCAGGCGGTGCTGGTGGTGCTGATGACCTTACCGCGCACACTGGTCGAACTTTCGCCGTTTATCGCTTTATTGGGAGGTATTGTCGGTCTCGGGCAGCTATCGAAAAACAGTGAGCTTACCGCCATTCGCAGCACGGGGTTTTCTATCTTCCGTATTGCACTGGTGGCGCTGGTTGCCGGGATACTGTGGACTGTTTCGTTAGGCGCGATAGATGAGTGGGGGGCGTCGCCATTGCAGCAACAGGCGCTGCAAATCAAATCGACCGCCACTGCGTTAGGGGAGGACGATGACATTACCGGCAATATGCTTTGGGCCAGGCGCGGTAATGAATTTGTGACGGTGAAATCGCTGAACGAGCAGGGCCAGCCGGTGGGCGTGGAGATTTTTCATTACCGCGACGATCTCTCGCTCGAATCCTACATTTATGCGCGCAGTGCCACCATTGAAGATGACAAAACGTGGATCCTGCATGGTGTGAATCATAAAAAATGGCTGAATGGCAAAGAAACGCTGGAAACATCTGATAATCTTGCCTGGCAATCGACCTTCACCAGTATGAATCTTGAAGAGTTATCGATGCCGGGGAATACTTTTTCTGTCCGTCAGCTTAATCATTACATCCATTATTTGCAGGAAACCGGGCAACCCAGCAGCGAATACCGCCTTGCACTGTGGGAAAAACTGGGGCAACCCATCTTAACCCTGGCGATGATTTTGCTGGCTGTGCCGTTTACCTTTAGTGCCCCGCGCTCGCCGGGGATGGGTAGCCGTCTCGCTGTAGGGGTCATCGTTGGTTTACTCACCTGGATCAGCTATCAAATCATGGTCAATCTGGGATTGCTATTTGCGTTGAGCGCACCTGTTACCGCGCTCGGTTTACCGGTAGCGTTTGTGCTGGTGGCGTTGAGCCTGGTGTATTGGTATGACAGACAACATTAAACCCGCCGTGGCGCAACACCACGGCGGGTTCACATTACTGCTTCAGAGTAGCAAATGCCTGAATGATGGCATCGATTTGCTCACGACTGTGGGCCGCGTTTACGCTACAGCGCAGCAGCGTGATGCCTGCAGGCGCGGCAGGTGGCAGGATAAGATTCACATAAACGCCCAGCGAAATAAGCTCGCGCCAGATGCGTAAACCTTCCTCTTTCGAACCGATTATTACTGGCACTACCGGGCTAATATGTGAACTTAACTCGTAACCCAGTTTTTGCAGACCGTCATACAGATGGTTGGCGTTATCCATCAGCTTTTGCCGCAGCTCTGGTTGTGAGGCAATGGTTCTTAACGACGAGCGCACGGTCGCAATGCAGGACGGAGAAGGAGAGGCGGTAAAAATATACGGGCGGCTGCCGTAGCGCAGCACTTCCATCGCTTCCGAACCGACAGCAAAACCGCCAATCGAGGCCAGACTTTTACTGAAGGTGCCAACGATAATATCCACATCATCTTCAACGCCGACAGCTTCGGCCAGTCCGCGCCCCGTTGCGCCTAACACGCCAAACGAATGTGCTTCATCGACAATCAAATAACCACCGAGACGACGTTTGATATCAACAATTTCTGCCAGCGGCGCAACGTCACCGAGCATACTGTAGATGCCTTCAACGATAATAATCGCCTCTTTCGCCCGTTCACCGAGGCGGACCATGCGCCGTTCCAGATCGTTGACGTCATTATGGCGGAAACGAATAATCTCCGCGCCGCCGAGAGAACAGGCGTCATAAATACTGGCGTGGCTGTCGGCATCCAGTAACACCACGGCGTTATGGTCGGCAAGTGCGCTGATGACACCTAAATTAGCGGTATAACCGGTTGAAAAAACGATAGCGGTAGGGCGATTGAAAAACTCGGCAATCTCTTTCTCTAACATCAGATGCGGTGCATAACTGCCGTTTGCCATACGAGAACCGGTGGTGCCAGTGCCTTGGGCCGCTAACGCTGCCTGACCTTCGCGGATAGCATCATGATTAAAGGTTAAACCGAGATAATTATTGGTCCCGGCCAGAATCACTTTTTTATTGCCGATCCGGCCTTCGGTGGCGGAATACACTTCATCAATACAGGTGCCAAATGGTGTTAACCCGTTGTCACTAAATTGCAGGCGCTCACCAGCAAGGCGCGCATATTTATCGTATAGCCCCATTATTTATTCTCCAGCCATGGAAGTAGAGTTTCCATTAATTGCGCAGGGGTTTTGACATCCAGCAGAATATTAATAGGAATGGAAATATCGAATCTGTCTTCCAGCATCATTAAGAGATCCATCACTTTGATCGACTCCAGGCCAAGATCGTTGACGAGATCGCTGTCGGGCTTAATTTCCACACCGTTTTCGACCAAATCCTGTAAACAGGAAAGGATGTAATCCATTACTATTTCACGATTTACCATAGAAACGTTAACACACCTTTAAACAAGACAATCAAAATAGCCCGTTGCGTAATGCGTGTTCCAGGCTAATCCCGGGAAACCAATTAATATCTTCAGAAATACGGTTATTACTTGCCGACCAGTCGGCATGAGTTAATTCACGGATTTTCGAACGAGTCAGCATCGGTTCTTTACCCGCCAGACGGCTCAACGCGGTACTGATATCCGCAAGGCAGGTGAGTAGCGGCAGAGGAATACCGACCATCCGCACGGAACCACAGCGGACATCGGCAACAAGCTGTTGGACACGTTGCCAGTCATAACCTCCGGCGACGCCATCGCATAATTCATAGGTTTGCGTCTGTACAGTTTCGGCGCTTAACCACTGACCCACTGCTTGCGCAAAATCGGTGACGTGAAGAAAAGAGAGCTGTGTCTCTGGCGTGCCAAGTCGTGGCAGCAGACCGCGCAGCATCCAGTCAAACAGCGGTTTTAACTCTTTATCGCCGGGACCATACACGGCTGTCGGGCGAAAAACGCCCAACGTAATTTCGTCAGCCATTGCAGTCAGCCGTTGTTCGGCGACGTGTTTGGAATTTGCGTACCAGGAGAGTTCGGGATGGCGCGCCGCCAGCGAAGAGATAAACAGAAAACGTTGGCAAAAGCCGCTCTCTTTTGCCGCTTGCATCAGGCGCAGGCTGCCGTCAACGTTGCAGCGGGTAAAAATCTCTTCTTTGTGCCCGCGCACTTGCCCGGCGCAATGGACCACCGCGCTGGCTCCGGCAACCAGTTCGCTAAGCGAATGTGTATCTTCCAGCGAACCGCGCACCCAAGTGAGATTATCATTGACGTGAGCGCGGGCAGTACGCGTCAATGCGCGAACGTGAAAGCCGCGGGCGAGCAGGTTATCAATAATATATTTACCGATAAACCCGGTAGCGCCCGTCACCGCGACAGTTTGATTCATGCCATGGATTCCTGCACATGAAGACTGGCAGCATAAGCCTTCTGATAACGTTTTTTCGCTTCCGCACGGGCAGGCTTGCCGGAGGATGTTCGGGGAATACTGTGGGGCGGCAACAGATCGATATCCGCGGTAACGCCAAATTCGCTTTGGATCCGAGCTGCCAGCGCGTGGATAAGCTGCCCCCGACGTTCTTCGTCGCTGATCCGACACTGGATCTGCAAAATGATTTTTTCCTGGGCGGTAACAAAAGCAATCGCATCGCCAGAATGAATTTCCGGCTCCTGTTCCGCAATGTATTCAATATCCTGCGGCCAGATATTACGGCCACGAATAATAATCAGATCTTTAATGCGTCCGGTGACATACAGATAACCGTCCAGCAGATAACCAAGGTCGCCGGTGTCTAACCAGCCCGTCGCGGCAATCTCGTCTTGCGAAACCTGGTCGCCAAAGTACCCGCTCATCAGGCTGGGGCCGGAGATGCAAATATGGCCTACCACACGTTCCGCGACAGGTATATCTGCTTCATTGCGGATTTCAATGCCATGTTCCGGCAACGCTTTACCGCAGTTGACGAAAGTCGATACGGCGCGTGTTTCAGCACCCGGCGCGACGGCTTTACCCTGGTATTCGAGGATGTCGCGATCCACTTCGTTAACCACAACCCCGCAGGCTTCATCAGAGAAGCTGACAGCCAGCGCATTTTCTGCCAGTCCGTAGCACGGCATGAAAGTTTTATCGTCAAAGTTAACCTGACGAAAACATTCAGCGAATTGATGGAGTTGTTCTGCGGAGATCGGTTCTGCTCCAATACCAGCGACGCGCCAGCAGGAAAGATCCAGTTCAGCGAGATCTTTTTCATTCACGCGGCGCTGGCACAATTCATAGCCAAACGGCGGTGCAACGGAAACGGTGCCACGATTTTTACTGATCAATTTAAGCCATTGCAGAGGACGCATGGCAAAATCCTGAGTGCGCAAATAATCTACTGAAAGCTGCGTGGCGACGGGGGTCAGGAGAAAGCCGACCAGTCCCATATCATGGTAGAAAGGCAGCCAGGAGACGCAGCGGTCGCCAGGGCGTAATTTAATGCCATCGTGGCTTATAGCACGTAGATTAGCCATTACTTCGTGATGGGTGATAATGACGCCACGGGGAAAACGGGTGCTGCCGGAGGTATACTGGAGGTAGGCGATATCGTTTGGAACTGGACGTTGAAGCGCAACATCGGCTTCCGGTAATGCCTTAAACCAGGCGTGGCTTAAAACATGTAATTCGGGGTTGTTATGCGTTGCGGCATTGACCAGCGGCAACCATTCATCGCCAGTGATTATCGCGGCTGGTTGGCAACTTGCCAGTAACCCCTGCAGTTTGGCGCTCCAGGAATCCCGCTGACCGACGCCCATTGGAATCGCCAACGGGACGGCGACTAAGCCGGCATACTGGCAGGCAAAAAAAGCCTCTACAAACCCGCTACTCGTTTCGGCAATCAGCGCCACGCGATCGCCTTTTTTCAGGTTCAGCGATAACAACCTCTTCGCACCAGCTTCGGCACGCGCTTTTAACGTCTGATATTCCAGTTGATCTTCAAGTTGGCAACGTCTGTCATAAAAATTCATTCCGGCGCTACTCAGAGCGGCGTAGTCCAAAGCATCAACCAGCGTTGGAAAATCGGCATAGCGCATAGGTAGGGAATGCGTAAAGATTTTATTAGACATATACACCACGAAAAAATTGGATATCAAAAATAAAATGACAATAATGCGGTGGATTATATAGGCATAAAAGATAAATGAGATAGTATTTTCATCGGTGTGAAAATGAACATTGATTTAAATAATAGGTTTGGCTTTTTTGTTTTTATTGTGAATGATATTTAATTTATGAATATATTAAGAAGGAGCCTTGTCCGGTCGCCTTAAATCGACAAGAGGCATTGTGGCGCTTCTGTGTAGTCTCTGACCTTATCGTAATCATTAATAAATACTATTTATTCTTTGTTTGTATTCATTGGGTTGATTATTAAGATGCCGTTCGTTGCTGTTGCAACCTGTTTTTCACCGTTAATTATTTGTTATCCACAGAGATATGGAATGCGATCTGCTGATGATTAAAATTGAAAAAGTAATTAATAAAAAAGACCTTAAGGCATTTATCGCTTTTCCGTCATCACTTTATCCCGATGATCCAAACTGGATACCCCCTTTATTCATTGAACGCAGCGAGCATTTGTCTGCGAAGAATCCGGGGACGGACCATATCATCTGGCAGGCGTGGGTGGCAAAAAAAGCGGGGCAGATAGTTGGGCGTATTACCGCGCAAATAGATACCTTGCACCGTGAGCGTTACGGAGAAGATACCGGTCATTTCGGAATGATTGATGCCATTGATGATCCGCAGGTTTTTGCCGCGTTGTTTGGCGCAGCGGAAGCGTGGTTAAAGTCACAAGGTGCAAGTAAGATCAGCGGGCCTTTCAGCCTGAATATCAATCAGGAAAGCGGATTACTGATTGAAGGTTTTGACACACCTCCCTGTGCGATGATGCCACACGGCAAACCGTGGTATGCCGCGCATATTGAACAACTGGGTTATCACAAAGGCATTGATTTACTGGCGTGGTGGATGCAGCGAACCGATCTCACTTTCTCTCCGGCGCTAAAAAAACTGATGGATCAGGTGCGCAAAAAAGTGACCATTCGCTGCATCAATCGCCAGCGGTTTGCCGAAGAGATGCAGATCCTGCGTGAGATTTTCAATTCTGGCTGGCAGCACAACTGGGGATTTGTGCCGTTTACCGAACATGAATTCGCGACCATGGGCGATCAACTTAAATATCTGGTGCCGGACGATATGATCTACATCGCTGAGATTGATTCTGCACCCTGCGCGTTTATTGTCGGCTTGCCGAACATCAACGAGGCGATTGCCGATCTGAACGGATCGCTCTTTCCCTTCAGCTGGGCAAAATTGCTGTGGCGTTTGAAAGTCAGCGGTGTGCGAACTGCGCGAGTGCCGCTGATGGGCGTGCGGGACGAGTATCAGTTCAGCCGCATCGGCCCGGTGATTGCGCTGTTATTGATTGAAGCCTTACGCGATCCGTTTGCCCGCCGGAAGATCGATGCGCTGGAAATGTCATGGATCCTCGAAACCAATACAGGCATGAATAACATGCTGGAACGCATTGGGGCGGAGCCGTACAAGCGTTACCGATTGTATGAAAAGCAGATTTGATGGCAGTCACCCCTGCTTCATCTCCAGCGGCACCGCCGAGCGAATCAAATGGTGGCCTTCCAGCTCGATATCGTGGAGATTCTTTTTCACGGTCCGCACATGATCGCGTGCTGCGCGCTGGGCAACGTGCGGCAGCCGCTGCAACACCGCGTTGTAGATCCGCGCATGCTGGCGATCGATCTGCTTTTTTTGCTGTGGTCGATGGTAGAGATTATTTACGCTGGCAAACACCGAATTAAACATCAGGTCGGTCAATGATTGCAGCGTAAACACCAGCACCTGATTGTGAGAAGCCTGACAAATGGCGAGATGGAAAGCGTGATCCAACTGCGCATGTTCGATCAGCGAAATCTCTTTGTTGTTCTCACTGGCGGCGAGCATTTTTTCATAACAGCGGGTTATCACAACAAAATCGGCCTGAGTTCCCAGCGTTGCCGCAAGCCTTGCCGATTCGCCCTCCAGTAATGCGCGAACGTCGAGCAGATCGTACAGCGTTCGCGGCTGCGTACTGAACAGATGGATCAGCGGGCTGGCGTCCTGCACCCGATTAAGCCGTGCGACACGAGAATCGCGACCCTGCGCCGTTTCAATAATCCCGCGCCCGCGCAGCACGGTCAGCCCTTCACGCAGTGCGGAGCGTGAGAAGCCGAGCTTTTCACACAGTCGACGTTCCGAGGGAAGCGGCTGACCGACCTTCAGTACGCCGTCGATAATTAACCGTTCGATACTTTCTGCAACCACTTCGCAAATAGGGCGACGTTCATCTTTCATTCCCGGACCTCGTGCACAGGTAGGACCAATTTTTCTGTTCTTAACTCGCAAAACACGCACATCACGTAAGTGATTATGTTACATCAATTTAACATTAAGTTAACCAAAGCAAGGTCACAGAGCTGGAAAAAAAATGGTCTGACCGGTAGCTAAAGAGATAGACGAAAACGAAAAGCCCGCTTAATAACTGTTCACAGAAGCAGCGCGAAAAAATCAGCTGCCACACAACACAACAAAGCGAACCCTACTCATGAGCATCTTGTACGAAGAGCGTCTTGATGGCGCTTTACCCGAAGTCGACCGCACATCGGTACTGATGGCACTGCGTGAGCATGTCCCTGGACTGGAGATCCTGCATACCGATGAGGAGATCATTCCTTACGAGTGTGACGGGTTGAGCGCGTATCGCACGCGTCCATTACTGGTTGTTCTGCCTAAGCAGATGGAACAGGTGACGGCGATTCTGGCTGTCTGCCACCGCCTGCGTGTGCCGGTGGTGACCCGTGGCGCAGGCACCGGGCTTTCTGGTGGCGCGCTGCCGCTGGAAAAAGGTGTGTTGTTGGTGATGGCGCGCTTTAAAGAGATCCTCGACATTAACCCCGTTGGTCGCCGCGCGCGCGTGCAGCCGGGCGTGCGTAACCTGGCGATCTCCCAGGCCGTTGCGCCGCATAATCTCTATTACGCGCCGGATCCGTCCTCACAAATCGCCTGTTCGATTGGCGGCAATGTGGCGGAAAATGCCGGTGGCGTTCACTGCCTGAAATATGGTCTAACCGTACATAACCTGCTGAAAATTGAAGTGCAAACGCTGGATGGCGAGGCGCTGACGCTGGGATCGGACGCGCTGGATTCGCCTGGTTTTGACCTGCTGGCGCTGTTTACCGGATCGGAAGGCATGCTTGGCGTGACCACCGAAGTGACGGTAAAGCTGCTGCCGAAGCAGCCCGTGGCGCGGGTTCTGTTAGCCAGCTTTGACTCGGTAGAAAAAGCCGGACTTGCGGTTGGTAACATCATCGCCAATGGCATTATCCCCGGCGGGCTGGAGATGATGGATAACCTGTCGATTCGCGCGGCGGAAGATTTTATTCATGCCGGTTATCCCGTCGATGCCGAAGCGATTTTATTATGCGAACTGGACGGCGTGGAGTCTGACGTACAGGAAGACTGCGAGCGGGTTAACGACATCTTGTTGAACGCGGGTGCGACTGACGTCCGTCTGGCACAGGACGAAGCAGAGCGCGTACGTTTCTGGGCCGGTCGCAAAAATGCGTTCCCGGCGGTAGGACGTATCTCCCCGGATTACTACTGCATGGATGGCACCATCCCGCGCCGCGCCCTGCCTGGCGTACTGGAAGGCATTGCCCGTTTATCGCAGCAATATGATTTACGCGTTGCCAACGTCTTTCATGCTGGAGACGGCAACATGCACCCGTTAATCCTTTTCGATGCCAACGAACCCGGTGAATTTGCCCGCGCGGAAGAACTGGGCGGGAAGATCCTCGAACTCTGCGTTGAAGTTGGCGGCAGCATCAGTGGGGAACATGGCATCGGGCGCGAAAAAATCAATCAAATGTGCGCCCAGTTCAACAGCGATGAAATCACGACCTTCCATGCGGTCAAGGCGGCGTTTGACCCCGATGGTTTGCTGAACCCAGGAAAAAACATTCCCACGCTACACCGCTGTGCTGAATTTGGTGCCATGCATGTGCATCACGGTCATTTACCTTTTCCTGAACTGGAGCGTTTCTGATGCTACGCGAGTGTGATTACAGTCAGGCGCTGCTGGAGCAGGTGAATCAGGCGATTAGCGATAAAACGCCGCTGGTGATTCAGGGCAGCAATAGTAAAGCCTTTTTAGGTCGCCCTGTCACCGGGCAAACGCTGGATGTGCGTTGTCATCGCGGCATTGTTAATTACGACCCGACCGAGCTGGTGATAACCGCGCGTGCCGGAACGCCGCTGGTGGCGATTGAAGCAGCGCTGGAGAGCGCCGGGCAAATGCTCCCCTGCGAGCCGCCGCATTATGGTGAAGAAGCCACCTGGGGCGGGATGGTCGCCTGCGGGCTGGCGGGGCCGCGTCGCCCGTGGAGCGGTTCGGTCCGCGATTTTGTCCTCGGCACGCGCATCATTACCGGCACTGGAAAACATCTGCGTTTTGGTGGCGAAGTGATGAAAAACGTTGCCGGATACGATCTCTCACGGTTAATGGCCGGAAGCTACGGTTGTCTGGGTGTGCTCACTGAAATCTCGATGAAAGTGTTACCGCGACCACGCGCCACCCTGAGTCTGCGTCGGGAAATCAGCCTGCAAGAAGCCATGAATGAAATCGCCCAGTGGCAACTCCAGCCATTACCCATTAGTGGCTTATGTTACTTCGACAATGCGTTGTGGATCCGCCTTGAGGGCGGCGGTGGATCGGTAAAAGCAGCGCGTGAACTGCTGGGGGGCGAAGAGGTTGCGGGTCAGTTCTGGCAGCAATTGCGTGAACAACAACTGCCGTTCTTCTCGTTACCAGGTACCTTATGGCGCATTTCCTTACCCAGCGATGCGCCGATGATAGATTTACCCGGCGAGCAACTGATCGACTGGGGCGGGGCGCTACGCTGGCTGAAATCGACAGCCGATGACAATCAAATCCATCGCATCGCCCGCAACGCTGGCGGTCATGCGACCCGCTTTAGTGCCGGAGATGGTGGTTTTGCCCCGCTACCGGCTCCTTTATTCCGCTATCACCAGCAGCTTAAACAGCAGCTCGACCCTTGCGGCGTGTTTAACCCCGGTCGCATGTACGCGGAACTTTGAGGAGCAGGCTATGCAAACCCGATTAACCGAAGAGATGCGGCAGAACGCGCGCGCGCTGGAAGCCGACAGCATCCTGCGCGCCTGTGTTCACTGCGGATTTTGTACCGCTACCTGCCCAACCTATCAGCTCCTGGGCGATGAACTGGACGGGCCGCGCGGGCGCATCTATCTGATTAAACAGGTGCTGGAAGGTAACGAAGTCACGCTTAAAACGCAGGAGCATCTCGATCGCTGTCTCACTTGCCGCAATTGTGAAACCACCTGTCCTTCTGGTGTGCGCTATCACAATTTGCTGGATATCGGGCGTGATATTGTCGAGCAGAAAGTGAAACGCCCACTGCCGGAGCGAATGCTGCGCGAAGGATTGCGCCAGGTAGTGCCGCGTCCGGCGGTCTTCCGTGCGCTGACGCAGGTAGGGCTGGTGCTGCGACCGTTTTTACCGGAACAGGTCAGAGCAAAACTGCCTGCTGAAACGGTGAAAGCTAAACCGCGTCCGCTGCTGCGCCATAAGCGTCGGGTTTTAATGCTGGAAGGCTGCGCCCAGCCTACGCTTTCGCCCAACACCAACGCGGCAACTGCGCGAGTGCTGGATCGTCTGGGGATCAGCGTCATGCCAGCTAACGAAGCAGGCTGTTGTGGCGCGGTGGACTATCATCTTAATGCGCAAGAGAAAGGGTTAGCGCGGGCGCGCAATAATATTGATGCCTGGTGGCCCGCGATTGAAGCAGGTGCCGAGGCAATTTTGCAAACCGCCAGCGGTTGTGGCGCGTTTGTCAAAGAGTATGGGCAGATGCTGAAAAACGATGCGTTGTATGCCGATAAAGCGCGTCTGGTCAGTGAACTGGCGGTCGATTTAGTCGAACTTCTGCGCGAGGAACCGCTGGAAAAACTGGCAATTCGCGGCGATAAAAAACTGGCCTTCCACTGCCCGTGTACCCTACAACATGCGCAAAAGCTGAACGGCGAAGTGGAAAAAGTGTTGCTTCGTCTTGGATTTACCTTAACGGACGTTCCCGACAGCCATCTGTGCTGCGGTTCAGCGGGAACATATGCGTTAACGCATCCCGATCTGGCACGCCAGCTGCGGGATAACAAAATGAATGCGCTGGAAAGCGGCAAACCGGAAATGATCGTCACCGCCAACATTGGTTGCCAGACGCATCTGGCGAGCGCCGGTCGTACCTCTGTGCGTCACTGGATTGAAATTGTAGAACAAGCCCTTGAAAAGGAATAACAAAATGAAAACTAAAGTCATTCTTAGCCAGCAAATGGCGAGTGCAATTATTGCCGCAGGTCAGGAAGAGGCGCAGAAAAATAACTGGTCTGTTTCCATTGCTGTTGCCGATGACGGCGGTCATCTGCTGGCGTTAAGTCGCATGGACGATTGCGCGCCGATTGCGGCTTACATCTCCCAGGAGAAAGCGCGTACCGCCGCGCTGGGGCGTCGTGAAACTAAGGGCTATGAAGAGATGGTGAACAACGGACGTACCGCGTTCGTGACTGCGCCGTTACTGACGTCGCTGGAAGGTGGCGTACCGGTTGTTGTGGATGGGCAAATTATTGGTGCCGTGGGCGTTTCTGGTTTAACCGGAGCACAGGATGCGCAGGTCGCGAAAGCGGCAGCAGCGGTGTTGGCGAAATAAGCGAAAACGAGGAGATAAACAATGAGTCAAACCATAACCCAGGGCCGTTTACGCATTGACGCCAATTTTAAACGTTTTGTGGATGAAGAAGTTTTGCCTGGCGTGGAACTGGATGCTGCCGCGTTCTGGCACAATGTTGATGAGATCGTTCACGATCTGGCGCCAGAGAATCGTCAGTTGCTGGCAGAGCGCGATCGCATTCAGGCGGCGCTTGATGAGTGGCATCGCAGCAATCCGGGGCCGGTAAAAGATAAAGCGGCCTATAAATCTTTCCTGCGTGAACTGGGCTACCTGGTGCCACAGCCTGACCACGTTACGGTGGAAACCACGGGCATCGACAGCGAAATCACCAGTCAGGCGGGGCCACAGCTGGTGGTTCCGGCGATGAACGCCCGCTACGCGCTGAACGCGGCGAACGCTCGCTGGGGCTCACTGTACGATGCGTTATACGGCAGCGACATCATCCCGCAGGAAGGGGCGATGGTCAGCGGCTACGATCCGCAGCGTGGTGAGCAGGTTATCGCCTGGGTTCGGCGTTTCCTCGATGAATCACTACCGCTGGAAAACGGCAGCTATCAGGATGTGGTGGCGTTTAAGGTGGTCGATAAACAATTACGCATCCAGTTGAAAAATGGTAAAGAAACCACGTTACGTACTCCAGCACAGTTTGTCGGTTACCGTGGCGATACTACTGCGCTGACCTGCATTTTGCTGAAAAATAACGGCCTGCATATTGAGCTACAAATCGATGCCAACGGGCGGATTGGCAAAGACGATCCGGCGCACATCAACGATGTTATCGTCGAAGCGGCCATCAGTACCATTCTCGACTGCGAAGATTCGGTCGCGGCGGTTGATGCGGAAGATAAAATCCTGCTGTATCGCAACCTGCTGGGCCTGATGCAGGGGACTCTGCAAGAGAAAATGGAGAAGAACGGTCGGCAAATCGTGCGTAAACTGAATGACGATCGTCAGTACACTGCCGCCGATGGATCTGAAATTTCTCTGCACGGACGCTCGTTGCTGTTTATCCGCAACGTGGGTCATTTGATGACCATTCCTGTGATTTGGGACAGCGAAGGCAATGAAATCCCGGAAGGCATTCTTGATGGCGTCATGACTGGCGCGATTGCCCTCTATGATTTAAAAGTGCAGAAAAACTCGCGCACTGGCAGCGTCTATATTGTGAAACCGAAAATGCACGGTCCGCAGGAAGTGGCGTTCGCCAACAAACTGTTTTCCCGCGTTGAGACAATGCTCGGTATGGCACCGAATACCCTGAAAATGGGCATTATGGATGAAGAACGCCGGACCTCGCTGAACTTGCGTAGCTGTATCGCTCAGGCGCGCAACCGCGTGGCGTTCATCAATACCGGTTTCCTCGACCGTACCGGCGATGAAATGCATTCGGTGATGGAAGCGGGCCCGATGCAGCGTAAAAACCAGATGAAATCGACGCCGTGGATCAAAGCCTACGAACGTAATAACGTGCTTTCCGGTCTGTTCTGTGGGCTACGTGGAAAAGCGCAAATCGGTAAAGGCATGTGGGCAATGCCGGACCTGATGGCAGACATGTACAGCCAGAAGGGCGACCAATTGCGTGCCGGGGCAAACACGGCCTGGGTTCCGTCGCCAACTGCCGCTACGCTCCATGCGCTGCACTACCACCAAACCAACGTACAGAGCGTGCAAGCCAACATTGCCCAGACCGAGTTCAATGCTGAATTTGAACCTCTGCTGGACGATCTGCTGACTATTCCGGTTGCTGAAAACGCTAACTGGTCGGCGCAAGAGATCCAACAAGAGCTGGATAACAACGTGCAGGGGATTCTGGGGTACGTGGTGCGTTGGGTGGAGCAGGGGATTGGTTGTTCAAAAGTGCCGGATATTCACAACGTGGCGTTGATGGAAGACCGCGCAACGCTGCGTATCTCCAGCCAGCATATCGCCAACTGGTTACGTCACGGTATTCTGACCAAAGAACAGGTGCAGGCCTCGCTGGAGAATATGGCGAAAGTGGTTGATCAGCAAAACGCTGGCGATCCGGCTTATCGTCCAATGGTGGAGAATTTCGCTAACTCGTGTGCTTTTAAAGCTGCCAGCGATTTGATCTTCCTCGGCGTGAAACAGCCAAACGGCTATACCGAACCGTTATTACACGCATGGCGTTTACGCGAAAAAGAAAATCATTAATAGCGTCAAAAAAAGCCCCGGCAAGATTTATTGTCGGGGCTATGATAGTAACTGCGGTAGTACATTTATCCCGGAAATAACCGGAGCGATTATCAGGGTTTAACAATATTAAATACCCGTAGCGCATCACTAGCGGGATTAAAACAACAATATGGACATCTTAACGATACTCTGCGCCTGCGTGTGCGGAACAGAAGCCCTTACCCGATATACTTGTTATGCCAGAGGTAGCAATTGCGTTAGCGGCGTACTGTTGCTGTAAAGTATAACGCCTATATTTTACAGTTCAGTCCTCTTTTGCTTATTACAACCTTAAGTATATCAAGCATATAAAGATAATAAGAGACTGAACAATATGGTTACCTGGACCCAAATGTATATGCCGATGGGAGGACTGGGGCTATCCGCTCTGGTCGCCCTGATCCCGATAATATTCTTCTTCGTTGCACTCGCGGTATTACGTCTGAAAGGACATGTCGCCGGAGCAATAACCCTTATATTATCTATTCTGATTGCGATATTCGCCTTTAAAATGCCGATTGATATGGCATTTGCTGCTGCAGGCTATGGCTTTATTTATGGATTATGGCCTATTGCATGGATTATTGTCGCGGCGGTATTCCTGTATAAATTAACCGTTGCCAGCGGTCAGTTCGATATTATCCGCAGCTCGGTTATCTCCATCACCGACGATCAGCGTTTGCAGGTGTTACTGATTGGTTTCTCCTTTGGCGCGTTGCTGGAAGGGGCGGCTGGCTTTGGTGCTCCGGTGGCGATTACCGGTGCGCTGCTGGTGGGCCTGGGCTTCAAACCGCTATACGCGGCGGGGCTGTGTCTGATTGCCAACACTGCGCCGGTGGCGTTTGGTGCGTTGGGTGTGCCAATTCTGGTCGCCGGTCAGGTAACGGGAATCGATCCGTTCGACATTGGCGCAATGGCGGGACGTCAGTTACCGTTCCTGTCGGTTCTTGTGCCGTTCTGGCTGGTAGCTATGATGGACGGCTGGAAAGGGGTGAAAGAGACGTGGCCAGCGGCGCTGGTTGCAGGGGGAAGCTTCGCTGTCACTCAGTTCTTTACCTCTAACTATATTGGTCCGGAACTGCCGGATATTACTTCGGCGCTGGTGAGTATCGTCTCACTTTCTTTATTTCTTAAAGTGTGGCGGCCAAAAAATACCGAAACGGCAATCAGTATGGGACAATCCGCAGGTGCGATGGTGGTGAATAAACCGTCTTCTGGCGGTCCCGTGCCTTCAGAATATCGTCTGGGGCAAATCATTCGTGCATGGTCACCGTTTTTAATCTTAACGGTACTGGTTACCATCTGGACCATGAAGCCGTTTAAAGCGTTATTTGCTCCGGGCGGCGCGTTTTATTCGCTGGTGATTAATTTCCAGATCCCTCATTTGCATCAACAAGTGTTGAAAGCGGCCCCCATTGTCGCCCAGCCGACGCCAATGGACGCGGTGTTTAAATTCGACCCCCTCTCTGCTGGTGGCACCGCTATTTTTATTGCGGCGATTATCTCGATCTTCATCCTCGGCGTGGGGATCAAGAAAGGTATTGGTGTCTTTGCCGAAACGCTAATTAGTCTGAAGTGGCCGATACTGTCGATTGGCATGGTGCTGTCATTTGCCTTCGTGACCAACTATTCCGGTATGTCCACCACGCTGGCGCTGGTACTGGCTGGTACAGGCGTGATGTTCCCGTTCTTCTCACCGTTCCTCGGCTGGCTGGGCGTATTCCTTACCGGCTCGGACACTTCTTCAAACGCCCTGTTTGGTTCACTGCAATCGACCACGGCGCAGCAAATCAACGTCTCTGACACCCTGCTGGTGGCAGCAAACACCAGCGGCGGCGTAACTGGCAAGATGATCTCCCCGCAATCTATCGCCGTGGCCTGCGCCGCGACGGGCATGGTGGGTCGAGAATCTGAACTGTTCCGCTACACCGTGAAGCACAGTCTGATTTTTGCCAGCGTTATCGGCATTATCACGCTGTTGCAGGCGTATGTGTTTACCGGGATGTTAGTTTCGTAAGTCAATAAAGCCGGATGATCGTTAATATCATCCGGCTTCGTTTACATTATTCTGTCTTATTAATGGAAAATTATTTCCTGCTTTATTATCCATGCGGCAATAATGTTTTGCGTTCAGATAACATGCTAAATAATTAAGAGCGTGAGAACATCTATTTTTTATCACGCAAAACAAGTCTGTATTAATTATGTTCGCTTGATGAGCAAACTCCGTTCTATCTGTTGCTTTTGCAATCTTAATCGTTAAAACTACCAACAAATTTATATAGTTACGTTGTGAATGGTTGTTAATTTTTTGTTTATTGAAATTTCGTAAAAATAACCATCCAGACATCGAATAGGGGTTATTCTTATAAATTTTACCTGTTTTTCTATCAATGATGCCGTTTTCTTAAGAATGGAGGAAGTTATTAAAGAAGATAAAGCATAAAACTATTTCCTCGGTTACGAATCTTTTAACTTTGTTTTGTCACTTGCGTTATTAATGAATAAGAAATTTAAATATAAGAAATCGCTTTTAGCGGCTATTTTAAGCGCAACCCTGTTAGCCGGTTGTGATGGTGGTGGTTCAGGATCGTCCTCCGATACGCCGTCTGTAGATTCTGGATCAGGGACTTTGCCGGAAGTGAAACCCGATCCAACACCAACCCCGGAGCCGACACCTGAGCCGACGCCGGACCCAGAACCTACGCCGGATCCAACACCTGATCCTGAGCCGACACCAGAACCGGAGCCAGAACCTGTTCCTACGAAAACGGGTTATCTGACCCTGGGCGGAAGCCAGCGGGTAACTGGTGCTACCTGTAATGGTGAATCCAGCGATGGCTTTACCTTTACGCCAGGCAATACCGTGAGTTGTGTGGTGGGCAGTACGACCATTGCAACATTCAACACCCAGTCAGAAGCTGCGCGTAGCCTGCGTGCGGTTGACAAAGTGTCGTTTAGCCTGGAGGACGCGCAGGAGCTGGCGAATTCTGAAAATAAGAAAACCAACGCCATCTCTCTGGTGACGTCCAGCGACAGTTGCCCCGCAGATGCAGAACAGCTTTGTCTTACTTTCTCGTCAGTGGTTGATCGCGCGCGATTTGAAAAACTGTATAAGCAAATTGATCTGGCAACAGACAATTTCAGCAAGCTGGTCAATGAAGAGGTGGAAAACAATGCTGCGACTGATAAAGCGCCGTCCACCCATACCTCAACGGTAGTGCCAGTCACGACAGAGGGAACAAAACCGGATCTGAACGCGTCCTTCGTGTCGGCTAACGCGGAACAGTTTTATCAGTATCAACCCACTGAAATCATTCTTTCCGAAGGCCAACTGGTGGATAGCCTGGGGAACGGTGTTGCTGGCGTTGACTACTACACCAATTCAGGCCGTGGCGTAACTGACGAAAACGGTAAATTCTCCTTTAGCTGGGGCGAAACCATCTCCTTTGGTATCGATACCTTTGAACTGGGCTCAGTACGTGGCAATAAGTCGACCATTGCGCTGACTGAATTGGGTGATGAAGTTCGCGGGGCAAATATCGATCAGCTCATTCATCGTTATTCGACGACTGGTCAAAATAATACTCGTGTTGTTCCGGACGATGTACGCAAGGTCTTTGCCGAATATCCCAACGTGATCAACGAGATAATCAATCTTTCGTTATCCAACGGTGCGACGCTGGATGAAGGCGATCAAAACGTTGTGCTGCCTAACGAATTTATCGAGCAGTTTAAGACGGGTCAGGCCAAAGAGATCGATACCGCGATTTGTGCGAAAACCGACGGTTGCAACGAGGCTCGCTGGTTCTCGCTGACAACGCGCAATGTTAATGACGGCCAGATTCAGGGCGTTATTAACAAGCTGTGGGGCGTGGATACGAACTATCAGTCTGTCAGCAAGTTCCACGTCTTCCATGACTCTACCAACTTCTATGGCAGCACCGGTAACGCGCGCGGTCAGGCGGTGGTAAATATCTCCAACGCGGCATTCCCGATTCTGATGGCGCGTAATGATAAAAACTACTGGCTGGCGTTTGGCGAAAAACGCGCCTGGGATAAAAATGAGCTGGCGTACATTACGGAAGCGCCTTCCATTGTGCAGCCAGAGAACGTTACGCGCGATACCGCGACCTTCAACCTGCCGTTTATTTCGCTGGGGCAAGTCGGCGACGGCAAACTGATGGTTATCGGTAACCCGCACTACAACAGTATTTTGCGTTGCCCTAATGGTTACAGTTGGAACGGGGGCGTTAATAAAGACGGGCAGTGTACGCTCAGCGGTGATTCTGATGACATGAAGCACTTTATGCAGAACGTACTGCGCTATCTGTCCGACGATAAATGGACGCCGGACGCGAAAGCCAGCATGACCGTAGGCACCAACCTGGATACCGTCTATTTCAAACGTCATGGTCAGGTCACTGGGAACAGTGCTCCATTTGGCTTCCATCCGGATTTTGCAGGTATCTCTGTTAAACATTTGACCAGCTATGGTGATCTAAATCCGGAAGAAGTTCCGTTGCTGATCCTCAACGGCTTTGAATATGTGACTCAGTGGTCTGGCGATCCCTATGCTGTGCCTCTGCGTGCAGATACCAGCAAACCGAAGCTGACTCAGCAGGATGTGACTGATCTGATCGCCTATCTGAACAAAGGCGGTTCGGTGCTGATCATGGAAAACGTGATGAGCAATCTTAAGGAAGAGAGCGCGTCCAGTTTTGTGCGTCTGCTGGATGCCGCGGGTCTGTCAATGGCTCTGAACAAATCGGTGGTGAACAACGATCCGCAGGGTTATCCGAACCGCGTGCGCCAGCGCCGAGCGACTGGCATTTGGGTTTATGAACGTTATCCGGTTGTGGAAGGTGCGCTGCCGTACACCATTAATTCTGAGACAGGCGAAGTTACCTGGAAATATCAGATTGATAACAAACCTGATAAGAAACCGAAGCTGGAAGTTGCCAGTTGGCAAGAAGAGGTTGATGGTGAACAAGTAACTCAATACGCGTTTATTGATGAAGCCGACTACAAAACGCCTGAGTTGCTGGCTGCGGCGAAGAAGAGAATTCTGGATGCGTTCCCTGGGCTGGAAGAGTGTAAGGATCCTGACTATCACTATGAGGTCAACTGCCTCGAATACCGTCCAGGCACGGGGGTTCCTGTAACGCCAGAGAATAATACTGGCATGTTTGTTCCACGCTATACGCAACTGAATCTTGACGCCGACACTGCGAAAGCGATGGTGCAGGCTGCAGATTTAGGCACCAACATTCAGCGCCTGTATCAACATGAGCTTTATTTCCGTACTAAAGGCAGTAAAGGCGAACGTCTGAACAGCGTCGATCTCGAACGTCTGTACCAGAACATGTCGGTCTGGCTGTGGAACGATACGAAATATCGTTACGAAGAGGGCAAGGAAGATGAGCTGGGCTTTAAAACGTTCACCGAGTTCCTGAACTGCTACGCCAATGATGCCTATGCAGGCGGCACCAAGTGCTCCGCAGATCTGAAAAAATCGCTGGTCGATAACAACATGATCTACGGTGACGGTAGCAGCAAAGCGGGCATGATGAACCCAAGCTATCCGCTCAACTATATGGAAAAACCGCTGACGCGTCTGATGCTGGGCCGTTCCTGGTGGGATCTGAACATCAAAGTTGATGTCGAGAAGTATCCGGGAGCAGTATCGGAAGAGGGACAGAACGTTACTGAAACCATCAGCCTGTACTCGAATCCGACCAAATGGTTTGCAGGTAACATGCAATCAACTGGCCTGTGGGCTCCGGCTCAGAAAGAGGTCACCATTGAGTCTACGGCGAACGTTCCTGTGACTGTTACCGTGGCGCTGGCTGACGACCTGACTGGACGTGAGAAGCATGAAGTTGCGCTGAACCGTCCGCCAAGAGTGACTAAAACGTATACTCTGGAGGCTAATGGTACGGTGAAGTTCAAGGTGCCTTACGGTGGCCTGATTTATATCAAGGGCAATAGCTCTACCAATGAATCTGCCAGCTTCACCTTTACTGGCGTGGTAAAAGCACCGTTCTATAAAGACGGCGCATGGAAAAACGATCTGAACTCTCCTGCCCCGCTGGGCGAACTGGAGTCTGCGTCGTTCGTCTATACCACACCGAAGAAGAACCTGAATGCCAGCAATTACACGGGCGGACTGGAGCAATTCGCTAAAGATCTGGATACCTTTGCCAGCTCGATGAATGATTTCTACGGTCGTAATGATGAAGACGGTAAGCACCGGATGTTTACCTATAAAGCATTGACAGGTCACAAACATCGTTTCGCCAACGATGTGCAGATCTCCATCGGTGATGCGCACTCTGGTTATCCGGTAATGAACAGCAGCTTCTCGACGAACAGCACCACGCTGCCGACGACGCCGCTGAACGACTGGCTGATTTGGCACGAAGTCGGTCATAACGCTGCAGAAACACCGCTGAACGTACCGGGTGCAACTGAAGTGGCGAACAACGTGCTGGCGCTGTACATGCAGGATCGCTATCTCGGTAAGATGAACCGTGTCGCTGACGACATTACCGTCGCGCCGGAATATCTGGAGGAGAGCAACGGTCAGGCCTGGGCGCGCGGCGGTGCGGGGGACCGTCTGCTGATGTACGCACAGCTGAAAGAGTGGGCAGAGAAAAACTTTGATATCAAGAAGTGGTATCCAGATGGCAAGCTGCCTGCGTTCTACAGCGAGCGTGAAGGGATGAAAGGCTGGAACCTGTTCCAGTTGATGCATCGTAAAGCACGCGGCGATGATGTTGGTAACAGCACCTTTGGTGGCAAGAATTACTGTGCTGAATCCAACGGTAACGCTGCCGACACGCTGATGCTGTGTGCCTCCTGGGTCGCCCAGACGGATCTTTCGGAGTTCTTTAAGAAATGGAATCCGGGTGCGAATGCTTACCAGCTACCGGGAGCGGCAGAGATGAGCTTCGAGGGCGGTGTGAGCCAGTCGGCTTACAACACGCTGGCGTCACTCAAGCTGCCGAAACCGGAACAGGGGCCGGAAACCATTAATAAGGTTACCGAATATTCGATGCCTGCTGAATAACCTGGATAAGGCGTTCACGCCGCATCCGGCATGATATAAGGCGCATCGGGTCAACACATATGCCCGATGCGTCAGTTTATCGGGCCTGGAGGAAAGCCACATGGCATACACCCGCAGGCCCGCATCCGGCAAGTTACAACAAACAACCTTTAACCATGCTTTTTGATGTTTTTCAGCAATACCCCGCGGCGATGCCCATACTGGCAACCGTCGGAGGATTGATCATCGGCAGTTTTTTGAATGTGGTGATTTGGCGTTACCCCATCATGCTGCGCCAACAAATGGCGGAGTTTCATGGTGAAATGCCGAGTGCGCAGTCAAAAATAAGCCTTGCGCTACCGCGTTCGCACTGTCCGCATTGCCAGCAGACTATCCGCATTCGTGACAATATTCCGCTGCTCTCATGGTTGATGCTCAAAGGGCGCTGCCGCGACTGTCAGGCGAAAATCAGCAAGCGTTATCCGCTGGTTGAGTTATTGACAGCACTTGCTTTTTTGCTGGCGAGTCTGGTGTGGCCAGAAAGTGGATGGGGACTGGCGGTGATGATATTATCCGCGTGGCTGATTGCCGCGAGCATCATCGACCTCGACAACCAATGGCTGCCCGATGTTTTTACTCAGGGCGTATTGTGGACCGGGCTGATTGCGGCATGGGCGCAACAGAGTCCGTTAACGCTACAAGACGCAGTCACCGGCGTTCTGGTGGGGTTTATCACTTTTTACTCCCTGCGCTGGATAGCCGGAATAGTTCTGCGTAAAGAAGCATTAGGCATGGGCGATGTATTACTCTTCGCCGCTTTAGGTGGCTGGGTGGGGGCGTTATCACTGCCCAACGTTGCTTTAATCGCCTCATGCTGCGGCCTGATATATGCCGTTATTACAAAAAGAGGATCAACCACACTGCCTTTTGGACCGTGTTTAAGTCTGGGCGGTATAGCAACACTTTATCTACAGGCATTGTTTTAATGATAACCACGTCATTATCAAAGTGACATTTTAACTCTTATTAATAACCTTAGAGATTATTTACCATGTCGATAAAACAGATGCCAGGGAGGGTATTAATATCGCTATTGTTGAGCGTTACAGGATTATTAAGTGGCTGCGCCAGCCATAATGAAAACGCCAGTTTACTGGCGAAAAAACAGGCGCAAAATATCAGCCAAAACCTGCCGATTAAATCTGCGGGATATACCTTAGTGCTGGCGCAAAGTAGTGGGACGACGGTAAAAATGACCATTATCAGCGAATCGGGTACTCAGACCACGCAGACACCTGACGCCTTTTTAACCAGCTATCAACGACAAATGTGCGCTGACCCAACGGTGAAATTAATGATCACCGAGGGAATTAATTACAGCATAACGATTAATGATACACGTACAGGTAACCAGTATCAGCGGAAACTGGATCGTACCACCTGTGGAATAGTCAAAGCATAACGTCGGGTAGATATAAATTGGCGCGGGTTGTTTTTCGTGACGCACGAATTTATCTCATTCAATGGCTGACTAAAATTCGTCACACTCTTAGCCAGAGACAATCTCTTAATACAGACAAAGAGCATCTGCGCAAAATTGCACGCGCGATGTTCTGGCTGATGCTGCTTATTATTTCTGCAAAAATGGCGTATTCACTCTGGCGCTATTTCTCCTTTTCTGCGGAATATACGGCGGTTTCCTCATCGGCGAATAAACCGCTCCGTGCGGATGCAAAACCGTTCGATAAAAATGACGTGCAATTAGTCAGCCAACAAAACTGGTTTGGCAAATATCAACCCGTCGCCGCACCGGTAAAACAACCTGAATCTGCGCCTGTGGCAGAAACGCGTCTTAATGTGGTGCTGCGCGGGATCGCCTTTGGTGCCAGACCCGGCGCGGTGATTGAAGAAGGCGGCAAACAGCAGGTCTATTTGCAGGGGGAACGGCTTGGCTCGCACAACGCGGTGATTGAGGAAATTAACCGCGACCATGTGATGCTGCGCTATCAGGGAAAAATAGAGCGCCTGAGCCTGGCTGAAGAGGAGCGTTCCACCGTTGCCGTGACCAACAAAAAATCCATCAGTGACGAAGAAAAGCAAGCTGTTGCTGAACCTGCTGTCAGTGCGCCAGTGGAGATCCCGACTGCCGTGCGTCAGGCACTGGCGAAAGATCCGCAGAAAATTTTTAACTATATCCAGCTTACGCCTGTGCGTAAGGAGGGAATTGTCGGTTATGCAGTGAAGCCGGGGGCAGATCGTTCTCTGTTCGATGCCAGCGGTTTCAGGGAAGGCGATATCGCCATTGCGCTAAATCAGCAGGATTTCACTGATCCACGAGCAATGATTGCTCTGATGCGGCAGTTACCTTCAATGGATTCCATTCAACTTACGGTTTTACGCAAGGGTGCGCGCTACGACATTTCCATCGCACTGCGCTAACCGCATTTAATCCAGGAGAATCATTCATCGTGTTTTGGCGTGATATGACGTTGTCTATCTGGCGTAAGAAGACAACTGGCCTCAAAACAAAAAAGCGTTTACTGCCGCTGATGCTGGCAGCGGCATTGTGTAGTTCACCGGTCTGGGCGGAAGAAGCCACTTTCACCGCTAATTTTAAAGATACCGACCTGAAATCGTTCATCGAAACCGTCGGCGCTAACCTTAATAAAACCATCATTATGGGGCCGGGCGTTCAGGGGAAAGTGAGTATTCGCACTATGACTCCGCTCAATGAACGCCAGTATTACCAGTTATTCCTTAACCTGCTGGAAGCACAGGGGTATGCGGTCGTACCGATGGAAAACGACGTGCTGAAGGTGGTGAAATCAAGCGCCGCGAAAGTCGAGCCGCTGCCGCTGGTCGGTGAAGGCAGCGACAACTACGCGGGCGATGAAATGGTCACCAAAGTCGTGCCGGTACGTAATGTGTCGGTACGCGAGCTGGCACCGATTCTGCGCCAGATGATTGACAGCGCAGGCTCAGGCAACGTTGTTAATTACGATCCCTCCAACGTGATTATGCTTACCGGACGCGCCTCCGTTGTGGAGCGCCTGACGGAAGTGATCCAGCGCGTGGATCACGCGGGTAATCGCACCGAAGAGGTGATCCCGCTGGATAACGCCTCAGCCTCGGAAATTGCCCGCGTGCTGGAAAGCCTGACCAAAAACAGCGGCGAGAACCAGCCAGCAACGCTGAAATCTCAAATTGTCGCCGATGAACGCACCAACAGCGTGATTGTCAGTGGTGACCCCGCCACGCGAGACAAAATGCGCCGCCTGATCCGTCGGCTGGATTCAGAAATGGAGCGCAGCGGCAACAGCCAGGTGTTCTATCTCAAATACAGCAAAGCCGAAGATCTGGTCGATGTGCTGAAGCAGGTCAGCGGTACGCTCACGGCGGCTAAAGAAGAGGCGGAAGGCACGGTTGGTAGCGGGCGTGAGGTTGTCTCCATCGCCGCCAGCAAACACAGTAATGCCCTGATTGTTACTGCGCCGCAGGACATTATGCAGTCGCTGCAAAGCGTGATTGAACAACTGGATATTCGCCGTGCTCAGGTGCATGTCGAGGCGTTAATCGTGGAAGTTGCCGAAGGCAGCAATATCAACTTCGGCGTGCAGTGGGGGTCAAAAGATGCCGGATTAATGCAGTTTGCCAACGGTACGCAAATCCCTATTGGTACGCTGGGGGCAGCGATTTCTGCAGCCAAGCCGCAGAAAGGTTCCACGGTGATCAGCGAAAACGGTGCTACCACCATAAATCCGGATACTAACGGCGATCTCTCCACGCTCGCTCAGCTTCTTTCTGGCTTTAGCGGTACGGCGGTTGGCGTGGTGAAAGGCGACTGGATGGCGCTGGTACAGGCGGTCAAAAACGACTCCAGCTCGAACGTGCTCTCCACGCCGAGTATCACCACGCTGGACAACCAGGAAGCCTTCTTCATGGTGGGCCAGGACGTTCCGGTATTAACCGGCTCTACCGTTGGCTCCAATAACAGCAATCCTTTCAATACGGTAGAGAGGAAAAAAGTCGGCATCATGCTGAAAGTCACGCCGCAGATTAACGAAGGTAACGCGGTACAGATGGTGATTGAGCAGGAAGTCTCGAAAGTGGAAGGGCAGACCAGCCTCGATGTCGTGTTTGGCGAGCGCAAACTGAAAACCACCGTGCTGGCTAACGATGGTGAGCTGATCGTGCTTGGCGGTCTGATGGACGACCAGGCGGGAGAAAGCGTGGCGAAAGTGCCGCTGCTGGGTGATATCCCGTTGATTGGTAACCTGTTTAAATCGACGGCGGATAAAAAAGAAAAACGTAACCTGATGGTGTTTATCCGCCCGACCATTTTGCGTGACGGTATGGCGGCAGACGGCGTGTCGCAGCGCAAATATAACTACATGCGCGCTGAGCAAATCTACCGCGATGAGCAAGGCTTAAGCCTGATGCCGCACACCGCGCAGCCGATATTGCCAGCGCAAAATCAGGCCTTACCGCCGGAAGTACGCGCGTTCCTCAATGCCGGGAGAACGCGTTAATGGTGCCTGTAGCACAGGAAACCACCGCTAACACCGTGCGTCTGCCCTACAGTTTCAGCCGTCGGTTTAGCCTGGTGGCATGGTGCGAAGCGTCGCTGGAGATCCTCCATGTTCATCCGTTGTCGCTCTCTGTTTTACAGGAGCTACAGCGGGGGCTGAACGCGCCCTTTACGCTGCGGCAAATCGACGAGGCCGAATTTGAACAGCGGCTGAATGCGGTCTGGCAGCGGGACTCTTCCGAAGCTCGCCAACTGATGGAAGATCTCGGTTCCGCCGAGGACTTTTTTACCCTCGCTGAAGAACTGCCGGAAACGGAAGATCTGCTGGAAAGTGACGACGATGCGCCGATCATCAAACTGATCAACGCCATGCTGGCAGAGGCAATCAAAGAAGGCGCTTCGGATATCCACATTGAGACGTTTGAAAAGAGTCTGGTGATCCGTTTTCGTGTTGACGGCACATTACATGAAATGTTGCGCCCCGGTCGTAAACTGGCCTCGCTGCTGGTCTCGCGTATCAAGGTGATGGCGCGGCTGGATATCGCCGAAAAGCGCGTACCGCAGGATGGCCGTATTGCGCTGCTGCTGGGCGGTCGGGCGATTGACGTCCGTGTATCAACCATGCCTTCCGCCTGGGGGGAACGGGTGGTGCTGCGACTGCTGGACAAAAACCAGGCTCGCCTGACGCTGGAGCGTCTGGGTTTGAGTCACGAACTGACTGCGCAGTTGCGCCAGCTGTTACACAAACCGCACGGCATTTTTCTGGTGACGGGGCCGACCGGTTCCGGCAAAAGCACCACGCTGTACGCTGGATTGCAGGAGCTGAACAACCACTCGCGTAACATTCTCACGGTTGAAGACCCTATCGAATACATGATTGAAGGGATCGGTCAGACGCAGGTTAACACCCGCGTCGGCATGACATTCGCCCGTGGCCTGCGCGCAATTTTGCGTCAGGACCCGGATGTGGTGATGGTCGGTGAAATCCGCGATACCGAAACCGCAGAAATCGCTGTTCAGGCTTCACTGACCGGACACCTGGTACTTTCCACGCTGCATACCAACACAGCGGTGGGGGCGATCACGCGTTTGCAGGATATGGGCGTGGAGCCTTTCCTGCTCTCTTCCAGTCTGACGGGCGTGATGGCGCAGCGACTGGTTCGCACGCTGTGTCCCGATTGCCGCCAGTCCGTGCCTGCCACTGACGAAGAAAAACGCCTGCTGGGGATTACCGATGCGCGTACCGTCACGCTGTACCATCCGCAGGGCTGCCCCGCCTGTAATCACAAAGGTTTTCGCGGACGCACCGCTATCCATGAACTGATTGTGGTGGACGCCACATTGCGTGATTTGATCCACCGTCAGGCCGGGGAACTGGAGCTGGAACGTTATGTCCGGCAACACTCTGCGGGTATCCGCAGCAACGGCATTGAGAAAGTGCTCGCCGGAGAAACCTCTCTCGATGAAGTTCTGCGGGTAACCATGGAGGCGTAATGGCACTGTTTTACTATCAGGCGCTGGAGCGTAATGGTCGCAAAACCAAAGGCATGATTGAGGCGGATTCCGCGCGTCATGCCCGTCAATTGTTACGCGGTAAAGACCTCATTCCCGTGCACATTGAAGCCCGGATGAATGCATTGGCAGGGGGATTGTTGCAGCGTCGGCGGCACGCACATCGTCGCGTGGCGGCGGCAGATCTGGCGCTGTTCACGCGCCAACTGGCAACGCTGGTGCAGGCAGCAATGCCGCTGGAAACCTGCTTACAGGCGGTCAGTGAGCAAAGCGAAAAACTGCATGTAAAAAGCCTCGGAATGGCGCTGCGCAGCCGGATTCAGGAAGGTTATACCCTGTCGGACAGCCTGCGCGAACATCCCCGCGTCTTTGACTCCCTGTTTTGTTCGATGGTCGCTGCCGGAGAAAAATCCGGACATCTCGACGTGGTGCTCAATCGCCTGGCGGATTACACCGAACAGCGGCAGCGTCTGAAATCACGCCTGCTGCAGGCCATGCTCTACCCGCTGGTACTGCTGGTGGTGGCAACGGGCGTGGTCACTATTTTGCTGACGGCAGTAGTGCCGAAAATTATCGAACAGTTTGATCATCTCGGACACGCGCTGCCCGCCTCCACCCGAATGCTCATCGCCATGAGCGACACGTTACAGACCAGCGGCGTGTACTGGCTGGCGGGTTTGCTGGGGCTTCTGGTGCTGGGGCAACGGCTACTCAAAAATCCTGCGATGCGCCTGCGCCGGGATAAAACCTTGCTGCGTTTGCCCGTGACGGGGCGTGTTGCGCGCGGACTGAATACGGCGCGTTTTTCCCGCACATTAAGCATCCTCACCGCCAGCAGTGTTCCGCTGCTGGAAGGCATTCAGACCGCCGCCGCCGTGTCGGCAAATCGTTATGTCGAGCAACAACTGCTGCTGGCGGCAGATCGCGTCCGCGAAGGAAGCAGCCTGCGCGCCGCGCTGGCGGATCTGCGCCTGTTCCCGCCGATGATGCTGTACATGATCGCCTCCGGCGAACAGAGCGGCGAGCTGGAAACCATGCTTGAACAGGCCGCGGTCAACCAGGAACGGGAATTTGATACCCAGGTGGGGCTGGCGTTAGGGCTGTTTGAGCCGGCGCTGGTGGTGATGATGGCGGGCGTGGTGCTGTTTATCGTCATCGCCATCCTCGAGCCGATGCTGCAACTGAACAATATGGTTGGAATGTAATTTACGGAGTTATCACATGAATTCGTTATCCCGCACACAAAAACCACGGGCAGGTTTTACCCTGCTGGAAGTGATGGTGGTGATTGTTATTCTTGGCGTCCTGGCAAGTCTGGTGGTGCCTAACCTGCTGGGCAACAAAGAGAAAGCCGATCGGCAAAAAGCCATCAGCGATATCGTGGCGCTGGAAAACGCGCTGGATATGTACCGACTGGATAACGGGCGTTATCCGACCACCGAGCAGGGACTGGAGGCGCTGATCCAGCAACCGGCCAATATGGCGGACTCCCGCAACTACCGTACTGGTGGATACATCAAACGACTGCCAAAAGATCCGTGGGGCAATGATTATCAGTATCTCAGTCCGGGTGAAAAAGGGCTGTTTGATGTTTATACCCTGGGGGCAGATGGTCAGGAAAACGGGGAGGGCGCTGGCGCAGATATCGGTAACTGGAATTTGCAGGAGTTTCAGTAATCAGTGCCTGAACGCGGATTCACACTTCTGGAAATCATGCTGGTGATTTTCCTTATCGGCCTTGCCAGTGCGGGCGTGGTACAGACGTTTGCGACCGATTCTGAACCGCCCGCGAAAAAAGCGGCGCAGGATTTTCTGACTCGCTTTGCGCAGTTTAAGGACAGGGCAGTGATCGAAGGGAAAACACTCGGTGTGCTAATCGACCCACCAGGTTACCAGTTTATGCAGCGTCGTCACGGACAGTGGTTGCCCGTTTCCTCGACCCGCTTATCGGCACAGGTTACGGTGCCAAAACAGGTGCAGATGCTGTTACAACCCGGCAGTGATATCTGGCAGAAGGAGTATGCGCTGGAGCTGCAGCGTCGTCGCCTGACGCTGCACGATATTGAACTGGAGCTGCAAAAAGAGGCGAAAAAGAAGACGCCGCAGATCCGTTTTTCGCCTTTTGAACCTGTCACGCCGTTTACACTGCATTTTTACGCATCGGCACAAAACGCGTGTTGGGCGGTAAAGCTGGCGCACGATGGCGCGTTATCTCTCAATCAATGTGATGAGAGGATGCCATGAAGCGTGGATTTACCTTGCTGGAAGTAATGCTCGCGCTGGCGATTTTTGCGTTGGCCGCCATGGCGGTGTTACAGATCGCCAGCGGCGCGCTGAGTAATCAGCACGTTCTTGAGGAAAAAACGGTAGCGGGTTGGGTAGCTGAAAATCAGACCGCGCTGCTTTACCTGATGACCCGTGAACAACGAGCGGTCAGGCACCAGGGCGAGAGTGATATGGCAGGAAGCCGCTGGTACTGGCGAACCACACCGCTGAATACCGGTAACGTGCTGCTCCAGGCGGTGGATATTGAAGTCAGCCGTCACGAAGACTTTTCGTCGGTGATTCAGTCAAGACGCGCCTGGTTTAGCGCCGTGGGAGGCCAACAGTGAGAAGGACTCGCGCTGGTTTCACGTTACTGGAAATGCTGGTGGCAATAGCCATTTTTGCCTCACTGGCACTGATGGCGCAGCAGGTGACAAACGGCGTTACACGCGTGAATAGCGCCGTCGCCGGACACGATCAAAAACTAAACCTCATGCAGCAAACGATGAGTTTTTTGAACCACGATCTGACCCAAATGATGCCGCGTCCGGTAAGAGGCGATCAGGGCCAGCGTGAACCAGCGTTACTGGCGGGCGCTGGCGTGCTGGCGTCTGAGAGTGAAGGGATGCGTTTTGTACGTGGCGGCGTGGTTAATCCGTTGATGCGTCTGCCGCGCAGTAATCTGCTCACCGTCGGTTACCGCATTCATGATGGTTATCTCGAACGGTTAGCCTGGCCGCTGACCGACGCAGCAGGCAGTGTGAAGCCGACAATGCAAAAGTTGATTCCGGCGGATTCGCTCCGTTTGCAGTTCTACGACGGCACGCGCTGGCAGGAGAGCTGGTCATCAGTACAGGCGATCCCCGTGGCGGTGCGCATGACTCTGCATTCGCCGCAATGGGGCGAGATTGAACGCATCTGGTTGTTACGCGGGCCGCAATTATCATGATCACCTCACCACCAAAACGCGGAATGGCACTGGTCGTGGTGCTGGTATTGCTGGCGGTTATGATGCTGGTGACCATCACGCTTTCCGGGCGGATGCAGCAACAACTTGGGCGAACGCGCAGCCAGCAGGAGTACCAGCAGGCGCTGTGGTACAGCGCCAGTGCGGAAAGCCTGGCGCTGAGCGCGCTCAGTCTGAGCCTGAAAAATGAAAAGCGTGTGCATCTGGCACAACCGTGGTCTTCTGGCCCGCGTTTTTTCCCACTGCCGCAGGGGCAAATTGCCGTCACTCTGCGTGACGCACAGGCCTGCTTTAACCTGAATGCCCTCGCTCAGCCGACGACGGCGTCGCGTCCGCTCGCGGTACAACAACTGATTGCCCTGATCTCGCGCCTCGATGTGCCTGCTTATCGGGCCGAACTGATAGCCGAAAGCCTGTGGGAGTTTATTGACGAAGACCGCAGCGTGCAGACGCGTCTGGGTCGTGAAGACAGCGAGTATCTCGCCCGCTCGGTGCCGTTCTACGCCGCTAATCAACCGCTGGCTGATATCAGCGAGATGCGCGTGGTGCAGGGAATGGACGCCGGGCTTTATCAAAAACTGAAACCGCTGGTCTGTGCGCTGCCGATGGCCCGCCAGCAAATCAACATCAATACATTAGATGTCACGCAAAGTGTGATTCTTGAGGCGCTGTTTGACCCGTGGTTAAGCCCTGTTCAGGCGCGGGCGTTATTACAACAACGTCCGGCGAAGGGCTGGGAAGATGTCGATCAGTTTCTTGCTCAGCCGCTACTTGCAGACGTTGATGAGCGTACTAAAAAACAGCTAAAAACCGTCCTGAGCGTGGACAGCAATTACTTCTGGCTGCGTTCAGATATCACCGTGAATGAGATTGAACTGACGATGAATTCGTTAATTGTCCGCATGGGCCCACAACACTTTTCTGTTCTCTGGCATCAGGCAGGAGAAAGTGAGTGAGTTCCATGCTTGAGATTTTTTTCCCGCTTTGCGCCGCTGATCCCATCCGTTGGCAGCGCCATACACCCGACGTGGAGCACGGTATCTGGCCTGACGTTGCTGACGAACGTCTCCAGCAATGGCTGCAAACTGATGCGATTCGACTCTACATTCCCGGCGAATGGATCAGCGTCTGGCAGGTTGAACTGCCTGATGTGCCCCGCAAGCAGATACCGACGATTCTGCCCGCCTTGCTGGAAGAAGAGCTGAACCAGGATATCGATGAACTGCATTTCGCCCCGTTGAAAATCGACCAGCAACTGGCAACCGTAGCTGTGATTCACCAGCAGCATATGCGCAACATTGCGCAGTGGTTGCAGGCAAACGGCATCACCCGCGCTACCGTCGCGCCGGACTGGATGTCCATTCCTTGTGGGTTTATGGCTGGCGATGCGCAACGGGTTATCTGCCGCATCGATGAATGCCGGGGATGGAGCGCCGGGCGGGCGCTGGCTCCGGTCATGTTCCGCGCACAGCTCAATGAGCAGAATTTACCGATTTCACTAACTGTGGTCGGCATTGCACCGGAAGAACTGTCTGCATGGGCTGGTGCAGACGCCGAACGCCTGACCGTTACGGCTCTGCCCGCCATTACCACTTATGGCGAACCGGAAGGGAACCTGCTAACAGGGCCGTGGCAACCTCGTGTCAGCTACCGAAAACAGTGGGCGCGCTGGCGGGTGATGATTCTGCCGATATTGCTGATTCTGGTTGCGCTGGTAGTGGAACGGGGCGTGACGTTATGGAGCGTCAGCGAACAGGTGGCGCAAAGCCGCACCCAGGCGGAGAAACAGTTCTTAACGCTATTCCCGGAGCAGAAGCGGATTGTGAATTTACGCTCGCAGGTGACGATGGCGCTGAAAAAATATCGCCCACAGGCTGATGATACCGATCTGCTTGCCGAGTTGTCTGCGATCGCCAGTACCCTGAAATCCGCATCACTTTCCGACATTGAGATGCGTGGTTTCACCTTTGATCAAAAACGCCAGACGCTTCACCTCCAGCTACGGGCTGCGAACTTTGCCAGCTTCGACAAACTGCGTAGCGCACTGGCAACCGATTATGTTGTGCAACAGGGCGCGTTACAGAAAGAGGGTGATGCGGTTTCCGGCGGCGTAACGTTGCGGAGGAAATAACATGTTACGCGATAAATTTATTCACTATTTTCAGCAATGGCGTGAACGCCAGTTAAGCCGTAGCGAACACTGGCTGGCACAACACCTGGCGGGGCGTTCTCCGCGTGAAAAAGGCATGTTACTGGCAGCGGTAGTGTTCCTGTTTAGCGCCGGATATTACGTTCTCATCTGGCAGCCGTTGAGCGAACGGATTGAGCAACAGGAGACGATGTTGCAGCAGCTGGTGGCGATGAACGCGCGACTGAAGAGCGCCGCGCCGGATATTATTGCGGCGCGAAAATCCGGCACGACAACGCCAGCACAGGTATCGCGGGTCATCAGCGACAGCGCTTCCGCGCATTCTGTGGCCATTAAGCGAATAGCCGAGCGTGGGGAGAATATTCAGGTCTGGATAGATCCGGTGGTGTTTAATGACCTGCTGAACTGGTTAAACGCGCTGGATGAAAAATATGCGCTGCGGGTGACACAAATTGATGTCAGCGCAGGTGAGAAGCCTGGGATGGTGAATGTGCAGCGACTGGAGTTTGGGCGGGGGTAGGTATTGCCATTTCCTTAACCCCACCTGATAACCCTTAGCCCAATGGTGAGTGCGGAACTGTCAAACCCGCTCACCGGGCTGAGTTTCGATGTAGCAAGAATTATCTCCCTCCAGACCACCACGGAATATTCGGTAACACTGAAGGAACCTGTTTTTCACCATGTAGCCTTCGTTAATCGACACCTTTCTAAGACTGTAAAGATGCTTAAGTGTTTTGACACATTATGATTATTAATAGCTGTAATAAATCATTGAGTAACAATTGATAGGTTAAAACATATAGGATAATTCTTATGTGATCTGTATTTTGTGTAGTCTGGAAATTATTAAAATTCCTGGAGATAATCAGAAAGGGAATTTCAAATAAGCATAATAATTTCCAGGGAAACTATTCGTCGATTTTAAGAAATGTCTGCTCAGGTATATCTACTGAGGGATAATGCTGGCTGTAATGCTGGTTAAAATAAACACACAAAATAATCAAGGTGTATATTTTGATTGACGAAAATAATTACCCACGGAATTATTAATGGGGCTTAAATAACACCGTTTAAATGTGATGTAAATCACAAATGTGACTGTAAAGAGGGGGCTGTAGATATAAATAAGAAGTACATGAGTGAATTTTAAATAGGGAAATAGTTTCTCGCTAAACAATTTATTGGTAATCAATCGCATGCGTTCTGGTTTGAGATAGATTGCAGGTGTTACTACGCATAAAATTCATGGGTGGTATTATAATCAAATAGTTAACAGTAATAACAAAAATAATTTCCTGAGAAATTAACTCTACATTCTAAAACGGCCAGTTTTCTGAAATTACCAGAAGACCGAATACATTCATGCCTGAAGAATGGATTAGAAGAAACGAGACGGAAATAGATCTATTTATCCCTGCGGAAATAATTTCTGCTGAAATTTTTTGCGGCTATTAAAAAGGTCAAACCGTCTGAGTAAATTTTATCCAGTTACAAATAAGCATTACCTCCAGTGTATTGGTAGCTGTTAAGCCAAGGGCGGTAGCGTACCTGAAGAGATTAGGATCACATCATCAAATGGCAAGAAGTGGATTTGAAGTCCAGAAAGTCACCGTAGAGGCATTATTTCTACGAGAAATACGAACACGCTTTGGTAAGTTCCGTCTGGGATATTTGTGGGCGATTCTCGAACCCTCCGCGCATTTGCTGATACTGTTGGGAATTTTGGGTTACGTTATGCACCGCACGATGCCAGACATCTCGTTCCCGGTGTTTTTACTTAATGGCCTGATTCCCTTTTTTATCTTTAGCAGTATTAGCAAACGTTCTATTGGTGCTATTGAAGCGAACCAGGGACTGTTTAATTATCGACCAGTAAAACCCATCGATACGATCATTGCACGTGCACTGCTTGAGACACTGATTTTCGTTGCTGTTTATATTTTGCTCATGCTTATCGTCTGGATGACAGGCGAATATTTCGAAATTACAAACTTTTTACAACTTGTGCTCACCTGGAGTTTGTTAATCATTCTTTCATGTGGCGTCGGCTTAATATTTATGGTCGTTGGTAAAACCTTTCCTGAAATGCAAAAGGTCCTGCCGATACTGCTTAAGCCGCTGTATTTCATCTCCTGCATCATGTTCCCTCTACACTCGATTCCAAAGCAATACTGGTCATATCTACTCTGGAACCCATTAGTGCATGTTGTGGAGTTAAGCCGCGAGGCAGTTATGCCTGGCTATATCAGTGAAGGCGTGAGTCTGAACTACCTTGCAATGTTTACTCTGGTCACCCTGTTCATCGGCCTAGCATTATACCGAACGCGTGAAGAGGCAATGCTGACATCATGATTAAGATTGAGAATTTGACGAAGTCTTATCGCACGCCCACTGGGCGGCATTATGTTTTTAAAAATTTGAATATTATTTTTCCTAAAGGCTATAACATTGCCCTGATTGGTCAAAATGGAGCCGGTAAATCAACTTTACTTCGGATAATTGGTGGTATAGATCGTCCTGATAGTGGGAACATTATTACAGAACATAAAATTTCATGGCCCGTTGGATTGGCTGGTGGATTTCAAGGAAGTTTAACCGGTCGTGAAAATGTTAAATTTGTTGCCCGACTATATGCAAAACGCGATGAGTTAAATGAGAGGGTTGATTTTGTTGAAGAGTTTTCCGAACTCGGAAAATATTTCGATATGCCCATTAAAACTTATTCTTCTGGCATGAGGTCAAGGTTAGCTTTTGGATTAAGTATGGCTTTTAAATTCGACTATTATCTTATTGATGAAATCACTGCTGTTGGAGACGCAAAGTTTAAAAAGAAATGTTCAGATATATTCGATAAAATAAGAGAAAAATCTCATTTAATAATGGTGTCACATAGTGAACGAGCTTTAAAGGAGTATTGTGATGTTGCTATTTATCTTAACAAAGAGGGGCAAGGTAAATTTTATAAAAATGTTACGGAAGCCATTGCTGATTACAAAAAAGACCTATAGTGGTTACATTCCAATATTATGCCTTGGAAATATTTAACTGAGACATATCATGAGTAAAAAGTTAATAATATTTGGTGCGGGTGGTTTTTCAAAATCTATAATTGACAGCTTAAATCATAAACATTACGAGTTAATAGGATTTATCGATAAATATAAAAGTGGTTATCATCAATCATATCCAATATTAGGTAATGATATTGCAGACATCGAGAATAAGGATAATTATTATTATTTTATTGGGATAGGCAAACCATCAACTAGGAAGCACTATTTAAACATCATAAGAAAACATAATCTACGCTTAATTAACATTATAGATAAAACTGCTATTCTATCACCAAATATTATACTGGGTGATGGAATTTTTATTGGTAAAATGTGTATACTTAACCGTGATACTAGAATACATGATGCCGTTGTAATAAATACTAGGAGTTTAATTGAACATGGTAATGAAATAGGCTGCTGTAGCAATATCTCTACTAATGTTGTACTTAATGGTGATGTTTCTGTTGGAGAAGAAACTTTTGTTGGTAGCTGTACTGTTGTAAATGGCCAGTTGAAGCTAGGCTCAAAGAGTATTATTGGTTCTGGGTCGGTTGTAATTAGAAATATACCAAGTAATGTTGTAGTTGCTGGGACTCCAACAAGATTAATTAGGGGGAATGAATGAGTAATATATATATCGTTGCTGAAATTGGTTGCAACCATAATGGTAGTGTTGATATTGCAAGAGAAATGATATTAAAAGCCAAAGAGGCCGGTGTTAATGCAGTAAAATTCCAAACATTTAAAGCTGATAAATTAATTTCAGCTATTGCACCTAAGGCAGAGTATCAAATAAAAAACACAGGAGAATTAGAATCTCAGTTAGAAATGACAAAAAAGCTTGAAATGAAGTATGACGATTATCTCCATCTAATGGAATATGCAGTCAGTTTAAATTTAGATGTTTTTTCTACCCCTTTTGACGAAGACTCTATTGATTTTTTAGCATCTTTGAAACAAAAAATATGGAAAATCCCTTCAGGTGAGTTATTGAATTTACCGTATCTTGAAAAAATAGCCAAGCTTTCGATCCCTGATAAGAAAATAATCATATCAACAGGAATGGCTACTATTGATGAGATAAAACAGTCTGTTTCTATTTTTATAAATAATAAAGTTCCGGTTGATAATATTACAATATTACATTGCAATACTGAATATCCAACGCCCTTTGAGGATGTAAACCTTAATGCTATTAATGATTTGAAAAAACACTTCCCTAAGAATAACATAGGCTTCTCTGATCATTCTAGCGGGTTTTATGCAGCTATTGCGGCGGTGCCTTATGGAATAACTTTTATTGAAAAACATTTCACTTTAGATAAATCTATGTCTGGCCCAGATCATTTGGCCTCAATAGAACCTGATGAACTGAAACATCTATGTATTGGGGTCAGGTGTGTTGAAAAATCTTTAGGTTCAAATAGTAAAGTGGTTACAGCTTCAGAAAGGAAGAATAAAATCGTAGCAAGAAAGTCTATTATAGCTAAAACAGAGATAAAAAAAGGTGAGGTTTTTTCAGAAAAAAATATAACAACAAAAAGACCTGGTAATGGTATCAGTCCGATGGAGTGGTATAATTTATTGGGTAAAATTGCAGAGCAAGACTTTATTCCAGATGAATTAATAATTCATAGCGAATTCAAAAATCAGGGGGAATAATGAGAACAAAAATTATTGCGATAATTCCAGCCCGTAGTGGATCTAAAGGGTTGAGAAATAAAAATGCTTTGATGCTGATAGATAAACCTCTTCTTGCTTATACAATTGAAGCTGCCTTGCAGTCAGAAATGTTTGAGAAAGTAATTGTGACAACTGACTCCGAACAGTATGGAGCAATAGCAGAGTCATATGGTGCTGATTTTTTGCTGAGACCGGAAGAACTAGCAACTGATAAAGCATCATCATTTGAATTTATAAAACATGCGTTAAGTATATATACTGATTATGAGAACTTTGCTTTATTACAACCAACTTCACCCTTTAGAGATTCGACCCATATTATTGAGGCTGTAAAGTTATATCAAACTTTAGAAAAATACCAATGTGTTGTTTCTGTTACTAGAAGCAATAAGCCATCACAAATAATTAGACCATTAGATGATTACTCGACACTGTCTTTTTTTGACCTTGATTATAGTAAATATAATCGAAACTCAATAGTAGAATATCACCCGAATGGAGCTATATTTATAGCTAATAAGCAGCATTATCTTCATACAAAGCATTTTTTTGGTCGCTATTCACTAGCTTATATTATGGATAAGGAAAGCTCTTTAGATATAGATGATAGAATGGATTTCGAACTTGCAATTACCATTCAGCAAAAAAAAAATAGACAAAAAATACTTTATCAAAACATACATAATAGAATCAATGAGAAACGAAATGAATTTGATAGTGTAAGTGATATAACTTTAATTGGACACTCGCTGTTTGATTATTGGGACGTAAAAAAAATAAATGATATAAAAGTTAATAACTTAGGTATCGCTGGTATAAACTCGAAGGAGTACTATGAATATATTATTGAGAAAGAGCTGATTGTTAATTTCGGAGAGTTTGTTTTCATCTTTTTTGGAACTAATGATATAGTTGTTAGTGATTGGAAAAAAGAAGACACATTGTGGTATTTGAAGAAAACATGCCAGTATATAAAGAAGAAAAATGCTGCATCAAAAATTTATTTATTGTCGGTTCCTCCTGTTTTTGGGCGTATTGATCGAGATAATAGAATAATTAATGATTTAAATTCTTATCTTCGAGAGAATGTAGATTTTGCGAAGTTTATTAGCTTGGATCACGTTTTAAAAGACTCTTATGGCAATCTAAATAAAATGTATACTTATGATGGCTTACATTTTAATAGTAATGGGTATACAGTATTAGAAAACGAAATAGCGGAGATTGTTAAATGAAAAAAATATTATACGTAACTGGATCTAGAGCTGAATATGGAATAGTTCGGAGACTTTTGACAATGCTAAGAGAAACTCCAGAAATACAGCTTGATTTGGCAGTTACAGGAATGCATTGTGATAATGCGTATGGAAATACAATACATATTATAGAACAAGATAATTTTAATATTATCAAGGTTGTGGATATAAATATCAATACAACTTCACATACTCACATTCTCCATTCAATGAGTGTTTGCCTCAATTCGTTTGGTGATTTTTTTTCAAATAACACATATGATGCGGTTATGGTTTTAGGCGATAGATATGAAATATTTTCAGTCGCTATCGCAGCATCAATGCATAATATTCCATTAATTCATATTCATGGTGGTGAAAAGACATTAGCTAATTATGATGAGTTTATTAGGCATTCAATTACTAAAATGAGTAAACTCCATCTTACTTCTACAGAAGAGTATAAAAAACGAGTAATTCAACTAGGTGAAAAGCCTGGTAGTGTGTTTAATATTGGTTCTCTTGGTGCAGAAAATGCTCTTTCATTGCATTTACCAAATAAGCAGGAGTTGGAACTAAAATATGGTTCACTGTTAAAACGGTACTTTGTTGTAGTATTCCATCCTGAAACACTTTCCACGCAGTCGGTTAATGATCAAATAGATGAGTTATTGTCAGCGATTTCTTTTTTTAAAAATACTCACGACTTTATTTTTATTGGCAGTAACGCTGACACTGGTTCTGATATAATTCAGAGGAAAGTAAAATATTTTTGCAAAGAGTATAAGTTCAGATATTTGATTTCTATTCGTTCAGAAGATTATTTGGCAATGATTAAATACTCTTGTGGGCTAATTGGGAACTCCTCCTCTGGTTTAATTGAGGTTCCATCTTTAAAAGTTGCAACAATTAACATTGGTGATAGGCAGAAAGGCCGTGTTCGTGGAGTCAGTGTAATAGATGTACCCGTTGAAAAAAATGCAATCGTCAGAGGGATAAATATATCTCAAGATGAAAAATTTATTAGTGTTGTACAGTCATCTAGTAATCCTTATTTTAAAGAAAATGCTTTAATTAATGCTGTTAGAATTATTAAGGATTTTATTAAATCAAAAAATAAAGATTACAAAGATTTTTATGACATCCCGGAATGTACCACCAGTTATGACTAGAAAAAAAGTGCTTTGTTTTGTCTTTCGTTATGATTCTCATTTTTTAGCTTTGAAAAATATTTTTGAGCAGATAGATGTTGATTCATATGATTTATTTTTTTGCTGCTTGGATAATTCTCTACAAGAGTTTGTAAAAAAAAATTTAGATGAAAAGATAGTTGTATTCTATCCTGATGACTTTGTTTGTTTTTTCACTTTTATTAATATTGAGTTTATTTTTTGTTCAACAGGAGGGAAGGACCTTCATGAAATTGTTAATACTGTAAGAACAAAAGATACAATAATTATATCTTGTTTTCCTGGCATTGTCCTTACTTCTCAGATAGAAGCTTTTATTTCAAAATCTAATAGTCACTATTTACTTATTAACTCCCCTAAAGATATTAAAACGTATAAAAAAATTTGTAAAATAATAGGGGTTCCTTTTAATGGAATTCTTTTTGGTCCACCATGGATTAAAAATGTCAATATCAATGCAAAAAGTGAGAATTCTTGTCTTATCGTTGATCAAGTTAATGAGCCCTTGACGCCAATAAAGAGGATAGAATATGCACGTTTTTTGATTAGAGTAATTCAGAAACATCCGCATATGAATTTTATTTTTAAAACTCGAAATCCTCTTATGTCACCAGACTCAATTGTTTTTGATATTAAGGAATACATTGAGCGCTTCGATTTGAAAAATATAACATTTAGCGATGATAATATTGATTCTTTAATTTCTAAAGTTGAATATTGTATTACAATATCTTCTTCGGTCGCAATATATTGTCTGGCTAATAAAATCAAGGTTTATTTAATAAATGGATTTAATCATACCTGCAATGGACAATGTTATTTTTCAAGATCTGGACTTATTGTTGACTATAATAAGTTAAATTTTAAACACATTCCACGTATTAAAAAAAAATGGATGGAGGAGAACCTTTATTACTCTAGGGATATTCAAAATAAGATTTTGAATGATATTTTAAAAATGCCGCCAAATGTTAATGTTAGGACTTTTGGAATTAAAAGATCGACATTGATTATATTGTTTTTGATCTTTTTAAATTTCTTTTTCTCATTAGGGCCAAAAAAAATAAAAACATTGAAAAAAATCCATAAAGTTTTATTAAGGTATAAGAAAGATGATATTTGATGCTAGTTTAAAGAAGTTGAGGAAATTGTTTGTAAATCCAATTGGGTTTTTCCGTGACTCATGGTTTTTTAATTCTAAAAACAAGGCTGAAGAGCTACTATCACCGTTAAAAATAAAAAGTAAAAATATTTTTATTGTTGCTCATTTAGGGCAATTAAAGAAAGCAGAGCTTTTTATACAAAAATTTAGTAGGCGTAGTAATTTTCTTATCGTCTTGGCAACTAAAAAAAACACTGAAATGCCAAGATTAATTCTTGAGCAAATGAATAAAAAGTTGTTTTCTTCATACAAACTACTATTTATACCAACAGAGCCAAATACATTTTCGCTTAAAAAAGTTATATGGTTTTATAATGTATATAAATATATAGTTTTAAATTCAAAAGCTAAAGATGCTTATTTTATGAGCTATGCACAACATTATGCAATCTTCATATGGTTGTTCAAAAAAAACAATATAAGATGTTCATTAATTGAAGAGGGGACAGGGACGTATAAAACAGAGAAAAAAAAACCACTAGTAAATATTAATTTTTATTCGTGGATCATTAATTCAATTATCTTGTTCCATTATCCAGATTTGAAATTTGAAAATGTATACGGCACCTTTCCAAATTTGTTAAAAGAAAAATTTGATGCAAAAAAATTTTTTGAGTTTAAAACTATTCCATTAGTTAAATCGTCAACAAGAATGGATAATCTCATACATAAATATCGTATCACTAGAGATGATATTATATATGTAAGTCAAAGATATTGGATTGACAACGAATTGTATGCGCATTTATTAATATCTACCTTGATGAGAATAGATAAATCTGATAACGCAAGAGTTTTTATAAAACCTCACCCTAAAGAAACTAAAAAATATATTAATGCAATTCAAGGTGCAATAAATAAAGCAAAGCGTCGTGATATAATTATTATTGTAGAAAAAGACTTTTTAATAGAGTCAATAATAAAAAAATGCAAAATAAAACACTTGATTGGATTAGCATCATCTTCTTTGGTATACGCACCTTTAGTTTATAAAGAGTGTAAGACATATTCAATAGCACCTATTATTATAAAATTGTGTAATAATGAAAAATCCCAAAAAGGGATTAATACGCTGCGTCTCCATTTCGATATTTTAAAGAATTTTGATAATGTTAAAATATTATCGGATGATATAACATCTCCCTCTTTGCACGATAAAAGGATTTTCTTGGGGGAGTAATAAAAGCTATATTCTATTACAGTACCAGCCGTAAAATTAAATCTTAAAGTAGTATGTTTTATTACCTTTATGTAACTTTTCTTTGAAGAGGATGCAAATGATTTTTTAGCTACTTAAAATTCAAAAAATATTGACTTGAAATTTAATATGTATTATGTTGGAGGTTTTTTGTGTTCCCCCCATAATAAACCGCATTAACCTGGGTCTTCATCAATAAATACCCCCGAAACTTCTTAAACAGTTTCATATCTGGTTTAAAATCGGCCTGCCAGAACTGGTGCAAATGCCCTTGATACGTCAAGCCCTTGATGTCGTACAGGGCATTGCCCATCACTTTGAGTGGTTTGTTATGAATCAGCGCAGAGATCCCCGCCGTACTGTTAATCGTCACTACCGCTTTTGCATGGCGTAATAATTCCGGCATCGGGAGATCGTGCACATAAATGACTCGCTCGCCTAAGCCATATTCCTTACTCAATCGCTTAATTAATGGTCGATAGAGCCTGTGACCACGATCCATCGGATGATGTTTGATCACCAAATAACTTTCTTTCGGCGCTTTACGTGAAAATGAGTACATGACTTCATTAATATAGTCACGCACATCGTTATAATTGCTGTGGTTACGAATCTGGCTATCGTTATATACCTGCAAAACGGCAAGATAATAACGCTGATCCAGCTCATTCATTAACCTCGGTAATACCTTACGCTGTGTTACCTTGTAAAGTTGCTTGCGCCAGTATGCACGAACCCAGCAACGAGCCTCATACCAGGGGGAAAACGATTTGTGGTGGCGGTAGCGAGGGAACTCATGACGGTAATGCCAGCCCATCAGGTAATACCACATCGCATGGCCAATGCGTTTCATCGTTGAAGGTTTTAAGTTCTCAACGTGCGGCGTAGGCATATCTGGTAACTTACGATAAAAATCCGGATCGCGCGGTAGCGATGAATATGCGTTTACTCCGCCTTCTTCAACGGTAATAAATTGCGGGCGTAAATATCCTTCCTCAAATGCCAGAAAGCGGATCCCTTTCGACTTTGCCCAACGTTTTGCTTCTTTGTGCAATGGGCGGCAGTCACCAAAGCAGAGGATGGTATCAAAGTCATATTGCCGATGGAGATCCCGTAACCATCCGGGAAACTCTTTCGGCGTTTGGTAGTAAGCCAAGTATTGTCGATGACGGCAGTAAAAACGATCCCCACCGTTGAATACAACATTCACAGCGTTACGTCCTAATGACTCTAACCATTCGGCGACGTCATTGAAAAAAGGTCCCATCGGTCCCTGCAATAGCAGATATTTTTTACCGGATAATAAAACGGTTAGTGCATTACCTTGCATAAATAATTTGCGTAATAGTCAACTATAAAATTGTTTAGCCAAATCTGACCTTGCAGAACATAATTAATTTGCGGTAATAGCGTATTACCCGTCCCGCTTTTTTTCGGGTAATAAACATCGGCTTGCGCGGCGTCTTGATTAAATATTCCGCAGCTTCTTCTACCGTAATAGGTTGTAGCCGTGTTGGGTGGATATAGGTTGGATAAACAATCAGCGCCTGATATAGCAGATCCGCTAACGTTAATTTTCGCTCGCGACGCGGGCAGTGATGTTCATCAACGGTTAAACCCCAACCGGCATAGAAGGGCAGGCCGTAACAATGAACTTGCTTGCCATGTAATAACGCTTCAAACCCGGACAATGATGTCATGGTGTGCACTTCATCTGCGCGCTGAATGCATTGAATAATATCTGCGTCCAGTGCCTGATAATCAGCAAGTTCAGCAGTCAATTCTGCCGAAATATCGCCCTTGCGATTCCCCACCAGTACATCCGGGTGCGGTTTATAAATAATGTAAGCGTGCGGATTACGCTCGCGTACTGTGCGTAATAACTCAAGGTTGCTCTTAATAGAAACGGTGCCGGTTTTAATTGAGGCATCGTCTTCTACCTGACCCGGCACCAGGATAACTTTTTTATCTTTGGCTTCGGCTGGTAGAGAGAAATCGGCTCCCAGGTTGTACTTACTCAGTTTGCTTTCAACCAGTCGCTGGCGTAATTTTTCAGCTCGCATCTTCTGCGCCAGCGTTAGCTGGCTATGATTCAGCAGCACTTCCAGATCGCTGGGGCGCGTGGCGTCATAGTAAATACCGCGTTTATCCAGCACCAGCGATAGCGGCGGCAGCAGGTCAGAGCCAAGTCCGGATGAACGCAGAAAACCATCTTCCATTCGCCATAATGGCAGTGATTTTCGCTGCGCTTCGGCTTGCCATTGCTGCTCTCCCTTTACACCCCATACCACGCAAGCCGTCGCCGCAGTACAGCGACGTGAAAAACTCAGCCGGTTTGTTGCCGTTTGCAAGAAAGGTTTCAGGATCGCTGACTTCCACAGCGTTAAGCCTGGCGCCCATAAATAACCATTACGCTGCTGCAGATGTCGACGTTGTAATTGCAGCCATTGCAGCACGGTAAATAGATCGCTTACTTCTCCCGTTTGCGGATCGATATAGCGACAGTAACGCAGGTATGCAGCGGCAAAAAGTTCCTCCAGCGTGGCAGAACCGCGTCGGGCAGATAACAAAGCGGACTGCGGATGACGATCGTCGGTTAAGCCCCAACCTGCATACCAGGGCTGGCCGAAACATGTTACTGGTTTTCCTGCCAGCAAGGCTTCAAAGCCGTACTGGGAGGTCACGACGTAAACCCGGGAAACGTGTCGCAACAGCGACTGCGGGCTGACATTCTCGGCAATTAAACGTACTCGTTGCGTGGCGCGCAGATCGGCGAAATAACCTGTTTTCTTTCCTTCCAGTACATCTGGGTGCACCTTCACCCAAATTTCGGCTTGAGGATTTTCCGCCATCGCGGCTTCCAGCATGGCAGCAAACTCATGCGGGCCAGCATTGCCATACGTCACTGACATATCATTAAATGTCTGATCGACAACCAGAACGATGTCTGAACGTTCTGACTCATCAGCTACAAACGCAGGTGCCAGGTTATATTTCGACAAATCCCCGGTCACGATGGTGTGCATCGCTTCTCTGGCCTGATCAGCCAATACCGCATTTCCGGCTTTATCCTGTACCAGTTTCTCCAGCGCCGAAGGCTTGCTGGCATCGTAGTAAATGCCACAATCATCCACCACCAGAGAAAGCGGCGGCTCGCCATTGACGCCAAGATCCAGCGAACGCACAAATCCATCTTCCAGACGAATGACGGGTTTTCCCGCTGCTTTGGCGATGGCGACTGGTTTCGCCGCGCTGGGACGATGTCCCCACACGGCGATAGCATCAACTTCTTGCGGAACAGGGCGCAGCAGAGAAAGTTTCTGGCACGGTTGCGCCAGAAATTTCTCCAGATGCGGAATACGCCAGATGCCAGGCGAGTAAATGCCAATCATGCGTTTTCAGCCAGTTCCTGTGCCATCAGGGCGCGCACTTTTTCCAGGCATGCTGGGGTGTCGACGCCCGGACCGGTTGCGGCAACCTCAAATGTGCGGATGTTGATCCCCGCGCTCATCAACCGCAGCTGCTCCAGTGATTCTGCCTGCTCTGGCATGGACTCCGGTAACTGGCTGTAGTTTTGCAGCACATCGCGACGATAAGCGTAAATACCAACGTGTTTCAGGTAGCGCGCTTTTTCAGCATTACGCGGATACGGAATCGGCGAACGGCTGAAATAAAGCGCATCCTGGCGGGTATTTACAACCACTTTTACCGTGCTTGGCTCAGCCGCTTCTTCGGCAGAAATCGCGTGGCATAGCGTTGCCACTGGCAACGCGGGGTCATCACGCATTCCTTGTAACAGCGTTTCTACATCCCGCGGGCGAATCATTGGTTCGTCGCCCTGCAGGTTAATGTAGATATCTGCCTCGACTTTATGCATCACCTCGACCAGCCGATCGGTGCCGGATTCATGATCGTTGCGCGTCATGATGGCTTTCCCGCCAAATGCCTGCACGGCCTTTTCAACACGCTGATCGTCTGTTGCCACCCAAACTTCTGCGACGCCCGCCACCTGTAACGCACGCTCGTAAACATGCTGGATCATCGGTTTACCAACAATATCGAGCAGTGGCTTACCCGGCAGGCGCGATGAGCCATAACGAGCCGGAATGACAATAACTGCTTTGCTCATTTCAACTCCTTACAAAGACAGAATCACTTTTGCACCCACCGCCAGCTGATAGAGGATGGTGGAAATACCACGGGTAACTTCAATGTTTTTCGATTCATATTTCGGCAGAACCATAATCTCATCGCCCGGTTTGAGTGAATCCACATCTTCTGCGTTGACGGCTGCACCGTTCTGACGAATGACGATAATTCTGGCGTTACCCGATTTCTGCGTCAGGCCACCACATTTCTCGATGTAATCCTCGGTGGTCATTCCCTTCTGCCAGCTCACCGCGTTCGGGAACAGCACTTCGCCATGAACCATAACCAGCGATGTTTTCTCCGGAATATTGATGACGTCGCCATCTTCAAGCAGAACAGAATCAATATTGGATTCGTTGAGGATCACTTCACCTTTCGGAACCACGGTGCGTGCTTTCGCCACAAAGCGGCTGATCAGTTGTGCTTCCTGCATTCGCAGGCTGGCTTCTTCTTTGGTGGATGACTGGGCAGAAAGTGAGGCTTCCTCCAGCTTTTGCAGCGAGAGATTCAGCATCTCTTTCTGACGCTGAGCCACTGATGGGCGATAAAGCTGAACTGCGTTCATCTGCGACATGCTGTTCGGGCGGACTTTTTCCAGAACCGCACGCATAGTGGAACCATAAGGCAGTACCATGGCATGTTCACCGGAGTGTGCGCCTTCAACCCGCACCTGAATGGTGCCGGCATAGCGGTCAGTGCTCACGATTAAGGTATCGCCATTTTGCAACATACGGCCTGGCGCAGAACTGATCGGATAGTATTCGCTGCGTTTTTGCAGCCCCTGTTTACGCATAATCGTAATGTGAGTCGCGCCAGGCTTAGGGCGCGCCCAGCTCAACGCTTCCGTTACGGGAATGCTGCTTTCGCGGAACTCAAAGTCGTAGCTGTTAAAGACATCGCCCTGAACGCTGAAAGTATGCTGACGCGGCCCGACGATGATGGTGTCACCATCGGCGAACTGCGAAAGCCCCAGTTTGCCGTTCAGCAGGAAGTCGTACAGGTTGACGTTGGAGCGCACGCGGTTACCGCGCTTGACCACAATATCAACGTAACTTCCGCGCTCTGGATCAACGCCGCCAGCCTTGATCAGATAATTGAGTAACGAATCAGACGTCACACCGCCATACAGACCAGGATTACGCACAAATCCGGTCACGTACACTTTTACTGGCTGCGCCTGTAATAAGGAGGCGTAGACGTTGACGTTGGACTGGTATACTTCCTTCACTTTGGATGTGACCAGGGCATTTAGCTGACTATTACTGACGCCAGCAACTTTCACTGGACCAACGTTCGGCAGGAAAATATTACCTTTGGGGTCAACCTGTAACGCACCATCAAAGGTGAACGCACCCCACAAGCGAACCTGAATGCTATCGCCCGGATTCAGAATATAGTCAGGGTTGAATCCTACCGTCGCACCGCTATCCGCGCTGGTGCCGTTGAAAAGTTGAGCACCAAACATACGGCTCATTACCACCGGCGGTGCGGGCGGCGGGGTATTGTCGAAGCCGCTCATGTTTTTCGTATCCGACTTCTGTCCGTTCAGAATACCGGTAAGCGGCGCGGCTCCTGTCAGGTTTGGGTCAGCGTTAATATCAATGGCCGCGCTGGCCTGCGCCGCGTGACAGGCGGCAATCAGTAAAATTGATTTAAATAATTTCATCACAAACTCATTCAGCGACAGCGTTAGTCTCGGTGATCTTCAATAACAGCCAGCAACAGTTTCAGTGTGCCGAACAGCAGGCAGCACACCAGTAACCAGCAGGCGATCAAATAAGGGATATTTGGAAAAGACGATTCCTGCGGCAACTGTGGCGAACTGATCACTGACAGCACCTTGAGCTTACGAGCCGCTTCTACACGGGTCTTTTCAATGGAGGTCAGGGTCAGTTTGTACAGCTCGGTGTTGAACTCTACTTTTGATTTGATTTCTTCAAAATCCACCGCCATACGGTTTAGCTTGTCACCCTGTGGCGCAGTGATTTTGCTTTGTTCTTCATCGATTTGTGCCTGCAATGACTGAATCGCATTACGCGCACTCACTACTTGCGGGGCGTCCTCACGCAGATACGTCAGCAAGTTACGCAGATCCGCTTCCATCTGGATCTTCTGGCCCATCAGCGTATTGACTAACGTGCTCGCCGCCTGTGCCTGTGCCTGTGGATCCAGAACGTTGTTGTTGTCCTGATAAGAGAGCAATTCCGCTTTGCTGGCGTCCAGACGCTGGCGTGCCTTTTCCATCTCCGTTTCTGCAAAGGCAAGCTGGTCACGCGCGATGCGATGTGACATCTCATTGATAAAGCGCTCTGACTCTTTCAGCACGGTCTGGTTAAACTTAAGCGCAAACTCCGGGCTAAAGCCCTGCGTCTGAATATTCAGTAATCCGGTTTTATCGTCATACGAGACGTTGATACGGTCCTTGTAGTACTTCAGGAAGCCTTCTGCAGTTTCATCCTTGCTAAGATGATTAAGAAAATCGAGCCCGCTGTGGCTAAACGCTTCACGAAAATTTAGTTGCTTATCCAGCGCCGCCAGCATATCCGGCGAGTTGATGTACTCTTTCAGATACAACGCATCTTCTGCGGAACTGGGGTTAGAGGCACCCAGAAGCAGACCAAAATTCAGGCTGCCGCTGTTTAAATCATCCGAGCGTTTAATGGCGACTTTCGACTCGCTCATATAGCGAGGCTGGCTGAAGATAGCCAGATAGATCAGCAGCACCGCCATCGGTGCCAGAATGATGATTTTCGCCAGGTGTTTTTGGATATCTGCCAGTGAGATGGCAGACAGACGAGCACGCATCCAGGATACGGCAGACTTCACTTTTATCAACATGTAACGATTATCAAAGTTTCAGTGGGGCGCAAACTCAATGAGAGACTAACCTCTCGAACCCCGTTGCTTAATTAGTCGAAAATGCGCACAAGGCCAGTGACTTTATTTGCCTTGTTGGTCACCAATAACGTTGAGACGCGGTGCTTTTGCATTTTTTCTTCCGCTTCAATGATCATGGTGTCTTCCGGTAGCGTCAGCGGTTCACGTGTCATCATCTGCGCAGCCGTGGCGGATGTCAGAGAATCCTCTTTTTCCATAAAGCGACGCAGGTCACCGTCGGTGATAATGCCCGCTAGCCCACCTTCTGCGTCTTCTACCATCACCATTCCCTGGCATCCGCTGGTGATACGTTGAATCACGGTTTTAAATGACGCATCCAGCTGTACCGCAGGAACATCATGCTGCATGACATCAGCAACGCGGGTCAGCAGGCGACGACCTAATGAACCGCCCGGGTGATAGCGCGCAAAATCATTCGGCATAAATTTGCGTTGGTGGATCATGGCAATCGCCAGCGCATCGCCGATCGCCATCGTCAGCGTGGTAGACGTTGTTGGTGCAAGATTATTCGGGCAGGTTTCATTCGCCATATGGAGTTCCAGCACGGCATCAGCATTTTTCGCCAGCGTGGAATTTCCATTATTGGTAATGGCGATAATTCGGTTGCCGAAATTTTTCAGTGAAGGAACTAGCTTGAGGATTTCATCCGTTTCACCGCTGGCAGAAATAAGGATCAGAAGATCGTAAGGCGTAATCATGCCCAGATCGCCATGGAAAGCTTCTGCAGGATGAATAAAGAAACTAGGCGTACCCGTAGAGGCCAGCGTCGCTGACATTTTACGACCGACATGCCCTGATTTACCCATTCCCGAAAGAATAACGTGCCCTTTACAGTTCATTATCAAATTAAGGACACGCTGGTACTGCCCGGAATCCAGTTGTTTAGACAAGTTTTGTAATGCTGCGCCTTGTTCTGCCAGAGTCTGGCGAACAGAGGTAATTAGATATGGATCGATAGTACTGCTCTGGTCATCAGGTAAATGTCTTTCAGACATATCAGCTCCTTTGCACGGAAATAATGCCACAGTCACAACAAACCCGAACCCACTATAATTTATTTATGCTAAATCAATGGGTTGTAACAAAATTTTTAATGAATATAAAACCATGGTCAGTCCATGCTTATATGCAGGACTTATCACCTTCTTATTAAGTCGCAATGTCTCATGGAGGTGCGAAGATGCTGCAATATTACAGGCGAGAAGGGGAACCAAATTTTGCCCACCTATTTAACACACCCCTACATTATGAACAAGGAATTTAGGATTTTTATCATTTATTAAAATGTTTCCTGCTTGACTATTAAGAACAAAAACAATTTATCAATTGATTATTTCCTTGTAAAAAAAGAACGTATGACTATGTTATTAATAAATAAAACACGCAAATAATGGTGATGTTGTTTTGTGATTAACTATTTAAGTGCGGTATAATAAACAGGTTGACAATTTCTATGTAAAGAAGAGGAAAATAATAAAATTTTAGCGGTGACTATTGAATGATATGATAGTTGTGGTTTTGATTATTTCTGGTAATGAATGCGGAATTAAATCTGGCCGGATTGTATTTTTGCTATATCTATTTTTCAGGAGATTATTATTAAATAGAAAAATAACAATGGTGATTATCTCTGGTTGAGCTGGAGTCACGTATGCCAGCGAGTGCTTTCTTCCGGGCCTTCCTTCACTTCAGAGAAAGAGCCTATGGAAAAGAGGCAATCATCAGGCTCTTTTTGAGTCATATGCGCCGATAATCAACTGTCTTGAACGTAAAAATTATGGAGCAACATGATGCTACGATTCATTTCACTCTTCGTTCTTTCTGAGCATTGCGTTCAGGATGGTCAGCAATTTACGCATACAGTCAACCAGCGCCACTTTTTTGGTTTTTCCGGCTGCTGGCAGATGCATGTAAAACGCCTTTATCACCGGATTAAACCAGGTTACCACAAGCGCTGCCATGTGCAGGGCTGCTCTTGCCTCCGTACGCGCACTGGCGTCGTTCGGCCAGCAGATATGTGTGGGATAACAGGGATGTTATGTGAACTGAACTGTGTTTTGTTAACGGGAGATGTTTATTGATGATTCGGGAGTGTTTAAGACCTGATGGCGTTATGCTCCCAAGTTTATTTTATATAAAGATCCAAAAGCAAAAACCCGCCTTGTGGGCGGGTTCTTTAGAATAGTGGTGCCCGGACTCGGAATCGAACCAAGGACACGGGGATTTTCAATCCCCTGCTCTACCGACTGAGCTATCCGGGCAACGGGGCGCATTAAACCTGATTCGCCTCGTCTCGTCAATCAAATTTCTTCAATTTAGTGCAGACTGCACAATCTATCATCACTTTGCCGCTATTGCACGCATTGTCAGGCAAACCAGGCGGTCCAGGCGGCGGAAAGCGGCATTGCCAGAAGGAGTGCTGGAAGCATGTTGACCACTGGGAACATTTTAATGCCACAGATGCGTAATCCGGTTGCCAGCAGCAATAAACCGCCTACGGCGCTGAAGTCTGCCATCATCGACGGTGTGGTCAGCGGTAATATCAGCGCGGCAGCCCACGCCAGTGTTAACTGGATGATCAGTAATGGAATGCTAATCACCGACACCGCAATACCCAGCGAGCAGGCGAAGATCATCGCCGTAAAGAAATCAAGAAATGACTTGGCGATTAAAATACTCGGATCGCCGGTCATCCCTTCGTTCATCGCCCCGAAGATTCCGGTGCCGCTGGCGCAAAACAGGACAATAATCGCGACAAAATTCTGAATAAAAGATTCATGCGCTGGCTTCTTACGCGAGTGGTGAAACAGATTATGCGCTTTGGCGACCACTGTATTGACGCCTTTTTCCAGCAGACAAATTTCGCCGATTAATGCTCCGAGTAAGGTTGCTAAAACCATCGCCGGAAGGTTGGCGCATTTCACCACCAGTAAAATACCAATCCCCAGCGATGCCAGACCAAAAATTGATGTCATGGAGACGCGGATACGTTCCGGTAAGCGTTGGCTAAGGAGTGCGCCGAAAACGCCACCCAGTAAGACTGCACTTGCGTTGATAAAAGGGCCGATGACCACAAGAGTTCCTGTTAGCTGTATTGTTTGATTTTCTTATTATGAACTTTTGGCGCCGTCGATGGCTTGTTTGTTCGCAAAGTCCTGGCTTGCACGCTTTAGCGAAAGGTGCCATGATTGCGCGAATTTTCTCCTCTCTGTACGGAGTTTGCCCGATGCACGCCACCTCCTTACATTCTCTCGCTTATCGCCGTTTCGCGCGAAACTCTTCTCTTTTTATGCTACTGCTCATGCGGTGAAGTTAACGCACGCTCACTGCAGGACAACAGTAAAATCAGAGCGTTTCTGCTTTTACTGATGTCTGGTGGTCGGAGCTGGTGACCAGTTTGACCCATATCTCATGGGGCAGGGTTTTCCACCTTGTCCGGTATTCTTACTTCCCCTAAACGGGTTTTGCGCTTATGAAATCAATGAATATTGCCGCCAGTAGTGAACTGGTATCCCGACTTTCTACTCATCGCCGCGTGGTGGCGTTGGGAGATACTGATTTTACGGACGTCGCGGCAGTCGTCATTACCGCTGCGGATAGTCGCAGTGGCATTCTTGCGTTGCTTAAGCGCACCGGTTTTCATCTACCGGTGTTTTTGTATTCCGAACATGCTGTTGAATTACCTGCGGGCGTTACGGCGGTAATCAACGGCAACGAGCAGCAGTGGCTGGAGCTGGAATCCGCAGCCTGTCAGTATGAAGAGAATTTGCTGCCACCGTTTTATGACACGCTGACGCAGTACGTTGAGATGGGTAATAGCACCTTTGCTTGCCCTGGACATCAACATGGTGCGTTCTTTAAAAAGCATCCTGCCGGACGCCATTTTTACGATTTCTTTGGCGAGAACATCTTTCGCGCCGATATGTGTAACGCTGACGTAAAATTGGGCGATCTGCTTATTCATGAAGGATCGGCGAAAGATGCGCAGAAATTCGCCGCCAAAGTCTTTCATGCCGATAAAACCTATTTTGTGCTGAACGGCACATCGGCAGCGAATAAAGTGGTGACGAATGCGCTGTTAACGCGTGGCGATCTGGTGCTCTTCGACCGTAACAACCATAAGTCGAATCATCACGGCGCGTTGATTCAGGCGGGGGCGACGCCGGTCTATCTGGAAGCTTCACGTAACCCGTTTGGTTTCATTGGCGGTATTGATGCGCACTGTTTTAATGAAGAGTATCTGCGCCAGCAAATTCGCGACGTTGCGCCAGAAAAAGCCGACCTGCCGCGCCCGTTTCGCCTGGCGATTATTCAGCTGGGAACCTATGACGGCACTGTCTATAACGCCCGTCAGGTGATCGATACCGTTGGGCATCTGTGTGATTACATTCTGTTTGATTCCGCGTGGGTCGGTTACGAACAGTTTATCCCGATGATGGCGGATAGCTCGCCGCTGCTGTTAGAACTTAACGAAAACGATCCGGGGATCTTTGTGACCCAGTCGGTGCACAAACAGCAGGCGGGATTCTCACAGACGTCGCAGATCCATAAAAAAGATAACCATATCCGTGGACAGGCGCGTTTTTGCCCGCATAAGCGGTTGAATAATGCCTTTATGCTCCATGCTTCTACCAGCCCGTTCTATCCGCTGTTCGCCGCGCTGGACGTTAACGCCAAAATTCATGAAGGGGAGAGTGGGCGTCGGCTGTGGGCTGAGTGTGTTGAGATAGGGATTGAAGCGCGCAAGGCTATTCTTGCGCGCTGTAAGCTGTTCCGCCCGTTTATCCCGCCTGTTGTTGATGGCAAATTGTGGCAGGATTATCCGACATCAGTGTTAGCCAGCGACCGCCGTTTTTTCAGTTTTGAGCCTGGGGCGAAGTGGCACGGCTTTGAAGGATATGCCGCGGATCAGTATTTTGTTGATCCGTGCAAGCTGTTACTCACCACGCCGGGTATCGATGCCGAAACCGGCGAATATAGCGATTTTGGCGTTCCAGCGACGATTCTGGCGCACTATCTGCGTGAGAACGGCATTGTGCCGGAGAAGTGCGATCTCAACTCCATTCTGTTCTTATTAACTCCGGCGGAAAGCCACGAGAAGCTGGCACAACTGGTGGCGATGCTGGCGCAGTTTGAACAGCATATTGAGGATGACTCGCCGCTGGCTGAGGTGTTGCCGAGCGTTTATAACAAATATCCGGTGCGCTATCGCGACTACACCCTGCGTCAGTTGTGTCAGGAGATGCACGATCTGTATGTCAGTTTCGACGTCAAAGACCTACAAAAAGCGATGTTCCGCCAGCAGAGTTTCCCGTCAGTGGTGATGAATCCCCAGGATGCGCATAGCGCTTATATTCGCGGTGAAGTGGAGTTGGTGCGGATTCGTGATGCCGAAGGGCGAATTGCGGCAGAAGGGGCGTTGCCTTATCCACCTGGCGTGCTTTGCGTGGTACCCGGGGAAGTCTGGGGTGGGGCGGTTCAACGTTATTTCCTTGCGCTGGAAGAAGGCGTGAATTTGTTGCCGGGATTTTCGCCGGAGTTGCAAGGTGTCTATAGCGAAACCGATGCGGATGGCATGAAACGGTTGTACGGTTATGTGTTGAAGTAAGAATAAAAAAATGGGTCACCTTCTGGCGACCCGTTTTTCTTTGCGTAATTAGTGGCTAACCGTCTGTGTACCTGTCGGGACACGAACGTGTTTATATTTGAACATCGCCATGAACGCGAAGGCCAGAACCACGGAGTAACCTGCGAAAATCAGCCATACGGTCTGCCAGTCGGTAATGCCGTTTTGGGTGTACATCTCAACCACTTTACCGCTCACGATGCCGCCGAGGATACAGCCGAAGCCGTTAGTCATCATCAGGAACATCCCCTGCGCACTGGCGCGAATTGCCGGGCTAACTTCTTTTTCGACAAACACCGAACCAGAGATGTTGAAGAAGTCGAATGCGCAACCGTAAACGATCATCGACAGTACCAGCAGTACAGTACCGAACGGAGTCGGATCGCCGTAAGCAAACAGCGCAAAACGCAGGATCCACGCCACAATACTGATCATCATTACGTTCTTAATACCGTAGCGGCTTAAGAAGAACGGGATGGTCAGAATGAACAGGGTTTCAGAGATCTGCGAAATCGACATGATGATTGACGCATGCTGCACGATGAAGCTGCTGGCAAACATCGGATCTTTGTCGAAGCTGTGCAGGAAGGTATTACCGAACATGTTGGTAATCTGCAGTTCCGCGCCCAGTAGCATTGAGAAGATGAAGAAGATTGCCATACGCTTGTTTTTAAACAGCGCGAATGCATCGAGGCCCAGCAGGGTTGTCCAGCTCTGATTCGCTTGCTGTTTAGCAACCGGAATATGCGGCAGAGTCAGGGTAAACAGAACCAGAATGGCGGAAAGCGCTGCGCCAATATACAGCTGCATGTGGCTTAATTCGAAGCCGGACAGGCTCACCACCCACATTGCCATGATAAAGCCGATGGTGCCCCAGATACGGATTGGCGGGAAGTCAGTAACGATATCCATCCCGGCATTTTGCAGGCGATAGTAAGAGATGGTGTTGATTAACCCAAGCGTTGGCATATAAGCAAACGAGTTAATCAATATCACAAGGAACATCGCCTCCGGCGTAGTGACCTCTGCCGCCATGAACAGCGTGATAGCGCCAATGGTGTGGCAAATGGCATAGACCCATTTCGCACTTAACCATTTGTCGGCCACAATCCCCAGCAGCGCAGGCATAAAGACCGCGGCGATACCCAGTGAGCTATAAACTGCGCCGATAGAAGCACCGTCAAACTTCAGGGTAACAAACATATAGGAGCCGAGGGTCGTCAGCCAACTTCCCCACAGACAGAACTGCAGAAAAGAGAGGATTTTCAGCTGCAGCTTAAGATTCATGTTAATTTCCTCACATCGTGATGCGGATGAGTGTTTGAAAAAGCACATTTGACCGTGCGAGATGATGCGATTCTATCAACTTCGCGGACTGGTTTTTTGTTACCTGTGGCAAATAATTGCAAACATTCCCAATTTGCAAAACGAAATTGTGATGTGGATAACATTTTTACCCCTGAGCATCGTCAGGGGCGGTTAGTGGAATTATCGGCGGCGGTAAGATTTTTGCGCGGTATTCACTTTATAAAGATAACGGCGAGATTCCGCAGAGGGATGGCGGGTCGTCAGCGTCTGATAAACATCGCCCGGCGTCATGGTGTTAATAATATTGGCAGCCTGAATCTTATCATTCGAAAAGACTCGTAGCACGCTGCCTGCGCCGCCGTTATAGGCGGTGATGACGGCATAACGCCGCGATGTTGGGTTATCAATTCCGCCGAGATAAACGTTGTTCAGCATCGCCAGATACGCGGTGCCGGTATCAATATTGCTGGCAGGATCAAACAAGAAACTGCGGCTCGGCGTGCCGGATTTCCCCTGCGAGCGGAACACATCTTTCCCGGCGGTATGTTGTACCACCTGCATTAATCCCAGCGCATCGGAACGGCTGACCGCATACGGGTTAAAGGAAGATTCAGTCTGCATAATTGCCAGAATCAGCGACTCATCAACGCCATATTTGCGTGACGCCTGGCGGACCATACCGAGATATTTGTGCGCACGTTTATCAAGGTGGTTCGGCACCATGTTAATGGTGACGCTGTAGATGATACGCAGCCCGTTGCTGCGGCTCTTCAGACGGTTTTTCAGCAGATAATCCGCGAAGTTGCTCGCGCGACCTTCCCAGCGAATCGGCTGCCCGGTGTTGTCCACCACCTGACCGTAAAGGAAAGGTTCTTTCGAAATCGTAATATCATCAACGTCGGAATAGAGATCGACCGAACTCGGATCGTCCCCCATCAGCAACGTTTTGATAATTGCCCGGCGCAGATGCGCGGCAGGTTCTGTCCCGGCGATGGTTTCGATAGTAATCGTACCGTCATCGAAGTTGATGTGGCTGCGGGTCTGATATTGATCGGTGTATTTCACGTAGTCCTTAGGACCGGCGATCACCACCTCTTTGAAGCCCCAGATGTTCTCAATATTGTGGGCAAATTGCCCCATCAGAATATCAAAACCGTTGGTATCTTTGACCCAAGCTTCGTTATAGGTATCGCCTTTTTTGGTCGTCGAACAGGAGATGAGCAACGGCGCAATCAAAGCCAGCGCGAGATATTTTTTCATCATTCCGGGTGCGTGTTGTGTTTGTTTTTATGCAAGTTGCCGGAGGCGTGCTCCGGCACTGTTTTTATTTTTTATCTTCCGGCGTATAGCCCTCGATATGCACCTCTTTACCCTCGAACAGGAAGTTGACCATCTCCTGCTCCAGCAGCTTGCGGTGCTCGGCATTCATCATGTTGAGTTTCTTTTCATTAATCAGCATGGTTTGTTTGTGCTGCCACTGCGCCCAGGCTTCTTTGGAGATCTCGTTATAGATGCGTTTTCCCAGTTCGCCGGGGTACAGCTGAAAATCCTGACCTTCTGCTTCACGTTGCAGGAAAGTACAAAAAATCGTTCTGCTCATAAATCATCCTCTTTATCGACTCACGCGCTAAACCGGCGCGCCAGTGCGTAACTGCTGTAACAAACGCTCCACGGGAGCCGCCAGGCCAACTGACGGCGGTTGCGCTAAGTTATACCAGAGCGCATTGTCTTCATCCATGCAGCCGGTGAATGACGACACGGGAAGCCACATAGGCACAATATCTAAGTGGAAATGGCTGAAGGTATGCCGAAACGCGGTCAGCTGTGTCAGGTTATCGGCAGCAATCTGCCGTTGCGCCAGCCACTGCCGCAAACTTTCTTCATCGGCAAACTGCGGGAAACAGTATAAACCGCCCCACAATCCGCTCGGCGGACGCTGCGCCAGCAATACTTCATCTTCGTGCTGTAACAGCAAAAAGTAGCCGGTGCGCTCTGGCAGCGTCTGTTTCGGTTTTTTGCCAGGATAAAGCGACCAGCTATTGTTGGCGGCGGCAATACATCCGTTTTGTAGCGGACAGAGCGAGCATTTCGGCTTAGAGCGCGTACAAATCATCGCGCCCAAATCCATCATCGCCTGATTAAACCGTTCCACGCCAACCGCGGGCGTCACCTGCTCGCTCAAACTCCATAGTTTATTCTCGACCTCTTTTTTCCCAGGCCAGCCGCTTACAGCATAGCAGCGCGCCAGCACGCGTTTGACGTTACCGTCGAGAATCGGAAAGTGCTTACCCAGAGAAAGCGAGAGAATCGCGCCTGCGGTGGAACGCCCGACGCCCGGCAGTGCTGCAACTTCCTCAAAGGTTTCCGGGAATTTACCGCCGTGTAAGGCCGCCACTTGTTGTGCAGCTTTATGCAGATTGCGCGCTCGGGCGTAATAGCCAAGCCCGGTCCACAAGTGGAGAACTTCGTCGAGCGGCGCATTGGCGAGATCGGTCACCGTTGGGAAGCGTGCCATAAAGCGTTCAAAATAGGGGATAACGGTCGCAACCTGAGTTTGTTGCAACATCACTTCTGAGAGCCATACTTTGTAGGGCGTCTTGTCAATTTGCCAGGGCAGCGTTTTCCGCCCGTATTTATCGTACCAGTCCAGAACCTGGGCTGAAAATTGCGACGCTTGCATGGTCACCGAATTCACTGTTGTTGGGGGCAAGATTGCAGCACAGCGACGGCAGGGTGTAAACCGGAACTTTCCGCAGCCACGGCCTTATCATGCTTGCATCCGGCAACTAACTTTGGATAATGCCCGTTTTCAGAACACTTTCACAAGCGACTAAATCTTTATGAAAAACGACGTCATCTCACCGGAATTTGATGAAAACGGCCGCCCGCTGCGCCGTATCCGTAGTTTTGTGCGCCGCCAGGGGCGACTGACCAAAGGCCAGGAACATGCGCTGGAAAACTACTGGCCGGTGATGGGCGTTGAGTTCAGCGAAGATATGCTGGATTTCCCTGCGCTTTTTGGCCGTGAAGCGCCGGTGACGCTTGAGATTGGTTTTGGCATGGGCGCGTCGCTGGTGGCAATGGCTAAAGATCGCCCCGAGCAGGACTTCCTCGGCATTGAAGTGCATTCACCGGGTGTTGGTGCGTGCCTGTCTTCTGCGCATGAAGAGGGCTTAAGCAACCTGCGCGTGATGTGTCACGATGCGGTTGAAGTGCTGCATAAAATGATTCCTGACAATTCATTGCGCATGGTGCAGCTCTTTTTCCCTGACCCGTGGCACAAAGCGCGCCATAATAAACGCCGTATCGTTCAGGTGCCGTTTGCCGAGCTGGTAAAAAGCAAACTGCAGCTGGGGGGCATATTCCATATGGCGACCGACTGGGAACCTTATGCGGAACATATGCTTGAAGTGATGTCTTCTATTGACGGTTATAAAAACCTGTCAGAGAGCAATGATTACGTACCGCGTCCGGCATCACGTCCGGTGACGAAATTTGAACAACGTGGTCATCGTCTTGGTCACGGAGTATGGGACTTAATGTTCGAGAGGGTGAAATAATGGCAAAGAACCGTAGCCGTCGTCTGCGTAAAAAAATGCACATCGACGAATTCCAGGAATTAGGATTTTCGGTGGCATGGCGATTCCCGGAAGGTACATCGGAAGAACAGATTGATAAAACCGTTGATGACTTTATTAACGAGGTTATCGAACCGAACAAACTGGCCTTTGACGGCAGCGGATATCTGGCCTGGGAAGGTCTGATCTGCATGCAGGAAATCGGCAAATGCACCGAAGAACATCAGGCGATTGTGCGTAAGTGGCTGGAAGAACGCAAACTGGAAGAGGTACGCACCAGCGAACTTTTCGACGTTTGGTGGGACTAAGAAAGCATACGGGCGATGACAAATGCAAAACTGCCTGATGTGCTACGCTTATCAGGCCTACAAAGATGCACGATCGAGTAGGCTGGATAAGGCGTTTACGCCGCATCCGGCATGGAAAACGCGCACTTTGTTATCAATCTGGGGCCAGCAAATGCTGGCCTGATTTGTTCTTGAGGGAAGACTATGATGCGCAAAATGCTGCTGGCGGCAGCACTTTCAGTGACGGCAATGACCGCTCACGCCGACTACCAGTGCAGCGTCACGCCGCGTGACGATGTGATTGTCAGCCCGCAAACCGTGCAGGTGAAGGGCGAAAACGGCAATCTGGTGATCACGCCAGACGGCAACGTGATGTATAACGGTAAGCAATATTCCCTGAATGCCGCCCAGCGCGAGCAGGCGAAGGATTATCAGGCTGAACTACGTAGCACCCTGCCGTGGATTGATGAAGGCGCGAAAAGCCGCGTCGAGAAAGCTCGTATTGCGCTGGATAAAATTATCGTTCAGGAGATGGGCGAAAGCAGCAAAATGCGCAGCCGTCTGACCAAACTTGATGCGCAGCTGAAAGAGCAGATGAACCGCATTATCGAAACGCGCAGCGATGGCCTGACGTTTCACTATAAAGCCATTGATCAGGTTCGTGCCGAAGGCCAGCAATTAGTGAATCAGGCAATGGGCGGAATTTTACAGGACAGCATTAATGAAATGGGCGCGAAAGCGGTGCTGAAAAGCGGCGGTAACCCATTACAGAACGTGCTGGGAAGCCTGGGCGGCCTGCAATCCTCAATCCAAACCGAGTGGAAAAAGCAGGAAAAAGATTTCCAGCAGTTTGGCAAAGATGTTTGTAGCCGCGTTGTGACTCTGGAAGATAGCCGCAAAGCCCTGGTCGGGAATTTTAAATAATCCTCTATTTTAAGACGGCATAATACTTTTTTATGCCGTTTAATTCTTCGTTTTGTTACCTGCCTCTAACTTTGTAGATCTCCAAAATATATTCACGTTGTAAATTGTTTAACGTCAAATTTCCCATGCAAAGCTAAGGGATAATGCGTAGCGTTCACGTAACTGGAGGAATGAAATGGAGTTTTTCAAAAAGACGGCACTTGCCGCACTGGTTATGGGTTTTAGTGGTGCAGCATTGGCATTACCCAATATCACCATTTTAGCAACCGGCGGGACCATTGCCGGTGGTGGTGACTCCGCAACCAAATCTAACTACACAGCGGGTAAAGTTGGCGTAGAAAATCTGGTTAATGCGGTGCCGCAACTGAAGGACATTGCGAACGTTAAAGGCGAGCAGGTAGTGAATATTGGCTCCCAGGACATGAACGATGATGTCTGGCTGACACTGGCGAAAAAAATTAACACCGACTGCGATAAAACTGACGGCTTCGTCATTACCCACGGTACCGACACGATGGAAGAAACCGCTTACTTCCTCGACCTGACGGTGAAATGCGACAAACCGGTGGTGATGGTCGGTGCAATGCGCCCGTCCACGTCTATGAGCGCAGACGGTCCATTCAACCTGTATAACGCGGTAGTGACCGCAGCTGATAAAGCCTCCGCTAATCGTGGCGTACTGGTAGTGATGAACGACACCGTGCTTGATGGCCGTGATGTCACCAAAACCAACACCACCGATGTAGCGACCTTCAAGTCTGTTAACTACGGTCCTCTGGGTTACATTCACAACGGTAAGATTGACTACCAACGTACCCCGGCACGTAAGCACACCAGCGACACGCCGTTCGATGTCTCTAAGCTGAATGAACTGCCGAAAGTCGGCATTGTTTATAACTACGCTAACGCATCCGATCTTCCGGCTAAAGCACTGGTAGATGCGGGCTATGATGGCATCGTTAGCGCTGGCGTGGGTAACGGCAACCTGTATAAAAACGTATTTGACACCCTTGCAACCGCTGCGAAAAACGGCACTGCAGTAGTGCGTTCTTCCCGCGTACCGACGGGCGCTACCACTCAGGATGCCGAAGTGGATGATGCGAAATACGGCTTCGTCGCCTCTGGCACGTTGAACCCGCAAAAAGCGCGCGTTCTGCTGCAACTGGCTCTGACGCAAACTAAAGATCCGCAGCAGATCCAGCAGATCTTCAATCAGTACTAATCACTTCGCCCCGGTATCGTGCCGGGGCTTATTCACTTCAGACTCACGTCCATTGCCAATTTTTATTACCCTAATGATAATCACCGGAATAAATTATTCCGCGCGAGGGTTTTCGGGTGAAAAAGCAATGGATTGTTGGTACGGCGCTGCTTATGTTGATGACTGGTAATGTCCGGGCAGATGGTGAACCGCCAACTGAAAATATCTTAAAAGATCAATTCAAAAAGCAGTATCACGGCATTCTCAAGCTTGATGCCATCACCTTAAAAAATCTTGATGCTAAGGGTAATCAGGCCACCTGGTCAGCGGAAGGCGATGTCTCTTCCAGTGACGATCTCTATACCTGGGTCGGTCAGTTGGCAGATTACGAGCTGCTCGAACAGACCTGGACGAAAGATAAACCGGTGAAATTCTCGGCGATGTTAACCAGTAAAGGAACGCCCGCGTCTGGCTGGTCGGTGAACTTTTACTCTTTTCAGGCGGCAGCCAGCGATCGTGGGCGGGTGGTTGACGATATCAAAACGAATAATAAATATCTGATCGTGAATAGCGAAGATTTCAATTATCGCTTTAGTCAGCTTGAGTCTGCGTTGAATAACCAGAATAACTCGATTCCTGCACTGAAAAAGGATGTAAAAGCGCTTGATAAGCAAATGGTGGCGGCGCAGAAAGCAGCGGATGCATATTGGGGAAAAGATGCAAACGGTAAGCAAATGACCCGCGAAGACGCCTTTAAAAAAATTCACCAACAGCGTGATGATTTTAATAAACAGAACGATAGCGAGGCGTTCGCGGTTAAATATGACAAAGAGGTTTATCAACCGGCGATTGCGGCATGTCATAAACAGAGTGAAGAGTGTTATGAAGTGCCGATTCAGCAGAAGCGAGATTTCGATATCAACGAACAACGGCGACAGACTTTTCTGCAATCACAAAAACTTAGCCGTAAATTGCAGGATGACTGGATAACGCTCGAGAAAGGGCAATATCCGTTAACGATGAAAGTTTCAGAAATAAACAGTAAAAAAGTCGCGATTTTGATGAAAATTGACGATATCAACCAGGCTAATGAACGCTGGAAAAAAGATACCGAACAATTGCGGCGCAATGGGGTGATTAAGTAATTTTTGCGATGACGCAAGAGTTGTAGCCGGATGTTGCGTACACGCCGCATCCGGCAATACAAATTTACTCAGCCAGAAAAAGCTCCAGCAGCGAATTTAAAAACAACTTCCCATGTTCCGTTATCTGCCAGTAATCCGCACATTCTGTGAGATAACCCTGAGCGATAGCCTCGTCTAACTGAGGGCGAATAACTTCTTCAGAAAGGCCAGTATACTGGCTAAACTCCACGCGCGGCGCGGCCTCCAGCAGACGGAAGCGATTCATAAAGAACTCAAACGGTTTATCTGCAGCTTCGACATCACGCTGGCTTTCCAGATATCTTCCCTGCATAAAACCACGCGGATGACGCGTTTTGGTGGTACGCAGAATGCGCCCATCCGGGAAGGTCACTTTGCCGTGCGCGCCGCAGCCAATACCGATGTAGTCGCCAAAACGCCAGTAGTTGAGATTGTGCTGGCACTGATAACCTGGTTTGGCGTAAGCGGATGTTTCATACTGCTGATAGCCCGCTGCGGTTAATAACTGATGCCCCTGTTCGAATATATCCCACAACGCATCGTCGTCCGGCAGCACCGGCGGGCGAGAGCCAAACAGCGTATTAGGTTCGATGGTCAGTTGATACCAGGAAAGATGCGGCGGATTCAGTTCAATAGCCTGGCGCAGATCGCCTAGCGCCTCTTCCAGTGATTGATCCGGCAGCCCATGCATCAAATCAAGGTTAAAGCTACGTAACCCTAAACCGCTCGCCAGCTTCGCAGCTCGTTTCGCTTCTTGCGGGCCATGAATGCGCCCAAGTCGTTTCAGCTTTTCTTCGCTAAAACTCTGCACACCAATAGAGATGCGGTTCACACCAGCACGCTGATAATCAACAAAGCGATCGGCTTCAACCGTACCAGGATTCGCTTCCATCGTAATTTCTGCATCCGCTGCCAGCGGCAAACGCGCACGTACGCCGTCCAGCAGCGTTTGCATCGCCGGGCCGGAAAGCAGGCTCGGCGTACCACCGCCAATAAAGATTGTCTTTACTTCACGGCCCTGAGCGTAAGCCACATCGTTGTTCAGATCGTTAAGCAGATGCTGAACATAATCGTCGTGCGGCACTTCTCCTTTCAACGCGTGAGAGTTGAAATCGCAGTACGGGCATTTCTGCACGCACCACGGGATGTGAATGTAGAGACTCAGCGGCGGTAATTTAACCATTACGTAAAGCGTCCAGCAGCAGTTTCAACGCCTGACCACGGTGGGAAATGGCGCTCTTTTCTTCGCGGGTCAGTTCGGCAGCAGTTTTCCCTTCGGAAGGTACGAAGAAGATTGGATCATAACCAAAGCCACCAGTGCCCGCTGGTTCTCGAGTAATCACACCCGGCCAGCTGCCGTGGCACACCAGCGGAGTGGGATCTTCCGCGTGACGCAGATATACCAGCACGCAGTGGAAACGTGCCTGACGTTGGTCGTCCGGTACGTCTTTCAGTGTTTCCAGCAATTTTTGCAGGTTCTTTTGATCGGTCGCGTCTTCACCGGAATAACGCGCGGAGTAAATGCCCGGCGCACCACCCAGCACATCTACCGCCAGACCGGAGTCGTCGGCAATTGCCGGTAAACCGGTCACTTTTGCCGCATGGCGCGCTTTCAGAATCGCGTTTTCGATAAAGGTCAGGCCGGTTTCTTCAGCGGAATCTACGCCAAGGTCTGTTTGGGCCACGATATCAAGACCGAAGTCGCTAAGCAGCGACGCCAGCTCACGCACTTTACCGGCATTGCCGGTTGCGAGGACAACTTTTTGCATAGGATACCTAATTAATTAACGCCGCGATTTCTGGCGGGATTTGTTGCGGATTAATGATTTTAATTTGTTTGTGGCGGCCAAGTTCGCCTTTTTCAATCACCACCTGGCTTTTGGCAACCCGGAATTGCTTACCGAGAAACTTCACCAGATGGCTGTTGGCCTGGCCGTCAACCGGCGGCGCGGTAATGGCGACTTTTACCTCGTCGCCATGTAAACCGACAATAGAATCACGGCTGGCTTTCGGCTGAATATAGAGCCGTAAAACCAGACCGTCATCATGAACTGTTACGGCACTCATAACGCCATCCACAGCCCCGGCAGCAGCATATTTCCGGTCGCCTGCAAGACTTCTGCGACACCCATATTGATGACATACAGCAGCAGAACGAGGATCATCGGCGAGAAATCAATCCCACCCATTGCCGGTAGCAAGCGGCGAATCGGGCGCAGCAGCGGATCGGCCAGCTGAATCAGCACGTATTCAATCGGGCTACGACCCTGGCTTACCCAGCTCATAATCGCCATCACCAGCAGGACCCAGAAAATCAGCAGGCCGATGGTTTTCAGCAGAATTAATAAACCGGCAATCCAAATGATTGGCAGGAAGGTCACCACTTTAAACAGCACGATGGCTTTAATGAAACTGAGAATATAGGCAACCAGCAGCGAGGCGCTATCAATGGGTCCCATTGCCGGAATAACGCGGCGCAGTGGCCCGATAATCGGCTGCGTTACCTTCACTACAAACTGTGAGAAGGGGTTGTAAAAATCACAATGAGCCCACTGCATCCAGATGCGTAATAACAGCACCATGGTATACAGCTCAATGACCGTTGAAAGCAGGAAAGTCAACGTATTCATGGCGTTCCTTTAATTCCTTATTTTTTAGAGTAATCACGCGCACCAAAAATTGCAGTGCCGATACGAACCATTGTGCTACCTGCCGCAATGGCGGCTTCCATATCGTCCGACATTCCCAGAGAGAGCGTGTCGATATGCGGGTAGCGCGTTTTCAGTCCGGCAAATGCTACAGCCATTTGGCGTGCAACTTCAAACTGCCTTACATATTCTGACTCAGGCGCAGGGATTGCCATCAGCCCGCGCAGACGTAAACGCGGTAGTTCAGCGACCGCAGCTGCCAGCTCGTCCAGTTCAGCCAGTTGAATCCCGGACTTACTGTTTTCATCACTAATGTTAATTTGAATCAGTACGTTAAGAGGGGGAAGTTCTGCCGGGCGCTGGTCGTTCAGGCGGGTAGCGATGCGCAAACGGTCGATGGTATGACACCAGTCGAAATGCTCTGCCACCAGGCGGCTTTTATTAGACTGCAACGGGCCAATAAAATGCCATTCTAATCCTGTTACGCCCAGTTCCTGAAAGTGGCGAATTTTATCTACCCCTTCCTGAACGTAGTTTTCACCAAATTGACGCTGCCCGGCATCAATGGCTTCTGCGATGGCGCTCGCAGGTTTTGTTTTACTGACTGCAAGCAGCGTAATTTCTTCTGGAGAACGGCCGCAACGCGTTGCAGCCGCTGAGATTTTGTCCCGGACCTGTGCCAGGTTATGCGCAATATCGTTCATTTTCCGAGGATCTTAGTATGAATATGGAAGAAATTGTGGCCCTTAGTGTAAAGCATAACGTCTCGGATCTACACCTGTGCAGCGCCTGGCCCGCACGATGGCGTATTCGCGGGAGAATGGAAGCTGCGCCGTTTGAGGCGCCGGACGTCGAAGAGCTACTGCGGGAGTGGCTGGATGACGATCAGCGGGCAATATTGCTGGAGAATGGTCAGCTGGATTTTGCTGTGTCGCTGGCGGAAAACCAGCGATTGCGCGGCAGTGCGTTCGCACAACGGCAAGGTATTTCTCTGGCGTTACGGCTGTTACCTTCGCACTGCCCGCAGCTCGAACAGCTTGGCGCACCACCGGTATTGCCGGAATTACTCAAGAGCGAGAATGGCCTGATTCTGGTGACGGGGGCGACGGGGAGTGGCAAATCTACCACGCTGGCGGCGATGGTTGGCTATCTCAATCAACATGCCGATGCGCATATTCTGACGCTGGAAGATCCTGTGGAATATCTCTATACCAGTCAGCGATGTTTGATCCAGCAGCGGGAGATTGGTTTGCACTGTATGACGTTCGCATCGGGATTGCGGGCCGCATTGCGGGAAGATCCCGATGTGATTTTGCTCGGAGAGCTGCGTGACAGCGAGACAATCCGTCTGGCGCTGACGGCAGCAGAAACCGGACACCTGGTGCTGGCAACTTTACATACGCGTGGTGCGGCGCAGGCAGTTGAGCGACTGGTGGATTCATTTCCTGCGCAGGAAAAAGATCCCGTGCGTAATCAACTGGCAGGTAGTTTACGGGCAGTGTTGTCACAAAAACTGGAAGTGGATAAACAGGAAGGACGCGTGGCGCTGTTTGAATTACTGATTAACACACCCGCGGTGGGGAATTTGATTCGTGAAGGAAAAACCCACCAGTTGCCGCATGTTATTCAAACCGGGCAGCAGGTGGGGATGATAACGTTTCAGCAGAGTTATCAGCAGCGGGTGGGGGAAGGGCGTTTGTGACGTTGCTGTGTCTGATACGAATTGTAAATATGCCCGATGCGCAAGCTTATCGGGCCTACAAGGGAAGCGTAACTTTGAATTCGCACTCACTGTAGGTTGGATAAGGCGTTTACGCCGCATCCAACATGAAACAACGAGCACATTGTCAGAAATCTGTGCGCTAGTAAATCGCCTTAATATCCCTGCTCGAAATAGCTTTCGAGAATAATAACCGCAGAGGCAGAGTCGACTTTGCCTTTGTTGAGCGCCCGATAGCCGCCCTGTTCAAACAGACCGGAACGTGCCTCCACGGTGCTAAGACGCTCGTCATGGAGCTTTACTTCAACACCGAAACGACCATGAATACGGTTGGCAAATTTACGCGCTCTGGCGGTTAACGGCTGTTCGGTGCCGTCCATATTCAGCGGCAAACCGACGATAATTTCGTCCGGCTGCCACTCTTTCAGTAAACGCTCGATAATGTTCCAGTCCGGCGTACCGTCCTGCGCTTTAATTGCAGGCAAAGGGCGAGCGGTGCCGGTAATGCGTTGGCCGACCGCTACGCCAATGCTTTTGGTGCCGAAGTCGAAGGCGAGTAAGGTTCCACTCATCAGGCGTGTCCTGCCACACCAGGCATGGTGAGAATATCCACACCAATCAGTTTTGCCGCCTCGCGCCAGCGGTCGGCAATCGGCGTTTTGAACAGAATATTCAGATCTGCCGGGGCCGTTAGCCACGCGTTATCGAGAATTTCTTGTTCCAGTTGACCTTTCTCCCAGGAGGCATAACCCAGAGCCACCAATACGTCAGACGGTTGTTTATCGGTGCCGAGCGTTTCCAGCACATCGCGGGAAGTGGTCATCACTGTGTTGTCTGAAATGCGAATGCTGGAAGCAAAATTGGAGGGCGGAGTATGCAAAATAAACCCGCGATCTTCAGCCAGCGGACCGCCGAGCATAACCGGTTTATCCAGACGGATTGATTCATCACGCGGCTCCGGCGTGATCTTCAGCTTTTCCAGAATCCCTTCAATTTTGAGATTTTCCAGCGGCTTGTTGACGATGATCCCCATTGCACCATTGGTATTATGTTCGCAAATGTAGACCACGGAACGACGGAAAATCGGATCCTGGAGAGCAGGCATGGCAATAAGAAAGTGATGCTGTAAATTCATTGTCAGAGGTTCTGTTTCCTGGTTCAAAAAAGCAACAGCGCCCAGTATGCGTGGAAAGAAGGGCGCTGTCACTCAGAGTCTCAACGAGATCCTTCTCGCTAAGGTGGGTTACTGCTGCTGTAAACGTGCTTCGATGGCATCCATTAACATTCCGGTGATCGACACCGGAAACTCTGCTTCAATCTCACGAATACAGGTTGGGCTGGTGACGTTAATTTCAGTCAGACGGTCGCCGATGATATCCAGACCAACAAAAATCAGCCCTTTTTCTTTCAGCGTCGGCCCAATCTGACGGGCGATTTTCCAGTCACTTTCCGTCAGCGGACGAGGTTCACCGCGACCACCGGCAGCCAGATTGCCACGGGTTTCGCCCCCCTGCGGAATACGCGCCAGGCAATACGGCACCGGCTCGCCATCCACTACCAGCACGCGTTTGTCGCCATCTTTAATGGCTGGCAGGTAATTTTGCGCCATGCAGTAGCGAGTGCCATGCTCAGTCAGGGTTTCGGCAATCACGCCGAGGTTTGGATCACCTTCTTTCACGCGGAAAATCGACGCGCCGCCCATACCGTCCAGCGGCTTAAGAATGATGTCACTGTGTTTTTCCCAGAACGCTTTCAACTGCGCTTTATTGCGCGTGACCAGTGTTTCTGGCGTTAAGTCAGAGAACCAGGCAGTGAACAGTTTTTCGTTACAGTCGCGCAGGCTCTGCGGCTTGTTAACGATCAGCGTCCCTTTCTCTTCAGCACGTTCCAGAATATAGGTCGCGTAGATAAACTCGGTATCAAACGGCGGGTCTTTACGCATCAGGATCACATCGAGATCGGCCAGCGGCAGATCCTGCTCACCCGTGAACTCGTACCATTTATCGTAGTTCTGTTCGACGCTCAAAGTACGGGTACGAGCGCGAGCCTCACCATTGATCAAATAGAGATCGGCCATCTCCATATAGTGAAGTTCGTAACCACGACGCTGTGCTTCCAGCAACATAGCGAAACTGGAATCTTTCTTGATGTTGATGTTTGCGATGGGGTCCATCACGATGCCGAGCTTGATCATTATTCTTCTCCGTTAGCCCAAATCGCCAAAACGCACTTGTAGCGCGGTAATGGCGGTGAGCGCAGTTGTCTCAGTACGCAAAACGCGAGGTCCCAACAGGATATCAGTAAATTGATAGCGGGCAGTCATGGCAATTTCATCTGCCGATAAACCGCCTTCCGGGCCAATCAGCAGGCGGACGCGTTCGACCGGTAACGGCAACGTATTGATGCTGTTACTGGCGCGCGGGTGAAGATTCAGTTTCAGTCCTTCATCCTGCTCTGCACACCAGGCTTCCAGATCCATCGCTGGACGGATTTCCGGCACCCGGTTACGGCCACACTGCTCACAGGCAGCAATTGCAATCTTCTGCCACTGCTGGAGCTTCTTGTTCAGACGTTCACTATCCAGTTTAACGCCGCAGCGCTCAGAAAAAAGTGGCGTAATGAGGCTTACACCGAGTTCGATCGATTTCTGGATAGTAAATTCCATTTTTTCACCACGCGACATCACCTGACCGAGGTGAATATGCAGCGGAGATTCGCGATCGTCGATCTGGCCTTCCAGCACCTTCACTTCCACGCTTTTTTTGCTGGCGCTGGTAATTTCGGCGTCAAAGACCTGGTTGCTGCCGTCAAACAATTGCAGCGCCTGTCCCGGCCCCATACGCAGTACGCGCCCGATATGGTTGGCGGCATCTTCGCAAAGCGCGATGTGAGAATGGCTGGTCAGTGGTTCAGGATGATAAATGCGGGGGATACGCATAGTTAAAAATCCGCGTCGTCTCCCCACGCGGTTGTACGCGTGGGGTAGGGGTTAACAAAAAGAATCCCGCTAGTGTAGGTTAGCTCTTTCGCGCCTGGCAAGCGCGTTGCACATACGGGTTATGATTGCCCTGCACCTTCGCGATGCGTTCATCACGCTCGCACTCCCAGTCGGTAACTGGATACATCTTGTCCCATGCGTTGAACAGCTGCGTTTGCTGACGAGAGAGTGTCAGGTTGTATTGGTCACGCATATAGAAGTAGGTGCGCGCAATGGCACCGCGTGCACGCGCTGGTGGTTCGGCAACTTTTTCTTTGAAATCGACCTTCATGGCGCATTGACCGTACTGGCCTTCACCGCCATTCCACTGGCTGTACATAAAGTTGCCGCGATCGCCATTCACCTCACCGACTGACGGCTGCAGGTTATGCATATCGCTTTCCATCTTGCGATAGACCGGATCTTTGGCGCAATTTTTACGTCCACCGTCCTGCCAGCACTGGCGCTGGTGACCGAATTGCCAGGCAGGAACGACGTGTTCCCACTCTACGCGGCTGGCACGGTTTTCATTTTTTCGCACCTGATAGCCGCACGATTGCAGATCAACAACGCCTTTTTTGCCCTGCCAGTTAATTTTACATCCGCAATAAAACGTACCGGGCGCGTCAGCGTGGACTTTTACCGCCGCGGCTTTCGCTTGAGAAAAACTATTGATACCTTCGGCCAATGCCGGGCCGGAAAATGCTGCGCTCAGTACCACCGCAGCAATAGACAAATAACGGTACATCACTTACTCCGTGTTAAAACGAGCCAGCAACGTAGCGAAAGTTGTTTTGGTATGCAATCAGCCAGATCAGGAAAGTTCCTGATAGTTCAGGTGGTTATTTCGCAACCAGCTGTTCGCCGCAGTGAACACAGCGATAGACGGCTTCGCCACGAACTACGCGATTATGACGGCGTACGGTAAGCTGATGCTCCTGGCACTTGCAGCGGTAGGGGAAGGTGTTGCGGCGCACGGATTGCAGTTCGAACTGATGCGTACGGCGGGCGGGAACGCCCAGCACGCTTTCCATCATCCACTTCCACTCTTTGCCATGTGGCGCTACGCGGCCGAAATGTTTCCATACCAGCAAATGTGCCAGTTCGTGCGGCACCACTTCTTCAATAAAGGCTTCACTGTTTTCCAACAGCAAAACGGGATTGAGGCGAATTTCATAGCTTTCCAGCCAGGCTGTTCCGGCAGAGGTTCCGCGCTGGGTGTAAGAGAGTTTTGGCTCCGGGTAGTTACGCCCTAGCTTCAGGTTCGCTTGGGCGAGTTTTTCCCGCAGGCGACGCATAACGGCCTGTTGGAGGGCGATAGGGAGACGGGATGTTTTCATAGCGGCAGAGGATAGAGCGAAGAAAAGATGACTGCAAGAGGTGGCTTCCTCCACGACGGGAGGAAGCCTGAGGAGATTAATCGTGAGCGCCGATTTCGCGCAGTTTACGACCTTTCATCAGATTACGTTCAATATGTTCCAGCGAAACATGTTTGGTTTCCGGTACCAGCCACAATGTCAGCAGGATAAACAGTACGTTCAGAGCAGCATACACCCAGAAGGTGTTGGCGTTACCCAGCGTGTTGAGCATGGTCAGGAACGTTGCGCCAACGATCATGTTGGCAATCCAGTTGGTGGCAGTGGAGCAGGTGATGCCAAAATCGCGACCTTTCAGCGGCTGAATTTCGGAGCACAGTACCCAAATCAGCGGACCGGCACTCATGGCAAAACCGACAATAAACATCAGCAGCATGGCGATGGCGAAATACTGCGCCGACGGAGAGTGGATACCGATATGCATCATTGTACCGAGTACGCCCATACCAGCAGCCATCACCAGGAAGCCCAGCGTTAGCGTTGGTTTACGTCCCCAGCGGTCAACAAGGCCGATTGCGATAAAGGTGGCAAGTACGTTGGTCAGGCCGACAATCACTGTCCCCCACATTTGCTCGGTGGTGTTGGTATAACCCGCCAGTTCGAAGATTTTCGGCGCGTAATACATGATGACGTTCATCCCGGTGAATTGCTGCATTATCTGCAATAGTACGCCAAGGAACACCGCGCGGCGGAAGTTGCTGTTCTCTTTAAATAGCGCCCAGCCACTCTGTTTAACCTGCAAACTTTCACGGATTTCATCCAGTTCGCGTTTCGCTTCCGCGCTGGTGTCACGCAGGCGTAGCAGCACGCGTTCGGCATCAACAAAACGGCGTTTGGCGGCAAACCAACGTGGGCTGTCTGGCAGGAAGAAGACACCAATCAGCAGCAAAATTGCCGGGATGATAATCACACCCAGCATCCAGCGCCATGCACCGGTGTAGCTGAAGGCGGTATCAGAAAGATAAGCGCCGAGGATCCCGATAGTGATCATCAACTGATACATCGAGATCATACTGCCGCGAATTTTTTCCGGCGCAATTTCAGAGAGGTACAGCGGTGCGGTATAAGAGGCCACACCCACCGCCAGCCCCAGCAGAACGCGGGAAAGAATCAGTACTTCAACGTTTGGCGCAGCAGCAGAGAACAGTGAACCGGCAACAAACAAGATTGCGCCGATCATCAGGCTCTTTTTGCGCCCGAGTTTAAAGGAGAGCCAGCCGCTACCCACCGCACCGACTGCCGCACCGAACATCATGGAGCTTACGACCCATTCTTGCGTGTGCGAAGTAATCTGGAATTCATCTGCAATAAACGGCAGTGCGCCAGCAATTACACCGATATCCAGGCCAAAGAGTAATCCCGCCAGAGCGGCAAGGAAGCAGACGAAAAACGTCATTGCCTTGTTTGACCGCCCCTGTTTTTTAGCGTCAGGCATGATGCCCTCCAATATGGTTATTTTTTATTGTGAATTAAGATAGGTGAGTACGACGTAAAAAGATGTGAAGCAAATCACATCAGTGTAATCGCTTACACTAACATTTATCTTAGTTATGATTTAAGTGCATGAAAATAATTGAGTTATATCATCATAGATTAAAGACTGTTATCTGCAATTAAGACTTTACTGAAAAGAAATGTAACAACTGTGAAAGCTGAATAATAATATGAAAATATTACAAATATTTGGCTGGCGTGGTTGGTGTAATCGGTTTCAGTAGTGATGATAATTTGCGGTAAAACGTGTTGAGGAAGAATGATGTTATTGTGCGGGCGGTTTTTTTGCCGGATGCGGCGTGAATGCCTGTCCACCGCGGTGAGGTAAAAGAAAAAGGCCAGCGCGAGGCTGGCCTTTGAAAGCAGGTGAAGAAAGATTACTTCAGACCGGCAGCATCACGCAGCAGCTGCGCTTTGTCGGTTTTTTCCCACGGGAAATGTTCACGACCAAAGTGACCGTATGCTGCGGTTTCTTTGTAGATCGGGTGCAGCAGATCCAGCATCTGAATCAGACCGTATGGGCGCAGGTCGAAGAATTCACGTACCAGCAGAGTCAGTTGTTCAGAAGGCACTTTCTCAGTACCGAAAGTTTCTACCATGATGGAAGTCGGTTCAGCCACGCCGATTGCGTAGGAAACCTGAATTTCACAACGATCGGCCAGGCCAGCAGCAACAATGTTTTTCGCGACATAACGTGCTGCGTAGGCTGCGGAACGGTCCACTTTTGATGGATCTTTACCGGAGAACGCACCGCCACCATGACGCGCCATGCCGCCGTAGGTATCAACGATGATTTTACGACCAGTCAGACCGCAGTCACCCATCGGGCCACCGATAACGAAACGACCGGTCGGGTTGATGAAGAATTTGGTGGCAGAAGTCAGCCATTCAGCGGGCAGAATCGGCTTGATGATCTCTTCCATTACCGCTTCTTGCAGCGATTTCTGGTCGATCTCTTCAGAGTGCTGAGTGGAAAGCACGACAGCATCAATGCCAACGATTTTGCCGTCGTCATACTGGAAAGTCACCTGGCTTTTCGCGTCCGGGCGCAGCCACGGCAGAGTGCCGTTTTTACGCACTTCAGCCTGACGCTGTACCAGACGGTGTGCATAAGTGATAGGTGCTGGCATCAGCACGTCGGTTTCATTAGTTGCGTAGCCAAACATCAGGCCCTGGTCGCCCGCGCCCTGTTCCAGCGGATCGGCACGGTCAACGCCCTGGTTGATGTCAGGAGACTGTTTACCGATGGCGCTCAGAACCGCACAGGAGTTAGCGTCAAAGCCCATGTCGGAATGTACATAGCCAATTTCGCGAACGGTGTTACGGGTGATCTCTTCGATGTCTACCCAGGCGCTGGTGGTGATTTCGCCACCAACTAAAACCATGCCGGTTTTTACGTAGGTTTCGCAAGCAACGCGTGCTTTCGGATCCTGTTCGAGGATCGCGTCTAAAACGGCATCAGAGATTTGGTCAGCAATTTTGTCAGGATGCCCTTCAGAGACGGACTCGGACGTAAAAAGGTGTTTTGCCATATTTAATATCACCTAAAGAGAATTTGGTTAGCTCAAACTGTTGTGTGGATTTTCTGTGGTAGCGGATCCTACCACGACTCTGCAGGTTAAAAACACTGGCAGTCTGAGTGTTAATCGGTATGGATGGATTAACATCTGGATGGCTATTTTAGGTCAGTTCTTCACCCAATTTCCACTTTTTTTTGAATCGTGTCTCATTCTGTTAAAAACGTGGCTGGAAATTTTTCCTGACAATGCTGGCATTCTGCGTATTTATCTTTTGCAATTTTCTGCCATTGTGGGGTATAAAACGCGGCGCGCGGCTTAAATAAAAAGCACACGACGTTTCTTTCGTGTTGCCACTTCCAGCCGGGTTGAAAACAGAGTTTTGGCTTGTGGGTTCGTCTTAACAGGCGGCCGTGGAGGTGATACGAAATAATGAACCGTTGTCTGCTGCTTAACCTGTCTCACCGTTCTGGTGAAGATTCGTTCCCCGCACTCTGCATCTCTGCTTTGCATACCTGCCGATGTTATACCCATCTCGGCGCTTCTCAGGATTCAAGAGCTGGTTACAGCTACTGAGGACTGAACAAGGGCGCTCTTGTAAAAACAAGAGTTTTCTCGTGGTTTCGCCGAACTGTCACACTTACGTTCGGTTATGTGCTTAATAATGTTATGAAAAAGAAACCGGTTGCGCAGTTGGAGCGTCAGCATTCACTGCTGGAAAATCCATGTGCTTATGGGTTGTTATCGCAGTTCCAGGCTGCGATAGTCGTTAACTGTTTTACACTTAATAAAATAATTTGAGGTTCGCTATGTCTGACGACATGTCTATGGGTTTGCCTTCGTCAGCGGGCGAACACGGTGTACTACGCTCCATGCAGGAGGTTGCAATGAGCTCCCAGGAAGCCAGCAAGATGCTGCGTACTTACAATATTGCCTGGTGGGGCAATAACTACTATGACGTTAACGAGCTGGGCCACATCAGCGTGTGCCCGGACCCGGACGTCCCGGAAGCTCGCGTCGATCTCGCGCAGTTAGTGAAAACTCGCGAAGCACAGGGTCAGCGTCTGCCTGCACTGTTCTGTTTCCCACAGATCCTGCAGCACCGTTTGCGTTCCATTAACGCCGCGTTCAAACGAGCGCGGGAATCCTACGGCTATAACGGCGATTACTTCCTCGTTTATCCGATCAAAGTTAACCAGCACCGCCGCGTGATTGAGTCCCTGATTCATTCGGGCGAACCGCTGGGCCTGGAAGCCGGTTCCAAAGCCGAGTTGATGGCGGTGCTGGCACATGCTGGCATGACCCGTAGCGTCATCGTCTGCAACGGTTATAAGGACCGCGAATATATCCGCCTGGCATTAATCGGCGAGAAGATGGGCCACAAGGTCTATCTGGTCATTGAGAAGATGTCAGAAATTGCCATTGTGCTGGATGAAGCAGAACGTCTGAATGTCGTTCCTCGTCTGGGCGTGCGTGCACGTCTGGCGTCGCAAGGCTCGGGTAAATGGCAGTCCTCCGGCGGGGAAAAATCGAAGTTTGGCCTGGCGGCGACTCAAGTACTGCAACTGGTTGAAACGCTGCGTGAAGCCGGGCGTCTCGACAGCCTGCAACTGCTGCACTTCCACCTCGGTTCGCAGATGGCGAATATTCGCGATATCGCGACAGGCGTTCGTGAATCCGCGCGTTTCTATGTGGAACTGCACAAGCTGGGCGTCAATATTCAGTGCTTCGACGTCGGCGGCGGTCTGGGCGTGGACTATGAAGGCACCCGTTCTCAGTCTGACTGCTCCGTAAACTACGGCCTCAATGAATACGCCAACAACATCATCTGGGCGATTGGTGATGCGTGTGAAGAAAATGGTCTGCCACATCCGACGGTAATCACCGAATCGGGTCGTGCGGTGACTGCGCATCACACCGTGCTGGTGTCGAATATCATCGGCGTGGAACGTAACGAATACACGGTGCCGACCGCGCCTGCAGAAGACGCACCGCGCGCCCTGCAAAGCATGTGGGAAACCTGGCAGGAGATGCACGAACCGGGAACTCGCCGTTCTCTGCGTGAATGGTTACACGACAGCCAGATGGATCTGCACGATATTCATATCGGCTACTCTTCCGGCACCTTTAGCCTGCAAGAACGCGCATGGGCTGAGCAGCTTTATTTGAGCATGTGCCATGAAGTGCAAAAGCAGCTGGATCCGCAAAACCGTGCGCATCGTCCGATTATCGATGAATTGCAGGAACGTATGGCGGACAAAATGTACGTCAACTTCTCGCTGTTCCAGTCGATGCCGGATGCGTGGGGGATCGACCAGTTGTTCCCGGTTCTGCCGCTGGAAGGGCTGGATCAAGTGCCGGAACGCCGCGCTGTGCTGCTGGATATTACCTGTGACTCAGACGGTGCTATCGACCACTATATTGATGGTGACGGTATTGCCACGACAATGCCTATGCCGGAGTACGATCCGGAGAATCCGCCGATGCTCGGTTTCTTTATGGTTGGCGCATATCAGGAGATCCTCGGCAACATGCACAACCTGTTCGGTGATACCGAAGCGGTTGACGTGTTCGTCTTCCCTGATGGTAGCGTAGAGGTAGAACTGTCTGACGAAGGCGATACCGTGGCGGACATGTTGCAATATGTGCAGCTCGATCCGAAAACGCTGTTAACTCAGTTCCGCGATCAGGTGAAGAAAACCGATCTTGATGCTGAACTGCAACAACAGTTCCTTGAAGAGTTCGAGGCAGGTTTGTACGGTTATACCTATCTTGAAGATGAATAATTAAGATTATTCCGCTGGCGGGGCGATTTATTTACGTAAATCGGCCCGCTTTCTTTTTATATATTCTTAAAAATAATTTAGCTGCTTTTCTTATTAAATAATCTCCCTACAATCGCTGCATTAATTAAATGCAGAGGGAACGGTTATGAAAAAATGGAAATTACGTAGCGCGTTGATAGCATTAGCCGTGCTGCTGGCCGGTTGTTCCAGTAATGCGCAGTATAATAGCAGTGCATCGGGTAATGTCGGCACCGCCTGGGGTGGGGATGTGCACTCAACGGTTCAGGGCGTATCTGCTGAACGAGCCTGGCGCGATCCGGCAGAGATGATCGTTATTAGTTATTCGACTAATGTTCCTTCCGGCTACGACCGCGTTTATAGTATTCGTATTAACGAACTGGAATATGCTATTCGCGATGGTAATTTTAATTCTCTACCTATTACGCGGGTTTATGATTCATCCAATAATGAACCACGCTATATTGTCCATGCCAGAATCGGAATGAATTATCAATTATATATCCGTAATTACAGTCGTAACACCAACTACGAGATCGTTGCTACGGTTGATGGCCTGGATGTGCTGAACGGCAAGCAAGGTTCGCTGAATAACAACGGTTATATTGTGAATGCCGGAGATTCGTTAGCGATTAAAGGATTCCGCAAAGATAAACATACCGAAGCGGCTTTTCAGTTCGCCAACGTTGCTGATTCCTACGCAGCCAATTCGGCGCAAGGCGATGTGCGTAATACCGGTGTAATCGGCTTTGCCGCCTTTGAATTACAAGGCCCGGCGCAAAACGCGCTGCCGCCGTGCTCTGGACAAGCGTTTCCGGCAGATAACAATGGCTATGCGCCACCACCGTGTCGGAAATAGTAACCTTGCTTGATGCCTTGCCCATTTAGGGCGATAATTAGCACAAACTTGTGTTTCGCAAATCCAACCCTTCCTCGTCGGGCCTAACGACGCGGAGGGGTTTTTTTATATCGACTTTGTAATAGGAGTCCATCCATGAGCACCTTAGGTCATCAATACGATAACTCACTGGTTTCCAACGCCTTTGGTTTTTTACGACTGCCGATGAACTTCCAGCCGTATGACAGCGATGCTGACTGGGTGATTACTGGCGTGCCGTTCGATATGGCCACTTCTGGTCGTGCGGGTGGTCGTCACGGTCCGGCAGCGATCCGTCAGGTTTCGACGAATCTGGCCTGGGAACACAACCGCTTCCCGTGGAATTTCGACATGCGTGAGCGCCTGAACGTCGTGGACTGCGGTGATCTGGTATATGCCTTCGGCGATGCCCGTGAGATGAGCGAGAAGCTGCAGGCGCACGCCGAGAAGCTGCTGGCTGCCGGTAAGCGTATGCTCTCCTTCGGTGGTGACCACTTTGTTACGCTGCCGCTGCTGCGCGCTCATGCGAAGCATTTCGGCAAAATGGCGTTGGTACACTTTGACGCCCACACCGATACCTATGCGAACGGTTGTGAATTTGACCACGGCACCATGTTCTATACCGCGCCGAAAGAAGGTCTGATCGACCCGAATCATTCCGTGCAGATTGGTATTCGTACCGAGTTTGATAAAGACAACGGCTTTACCGTGCTGGACGCCTGCCAGGTGAACGATCGCAGCGTGGATGACATTATCGCCCAGGTGAAACAGATTGTGGGTGATATGCCGGTTTACCTGACCTTTGATATCGACTGCCTGGATCCTGCTTTTGCACCAGGCACCGGTACGCCGGTAATTGGCGGCCTGACCTCCGATCGCGCCATTAAACTGGTACGCGGCCTGAAAGATCTCAACATCGTTGGGATGGACGTAGTGGAGGTGGCTCCGGCATATGATCAGTCGGAAATCACCGCTCTGGCAGCGGCGACGCTGGCGCTGGAGATGCTGTATATTCAGGCGGCGAAAAAGGGCGAGTAAGCGCCAGATAAGAGGCGCACGGGTGATGTGCCATTAATGTCGGATGCGGCGTGAACGCCTTATCCGACCTACGTTCGGCACCCGTAGGCCGGATAAGATACGCCAGCATCGCATCCGGCAACGCGCACAGGATAACAAATGTGCCATTAATGTCGGATGCGGCGTGAGCGCCTTATCCGACCTACGTTCGGCACCCGTAGGCTGGATAAGATGCGCCAGCATCGCATCCGGCAACGCGCACAGGATAACAAATGTGCCATTCATGTCAGATGCGGCGTAAACGCCTTATCTGACCTACGTTTGGCACCACCATGCCTTACTTAACTCCATCCGCGCTCATACGATCGCGAATATGTTGGGCGCGTTCGGCGGATGCTGGGTGGTCGTCAAACATTGAACTTTGGCGACCTTCTTCCAGTTTAGCCAGTTTTTCAAAGCTGGTGGCAAGGCCAGCCGGACTGATGCCGCGTTGGCGCAGCAAATCGTAGGAGTAATCATCGGCCTCTGATTCCTGACGTTGGGTAAATTGCGAATTGACTAGCTTTTCGCCCAGGTCTCCTAGTTGTGATTGTGACAAACTGCCGACAATTCCGCCTGCAGAGGCCGCCGCAACGCGAATTGCGTTTGTACCAAGTGCTACCTGCATTCCTTTCTTCACATGGCCTAATGCCACGTGCCCCATTTCGTGACCGAGCACCGCTTCGACTTCGTTATCCGTCATCATATCCATCAGCCCGCTATAGACGCGGATACAGCCGTTAGCCATTGCAAAGGCGTTCACATCCTTCGCCATATACACTTTGTAATTCACCGGCTGACCATTGATGTTATCGCCTAACGCGCGAGAAATTGTCGTCAGACGTTTAGCGTATTCGCTATTGGCTGGCGCAATCGTCGCCTTGCTGTCCATATCCTGACATGCCTGATCGCTCAGGGTTTTCACCTGCGCATCACTCAAACTGTAAGCCTGAAAAGCTTCCGCTCCTGATGAGAGCAGTCCGTTGGAGTCCATATTCTGGCAACCAGTCAGTACCGTTGCCACGCTCATTGCTACCAATAAGGCGCGAATTTTCATGTTTTCTCTTCCGCACAAGGTCAGGATTATTCTAAAAATGCGCCATCTGCAGGTGAATTGACGCTCAATCGAAGTATAAGGAAAAGTGCAGTGGACCGGCGAGTAGATTGCGCAACATGCGAGCATGATCCAGAGATTTCTGAAGCGGCAAAAGGATGTTCCATGTACATGACGCGCGGCTTGCGGTAAATTGTTGGCAAATTTTCCGGCGTAGCCCAAAACGCGCTGTCGTCAAGTCGTTAAGGGCGTGCCCTTCATCATCCGATCTGGAGTCAAAATGTCCTCACGTAAAGAGCTTGCCAATGCTATTCGTGCGCTGAGCATGGACGCAGTACAGAAAGCCAAATCCGGTCACCCGGGTGCCCCTATGGGTATGGCTGACATTGCCGAAGTCCTGTGGCGTGATTTCCTGAAACACAACCCGCAGAATCCGTCCTGGGCTGACCGTGACCGCTTCGTGCTGTCCAACGGCCACGGCTCCATGCTGATCTACAGCCTGCTGCACCTCACCGGTTACGATCTGCCGATGGAAGAACTGAAAAACTTCCGTCAGCTGCACTCTAAAACTCCGGGCCACCCGGAAGTGGGTTACACCGCAGGTGTAGAAACCACCACCGGTCCGCTGGGTCAGGGTATTGCCAACGCAGTCGGTATGGCGATTGCAGAAAAAACGCTGGCGGCGCAGTTTAACCGTCCGGGTCACGACATTGTCGACCACTACACCTACGCCTTCATGGGCGACGGCTGCATGATGGAAGGCATCTCCCACGAAGTTTGCTCTCTGGCGGGTACGCTGAAGCTGGGTAAACTGATTGCGTTCTACGATGACAACGGTATTTCTATCGATGGTCACGTTGAAGGCTGGTTCACCGACGATACCGCAATGCGTTTCGAAGCCTACGGCTGGCACGTTATTCGCGACATCGACGGTCATGACGCAGCATCCATCAAACGCGCAGTAGAAGAAGCGCGCGCAGTGACCGACAAACCGTCCCTGCTGATGTGCAAAACCATCATCGGTTTCGGTTCCCCGAACAAAGCCGGTACCCACGACTCCCACGGTGCGCCGCTGGGCGACGCTGAAATTGCCCTGACCCGCGAACAGCTGGGCTGGAAATACGCGCCGTTCGAAATCCCGTCTGAAATCTATGCTCAGTGGGATGCGAAAGAAGCAGGCCAGGCGAAAGAGTCCGCATGGAACGAGAAATTCGCTGCTTACGCGAAAGCTTATCCGCAGGAAGCCGCTGAATTTACCCGCCGTATGAAAGGCGAAATGCCGTCTGACTTCGACGCGAAAGCGAAAGAGTTCATTGCTAAACTGCAGGCTAACCCGGCGAAGATCGCCAGCCGTAAAGCGTCTCAGAATGCTATCGAAGCGTTCGGGCCGCTGTTGCCGGAATTCCTCGGCGGTTCTGCAGACCTGGCGCCGTCTAACCTGACCCTGTGGTCTGGTTCTAAAGCAATCAACGAAGATGCTGCGGGTAACTACATCCACTACGGTGTACGTGAATTCGGTATGACTGCGATTGCCAACGGTATCTCCCTGCACGGTGGTTTCCTGCCATATACCTCAACCTTCCTGATGTTCGTGGAATACGCACGTAATGCCGTACGTATGGCTGCGCTGATGAAACAGCGTCAGGTGATGGTTTACACCCACGACTCCATCGGTCTGGGCGAAGATGGTCCGACTCACCAGCCGGTAGAGCAGGTCGCTTCTCTGCGTGTGACCCCGAACATGTCTACATGGCGTCCGTGTGACCAGGTTGAATCCGCGGTAGCGTGGAAATACGGCGTTGAACGTCAGGACGGCCCGACTGCGCTTATCCTCTCCCGTCAGAACCTGGCGCAGCAGGAACGTACTGAAGAGCAGCTGGCAAACATCGCGCGCGGTGGTTATGTGCTGAAAGACTGTGCTGGTCAGCCGGAACTGATCTTCATCGCGACCGGTTCTGAAGTTGAACTGGCTGTAGCGGCATACGAAAAACTGACTGCCGAAGGCGTGAAAGCGCGCGTGGTTTCCATGCCGTCTACCGACGCATTCGACAAGCAGGACGCGGCTTACCGTGAATCCGTACTGCCGAAAGCGGTTACCGCTCGTGTTGCGGTGGAAGCTGGCATTGCTGACTACTGGTACAAGTATGTTGGCCTGAACGGTGCTATCGTCGGCATGACCACCTTCGGTGAATCTGCTCCGGCAGAGCAGCTGTTTGAAGAGTTCGGCTTCACCGTTGACAACGTTGTTGCGAAAGCAAAAGCGCTGCTGTAATCGGTAAGATGCTTTGTGAGAAGGGCCGCGAAAGCGGCCCTTCAGATTGTTGGCAAAGTGCGCGTTGTTTATGCCGGATGCGGCGTGAACGCCTTATCCGTCCTACAAGATTTTGCAAATTCAAATATTGCAGGAAGTATGTAGGCCTGATAAGCGTAGCGCATCAGGCAGTTTTGTCTTTGCTATCAGTCTCAAGGGCCGCGAAAGCGGCCCTTTTTTTACTTAGTAGAGATAAACGGAACTGTGCTGCCGGGGATCATGGTATCGGGCAGTTTACCGTCCCAACGCTCAGCAGTGGTGAGGGCAACAAGTCCGGGATTCTCCCGTAGAGCTTCACCGCGCAGGCGGATTGCTTCTGCTTCAGCCGCACTTTTTAAACGAATAGTTTCAGCCTCTGCCGCGCCTCTTACGCGAATAGTTTCCGCTTCTGCTTTGGCTGCCGCCAGTTTACTGTCTGCTTCCGCCTGGGCCTGAGTTACCGCTATTTGCGCCTGGATTTTCTCCGTTTCCAGATTTTGCTTACGCGTGGCAATGGCGACTTCTGCTTTCATTCGGTCTTCAATCGACTTTTCATAAGCGTCAGAAAAATCAATATTTTCAATCTGGACACCATCAATCACCACCGGGCCAACAACGGCTTTACGCATTGCATTTTGCAGATCCTGAACCAGTTTTGTACGATCCTGTACCGCGCTGATGGCGGTATATTGGCCGAAAACGTTCTCCAGTTGAGTTGGCAACTGACGGACAATCAGACGATCTTTTAATGCTTCAATGGTGTTGTAGGTGGTATAAACCGCGCCTGCTTCTGAAGGTTTAATGTGGAAGCTAACTGATACTGTCATTTGTGCCGGTTGCTGGTCGCGGCTGTAGGCCTGTAATCCCTGATAAACCACAGCCTGATTACGCGTGGAAATTTTCTCTACGCTTTCCATAAAAGGGATCTTAAAACCTAGACCCGGCTCGGCAACTTTTACGATTTTTCCGTAGCGCAGCAAAATGCCGCGTTCACCTTCATTAACGGTGTAATACGAGAGAAATGGCAGCACAACCACGGCAAGCACGCCAATGACGATAGCAATAGATTTTTGTGGGCGAAATGAGGTTATTGAAACAGGTGCTTTCATGACAATCTTCCTTGAGTAAAGTGTGGGAATATGTCACATGAGGTGAGGAGAAAACAGCCGACAGGTGAGAATTCAGAATCTATAAAGGGGTATAGCGAAAAAACATTGCATTAGAAAAGTATACTTTCGGACATTCAATAAATAAATAGAGATATGCATCACAAATACAATAACAAACAAAATATTTATTTTGTGATAAACATAACAAATACAAAGTTGACTTTAAAAATATCAATTTCATGTTGTTGTTATTTAAAGTTTTATTATTTTTACTCATGAGGTTTTTCTTCTCGCGTGCCCAATTGCTTTCATTAAACCGCACGAGTATTTTATTTTTACCGCCGGACGGTACCCTAAAAATAAAATAAGGATAATTTATGCGGCTTATTGATTATTTTCCAGAATCATCAATCTCAGTTATACATTCAGCAAAAGACTGGCAGGAAGCTATCGATTTCTCGATGGCATCATTGCTGGATAAAAACTATATCAGTGAGAATTACATTCAATCTATTAAAGACTCCACCATCAGCAATGGTCCTTATTATATTCTCGCACCAGGCGTGGCAATGCCTCATGCGCGACCGGAATGTGGGGCGCTTAAAACCGGGATGTCTTTGACGTTACTTAAACAAGGCGTTTATTTCCCGGGGAAGGACGAACCGATTAAATTACTCATCGGGCTTTCTGCTGCCGATGCCAATTCGCACATTGGCGCTATTCAGGCGTTAAGTGAATTACTGTGCGAAGAAGAAATACTCGAACAACTCTTAACAGCATCATCAGAAAAACAATTAGCGGACATTATCAGCCGCGGATAATTACTCTCTCCTCTACAGGATAATATTATGGAAAACAAGTCTGCTCGTGCAAAGGTCCAGGCTTTTGGGGGCTTTTTGACTGCAATGGTCATCCCCAATATCGGTGCTTTTATTGCCTGGGGATTTATAACGGCATTATTTATTCCCACCGGCTGGCTGCCGAATGAACATTTCGCCAAAATTGTTGGTCCGATGATTACCTATTTATTGCCCGTGATGATTGGTTCTACCGGTGGTCATCTGGTCGGCGGTAAACGCGGCGCGGTCATGGGCGGAATTGGTACGATTGGTGTGATCGTCGGCGCAGAGATCCCGATGTTCCTTGGCTCGATGATTATGGGGCCGCTCGGTGGTCTGGTGATTAAATATATCGACAAGTCGCTGGAAAAACGCATACCTGCTGGTTTTGAGATGGTTATCAATAACTTCTCATTAGGTATCGCGGGGATGCTCCTTTGTCTGCTGGGTTTTGAAGTTATCGGTCCGGCGGTGTTAATTGCTAATACTTTCGTCAAAGAGTGTATTGAGGCGCTGGTACATGCGGGTTATCTGCCTTTGCTGTCAGTCATCAATGAACCGGCGAAAGTGCTTTTCCTTAATAATGCGATTGATCAGGGCGTCTATTATCCGCTGGGAATGCAACAGGCTTCGGTTAACGGTAAATCCATCTTCTTCATGGTGGCCTCCAACCCAGGTCCTGGTCTGGGGCTGCTGCTGGCGTTTACCTTGTTTGGTAAAGGGATGAGTAAACGTTCTGCGCCCGGGGCGATGATTATTCACTTCCTCGGTGGGATCCACGAACTGTATTTCCCGTATGTGCTGATGAAGCCGCTGACCATTATTGCCATGATTGCGGGCGGTATGTCTGGCACCTGGATGTTTAACTTACTGGACGGTGGTCTGGTGGCTGGCCCAAGTCCGGGGTCTATCTTTGCTTACCTGGCACTGACGCCGAAAGGCTCGTTCCTGGCGACAATTGCCGGTGTTACGGTAGGTACCCTGGTGTCCTTTGCTATCACTTCGCTGATACTGAAGATGGAAAAAACGGTGGAAACGAAGAGCGAAGATGAGTTTACCGAGTCAGCCAATGCGGTTAAGGCGATGAAACAAGAAGGTGCATTCTCGTTAAGCCGTGTTAAGCGTATTGCCTTTGTTTGCGATGCAGGGATGGGCTCCAGTGCGATGGGCGCAACCACCTTCCGTAAACGCCTGGAAAAAGCGGGGCTGGCAATAGAAGTAAAACATTACGCCATAGAAAACGTGCCTGCGGATGCGGATATCGTCGTTACTCACGCCAGTCTGGAAGGGCGCGTGAAACGTGTGACGGATAAACCACTGATATTGATTAATAACTATATTGGCGATCCAAAACTCGACACTTTATTTAATCAATTAACCGCTGAACATAAACACTGATTACAGAGGTAAAAATGAAAACCAAAGTTGCTGCTATTTATGGCAAGCGGGATGTCCGTCTGCGCGAATTTGAACTGCCAGAAATTACTGATAATGAACTGTTAGTGAGTGTAATTTCTGACAGCGTCTGTTTATCGACCTGGAAAGCGGCGTTGCTTGGTAGTGAACATAAACGCGTCCCCGACGATTTAGAAAATCATCCGGTTATTACCGGGCATGAATGTGCTGGGGTTATTGTTGACGTGGGTAAAAATCTCACTGGCAAATATAAAAAAGGCCAGCGTTTTGTATTGCAACCGGCGATGGGGTTACCAGGCGGGTATTCAGCGGGCTACAGCTACGAATATTTTGGCGGTAACGCCACCTATATGATTATTCCCGAAATCGCGATTAATTTAGGCTGTGTATTACCGTATCACGGCTCTTATTTTGCTGCGGCCTCGCTGGCGGAACCGATGTGCTGCATTATTGGCGCTTATCATGCCAATTATCACACCACGCAATATGTTTATGAGCATCGTATGGGCGTCAAACCTGGCGGCAATATTGCCCTGCTGGCGTGTGCTGGCCCGATGGGCATTGGCGCTATCGATTACGCCATTAACGGCGGCATACAACCGGCGCGGGTGGTGGTAGTCGATATCGACGACAAACGCCTGACGCAGGTACAAAAGCTGCTGCCGGTGGAACTGGCGGCCAGTAAAGGCATTGAGCTGGTGTATATGAATACCAAAGGGATGAGCGATCCGGTCCAGACGCTGCGGGCGCTGACGGATGATGCCGGATTTGATGACGTATTTGTCTATGCAGCGGTGCCTTCAGTCGTCGAGATGGCTGATGAATTACTGGCTAAAGATGGCTGCCTGAACTTCTTTGCCGGTCCGACGGATAAAAACTTCAAAGTGCCGTTTAATTTCTACAACGTCCATTACAACAGTACGCACATTGTCGGCACGTCCGGCGGTTCCACGGACGACATGAAAGAGGCGATTGCCCTTAGCGCCACGGGGCAGTTACAGCCGTCGTTTATGGTGACCCATATCGGTGGCCTGGATGCGGTGCCAGAAACCGTGCTCAATCTGCCGGATATCCCTGGCGGTAAAAAACTCATTTATAACGGCGTGACCATGCCGCTGACCGCCATTGCCGATTTTGCCGAAAAAGGCAAAACCGATCCGCTGTTTAAAGAGCTGGCGCGGCTGGTTGAGAAAACGCACGGCATCTGGAATGAACAGGCCGAGAAATATCTGCTGGCACAATTTGGCGTTGATATTGGGGAGGCCGCGCAATGATGTCCCTGGCGTGGTCATTATTTCGCGTTACGGAACAGGCAGCGTTGGCTGCCTGGCCGCAAACCGGCTGTGGCGACAAAAATAAAATTGATGGCCTTGCGGTCACCGCGATGCGCCAGGCATTAAACGACGTCGCTTTTCGTGGGCAAGTGGTTATCGGCGAAGGAGAAATTGACCATGCGCCGATGCTGTGGATTGGCGAAGATGTGGGCAAAGGCGATGGGCCAGAAGTCGATATCGCGGTTGACCCGATTGAAGGCACCCGGATGGTGGCGATGGGGCAGAGCAATACGCTGGCGGTGATGGCCTTCGCCCCACGAGGTAGCCTGCTACACGCGCCCGATATGTATATGAAAAAACTGGTTGTTAATCGGCTGGCGGCGGGCGCGATTGATCTGTCCATGCCTCTGGCGGACAACTTGCGCAACGTGGCGAAAGCGTTAGGCAAACCGCTGGACAAGCTGCGTATGGTTACGCTGGATAAACCGCGCCTGAGTGCCGCAATTGAGGAAGCAACACAGCTGGGCGTGAAGGTTTTTGCCCTGCCGGATGGCGATGTCGCCGCCAGCGTGCTGACCTGCTGGCAGGATAATCCTTACGATGTGATGTACACCATCGGCGGTGCGCCAGAAGGCGTGATTTCTGCCTGTGCCGTTAAAGCATTAGGCGGGGATATGCAGGCCGAGCTGATTGACTTTTGTCAGGCTAAAGGGGATTACACGGAAAATCGGCAGATTGCAGAGCAGGAGCGCAAGCGTTGCAAGGCAATGGGCGTTGACGTTAACCGTGTATACTCGCTCGATGAACTGGTGAGGGGGAACGATATCCTCTTTAGCGCTACGGGCGTGACGGGCGGCGAGTTGGTGAACGGTATCCAACAGACGGCGAATGGGGTGCGGACGCAGACATTACTGATCGGCGGCGCGGACCAAACGTGTAATATAATAGACTCCCTGCATTGATGGTGATCTATCGGAAGACCAATGGCGACGCTGACAGAAGATGATGTGCTTGAGCAACTGGATGCACAGGACAATTTATTTTCATTTATGAAAACTGCGCATTCTATTTTGCTCCAGGGGATACGCCAGTTTCTGCCGTCGCTGTTTGTCGATAACGATGAAGAGATCGTCGAATATGCAGTGAAGCCGTTACTCGCCCAAAGCGGCCCGCTTGACGATATTGATGTTGCGCTGCGTTTGATTTATGCGCTGGGGAAAATGGATAAATGGCTGTACGCCGATATCACGCATTTTTCCCAGTTCTGGCATTACCTGAACGAACAGGATGAAACGCCCGGATTTGCCGATGACATGACCTGGGATTTTATCAGCAACGTCAATAGCATAACCCGCAATGCGACGCTCTATGACGCGTTGAAAGCGATGAAGTTCGCCGATTTCGCCGTCTGGTCAGAGGCGCGTTTTAGCGGGATGGTCAAAACGGCGCTGACGCTGGCAGTAACGACCACCTTAAAGGAATTAACGCCGTGAAAATCGAACTGACGGTGAATGGACTAAAGGTACAGGCGCAGTACTCTGATGATGAAATTGAGAATGTTCATAAACCGCTACTGCGTATGCTGGCGGCCTTACAGGCGGTAAATCCGCAGCGGCGTACGGTGGTTTTTCTTTGCGCTCCGCCGGGGACGGGTAAATCTACCCTAACCACCTTCTGGGAATATCTCGCGCAACAAGACCCGGAACTACCCGCTATTCAGACGCTGCCGATGGATGGTTTTCACCATTACAATAGCTGGCTGGATGCGCATAAATTGCGCCCCTTCAAAGGCGCACCAGAGACATTCAACGTTGCGAAACTGGCGGAAAATCTGTGCCGGGTTGTGGAAGGGGATTGTACGTGGCCGCAGTACGATCGACAAAAGCATGATCCTGTTGAAGATGCGTTGGACGTTACCGCTCCTCTCGTCATCGTCGAAGGAAACTGGTTGTTGCTGGACGACGAGAAGTGGTGCCAGCTTGCGCAATTTTGTGATTTCTCGATCTTTATCAAAGCTCCCGCATCTGCGTTGCGGGAGCGTCTGGTGGGGCGCAAGCTGGCGGGAGGGTTATCGCTGGCAGACGCAGAAGCCTTTTATGACCGTACCGACGGGCCGAATGTTCGCCGGGTGCTGGAAGAAAGTCTGCCTGCAAATTTGACCTTAATGATGACCGCTACGGGTGAATATCGTCTGATGGATTAACGTTCCTGATTACACCATCTTCCAGTCGCACCACACGAGAGAAATGACGCCGGGTAAATGCGGCGTCATGACTGATTGCTACGACGCTCGTGCCTCGCTGGCGGCACTTCTCCAGCCAGCTTTCAAACACGCTCAACCAATTTTCGTCAAAATCCCGACTCGGCTCGTCCAGTAGCAATAGTGGCGGAGAGAGTGCTTCCAGGCAGGCGACGGCGACCATCCGTCGCTGCGCACTATGCAGATCTAACGGATGCGCGCTGGCAGTGTCTGCTAACTGACAGCATTGCAGGGCAGCATTGGTACGTTGAGTGATTTCATCCGCCGGGCATTTTTGCAGTTTCAAACCAAATGCGATCTCGTCAGCAACGGTGCTGTGAAAAAGCTGGTTTTCCGCTTCCTGAAACAGTACGCCAATCTTTGCCGCGCGCTGGCGGTTTTTCAGGTTTTTCATCGCTTGTTGTTGCAGCATAACCGTACCGGCTGTGGGCGTAAGAAGACCTGCCATTACTCGTAACAGCGTCGATTTTCCCGCGCCATTGTCGCCGGTCAGCGCCAGCCATTCACCTTGTTTGAGTTGTAGAGAAATGTCGCAAAGACAATCCGTTGCCGCTCCAGGCCAGCGATAAGATATCTGATTTAACGTTAACATAGTGGCTGGAGCGCTCCGTTTTGCAATTGCCACGCTTGCTGGCAGTAGTTCAGGAAAGGTGTGTGATGACGTTCAAAAAGAATAATCAGCGAACCACGTTCAAGCGCCCAGTGTTGTAAGCGCTGCAACAGCATTTCGCGGGCCTGCGGCGTCAGGCGGCTAAAGGCTTCATCAAGAATTAAGAGCTTTGGCTGCATCGCGATGGCGCAGGCGATGACCACGCGCTGTGTCTCTCCACCGGAGAGTGTTGCCGGGTGACGATGGCGCAACGGCTGGCACTCGGTCAGGGCCAGGGCGGCGTCAATCCGCGCCATAATCTCTTTTTCAGCAAGACACAGATTTTCTGGCCCAAAGGCAACTTCTTCTTCCACGCTAAAGGTACAGCCGGAGAGCTGCAAATAGGGCGATTGCTGGACGAGCTGGATGGTGGCGGATTGTTCATTAAGCGGGAGACGCCCAATGGGCGTACCGAGAAGCGTCCCCGTGCCGGTGATCTCTCCTGGTAGAAAGTCCGGATACCAGCCCGCCATCAGCTGTGCCAGCGTACTTTTGCCACTGCCGTTGTCACCAAAGATGGCGACCATCCCCGGTTTGACATAGTGAAAGTCATAACAGAACGGAGGATGCGTTGAGTGTGTTGGGCAATAGCGAAACTGTTCTAACGTAACCATATCCACGCTCCGAATTCAGTCAGCATTAGCAAGATCATGGCGTAACGTGCTACGCGTTGTAGGGTGCTATCGGCTGGTGCCCATAACGTAGTGCGCCTATTGTTGATTCGAAATGCCCGCATATCCAGCGCCGCACCACGGACAGCAAGATCGTTTAGCGCATTGTGTGTTAGCGGAATAATTAACGCGGGCATCGCACGTAAACGCTGAAACCAGCCCTCATCCAGCGGCACGCCGCGGGCGCGCTGCGCTTCATGAATAATCGCCAATTGCCGTTTTAACTGCTCAACGACCAATAACGGCCCGGCAAACAGATAAGCGACGCCCGGCGGCAGGCGAGAAGCAAACAAAGCGCGGATAAAACGTTGCACGGGGACGTACTGCATCCACAACTGTGAGGTTGAAACAATCGCCAGAATCCGCAACCAGAGCGTAATAGCATGCGCCCACCGTTCTGGAGAGCGTGGCGTGCCGCTTAGCCATTCTGTCAGCCAGCCACCGTGCACCAGCCACAGTCCAGCCCCCAGCGAGAACATCAGCCAGACGACATATTTTGCCCGCCGCCGCGTGGCCTTTAGCGCAATAAGGCAGAAAAAGGTCGCCGCGCTATAGACTGGCAATATTGTCTGTGTGGGCAGGATAAGCGTGGTGCAGGCCGCCAGCGCCCACAGCGTTAAGGATGTAAAAGGATGCATTTAGCGCACGGCAGCCATTGCCGGAAAATGGCGCGTGGTGCGAATCGGCAGCTGACGCAGTAAAAGCCAGACTATCACCGCTGTAAGAATTTTATCGACCAGGTTCGCGCCTATCACCGTAATCGCCACCGACTCCACCAGGTTTTGCCCCATCGAGTGCATCCAGGCAACGAACAAATCGGCTCCGCTTCCTGTCACGCCGCCGAACAGCGCAGTACGCAGCGGTACAGCGACGACCGTTACCGCAAGCGTAATAATCACGCCGCTAACAACGACTTTTGGCAGGGTGCGAAACCAACCCGCTCGCGCCAGCCAACCGGCGACCAGGCCGATGACCATCGCGACAGGCGCAAATGCGGCGGCGATCGGGTCGGTCAGCAATCCCCAGAGTAAATTGGTCAGTAAACCGGTCAGCATCCCGATCACCGGACCAAGCAGTACCGCGCTAATAAGTGTGCCGACGGAGTCGAGAAATATAGGTAATTTGACCATGCTGGCCAGTTGCCCGCCGATCATATTGATGGCGATAGAGATAACGATTAACACCAGCGCCTGACTGGAAAAGTGGCGACGCGCCATAAGAAAACCTCTCTGAAAATAGTTAGTTAACGGGGGAAATATGCAACTCGTCGTAACCAGAAAGCGCGCAAGGCTGGCGGCTAAACGCCAGTTCCTCAAGGCAGCCGATCACCAGTTCAAGCGTGGTCCGCACGGTACAGCCGGGCATCATATGACCGCCAAGCATCGTGCCGTGTGGATCGGAAACGCAGAGATGAAGATGTTCACCACTCTGTTCCAGCGTGCCGTTCAATGCGATGACTTCGAACTTACCGCTTAGTAGGGCCGGGTTTTCTTGCCCGGCATAGCGTAAGGCGACGTCAGTCAGACTGCCGGTACAACCTGCAATCCACGCGGCGTGGAGTTGTTGTTGCTGCGCGAAGGCGCGTAATTGGGAGAGAACTTCCTGCCCGGGGAGCAGGCGCAGCGCGTAAAAGCGTGCGGAGGAAGAATATGGGTAGGGCAATGTCATCATTGGAGTACTCCGAAACTCGGACGTATTGCGGATAATATCGACGCTGCATCAGTCATATTCTGATATAAGTCAGGGTTTGTGACGGCACAACGAAAAGATTTTGCTACGCTTATTCGTGATTCTGCAAAGTGGAATAAATTCCACAGGGGCGGGGCTGAAAACGTGACGTAAGTCAGATAATTGTCTTCTTTGACTGGACAATCATTCCTTTTATTCCACGTTTCGCTTATCCTAGCTGAAGCGTTTCAGTCGATTAAATGTTCGACAATTAACCAATCAGTCGCAGTTTGCGACAGGTAAGGTTTCCCCGAACGATTTGCTGGATTACTCTGTCTGGCAAATTTGCTCAGGGAAAACCTTGCAGGAGATCTATGACCGTACGCGTAGCGATAAATGGCTTCGGTCGCATCGGGCGTAATGTGGTTCGTGCTTTGTATGAATCCGGACGCCGTGCGGAAATTACCGTGGTGGCAATCAACGAACTGGCGGATGCTGCGGGCATGGCGCATTTGTTGAAATATGACACCAGCCATGGCCGTTTTGCATGGGAAGTACGACAGGAACGCGATCAACTTTTTGTTGGTGATGACGCCATCCGTGTATTGCATGAACGTTCACTGCAATCGCTCCCCTGGCGTGAACTTGGCGTTGATGTAGTCCTCGACTGCACCGGCGTATATGGCTCCCGCGAGCATGGTGAAGCACACATTGCCGCCGGGGCTAAAAAAGTGCTCTTTTCACATCCTGGCAGTAACGATCTCGACGCGACCGTTGTTTATGGCGTCAATCAGGATCAACTTCGTGCGGAACACCGCATCGTTTCTAACGCTTCCTGTACCACGAATTGCATAATTCCCGTCATCAAATTGTTAGATGATGCGTACGGTATTGAGTCCGGCACTGTGACCACAATTCACTCCGCCATGCACGATCAACAGGTTATTGATGCATACCATCCAGACCTGCGTCGCACTCGGGCAGCCAGTCAGTCGATCATTCCGGTCGATACTAAACTGGCCGCCGGTATCACACGATTTTTTCCGCAATTTAACGATCGCTTTGAGGCGATTGCGGTACGTGTGCCAACCATAAATGTGACGGCAATCGATTTAAGCGTGACGGTGAAGAAACCTGTAAAAGCCAATGAAGTCAACCTGTTGCTGCAAAAAGCAGCACAAGGTGCATTTCATGGTATAGTTGACTATACGGAATTGCCGTTGGTCTCTGTAGATTTTAACCACGATCCGCACAGTGCCATTGTCGATGGCACTCAAACCCGGGTCAGTGGCGCACACCTGATCAAAACGTTGGTCTGGTGCGATAACGAATGGGGCTTTGCTAACCGAATGCTCGACACGACGTTAGCTATGGCTACTGTTGCTTTCAGGTAAGACGCAAGCAGCGTCTGCAAAACTTTTAGAATCAACGAGAGGATTCACCATGTCTGTAATTAAGATGACCGATCTGGATCTTGCTGGGAAACGTGTATTTATCCGCGCGGATCTGAACGTACCAGTAAAAGACGGGAAAGTAACCAGCGACGCGCGTATCCGTGCTTCTCTGCCGACCATCGAACTGGCCCTGAAACAAGGCGCAAAAGTGATGGTAACTTCCCACCTGGGTCGTCCTACCGAAGGCGAGTACAACGAAGAATTCTCTCTGCTGCCGGTTGTTAACTACCTGAAAGACAAACTGTCTAACCCGGTTCGTCTGGTTAAAGATTACCTCGACGGCGTTGACGTTGCTGAAGGTGAACTGGTTGTTCTGGAGAACGTTCGCTTCAACAAAGGCGAGAAGAAAGACGACGAAACTCTGTCCAAAAAATACGCTGCACTGTGTGACGTGTTCGTAATGGACGCATTCGGTACTGCTCACCGCGCGCAGGCTTCTACTCACGGTATCGGTAAATTCGCTGACGTTGCGTGCGCAGGCCCGCTGCTGGCAGCTGAACTGGACGCGCTGGGTAAAGCACTGAAAGAACCTGCTCGCCCGATGGTGGCTATCGTTGGTGGTTCTAAAGTATCTACCAAACTGACCGTTCTGGACTCCCTGTCTAAAATCGCTGACCAGCTGATCGTTGGTGGTGGTATTGCTAACACCTTTATCGCGGCACAAGGCCACGATGTGGGTAAATCCCTGTACGAAGCTGACCTGGTTGACGAAGCTAAACGTCTGCTGACCACCTGCAACATCCCGGTTCCGTCTGATGTTCGCGTAGCAACCGAGTTCTCTGAAACTGCACCGGCTACCCTGAAATCTGTTAACGATGTGAAAGCTGACGAGCAGATCCTGGATATCGGTGATGCTTCCGCTCAGGAACTGGCTGAAATCCTGAAGAATGCGAAAACCATTCTGTGGAACGGTCCGGTTGGCGTGTTCGAATTCCCGAACTTCCGCAAAGGTACTGAAATCGTGGCTAACGCTATCGCAGACAGCGAAGCGTTCTCCATCGCTGGCGGCGGCGACACTCTGGCAGCAATCGACCTGTTCGGCATTGCTGACAAAATCTCCTACATCTCCACTGGCGGCGGCGCATTCCTCGAATTCGTGGAAGGTAAAGTACTGCCTGCAGTAGCGATGCTCGAAGAGCGCGCTAAGAAGTAAAAAATCACAGGGCAGGGAAACCTGCCCTTGTTTCAGCGCGCTTTTAGAGCACGCACTTTTTCATACTCTAAATAATTCGAGTTGCAGGAAGGCGACAAGAGAGTGAATCCCCAGGAGCTTACATAAGTAAGTGATTGGGGTGAGCGAACGCAGACGCAGCACATGCAACTTGAAGTATGACGAGTATAAGGCCCGACGATACAGGACAAGAGACATGTCTAAGATTTTTGATTTCGTAAAACCTGGCGTAATCACTGGTGATGACGTACAGAAAGTTTTCCAGGTAGCAAAAGAAAACAACTTCGCACTGCCAGCAGTAAACTGCGTCGGTACTGACTCCATCAACGCCGTACTGGAAACCGCAGCTAAAGTTAAAGCGCCGGTTATCGTTCAGTTCTCCAACGGTGGTGCTTCTTTTATCGCTGGTAAAGGCGTGAAATCTGACGTTCCGCAGGGTGCTGCTATCCTGGGTGCGATCTCTGGTGCGCATCACGTACACCAGATGGCTGAACACTACGGTGTTCCGGTGATCCTGCATACTGACCACTGCGCGAAGAAACTGCTGCCGTGGATTGACGGTCTGCTGGACGCGGGTGAAAAACACTTCGCTGCTACCGGTAAGCCGCTGTTCTCTTCTCACATGATTGACCTGTCTGAAGAATCTCTGCAAGAGAACATTGAAATCTGCTCTAAATACCTGGAGCGCATGTCCAAAATCGGCATGACTCTGGAAATCGAACTGGGTTGCACCGGTGGTGAAGAAGACGGCGTGGACAACAGCCACATGGACGCTTCTGCACTGTACACCCAGCCGGAAGACGTTGATTACGCATACACCGAGCTGAGCAAAATCAGCCCGCGTTTCACCATCGCTGCGTCCTTCGGTAACGTACACGGTGTTTACAAGCCGGGTAACGTGGTTCTGACTCCGACCATCCTGCGCGACTCTCAGGAATATGTTTCTAAGAAACACAACCTGCCGCACAACAGCCTGAACTTCGTATTCCACGGTGGTTCCGGTTCTACTGCTCAGGAAATCAAAGACTCCGTAAGCTACGGCGTAGTGAAAATGAACATCGATACCGATACCCAATGGGCAACCTGGGAAGGTGTTCTGAACTACTACAAAGAAAACGAAGCTTACCTGCAAGGCCAGCTGGGCAACCCGAAAGGCGAAGATCAGCCGAACAAGAAATACTACGATCCGCGCGTATGGCTGCGTGCCGGTCAGACTTCGATGATCGCTCGTCTGGAAAAAGCATTCCAGGAACTGAACGCGATCGACGTTCTGTAAGATATTCCTTTCTGCTTATCTCAAGGCCCGCTCTGCGGGTCTTTTTTTCGCCAAAAGCAAGGTGATACAGATGAGAAATCTGTGATCTATTTGGCAAAATTATGCTTTATTGTTTACCCTTGTCAGACTGCCCGTCATAAGGCGGCGGAGTGTATTTCTCCATTTTGAGTCAGTTGAAAAGGAATATTGAATGGAAGATTTGAATGTTGTCGATAGCATAAACGGCGCGGGAAGCTGGCTGGTGGCTAACCAGGCGCTGCTGCTAAGTTATGCGGTAAACATCGTGGCGGCACTCGCGATCATCATCGTTGGTTTGATTATCGCGCGGATGATTTCCAACGCGGTGAATCGCCTGATGATCTCCCGTAAAATCGATGCCACTGTTGCTGATTTTCTTTCTGCATTAGTCCGTTACGGTATTATCGCCTTTACGCTAATCGCTGCACTGGGGCGCGTGGGCGTACAAACAGCGTCAGTCATTGCTGTACTCGGTGCCGCAGGTTTAGCTGTTGGTCTGGCTTTGCAGGGGTCACTGTCTAACCTGGCCGCTGGCGTATTACTTGTCATGTTCCGCCCGTTCCGTGCCGGTGAATATGTTGACCTCGGCGGCGTAGCCGGTACTGTGCTGAGTGTGCAGATTTTCTCCACCACCATGCGTACTGCAGACGGTAAAATTATCGTTATTCCGAACGGTAAAATTATTGCCGGGAATATTATTAACTTCTCCCGCGAGCCAGCTCGCCGTAACGAATTTATTATTGGCGTGGCGTATGATTCCGATATCGATCAGGTTAAGCAGATCCTGACCGATATTATCCAGTCTGAAGATCGCATTTTGAAAGATCGCGAAATGACTGTGCGTCTGAACGAACTTGGTGCATCGTCGATTAATTTCGTGGTCCGAGTCTGGAGCAACAGCGGCGATCTGCAAAACGTGTACTGGGATGTGCTGGAGCGTATTAAACGTGAATTTGATGCCGCCGGTATCAGCTTCCCGTACCCGCAAATGGATGTGAACTTTAAGCGGGTGAAAGAAGACAAAGCTGCGTAATCAACGCTGAGGCCAGATAATACTCTCTGGCCTCTCTCTTATTAGTTTTTCTGATTGCCAATTAATATTATCAATTTCCGCTAATAACAATCCCGCGATATAGTCTCTGCATCAGATACTTAATTCGGAATATCTAACGTGTTTTCTTATTACTTTCAAGGTCTTGCACTTGGGGCGGCTATGATCCTACCGCTCGGTCCACAAAATGCTTTTGTGATGAATCAGGGCATTCGTCGTCAGTACCACATTATGATTGCCTTACTTTGTGCTATCAGCGATTTGGTCCTGATTTGTGCGGGGATTTTTGGTGGCAGCGCGTTATTGATGCAGTCGCCGTGGTTGCTGGCGCTGGTCACCTGGGGCGGCGTAGCCTTCTTGCTGTGGTATGGTTTTGGCGCTTTTAAAACAGCAATGAGCAGTAACATTGAGTTAGCCAGTGCCGAAGTCCTGAAACAAGGCAGATGGAAAATTATCGCCACCATGTTGGCAGTGACCTGGCTGAATCCGCATGTTTACCTGGATACTTTTGTTGTGCTGGGCAGCCTTGGCGGGCAACTTGATGTGGAACCAAAACGTTGGTTTGCGCTCGGGACAATTAGCGCCTCTTTCCTGTGGTTCTTTGGTCTGGCTATTCTCGCAGCCTGGCTGGCACCGCGCCTGCGCACGGCAAAATCACAGCGCATTATCAATCTGGTAGTGGGATGTGTTATGTGGTTTATTGCCTTGCAGCTGGCGAGAGACGGTATTGCTCATGCACAAGCCTTGTTCAGTTAGGCGCTATCTGATGGAAAAATAAAACAGAGGCGCTAAGCTTGCCTCCAGAGGTCCTGAATTTTGGGCAAGTCAATTAACACGGAGAGACTAACGTGAAGTTCAAAGTTATCGCCCTGGCGGCATTAATGGGTATTAGCGGGATGGCAGCGCAGGCTAACGAATTGCCGGATGGACCGCATATTGTCACCTCCGGTACGGCAAGCGTCGATGCGGTGCCAGACATTGCCACTCTTGCGATTGAAGTTAACGTGGCCGCGAAGGATGCCGCTACTGCCAAGAAACAGGCAGATGAACGCGTCGCACAATACATTTCCTTCCTTGAGCTCAATCAGATCGCGAAAAAAGATATCAGCTCAGCGAACTTACGCACTCAGCCAGATTATGATTATCAGGATGGTAAAAGTATCCTGAAAGGCTACCGCGCAGTGAGAACGGTGGAAGTCACGCTCCGTCAGTTAGACAAACTGAATTCCTTGCTGGACGGCGCACTAAAGGCGGGTCTTAACGAAATTCGTTCTGTGTCGCTGGGCGTGGCGCAGCCGGATGCCTATAAAGACAAAGCGCGTAAGGCAGCGATTGATAACGCGATTCATCAGGCTCAGGAACTGGCGAACGGCTTTAATCGCAAACTCGGGCCGGTATATAGCGTGCGCTACCATGTTTCCAACTATCAGCCCAGCCCAATGGTGCGGATGATGAAAGCCGATGCCGCGCCGGTGTCCGCACAGGAAACTTACGAGCAGGCCGCTATTCAGTTTGATGATCAGGTCGATGTGGTCTTCCAGTTAGAACCTGTGGATCAACCACCCGCTAAAACACCTGCTGCACATTAATACTTGTAGCCCGACGTATTCGTCGGGCTAATGCCTTTACCCGATATTGTCTCCTTTTTCTGTAAAACCATGACGTAATCACCTATCTTTGCTCGCGGTTTCATCAAGGATAGGCTGACTGAAACGGTTAAGCGGACAAGGATGCGGGAGAGGGGGGATGGACATTTTAATTTCGAAAAAGATGCGCAATTTCATTTTATTAGCGCAAACCAATAATATTGCCCGGGCGGCAGAAAAAATCCATATGACGGCTTCGCCATTTGGCAAAAGCATTGCCGCGCTGGAAGAACAAATTGGCTATACGCTATTTACCCGCAAAGATAATAATATCAGCCTCAATAAAGCCGGACAGGAACTGTATCAAAAACTGTTCCCGGTTTATCAACGACTTTCTGCGATTGTTAATGAAATCCATAACTCAGGACGTCGTTCACGAGAAATTGTGATAGGCATAGATAATACTTATCCGACAATTATTTTTGATCAGTTGATTAGTCTCGGAGATAAGTACGAAGGCGTGACCGCCCAGCCAGTTGAGTTCAGCGAAAATGGCGTTATTGATAATCTTTTTGACCGTCAGTTAGATTTTATTATCTCTCCACAGCATGTATCTGCACGAGTTCAGGAACTGGAAAACCTGACTATCAGTGAACTACCGCCGCTGCGATTGGGCTTTCTCGTTTCTCGCCGTTATGAAGAGCGACAGGAGCAAGAACTGCTTCAGGAGCTGCCCTGGCTACAAATGCGCTTTCAGAATCGGGCCAATTTCGAAGCAATGATTGATGCGAATATGCGTCCTTGTGGGATCAATCCCACCATTATTTATCGTCCCTACAGTTTTATGGCTAAAATCAGCGCCGTGGAGCGGGGACATTTTCTGACGGTGATCCCGCATTTTGCCTGGCGACTGGTGAATCCGGCAACGCTGAAATATTTTGATGCGCCGCACAGGCCGATGTATATGCAGGAATATCTTTATTCAATCAGAAATCATCGTTATACCGCCACGATGCTTCAGCATATTGCTGAAGATCGTGACGGGACAAACCATTAACCCAGCATCGATCCGGTTGCAATTAAATTACGGTGTAAGTCGAAGACGTGGCTAAGATCGTGGTGAATATGTCCGCCGGACGCATTTTCCAGATATCGATGCAGATAATCCCGATACATGGGATGTGCACAATGATCAATGGTGGTGCGGATAACGTTGTTATACGGATCCTGTGCGCCAAATCCACTGACCGCTTCGCTCCATAAATAACGTGCCGCACGCAACATGGCGACGTTCATAAACAGATCCATGCCAATGCCGAAGAAAAACGACAGGCGAGGGGCGAAGTCATCAATTTTCAGCCCGGCGGAGATTGCTGCTTTGATGTACTCAATCCTATCGGCGAGCGTAAATGCTACCTGCTGCACGCAGTTGGCACCCGCTTCACCCATGTGGTAACCGCTGATACTGATGGTATTAAATCGCGGCATGTTGCCGGAACACCAGGCGATGATGTCTGCGATAATACGCATTGACGGTTTTGGTGGGTAAATATAGGTATTGCGGCAAAGATACTCTTTGAGGATATCGTTTTGAATGGTGCCGGTCAGTTTATCGGATGTAACACCTTGCTCTTCTGCGGCGACGATATAAAACGCCAGTACTGGTAGCACTGCGCCATTCATGGTCATCGAAACCGACATTTTATCCAGCGGGATCTGGTCGAACAGGACTTTTATATCTTCCACGGTGTCGATAGCGACGCCCGCTTTGCCGACGTCGCCCGCCACGCGTGGGTTATCGGAGTCGTAGCCTCGGTGGGTGGCAAGGTCAAATGCAACGGAAAGACCTTTTTGCCCGGCGGCCAGGTTACGGCGATAAAAAGCGTTGGACTCTTTTGCTGTCGAGAAACCAGCATACTGACGGATGGTCCACGGTTGGGCGGTATACATAGTGGCACGCGGGCCACGAACGTAGGGGGGCAAACCAGGAAGGGTACCCGTCACCTCCAGATTATCGAGATCGGCTTCGGTATACAGCGGCTTGATGGCGATCCCTTCCGCGGTTTGCTGAACCAGCGAGTCGACAGTTTTCTCCCGACGGCTCAATTCCTTGTTGGCAAGCTGTTGCCACACCTGCACGTTAGACATTATTTGCTCCGTAAAACGCAATCAAAATGAGGGTATTTGCGCTTACGGTGAGCTTTTTACGTGGGTTTGTCGCCAGCAAAAAAATGCATTCAGACGTCGTTTTTTGCCGCCTGAGATTTGTCTATTTTGCGATGTGATTCAAGGAATACAAAAAGAAGTGAGGATAACGCCTGATATGTGCTATCAGGCGTTATTTGATGGATTAATCCTGACGAAGAACTTTGTGACCATAATCGAGCAACGCATCAGTGACTTTACGCATCATGCGGCTTTCAGGAGCAAAGCGGTGCCAGTAGAGCATCCGGCGTTGAAATAGCCCTGGCGTTAAGTCAATCAGTTCACCGCTGGCCAGTTCTTTCTCGATTTGCAGGTGCGGGATCATACAGCAGGTGGTGCCCTGACGAGCAAGTTGCACGAACGCTTCCGAAGAATTAACGATATGGCAGGGTACGCTGCCAGGAGGCAGATCGAAGTTTTGCTGCAAAAAGGCCTGGTGCATATCGTCAAGATGGTCAAACGCGACCACTGGCGCTTTCAGTAATGCCGAACGCGTTACGCCGTTAGGGAAATATTTTTCGGCAAACGGTTTTGAGCTGACGAACAGATAGTCGAGCGCACCGAGTTTATCGACAAGACAACTCGGCAGTGCCTGATGTTGAATACTCACTGCGCCGACCACTTCGCCGCGACGCAGACGTTCCTGAGTGCGGGTTTCATCTTCTACCTGCAAGTTGAGGCGGATGGGCGAATCAGCCAACACAGGAGCCAGTGCCGGAAGCAACCACGTCGCCAGACTGTCGGCGTTGACCGCCAGTGAAAGCAGCAGCGGAGTCGAACCGGTTTGTTCATCGCCCAGCCACTCTTCTTCCAGCAGCTCCACCTGGCGTAGTAGCGCCAACAGTTTTTGCCCTTGTTCCGTCGGGCGCGGCGGTACGGTACGCACTAACAACGGCTGCCCGAACATATTTTCCAGTTGCTTAATGCGCTGTGAGACGGCTGATTGTGTAATGCACAGCTTTTGTGCCGCGCGCTCAAATCCTCGTTCACGTATCACCGCATCCAGTGCCTGTAATGTTCTGTAGTCCGGGCGTTTCATTGCTGTTGTCTGCTCCTGGTAAATGCTTTTTCCTGCACTATGACACAATTTTGTGTCGGGTTGCATATACCGAAGCCGTTGGCGGGTAACATTTGTATCAGTGGTTAACGCGCAGCTTAAAAGATCAGAGATTTGCGCTAATGCATTTCGCTCAGCGAGTTCGCGCCCTGGTTGTGTTGAATGGCGTGGCGTTATTGCCTCAGTTTGCCTGTAAACAGGGGATTGCGAACGGGGAACTGGTGCGCCTGTTCGCACCGTGGAGCGGCATACCCAGACCGTTGTATGCTTTATTTGCGGGGCGAAAAGGGATGCCCGCCATTGCGCGATATTTTATGGATGAGTTAACCACGCGGCTTGCCAACGGGGTCTGAATCGCTTTTTTTGTATATAATGCGTGTGAAATTTCATACCACAGGCGAAACGATCATGACGCAGGATGAATTGAAAAAAGCAGTAGGATGGGCGGCACTTCAGTATGTTCAGCCCGGCACCATTGTTGGTGTAGGTACAGGTTCCACCGCCGCACACTTTATTGACGCACTCGGTACAATGAAAGGCCAGATTGAAGGGGCCGTTTCCAGTTCAGATGCTTCCACTGAAAAACTGAAAAGCCTCGGCATTCACGTTTTTGATCTCAACGAAGTCGACAGCCTTGGCATCTACGTTGATGGCGCAGATGAAATCAACGGCCACATGCAAATGATCAAAGGCGGCGGCGCGGCGCTGACCCGTGAAAAAATCATTGCTTCGGTTGCGGAAAAATTTATCTGTATTGCAGACGCTTCCAAGCAGGTTGATATTCTGGGCAAATTCCCGCTGCCAGTAGAAGTTATCCCGATGGCACGTAGTGCAGTGGCGCGCCAGCTGGTGAAACTGGGCGGTCGTCCGGAATACCGTCAGGGCGTAGTGACCGATAACGGCAACGTGATCCTCGACGTCCACGGCATGGAAATCCTTGACCCGATAGCGATGGAAAACGCCATAAATGCGATTCCTGGCGTGGTGACTGTTGGTTTGTTTGCTAACCGTGGCGCGGACGTTGCGCTGATTGGCACACCTGACGGTGTCAAAACTATTGTGAAATGATCTGACGGGGGAACCTCCCCCGTTAAAAAAATTCTCTTCATTAAATTTGGTGACATGTGTCACGTTTTTACCAGGCAATTGTCGATTGCTCTAAATAAATCCTCTAAACCAGCATATTCATCCAAGAAATACTTTTGCGTGATATTTCCTCAACATCGCGACGCAAACGTTCATATTGCCGCAATATTATTTTTTGATATGTTGAAAGGCGGATGCAAATCCGCACACAACATTTCAAAAGACAGGATTGGGTAAATGGCAAAGGTATCGCTGGAGAAAGACAAGATTAAGTTTCTGCTGGTAGAAGGCGTGCACCAAAAGGCGCTGGAAAGCCTTCGTGCAGCTGGTTACACCAACATCGAATTTCACAAAGGCGCGCTGGATGATGAACAATTAAAAGAATCCATCCGCGATGCCCACTTCATCGGCCTGCGATCCCGTACCCATCTGACTGAAGACGTGATCAACGCCGCAGAAAAACTGGTCGCTATTGGCTGTTTCTGTATCGGAACAAACCAGGTTGATCTGGATGCGGCGGCAAAGCGCGGGATCCCGGTATTTAACGCACCGTTCTCAAATACGCGCTCTGTTGCGGAGCTGGTGATTGGCGAACTGCTGCTGCTATTGCGCGGCGTGCCGGAAGCCAATGCTAAAGCGCATCGTGGCGTGTGGAACAAACTGGCGGCGGGTTCTTTTGAAGCGCGCGGCAAAAAGCTGGGTATCATCGGCTACGGTCATATTGGTACGCAATTGGGCATTCTGGCTGAATCGCTGGGAATGTATGTTTACTTTTATGATATTGAAAACAAACTGCCGCTGGGCAACGCCACTCAGGTACAGCATCTTTCTGACCTGCTGAATATGAGCGATGTGGTGAGTCTGCATGTACCAGAGAATCCGTCCACCAAAAATATGATGGGCGCGAAAGAGATTTCGCTAATGAAACCCGGCTCGCTGCTGATTAATGCTTCGCGCGGTACTGTGGTGGATATTCCAGCGCTGTGTGACGCGCTGGCGAGCAAACATCTGGCGGGGGCGGCAATCGACGTATTCCCGACGGAACCGGCGACCAATAGCGATCCATTTACCTCTCCGCTGTGTGAATTCGACAATGTCCTTCTGACGCCACACATTGGCGGTTCGACTCAGGAAGCGCAGGAGAATATTGGCCTGGAAGTTGCGGGTAAATTGATCAAGTATTCTGACAATGGTTCAACGCTCTCTGCGGTGAACTTCCCGGAAGTCTCGCTGCCACTGCACGGTGGCCGTCGTCTGATGCACATCCACGAAAACCGTCCGGGTGTGCTGACTGCGCTCAACAAAATTTTTGCCGAGCAGGGCGTCAACATCGCCGCGCAATATCTGCAAACTTCCGCCCAGATGGGTTATGTAGTTATTGATATTGAAGCCGACGAAGACGTTGCCGAAAAAGCGCTGCAGGCAATGAAAGCTATTCCAGGTACCATTCGCGCCCGTCTGCTGTACTAAATCCCTTTCTCTGAAAATCAACGGGCAGGTCACTGACTTGCCCGTTATTTTATCCCTTCTCCACACCGTTGCCGCGTTGCGCATTCTACTTTGCGAGTCTGCTCCAGAAAATAAATCAAAGTCAGATCAATGCGTTGTGTTTATTTAATGGGGATTTACGATGGCGGGACTGTACAGGGCTGTAACGGTAAAGCCCTCACCGAAGCGAGGGCTTGAAGGAGAAGGGTTATGATGCGACTTGTCATCATACTGATTGTACTGTTACTCATAAGTTTCAGCGCTTATTAACAGTCAGTCACAGGGGAGGAGCAATCCCCCCTTACCCTTACTCACTAAATTAGGTTAAAGAATCAACGATGTCAATCAGGGCGATGCAGGTGTGTCGCCCTTACCACTCCCAGACTTTCGACGGTGTAACCACCGCAGGCAGTGGGATATCCCACTCTTCAACGGGGAGTTTTTCCACCAACTGACAATCATGCGCATAACCCACCGGTTGCATTTTATAGTGCTGCCAGTTTTGTAAGGTCCGATCATAAAAACCACCGCCCATTCCCAGGCGCTGACCGCACTCATCAAAGGCGACCAGCGGTGTAATCAACACGTCTAATCGGGAAAGGGGTAGCACGTCACGCACATCCAGTTTTGGCTCATGGATCTTCAACTTGTTCATCACCAGTTCGCTTTGCGGATGGTAATTCAGGAACAGCAAATTACCGGCACTAAAGGGATGCAAAACTGGAAGATATACGCGCTTACCGGCGCGCCAGAGTTGTTCTATGAGTGGCTGGGTGTCGAGTTCGCCATCAAAAGAGAGGAATACAGCGACCGTATGTGCCATCACCACCGGGGGATAAGTCATCATCCGGGTAGCGGCTTGTTGACCCATTTCCTGCTGTTGTTCCGGCGTTAACGCACGACGACGTTGCCGAATCATTTTGCGGATTTCTTGTCGGGATAATGTCAGTGGGAGTTCTGGTAATTGCGTCATGGCTGGTGCCAGATAAGAAGGGAATCTCCGAGATGCCGCCGCAGGCTGTAACCCTTGAACCCTTGGTTCAAGGTGAATGTGTCGTCGCAGTTTTAAGGCTTCTCGGACGGACCGAGCATGCTCACCAACCGCGGAGCGCCACATTCTTGTGGTATGAAATATCGGCTCAGGGGACTGGCCCGCTTGCGAACATCTCAGAGAAATTTTGTCTTCACGGTTACTCTACCACAGTAAACCGAAAAGTGTCATTCAAAGTTTTGGTTAGTTTTTTCGGTGATGCGACCTTGTTCAAGTAACGCTTGTTCTATGGTCTGCTGCAGCATCCGAATACGCTGTTCCATACTTGCCGCGTAGTCACGAGTCTTCGCTTTTTCTTGCGCTAACTCATAGCTGATATTCAATGCGGCAATGAAGACCAACTGTTCAGTATTTGTGACTCTAGTGCGTTCTTTCAGATCTTGCAACCGTTGGTTCAGATCGTCCGCTGCCTGATTCAACGCATCCCTTTGGTCAGGCGGGCAGTTCACACGCAGTGAACGGCCAAAAATTTGGATATCGACGGGTTGTGCAGACATGCCACCTTCCTGCTGATTGACTGCGCTGCCTTCGTCTTTAGACCCATGGTCTGCGAAGGGGCGACACTATAGCTACCCTGATGAGAAGAGACAAGCCCTTTTCTGGTCCACCAGGGCCCAAAGTGGTAGCATATCATGAATATTCCTCCCTTTGACGACGAATGCTTATGTCTATACAGAACGAAATGCCTGGTTACAACGAAATGAACCAGTATCTGAACCAACAAGGGACGGGTCTGACCCCTGCTGAGATGCATGGTTTAATCAGTGGGATGATATGTGGCGGTAACGATGACAGCTCATGGCTGCCGCTACTTCACGACCTGACGAACGAAGGCATGGCTTTCGGTCATGAGCTGGCACAGGCACTGCGCAAAATGCACTCTGCCACCAGCGATGCCCTGCAGGATGACGGCTTCCTTTTTCAGCTTTATCTGCCTGATGGCGATGATGTCAGCGTTTTCGATCGGGCTGATGCGCTGGCTGGTTGGGTCAATCACTTCCTGCTTGGTCTTGGCGTTACGCAACCGAAGCTGGACAAAGTGACCGGCGAAACCGGTGAAGCCATCGACGATCTGCGTAACATCGCGCAGTTGGGTTACGACGAAGACGAAGATCAGGAAGAGCTTGAAATGTCGCTTGAAGAGATCATCGAGTACGTCCGTGTTGCCGCGCTGTTATGCCACGACACCTTTACTCATCCGCAACCGACTGCGCCAGAAGTACAAAAACCGACTCTACACTAAAAACAAAAAACGTAAGGAGAGTGTTATGAGTGATATATCCCGGCAAGAATTTCAGCGTCGCCGTCAGGCCCTGGTAGAGCAAATGCAACCCGGCAGCGCCGCGCTGATTTTTGCTGCACCAGAAGTAACACGTAGCGCCGACAGCGAATACCCCTATCGTCAGAACAGTGACTTCTGGTACTTCACCGGCTTTAACGAACCGGAAGCGGTGCTGGTGCTGATTAAAAGCGATGACACTCATAACCACAGCGTTTTGTTTAACCGCGTTCGCGACCTGACGGCAGAGATCTGGTTTGGTCGTCGCTTAGGCCAGGATGCCGCGCCAGAGAAACTGGGTGTTGACCGCGCACTGGCATTCAGCGAAATCAATCAGCAACTTTATCAACTACTTAATGGTCTGGATGTGGTTTACCACGCCCAGGGCGAACATGCATATGCTGATGAAATCGTGAACAGCGCGCTTGAGAAACTGCGTAAAGGTTCGCGGCAAAATCTCACCGCACCGGCAACGATGATCGACTGGCGTCCTGTTGTTCATGAAATGCGCCTGTTCAAATCACCAGAAGAGATTGCCGTACTTCGCCGCGCGGGTGAAATCACCGCACTGGCGCATACACGGGCGATGGAAAAATGCCGTCCGGGGATGTTCGAGTACCATCTGGAAGGCGAAATTCACCACGAATTTAACCGCCACGGTGCGCGTTACCCTTCCTATAACACCATTGTTGGCAGCGGTGAAAACGGCTGCATTTTGCACTACACCGAAAACGAGTGTGAACTGCGTGACGGTGACCTGGTGTTGATTGACGCGGGTTGTGAATACAAAGGTTACGCTGGTGACATTACCCGCACCTTCCCGGTCAACGGCAAATTCACTCAGGCTCAGCGTGAAATCTATGACATTGTGCTGGAGTCTCTTGAAACCAGCCTGCGCCTGTATCGTCCGGGAACTTCCATTCAGGAAGTCACTGGTGAAGTGGTGCGCATCATGGTTAGCGGTCTGGTAAAACTCGGCATCCTGAAAGGTGATGTTGATGAACTGATCGCTCAGAACGCCCATCGTCCTTTCTTTATGCATGGCCTTAGCCACTGGTTAGGACTGGATGTTCATGACGTTGGTGTTTATGGTCAGGATCGCTCGCGTATTCTGGAACCGGGTATGGTACTGACCGTAGAACCAGGACTGTATATTGCGCCGGATGCAGAAGTGCCAGAACAGTATCGCGGTATCGGCATTCGTATTGAAGACGATATTGTGATTACCGAAACCGGTAATGAAAACCTCACCGCCAGCGTGGTGAAAAAGCCGGAAGAAATCGAAGCGTTGATGGCAGCTGCGAGAAAGCAATGAGCGTAATCATCGTCGGTGGCGGCATGGCGGGCGCGACGCTGGCGCTGGCTATTTCCCGGTTAAGTCACGGGGCGCTGTCAGTACATTTGATTGAAGCGACCGCGCCAGAGTCACATGCGCATCCGGGCTTTGATGGACGAGCTATTGCGCTGGCGGCGGGTACCTGTCAGCAACTGGCGCGCATCGGCGTCTGGCAATCTCTGGCTGATTGCGCAACTGCCATCACCACCGTGCATGTCAGCGATCGTGGTCACGCTGGATTTGTCACCCTCGCCGCAGAAGATTACCAACTGGCGGCGCTGGGGCAGGTTGTCGAATTGCACAATGTCGGGCAACGGCTGTTTGCATTGCTGCGTAAAGCACCTGGCGTAACGCTGCATTGCCCTGATCGCGTGGCTAACGTTGCCCGTACTCAGAGCCACGTTGAAGTGACGCTGGAGAGTGGCGAGACGCTGACGGGCCGCGTGCTGGTAGCCGCTGATGGCACCCATTCAGCGTTAGCCACCGTGTGCGGCGTTGACTGGCAGCAGGAGCCTTACGAACAACTGGCTGTGATTGCCAACGTTGCGACTTCCGTTGCGCATGAAGGGCGCGCTTTTGAACGCTTTACACAATATGGCCCGCTGGCGATGTTGCCGATGTCTGACGGACGCTGTTCGCTGGTCTGGTGTCATCCACTGGAACGGCGCGAAGAGGTGCTGTCGTGGAGCGACGAGAAGTTCTGCCGTGAACTCCAGTCGGCCTTTGGCTGGCGACTGGGGCAAATTACCCACGCCGGAAAACGTAGTGCTTATCCGCTGACGTTAACCCGTGCCGCCAAACCTATTACCCATCGTACCGTGCTGGTGGGGAATGCGGCGCAAACTCTGCATCCCATCGCCGGGCAAGGATTTAACCTCGGTATGCGTGATGTGATGAGTCTTGCAGAAACCCTGACTCAGGCGCAGGAACGCGGAGAAGACATGGGTGATTACGGCGTATTGTGCCGTTATCAGCAGCGTCGACAGCGCGATCGCGAAGCAACCATCGGCGTCACGGACAGCCTTGTACATCTTTTTGCCAACCGTTGGACGCCGCTGGTTGTCGGGCGCAACATCGGGCTGATGACGATGGAATTATTTACCCCGGCACGCGATGTGCTGGCGCAGCGCACTCTTGGTTGGGTGGCGCGTTGAAGGCGGTTTTAAGGAATAAACAATGCAAAGTGTTGATGTAGCCATTGTTGGCGGCGGCATGGTCGGGCTGGCGGTTGCCTGCGGCTTACAGGGTAGCGGCTTACGCGTTGCCGTACTGGAGCAGCGCGTACCGGAACCTCTGGCGGCGGATGCACCACCACAACTGCGCGTTTCGGCTATCAATGCCGCCAGCGAAAAATTACTCACCCGTCTTGGCGTCTGGCAGGACATTCTCTCTCGTAGGGCCTGTTGCTATCACGGCATGGAAGTGTGGGATAAAGACAGTTTTGGTCACATCTCGTTTGACGATCAAAGCATGGGCTATAGCCATCTTGGGCATATCGTTGAAAATTCAGTGATTCACTACGCGCTGTGGAACAAAGCGCAGCAGTCGTCAGATATCACTCTGTTGGCCCCCGCAGAATTACAGCAGGTCGCCTGGGGCGAAAATGAAACCTTCCTGACGTTGAAAGATGGCAGCATGTTAACGGCGCGTCTGGTGATTGGCGCAGACGGCGCTAATTCCTGGTTGCGCAACAAAGCCGATATTCCGCTGACTTTCTGGGATTATCAGCATCACGCGCTGGTGGCGACCATTCGCACGGAAGAACCGCATGATGCGGTGGCGCGGCAGGTTTTCCATGGCGAAGGCATTCTGGCCTTTTTGCCGCTTAGCGATCCGCATCTTTGCTCGATTGTCTGGTCACTGTCGCCAGAGGAAGCGCAGCGGATGCAGCAGGCAGGCGAAGACGAATTTAATCGCGCGTTAAATATCGCTTTTGATAATCGCCTGGGCTTATGCAAGGTTGAAAGTGAGCGCCTGGTGTTCCCGCTAACGGGGCGTTATGCGCGCCAGTTTGCCGCGCACCGTCTGGCGCTGGTGGGCGACGCCGCGCATACCATTCACCCGTTGGCGGGGCAGGGGGTAAATCTCGGCTTTATGGATGCTGCAGAGCTGATTGCTGAACTGAAACGGTTGCATCGTCAGGGTAAAGACATCGGGCAGTACATTTACCTGCGTCGCTATGAGCGTAGCCGCAAGCACAGCGCGGCGCTGATGCTGGCTGGTATGCAGGGATTCCGCGATCTGTTTTCCGGGGCTAATCCGGCGAAAAAATTGCTGCGTGATATTGGTCTGAAACTGGCTGATACGCTTCCTGGCGTTAAGCCACAACTTATTCGTCAGGCAATGGGATTAAACGATTTGCCTGAATGGCTGCGTTAAATATTTCTCTTCTGCTGTTTATTTGATACCCATCACACTTTCATCTCCCGGTTTTTTCGCTGGGAGATTTTCCTCATTTGAAATAAACTAATTTCACCTGCGATTTCGCATTATATTTTCTAATGCTACGAGTTTTTGATTTAGTGTTTTTTGACATTTTTTTAGTTCTTAATGTTGTCTTATTCAAATTAACTTTCTCATCTATTTATCTTTATATAGAGATTTGTTCATTTTTTGGTTTTTTATTCTGTTACGATTTTGGCGTTTTTTAACCATAAGCTAATGTGATGATGAATTTTACCTTATGGTTAACAGTCTGTTTCGGTGGTAAGTTCAGGCAAAAGAGAACGATTGCGTTGGGGACCGGGAGTGGCTCCGATGCTGGGTTTCGTGGTGATAATTTCGCCATGGAAAAGTTGTCAGCCCCGCTTATTCAATGAGGACAAGATGGCACAACAGACTCCTTTGTACGAACAACACACGCTTTGCGGCGCTCGCATGGTGGATTTCCACGGCTGGATGATGCCACTGCATTACGGTTCGCAAATCGACGAACATCATGCGGTACGTACCGATGCCGGAATGTTTGATGTGTCACATATGACCATCGTCGATCTTCGCGGCAGCCGCACCCGGGAGTTTCTACGTTATCTGCTGGCGAACGATGTGGCGAAGCTCACCAAAAGCGGCAAAGCCCTTTACTCGGGGATGTTGAATGCCTCTGGCGGTGTGATAGATGATCTCATCGTCTACTACTTTACTGAAGATTTCTTCCGCCTCGTTGTTAACTCCGCCACCCGCGAAAAAGACCTCTCCTGGATTACCCAACACGCTGAACCTTTCGGCATCGAAATTACTGTTCGTGATGACCTTTCCATGATCGCCGTACAAGGGCCGAATGCGCAGGCAAAAGCTGCCACACTGTTTAATGACGCCCAGCGTCAGGCGGTGGAAGGGATGAAACCGTTCTTTGGCGTGCAGGCGGGCGATCTGTTTATTGCCACCACCGGTTACACCGGTGAAGCGGGCTACGAAATTGCGCTGCCCAATGAAAAAGCGGCCGATTTCTGGCGCGCGCTGGTGGAAGCTGGCGTTAAGCCATGTGGCCTGGGCGCGCGTGACACGCTGCGTCTGGAAGCGGGCATGAATTTGTATAGCCAGGAGATGGACGAAACTATTTCTCCTTTAGCCGCCAATATGGGCTGGACTATCGCCTGGGAACCGGCAGATCGTGACTTTATCGGTCGTGAAGCTCTGGAAGCGCAGCGTGAACATGGCACAGAAAAACTGGTTGGTCTGGTGATGACCGAAAAAGGCGTGCTGCGTAATGAACTGTCGGTACGTTTTACTGATGCGCAGGGCAACCAGCATGAAGGCATTATCACCAGCGGTACTTTCTCCCCAACGCTGGGTTATAGCATTGCGCTGGCGCGCGTGCCGGAAGGTATTGGTGAAACGGCGATTGTGCAAATTCGCAACCGTGAAATGCCGGTTAAAGTGACGAAACCTGTTTTTGTGCGTAACGGCAAAGCCGTCGCGTGATTTACTTTTTTGGAGATTGATTGATGAGCAACGTACCAGCAGAACTGAAATACAGCAAAGAACACGAATGGTTGCGTAAAGAAGCCGACGGCACTTACACCGTTGGCATCACCGAACACGCTCAGGAGCTGTTAGGCGATATGGTGTTTGTTGACCTGCCGGAAGCGGGCGCAACGGTTAGCGCGGGCGATGACTGCGCGGTAGCCGAATCGGTAAAAGCGGCGTCAGATATTTATGCGCCAGTAAGCGGTGAAATCGTGGCGGTAAACGATGCACTGAGCGATTCTCCGGAACTGGTGAACAGCGAACCGTATGCAGGCGGCTGGATCTTTAAAATCAAAGCCAGCGATGAAAGCGAACTGGAATCACTGCTGGATGCAACCGCATACGAAGCATTGTTAGAAGACGAGTAACGGCTTTATTCCTCTTCTGCGGGAGAGGATCAGGGTGAGGAAATTTACGCCTCACCCTCACTCTCTTCGTAAGGAGAGAGGTTCACAATTCACTGCACGTTTCAGGAACCATCGCTCATGACACAGACGTTAAGCCAGCTTGAAAACAGCGGCGCTTTTATTGAACGCCATATCGGACCGGACGCCGCGCAACAGCAAGAAATGCTGAATGCCGTTGGCGCACAATCGTTAAACGCGCTGACCGGTCAGATTGTGCCGAAAGATATTCAGCTTGCGACTCCGCCGCAGGTTGGCGCACCGGCGACCGAATACGCCGCACTGGCAGAACTCAAGGCTATTGCCAGTCGCAATAAACGCTTCACGTCTTACATCGGCATGGGTTACACCGCCGTGCAGCTACCGCCGGTTATCCTGCGTAACATGCTGGAAAATCCGGGCTGGTATACCGCGTATACTCCGTATCAACCTGAAGTCTCCCAGGGCCGCCTTGAAGCACTGCTCAACTTCCAGCAGGTAACGCTGGATTTAACCGGGCTGGATATGGCCTCTGCTTCTCTTCTTGACGAAGCCACCGCTGCCGCCGAAGCAATGGCGATGGCGAAACGCGTCAGCAAACTGAAAAATGCCAACCGCTTCTTTGTTGCTTCTGACGTTCATCCGCAAACGCTGGATGTGGTCCGTACTCGTGCCGAAACCTTTGGTTTTGAAGTGATTGTCGATGATGCGCAAAAAGTGCTCGACCATCAGGACGTCTTCGGCGTGCTGTTACAGCAGGTCGGCACTACTGGTGAAATTCACGACTACACCGCGCTTATTAGCGAACTGAAATCACGCAAAATTGTGGTCAGCGTCGCCGCCGATATTATGGCGCTGGTGCTGTTAACTGCGCCGGGTAAACAGGGCGCAGATATTGTCTTTGGTTCGGCGCAACGCTTCGGCGTGCCGATGGGCTACGGTGGCCCACACGCGGCATTCTTTGCGGCGAAAGATGAATACAAACGCTCAATGCCGGGCCGTATTATCGGTGTATCGAAAGATGCAGCTGGCAATACCGCGCTGCGCATGGCAATGCAGACTCGCGAGCAACATATTCGCCGTGAGAAAGCGAACTCCAACATTTGTACTTCCCAGGTACTGCTGGCAAACATCGCCAGCCTGTATGCCGTTTATCACGGTCCGGTTGGCCTGAAACGTATCGCTAACCGCATTCACCGTCTGACCGATATCCTGGCGGCGGGCCTGCAACAAAAAGGTCTGAAGCTGCGCCATGCGCACTATTTCGATACTTTGTGTGTGGAAGTGGCCGACAAAGCGGGCGTGCTGGCGCGTGCCGAAGCGGGTGAAATCAACCTGCGTAGCGATATTCTGAACGCGGTTGGGATCACCCTTGATGAAACAACCACGCGCGAAAACGTGATGCAGCTTTTCAGCGTGCTGTTGGGCGATAACCACGGGCTGGACATCGACACACTGGACAAAGACGTGGCTCACGACAGTCGCTCTATTCAGGCTGCGATGCTGCGCGACGACGAAATCCTCACCCATCCGGTGTTTAATCGCTACCACAGCGAAACCGAAATGATGCGCTATATGCACTCGCTGGAGCGTAAAGATCTGGCGCTGAATCAGGCGATGATCCCGCTGGGTTCCTGCACCATGAAACTGAACGCCGCCGCCGAGATGATCCCGATCACCTGGCCGGAATTTGCCGAACTGCACCCGTTCTGCCCGCCGGAACAGGCTGAAGGTTATCAGCAGATGATCGCGCAGCTGGCTGACTGGCTGGTGAAACTGACCGGTTACGACGCCGTTTGTATGCAGCCGAACTCTGGCGCACAGGGCGAATACGCGGGCCTGCTGGCGATTCGTCATTATCATGAAAGCCGCAACGAAGGGCATCGCGATATCTGCCTGATCCCGGCTTCTGCGCACGGCACTAACCCGGCTTCCGCGCATATGGCAGGAATGCAGGTGGTGGTTGTGGCGTGTGATAAAAACGGCAACATCGATCTGACTGATCTGCGCGCGAAAGCGGAACAGGCGGGCGATAACCTCTCCTGTATCATGGTGACCTATCCTTCTACCCACGGCGTGTATGAAGAAACGATCCGTGAAGTGTGTGAAGTCGTGCATCAGTTCGGCGGTCAGGTTTACCTTGATGGCGCGAACATGAACGCTCAGGTTGGCATCACCTCGCCGGGCTTTATTGGTGCGGACGTTTCCCACCTTAACCTGCATAAAACTTTCTGCATTCCGCATGGCGGTGGTGGTCCGGGTATGGGACCGATCGGTGTGAAAGCGCATCTGGCTCCGTTTGTACCGGGTCATAGCGTGGTGCAAATCGAAGGCATGTTAACCCGTCAGGGCGCGGTTTCTGCGGCACCGTTCGGTAGTGCCTCTATCCTGCCAATCAGCTGGATGTACATCCGCATGATGGGCGCAGAAGGGCTGAAAAAAGCAAGCCAGGTGGCAATTCTTAACGCCAACTATATTGCCAGCCGTCTGCAGGATGCCTTCCCGGTGCTGTATACCGGTCGCGACGGTCGCGTGGCGCACGAATGTATTCTCGATATTCGCCCGCTGAAAGAAGAAACCGGCATCAGCGAGCTGGATATTGCCAAGCGCCTGATCGACTACGGTTTCCACGCGCCGACCATGTCGTTCCCGGTGGCGGGTACGCTGATGGTTGAACCGACTGAATCTGAAAGCAAAGTGGAACTGGATCGCTTTATCGATGCGATGCTGGCTATCCGCGCAGAAATTGACCAGGTGAAAGCCGGTGTCTGGCCGCTGGAAGATAACCCGCTGGTGAACGCGCCGCACATTCAGAGCGAACTGGTCGCCGAGTGGGCGCATCCGTACAGTCGTGAAGTTGCAGTATTCCCGGCAGGTGTGGCAGACAAATACTGGCCGACCGTGAAACGTCTGGATGATGTTTACGGCGACCGTAACCTGTTCTGCTCCTGCGTACCGATTAGCGAATACCAGTAATTTACTGATTCGACTATCTTCTAAAGGCGCTTCGGCGCCTTTTTTGCTTGTTAATAAAGTGCGCTTTGTGTGTTTCGGCTGAGGCGTAATATAAAATATTGCGAGCTCAATATATTAAAAGAGTGCCAGGCCTGATGAGCGGAGCACATCAGGCACATCGGCTAATTACAAATTCTCGCCGTTGCTGGCAATCACCTCTTTGTACCAGTCAAAGCTCTTCTTACGTGAACGCGACATATCGCCAGTACCGTCGTCATGTTTATTCACATAGATAAAGCCGTAGCGTTTGCTGTACTGCCCGGTAGTGAATGACACGCAGTCGATGCAGCCCCACGGCGTGTAGCCCATCAGATCCACGCCATCGTAAGTCACCGCTTTTTTCATCTCTTCAATATGGGCGCGCAGGTAGTCAATGCGGTAATCGTCATTGATGCTGCCATCATCTTCCACTTTGTCGTAAGCGCCAAAACCGTTTTCGACAATAAACAGCGGCTTCTGGTAACGCTCATACAGCTCGCAAAGCGCGTAACGCAGACCAACCGGATCAATCTGCCAGCCCCAGTCAGACGCTTTAACATACGGGTTCGGTACGCTGCCTTCAAAACCAGAGATCGCATCGCCGGTGCCGCCTTCGGCCTTCACCGCGTTGGTCATGTAATAGCTGAAGCCGAGATAATCGCAGGTGCCTTCGCGCAGTACATCCAGATCGCCGTCTTCCATTTTGATGTTAAATCCGCGGCGTTCCCACTCGTTCAACACATAGGACGGGTAATAGCCACGCAACTGCACATCGGTAAAGACGTAACGTTCGCGCATCGACTCCTGGGCAAACATCACATCGTCCGGGTTACAGGAGTAGGGATAGAGCGGCACCATCGCCAGCATACAACCGACTTTCATCTCCGGGTTGATGCGATGCGCGGCTTTCACCGCCAGGGCGCTGGCGACAAACTGGTGATGCAGCACCTGATACATGGTCTCTTCCGGGTTTTCATGTTCGGTATACACCACGCCGGAGCAGCAGTAACCGAACAGCGGTGCACGCCAGTTACGCTGGTTGTTAATTTCGTTGAAGGTCATCCAGTATTTGACTTTGTGCTTATAGCGTTCGAATACCACTTCCGCGAAACGGACAAAGAAATCAACCACTTTACGGTTGGTCCAGCTACCATATTGCTGCACCAGATGCAGCGGCATTTCAAAGTGGGAGAGGGTGATCACCGGTTCGATGTTGTATTTCAGCAGTTCATCGATCATATCATCGTAGAACTTCAGCCCTTCTTCGTTTGGCTGAGCTTCATCGCCTTTTGGAAAAATGCGCGTCCAGGCGATGGAAGTACGAAAACATTTGAAGCCCATTTCGGCAAATAGCTTGATGTCCTCCTTGTAGTGACCATAAAAATCAACGGCTTCATGGTTTGGATAGTATTTGCCAGGCACAACTTCTTTGGTGATTTCGCGCGGCACACCGTGTGCGCCACCGGTCAGAACGTCACAAATGCTCGGCCCTTTGCCGCCTTTGTTCCAGCCGCCTTCGACCTGATGAGCAGCAACTGCGCCGCCCCATAAGAAATCTTTCGGTAAGGTGAGTTTTTTCACTATCATAGGCTCCAGATGAGTCAATTCTTACAGGAAATAGTACCATGCAGCCAAACGACATCACTTTTTTTCAACGTTTCCAGGATGACATTCTGGCTGGGCGTAAAATCATTACCATCCGCGACGAGTCTGAATCGCACTTCAAAACGGGTGATGTGCTTCGTGTCGGACGTTTTGAAGATGACGGTTATTTTTGCACGATTGAAGTCACGGCAACCTCAACCGTAACGCTGGATACGCTGACGGAAAAACATGCAGAGCAGGAAAATATGACCCTGACTGAACTGAAAAAGGTCATTGCCGACATCTATCCCGACCAGACACAGTTTTATGTGATTGAATTTAAATGTCTTTAAATTGAACTCACGCCTGTTAGTTGAAATTTCGCATTTAATTTCATGATTTTTCGGAGATTAATCTCAAATCAGAATTTATTTTAGCTAACAGGTGTTCACTGGAACTATTCTCAGTTACGCTGGAGAGGTATACATGTGCGTGTACGTTTTTCCGGAGTAAGTTATGGTTCAGAAGCCCCTCATTAAGCAGGGATATTCGCTGGCAGAGGAAATTGCCAACAGCGTCAGTCACGGCATTGGGCTGGTGTTTGGTATCGTTGGGCTGGTGTTGCTACTGGTTCAGGCGGTGGATCTCAATGCCAGCGCCACGGCGATAACCAGTTACAGCCTCTATGGAGGCAGTATGATCCTGCTGTTCCTCGCTTCGACGCTCTATCACGCCATTCCTCATCAACGGGCAAAAATGTGGCTGAAGAAATTTGACCACTGCGCTATTTATCTGTTGATTGCCGGAACCTACACGCCGTTTTTGCTGGTGGGGCTGGATTCTCCGTTAGCGCGCGGGTTGATGATTGTTATCTGGAGCCTGGCATTGCTGGGTATTCTGTTTAAACTGACCATCGCGCACCGATTCAAAATTTTATCTCTGGTGACCTATCTGGCGATGGGCTGGCTGTCGCTGGTGGTAATTTATGAAATGGCAGTTAAGCTCGCGGCGGGCAGCGTTACCTTACTGGCGGTAGGCGGTGTGGTTTATTCGCTCGGGGTGATTTTCTACGTCTGCAAGCGCATTCCATACAATCATGCCATCTGGCACGGCTTTGTGCTCGGCGGTAGTGTGTGCCACTTTCTGGCGATCTATTTGTATATTGGGCAGGTGTAATTGGCGTGCCTTTGTAGGCCTGAAAAGACACACCAGTGTCGCATCAGGCGATAAATGCCTGATGCGATACAGAGATTTACTCTTCCAGCGAATATGGCAGTGGCTCAATACGCAATGTATTCGCATCGTCACGCACGCGGAAGATGCTGTCCGGTTCCATATCGTTATTCATGACAACCTGCACCACAACCTGACCATCTTCCAGTTTGACCGCAGCCAGCACCGTACCGGTACGACGCCAGTTCTCGCCCATTTTCAGCTCTAAGTCTTCACCAGCTTCCGGCAGTCGGCTGGCGCTACCCGTCAGCAACCAGAGCGCGCGTTTGTTGGCACCACGGAATTTTGCTCGCGCCACCATCTCTTGTCCGGTATAGCAGCCTTTCTTAAAGCTGATGCCGCCCAGCGCCTGGAGGTTGGTCGCCTGGGGGATAAACTGCCCGCTGTTGGCGGCATCAATCACCGGAAAACCCGCTTCAATGTTTAATGCCAGCCACTGTTGGCTATTGTTCAGTTCCGCTTCACCGCGCAGTTTATCGGTCAGCATATTGGCAGTAGCTTCATCGGTTACGATCAGGAAACGTTCTGCCGGGTGTTCAAACCATAGCAACGTGGTCGCGCCTTCTTTGACTACCTGTTTTTCTCTCGAAGGTAGTTCACTAAAGAGATTTGCCAACGCGGCGCGCGCCTGAAAACCGGCAACACCAAGCAGCACACGCTCGTCGTCTGGCGCGATGGTCACTTTAGAGAACACCGCATATTTTTTCAGTTCAGTCAGCTGCGGTTCACGCACGCTGCGCCGTTCAATCCATGCAAAGCCATCGCCGTCGCGGAACAGACGTAAATTGCTCCACATTTTACCTTTGGCGTCGCAATGGGCGGCGAGCAGGTGCTGATCTTCAGTCATCTGGCTGACATCTGCTGTCACCTGGCCTTGCATATATTTTTCGCTGTCCGCGCCAGTAATAGTGGCAAGCGCCCAGTCATCAAGCGTCATCAGCGTCAGTGGCAAACGGGCAGAAGCCGTAGGCTGACGGGGAGGAAAAGGTGTAAAAGCCATAATAGAGTCCTGAGTTGCTTAACGGCGTATTAATCACTAATGGTAAAAGAGCTATGAGGCAATGCAAGTGCTTTCACTACGCGATCTGTGCCTTCTGCGAGGCGACTTCCAAAAAAATGAAGCCCTTGAATTGTTGTGAATTAATTTCGCGATCGCGATTGTGTTTACTGATATTCCCGTAAAAGAAGTCGAAAAACACGTTACAATAGCCGGGTACTGGATTTTCGTGAGACAGGAAGAAGATGGACATTAACAACAAAGCCCGCATTCATTGGGCATGCCGCCGTGGTATGCGCGAACTCGATATTTCAATCATGCCGTTTTTCGAACATGAGTACGACAGCTTAAGCGATGACGAAAAACGCATCTTTATTCGTCTGCTGGAATGTGACGATCCGGACCTGTTTAACTGGCTGATGAATCACGGTAAACCGGCCGATGCAGAACTGGAAATGATGGTCCGACTCATCCAGACACGGAACCGGGAACGTGGTCCTGTGGCAATCTGATTTGCGCGTCTCCTGGCGCGCACAGTGGCTTTCCTTGCTGATTCATGGGCTGGTTGCCGCTGTTATTTTACTCATTCCCTGGCCGCTCAGTTACACCCCGTTATGGATGGTGTTACTTTCGCTGGTGGTGTTTGATTGCGTTCGCAGCCAGCGGCGTATTAATGCTCGCCAGGGGGAAATTCGCTTGTTGATGGACGGGCGTTTGCGTTGGCAAGGGCAGGAGTGGAGCATCGTCAAAGCGCCGTGGATGATTAAGAGCGGCATGATGCTGCGTTTACGTTCTGACAGCGGAAAACGGCAACATTTATGGCTGGCAGCTGACAGCATGGACGAAGCCGAATGGCGGGATTTACGGCGGATATTGTTGCAACAAGAGACGCAAAGATAAAGATGACGGCAAAGCATATGTGCTAAGCCGTCAGTGACATCAGGCGTAATGCTCTGCCATTTCGTTGAGGATTTGCTCGCACCAGCTTTGAATACGCTCGTCGCTAAGGTCATACTGGTTAGTTTCATCCAGCGCCAGACCCACGAACAGTTGCCCGTCAGCAATCACCGGTTTCGGACTGGTAAATTCATATCCTTCCGTTGGCCAGTAGCCGACGAACTTCACGCCTTTGGTCGAGAGTTTGTCATGCAGCATACCGAGCGCATCGAGGAACCACTCGCCGTATCCCAGTTGATCGCCAAGCCCATACAGCGCAACAATTTTACCTTCGAGGTTCAGGTCGTCGAGCTGATCCCAGACGGCTTCCCAGTCTTCCTGGATTTCGCCAAAATCCCAGGTCGGGATACCCAGAATGAGCACATCGTACTGCTCCATTAATTTCGGGGAGTCGTCCTTGAGGTTATGTAAGGTCACCAGTTCTGGGCCGATAATATCGCGGATTTTTTCTGCCGCCATTTCGGTGTAACAGGTGCTGGAACCGTAAAAAAGACCCATATTCATAACGTAAGCTTCTCGATTCTGCTGTGGCTTTTGCGGCTAGTGTATCAGAATCGCTTTAGTCACGGCACAATAAGGCATAATGGATCAAATGAGTGACCATAAGGGGCGCAAGTGAAACAGGATCTGGCACGCATCGAGCAGTTTCTTGATGCTCTGTGGCTGGAAAAAAATCTGGCTGAAAATACGTTGAACGCTTACCGTCGCGATCTGTCAATGATGGTGGAGTGGTTGCATCACCGCGGGTTGACGCTGGCGACGGCGCAAAGTGACGATTTGCAGGCATTACTGGCAGAACGGCTGGAGGGCGGGTATAAAGCCACCAGCTCAGCGCGTTTGCTGAGTGCAGTGCGCCGATTGTTCCAGTATCTTTATCGCGAAAAGTTTCGTGAAGATGATCCCAGTGCGCATCTCGCTTCACCGAAATTGCCCCAGCGTTTGCCAAAAGATTTAAGCGAAGCGCAGGTCGAACGTTTATTACAGGCACCATTAATTGATCAGCCACTGGAGCTACGCGATAAAGCCATGCTTGAAGTGTTGTATGCTACCGGACTGCGTGTCTCTGAACTGGTCGGGCTGACAATGAGTGATATCAGCCTGCGTCAGGGCGTGGTGCGGGTCATTGGTAAAGGCAACAAAGAGCGCCTGGTGCCGTTAGGTGAAGAGGCGGTTTACTGGCTGGAAACCTATCTGGAACATGGGCGTCCGTGGCTGTTGAATGGTGTGTCAATTGACGTGTTGTTTCCCAGCCAGCGTGCGCAGCAGATGACGCGACAGACCTTCTGGCACCGCATTAAACATTATGCCGTGCTGGCGGGTATCGACAGCGAAAAGCTGTCACCGCATGTGTTGCGTCACGCTTTTGCCACTCACTTATTAAATCATGGTGCGGATTTACGCGTGGTGCAGATGCTACTGGGCCACAGCGATCTCTCCACCACGCAAATTTATACGCATGTCGCTACCGAGCGTCTGCGACAACTTCATCAACAGCATCACCCGCGGGCGTGATGTCTGAAAAGAACAGGAAAATTTATGAAGAAAGGTTTTATGTTATTTACCTTGTTGGCAGCGTTTTCAGGCTTTGTTCAGGCTGATGACGCGGCAATTCAACAAACGTTAGCCAAAATGGGCATCAAAAGCAGCGATATTCAGCCCGCGCCCGTAGCTGGCATGAAGACAGTTCTGACTAACAGCGGTGTGTTGTACATCACCGATGATGGTAAACATATCATTCAGGGGCCAATGTATGACGTTAGTGGCACGGCTCCGGTCAATGTCACCAATAAGATGCTGTTAAAGCAGTTGAATGCGCTTGAAAAAGAGATGATCGTTTATAAAGCGCCGCAGGAAAAACACGTCATCACCGTGTTTACTGATATTACCTGTGGTTACTGCCACAAACTGCATGAGCAAATGGCAGACTATAACGCGCTGGGGATCACCGTGCGTTATCTTGCTTTCCCGCGCCAGGGGCTGGACAGCGATGCAGAGAAAGAAATGAAAGCTATCTGGTGTGCGAAAGATAAAAACAAAGCGTTTGATGATGTGATGGCAGGTAAAAGCGTCGCACCAGCCAGCTGCGACGTAGATATTGCCGACCATTACGCACTTGGCGTCCAGCTTGGCGTTAGCGGTACTCCGGCAGTTGTGCTGAGCAATGGCACACTTGTTCCGGGTTACCAGCCGCCGAAAGACATGAAAGAATTCCTCGACGAACACCAAAAAATGACCAGCGGTAAATAATTCGCGTGAAACAACAGATACAACTTCGTCGCCGTGAAGTCGATGAAACGGCCGACTTGCCCGCTGAATTGCCTCCCTTGCTGCGCCGTTTATATGCCAGCCGGGGTGTGCGTAGCGCGCAGGAACTGGAACGCAGTGTTAAAGGCATGCTGCCCTGGCAGCAACTGAGCGGCGTCGAAAAGGCCGTTGAGATCCTTTACAACGCTTTTCGCGAAGGAACGCGGATTATTGTGGTCGGTGATTTCGACGCCGACGGTGCCACCAGCACGGCTCTAAGCGTGCTGGCGATGCGCTCGCTTGGTTGCAGCAATATCGACTACCTGGTTCCAAACCGTTTCGAAGACGGTTACGGCTTAAGCCCGGAAGTAGTCGATCAGGCTCATGCCCGTGGCGCGCAGTTAATTGTCACGGTGGATAACGGTATTTCCTCCCATGCGGGGGTTGAACACGCTCGTTCGTTGGGCATTCCGGTTATTGTTACCGATCACCATTTGCCAGGCGACACATTACCCGCAGCGGAAGCGATCATTAACCCTAACTTGCGCGACTGTAATTTCCCGTCGAAATCACTGGCGGGCGTTGGCGTGGCGTTTTATCTGATGCTGGCGCTGCGCACCTTTTTGCGCGATCAGGGCTGGTTTGATGAGCGCGGCATCGCAATTCCTAATCTGGCAGAACTGCTGGATCTGGTAGCGTTGGGGACAGTGGCGGACGTCGTGCCGCTGGACGCTAATAATCGCATTCTGACCTGGCAGGGGATGAGTCGCATCCGTGCCGGAAAGTGCCGTCCGGGGATTAAAGCGTTGCTGGAAGTGGCCAATCGCGATCCACAAAAACTCGCCGCCAGCGATTTAGGTTTTGCGCTGGGGCCACGTCTCAATGCTGCCGGGCGACTGGACGATATGTCCGTTGGCGTGGCGCTGTTGCTGTGCGACAACATCGGCGAAGCGCGCGTGCTGGCAAATGAACTCGATGCGCTAAACCAGACGCGAAAAGAGATCGAACAGGGAATGCAAGTTGAAGCCCTGACCTTGTGCGAGAAACTGGAGCGCAGCCGCGACACGCTACCCGGCGGGCTGGCAATGTATCACCCCGAATGGCATCAGGGCGTTGTCGGTATTCTGGCTTCGCGCATCAAAGAGCGTTTTCATCGTCCGGTTATCGCCTTTGCGCCAGCTGGTGATGGTACGCTGAAAGGTTCCGGTCGCTCCATTCAGGGGCTGCATATGCGTGATGCGCTGGAGCGGCTAGACACGCTTTACCCCGGCATGATGCTCAAGTTTGGCGGTCATGCGATGGCGGCGGGTTTGTCGCTGGAAGAGGAGAAATTCGAACTCTTTCAACAACGGTTTGGCGAACTGGTTACTGAGTGGCTGGACCCTTCGCTATTGCAAGGCGAAGTGGTGTCGGACGGTCCGTTAAGTCCGGCCGAAATGACCATGGAAGTGGCGCAGCTGTTGCGCGATGCTGGCCCGTGGGGGCAGATGTTCCCGGAGCCGCTGTTTGATGGTCATTTCCGTCTGCTGCAACAGCGGCTGGTGGGCGAACGTCATTTGAAAGTCATGGTCGAACCGGTCGGCGGCGGTCCACTGCTGGACGGGATTGCTTTTAATGTCGATACCGCCCTCTGGCCGGATAACGGCGTGCGCGAAGTGCAACTGGCTTACAAGCTCGATATCAACGAGTTTCGCGGCAACCGCAGCCTGCAAATTATCATCGACAATATCTGGCCAATTTAGCGTCATCTTCTCTATAAAAAAGAGCGTGGATTGGGTACAATCCCGCTCTTATCACCGCATTTTGACTAGCTCAATAAAAGAAATCAGACCATGTTTGAAATTAATCCGGTAAATAATCGCATTCAGGACCTCACGGAACGCTCCGACGTTCTTAGGGGGTATCTTTGACTACGACGCCAAGAAAGAGCGTCTGGAAGAAGTAAACGCCGAGCTGGAACAGCCGGATGTCTGGAACGAACCCGAACGCGCACAGGCGCTGGGTAAAGAGCGTTCCTCCCTCGAAGCCGTTGTCGACACCCTCGACCAAATGAAACAGGGGCTGGAAGATGTTTCTGGTCTGCTGGAACTGGCTGTAGAAGCTGACGACGAAGAAACCTTTAACGAAGCCGTTGCTGAACTCGACGCCCTGGAAGAAAAACTGGCGCAGCTTGAGTTCCGCCGTATGTTCTCTGGCGAATATGACAGCGCCGACTGCTACCTCGATATTCAGGCGGGGTCTGGCGGTACGGAAGCACAGGACTGGGCGAGCATGCTTGAGCGTATGTATCTGCGCTGGGCTGAATCGCGTGGTTTCAAAACTGAAATCATCGAAGAGTCGGAAGGTGAAGTGGCGGGTATTAAATCCGTGACGATCAAAATCTCCGGCGATTACGCTTATGGCTGGCTGCGTACAGAAACCGGCGTTCACCGCCTGGTGCGTAAGAGCCCGTTTGACTCCGGCGGTCGTCGCCACACGTCGTTCAGCTCCGCGTTTGTTTACCCGGAAGTTGATGATGATATCGATATCGAAATCAATCCAGCGGATCTGCGCATCGACGTTTATCGCGCATCCGGCGCGGGCGGTCAGCACGTTAACCGTACCGAATCTGCGGTGCGTATTACTCACATCCCAACCGGGATCGTGACCCAATGCCAGAACGACCGTTCCCAGCACAAGAACAAAGACCAGGCCATGAAGCAGATGAAAGCGAAGCTTTATGAACTGGAGATGCAGAAGAAAAATGCCGAGAAACAGGCGATGGAAGATAACAAATCCGACATCGGCTGGGGCAGCCAGATTCGTTCTTATGTCCTTGATGACTCCCGCATTAAAGATCTGCGTACCGGGGTAGAAACTCGCAACACGCAGGCCGTGCTGGACGGCAGCCTGGATCAATTTATCGAAGCAAGTTTGAAAGCAGGGTTATGAGGAACCAACATGTCTGAACAACACGCACAGGGCGCTGACGCGGTAGTCGATCTTAACAATGAACTGAAAACGCGTCGTGAGAAGCTGGCGAACCTGCGTGAGCAGGGGATTGCCTTCCCGAACGATTTCCGTCGCGATCATACCTCTGACCAATTGCACGCAGAATTCGACGGTAAAGAGAACGAAGAACTGGAAGCGCTGAACATCGAAGTCGCCGTTGCTGGCCGCATGATGACCCGTCGTATTATGGGTAAAGCGTCTTTCGTTACCCTGCAGGACGTTGGCGGTCGCATTCAGTTGTACGTTGCCCGTGACGATCTGCCGGAAGGCGTTTACAACGAGCAGTTCAAAAAATGGGACCTCGGCGATATCCTCGGCGCGAAAGGTAAACTGTTCAAAACCAAAACCGGCGAACTGTCTATCCACTGTACCGAGCTGCGTCTGCTGACCAAAGCACTGCGTCCGCTGCCGGATAAATTCCACGGCTTGCAGGATCAGGAAGCGCGCTATCGTCAGCGTTATTTGGATCTCATCTCTAACGATGAATCCCGCAACACCTTTAAAGTGCGCTCGCAGATCCTCTCTGGTATTCGCCAGTTCATGGTGAACCGCGGCTTTATGGAAGTTGAAACGCCGATGATGCAGGTGATCCCTGGCGGTGCCGCTGCGCGTCCGTTTATCACTCACCATAACGCGCTGGATCTCGACATGTACCTGCGTATCGCGCCGGAACTGTACCTCAAGCGTCTGGTGGTCGGTGGCTTCGAGCGTGTATTCGAAATCAACCGTAACTTCCGTAACGAAGGTATTTCCGTACGTCATAACCCAGAGTTCACCATGATGGAACTCTATATGGCTTACGCAGATTACAAAGATCTGATCGAGCTGACCGAATCGCTGTTCCGTACTCTGGCACAGGATATTCTCGGTAAGACGGAAGTGACCTACGGCGACGTAACGCTGGACTTCGGTAAACCGTTCGAAAAACTGACCATGCGTGAAGCGATCAAGAAATATCGCCCGGAAACCGACATGGCGGATCTGGACAACTTCGACTCTGCGAAAGCGATTGCTGAATCTATCGGCATCCACGTTGAAAAGAGCTGGGGTCTGGGCCGTATCGTTACCGAGATCTTCGAAGAAGTGGCAGAAGCTCATCTGATCCAGCCGACCTTCATTACTGAATATCCGGCAGAAGTTTCTCCTCTGGCGCGTCGTAACGACGTTAACCCGGAAATCACAGACCGCTTTGAGTTCTTCATTGGTGGGCGTGAAATCGGTAACGGCTTTAGCGAACTGAATGACGCGGAAGATCAGGCGCAGCGCTTCCTGGATCAGGTTGCCGCGAAAGATGCAGGTGACGACGAAGCGATGTTCTACGACGAAGATTATGTCACCGCACTGGAACATGGCTTACCGCCGACAGCCGGTCTGGGAATTGGTATCGACCGTATGGTGATGCTGTTCACCAACAGCCATACCATCCGCGACGTTATTCTGTTCCCGGCGATGCGTCCGGTAAAATAAGCATTACGTTATGCTCACAACCCCGGCAACCGTCGGGGTTTTTTATTTAAGTTGGGTAAATGCAGATAATCGTTTTCTGGCTTCGCGATTTGTCGCCTGCATCACCATCCACGGACTGAACGCCCACGGCGTAGCATCAATACCGCGTAAAACCGCTGCTAAATCACACCATTGATAATCCATCACTTCATCATCGTTGATCTGTAACGCACTGGTCGTGCGTGCGGCAAATACCGGACACACTTCATTTTCCACAATGCCATTCGGATCGGTGGCGCGGTAGCGAAAGTCAGGATAGATAGATTCAGGAGGCGTAATTTCTACGCCAAGCTCATAACGGCAACGGCGGATCACCGCCTCTTCGTTGCTTTCTCCCAGTTGTGGGTGCCCACAAACCGAGTTAGTCCACACGCCAGGCCATGCTTTTTTGCTAAGGGCGCGGCGGGTAACTAATAATTGCCCTTTGGCATTAAACAGCCAACTGGAAAACGCGAGATGTAAGAGGGTGTCTGCCGTGTGTGCGGCATACTTTTCCAGCGTACCCGTGGGAACTCCCTGTGCATTCAATAAAATGACGTGTTCCGTTTGCATAATTTCTCACATGTAATTCTGATCACTCATCATTATAGATAATAGAAGAGTGAAATGATTAACCAAGTGAGCGTTTATCGACAACCGCCCGTTTTGAGCGGATGTCGACAGGTAAAAACCATTTAAAAAAGCAGCATCATATATTTGAAGCGACTTTCAATGGCCATTGCAACACAATCAGAAATGACAGGAATAGAGAGAGTAAAAAGCAACAGCAGACTGAATATAGCGCGCATTAAAAGATTCATATTATTCTCCATGCTCATTTTTCTTCAGCTTGCGCATCAGAAGCCACATACGTACTGTCCTGACTTTTAAATCTTTATCAGAGACGGATTCCTTCACCAGGTCAGCATGATGCTGGTAGCCATTAAAGAAGACGTTCAGCACAACGGCGCTAAGGGTTGCGAGCATAATGCCGCTATGCAGCAACGGTTGCAGTACGGCCGGTAACTTAGAAAAGAAATCGTGAGAGAGCGTTGGCGTCATGCCAACACCGAGACTGATCGCCACAATATAGAGGTTGTAACGGTTAGTGGTGTAGTTACAGCGCGACAGAATTCGAATCCCTGTCGCCAGTACCATGCCGAACATCACCAGCCCCGCGCCGCCCAGCACAAATTGCGGAATGGAGGCGACCAGCACCGCCATTTTGGGCACCATGCCAAACAGGATTAATATAATTCCCGAAGAAATACACACCCAGCGGCTGTGGACGCGCGTCACGCTGACCAGCCCGACGTTCTGCGAAAATGACGTATGTGGGAAGCTGTTAAACGTGCCTCCAATCATTGTCCCGACCCCATCTACGCGTAACCCACGAATAATGTCCTGGGAAGAGAGTTTGCGACCGACTATTTCACCCAGTGCCAGGAACATCCCCATTGACTCAATAAATACGATGATGAGTACTGCGGTCATGGTCAAAATGGAAACGGGATCGAAAATCGGCATACCAAATGACATCGGCGTGACAATCGCAAACCATGAAGCATCATGTAGCCCGGATAAATTGACTTCATTCATCATCCACGAAAGTAAAAAGCCAAATACAATCCCCAGTAATACGGCGACGTTGGACATAAATCCTTTCGCATAGCGAGTAATGAGCAAGATAAAAATTAAGACGGCAAAGGAGATACCTAAATAAACGGGATTACCATATTGCGGATTCCCTTTACCTCCGGCGGCCCAGTCAATACCCACCTGAATGATGCTAAGCCCGATAGAAGTAATCACCACACCGGTAACCAGTGGCGGGAATAAAGGCATCAAGCGACCGATAAGTGGCGCTAATAATGTGGTGATAAAACCCGCGGCGATAGTGGCACCGAATATCCCCAGCAGGCCGATATCCGGGTTCATACCAATGGCTATCATTGGTGTTACAGCGGCGAAGGTCACCGACATAATCACCGGCAGGCGGATCCCCATAAAGCGGCCGATACCGATACATTGCAATAATGTGACGATCCCGCAGCAAAAGAGATCCGAGCTAATGAGCATCGCAATAGCTTCTTTTGATAGGCCGAGTCGGTCACCAATCATAAGAGGAACAGCGACTGCACCTGCGTACATGACAAGGACGTGTTGCAGACCGAGTATGATCAGCTTTCCTGGTGATAATATGCGGTCAACCTCATCAGTTGGGCGGTCTTGCCCAGAAGATGAGGGAAGTTGGGAATCTATGGCGCTCATCAGTGTTTCTCCTTTCGCCCGCCAGAGTAAAAAGCAACCGTTTATGTTCATGAAACTGTCTAAACACATGCTCGTGGAGTGCCAGTTTTTGCGAGGAAGGGGAGTTAGAGACAGGAATTGCGGAGGCAATCACATAATCGTGGTTAAACCACGAAAATGAGAAGAGAACCTGACAATGGAATTATCTGTAATTTTCTCATATTGATATTTCATTAATCATTCTGGCATGTCGCACTCTCGCATTTAATCGTTTTTATCTGGATAGCATTCTTTTGATCGGCAATGTTGAAATAATGAAAGCGGCATAGATTGAGGGGCAATAATTTGAACTCAGTTGCAAAATTATAATTAAAACGGTCATGCTACCTAATATATGCCCGTTTATTGCATCGCGAAATTTGAGAAGACATAACTCATTAAATGAAAGGGATGCAAATGAATAAGTTTATCGCTGCTGAAGCTGCGGAATGTATAGGCTGTCATGCTTGTGAAATTGCCTGTGCGGTGGCACACAATCAAGAAAACTGGCCGCTGAGTCACAGTGACTTTCGACCGCGTATCCACATTGTTGGGAAGGGCCAGGCTGCGAATCCGGTGGCCTGCCATCATTGCAACAATGCCCCCTGCGTTACGGCTTGTCCGGTTTATGCTCTGACTTTTCAGGCTGATAGCGTACAACTGAACGAACAAAAATGTATTGGTTGTAAAAGATGCGCAATCGCTTGCCCCTTTGGCGTCGTTGAGATGGTCGATACGATTGCGCAGAAATGCGACCTTTGTAACCAGCGCAGTTCCGGCACGCAAGCCTGTATTGACGTCTGCCCAACACAGGCGTTACGGCTGATGGACGATAAAGGGTTGCAGCAGATAAAGGTGGCCCGCCAGCGCAAAACGGCAGCAGGAAAAGCGTCATCAGACGCTCAGCCATCTCGCAGTGCAGCGTTGCTCCCCGTTAACTCGCGTAAAGGCGCAGATAAAATTTCAGCGAGTGAACGGAAAACCCACTTTGGCGAAATCTATTGCGGGCTGGATCCACAACAAGCGACTTATGAGAGTGACCGCTGTGTTTATTGTGCCGAAAAAGCTAACTGCAACTGGCATTGTCCGCTGCATAACGCTATTCCGGATTACATCCGTCTGGTACAGGAAGGAAAGATTATTGAAGCGGCAGAACTTTGCCACCAGACCAGTTCCTTACCCGAAATCTGCGGCAGGGTATGTCCACAGGACCGTCTTTGTGAAGGCGCATGTACTTTGAAAGATCACTCTGGCGCAGTCTCTATCGGTAATCTGGAACGCTACATCACCGATACTGCGCTGGCGATGGGCTGGCGTCCCGATGTCAGCAAAGTTGTTCCCCGTAGCGAAAAAGTGGCGGTGATTGGCGCTGGACCTGCAGGATTAGGGTGTGCTGATATTCTGGCGCGCGCGGGAGTTCAGGTTGATGTCTTTGATCGCCATCCAGAAATTGGCGGTATGCTGACTTTTGGCATTCCTCCTTTCAAACTCGATAAAACGGTATTAAGCCAGCGGCGAGAGATATTCACCGCAATGGGAATCGATTTCCATCTCAACTGTGAAATTGGCCGCGATATCTCTTTCAACGAATTAACGGCGGAATATGATGCTGTTTTCCTCGGCGTGGGGACTTACGGGATGATGCGAGCAGATCTGCCGCATGAAGATGCGCCTGGTGTCATTCAGGCGTTACCGTTCCTGACCGCCCATACCCGCCAGCTCATGGGATTGCCGGAGTCTGCAGAGTATCCGCTGACGGATGTGGAAGGTAAGCGAGTTGTGGTATTGGGCGGTGGCGATACGACAATGGATTGTTTGCGGACTTCCATCCGCCTTAATGCTGCCAGCGTGACCTGTGCGTATCGTCGTGATGAAGTCAGTATGCCGGGTTCGCGCAAAGAGGTGGTCAATGCCCGCGAGGAAGGTGTTGAGTTTCAGTTCAATGTTCAGCCGCAATATATCGCTTGTGATGAAGATGGACGCTTAACGGCGGTGGGCCTGATTCGTACCGCTATGGGTGAGCCGGGGCCGGATGGTCGCCGTCGTCCTCGTCCGGTTGCGGGTTCAGAGTTTGAATTGCCCGCCGATGTTCTCATTATGGCCTTTGGTTTCCAGGCACATACCATGCCGTGGTTGCAGGGCAGCGGAATTAAACTCGATAAATGGGGCCTGATTCAAACCGGCGACGTCGGGTATTTACCCACCCAGACGCATCTGAAAAAAGTCTTTGCTGGTGGTGATGCAGTTCATGGCGCGGATCTGGTTGTCACTGCAATGGCCGCAGGAAGGCAGGCGGCGCGCGATATGTTAACTCTGTTTTATACGAAGGCATCGTGATGAAATCGTTAATTATCGTTAATCCGGCTGACTGTATTGGCTGCCGTACTTGTGAAGTGGCCTGTGTGGTCGCTCACCCTTCAGAACAGGAGTTGAATGCCGATATCTTTTTACCCCGGCTGAAGGTACAACGGCTGGATAGCATCAGTGCGCCGGTGATGTGCCATCAGTGTGAAAACGCCCCTTGTGTTGGCGCTTGTCCCGTGGGGGCGCTGACGATGGGCGAGCAGGTGGTGCAGGCAAATTCTGCCCGTTGTATTGGCTGTCAGAGTTGCGTCAGTGCGTGCCCGTTTGGAATGATCACCATTCAGTCATTGCCGGGGGATACCCGGCAACAAATCGTGAAATGCGATCTCTGTGAACAGCGGGAAGAGGGGCCAGCCTGCGTTGAATCTTGCCCGACACAGGCGCTGCAGTTGCTGACTGAAAGAGAACTCAGGCGAGTCCGCCAGCAGCGTATTGCTGCCAGCGGTGAGAATCCTCTCTGAAAGAAATCTCCGCGCTGAAAGGCGCGGAGAATCTATTAGATTGCCCAACCACCCGCGTAAAACGCGACCAGTGCGGCAGTAATGATCACCGTACCAATATTCAGCTTTTGCCATTCGCGCGCAAAGACGCGACCCACCACCAGTGTTACAAAGCCCAGCATAATACCGGTAACGATATTACAAGTCAGAACGATGAACACGGCACACACCAGGCCAGCCATTGCGTCAATAAAATCGTTGAAATCCAGCTTCGAGACGTTGCTTAACATCAGCAAACCCACGTACATCAGTGCGGGAGCTGTGGCATAACCGGGGATCAGAAACGATAACGGTGATAAAAACAGAATCATCAGGAACAACACACCAACCACGGTTGCGGTTAAACCGGTTTTCCCCCCGGCGGCGGTTCCTGCCGCTGATTCGATATAAACCGCCGCGGGCGCTGCGCCCACCAGGCCGGAGAATATTGAACTTACTGAGTCACTGGTCAGGGCTTTGCCGCCGTTGATGATCTGGTTGTCTTTATCCAACAAATTCGCCTGACCGGCGACGGCACGGATGGTGCCAGTGGCGTCGAACACTGCGGTCATCACCAATGCCAGTACACTCGGAAGTACAGTTGGCTGGAGTGCGCCCATAATATCGAGGCTGAAAATCAAAGACTTACCATCTTCGCCAGTCAGGCTTGGCATTGCCACCAGACCGTGGTACTTCACCGCTGGGTCAAAGATTAAGCCGATGATCGAAATTGCAATAATCACCAACAAGATCCCGCCGGGTACGCGGCACTTTTCCAGACCGAAGATGACCGCCAGCCCCAGTAAGCTCATCATCACCGGGAAGGAGGTAAACGCACCGAGCGCCACTGGCAAGCCTTCAATCGGGTTTTTGATAACCATTCCCACACCGTTAGCAGCAATCAGCAGCAGAAACAGGCCGATACCGATACCTGTACCGTGAGCGATCCCCATCGGCAAATTACGTAAGATCCAGGTACGCACACCGGTTACGGAAATAGCGGTGAAGATTACGCCCATCAGAAAGACTGCGCCCAGTGCGACAGGAACGCTAATTTGTTGCCCGAGTACCAGACTGAATGCGGTAAACGCCGTCAAGGAAATAGCGCAACCAATCGCCATTGGCAAATTGGCCCATAACCCCATCAGCAACGAGCCGAAGCCCGCGACCAGACAGGTGGCAACTAACACAGCTGCGGGAGGAAAACCTGCTTTGCCCAGCATTCCCGGAACGACGATAACGGAATAAACCATGGCCAGAAAGGTCGTTAAGCCAGCCAGTACTTCCTGACGAACGGTACTGCCACGAGCGGTAATTTTAAAATAATTATCCAGCGCGCCCTGTGGCTTTGGTGCGTCCGGTGTTTGTAGGATGTCTCCAGACATAATGATGTCCTCACGAGGATGTTAAAGTTTTATTATTAGTTGCGTTCGTACACCAGACGACCATCAACGTAGGTGCGATAGATCGAACGGTCATCGCCCAACGTCATCATCACGAACAATTTGTCGACTAAAGAAACAGAGTTGTCATAGCGCAGCTGCTGTAGCGGAGTGGCAGTGGGTTCCATCACCACGAAATCAGCCTCTTTGCCAGGTAAAAAGTTGCCAATCAAATCGTCAAGGCCCAGAGATTTCGCTCCGCCGAGCGTGGCCAGGTAAAACGCTTCATATGCCGAGAGGCGATAGCCTTGTAATTGCAATACCTTGTAGGCTTCGTTCAGCGTTTGCAGCATGTTAAAAGTTGTTCCGGCACCGATATCCGTTCCCATGCCCACTTTGACTTTCTTCTGCCATGCTTTTTTCAAGTTGAATAAGCCGCTGCCGAGGTAAAGGTTGGAGGTCGGACAGAAAGCAATGCTGGATTTGGTTTCGCTGAGACGATCCCACTCTTTTTCTTCGAGATGGACGCAGTGAGCAAAGACACAATTTTTACCGGTCAGGCCGTACTGATGGTAAACATCAAGATAACCATCATGGTCAGGATAAAGCGATTTCACCCAGGCAATTTCATCTTTGTTTTCACAGAGATGGGTATGTACCCATGTATCCGGATATTCTTCTTTCAGGCGTTGCGCCATCGCCATCTGTTCAGGAGATGAGGTAGGGGCGAAGCGTGGCGTAATCGCATACAACAGACGACCATTTTTGTGCCAGCGTTCAATCAGTTCTTTGCTTTGGTGATAGCTGCTTTCGGCAGTGTCGAGCAGATAATCCGGTGCGTTTCGGTCCATCATCACTTTACCGGCAATCATACGCATATTGATATGACTGGCGGCTTCAAACAGCGCATCAACGGATTGCGGATGAACAGTGCCAAACACCAGCGCCGTGGTGGTTCCGTTACGTAAAAGCTGCTTGATGAAGAACGCCGACATCTCGCGGGCGTACTCTAAATCCTCATAACGACGTTCAGTAGGGAAGGTGTGTTTATTCAACCACTCCAGCAATTGTTCACCATAGGCCCCCACCATTTCACTTTGCGGATAATGGATATGTGTATCGACAAAGCCCGGTACTATCAGTTTGCCGCGATAGTCGCGCACGCGAATGGTGTCAGGAATTTGATGCTTTCCGTCTTCCCATTCGCCAAACCATTCCACTTTTCCCTGTTTAATGAGTAATAAACCATCCTCAATAAACCGCAGCGCAGAGGCAATTTCTTCCGGGTTATCGACCGTACGGGTGACATCAATAAAACTGCCTCGTACCGCTTTTAACGTGTGTTCTCCTGACATCATTGACTCCTTTACTGTTAATCCATCTCTTCCGCTGAGGTAATACCAGGCAGAACGTTTTCCTGTCGGTAGCCACCAGGGAGGATAATATTTAATAAAATCGCAGTTAACCCGCCAGCACAAATAGGGTTTTCAACTAATACATAAATAGAGGCTGGCAATATTTTAAAAATTTCGGGATCGTAGGAGACACCAAGCCCTAAACCTAAAGACGTGGCGACAATAAGCGTTTCACGGCGCTTTAAACCGTTGGTGATGATGATGCGAATCCCTGCGATGGCAATCATGGAAAACATCAACGTCATTGCGCCTCCCAGAACTGCTGAGGGAATGGTCGTGAAGAAGCCGCCAATCATCGGAAATAAGCCGAGGATAACCAGCATTACCGCGATGGTTCGCCCGACATAACGTGAAGCGACGCCAGTCATCTGAATAACCCCATTATTTTGCGCAAACGTGGTTAATGGTAATGAACCGACAGCGGAGGCGATAACAGAAACCAGACCATCTGCCAGCACGCCGCCTTTCAGTCGGGACTGATACTCTTCCCCCTGAATGGGGCGGCGGGAAACCATTGCTGTGGCGGTGATATCGCCGACAGCTTCCAGCACGCTAAGCAGATAAATCGTGCCAACCACCAGGAACTGATGGAAGCTAAAACTAAAGCCGTATTTGAACGGATGCGGGATGGTGATTAACGGCAAATTGCGCATACTGCTGAAATCCACCATGCCCAGGCATAACGATGCGATATAGCCGACACATAGCCCAATGGCGATCCCTCCCATGCGTAGCAACGGACTGCGACAGCAGTTAAAGCCGATCACCACAATCAAAACCAATAAACCAACGCCGAGATGTTCGTAATTGCCGAACGTACCGCTGCTTTTGGCTGCAAATCCTCCACCAAAATCAATAATGCCGACTTTAATCAGGCTTAAGCCGATCATCAGCACCACAATGCCGCTGACGGTAGGCGTAATAACCCGACGTAAATAGGGCAGGATAAAAGAAGAGCCGACAACCAGAAATGCGCCAACGAAGGAGACGCCGAGGAGCGACGACATGATTAACTCTTCGTGAAAACCGTCGCTTTTCATGCTGCTGCCCAGCGCAATCATGACCGTAACAAATGAAAAATTGACTGACTGAATTGAAAGTAAACCAGAACCGACGATGCCGTAGCGGTTTACTTGTAACCAGGTACCAATACCAGAGGCGATCATCGCCATAGAAACAAGATAGGCAGTTGTTTCAGCGGAAAGCTGTAAGGCCGCACCCACGATTAACGCGGGGGTTACCATCGGAACGAAAATTGCCAACAGATGGGTAATGGCACCTACGAGAGCCTGATGAAAGGGAGGGCGATCCTCCAGTTCAAATATAAGGTCAGAACCTGCATGGTTTATATCAGACATCCCTTCACTCCTTTTAAAGTAAATTTGATCATCTGAATCAGTAAAATAAATTCCCACGAATTTGGGGCGCAGGACGCCTTGAGAACGGCTTATCTCATTTTCGCAGTCACTATTTAGTCATCGTTCAAACAGAGAAACAGGCCGCCGAAGCGGCCATTTATTACTTATATTTTTTCCAGCGCGGTGAGTATTTTCTCCGGTGTGAAATGCCATTCGCGTAACCAGATGCCGCAGGCATCGTGAATTGCGGTAGCAATCGCCGGAGCGGCGCCATTTACACCGATTTCCGAGATCGATTTCGCCCCGAATGGGCCGACTTTATCGTCGCTCGGCACCAGCACAGCGCGGAAATCACGCGGAATGTCACCAATTTTCGGTGCGCCGTAACTGCGTAAATCACGCGTTAACGGGTGACCTTCGGCGTCATAAATGATCTCTTCGCTCATACTGTGGCCGATAGCACGCAGGGTGGCACCGTAGATTTGTCCCAGCGCTAACTCTGGATTGACCGGTGTACCGCAGTCCAGCAAGGCGTAGAATTTATCCAGGCGGATTTCACCCGTACGCGTGTTGACGGCAACTTCAGCGAAGTTTGCGCCATACGGGAAGGCGAAATCAGGTGTGATATAACTGCCAGTTCCCACCAGTGAACCAAAGCCGGTGCCGGTTTCGCCTTTATGGGCTATCTCTCCGAAACTAACTTCGCCTTTCTTGCCGCGAACGACGCCCGGCGTTGCTAGTTGAACATCTGCCACTGGCTCACCCAATATTTGCGCGCCGTGGAACAGGATTTTCTCCCGCAGATTTTCCGCTGCCAAACGCGCAGCGTTACCCGAGAAGCAAGTACCGGACGAGGCATATGCGCCTTTATCAAACAGTGCATGATCGGTATCACCAGAGATAACATGCACGTCCTGCGGTGGGCAGTGCAGCACTTCTGCTGCCAGTTTGGTCACCACAGTATCCAGACCAGTACCAATATCCGCACCGCCAGAATGAACGATAAAGGTGCCATCCGATTCCAGTTTGATCATGCAGTTAGCCTGATCGATATCCGGGATACCCGATTTCTGCATGATAATGGCGACGCCGCGACCGATGTGCCAGTCACCATTTTGCGGTTTTGGTGAAGACCATTGGATCATCTCGCGACCCTGACGCAGGATCTCTTCCAGTGCGCAGCTGGCGGCGGAAGGAACGGAGGTCGGCGCTTTACCTTCACCGATTGCACCGAGAATTTTCAGCTCTTGCCCTTCGTGTACCCGGTTACGTTCGATAATTTCCAGTTGGTCGATCTGTAACTGTTCAGCCAGTTCCGCTAATGCCATGGTGATAGCGAAGTTACCTTTCGGTGCGCCATAACCCTGATAAGCACCATTTGGGCAAATGTTGCTGTAGTAGGTGGTGACCTGAAAATCGACGTTATCGCATGGATATAACGGCAGCGACAGCGCCGGTCCGTTACACGGTACGGTGAGTGAGTGGTTACCGTAAGGACCCGTGTTGGCGCGGAAATCCATCTTCACTGCCGTCAGGCGACCATCTTTTTTCGCGCCCAGTTTGACGGTGACTTTCGCGACGTGACGAGAGGTGTTAGCAATAAACTCTTCTTCACGGGTGTAGCGGAAAAGTACCGGACGCCCGGTCACGCAGGTTGCCCAGGCGCACACTTCTTCCAGCAGGATGTCCTGTTTGGAACCAAAACCGCCGCCAACTCGCTCTTTAATGACATGAACTTTATGCTGTTTCATGCCCACGAGGCGCGCGACCTGGCGGCGTAAGTGCCATGGTACCTGGGTGGAGGCGTGGATCACCAGACGATCGCCGTCCATACGGGTAAAGCAGATATGTGTTTCAGTCGGGCACTGCTGTGCCTGCGTTGAATTATAGGTTCGCTCAATGATCACATCGGCATCGGCAAAGCCTTTGTCCATATCGCCAATATGACCATGAATACTGGCGGCGATATTTTTGCGTGGGCGAGAACCGATCGGGAAGTTGATGATCATATGCTCGCCGCGCTGGGCTGCATGGCTGTTATCATCTTCCAGAGTATCTGGCGCACCAGCAACATACACCACCGGTTCATCGTGCACGACAGGCGCATCTTCCGCCATTGCCTCGTCAATCGACATTACCGGCTTAAGCACTTCATATTCAACGTCGATGAGCTTCAGTGCTTCGAGCGCAATGTCTTCACTTTCGGCTACTACCGCAGCAACGCGATCGCCGACGTGACGCATTTTCTTGCCGAACATTCGGCGGTCAAGCGGTGACGGTTCCGGTGCGCTCTGACCACCCGGGGTATAGTAAATATCCGGGCAATTCAGGTGAGTAATAACGTGAACGACGCCCGGTAAGGCTTCAGCTTTGCTGACATCCAGATGAGTAATCAGTGCGTGAGCGTGTGGGCTACGTAACATTTTAATGACGCAGGCGTCAGCCGTTACGCGATCTTCAACATAGCAGGGTTTCGCCTGCACCATTTTCGCGGCATCAGTTTTAGGATAATGCTTGCCAATGACTTCAAGGTCGTCACGGAAAGTCGGAGCGATATCAATGGTGGCCTGCGGATTATTTTTACGTGCAACCGCCAGTTCAATGACCTGATAGTATTGCTGCCAGCCAGCATCGCGGCTAAACAGACCTGAGAGTGCGTCGTCGATCTCTTCGCGGGTAGGTGCGTCGATGCGATCGAGAAGATCGGTGATAATCAGAGCCGCAGCTGGATCGTTATAACCAGACTGCACCACGCCAACATCAACCATGGCCTGTTGAACCAGACTTAACTCATTCCATTTGCCCAGAGATTCTGCGGTACGAATATCTGCCTTCTCTAACTGTGCGGCGATAAGCAAGGACGCGTTAACGATATTACCGTTAAAGATAATTGCGTCAGAACCGGCAAACCCAAAACCATCATCACTGTTGCGTACAGAGTGCATTCCCATGTTAAACAACAGCTTTTGCACGTTTTCGCCTGGATTAACGGTTAGCTCCTGAGGCGCGCCATTTAAAGTAAAGTGGATGATCATACGGCTTCCTCCCCAGCCTGTTGGCAGTCGGCATACAGGTCGGCTACCAGAACTCCCGTGATATAGCGTTTATAGGCCACGCTGCCCCGCAAATCTTCCTGCGGGAAAATGGCGTTGGCGACAGCCTGTTCCAGTGCATTGCCTTCCAGATTTTGAGTTTCAACATCATGCAGACGCAGTGCTTTACTGGCGACGCCATCCAGCGCAATTCGCATACCGTCGTGGTCTGTCATTGCAACGGCTGCCGTCACGACGGTTAAACCTGCCTGAGAACGGCTAATTTTGCGGGTCGCACAGGTGCGATACGGATCTTTAATGATAATTTCGGTTAGCAGGCGATCGCATGGGCAGGCCAGGTAGTCCTCGATTGACAACGTTTCGCCGTTGCCAAAAACCAGTTCAGCATCCAGTGCCAGCAGGACGGGAAGCAGCACCGACTCTTCCTGGCGGGCGGCGATTTCACCACCAATGGTCGACTGATTACGAACATGGCGTGAGTAAACAAAACCGAGGGCTTCACGCAGTGCTGCAGGAATAAATCGCGCATCACGCAGTGGCTGCAAGCGAGACATTGCACCAATCCGCAGTGCACCGTTATCCCAGTCAACCCAGTCCAGTTCCAGATCCTGTAAGGAAATGGCAATCTTTTTATCGGTACGGGTTGGTGTAGCATTGAGTTTGCTGCCCCCGGCGAACCAGACGGCTTCATCCTGGTAGCGGCGCTTCAGTTCCAGCGCCTGTTCGACAGAGTCGGGCCTGAAAAATTGTTCAATCATCTTCTTTCCTTATTTAACCCTCTTCCCTGCGGGAAGAGGGTATCTGTCATTTATGCCAGCGCATCCATCCGACGCCACATACTGGCAGCGGCTTTTCTGGCTTGCGCATAAATGGAATCGCAATCGAAGTTAAACTGACGGTCTTCATAGACCATCACACCATTGACCATCACGCTGTGAACGCTACCTGAGCCCATACCGAAAGCGATATGCCCGGCGATATTGTCTGCCAGCAGCGGCGTCGGCGAGTTGTAATCGCAAATGGTTAAATCGGCTTTGTAACCGGCTTCCAGAAGCCCAAATTTCGCGCCAAAGTTGCGGCTCATCAGTTCGTTGCCGTTAGCCAGTGCTTTGGCAAAACTGTCAGGCCACAGCGGGCCACCCGCATCGCGATGTTTAAAGAAGGCAAATTTCATCTCTTCAAACATGTCCGAACCAATGCCGTCCGTTCCCAACGCCAGATTGCGGATGTCGCTAAGGTGATGGTTGTAGCCGACATGGTTGTTCATGTTTGAACGGGCGTTATGCACCAGGAACGCATCGCGCTGATTGAGTAGGGCGATGTCATCTTTCGACAAGTACAGCCCATGAGCGACCAGCGTTTTGCTGTCGATGAGATCGAATTGCGCAAGTCGTGCCAGCAGGTCTTTGCCGTACCAATGGTGACTGTAGGAAACGTCGTAAAGGTCTTCCGCAACGTGAATATGCAAACCACGACCTGTGCTTTTCACGGCTTCACGCAGCATCTCCAGACCGGCATCCGGCACGGTAAACGGCGCGTGAGCGCCGATATGTGCTTCCACCAGATACGGCTCGGTTGCTGCTTTCTTCGCCTCATCAATCTGACGGGCGAAGCGGATGTTTTCTTCTACACCTTCCTGCAACTCTTTGATGCCGCTGTTACGGTCAGTAGTTTCAAAACAGGTCATCGCGCGCAGGCCAACTTTTAAAAATGCGTCGCGCAATATGGAGAGCGACCCGCCGATATAGGCTGGAGAGGCATGGTGATCGATAACCGATGTACATCCGCTCTTAATCGCTTCCAGGGAACAAATCAGTCCGCTGTAATAGAGCGACTCTTCATCAAGGGCGCGATCGAGCCGCCACCAGAGATTTTTCAGCGTTGAGATGAAATCCGGGCAGGGGGCGATATTTGCCATAATTCCGCGGGAAAGCCCCGAGTAAAAATGGTTATGCGAGCAGACAATTCCCGGCATCACAATCCGACCATGCATCTCTTTGTAGCTGGCATCGGGGTAGCGTTGCGTCAGGGCATCGCCGATAGCGACAATCACATCATTTTCGATGGCGATATCAACGCCTTCCTGCACTTTCGCCGGGTGTAACTGCACTGCGGTGACATTCTTCAGAATCAACATGATTACACCTCCACGCGGCCCAGCAGATAATGATGATGCTGGTGGACATGGCTAATGATGCGGCACATATCGTTCAGCTCCGGTGGTACGTTGTTGAACTGACCTTCGCTGTCGATGTTTAACACCCAGCTTTGGTTATTCAGACGTACGCGTACCCGGCAATCTTCCACAAGGAAGCCTGGGTTGCTGCTGTTATCAAAGTCTTGCGACAGGGTGAAGACGGTGATTTTGTCTTTGTACGGTTTACCGTTCCACGGGCAGAATTGGGCGCAGTTGCCGCATTCGTTGCAGTAGGCATCGAGATGCAGCGTCTGGAAACGGTTCTGGAAGCCAGGAACCGCAATGGATACGTTGGCGCGGTTCGGGCAGACATCCACACACTTGCTGCAAACGTAGTTACATTCAAGGCAGCGTGCGGCTTCCTGTGCGACAAACGCGTCACGATCGTCACTGTTCACCAGAGTGACAGAGATATCGCCTTTACGTTGATAGATTTCCGCCGGATTTACGTTGTTCCAGTATTTATCGTTCTGGTGGGAACGGATATTTTCCCGACTAAGGATGGTATCGGTCGCCCGACGCGCGGTTCCGACAGCAGCGACAATGGAGGATGGTCCGCGCTGTACGTCGCCGATCATAAAGACGTCAGTCAGACGCGTTTCGCCATTATGGTCGACGTCTGGCCAGCCGTTTTTGTCCAGCGGCACGCCCATCGCATTCAGGGCTTCAGTATCCTGCTGTTCACCAATGGCGGTGATCAGACTGTCCACATGCAGTGTTACTGTTTCGTTGGTTTCAACCGGACGGCGACGACCTTTCTCATCAGGTTCGCCAAGCGACATAACGCGCAAGGTTAAGGTGCCATCAGCATCGAAACGTTCCGGATTATTCAGAAAACGGAACTCCACGCCGTCGTGCAACGCTTCTTCATACTCTTCGCGCCATGCGGGCATTTCTTGCAGTGAACGACGGTAAACGACCGTTGCTTTTTCTACGCCTGGAACGCGTAACGCCGCACGAGCGCAGTCCATTGCGGTGTTACCCGCCCCGACAACGACCACATGTTTGCCCAGCTTGAGCGCGGTGCCCTTGTTGTATTCACGCAGGAAAGGGAGTGATTTCCAGACATTTTGGTTGTCGCCCGCCAGTTTCACACCGCTATTTTTATCAGTGCCGGTGGCAATCAGAACATAGTGGAAGCCCTGATTTTTTAACTGTTCAACGGTCAAATCGGGTGAGCAACCGTACTCAAATTTCACGCCGTGAGCGGCAACAAAATCGATATCGTGCTGAATTAACTCTGCAGGAATACGGAACTGAGGAATGATATTTTTCACCACGCCGCCCGCATTGGCTTCGCGTTCAAACAGCGTGACCGGATGGCCCGCTCTGGCAAGGAAGTAACCTGCGGCCAGACCCGCCGGACCTGCACCAATCACGGCTACCGGATGGCGTGAACCGGAACCGGCTGGTTTGTGCCAGCGTTGCTTATATTCATCCCAACCTTTTTCCAGGGCGACTTTTTTCAGTTCGCGGATATTCAGCGCACTGTCGTAATCCAGGCGGGTACAGTTGTATTGGCACTGGTGATCGCAAATATGACCGGTAATGGCGGGCAGGGCGTTGCGTTGATAGATGAGTTCCAGCGCGTCGGCATAGCGGTGTTCGCCAAGCAGACGGATGTATTCCGGAATATCTTGCTTGATAGCGCAGGCAGTAACACAGGGGGCAACGTAGCAATCGGTCAGCGGCAGGTCTTCAGCCACTTCAATACGCTCTTCTGGCTTCCAGTGTTTCTGGGTGTATTCCATGGTTAACGCGTCTGCTGCCAGTCTGTTCAGTCGTTCGACGTCAACGTGGTCAAGTCCCCAGGCGTCGGAGCCTTCCAGCTCGCGCATGCAGGCACTTAAGCGCAGATAGCCGCCAGGTTTCAGCAGGTCGGTTGCCATAGTAATAGGGCGAATACCAGTATCAAAAATATCGCGGATAGTCAGCTGACTGGCACCACCGGAATAAGAAATGGGCAGTTTGCCGTCAAAGGCGCGAGAGAGAACTGCTGCAACGTTGATGGAGAGCGGGAACAGCGCACGGCCTGACATATACATCTCTTCACCGGGCAGTGCGCCTTTATTGTTGATGGTGCCGAGAGTGTTAGTCAGTTTTACGCCAAAGCCGAGTGATTTTTCTTTTGCCAGTGCCATCAGGCGTTCCAGCATTTCCAGTGCTTGCGTCAGCTTGAGGTCGTGATCAAATGACTCTTCTTTTAAGCCGATGTAACCGAAACCGCAGACATCGAGGATCTCACGAACACGCGCGTACCCCAGTAAGGTCGGGTTGAGTTTCACAAAGGTGTTGAGTCCTTTTTCTTCCAGCATGTAGCGGCAAATGGCTTCGATTTCATGCGGAGGACAGCCGTGCATGGTGGAGAGGGTAACACCTTGTACCATGCTGGTGGGGATGCGAGCGGGTAAGGCTTGCAAGCTTTCGCGTTTTTCCTGCAATCCGTGGCGGGCTAAAAATGCCTCATCCTGGAGTAGCTTATTAAGTGCATCGCGGTATTGAGCGAATTTCGGATGGTCAGATGCGTCCATCATATTGTCGATGAACTGCTGCATCGGCGGTTGCTTAATACCTTCGAGGTTGTAACCGACGCTCATATTAAAGATGAACGATTTACCGGAATCAGAAGGCTGGAACATCGCTTCGAGAAGGTGCAGGGCAAACCAGGCTTTGAGGTATTCATCCCAGGCTTTAAGCAGGGTAAATTCGGTAGACCATTCGGTGTTAAAGCACTCGTCTTCGGCATCGATACAGGGCTTTTCCAGCTCCAGACGGTCAAGAATTTGGACGGTTTTTAGTTCGATGAAGCGTCCGCCAGTCAGCCAGGAAGTGACAATATTTTGCGCGAGTTGCGTGTGCGGGCCAGCGGCAGGGCCGACGGGAGTGGCACAGGTTTCACCGAAGACGCTAACAGTTTTACCTTTTACGGGTGAGTAAAACTGTTGCTCGGGAATACCAAAGATTGAGCGTTGTTGTTGGTATTCATCAAATATGCGCGTCAAAAGTTCCTCAAACGGAATGGGACGCATAATATCCCCCATAACCCTCTCCTTAGCTTATACAGATATCATTGAGTGACCGGTGTTGAGAAATCCGGTGGTTTAGGGGGATAGAGCAACAATCGCACCACTCTTGCCAGGTTTGGCGGGAAATATAAAAAAATGTGAGGCGGCTCGAAACTTAATGGCTTTTTGTGAATGAACTCACAGGTGCCAAATGAGAATTAAAATCACTCCTGAAAATTATTATTGCCAGCCCATTTATCACTTTTTCTCTTTTCTCAAAATCAGTGATTCCTTATCATTATGATAAAGAGTGCTGGAGGGATTAAATATTTGAACGCAATCGTTTAACTACGTTTTCTAAATTTCAGTATACCTTTTCTTCGCTGTAATAAAGTCGTCCGGAGTATCAATATCTAAAATTATTTCTGCATTTTCTATTTCGACGGAATAATGTTCTCCCATAAGGAGTGCCTGACGCATATTGGTGACATTGGGTCGCTGGATTGCCTGCATCAGGCATGGTTTTGACACTAAAATCGGATGGCCGGGGATGCCATTATGGAGTGGCAGTATTGCGCCATCATTTCGTAACGACCAGATTTTTCTAAAAATATCGATGGTGAGGGTTGGCATATCTCCGTGGGTGAGAAAACAATGTTCTGTTTGCACCGCGGGTACTGCGGCCTTTACTGATGTCAGTAAACCCTGCGCATAATCTGGGTTGTGGATAATAGTGATATTGCTCTGGTTCGCATAACGTTCGTGCAGTTCATTACCACGATAGCCGGTGACTAAAATAATTCGGCTACAAAACTGCAACGCATTTTTGATACTTGTATCAAGAATTGTTCCCTGTTGCCAGGGTAACATCATTTTCCATTGCCCCATTCTTGATGATAATCCTGCGGCGGTAATTATACAGTCGATGGCTGACATAGTGATTCCATTATTTACAGGAGCTAATAACGCCTGATAATTGCGTTACTTCCTGATGGATTACGTTGAGGGTAATTTATCCCAGAGAGGTCCATAAAGACGCGTGAAAAGTATAATTGACCCATCGGCATTATTCATTGATTTAGGCGCGCAGAAACGTCCCACTGTGATTTCTATTGTTGGTGCTGGGGGGAAAACCAGCTTGCTTTTTTGGCTGGCAGAACTGTTCCAGGCGAGTGGCAGGCGTGTATTAATCACTACGACGACACATATGTTTATGCCAACATCTCACTGGCCCGTGGTTTTCTGTCGTGATCCCGCCATGCTTCCTCATGCGTCTTTTATATCCCCCATTTCATTTTGTTTTCACTGCTGGAAAGCGAACCAGGGAAAAGTGCAGGGATTTACGCCAGAAGCGATTGATGCACTGGTACAACGACCAGAGTGTGACGTAATTCTCATTGAGGCAGATGGCTCGCGTGGAATGCCGTTAAAAGCGCCTGATGAGCACGAACCTTGCATACCTAAAAGCAGTTGCTGCGTGATTGCTGTGATGGGAGGACATATTTTGGGTGCAAAAGTGAGCACAGAAAATGTCCATCGCTGGTCGCAGTTTGCTGATATTACTGGGTTAACACCTGATGCACCCTTGCAACTGAGCGATCTCGTTGCGCTGGTTCGCCACCCTCAGGGCGCGTTTAAAAACGTACCGCAAGGTTGTCGGCGAGTCTGGTTCATTAACCGTTTTTCTCAATGTGAGAATGCGATTGCGCAAAGCGAGCTCCTTCAACCGCTGCAACAACACAACGTAGAGGCAATCTGGCTGGGCGATATACAAGAACATCCTGCAATCGCGCGCAGATTTGTGAATTAGCGGCCCGGGTATTCCGGGTTACTGAAAGGATATCCATTGAGGTTGGTATGAATATTTTCACAGAGGCTGCAAAACTCGAAGAGCAAAATTGTCCGTTTGCGATGGCGCAAATTGTTGATAGCCGAGGCTCAACCCCCCGCCATTCTGCACAAATGTTAGTGCGCGCCGATGGTTCTATCGTCGGTACAATTGGTGGCGGAATGGTTGAACGGAAGGTGATTGAAGAGTCGCTTCAGGCATTGCAGGAACGTAAGCCGCGATTATTCCATGGACGTATGGCTCGTAACGGTGCGGATGCTGTCGGGTCAGATTGTGGAGGTGCAATGTCAGTATTTATCAGCGTCCATGGTATGCGTCCACGTCTGGTGTTGATTGGTGCGGGGCATGTCAACCGGGCGATAGCCCAGAGTGCGGCGCTATTAGGATTTGATATCGCCGTTGCTGATATTTATCGCGAAAGCCTCAATCCTGAACTATTCCCACCATCAACCACGCTTCTCCATGCTGAGTCGTTTGGTGCGGCAGTGGAAGCACTGGATATTCGCCCTGATAATTTTGTCCTGATTGCCACGAATAATCAGGATCGTGAAGCCCTCGACAAACTCATTGAACAACCCATTGCATGGCTGGGGTTGCTGGCAAGTCGCCGCAAGGTTCAGCTTTTCCTGCGCCAATTGCGTGAGAAAGGCGTGGCTGAAGAACATATTGCCCGTTTACATGCGCCCGTTGGTTACAACATAGGTGCGGAAACGCCGCAGGAGATCGCCATTAGCGTGCTGGCAGAAATATTACAGGTGAAAAATAACGCGCCGGGTGGGCTGATGATGAAGCCTTCTCATCCTTCCGGACACCAGCTGGTGGTGATTCGCGGTGCGGGGGATATCGCCAGTGGTGTAGCGCTACGTCTGTATCATGCGGGTTTTAAAGTGATCATGTTGGAAGTGGAAAAACCGACAGTGATTCGTTGTACCGTGGCGTTTGCCCAGGCCGTGTTCGATGGCGAAATGACGGTCGAAGGCGTCACCGCCCGCCTGGCAACCAGCTCTGCGGAAGCGATGAAACTTACCGAACGCGGATTTATCCCTGTGATGGTAGATCCCACCTGTTCATTGCTTGATGAACTGAAACCGCTTTGCGTGGTGGACGCTATTCTGGCGAAACAGAATTTGGGAACGCGGGCAGATATGGCACCAGTAACAATCGCGCTTGGGCCGGGCTTTACTGCAGGGAAGGATTGTCATGCGGTAATTGAAACAAATCGCGGGCACTGGCTCGGTCAGGTGATTTACTCAGGTTGTGCGCAGGAGAATACCGGTGTTCCCGGCAATATTATGGGGCATACCACCCGACGAGTGATCCGTGCTCCTGTTGCAGGCATTATGCGATCCAACGTGAAATTAGGCGATCTGGTGAAAGAGGGCGATGTGATTGCCTGGATTGGTGAGCATGAAATTAAAGCACCGTTGACGGGGATGGTGCGTGGCTTGTTGAACGACGGACTGGCCGTGGTCGGTGGTTTTAAAATTGGTGATATCGATCCTCGTGGTGAAACGGCTGATTTCACCAGCGTTTCTGATAAAGCCCGGGCGATTGGCGGCGGCGTACTTGAGGCGTTAATGATGTTGATGCATCAGGGCGTTAAAGCGACAAAAGAAGTGCTGGAAGTGGCTTAAATGAAAATGGCCGGATGGTATTACCCATCCGGCCTTTAAATTACTGACAAATCACCGTTCCGGTTTTGCCTTCAATCCCTTCTTTCGCTTTGCTCAATACGGTAATCAGTGCTTCACGACCTGCGCGAGAGCGAGCAAACGAGGCGGCAGCTTCCACTTTAGGCAGCATAGAACCTTTCGCAAAATGACCTTCTTCGATAAAGCGTTCAGCATCACTTAACGACAGGCGATCGAGCCACTGTTCATTCTCTTTTCCGAAGTTAATGGCCACTTTTTCTACCGCAGTCAGAATGATCAGCATATCGGCATCGATCATTTCTGCTAAACGGGCGCTGGCCCAGTCTTTATCGATAACCGCGCTGGCACCACGCAGATGGTTACCTTCACGAATAACAGGGATACCACCACCGCCAACGGTGATCACCACCTGTCCGGCATCTACCAGAGCTTTAACCGTTTCTTTTTCAATGATATCAACCGGTTTTGGCGAAGCAACGACACGACGATAGCCGCGACCCGCATCTTCTTTCAGAGTGTAACCCTGTTTTGTCAGTAGCTCTGCTTCTTGCTCGGTAAAGAACGAACCGATCGGCTTGGTCGGGGTGAGGAATGCCGGATCGTTAGCATCGACTTCGACCTGGGTAACCAGCGTTGCTACAGGTTTATTAATGCCACGAGAAAGCAGTTCTTCTCTTAAGGCGTTTTGTAGATCGTAACCAATATAACCCTGGCTTAAGGCAACACAGACAGACATCGGCAGCATTGGCGAGTGCGCTTCAGTTTTTGCTGCAGCTTCAAAGGCCTGGTTAATCATGCCCACCTGTGGCCCGTTGCCATGAGTGACGATGACCTCATGTCCCTGGGCAATTAAATCAACAATTGCCTGAGAAGTAATTTTTACCGCTTTCATTTGCCCAGCCAGGTCATCGCCCAGCGCATTCCCGCCCAGGGCGAGAACAATTTTCTTACTCATTTTTCCTCACTCATCATTCTTGATTGTGTATAGATCCCTGGCAGTGGTTAGAGCACGGGAGGGACAAACGGTTTGCGTCGCAGGAAACGACCTCGCCCGGCTTTGCCTGTAAAGGTGCCGTCGCAGAAAATCGTTTCACCACGAGATAAGGTTCTGACAATCGCGCCCTGACAGGTAAAACCCTCCCATGGCGAGTAGTCAGCGTTGTCGTGGAGATGGCGATGCTGAATTTGTTGGCTCTGACGTGGGTCTATAATCACCACGTCGCCATCGGAACCGGGCGCTAATAATCCTTTTTGTGGCCACAGGCCAAACAGCCTGGCGGGCATTGCACTGGTTAACTCAACAAAACGCTCCGGTGAGATACGTCCCGTCATCACGCCACTGGAGAACAGCAGTTGCATGCGGTTCTCCACACCGGGTAAGCCATTTGGGCAGCGGCTGAAATCGCCTTTAGAAATTTGCAGGCGTTGAGCCATCGAGAAGGTGCAGTGATCGGTTGCCACCACGTCAATCGCACCATCGCTGATGCCACACCACAGTTTGTCCTGCTCGCGTACGTTACGCAGCGGTGGGCTAAGAATGAACTTCATGCCATCTTCTGTATCGTAACTGCGTTCGTCCAACAGGAGATATTGTGGGCAGGTTTCAACCCAGACTGGCTGGTGATTCGCACGGGCAAGACGCAGATAATCCAGACCTAAGCCGTTAGACAGGTGCACGATATAGAGCGGGGCGTTACCGGCAATTTGTGCCAGGTTAATCATGCGGGCGATGGCTTCCGCTTCGCATTCCAGAGGTCGACTCAAGGCATGATAACGCGGCGCGGTTAACCCTGCGGCGATAAACTCCGCCCGCTTGCTGGCGATAGCTGCGTCATTTTCCGGGTGTACGGTGGTCAGCGCGCCGGACTCATGCAAGCGGCGTAATGCCTGCAACACTTCATCATCGTTGAGTTTATATTGATAGGTTAAATAGAGTTTAAAACTGCTCAGTCCTTCCTCAACCATCATCGGAATTTCGTCGAGGATAGCGTGATTAATATGTTGAATGACACCGTGAAAGCTGTAGTCGATGACTGCTTTGTGGGCGGCATAACCGCGATAAACTTCCAGTTGATGGCGTAACCGGCAGCCATTTGGGCCAAATCCCATATGGTCAATAATGGTTGTTGTACCGCCACACGCAGCAGCGCGGGTACCGGTAAAAAAATCATCACAACTGCGCGCGATGCCGACATCAATATTGAAATGCGTATGGACATCCACGCCGCCAGGGAAAACGTAACAGCCAGAGGCATCAATTTCTTCGCAAGGGAGTTGCGGCGAAATATCGGTACCCAACTGGCGAACAATCCCGCTTTCAATCAGCAAATCCTGCTTCGCCTGTCCATCTGCATTAACAACAATGCCGTTTTTTATCAATACGCGCATAGCAAACTCCAAAAACCCTCCGGTAAACCGGAGGGGGAATAAGTGAAGAGTAATTATTCGGTTGCCAGCCAGCTTAATGGGATTGCAGCGTACATAGCGGCACAGGTTACCAGGTGAGATTTCCAGGTTTTTTCGTTTGGCGCGTGCGCTTCAGGTTCTTTACCAGGGCCAAAACCGATGACCGGAATGCCGTGGCGACCCATGATGGATACGCCATTAGTCGAGAAGGTCCACTTATCAACGACAGGCGCTTTACCAAACAGCCCTTCATAAGCATTCACCAGTGCTTTAACGGTGAAGTGATCTTCTTCCACTTTCCAGGTCGGGAAGTAGCATTCGGTTGGGTAAACCAGGCCAGTCCAGGACGGGCGGTCGTAGTTGTACATAGAAACAACCGCGTTAGCTTTCTGTACTGCAGGTAGAGCGCGGATCTCGTCCAGCGCGCCTTCCCAGGTTTCGCCCCAGGTCAGACGACGGTCGATTGAAACTGCGCAGCTGTCTGCGACAGCGCAACGACTTGGGGAGGTGAAGAAGATTTCAGAAACGGTGAGGGTGCCTTTGCCGAGGAATTCGTCATAACCCAGACGTTGGGAGAGTTCCTGTAATTCGCCAAGAATTGGACCCATTTTGAAAATGGCGTTATCACCGCGTTCTGGTGCCGAACCGTGGCAGCTAACACCCTGAACATCTATACGAATTTCCATACGACCGCGTTGACCACGGTATACCTGGCAGTCGGTTGGTTCGGTACTGACCACAAATTCCGGGCGAATGCCGGATTGTTCAATAATGTACTGCCAGCACAGACCGTCGCAGTCTTCTTCCTGCACAGTACCGGTAACCAGCAGGGTATATTCATCTTCCAGACCGAGATCTTTAATGATTTTTCCGGCATATACCATAGACGCCATGCCACCTTCCTGGTCGGAAGTACCACGACCACCGATCAGCTCGTCGGTTTCCATGCCTTCATACGGATCGAAGTCCCAGTTTTTGATGTTGCCAATGCCGACGGTATCGATATGAGCGTCCATTGCCACCAGACGCGGACCGTGGCCGATATAACCGAGAACGTTGCCCATTGGGTCGATTTCAACTTTATCGAAGCCGACTTTTTCCATCTCTTCTTTAATACGATGTACTACGCGTTTCTCGTCGCAGCTTTCACTGGGAATAGCAACCATATCGCGCAGGAAGCGAGTCATGTCTGCCTGGTAATTTTTTGCTTTTTCAAGAATCAGTTTGAATGGAATATTCTTAGCCATTATTTTTCTCCAGATTTTTTACTCCCCGTTTTGCAGGGAGCTGTTCCAATAGGGTGATTAAGGTGCTACAGCGTGTTTGCCTTCCCAGACAACTTCGCGGTAGTGCTTCACGTCGGTGTCGCCTTCAGTGCTGATAACCAGCACCACGGCATCTTTGTTCAGCGCCAGTTTTTCCATCAGGCTTTGACGTTGCGGGTGATAATGAACCGCTGCGAGAACGCCCAAACCGACAGCGCCGGATTCACCGGAGATGATGCGCGGGTCGTTGCCGTACGGATTACCCAGCACGCGCATACCTAATGCGGCAACGCTGTCCTGGCAGGAGATGAATTGGGTGGCGCAGTTACGTAGGATTTCCCAGCCCAGCGGGTTAGGTTCGCCGCAGGCCAGGCCCGCCATGATGGTGGCCATATCACCGCCAACGTTGACGATGTCGCCTTTGACGCCGGAGCGATAAATACAGTCAGCTTTGTCAGGTTCAACAATAATGCTGTGCAGATTTTGCGGGCTATAGACGTCGACCAGATAACCCAGCACACCACCGGCCATTGCACCGACACCGGCTTGCAGCAAAACGTGTGTCGGGGTTACGCCCATTTCACGCATTTGCTCGACGGCTTCATCCGCCAGTGTTGCGTAGCCTTGCATGATCCAGGTTGGGATTTTGGTGTAACCTTCCCATGCCGTGTCCTGTACCACTTCCCAGCCGTGCTGCTGCGCGTGTTGCATGGTCAGGCGAACGGTATCGTCATAGTTCATATCCGTGACGATGCACTCGGCACCGAGGTTTAGAATGGCGTCAACGCGTTCCTGAGCAGAACCTTTCGGCATGTAAATCACCGCATTCTGTCCGAGTTGCTGTGCTGCCCATGCCACACCGCGCCCGTGGTTGCCGTCGGTGGTGGTCGCGAAAGTCATTTTTTCGCCAATGGCATTTTTCAGGTGCTCAAATGATAGCGTTTCGATATCAAGATGATATTTTTCACACAATAATTGAGCGATGGCGTATGCGCCGCCGAGCATTTTGAAGGCGTTCAGACCGAAGCGTTTTGATTCGTCCTTAACGAGAATTTTCTTTACACCAAACAGGTTTGCGAGATCGTCCAGCGCACAAAGCGGTGTTGGGCGATAACCAGCAATTTTCTGGTGGAACTGGCGTGCCAGTTTTGCCTGGCTTTGCGAAAAAAGCGGTGATGTTTCGCCGTTGAAAAATTTGTTATCGGCGATATCAATCTTTAATGAGAAAACGGACATATCCTATCCTTTTGGCCTCTGGAAATAGAGGGCCGACCAGCTGATCGGCCCGAGGGGTTATTTCACGCGTTCTTGCGCTTCTTTCAGCAGTTGCTCGAGCAGTGCACCTGGTTTGGCGTATTTACGGGACAGGATCATCGCGGCGATGATATAAGGCTTCCAGCTGGCTTCTTTGTAGGTAGCGATACGGTATTTTTCGAATACGCCTTCAGTCACTTCACCTTCTTTGCAGGATACGCCGCTGATATCAGCTGGCAGGCAGTGCATGTACAGGGCTTCGCCATCACGGGTCAGCTCCATCATCTCTTCGGTACAATGCCAGTCTTTGTGCTGTGCGTTCTGTGCCAGACACTGTTTTTCCAGCGCTTTCAGTCCTTCGTGATCGTTCGCACGCAGCAGTTCAGTACGCTCTTCCATCACTTTGTAAGGTGCCCAGGACTTCGGATAAACGATGTCTGCGTCTTTGAAGGCTTCTTCCATGCTGGTGACCTGACGGAAGCTACCACCGGAGGCTTTAGCATTGTTTTTAGCAACTTCAACGACATCCGGGATCAGGTCGTAGCCTTCCGGATGGGCCAGGGTGACATCCATACCGAAGCGGGTCATCAGACCGATGATGCCTTGTGGTACAGAGAGCGGTTTGCCATAGCTTGGGGAGTAGGCCCAGGTCATGGCGATTTTTTTACCTTTCAGGTTTTCCAGTGAACCAAAGTGTTCACGTAACCATGCCAGATCAGCCATTGATTGAGTCGGGTGGTCAATATCGCATTGCAGGTTCACTAAAGCCGGACGCTGCGGCAGCACACCCTGCTTGTAACCGTCATCAAGTGCAGCGCCAACTTCACGCATATAGGCGTTGCCTGCGCCCAGATACATATCGTCGCGAATACCGATAGCGTCAGCGCAGAAGGAGATCATATTGGCGGTTTCACGCACGGTTTCGCCGTGAGCGATTTGTGATTTACCTTCGTCAAGATCTTGTTGTGCAAGGCCGAGCAGGTTAAGCGCGGAAGCATAAGAGAAGCGGGTACGGGTGGAATTGTCGCGGAATACGGAAATACCTAATCCACTATTAAAGACTTTGGTTGAGATGTTTTCAGCACGCAGTGCTTTTAACGCGGCGGCAACGTCCAGTACTTGTTTCAGTTCGTCTGGCGTTTGTTCCCACGTTAACAAAAAATCTTTTTCATGCAGGTGAGAGGTCAGCGAATTGATATCCTTAATCAGCTCATTAACAGTTTTCATCATAAAGTCCCGATAGTGGAATGACAGGCAAAGTGGTTTATTTCACTGTGACGTGCCAAAGTGATTGGTGTTTTCACAGCTATACCTCGGACTAACAATAAGTGTGCCAGAATTATCCACGCGGCTGCGAAAGGCTAATTTGACGGATAATGTGTGGGGTTGATCACATATTGATGCCAGTTTCCGGTTGTTTGTAAAATACGAAAACGTTTGGCTTTTTTTATTACGTTATTTATTTGCTGCTAAGTATCAGAAATAAGATAAAGAGGCAGGCTATCTCTCTTCAGTTTGATAAACTTGCCGCTGTAATTCTCATATTGATATAGAAATGTGATATCTCTTCCATAATTTTATTAGAAAGTGATAAAAATCTTATGTTTTTATCAAAGCCAATTTCGCCTGAGTTAATATCATCATGATCTGTGAACCATCAACGTCTTCAATGATCGACTTTTAAGTAAGTCTGGAAGGTAAAGCTATGGAGCTTGCGACTACGCAGTCAGTATTGATGCAAATTCAACCAACAATTCAGCGTTTTGCCAGAATGCTTGCCAGCGTTTTGCAGCTTGAGGTTGAGATCGTTGATGAAAACTTGTGTCGCGTCGCCGGAACGGGCGCGTATGGGAAGTTTCTTGGCCGCCAGTTGAGCGGCAACTCACGTCTGCTCCGCCACGTCCTGGAAACGAAAACTGAAAAAGTTGTGACACAGTCTCGCTTCGATCCCCTTTGTGAAGGTTGCGATAGTAAAGAAAATTGCCGCGAAAAAGCATTTCTGGGTACGCCAGTCATTTTACAGGATCGTTGTGTTGGGGTGATAAGTTTGATTGCCGTTACCCACGAGCAACAAGAACATATCAGTGATAATTTACGCGAATTTTCCGATTACGTTCGCCATATATCCACCATTTTTGTTTCTAAACTTCTGGAGGATCAGGGACCAGGAGATAACATCAGTAAAATATTCGCGACCATGATCGATAATATGGATCAGGGCGTGTTAGTGGTTGATGCTGATAATCGTGTTCAGTTTGTTAATCAGACAGCTTTAAAAACACTCGGTGTTGTACAAAATAATATTATTGGAAAACCTGTTCGTTTCAGACCATTAACATTTGAGAGTAATTTTACCCATGGTCATATGCAACATATTGTTTCGTGGGATGATAAAAGTGAATTAATCATTGGTCAGTTGCATAACATCCAGGGCCGACAACTATTTTTAATGGCGTTTCACCAATCGCATACCAGTTTTTCTGTAGCAAATGCACCTGATGAACCGCATATTGAACAATTGGTTGGCGAGTGCCGTGTTATGCGGCAATTAAAACGACTCATTAGCCGTATTGCACCCAGCCCATCCAGCGTTATGGTGGTTGGTGAAAGCGGCACGGGTAAAGAAGTCGTCGCCCGTGCAATCCATAAGTTGAGCGGAAGACGGAATAAACCCTTTATTGCTATCAACTGTGCCGCGATTCCGGAACAGCTTCTGGAGAGCGAACTGTTCGGTTATGTTAAAGGCGCATTTACTGGCGCTTCTGCCAACGGTAAAACAGGGTTGATTCAGGCGGCGAATACGGGCACGCTGTTTCTCGATGAAATTGGTGATATGCCATTAATGTTGCAGGCTAAATTACTGCGCGCTATTGAGGCGCGTGAAATTCTGCCGATTGGTGCCAGTAGCCCAATACAAGTCGACATCCGCATCATTTCTGCAACTAATCAGAATTTGGCCCAGTTCATTGCTGAAGGTAAATTCCGCGAAGATCTCTTCTACCGACTTAATGTTATCCCGATAACTCTTCCACCGCTGCGTGAACGTCAGGAAGATATTGAATTACTAGTGCATTACTTTTTACATCTGCATACCCGTCGTCTGGGATCGGTTTATCCTGGCATTGCTCCTGATGTCGTCGAAATATTGCGTAAGCATCGTTGGCCCGGAAACCTGCGCGAGTTAAGCAATTTGATGGAATATCTGGTTAACGTTGTTCCTTCAGGTGAAGTTATCGACAGCACGCTATTGCCGCCAAATCTGCTGAATAATGGCACAACGGAGCAAAGTGATGTAACAGAGGTCAGTGAGGCGCACCTGTCACTCGATGATGCGGGCGGCACGGCGCTGGAAGAGATGGAAAAGCAAATGATCCGCGAGGCGCTTTCACGTCATAACAGCAAGAAGGAAGTTGCTGATGAACTGGGCATCGGCATTGCTACGCTCTATCGCAAGATTAAGAAATATGAGTTGTTAAACACATAACCTCAGTGAATCCGGCCTGAATTCAGGCCGGATATCTTTTACTTCGTTTTCTCGCAATCCAGCACCGTATTTACAATCATTTGATATCCCGCGCAGCGGCAAAGATTTCCTGCCAGGCCGCGACGGATTTCCGTAATGGTTAATGGTTTTTCGCGTGGTTTTGCCAGCATCGCCGTGGTAGCCATAATGAGGCCCGGCGTACAAAACCCGCATTGCACTGCACCAGATTTCGCATAAGCCAGTTGGACATGAGAAAGTTTACCGCCTTTCGCTTCACCTTCCAGCGTGCGGATCTCTTTTCCTTCAGCCCAGGCGGCAAGGTATAAGCAACTGTCTATTGCTGTGCCGTCGACCAGCACCGTACAGGCACCACATTCACCCACGCAGCACCCTTGTTTGACACTTAGCAGTCCTTGTTCGCGGAGTAATTCCGAGAGCGGCGTGCCTGGTGCGGCGTGAAGCTGAAAAGGCATCCCGTTAATGGTGCATTCGATGGTAATTGTTTCGCTGTGATTCATTGCAATTTCCCCCCCGCCGCGGCGACGGCTTCGCTAATCACTTTTTTGGTCATCGTCTGGATGAGATGCAGACGAAACTCTTTACTGGCCCGCCATGAAGAACGCGGGGCGACATCTTGCAGGACTGATTCGCTGATGGCTTCCAGCGTTTGCAGGTTTAATGGCGCATTTTGTGCAGTCTGTTCGGCATGTTGGCAGCGAATCGGCGTTGGCGCGGCAACACCAAATGCCAGGCGTAATTCGCTGAAATTGCCGTTATCCAGTCGGCAATGTGCGGCGCAGCCAATTGTTGAAATATCCATTGCGTCGCGCATGGCATATTTAAAATGCGCGCTGCCCGCGTGTTCTTTCGGCTGTGGCGGAAAATGAAAGGCGACAAGGATTTCGTCATGCTCAAGAGACACTTTGCCCGGCCCGGTGTGAAAGCCATTAATCGGGACGAAACGAACACCGCGCGGGGAGTGGATCTCCAGTTTCGCGTCATAAATTAGCGTTGGCGTGGCAGAATCTGCGCTGGTGGCACCGTTGCAAATATTTCCGCCGTAGGTGGCGACATTACGGATCTGCGGCCCGGCGATTGATGCAGCCGCAGCACATAACGCCGGGAGATGACGTTGAGTTACAGGATCTTCAATGAGCTGGGTAAATGTCGTTGCAGAGCCGATACGTAGCGCGCCATCTTCCGCCAGCGTAATTCCCCGCAGCTCCGCCAGATTATGAATATCAACAATATGGCGATAACGGTCATTGTGATGGTGAAGCTGTATCAGTACGTCAGTGCCACCGGCGAGCAGTTTGGCCTGCGGGTTGTCAGTCAGCAGGTTGATGGCATCGGCAAGGGTTGCTGCGCGATGGTAAGAAGCAAAATCAAACATGATGTTATCCTCAAATCAATCCTGCCAGATGGAATTCTTCATATAATCGTTTTGGCGTTAGCGGCAGTGTATTGATTGCAACACCGGTAGCCATCTTCACCGCGTTACGAATAGCAGCGGCTACAGGAATTATGGGTGGCTCACCCAGTGACTTATGTCCGTATGCGGATTGCGGCTCATTGATTTCGACGAACGCGCTTTCCAGTTGTGGCAGATCCGGCATGGTCGGCATTTTGTAATCCAGCAGATTGGGGTTACGGACCACGCCGCTTTTCGCATCGATGATCATCTCTTCAAATAGCGCCCAGCCAATGCCCATCCCCATTCCGCCGTGTACCTGACCTTCTGCCAGCAGCGGATTAAGAATATGGCCCGAATCATGAACGTTGAGGATGCGGTTGATGGTTACTTTACACAGTGCAATATCGACCGTCAGATCAACAAAGGTACAGCCAAACGCCGGTGGGTTAGTGGTGGTTTTGATGGAGCTTTCGGCAGAGAGCTGCCCGCCGCGTTCAGGGTGGTAGAAAGCGTCCATCGCCAAATCTTTTAACGACATTAACGGCTCTTCCGGTCGTTCAACCAGCACGATATGGCCTTTTATCAGGGTCAGATTCATCGCTGACTGATGTAGCATGACTGCGGCGTGAGCGATGATTTTCTCTTTTAATAACAGTGCCGCACTGCGCAGCGCAGGCGCGGCAACATAGCTCTGACGTGAGGCAAATGCGCCGGGGTCGAATGGTGTAACGTCGGTATCTTGGGTTGAAATAACGTGAACATCGCTGACCGGAACTCCCACGGTTTCTGCCACCATTTGCGAGAACACGGTGTCGGCACCCTGGCCGATTTCCGTCGCGCCGCTTTGCACGTTGATGGTTCCATCCTGATTCATCAACAGGCGCGCGCCTGCTATTTCTACGCCGACAGGCCAGGTGTTAGAGGTGTAGCTAAAACAGGCGACGCCAACGCCACGACGTAAATTGCCTTGCTGGTTCTGGCACTCTGCACGGCGTTTTTCCCATTCAAAGATTTTCCGGCCTTTTTCAAGACACTCCGGCAACCCTGCGCTGTAAATACGTTTTCCCGTGAGCGGATTAGCATCTCCTTCGCGGGCGGCGTTGCGTAAACGAATTTCAACAGGATCAATACCTAACGCTGTCGCGGCATCATCAAGCATAGACTCAACGGCAAATACGACTTGTGGCGCGCCATAACCACGCATCGCACCAGCCGAGGGGAGGTTGGTATAGCAGGTCTTTGAACTGTAAGCGTAGGCACAACGAGGATAAAGGTAAGCGACTTTATTCCCCCCAGCAGAAGCAATGGAGTGCCCGTGAGATGCATAAGCGCCGGTGTTAGACAGAACATCCAGACTATAACCTTTCAATGTTCCGTCGCGGTTCACGCCCATTTGCCCGTCAATAGTAAAAGCGTGGCGGGTACGGGTTGCGAGGAAACACTCTTCACGGCTAAGAGAAACTTTCACCGGAATGCCGCCAAGTTTGCTGGTCAGGAATGCCGCCATTGGCTCTTCCAGTACATCCTGTTTATTACCAAAACCGCCACCGATAAACGGTTTGATGACTCGTACGCATGACCAGGGAATATCCAGCGCCTGACCAACCACGCGGCGAACAATGTGCGGGATCTGGGTGCTGGAAACGATGGTAATTCGCGAGTCATCCTCCATCCATGCCAGCGATGTCACGCTTTCCATATGACAATGTTGAATAACGGGAGTCTGATAGTGCCCCTGTACCTGGTAGTCGGCGGCATCGATTGTTTGTTGGACATTACCCGTCGACATCGTGCTTTGTTTCAGTAAATTGCCACCGTTATGGATTGGTGCAGCGTCTTCTGCCAGCGCCGCTTCTGACGAGGTGATAACGGGTAATTCTTGCCACTCAATGCTGACCAATTGCGCCGCTTTTTCTGCCGTGAGTTCATCGCGGGCCACGACGATGGCAACGGCGTCGCCATGATGACGAACATGGCGAGTTAGCAGTGCGCGATCGGCGGTATCGCGCTTGTTTTCGTCAAGTGTCCAGGCATGCCCTGCCGTGGCGAATGGGATTTCTGGCACATCTTCCCAGGTAAAAATCGCCAGGACGCCCGGCAAACTCCTGGCTTGTTCATCATTAATACTTACGGCATAACCATGTGCGATAGGGCTACGTACATATTTCGCGTAACACATGCCCGCCATAACATAATCGTCAGTATATCGTGCCCGCCCGGTGACCTTAGCAATGGCATCGACGCGCATGCATGATTCACCCGTAGCGGTTGCTTCCCGCGCTTCCATAGAAATCCCCTCGGTTTGAACATTTGGTTCTTATGGCAAAGATTTAGTCTTAGCAGGCAAGAATTACGCCAGAAACGACTATATGCGTGAGGGGAGGAAGGAAGTGTGATGACGTTAAAAAAACACAGATATGATACGAAACAGGACTCTGAATAGGGACAGTGATACGTATCAATATGAGTGGCGATAAAATCAATGTGATAAATTAGGATTATTACGAATCAAGGTGGGAAATAGGTTAAAAGTCAGGAACTTCGATACCACTACAGCAAATATTTTGCTGATGATACTTCCCTTTGCCAAATGAAATTAACCTCTTTCTCTATTACATCGTTTTTCCAGAAGCAAGAGATTGGGTATCAAGAGGCTGGCTGCTATGATATGGCGTCTTGTTTTTTAAGCGAGGAAAGATTTTGAGTGCGGGACGCCTGAATAAAAAATCTCTGGGTATCGTGATGTTGTTATCGGTTGGACTGCTTTTGGCGGGCTGTTCGGGTAGCAAATCATCCGATACAGGAACGTATTCCGGCTCCGTTTACACCGTGAAACGGGGGGATACGCTATATCGTATTTCGCGCACCACGGGAACCAGCGTAAAAGAACTGGCGCGACTGAACGGCATTTCCCCCCCTTACACCATTGAAGTAGGTCAGAAACTAAAACTGGGTGGGGCGAAAAGTAGCAGTAGTACACGTAAATCAACCGCCAAATCCACGACCAAAACCGCATCGGTTACACCGTCATCAGCGGTACCGAAATCTTCCTGGCCGCCAGTAGGGCAACGTTGTTGGTTATGGCCAACGACAGGGAAAGTTATCATGCCGTATTCGACAGCAGATGGCGGCAATAAAGGGATTGATATCTCAGCTCCACGAGGTACACCTATTTACGCCGCGGGTGCAGGAAAGGTGGTGTATGTGGGCAACCAGCTGCGTGGCTACGGTAATCTCATCATGATTAAACACAGTGAAGATTACATTACGGCTTACGCTCATAATGACACGATGCTGGTAAATAATGGGCAAAGCGTGAAGGCTGGGCAAAAAATCGCCACTATGGGGAGCACTGATGCGGCATCTGTTCGCCTGCATTTCCAGATTCGTTACCGTGCAACGGCAATTGATCCGCTACGTTACTTGCCGCCTCAGGGCAGCAAGCCAAAATGCTGATGGCGAATTAATCAGCAGTCAGCAGCGTGGTACTTGCTAAGGAGAGCGTAAGGTTTATAATGCCTTACGCATCTCGAAGCGGGCGTAGTTCAATGGTAGAACGAGAGCTTCCCAAGCTCTATACGAGGGTTCGATTCCCTTCGCCCGCTCCAATTTATCTTCACATCATCTACCTGCCATTTTTGTTGTATCTGATTTTCTATATTATCTTAATTCAAGCGCTTCAGACTTTTCGCAATCGCCGTAATACTTCCCCATTTTTTTGTAAATAAAAAGCGTTTATGCAATGCAATCGTCATGTATCTTAAATAGTCTTATTTAAGATGTTCAGAACTCTTTGTGTGTTTAACTGGCTGATAATTATATAATATTACGAGAGAAGTGATAGAGCGGAATAATAACAAATGAACATTATGAAAACTGGGATGGTTCAAAATTGAAGCAATTTTGAACCATCCACAACGGATATTAGCTAAAGAACATTACCGATACGCACAGGATACCCACGATCAGGGTAATCAGATTTCCGATGGAACGCCAGGGTTTAAGCGCCGGGATGAGATACGTTGACAGCGTAGGCATGATGAAAAGTATCATGGCAATGAGCGGGCCGCTGATCGCGTAAATCATCGAAATCGCGTTCGGGTTAATGCAACAAACAATGAAGGTAATCAGCGATACCAACATAATTGATAGTGCGCGGTTAAATGCACGACTTTTCTTTACACCAACCTGCTGTAATGTTGTTTTGACGACCTCTGTGGCACCTTCAATAACGCCAAAGTACGTACCCAGGAATGATTTCGACATCGCAACTACTGCGACAATAATCCCGGAAATTGATAACCATGCTGGGGCGTTCGGCAGCATAGAAAGCGCCGATAAAATGGTAACCCCTTCTTCTTTAGCCGCTTCAATATACGAAGGTGGAATAGAAAGCAGGCAGCTAAAGACAAAGAACAATACACTTATGCAGATGATGAGATAAGCGACTTTCATAATTTTTTTGCATTTATCCATAGCATGTTCGCCATATTTTTCACGTCTGTCTATGGCAAACGTAGAAATAATGGGCGTATGGCTAAAAGCGAAAACCATCACGGGAATCGATATCCATATCTGGTGAAGGGTATTCTGATTGAACTCTACCTGGGTTGTTAATAGATCAGGTTGCCAACTACCGACCAGGTAAATAGAAAGAAATAAGAAATAGGCAATCAATGGGAATACCAAAAATCCCATTACCCGAATAGTGGCATGGCGTCCCATCAGAAAAATGAGATTCAGGATTAATACAACCCCCAGACTCACTAGCATACGGATGCGAAGATCAATAACCATATGCTTTGCCAGCTGTTCCGTAAGTGAGTTGGTAATTGCCACTGCATATATCAACACGACGACAAAAAAGGCGATGAAGTACAGCGTGGTAATCAGATTACCAATCTTCTTGCCATAGTAGTGTGTTACCGCGCCCGTTATCCCTTCACCTGCTGATGTTTTCGATGAGAGGATGAACTGGCATAAGGCTTTATGTGGCCAATATGTTAAAGGCCAGGCGACCAGAGCAGTAATAAACAGGACCACAGCCCCCGCCGAACCTAACTGAATAGGAAGGAAGAGCGTGCCTGCACCAACGGCTGTGCCGTAGAGCGCGAAACTCCACAGAGTTTCTTCTTTTGACCAAATATTAGACATTATCTGAACGTATCATCTACAAATTAAACAAAATGGAGGGCAATTTACCATAAACCAGGTTAAGTATGGGAGATTAACGCCTTATCTACCTCTCTATTGGTGGGTTAGTGGTTGCAAACCTTACGTGCCAGTTATGTCTCTGACTACTACTCAGGCGTATTTCCTTTGTGATAATGGTCACTTTTTTTAAACAATTAAGATAACTGTAATTAACAATCATTTACTATTGCACTGTTAATTGGTGCGAGGTTGTGATGAAAGACGTTGTGATTGTCGGGGCGTTACGGACACCTATCGGCTGCTTTCGTGGTGCGTTAGCGGGTCATTCCGCCGTGGAACTTGGCAGCCTGGTCGTCAAAGCGTTAATAGAACGTACCGGCGTTCCTGCATATGCGGTGGATGAAGTGATTCTTGGTCAGGTGTTGACTGCAGGGGCAGGGCAGAATCCGGCAAGACAATCGGCTATTAAAGGTGGTCTTCCTAATAGCGTTTCTGCAATCACTATTAATGACGTTTGTGGTTCCGGGCTTAAAGCACTGCATCTGGCTACTCAGGCGATACAGTGTGGCGAGGCTGATATTGTCATCGCCGGTGGCCAGGAAAACATGAGCCGCGCACCACATGTTCTGACTGATAGCCGCACCGGCGCACAGCTTGGCAATAGCCAGTTGGTTGATAGTCTTGTGCATGATGGGTTGTGGGATGCCTTCAATGATTATCATATTGGTGTCACCGCCGAAAATCTGGCTCGCGAATATGGCATCAGCCGTCAGTTGCAGGATGCTTACGCACTTAGCTCGCAACAAAAAGCGCGAGCGGCGATTGACGCCGGACGATTTAAAGATGAGATCGTCCCGGTAATAACCCAAAGTAACGGTCAGACGTTGGTTGTTGATACCGATGAACAGCCACGCACTGACGCCAGCGCAGAAGGCTTAGCCCGTTTAAATCCTTCATTTGATAGTCTCGGTTCTGTGACAGCGGGTAATGCATCATCCATAAACGATGGGGCAGCTGCAGTAATGATGATGAGCGAAGCCAAAGCACGAGCGTTGAATTTACCCGTGCTGGCCCGCATCCGCGCATTTGCCAGCGTTGGTGTGGATCCGGCATTGATGGGAATTGCGCCGGTGTATGCGACCCGCCGTTGCCTGGAGCGTGTTGGCTGGCAGTTGGCTGATGTCGATCTTATCGAGGCTAATGAAGCGTTTGCTGCACAGGCGCTTTCGGTTGGCAAGATGCTTGAATGGGATGAGCGTCGGGTCAATGTCAATGGTGGTGCGATCGCACTCGGTCACCCGATAGGCGCTTCCGGTTGCCGAATCCTGGTTTCTCTTGTTCATGAAATGGTGAAACGTAATGCCCGCAAAGGACTGGCAACGCTTTGTATCGGCGGGGGCCAGGGGGTGGCATTGACCATTGAACGTGACGAGTAGCTCTGCATTTCCTCCTTACCGATAAATATCTGCCGTCATTAATCTGTTGAATAATGATGGCTGGTGAGTCGACATACCTTTTCAGGGCTCCCTGATTTTTCCATTCTCATGACATATTCGTGATCGACACTGCACTTTTTTTAATCCTTAACTTGAAAATGAAACATTGTTTTATTTTTAATTGAAAACCCTATCCCATGGGCATATCATCCCCTCATAGAGAAAACGAAACAGTGTTTCATTGTTGTTTTCTATTTTCACGCTTCACTGATTATCGGAGGTTGATGTGGACGTAAGACAGAGCATCCACAGTGCGCACGCAAAAACGCTGGATACCCAGGGGCTGCGCAATGAATTTTTGGTTGAAAAGGTATTTGTCGCCGATGAGTACACCATGGTTTACAGCCACATTGACCGTATTATTGTTGGCGGCATTATGCCGGTAACTAAAACGGTTTCCGTTGGCGGGGAAGTTGGTAAACAACTCGGCGTAAGCTATTTCCTTGAACGTCGCGAGTTAGGTGTTATCAATATTGGCGGTGCCGGTACGATTACTGTCGATGGTCAATGCTATGAAATCGGTCACCGCGACGCCCTGTATGTTGGTAAAGGTGCAAAAGAAGTTGTCTTTGCCAGTATTGATACCGCCACTCCGGCGAAGTTTTATTACAATTGCGCACCCGCGCATACGACGTATCCCACCAAAAAAGTCACACCGGACGAAGTATCTCCAGTCACGTTAGGCGATAACCTCACCAGTAACCGTCGCACGATTAACAAATATTTTGTCCCGGATGTGCTGGAAACCTGCCAATTGAGTATGGGGCTGACGGAGCTGGCTCCAGGTAACTTGTGGAACACCATGCCGTGTCACACCCACGAGCGCCGGATGGAAGTTTATTTCTATTTCAATATGGATGATGACGCCTGCGTTTTCCACATGATGGGGCAACCGCAAGAAACGCGTCACATTGTGATGCATAACGAGCAGGCGGTGATCTCCCCGAGCTGGTCGATCCATTCCGGTGTCGGAACCAAAGCTTATACCTTTATCTGGGGCATGGTCGGTGAAAACCAGGTTTTTGATGATATGGACCATGTGGCCGTTAAAGATTTGCGCTAGTTGTGGGCATAAACGAATAAGGTATTGTTATGATTTTAAGTGCATTTTCTCTCGAAGGTAAAGTTGCGGTCGTCACTGGTTGTGATACTGGGCTGGGCCAGGGGATGGCGTTGGGGCTGGCGCAAGCGGGCTGTGACATTGTTGGCATTAACATCGTTGAACCGACTGAAACCATCAAGCAGGTTACGGCGCTGGGGCGTCGTTTTTTAAGCCTGACCGCCGATCTGCGAAAGATTGATGGCATTCCAGCACTGCTGGATCGCGCGGTAGCTGAGTTTGGTCATATTGATATCCTGGTGAATAACGCCGGATTGATTCGCCGCGAAGACGCTCTCGAATTCAGCGAAAAAGACTGGGACGATGTCATGAACCTGAATATCAAGAGCGTATTCTTCATGTCTCAGGCAGCGGCGAAACACTTTATCGCGCAAGGCAATGGCGGCAAGATTATCAATATCGCGTCAATGCTCTCCTTCCAGGGCGGGATCCGTGTGCCTTCTTATACCGCATCAAAAAGCGGTGTGATGGGCGTGACGCGATTGATGGCGAACGAATGGGCTAAACACAACATTAATGTTAATGCGATAGCTCCGGGTTACATGGCGACCAACAATACTCAACAACTGCGGGCAGATGAACAACGTAGCGCGGAAATTCTCGACCGCATTCCAGCTGGCCGTTGGGGACTGCCGAGTGACCTGATGGGGCCGGTGGTGTTCCTTGCCTCCAGCGCTTCAGATTATGTGAATGGTTATACCATTGCCGTGGATGGCGGTTGGCTGGCGCGTTAATTCATTCCTCTTACTTTTATGACCCTGTCGCATGGCAGGGTTTTTTATACCTGTAGATCATCATAATCCATATCATGGTTATGAAATAATCCATATCAATTATCAATTGATGAACTTTATGAATTTTATCTGCTTTAAAATTAGGTAGTTAATAATAATCTCAATAATTCAACTTAATTTGAAAATTGGAATATCCATCACATAACGACATGTCGTAGCAATTTAATCCATATTTATGCTATTTCCGACCTGACACCTGTGTGAATTGTTCACGTATTTTTTCACTATGTCTTACTCTCTGCTGGCAGGAAAAAATGGTTACTATCAATACGGAATCTGCTTTAACGCCACGTCCTCTGCGGGATACGCGGCGTATGAATATGTTTGTTTCGGTAGCTGCTGCGGTCGCAGGATTGTTATTTGGTCTTGATATCGGCGTAATCGCCGGAGCGTTGCCGTTCATTACCGATCACTTTGTGCTGACCAGTCGTTTGCAGGAATGGGTGGTCAGTAGCATGATGCTCGGCGCAGCAATTGGTGCGCTGTTTAATGGTTGGCTGTCGTTCCGCCTGGGGCGTAAATACAGCCTGATGGCGGGGGCCATCCTGTTTGTACTCGGTTCGATAGGGTCCGCTTTTGCGACCAGCGTAGAGATGTTAATCGCCGCTCGTGTGGTGTTGGGCATTGCTGTTGGGATCGCGTCTTACACCGCTCCTCTATATCTTTCTGAAATGGCAAGTGAAAACGTTCGCGGTAAGATGATCAGCATGTACCAGTTGATGGTCACACTCGGCATCGTGCTGGCGTTTTTATCCGATACAGCGTTCAGTTATAGCGGTAACTGGCGCGCAATGTTGGGGGTTCTTGCTTTACCAGCAGTCCTGCTGATTATTCTGGTGGTCTTCCTGCCAAATAGCCCGCGCTGGCTGGCGGAAAAGGGGCGTCATATTGAGGCGGAAGAAGTGTTGCGTATGCTGCGCGATACGTCGGAAAAAGCGCGAGAAGAACTCAACGAAATTCGCGAAAGCCTGAAGTTAAAACAGGGCGGTTGGGCACTGTTTAAGATCAACCGTAACGTCCGTCGTGCTGTATTTCTCGGTATGTTGTTGCAGGCGATGCAGCAGTTTACCGGTATGAACATCATCATGTACTACGCGCCACGTATCTTCAAAATGGCGGGCTTTACGACCACAGAACAACAGATGATTGCGACTCTGGTCGTGGGGCTGACTTTTATGTTCGCTACCTTCATTGCGGTCTTTACGGTAGATAAAGCAGGGCGTAAGCCGGCTCTGAAAATTGGTTTCAGCGTGATGGCGTTAGGCACTCTGGTGCTGGGTTACTGCCTGATGCAGTTTGATAACGGTACGGCTTCCAGTGGCTTGTCCTGGCTCTCTGTTGGCATGACGATGATGTGTATTGCCGGTTATGCGATGAGCGCCGCGCCAGTGGTGTGGATCTTGTGCTCTGAAATTCAGCCGCTGAAATGCCGCGATTTTGGCATCACCTGCTCAACGACGACAAACTGGGTGTCGAATATGATTATCGGCGCGACCTTCCTGACACTGCTTGATAGCATTGGCGCTGCCGGTACGTTCTGGCTCTACACTGCGCTGAACATTGCGTTTGTGGGCATCACTTTCTGGCTCATTCCGGAAACCAAAAATGTCACGCTGGAACATATCGAGCGCAAACTGATGGCAGGCGAAAAGTTGAGAAATATCGGCGTCTGATTTCACGGGCCGGATGTGCTGTACATCCGGCCCTTTTTTCGTTAATAGAGATTAGGCACCTGGCCGTTGAGGCGTTTGCCTCGTTCCTTATTCAGCCTTGTTGCGGTAACACTCATCAGGAGAGAGGAATGAAAACAATTGGTTTGCTGGGAGGAATGAGCTGGGAATCCACTATTCCTTACTATCGTCTGATAAATGAAGGCATTAAACAGCGGCTTGGTGGGCTTCACTCTGCGCAAGTGCTGCTACATAGCGTCGATTTTCATGAAATAGAAGAGTGCCAGCGTCGCGGTGAGTGGGACAAAACCGGGGATATTCTGGCTGAGGCGGCGCTTGGCTTACAGCGGGCGGGCGCAGAAGGTATTGTGTTATGCACCAATACGATGCACAAAGTGGCGGATGCCATTGAGTCTCGTTGCTCTCTGCCTTTCTTACACATAGCGGATGCCACTGGACGTGCAATTACCGGGGCAGGAATGACTCGTGTGGCGCTGCTGGGTACACGTTACACCATGGAACAGGATTTTTATCGCGGGCGGCTGACGGAACAATTTTCCATCAACTGTCTTATTCCTGAAGCGGATGAACGGGCGAAAATTAATCAGATTATTTTTGAAGAACTGTGTCTGGGGCAATTTACCGAAGCGTCACGCGCTTATTATGCGCAAGTGATTGCTCGCCTTGCAGAACAGGGCGCACAGGGCGTCATTTTTGGCTGCACAGAAATTGGTTTACTGGTGCCAGAAGAGCGCAGTGTTCTGCCTGTGTTTGATACCGCGGCGATCCATGCCGAGGATGCTGTCGCTTTTATGCTGTCGTAGCTGACGACAAAATAGCGTCAAGAGAAGTGACCAGTTTCGGTAATCCCGCTTGTAAATGCTCACTAAACGCCTGCACCAGCGCTGATGACGGGCGGTGCAGGGGGCGGATCAGGCTGACGGTGAATGGAACCGCAATGCTGAACCGCCGCACCACTAAACCGCTTGCCGCATAATCCAGTGCGGTGAGTGGGTTAACTACCGAAACGCCTACCCCCGCCCGTACCATTGCGCAGACTGACGCGGCGCTGTGGGTTTCTACGATCATGCGTCGTTTAACCTGATTCTCAGTAAACAATTGATCCAGCAACTGGCGATAGCTGTCAGTACGGGAAAGGCTGATGTAGTTCTCACCGTGAAAATCATCCGGCGTTAATACCTTTTTTACCGCCAGCGGATGACCCGGAGGTAACACACACACTTCATCTAAAGAGAGTAATTCGGTACGTTCTGTTCCCGCAGGCGTATGGAGCGTTTCAGTGAGTCCTAAATCATGACGCTGGGCCGAGAGCCACTCTTCAAGTAGCGGTGATTCCTGGGGCACGATATTTAAGCTGACATCGGGATAACGTGCCAGAAAGGGTTGCAGGAGCTGCGGTAAAAAAGATTGCGAAAAGACCGGCAGGCAGGCAATAGACAGTTCTCCCTGGCGAAACTCGCGCAGACTTTCTGCGGCACTGACAATGCGATCCAGTCCGTACCAGGATCGTTGCACTTCTTCAAACAGACGCAGTCCTTGCACGGTAGGATGTAATCGTCCACGTACGCGCTCAAACAATTTCAGCCCGATCACCTTCTCAAAGCGCGCCAGTTCGCGGCTGACGGTTGGCTGTGAGGTGTGTAGCAGGTGTGCCGCCTCAGTCAGGCTTCCGGCGGTCATTACCGCATGAAAAATTTCAATATGACGTAAGTTAACGGCGGCCATTAGCGCTCTCTCGCAATCCGGTAATCCATATCATTTTTGCATAGACTCGACATAAATCGATATTTTTTATTCTTTTTATGATGTGGCGTAATCATAAAAAAGCACTTATCTGGAGTTTGTTATGCCACATTCACTGTTCAGCACTGATACCGATCTCACCGCCGAAAATCTGCTGCGTTTGCCCGCAGAATTTGGCTGCCCGGTGTGGGTCTACGATGCGCAAATTATTCGTCGGCAGATTGCGGCGCTGAAACAGTTTGATGTGGTGCGCTTTGCACAGAAAGCCTGTTCCAATATTCATATTTTGCGCTTAATGCGTGAGCAGGGCGTAAAAGTGGATTCCGTCTCGTTAGGTGAAATAGAGCGTGCACTGGCGGCGGGTTACAATCCGCAAACGCACCCTGATGATATTGTTTTTACGGCAGATGTTATCGATCAGGCGACGCTTGAACGCGTCAGTGAATTGCAAATTCCGGTGAATGCGGGTTCTGTTGATATGCTCGACCAACTGGGGCAGGTTTCGCCAGGGCATCGGGTATGGCTGCGTGTTAATCCGGGGTTTGGTCACGGGCATAGCCAAAAAACCAATACCGGTGGCGAAAACAGCAAGCACGGTATCTGGTACACCGATCTGCCCGCCGCACTGGACGTGATACAACGTCATCATCTACAGCTGGTCGGCATTCACATGCACATTGGTTCTGGCGTCGATTATGCCCATCTGGAACAGGTATGTGGTGCTATGGTGCGTCAAGTCCTCGAATTCGGTCAGGATTTACAGGCTATTTCTGCGGGCGGTGGGCTTTCTATTCCTTATCAACAGGGTGAAGAGGCGGTTGATACCGAACATTATTATGGTCTGTGGAATGCCGCGCGTGAGCAAATCGCCCGCCATTTGGGCCATCCTGTGAAACTGGAAATTGAACCGGGTCGCTTTCTGGTAGCGCAGGCTGGCGTATTAATTACTCAAGTGCGGAGCGTCAAACAAATGGGTAGCCGCCACTTTGTTCTGGTTGATGCCGGGTTCAACGATCTGATGCGCCCGGCAATGTACGGTAGTTACCACCATATCAGTGCCCTGGCAGCTGATGGTCGTTCTCTGGAACACGCGCCAACGGTGGAAACCGTCGTCGCCGGGCCGTTATGTGAATCGGGCGATGTCTTTACCCAGCAGGAAGGGGGAAATGTCGAAACCCGCGCCTTGCCGGAAGTGAAGGCGGGTGATTATCTGGTACTGCATGATACAGGGGCATATGGCGCGTCAATGTCATCCAACTACAACAGCCGTCCGCTGTTACCAGAAGTTCTGTTTGATAATGGTCAGGCGCGGTTGATTCGCCGTCGCCAGACCATTGAAGAATTACTGGCGCTGGAATTGCTTTAACTGCGGTTAGTCGCTGGTTGCATGATGACTTGCCTCCAGCGACGGAGTTGACACTGAATGGCGACGTACCAGCGTCGGACTAAAGACATTAGTGATTTCCGGGAGAGGGCGATTATCCGCCAGCGCCAAAGCCAGTTCGGCAGCCTGCGTCGCCATCGTCACGATTGGGTAACGCACGGTGGTCAGGCGCGGACGCACATAGCGTGACACCAGCACATCATCAAAGCCAATTAACGAAATCTCACCCGGTACATCAATACCATTATCATTGAGCACGCCCATCGCGCCCGCCGCCATTGAATCGTTATAACAGGCTACCGCAGTGAAATTTCTGCCTCGTCCCAAAAGCTCGGTCATTGCCTGTTCGCCGCCGCTTTCGTCTGGTTCGCCAAATGTCACCAGCCGGTCATTGGCCGGAATACCACTTTCAGCAAGGGCATCGTAATACCCTTGCAGACGATCTTCGGCGTCAGAAATAGAGTGGTTAGAGCACAGATAACCAATGCGGGTATGACCTTGCTGAATTAAATGACGCGTTGCCAGCCAGGCACCGTAACGATCGTCCAGAGCAATACAACGGTTTTCAAAGCCAGGCAGGATACGGTTGATCAGCACCATACCGGGCATTTGTTTCATTAATGAGGCTAAATCGGCATCCGGGATCATTTTGGCATGGACAACCAGCGCAGCACAGCGATGGCGGATCAGTTGCTCAATGGCCTGACGCTCTTTTTGTTCGTTGTGGTAACCGTTGCCAATCAATAAAAAATTACCAGTGTGATAAGCCACCTGTTCGACCGCTTTCACCATTGCACCGAAAAACGGATCGGAAACATCACCAACGACCAGACCGATCGTTTCAGTGGTCTGCTGCGCCAGCGCACGGGCGTTGGCGTTCGGGTGATAGCTAAGAGACTCCATTGCACTATGCACAGCCAGTCGGGAAGCTTCGCTGGCTTTGGGTGAATTATTAATGACGCGGGAAACGGTGGCGACTGAAACGCCTGCCAGTCGGGCTACATCCTTTATGGTCGCCATGAAAATACCTTAGTGGGTAAACGCTTACATTCTTTCAGTGTTACGGAAAACGCCCGTTGGTTCAAGGGGCGGCGTGTTTTCATTGTGGGAATGTGAGCCAAACGCAAATAAGTAAGACAAAAAAAGAGATTGCAAACCTTTGGTTACACTTTGCGAAACGCTGTTGCGATTGACCGCTGGTGGCGTTTGGCTTCAGGTTGCTAAAGTGGTGATCCCAGAGGTATTGATAGGTGAAGTCAACTTCGGGTTGAGCACATGAATTACACCAGCCTGCGCAGATGCGCAGGTTTTTTTTTGCCGGTCATCAATCTGTAACAGTAACCGACAATTTACACACCTCGTTGCATTTCCCTTCATTCCTTTGCGTTTTCTCGCTGGCGAAGAGTCGTCGTGCAGACCACAATCAAGATCCCAGAGGTATTGATTGGTGAGATTATTCGGTACGCTCTTCGTACCCTGTCTCTTGCACCAACCTGCGCGGATGCGCAGGTTTTTTTTCGCACCTAATTTACTGTCGCTCGCGTTCTTTATCTCGTGTAATCTCCCTCCATTCGCTTTTACTGAATCAGAGCAAAGGGAGTTGGAATGCTTTTTAGCTTTTTTCGAAATTTGTGCCGTGTTTTGTATCGCGTTCGCGTTACGGGTGACACCAAGGCACTGAAGGGCGAGCGCGTTCTAATCACGCCTAATCACGTCTCTTTTATTGATGGCATACTGCTGGCATTGTTTTTACCCGTACGTCCGGTATTTGCCGTTTACACCTCAATAAGCCAACAGTGGTATATGCGTTGGCTGAAATCATTTATCGACTTTGTTCCTCTCGACCCGACGCAACCTATGGCGATTAAACATCTGGTACGTCTGGTGGAACAGGGCCGACCAGTGGTGATTTTCCCTGAAGGACGCATCACCACCACTGGCTCGCTGATGAAAATCTACGATGGCGCGGGTTTTGTCGCGGCGAAGTCTGGTGCAACGGTTATTCCTGTGCGTATTGAAGGGGCGGAACTTACGCACTTCAGCCGCCTGAAAGGTCTGGTTAAACGTCGCTTGTTCCCGCAAATTACTCTGCATATTTTGCCACCAACGCAGGTGGATATGCCGGATGCGCCGCGTGCCCGTGACCGTCGCAAAATCGCTGGCGAAATGCTGCATCAAATAATGATGGAAGCGCGTATGGCGGTGCGCCCGCGTGAAACGCTGTACGAATCTTTACTGAGCGCAATGTACCGCTTCGGAGCCGGGAAGAAATGTGTCGAAGACGTCAACTTTACCCCAGACTCCTATCGCAAATTGCTTACGAAAACGCTGTTTGTTGGACGCATCCTTGAAAAATACAGTGTTGAAGGCGAACGCATCGGCTTAATGCTGCCCAATGCAGGCATCAGTGCGGCAGTGATTTTTGGGGCCATCGCCCGTCGCCGCATTCCCGCAATGATGAACTACACCGCCGGGGTAAAAGGGTTGACCAGTGCTATTACGGCGGCTGAAATCAAAACCATCTTCACTTCCCGTCAGTTTCTCGATAAAGGCAAACTCTGGCATCTGCCGGAGCAACTTACTCAGGTGCGCTGGGTCTATCTGGAAGATTTAAAAGCAGATGTCACCACTGCCGACAAAGTGTGGATTTTCGCTCATTTGCTGATGCCGCGTCTGGCACAGTTAAAACAGCAGCCGGAAGAAGAGGCGCTGATCCTCTTTACCTCCGGTTCTGAAGGCCATCCGAAAGGCGTCGTCCATAGCCATAAAAGCATTCTGGCGAACGTTGAGCAGATTAAAACGATTGCCGACTTCACCACCAACGATCGCTTTATGTCGGCGTTACCGCTGTTTCACTCCTTTGGGCTGACGGTAGGCCTGTTTACGCCACTGCTCACAGGTGCAGAAGTGTTCCTTTATCCAAGCCCGCTGCATTACCGCATTGTGCCGGAGTTGGTGTATGACCGCAGTTGCACCGTGTTGTTCGGTACCTCGACTTTCCTCGGTCACTACGCGCGCTTTGCCAACCCGTATGACTTCTATCGTCTACGCTATGTGGTGGCAGGCGCAGAAAAACTACAAGAAAGTACTAAACAGCTTTGGCAGGATAAATTTGGCCTGCGCATCCTTGAAGGCTACGGTGTGACCGAATGCGCGCCTGTCGTTTCTATCAACGTACCGATGGCGGCGAAACCCGGTACGGTAGGGCGTATTCTACCAGGAATGGATGCGCGCCTGTTGTCGGTTCCTGGTATCGAAGAGGGCGGACGCCTGCAACTGAAAGGGCCGAACATAATGAACGGCTATCTGCGGGTGGAGAAGCCTGGTGTACTGGAAGTGCCCACCGCCGAGAATATTCGCGGCGAAATGGAGCGCGGCTGGTATGACACTGGCGATATCGTGCGTTTTGATGAGCAGGGCTTTGTGCAGATTCAGGGCCGCGCAAAACGCTTTGCCAAAATTGCAGGCGAAATGGTGTCGCTGGAAATGGTGGAACAACTGGCACTTGGTGTTTCGCCAGATAAAGTCCATGCCACTGCGATTAAGAGCGATGCCAGCAAAGGCGAGGCACTGGTGCTTTTCACCACAGATAACGAACTGACGCGCGATAAGTTACAACAGTATGCCCGCGAGCACGGCGTGCCGGAGCTTGCTGTACCGCGCGATATTCGCTATCTGAAACAGATGCCATTACTTGGCAGCGGCAAACCTGACTTTGTCACGTTGAAAAGCTGGGTAGACGAAGCGGAACAACACGATGAGTGAGTCAGTGCACACTAACACTTCGTTGTGGTCGAAGGGGATGAAAGCGGTTATCGTGGCGCAGTTTCTCTCTGCGTTTGGCGATAATGCGCTACTGTTTGCCACTCTGGCGTTACTGAAAGCGCAGTTCTATCCGGAGTGGAGCCAGCCCATCCTGCAAATGGTGTTTGTAGGTGCTTACATTCTTTTTGCGCCGTTTGTCGGGCAGGTGGCGGATAGCTTCGCCAAAGGCCGGGTGATGATGTTTGCCAACGGCCTGAAGCTACTGGGCGCAGCCAGTATCTGCTTTGGTATCAATCCGTTTCTCGGCTATACGTTGGTGGGTGTTGGTGCTGCAGCCTATTCACCGGCGAAATACGGTATTCTCGGCGAATTAACCACGGGTAGTAAGTTAGTAAAAGCTAACGGTTTAATGGAAGCGTCTACCATAGCGGCGATTTTGCTCGGTTCCGTAGCTGGTGGTGTTCTGGCTGACTGGCATGTCCTGATCGCCCTGGCCGCATGCGCACTGGCCTACGGTGGCGCGGTCATTGCCAATATCTACATTCCCAAACTGGCGGCGGCGCGTCCGGGGCAGTCCTGGAATCTCATCAGCATGACCCGCAGTTTCCTGAATGCCTGCACCTCGCTATGGCGCAATGGTGAAACGCGTTTTTCGCTGGTGGGCACCAGTTTATTCTGGGGAGCGGGTGTCACGCTGCGTTTCCTGTTGGTGCTGTGGGTACCGGTGGCGCTGGGTATTACCGATAACGCTACGCCGACCTATCTCAACGCGATGGTAGCGATTGGTATCGTGGTTGGTGCAGGTGCGGCAGCGAAGTTAGTTACGCTGGAAACCGTGTCACGCTGTATGCCTGCCGGGATTTTGATTGGCGTAGTGGTACTGATTTTCTCCCTGCAACACGAGCTGCTGCCAGCCTATGCTTTGTTGATGCTGATTGGCGTGCTGGGAGGCTTTTTTGTCGTTCCGCTCAATGCGTTGCTACAGGAGCGGGGTAAAAAAAGCGTCGGGGCGGGGAATGCGATTGCAGTACAAAACCTTGGCGAAAACAGCGCCATGTTGTTGATGCTGGGCATTTACTCGCTGGCGGTAATGGTAGGCATCCCGGTCGTGCCCATTGGCATTGGCTTCGGTGCGCTGTTTGCGCTGGCAATAACGGCGCTGTGGATCTGGCAGCGCCGTCATTAATATTTAACGCCGGTTTTAACCGGCGTTAATCTTATGGTGCAGGATACGTATAAACCTGATGCACCGCTTCAATTTCAGCTAATACGTCTTCGCTCAACTCCAGATGCAAACTTTCGACGTTAGTTTTCAGCTGCTCCATCGTGGTTGCGCCCAGCAGAGTGCTGGCAACAAACGGTTGACGGCGTACAAATGCGAGCGCCATCTGAGCAGGGTCCAGGCTATGACGTCTGGCGATATCAACATACGCCGCGACGGCTTTTTGCGTTTGCTCACCGCTATAGCGGGTGAAGCGACTAAAGAGCGTATTACGTGCGCCAGCGGGTTTTGCACCATTGAGATATTTCCCGGTCAGCGTGCCGAAACCCAGGCACGAATAGGCCAGCAGTTCGACCCCTTCATACTGGCTGACTTCTGCCAGACCTACTTCAAAACTGCGGTTTAACAGGCTGTAGGGGTTCTGAATGGTGACAATACGCGGCAGATCGTGTTTGTCCGCCAGATGCAGGTAGCGCATTACGCCAAATGCAGTTTCGTTCGACACGCCGATATAACGAATTTTTCCCGCGCGTTGGTACTCTGCCAGTGCGTCCAGCGTATCCAGCAGCGAAACCGCAGGCGCAGAATCTGTCCAGCTATAACCGAGTTTGCCGAAGCAGTTGGTTGGGCGCTGCGGCCAGTGCACCTGATAGAGATCGAGGTAATCAGTCTGCAGACGCTTGAGGCTGTCATGCAGCGCTTCACGGATATTCTTCCGATCCAGCGCCTGATCCGGGCGGATGCCTTTGTCATTATTGCGCGACGGTCCGCTCACTTTGGAGGCGATAATTAACTTTTCGCGGCTGCCATGTTTCGCCAGCCAGTTGCCGACGTAGGTTTCGGTTAGCCCTTGAGTTTCGGGGCGCGGAGGTACTGGGTACATTTCGGCAACGTCGATAAGGTTAATGCCCTGAGCGACGGCATAGTCGAGTTGTGCGTGGGCGTCGGCTTCGCTGTTCTGTTCACCAAACGTCATCGTGCCAAGCCCCAGCGTGCTGACTTCCAGCGAACTGTGGGGTATACGGTGATATTGCATAGCCGTTTCCTTTTTATAATCACGACATAAGGAATATAAAAATGGCAGAGGGAAGGGAAAAGGGAAAGAGAAAAATCTTAAGGCCAGCCGGATGCTGACCTTATTTGTTAACGTTCAATAATTTGCGAAACATCATCACGGTTAATTTGCATCGCGTTACCTTGCTGATCGTGATAACTCACCAGCCCGGTATCATCATCAATTTCAGGTTTTCCATCGGTCAAAATCATACGGCCATCTTTGGTCGCCATGACGTAATCACTGGAACACCCGGAAACAGCAAACGCCAGTCCGACTGCAGAAATTATTACTGCCCATTTTTTCATCCGGTTATCCTCATTTGGCCCACCTATGATAATAGTCTGTTTATAAACCGACGTTATATATCTTGAAAGCAGGAAAATCTTAAACTGTGAGGGTAACAGGAGTGAGTACGCCCTCCCGCAGGAGAGCGTACGGAGTATCAGAGCGGATTCTTTTTGTTGCGAATCAGGTTTAGGCTTTCAACCGCAATAGAGAAGAACATCGCGAAGTAGATGTAACCTTTCGGTACGTGGATGTCGAAACTTTCCAGAATCAGGGTAAAGCCCACCAGAATCAGGAAAGAGAGCGCCAGCATTTTTACCGAAGGATGGCGCTCGACAAAATCACCAATCGAGCGCGCGGCGAACATCATCACGCCTACGGCAATCACCACGGCAGCCATCATAATAAACAGGTGATCTGACAGACCCACAGCGGTAATCACCGAGTCGAGGCTGAAGATAATATCCAGCAGCATAATCTGCATGATAGCGCCGAGGAATGATGAAACGCGTGTTTTCAGCCCTTCTTCTTCACCTTCGATGGATTCGTGGATTTCCTTGCTGGCTTTCCAGATAAGGAACAAGCCACCCAGAAGCAGAATCAAATCACGGGCGGAAATTTCCTGACTGAATATTGTAAAAAGCGGATTCGTCAGGCGCGTAACCCAGGCGATGGAAGCCAGCAGCGCCAGACGCATGACCATGGCTCCCGCCAACCCCAGACGGCGCGCATGAGCACGTTGTGCTGTTGGGAGCTTTGCCACCACCAGAGAAAGGAAAATAATATTGTCGATCCCAAGAACGATCTCCAGCAGCGTCAGCGTACCGAGCGCAAGCCAGGCGTTAGGATCGGTTATCCATGCAAATAACATCTAAAAAGCCCTGCCAAAAAAATGAAGCGGTAATTATATGCCCGGAAAGCGGCAGGTCAAAGCGATGGCTACTGGATCAGAAAATGACGGGCCAGTAGCGCACTGGTGAAATTCTTCTTCAAATAAAATCCGCGCGGCAGCGTCAGAATCCGTTCGCCCCGGGCACCAATAGCTTCGGTCAGCGCTTTCGCATTCGCTGCTTTCGGTCGTATCTGTAAATATTCCCCGTGACGAGCGGTGATCCGCTCAATCTGACCGAGAACAATCATATCCATTAATTCTTCCCAGTCTTCGCGTAGCTGCCGGTCTTCCTCTTCATTCGGGCTCCACAGCAACGGTGATCCTACGCGACGCTTTGCCAGCGGGATGCTGCGCTCGCCTTCAACCGGTATCCACAGCACGCGTTTGAGCTTGTGGCGCACGTGGCTGGTTTCCCATGTCACCCCGCTATTGCCCGTTAACGGGGCAACACAAACGAATGTTGTTTCCAGCGGACGACCAAGACTATCCACAGGGATAGTTTTAAGTTCCACGCCCAGAGCAGCAAAATCTTGCTCAGGTTTACTCCCTGCGCTGGCACCTAGCCAGATCTCCAGTAACACGCCAATCCAGCCCTTATCGCGTTTTAAATTCTCCGGCGTAACCAGCCCGGCAAGTGCCGCCAGTTCTCCCAATGTATAACCAGAAAGTTGTTGTGCTTGCGCTAACAATTGTTCTTCAGTTTCGGGAGGAGAGAGCAGTGGGCGAGGTTGGGACATGTCATGATACCTTGGTTAAAAAACAAACAGCAATTATGTGCCGAATATTCGCAGTGTAACTTTTTCCACATGCGTTGTTCAATTCTCTGATTTATATTGCTTTTTAGGTTGCCGGTAATCGAGTTGCGCAACACTGCAACGGGTTTTCCAAATCTGGTCACTGAAAATAAACAGGATCTTACACCATGTTATCCACAGAAAGCTGGGATAACTGTGAAAAACCTTCACTACTGTTTCCATTTACAGCCTTGACGTGCGACGAAACTCCAGTTTTTAGTGGTTCAGTGCTTAACTTAGTGGCACATTCTGTGGATAAATACGGCGTTGGTTGATCTTTCGCCAACCCGTAAATGAGAGGTGTGACCTGGGTCACGAATTACTCTTTTTTATTACTCAAATCACATGTAATGCATTGACTGATAATGAATATTTTAAAATCTCTATATCTGTCTTATTCAGAATGCTCCGGGTTTTCCCGTAGTAATTCCGTAGTTCTTCACAACTCTATCCACAGAAAAGGTGAATAAAAACGGCTATACACCCCTTCCTCTGTTTATAACTCTGCACATAACTGTGAGTTATTCAATTGTTATTAGTGTGTAATGCCCTGCAGAGAGTGGTTTACCGTCTTCCTGGAGTATGAAACAATCATTCGTATATAAAGCTTTATTTTGAGGTAGTCCGGTGATTGATGACGATGGCTACCGCCCAAACGTAGGTATCGTGATTTGTAATCGCCAGGGGCAGGTAATGTGGGCCCGGCGATTTGGTCAGCACTCCTGGCAATTTCCGCAAGGCGGAATCAACCCCGGAGAATCCGCAGAGCAGGCGATGTACCGTGAATTGTTTGAAGAAGTAGGATTAAGCCGCAAAGACGTTCGAATCCTTGCTTCAACGCGTAACTGGTTGCGCTACAAATTACCGAAACGTTTGGTGCGTTGGGACACGAAGCCGGTTTGTATCGGCCAAAAACAAAAATGGTTTCTCTTGCAGCTGGTGAGCGGCGATGCAGAAATCAATATGCAAACCAGCAGTACACCAGAGTTTGACGGCTGGCGATGGGTAAGTTACTGGTATCCAGTCAGACAGGTGGTGTCATTTAAACGTGATGTCTACCGTAGGGTAATGAAAGAGTTCGCGAGTGTGGTGATGTCACTGCAGGAAAATACGCCAAAACCACAAAACGCATCTGCTTATCGACGTAAAAGAGGTTAAGTCACGCCAATTATGCTCACTCGCCTGCGCGAAATAGTCGAAAAGGTAGCCAGCGCACCACGCCTGAATGAGGCGTTAAATATTCTGGTTACCGACATCTGTCTTGCGATGGATACCGAGGTCTGTTCGGTCTACCTGGCCGATCATGATCGACGTTGTTACTACCTGATGGCGACCCGGGGACTGAAAAAACCACGCGGTCGCACTGTAACGCTCGCGTTTGATGAAGGGATCGTCGGCCTGGTTGGCAGGCTGGCGGAACCGATAAACCTTGCAGATGCGCAAAAGCACCCCAGCTTCAAATACATCCCCTCCGTAAAAGAAGAACGTTTCCGCGCGTTTTTAGGCGTACCAATTATTCAACGTCGCCAGTTGCTTGGTGTACTGGTGGTACAGCAACGAGAGTTGCGCCAGTATGACGAAAGTGAAGAATCCTTCCTGGTGACGCTTGCCACCCAGATGGCGGCTATTCTTTCTCAGTCGCAGTTGACTGCCTTGTTTGGGCAATATCGCCAGACGCGAATCCGTGCATTACCGGCAGCACCTGGTGTGGCGATTGCCGAAGGCTGGCAGGATGCCACGTTACCTTTAATGGAACAGGTGTATCAGGCATCAACGCTGGATCCGGCTCTGGAACGCGAACGACTGACCGGGGCGTTGGAAGAGGCGGCTAACGAGTTTCGCCGCTATAGCAAACGCTTTGCTGCCGGTGCACAAAAAGAAACGGCGGCTATTTTCGATCTTTACTCACACCTGCTTTCGGATACCCGGCTGCGTCGCGAATTGTTTGCCGAGGTTGATAAAGGCTCGGTGGCAGAGTGGGCGGTAAAAACGGTCATTGAAAAATTTGCCGAACAGTTTGCCGCGCTAAGCGATAACTATCTCAAAGAGCGGGCTGGCGATTTACGTGCGCTGGGTCAGCGATTGCTGTTTCATCTTGATGACGCTAATCAAGGGCCGAACGCCTGGCCGGAACGTTTCATTCTGGTGGCAGATGAACTGTCAGCGACAACGCTTGCTGAGCTGCCCCAGGATCGCTTAGTCGGTGTTGTCGTGCGCGATGGCGCTGCCAACTCCCATGCTGCGATCATGGTACGTGCGCTGGGGATCCCTACCGTGATGGGCGCGGATATTCAGCCTTCGGTACTGCATCGTCGGACGCTGATCGTCGATGGTTATCGCGGTGAATTGCTGGTCGATCCGGAGCCGGTACTGCTGCAAGAATATCAGCGGCTAATTAGTGAAGAGATCGAGCTTAGCCGTCTGGCGGAAGATGACGTCAATTTACCCGCCCAGTTAAAAAGCGGCGAACGCATTAAAGTCATGCTCAATGCCGGTTTAAGCCCGGAACATGAAGAAAAACTGGGCAGCCATATTGATGGCATAGGACTTTATCGCACTGAAATCCCATTCATGCTGCAAAGTGGTTTTCCGTCGGAAGAAGAACAGGTGGCGCAGTATCAGGGGATGCTGCAAATGTTTAATGATAAACCCGTCACCTTGCGTACGCTGGATGTCGGAGCAGATAAGCAGCTGCCTTACATGCCGATTAGCGAAGAGAATCCATGCCTGGGTTGGCGTGGGATTCGCATTACGCTCGATCAGCCGGAGATCTTCTTGATCCAGGTGCGGGCGATGCTGCGTGCTAATGCCGCTACGGGCAACCTGAATATTCTGTTGCCGATGGTCACAAGCCTCGATGAAGTTGACGAAGCACGCCGCCTGATTGAACGTGCCGGACGTGAAGTCGAGGAGATGATCGGTTACGAAATTCCCAAACCACGTATCGGCATCATGCTGGAAGTGCCGTCAATGGTATTTATGCTGCCGCATCTGGCAAAGCGGGTCGATTTCATCTCTGTTGGCACCAACGATCTGACGCAATACATCCTGGCCGTTGATCGCAACAATACCCGGGTGGCGAACATTTATGACAGTCTTCATCCTGCAATGTTACGAGCTCTGGCGATGATCGCCCGGGAAGCGGAAATACATGGAATCGATCTCCGTTTGTGCGGTGAAATGGCGGGCGATCCGATGTGCGTGGCAATCCTCATTGGGCTTGGGTATCGCCATCTGTCTATGAACGGACGTTCTGTAGCGCGCGTAAAATACCTGCTGCGGCGCATTGATTTTGCCGAAGCAGAAAATCTTGCGCAGCGTAGTCTGGAAGCGCAACTGGCGACCGAAGTTCGCCATCAGGTTGCAGCCTTTATGGAGCGTCGCGGCATGGGCGGGCTGATTCGCGGGGGGTTATAGCGCGGATCATATACATATCTTTTAACGGTATCCGGCAACCAGCTAGGTCCCCTTGTGCTATTATTCGCACCTTTGGAGCGCCTGAAACCTGCGGCGCGCATTTCAATCGCTGTTCTCTTTCAGCGAAATAACAAGAACTTGTGGTGACAGATGACCAGTAGCTATCTGCATTTTCCGGAGTTTGATCCGGTCATTTTCTCAATAGGACCCGTGGCGCTTCACTGGTACGGCCTGATGTATCTGGTGGGTTTCATTTTTGCAATGTGGCTGGCAACACGACGGGCGAATCGTCCGGGCAGTGGCTGGACCAAAAATGAAGTTGAAAACTTACTCTATGCGGGCTTCCTCGGCGTCTTCCTCGGTGGACGTATTGGTTATGTTCTGTTCTACAATTTCCCGCAGTTTATGGCCGATCCGCTGTATCTTTTCCGTGTCTGGGACGGCGGCATGTCCTTCCACGGCGGCCTGATTGGCGTTATCGTGGTGATGATTATCTTCGCCCGCCGTACTAAACGTTCCTTCTTCCAGGTCTCTGATTTTATTGCCCCACTCATTCCGTTTGGTCTTGGTGCCGGGCGTCTGGGCAACTTTATTAACGGTGAATTGTGGGGCCGCGTTGACCCGAACTTCCCGTTTGCCATGCTGTTCCCTGGCTCCCGTACAGAAGATATTTTGCTGCTGCAAACCAACCCGCAGTGGCAATCCATTTTCGACACTTACGGTGTGCTGCCGCGCCACCCATCACAGCTTTACGAGCTGCTGCTGGAAGGTGTGGTGCTGTTTATTATCCTCAACCTGTATATTCGTAAACCGCGCCCAATGGGAGCTGTCTCAGGCTTGTTCCTGATTGGTTACGGCGCGTTTCGCATCATTGTTGAGTTTTTCCGCCAGCCCGACGCGCAGTTTACTGGTGCCTGGGTGCAGTACATCAGCATGGGGCAAATTCTTTCCATCCCGATGATTGTCGCGGGTGTGATCATGATGGTCTGGGCATATCGTCGCAGCCCACAGCAACACGTTTCCTGAGGAACCATGAAACAGTATTTAGAACTGATGCAAAAAGTGCTCGACGAAGGCACACAGAAAAACGACCGTACCGGAACCGGAACGCTTTCCATTTTTGGTCATCAGATGCGTTTTAACCTGCAGGATGGATTCCCGCTGGTGACAACTAAACGTTGCCACCTGCGTTCCATCATCCACGAACTGCTGTGGTTCCTGCAGGGCGACACTAACATTGCTTATCTACACGAAAACAATGTCACCATCTGGGACGAATGGGCCGATGAAAACGGCGACCTCGGGCCAGTGTATGGTAAACAGTGGCGCGCCTGGCCAACGCCGGATGGTCGTCATATTGACCAGATCACTACGGTACTGAACCAGCTGAAAAACGACCCGGATTCCCGTCGCATTATTGTTTCAGCGTGGAACGTAGGCGAACTGGATAAAATGGCGCTGGCACCGTGCCATGCATTCTTCCAGTTCTATGTGGCAGACGGCAAACTCTCTTGCCAGCTTTATCAGCGCTCCTGTGACGTCTTCCTCGGCCTGCCGTTCAACATTGCCAGCTACGCGTTACTGGTGCATATGATGGCGCAGCAGTGCGATCTGGAAGTGGGTGATTTTGTCTGGACCGGTGGCGACACGCATCTGTACAGCAACCATATGGATCAAACTCATCTGCAATTAAGCCGCGAACCGCGTCCGCTGCCGAAGTTGATTATCAAACGTAAACCCGAATCCATCTTCGACTACCGTTTCGAAGACTTTGAGATTGAAGGATACGATCCACATCCGGGCATTAAAGCGCCGGTGGCTATCTAATTACGAAACATCCTGCCAGAGCCGACGCCAGTGTGCGTCGGCTTTTTTTGCCCTCCGTTAAATTCTTCGAGACACCTTCCCGAAATTTTGCAACGTCCTGCAACGGCGTAAATAGTCCGGAAGATGCGCCGAAGAAATAGAAACTGGCCCTCGTCTTTTTTTCTCCTCGCTCCATACTGCCGGCATGAAAAAACAACGTGGTTATACGCTGATTGAAACGCTGGTCGCGATGCTGATTCTGGTCATGCTAAGCGCAAGTGGGCTCTATGGCTGGCAATACTGGCAGCAGTCGCAACGGCTTTGGCAAACCGCCAGCCAGGCGCGGGACTATTTGCTCTATTTACGTGAAGATGCCAACTGGCATAACCGCGACCACAGTATCAGTCTTATCAGGGAGGGGACGTTATGGTGCCTTGTGAGTTCCGTTGCTGGGGCGAATACCTGTCATGGCAGTTCACCATTGGTCTTTGTGCCGCGCTGGCCCGAAGTCGAAATGAGCGACCTGACACCTTCGCTTGCTTTCTTTGGCCTGCGCAATACCGCATGGGCCGGGCATGTTCGCTTCAAAAACTCAACGGGCGAGTGGTGGCTGGTGGTTTCGCCGTGGGGAAGACTCCGGCTTTGTCAGCAAGGAGAAACAGAAGGATGCCTGTAAAAGAGCAAGGTTTTTCTCTGCTGGAAGTGTTGATTGCTATGGCGATCAGTAGCGTATTGTTGCTGGGGGCTGCACGCTTTCTGCCTGCGTTACAGCGTGAAAGTTTAACGAGCACCCGTAAGCTGGCGCTGGAAGATGAAATCTGGCTGCGGGTATTTACCGTCGCGAAGCATCTCCAGAGGGCGGGTTATTGCCATGGCAGCTGTACGGGCGAAGGGCTGGAAATTGTCGGACAGGGTGACTGTGTCATTGTGCAGTGGGATGCGAACAGTAATGGTATCTGGGATCGCGAACCGGTAAAAGAGTCCGACCAGATTGGATTTCGTCTGAAGGAGCATGTGCTGGAAACGCTACGCGGTGCGACATCCTGTGAAGGTAAGGGCTGGGATAAAGTCACTAATCCGGATGCCATCATTATCGACACTTTTCAGGTCGTACGTCAGGATGTCAGCGGCTTCTCGCCGGTGTTGACGGTTAATATGCACGCTGCCAGCAAGGCTGATCCGCAAACCGTGGTGGATGCCAGCTATAGCGTGACAGGATCCAACCTGTGAACCGCGAAAAGGGTGTTTCGTCACTGGCTCTGGTCCTGATGCTGCTGATTTTGGGTAGCTTGCTATTGCAAGGAATGAGTCAGCAGGATCGCAGTTTTGCTTCTCGCGTGAGCATGGAAAGTCAGTCATTGCGCCGCCAGGCCATCGTTCAGTCGGCGCTGGAGTGGGGAAAAATGCACTCCTGGCAGACGCTGCCCGCAGTTCAGTGCTTACTGTATGCTGCCACCGGTGCCCAGGTTTGTCTGCGTTTACTGGCAGATAATGAAGCCTTATTGATTGCTGGTTATGAAGGCGTTTCGTTGTGGCGAACAGGCGAAGTCATCGATGAAAACATTGTTTTTTCGCCACGCGGCTGGAGCGATTTTTGTCCGCTGAAAGAGAGGGCGTTATGTCAGCTTCCCTGAGGAATCAACAAGGCTTTAGTCTGCCGGAGGTAATGTTGGCGATGGTGTTGATGGTGATGATTGTCACTGCGTTATCGGGTTTCCAGCGAACATTAATGAACAGTCTTGCCAGCAGAAACCAGTACCAACAGCTCTGGCGGCATGGCTGGCAGCAAACGCAACTGCGCGCGATTTCGCCACCTGCTAACTGGCAGGTCAACCGAATGCAGACATCGCAAGCGGGATGTGTCAGCATCAGCGTTACGCTAGTTTCACCCGGGGGCAGAGAAGGCGAGATGACCCGCCTGCATTGCCCGAATCGTCAGTAGTCAGGAGCCGCTATGTTAAGGGTCTACCATTCCAATCGTCTGGACGTGCTGGAAGCGTTGATGGAGTTTATTGTCGAACGCGAACGGCTGGACGATCCTTTCGAACCAGAGATGATTCTGGTGCAAAGTACCGGTATGGCACAGTGGCTGCAAATGACCCTGTCGCAAAAGTTTGGTATTGCGGCAAACATTGATTTTCCGCTGCCAGCGAGCTTTATCTGGGATATGTTCGTCCGGGTGTTACCGGAGATCCCCAAAGAGAGCGCCTTTAACAAACAGAGCATGAGCTGGAAACTGATGACTCTGCTGCCGCAACTGTTGGAGCGCGAAGACTTTACCCTGTTGCGGCATTATCTGACTGACGATAGTGACAAGCGAAAACTGTTCCAGCTTTCTTCAAAAGCGGCGGACCTGTTTGACCAGTATCTGGTCTATCGTCCGGACTGGCTGGCACAGTGGGAAACAGGACATCTGGTAGAAGGGTTGGGAGAAGCACAGGCCTGGCAAGCGCCGTTGTGGAAGGCGTTGGTGGAATATACCGACAAACTTGGGCAACCGCGCTGGCACCGCGCCAATCTCTATCAGCGCTTTATCGAAACGCTGGAGTCCGCGACGACCTGCCCGCCGGGGTTACCTTCGCGCGTCTTTATATGCGGTATTTCCGCGTTACCGCCTGTTTATCTCCAGGCGCTACAGGCGCTGGGTAAACATATTGAAATCCATCTCTTGTTTACCAACCCCTGCCGTTATTACTGGGGCGACATTAAAGATCCCGCTTATCTGGCGAAACTACTGACTCGCCAGCGCCGACACAGTTTTGAAGATCGCGAATTACCGCTATTTCGCGACAGCGAAAATGCCGGGCAGCTCTTTAACAGCGATGGTGAACAGGATGTCGGCAACCCGCTGCTGGCTTCATGGGGCAAGCTTGGGCGCGACTACATTTATCTCCTTTCTGACCTGGAGAGCAGCCAGGAGCTGGACGCTTTTGTCGATGTGACGCCAGATAACCTGCTGCATAATATTCAGTCTGACATTCTGGAACTGGAAAACCGCGCCGTTGCTGGTGTGAACATCGAAGAGTTTTCCCGTAGCGATAACAAACGCCCGCTTGATCCACTGGATAGCAGTATCACCTTCCACGTTTGCCATAGCCCGCAGCGTGAAGTTGAAGTTTTACACGATCGCCTGCTGGCGATGCTGGAGGAAGACCCGACACTTACTCCGCGCGACATCATCGTGATGGTGGCTGATATCGACAGCTACAGTCCGTTTATTCAGGCTGTGTTTGGTAGCGCACCTGCGGATCGTTACCTGCCTTACGCCATTTCCGACCGTCGGGCGCGGCAGTCGCATCCTGTACTTGAAGCGTTTATCAGCCTGTTATCGTTGCCAGACAGCCGCTTTGTGTCGGAAGACGTGCTGGCATTACTGGATGTGCCGGTGCTGGCGGCGCGGTTTGACATCACCGAAGAAGGGCTGCGTTATTTACGCCAGTGGGTCAACGAGTCCGGCATTCGTTGGGGGATAGATGACGACAACGTTCGCGAGCTGGAACTTCCCGCTACCGGTCAACACACCTGGCGGTTTGGCCTGACGCGCATGTTGCTGGGCTACGCGATGGAGAGCGCGCAGGGCGAGTGGCAATCGGTTCTACCTTATGATGAATCGAGCGGCTTAATTGCAGAACTGGTGGGGCATCTGGCTTCACTGCTAATGCAGCTAAATATCTGGCGTCGCGGGCTGGCGCAGGAGCGTCCGCTGGAAGAGTGGTTGCCGGTTTGTCGCGATATGCTCAACGCCTTCTTCCTGCCGGATGCGGAAACCGAAGCGGCGATGACGCTGATCGAACAACAATGGCAGGCGATTATCGCCGAAGGTTTAGGTGCGCAGTATGGCGACGCGGTGCCGCTGTCACTATTGCGTGATGAACTGGCACAGCGCCTGGATCAAGAACGTATCAGTCAGCGTTTTCTCGCCGGACCGGTTAACATTTGTACTCTGATGCCAATGCGTTCAATTCCGTTCAAAGTGGTTTGCCTGCTGGGAATGAACGACGGCGTTTATCCACGTCAGCTTGCGCCATTGGGCTTTGATCTGATGAGCCAGAAACCGAAGCGTGGCGACCGTAGCCGTCGCGATGACGACCGCTATCTGTTCCTGGAAGCGTTAATTTCCGCGCAGCAAAAACTCTATATCAGCTATATCGGGCGTTCCATTCAGGATAACAGTGAACGTTTCCCGTCGGTACTGGTGCAGGAACTGATCGACTACATCGGGCAAAGCCATTATCTACCGGGCGATGAAGCGCTCAACTGTGATGAAAGCGAGGCAAGGGTAAAAGCGCATCTTACTTGCCTCCATACCCGAATGCCGTTTGATCCACAAAACTACCAGCCAGGCGAACGACAAAGTTATGCTCGTGAATGGCTACCTGCGGCCAGCCAGGCTGGTAAAGCACATTCTGAATTTGTTCAGCCGCTGCCATTTACCTTACCGGAAACCGTGCCGCTGGAAACGCTACAACGATTCTGGGCACATCCGGTGCGGGCATTTTTCCAGATGCGTTTGCAGGTGAACTTCCGTACCGAAGACAGCGAAATCCCCGACACCGAGCCATTTATTCTGGAAGGACTTAGCCGTTATCAAATCAATCAGCAGTTATTGAATGCACTGGTTGAGCAGGATGATGCCGAACGCTTGTTCCGTCGCTTCCGGGCGGCAGGGGATTTACCGTATGGCGCTTTTGGTGAAATTTTCTGGGAAACGCAGTGTCAGGAGATGCAGCAGCTTGCCGACAGAGTCATTGCCTGTCGCCAGCCGGGGCAGAGTATGGAGATTGATCTCGCCTGCAACGGTGTGCAAATAACGGGCTGGTTGCCGCAGGTGCAGCCGGATGGCCTGTTGCGCTGGCGTCCCTCTTTATTAAGTGTGGCGCAGGGAATGCAACTTTGGCTGGAACACCTTGTCTACTGTGCCAGCGGTGGTAATGGTGAAAGTCGCCTTTTTCTACGCAAAGACGGCGAGTGGCGTTTTCCGCCGCTTGCAGCCGAACAGGCTTTGCATTACCTCTCACAACTGATTGAGGGGTATCGTGAAGGAATGTCCGCGCCATTGCTGGTGTTACCTGAAAGTGGCGGCGCGTGGCTAAAAACCTGTTATGACGCGCAAAACGATGCCATGCTGGATGACGATTCCACGTTGCAAAAAGCCCGTACGAAATTCCTTCAGGCTTACGAAGGCAACATGATGGTGCGTGGCGAAGGTGATGATATCTGGTATCAACGGCTCTGGCGGCAATTAACACCAGAGACAATGGAGGCTATCGTTGAACAGTCGCAACGTTTCCTGTTACCGCTGTTTCGCTTTAATCAGTCATGAGTGTTGTATAAAAATTGCGCAATCTATCCGCTTACTTTATGATGCGCACCAGTCACGGACTGATGGTTATATAGACATAGGCTGACTCGTTCAGCACAAGATTAAATTCTGGCAGATGATTTGCGTTAACGTGTTGAATCTGGCCAGAAAATAAAGTTGATTATGAGGTCCGTGAATGCCCCGCAGCATCTGGTTCAAAGCATTATTGTTGTTTGTTGCCCTCTGGGCACCCTTAAGTCAGGCAGAAACGGGATGGCAGCCGATTCAGGAAACCATCCGTAAAAGTGATAAAGATAACCGCCAGTATCAGGCTATACGTCTGGATAACGGTATGGTGGTCTTACTGGTTTCTGATCCGCAGGCAGTTAAATCGCTCTCGGCGCTGGTGGTGCCCGTTGGGTCGCTGGAAGATCCTGAGGCGTACCAGGGGCTGGCACATTACCTTGAACATATGAGTCTGATGGGGTCGAAAAAGTATCCGCAGGCTGACAGTCTGGCCGAATATCTCAAAATGCACGGCGGCAGTCACAATGCCAGCACGGCACCGTATCGCACGGCTTTCTATCTGGAAGTTGAGAACGATGCCTTACCCGGTGCGGTAGACCGCCTGGCCGATGCTATTGCAGAACCCTTGCTCGACAAGAAATACGCCGAACGTGAGCGTAATGCAGTGAATGCCGAATTAACCATGGCGCGTACGCGTGACGGGATGCGCATGGCACAGGTCAGCGCAGAAACCATTAACCCGGCACACCCCGGTTCAAAGTTTTCTGGTGGTAACCTCGAAACTTTAAGCGACAAACCAGGTAATCCGGTACAGCAGGCGCTGAAAGATTTCCACGAGAAGTACTATTCCGCCAATCTGATGAAGGCGGTTATTTACAGCAATAAACCGTTGCCGGAGTTGGCGAAAATGGCGGCGGACACCTTTGGTCGCGTGCCGAACAAAGAGAGCAAAAAACCGGAAATCACCGTGCCGGTAGTCACCGACGCGCAAAAGGGCATTATCATTCATTACGTCCCGGCGCTGCCGCGTAAAGTTCTGCGCGTTGAGTTTCGCATCGATAACAATTCAGCGAAGTTCCGTAGTAAAACGGATGAATTGATTACCTATCTGATTGGTAATCGCAGCCCTGGTACACTTTCTGACTGGCTGCAAAAGCAGGGATTAGTTGAGGGCATTAGCGCCAATTCCGATCCTATCGTCAACGGCAACAGCGGCGTATTAGCGATCTCTGCGTCTTTAACCGATAAAGGTCTGGCGAATCGCGATCAGGTTGTGGCGGCCATTTTTAGCTACCTCAATCTGTTACGTGAAAAAGGGATCGATAAACAATACTTCGATGAACTGGCGAATGTGCTGGATATCGACTTCCGTTATCCGTCAATCACCCGTGATATGGATTACGTCGAATGGCTGGCTGATACCATGATTCGCGTTCCTGTTGAGCATACACTGGATGCAGTCAATATTGCCGATCGGTACGACGCTAAAGCGGTAAAAGAACGTCTGGCGATGATGACGCCACAGAATGCGCGTATCTGGTATATCAGCCCGAAAGAGCCGCACAACAAAACGGCTTACTTTGTCGATGCGCCGTATCAGGTCGATAAAATTAGCGCACAAACTTTCGCTGACTGGCAGAAAAAAGCCGCCAATATTGCGCTCTCCTTACCGGAGCTTAACCCCTATATTCCTGACGATTTCTCGCTGATTAAGTCAGAGAAGAAATACGACCATCCAGAGTTGATTGTTGATGAGTCGAATCTGCGCGTGGTGTATGCGCCAAGCCGTTATTTTGCCAGCGAGCCCAAAGCTGATGTCAGCCTGATTTTGCGTAATCCGAAAGCCATGGACAGCGCCCGCAATCAGGTGATGTTTGCACTCAATGATTATCTCGCAGGGCTGGCGCTTGATCAGTTAAGCAACCAGGCGTCGGTTGGTGGCATAAGTTTTTCCACCAATGCTAACAACGGCCTTATGGTTAATGCTAATGGTTACACCCAGCGTCTGCCGCAGCTGTTCCAGGCTCTGCTGGAGGGCTACTTTAGCTATACCGCTACGGAAGATCAGCTTGAGCAGGCGAAGTCCTGGTATAACCAGATGATGGATTCCGCAGAAAAGGGCAAAGCGTTCGAGCAGGCGATTATGCCCGCGCAGATGCTCTCGCAAGTGCCGTACTTCTCGCGAGATGAACGGCGCAAAATTTTGCCCTCCATTACGTTGAAAGAGGTGCTGGCCTATCGCGACGCCTTAAAATCAGGGGCTAGACCAGAGTTTATGGTTATCGGCAACATGACTGAAGCCCAGGCAATAACGCTGGCACGCCATGTGCAAAAACAGTTGGGCGCTGATGGTTCAGAGTGGTGTCGTAACAAAGATGTCGTGGTCGATAAAAAACAATCCGTCATCTTTGAAAAAGCCGGTAACAGCACCGACTCCGCACTGGCAGCGGTATTTGTACCGACTGGCTACGATGAATACACCAGCTCAGCGTATAGTTCTCTGTTGGGGCAGATCGTACAGCCGTGGTTCTACAATCAGTTGCGTACCGAAGAACAGTTGGGCTATGCCGTGTTTGCGTTTCCAATGAGCGTGGGGCGTCAGTGGGGCATGGGCTTCCTTTTGCAAAGCAATGATAAACAGCCTTCATTCTTGTGGGAGCGTTACAAGGCGTTTTTCCCAACCGCAGAGGCAAAATTGCGGGCGATGAAGCCAGAAGAGTTTGCGCAAATCCAGCAGGCGGTAATTACCCAGATGCTGCAGGCACCGCAAACGCTCGGCGAAGAAGCATCGAAGTTAAGTAAAGATTTCGATCGCGGCAATATGCGCTTCGATTCGCGTGATAAAATCGTGGCCCAGATAAAACTGCTGACGCCGCAAAAAATTGCTGATTTCTTCCATCAGGCGGTGGTCGAGCCGCAAGGTATGGCTATTCTGTCGCAGATTTCCGGCAGCCAGAATGGGAAAGCCGAATATGTGCATCCTGAAGGCTGGAAAGTGTGGGAGAACGTCAGCGCGTTGCAGCAAACAATGCCCCTGATGAGTGAAAAGAATGAGTGATGTCGCCGAGACACTAGATCCTTTGCGCTTGCCCTTACAGGGCGAGCGCCTGATTGAAGCCTCTGCCGGCACAGGCAAAACCTTTACGATTGCGGCGCTCTATTTGCGCCTGTTACTTGGACTAGGCGGTTCGGCCGCCTTTCCCCGCCCGCTGACCGTTGAAGAACTGCTGGTGGTGACCTTTACCGAGGCTGCCACGGCAGAATTGCGTGGTCGTATCCGTAGCAATATCCACGAGTTGCGCATCGCCTGTCTGCGTGAAACCACCGACAATCCACTGTACAAACGCCTGCTGGAAGAGATCGACGATAAAGCGCAAGCCGCGCAGTGGTTGTTGTTAGCCGAGCGGCAGATGGATGAAGCGGCAGTCTTTACTATCCACGGCTTTTGCCAGCGCATGCTCAACCTGAATGCCTTTGAATCCGGCATGCTGTTTGAGCAGCAGCTGATTGAAGATGAGTCTCTGCTACGCTACCAGGCCTGCGCCGATTTCTGGCGTCGCCACTGCTACCCGCTGCCGCGTGAAATTGCCCAGGTCGTCTTTGAAACCTGGAAAGGGCCGCAGGCGTTGCTGCGCGATATTAATCGTTATCTGCAAGGCGAAGCGCCAGTTATCAAAGCACCGCCCCCCGATGATGAAACGCTGGCTTCCCGCCACGCGCAAATTGTGGCGCGTATTGATGCCGTAAAACAGCAGTGGCGCGACGCAGTGGGTGAACTGGATGCGCTGATCGAATCTTCTGGTATTGATCGACGCAAGTTTAACCGTAGCAATCAGGCTAAATGGATCGAGAAGATCAGCGCCTGGGCAGAAGAAGAGACCAATAGCTATCAGTTGCCGGAGTCGCTGGAAAAATTCTCTCAGCGTTTCTTAGAAGATCGCACGAAAGCCGGGGGGGAAACCCCGCGACATCCACTGTTTGAGGCGATCGATCAACTGCTTGCAGAACCATTGTCGATCCGCGATCTGGTGATCACCCGCGCATTGGCTGAGATCCGCGAAACAGTAGCGCGTGAAAAACGCCGCCGTGGCGAATTGGGTTTTGATGACATGTTAAGTCGGCTCGATTCCGCGCTGCGTAGTGAAAGCGGCGAGGTATTGGCAGCGGCGATCCGTACGCGATTCCCGGTGGCAATGATCGATGAATTTCAGGATACCGACCCCCAGCAGTACCGAATTTTTCGCCGTATCTGGCACCATCAGCCGGAAACCGCATTGTTGCTGATTGGCGACCCGAAACAGGCCATATATGCATTCCGGGGTGCGGATATCTTCACTTATATGAAGGCGCGTAGCGAAGTTCATGCTCACTACACCTTAGATACCAACTGGCGTTCCGCACCGGGAATGGTGAACAGCGTTAACAAACTTTTCAGCCAGACTGATGACGCGTTCATGTTTCGTGAAATACCGTTTATTCCTGTGAAATCTGCCGGGAAAAATCAGGCGTTACGTTTTGTGTTTAAAGGTGAAATGCAGCCTGCGATGAAAATGTGGCTGATGGAAGGCGAAAGCTGCGGCGTTGGCGACTATCAAAGTACCATGGCGCAGGTATGTGCTGCGCAAATCCGCGACTGGCTACAAGCCGGACAGCGGGGCGAAGCGTTGCTGATGAACGGCGACGATGCGCGTCCGGTGCGTGCTTCGGACATCAGTGTGCTGGTGCGCAGCCGCCAGGAGGCCGCTCAGGTGCGCGATGCCTTAACGCTGCTGGAAATCCCTTCCGTTTACCTTTCGAACCGCGACAGTGTTTTTGAAACTCTGGAAGCACAGGAGATGCTTTGGCTGTTGCAGGCGGTGATGACGCCCGAACGTGAGAACACCCTGCGCAGTGCGCTGGCAACGTCAATGATGGGGCTGAATGCGCTGGATATTGAAACGCTGAATAATGACGAACATGCGTGGGATGCGGTAGTCGAAGAGTTCGATGGTTATCGGCAAATCTGGCGCAAACGTGGCGTTATGCCGATGCTGCGGGCGCTGATGTCGGCGCGTAACATTGCAGAAAACTTGCTGGCAACGGCAGGCGGTGAGCGGCGTCTTACCGATATCTTGCATATCAGCGAACTGCTACAAGAAGCCGGAACGCAGCTGGAAAGTGAACATGCGCTGGTACGCTGGTTATCGCAACATATCCTCGAGCCAGACAGTAATGCCTCCAGCCAACAAATGCGCCTCGAAAGTGATAAACATCTGGTGCAGATTGTCACGATACACAAATCAAAAGGGCTGGAATATCCGCTGGTCTGGTTGCCATTTATTACCAATTTCCGCGTCCAGGATCAGGCGTTTTATCACGATCGCCACTCGTTTGAGGCCGTTCTGGATCTTAATGCTGCGCCAGAAAGCGTCGACCTCGCGGAGGCCGAACGTCTGGCGGAAGATCTGCGTTTGCTTTACGTGGCGCTGACGCGTTCGGTTTGGCATTGCAGTCTCGGCGTTGCACCGCTGGTGCGCCGTCGTGGCGATAAAAAAGGTGATACCGACGTCCACCAAAGTGCGCTCGGGCGTTTGCTGCAAAAAGGAGAACCGCAAGATGCGGCAGGGCTTCGCACCTGTATTGAAGCGTTATGCGATGATGATATTGCCTGGCAAACGGCACAAACTGGTGATAACCAGCCCTGGCAGGTTAATGATGCTTTAACTGCAGAACTGAATGCGAGGACGCTACAACGATTGCCCGGCGATAACTGGCGTGTCACCAGCTACTCCGGCTTGCAGCAGCGTGGTCACGGTATCGCTCAGGATCTGATGCCACGGTTGGATGTTGATGCCGCAGGCGTGGTCAGCCTCGTTGAAGAACCGACGTTAACACCGCATCAGTTCCCGCGCGGTGCGTCACCGGGGACATTCTTGCACAGTTTGTTTGAAGACCTCGATTTTACCCAGCCGGTTGACCCGAACTGGGTACAGGAAAAACTGGAGCTCGGCGGCTTTGAATCGCAGTGGGAACCGGTGTTGACCGAGTGGATCACGGCTGTCCTCCAGGCACCTCTCAATGAAACGGGTGTTAGCCTGAATCAGCTTTCCGATCGCGATAAACAGGTGGAGATGGAGTTTTACCTGCCGATTAGTGAACCGCTTATCGCCAGCCAGCTTGATGCACTAATTCGCCAGTTTGACCCGCTATCCGCTGGCTGCCCGCCGCTGGAGTTCATGCAGGTACGTGGCATGTTAAAAGGCTTTATCGATCTGGTGTTCCGCCACGAAGGGCGTTATTACCTGCTCGACTATAAATCCAACTGGTTGGGTGAAGACAGTTCGGCTTACACCCAACAGGCTATGGCAGCGGCAATGCAGGCACACCGCTATGATCTGCAATATCAGCTTTATACCCTGGCGCTGCACCGTTATCTGCGCCATCGTATTGCTGATTACGACTATGAGCGCCACTTTGGCGGCGTTATTTATCTGTTCCTGCGTGGCGTTGATAAAGAACATCCGCAACAAGGGATCTACGCGACCCGACCCAACGCCGGGTTGATTGACCTGATGGATGAGATGTTTGCCGGTATGACCCTGGAGGAGGCGTAATGAAATTGCAAAAGCAATTACTGGAAGCTGTGGAGCACAAACAGCTACGCCCGCTGGACGTGCAGTTTGCCCTGACCGTGGCGGGAGATGAACATCCTGCCGTCACCCTCGCGGCGGCACTATTAAGTCATGATGCCGGAGAGGGACACGTTTGTTTGCCGCTTTCACGACTGGAAAATAACGAGGCGTCGCATCCGCTGTTGGCGACCTGTGTCAGTGAAATCGGTGAGCTACAAAATTGGGAAGAATGCTTGCTGGCTTCACAAGCGGTCAGCCGGGGAGATGAACCAACGCCGATGATCCTCTGTGGCGATCGTCTTTATTTGAATCGCATGTGGTGTAACGAGCGCACAGTGGCACGTTTTTTCAACGAAGTGAATCATGCCATTGAGGTTGATGAAGCTCTACTGGCGCAAACCCTGGACAAACTTTTTCCAGTAAGCGATGAAATTAACTGGCAAAAAGTTGCGGCGGCAGTGGCGCTGACGCGGCGGATCTCGGTGATTTCCGGCGGTCCTGGCACCGGTAAAACGACCACCGTAGCGAAGTTGCTGGCAGCCTTAATTCAAATGGCCGACGGAGAACGCTGCCGTATCCGTCTGGCTGCACCAACGGGTAAAGCTGCCGCGCGCTTAACCGAATCTCTCGGCAAGGCTTTGCGACAGTTACCGCTGACCGATGAACAAAAGAAACGCATTCCGGAAGATGCCAGCACTTTGCACCGATTGCTGGGTGCGCAGCCGGGTAGCCAGCGTTTACGTCATCATGCCGGTAACCCGCTGCATCTTGATGTGCTGGTGGTAGATGAAGCGTCAATGATCGATCTTCCTATGATGTCGAGACTGATCGACGCCTTGCCCGATCATGCGCGAGTGATCTTTCTCGGCGATCGTGATCAACTGGCCTCGGTTGAGGCTGGGGCTGTGCTGGGCGATATCTGCGCTTATGCCAACGCGGGCTTTACCCCCGAGCGTGCCGGGCAGTTGAGCCGCCTGACGGGAAGCCACGTTCCAGCAGGAACTGGCACAGAAGCGGCATCTTTGCGCGACAGTCTCTGCCTGCTGCAAAAAAGCTATCGTTTCGGCAGCGATTCTGGCATTGGTCAGTTAGCTGCGGCGATTAACCGTGGTGATAAAACGGCAGTGAAAACCGTTTTTCAGCAGGATTTTACTGATATCGAAAAACGGCTTTTACAGAGTGGCGAAGATTATATTGCGATGCTTGAGGAAGGTCTTGCGGGTTACGGACGTTATCTGGATCTGCTGCAAGCGCGTGCCGAGCCGGATTTAATCATTCAGGCGTTCAATGAGTACCAGCTTTTGTGCGCCCTGCGGGAAGGACCGTTTGGCGTGGCTGGATTGAATGAGCGAATTGAGCAATTTATGCAACAGAAGCGCAAAATTCATCGTCATCCGCACTCTCGTTGGTACGAAGGTCGACCAGTGATGATTGCCCGTAATGACAGCGCGCTTGGGTTGTTTAATGGCGATATTGGTATTGCGCTGGATCGCGGGCAGGGGACGCGCGTCTGGTTTGCGATGCCGGACGGCAATATTAAGTCTGTGCAACCGAGTCGCCTGCCAGAGCACGAAACGACGTGGGCGATGACGGTACATAAATCGCAGGGATCGGAGTTCGACCATGCGGCGTTGATTTTACCGAGTCAACGCACGCCGGTAGTAACGCGAGAGCTGGTTTACACCGCGGTGACCCGCGCGCGTCGCCGTCTGTCGCTGTATGCCGATGAGCGCATTTTAAGTGCGGCAATTGCCACGCGCACCGAGCGGCGCAGTGGTCTGGCGGCGTTGTTTAGTTCACGGGGATAAACGTAATTGCCTGATGCGACGCATGTGGGTCTTATCATACCTATGAATGTTGTGCATGTCGCATCCGGCGATTTTCATCGCTTAACCCAAATCCGCCATCAACACTTTGGATTTACGCTGGTAGTTGTACAACTGCTTTTTGCTCTCGGGTAGTAAATCAATATCCACTGGGGTAAATCCACGTTCCTGGAACCAGTGAATACTGCGCGTGGTCAGCACAAACAATTTGCTTAAGCCGCTCTGCTTCGCCTGAGCGGCAATGCGTTCCAGCAGAACCTCGCCCCGTGATGAACTGCGGTAATCCGGGTGAACTGCCACACAGGCCATTTCCCCAATCTTCTCTTCCGGGAACGGATAGAGCGCGGCGCAGGCAATAGTCGTGTTATCGCGCTGAATAATGGTGAATTTGTCGATTTCCATCTCCAGCTGCTCGCGAGAACGGCGTACCAGAATACCTTGTTGCTCCAGCGGGCGAATCAACTCCAGAATACCGCCAATATCGTTGATTGTTGCGCGACGAATCTGCTCGGCGCTTTCCATCACAATCTGCGTACCGATACCGTCGCGTGAGAACAACTCTTGCAATAGCGCGCCATCTTCCTGATAACTGATTAAATGACAGCGACGCACGCCGCTGCGGCAGGCTTTCACTGCGCCACGCAAAAAGCGCACCGTACCGGAGTTGTAATCGCCTTTCTCTTCCTGGGCTTCTACCCGCGTTTGCGCTTCGTTAGGGAAAAGTTCGGAGACAATATCACCGTCGTCATTAGTGACGCCCTGGGAAGAGCAAAAACCAATCATTTTTTCAGCTTTCAGTTTGATGGCCAGTTGAGTGGCAATCTCTTCCGAGGTCAGATTAAAGCTCTCGCCAGTGACCGAAACAGCGACCGGCCCCATTAGCACTATTGCACCGCTGTCCAGTTGACGATGGATCGCGTCTTCATCAATCCGCCGGATACGCCCGCTATGACAGTAATCCACGCCGTCATCGACGCCCAGCGGCTGGGCAATAATAAAATTACCACTGACGACGTTGATATGCGCGCCCTGCAGTGGTGTGTTATTGAGACTCATCGACAGGCGAGCAGTAATATCCAGTTGCAATGTTCCCGCTGCCTGCTTCACCAGTTCCAGTGTTTTGGCATCGGTCACACGTATATTCTTGTGATACAGCGGTTCGTGGTGATGTGCAGCCAGATTTGCGTCGATCTGCGGACGTGCGCCATAGACCACCACCAGACGGATGCCGAGGCTGTGCAACAACCCGATATCATTAACGATACTGGAGAAATTCTCATGCTCAATGGCTTCACCGCCGAGCATGATGACAAACGTTTTTCCCCGGTGGGTATTGATATAGGGAACCGAATGGCGGAATCCCTCGACCAGCTCGGTTTTACGTTCCTTTACCACGGTACACCTCTTTGCATGATTATTCGAAATTATTGTATTTTTATTCTGTTTTTTCGCAGGGTGCAAGTGTAAATTTTATGCGAGAGCGACTTTTTTATCAGTAATGCCGTGAATATAAAAAGAATGTTTACCGTTTATTAGATGACAGATTATGCGTCTTTCGCTAAAGTTTCCGGTCAAATTAGTCGTTTATTTGTTACACAGCTTAGATTTTTTTGCTCGGGAGAGGCATGTCAGGATCCAACACTGCAATCAGCCGTCGTCGTTTACTGCAAGGCGCGGGTGCCATGTGGCTATTGAGCGTAAGTCAGGTCAGTCTGGCTGCGGTCAGCCAGGTCGTGGCGGTGCGCGTCTGGCCTGCGTCCAGCTACACCCGTGTGACGGTAGAATCTAATCGTCAGCTGAAATATAAGCAGTTCGCGTTGAGTAACCCTGAACGCGTGGTGGTGGATATCGAAGATGTAAACCTGAACTCAGTGCTCAAGGGGATGGCGGCACAAATTCGTGCTGATGACCCGTTCATCAAGTCGGCGCGCGTCGGGCAGTTTGACCCGCAAACCGTGCGGATGGTTTTTGAGTTAAAGCAAAACGTAAAACCGCAGCTGTTTGCCCTTGCTCCGGTCGCCGGGTTTAAAGAGCGTCTGGTGATGGATCTCTATCCTGCCAATGCTCAGGACATGCAGGACCCGCTGCTGGCGCTGCTGGAGGATTACAACAAAGGCGACCTCGAAAAGCAGGTGCCGCCAGCACAAAGTGGTCCACAACCGGGTAAAGCAGGGCGCGATCGTCCTATTGTCATTATGCTTGACCCTGGCCACGGTGGCGAAGACTCCGGTGCGGTGGGGAAATACAAAACACGCGAAAAAGACGTGGTATTGCAAATAGCTCGCCGTCTGCGCTCTCTGATCGAGAAAGAGGGCAATATGAAGGTGTACATGACGCGCAATGAAGACATCTTCATTCCGTTGCAAGTGCGCGTAGCAAAAGCCCAGAAACAGCGCGCTGACTTGTTTGTTTCTATCCATGCCGACGCCTTTACCAGTCGCCAGCCGAGCGGTTCCTCGGTGTTTGCGCTCTCAACCAAAGGCGCAACCAGTACTGCGGCAAAATATCTGGCACAAACCCAGAACGCCTCGGACTTGATTGGTGGCGTAAGCAAAAGCGGTGACCGCTATGTCGACCACACCATGTTCGATATGGTGCAGTCGTTGACCATTGCCGACAGCCTGAAGTTTGGTAAGGCCGTGCTAAATAAGCTGGGGAAAATCAACAAACTGCATAAGAATCAGGTTGAGCAGGCCGGGTTTGCTGTGCTGAAAGCGCCCGATATTCCCTCCATTCTGGTCGAAACGGCGTTTATCAGTAACGTTGAGGAAGAGCGCAAATTGAAAACGGCGACTTTCCAGCAGGAAGTTGCGGAGTCTATTCTTGCGGGAATTAAAGCGTATTTTGCCGATGGGGCGACGCTGGCGAGAAGGGGATAATGTTTTTATTTATTCAATGAATTTATATTTCGTTGAATAGATAACATTTACCTGAATATTAGACGCTGGTTTTGTGACTGATGTCGGATATTTGAATGTCGGCTTGAAAAATAAGCCGACCATCTCTTTAATTAAGCACAATTCCGTGTAATGTATACGCATTAGTTAATCATCTTGTAACTGTTAAATCAGGCAAGGCAATGTTTGAAGTAGTTATTACTTCTGACGTGCCTTGCCTTTTTTTTTGGAGCCATGGAATGATCATCGAAAAAGTCATGAACAATAATTGTGTACAGGCATCGATGAATGGACAGGAGGTTATCATTTCTGGGCCTGGCGTCGGTTACAACAAAAAATATGGAATGTCGGTCCCTGAGCATCCGGCTAACCGGATTTTTCATGTCAGAAATGAACAAAAAAACAAACTCTATAAATTGATTGAACATGTAGATATTGAGTATGTGTTTGTTGCCGAAAAAATAGTGCAATATGCGGAGAAAAATCTCGAAAAAAATCTCAATCCATCGCTACTATTGATTCTTGCGGATCACATTTCGAATGCAATATCCCGAGTCGCTTCAGGTATACAAATTAATAATGTTTTCCTTGATGAAATCAAAGCGTTGTACAAAGCAGAGTATGCGATAAGTCGCGATGCATTAACTATCATTAATGAGCAATTCAGCGTTCAACTTCCTGATGATGAGATTGGTTTTATAGCATTGCATATTTTAAATAATTATGAAAATTCAGTTGATTATGAATCAGTACGGATTATTGAGTTGTCGCAAATAATCACGGGGCTTATTGAAGTTGTTTATAACAGAAAGGTGGACAGAAGTTCATTTAACTATTCCAGATTTATGATGCACCTTAAATATTTTTCAAGTCGCGTGTTATGCAATGAAAAAATAAAACAGAAAGATATTGGTGATATCTATGAACAGTTTCTTGAAAAGGACATCCTGTTACAGCGCGCAATTCATGAAATTGAACGGTATCTGTATGCCACTTTTAAATATGAATTAATTTTAGAAGAAAAACTATATCTCTCTATTCGTACCAAAGTATTAATGGACTAATTATATATAACATTTATATGAGATAACCCACATGAAACAAAAGAAAGCCTGGAGTTTTTTCAGAGCCTGGGGAAGGCATTTATGTATCCCATTGCTCTGCTAAGTGTATGTGGCATGATGCTAGGGCTGGGAAGTGGTTTAGCCAGTGATGATATGGCAAAGTTAATTCCATTTCTGGCTATCCCAATAATTAAAACCATACTTGATTTCATTGTTAGTCTTGGTTTGTTTGCCTTTGTTAATTTACCTGTATTGTTTGCGATAGCGATTCCCTTAGGATTATTAAAAGATAAAGAGGATAAAGCCTATGGTGCTTTTTCTGGCTTAATTGGTTTTATGGCGATGCATCTGGGAACGAACTTTTATCTTAAACAGCACAACTTATTGGTCGTTGCTGACCAAATGTCGACACATGGGCAAACCATCATTCTGGGGATCCAGTCCTACAATACCAGCGTGTTGGGGGGAATTGTTGCTGGGTTATTAGTCGCCAGCATGTATAAAAAGATCGTTAATTTACGCATTCCTGAATCGTTAGGTTTTTATAGCGGCCCACGTCTGGTGCCTATCATTACACTGATTGTGATGAGTGGATTTGGTCTGATCATTCCTTTTATCTGGCCGCCGTTTTTCAATCTTTTCATGCTCATTGGACACTGGATTTCAACTTCCGGTCCTGTTGGTTATTTCTTCTATGCAGTTGCCGAACGCGTGACGATTCCTTTTGGCTTAAACCATCTGGTGACGTCAGTTTTCCGCTTTACGCCAATCGGCGGTTCGGCTGTGATTGGCGGCGAAGAATATTATGGCACCCTGAACATGTTTATGGCGTACGTCAAAGAGAATGCGGTCATTCCGCTGGATTTGGCGGGGAAAATGGAGCAGGGCAAACTGATGATTCAGTATGGTCTGGCTGGTGCCGCGCTGGCGATGTATCGTACTGCTCATGCTCAAAACAGAAAGGCTATCAAAGCATTGCTTATTTCCGGGGTGCTTACGGTGATTATTGGCGGCGTCAGCGAACCGATTGAGTTTCTGTTCTTATTTGTCAGTCCACTGCTGTTTGTCTTCCATGCCTTTATGAATGGATTCGCTAACATGGTTCTGCCATATATGGGCGTGAAGATGGGATTTACTGGCGATCTGATTCAATTTATTAGCTTTGGCGTATTGCGTGGCACAAGAACAGGTTGGCCGATCGCGGTGTGTGTCGAAGTGGCCTATTTCTTCATTTATTACTTTGTGTTCCGTTGGACCATTCTTAAATTTAACCTGATGACCGTAGGCCGTGAAGAGTCCAGTCCTGTCACGCTGAACGCTCACGAAGATACGGCTATAGCGGATATCCCAACTCCTGATAAATCAGAGCTGCAAGCGGCGGAGCAGATGGTTAAGGCACTTGGTGGTAAAGAGAATATTAAGTCACTGGATAATTGCGTAACTCGTTTACGTTTAACAATCGCAGATATGGGATTGATTGACGAAGTTGCAATAAAAATAGCTGGCGGGATTGCGGTTGTTAAACTTGATCAAAATACCCTACAAGTCATTATCGGCACTAAAGTCATCGCCCTGCGTCGGGATATGGATAACTATATGGGGATATACTGATGGATGTTTTTAATACTCCTGTTTCCCGCAAAGGAACATATTGTACCCAATGGGACTTTTGCGAGGACAGATTTGGTGTAAAAGATGTACTACCATTCTCTATTTCAGATATGGATCTTCCGATACCAGACGCTATCACCAGAGCATTAAAAAAACGCCTGGAACACCCGATTTTAGGGTACAGTCGTTGGCAACATGGTGAATATCTGAATGCGATAGTAAACTGGTATTATCAACAATATCAAACAGATATTAAACCTGAATGGATAACCTATAGCCCCAGTGTGATGTACTCTATTGCAAAAGCAATAGAGTTATTGACATCGCATGGTGATAATATTCTCGTTTTTACACCTGTCTATAATGCATTTTTTGATGTAATTAAACATAGCGAGCGAAATATTCTGACAGCCTCTTTGATTATAAAAAATGAGGGGAGCTACGCTATCAACTGGCAAGATTTTGATCTTAAGATTAAAAGCGCAAAGATGGTGTTATTATGTAATCCTCATAACCCGACAGGAACAGTCTGGTCGGAAGAAGAACTGCATAAAATCGCTGCAAGCTGTACAAGGCATAATGTCTGGTTATGTTCAGATGAAATCCATAGTGATTTTGTTTTTAATCGTAGCTTTACATCCGCGCTTAAAATAAAAAAAGAAAAAGTAGTAGTATTTAACTCGATATCGAAAACATTTAATGTTCCTGCACTAACAGGATCGTATATGATTTCAACTGACGATAATTTTAATCATAAGTTCAGAACGATATCGAGGTATCGCGATTTTGTAAACTCCCCATCAGTACTGAATATAATTGCAACTATTATTGGCTATAACGAATGTGAGGGATGGTTAAAGTCATTAAAGGCACATATTGCCTCTAACATTCAATTCACCCAGCAGTATCTGAATGAAAATATTCCAGAATTGATCGTAAGGCCAGCTGATGGTTGCTATTTTTCCTGGATAGATTGTTCTGCTATTGGTTATCCTTTTGATGAATTCTACAGTCGATTAATTCATGAAGGCAAAGTGGGCATTATGGCGGGGCATGTCTATGGAACGGAGGGGGAGGGCTACCTTCGTCTGAACCTGGCCTGCAGTCGAGAAAAATTATATATGGGGCTTACGCGTCTTGTGAGTGTAATTAAAAATATTAATCAGGGAGAATAAAAATGAATAACACGGATCTTATCCATCTCATTAAACATTTTATGCGTAACGAACATAAAGCAGTTGAAGAAGTTATTGATTCCCCTCTTTCGGAGGTCGCAAATTTAATTAAAGTATTACAATCTTGTCAGGGAAAAGTTGTTTTTATTGGTGTTGGTAAGTCCGGTATTATTGCCAGGAAACTCGCCGCAACATTTGCCAGCACCGGAACTCCCTCGTTTTTTGTTCACGGTACGGAAGCTGTACACGGCGACCTTGGAATGGTGGCGAAAGACGATGTTGTTATTCTTATTTCAAACAGTGGTGAGACGGCGGAAATCCTGGCGACACTGCCTAGTCTGAAAAAAATGGGTAATTATTTGATCTCTTTTACCCGCAGTCACCACTCATCGCTTGCGATAAGTTGTGATTTATCTGTTGAAATCCCCGTCAAAAGTGAGGCGGATAATTTAGGTTTAGCACCGTCATGCTCGTCGACTGTTGTTCTGGTTGTTGGTGATGCGGTGGCGCTTGCACTCTCTGAATTGAAAAAATTTACTCGTGCTGATTTCGGCTTATATCATCCAGGAGGTGCACTCGGCATTAAAGCAAATTCATAATTTCAAAATATAAATACAGTAACCGGTCACGCCATCTTTTGGGGTGGCGTTCTTTGAAGTGAGTGTCCGCTATGAAAAATGTTCTGGTCACCGTCCCCAGCTTTTCAGCACGCTGTGTTTCCGCCAGCAAGTTGCTAAGAGAGAATAATTTTAATCTTATTATTAAGAATAATGTGGAGCATCTGCTTAAATCAGAATCCACTGCATTACGAGAATCTATTTGCGCGGTCATCGCCGGAAAAGATTGTTATCAGGCGGACACGCTATCATTGCTGTCTGGTGTGAAAATAATATCGAGATTCGGGACGGGGATAGACAATATTGATCTTCGTGCGGCACAGCAATCCGGTATTGTTGTCAATAATGCGGTTGGGATTAATTCAAATGCGGTTGCGGAATTTATCATTGGACTTATCTTCGCGAGCATGAGAAATATCCCTGGCAGCTATCATGCGATGCAAAATGGCTACTGGGGTGAGTCGCATGGCTGTGAATTACAAGGGAAACGGATTGGCCTGGTTGGCTACGGTAATATAGGTAAAATTCTGGCGAAAAGGTTATCCGGTTTTGATGTTGAGCTTTTAGCTTTTGACAAACAACCCGACTATCAGGTTGCTGACAAAGCTGGAGTTCAGTTTGTATCAATTGAAGATATCTTTATGCAGTCGCATGTCATCATTGTTCTTTTGCCTTTTTCTTCTGAGCTGGAGAACTTCATTAGTCATAAATATTTGTCGATGATGCGCAATGGTGCTCTGATCATCAATGCCGCAAGGGGAAAGTTGCTGGATGAGGGCGCTTTACTTCAGGTGATTGAAGAACGAAATGTGTTTGCGGCGCTGGATGTGTTTAGCTCTGAACCGTTGGCGCAATTTAGCCCACTGCTACATGCCAAAAATATCATTACAACGCCGCATATTGCGGCCGCCACCGTTGAGTCATACCAGCAAACCGGGATACACGTTGCCCAGTCGATAATTGATTACTTCGCAGGAAGGGAGATAAAAAATGTGTTGTGAGTTCAGCGAACAAAGATTTTAAATACAAAAAAACCGCAATTTGTATAACACATTGCGGTTTGTCAGCATTCTAATAAATTGGTTGCGGGGGCCACAGTCAAGAGGTTAATCCAATCTTTTGAAACTTAAGGTATTCACTGTTCCCGAACCCAAGCTATCTACCGAAATATACACTCATTATCTGATGTGAATCAACGAGTAGATCGAATGGCCTGTTCCTCTCTTTTTTGTACACAAAGACTCCTTTTAAAAAATAGCAAGGTCACATATCCCTTATTGGTACATAAATCCCCCGATGTTTACTGACTTTGTTCCACCTTCGTATCCAGTAAAATGACATAGCGATTCAGCAACTGATTTAACCGGGTATCAATCTGCGTCAACAGCGTCGGCGAAATCTCTCCGGTCTGTTTTTGCTCTTCCAGTTGCCGAAGCAGTTCTTCCAGCGGCGGCTCCTTTAACGACTGTCGGATGCCGTACACCGCCGTTTTTAGTTCCGAACCGGTCAGATATCTCCCCTTACGCTCATCCAGTGCATCCAGTTGTGCCGACAGGCGCTGTAGCTGACTCTGCGCCTGTGCGTAGCCATTCAGTGCCTCAGCAGACAGGGCGCTCAGTTCCCGCTGTTTACGCCACTGCACGTTCAGCGCCCTGACCTGAGGATTATCCGGCCACAGGGCATCAAGCTGGCGTAGCTGGCGATATCCCTGCTCCAGCGGCCAGCGGGCAGGTAATTTGTTTAACTGCTCCAGTTGCATCTGACTTGCCGCAATTGTTCTGTCCTGAGCCAGCAGCGCCTTATCCTTTACATCCAGCTTTGCCAGTTCGCCGCTCTCCAGCGACTGCGGCAACGGCATGACAGACAGTTGTATTCGCTGGATTAGCGCGTCCGGCTGATTAAGCTGCGACCAGCCCCATAATCCTGTTCCGCCGAGACCGGCCATCACAACCATTCCGGCCATAAATATCGGCCATGCCCGCTGCCGGGAGATTTCAGGGGATGACACGGGTGGACTGGCATCCTTATCGTTTTGCTGAGCGGGTCTCGTTGCAAAAACCGGCTGTGGACTTTCTTCTGACTTTTTCGGTTGATTCATTTCCCTGCGGGGTAATTCAGGGGGAGTGATAGTGGTTTCCGCTCCCTGAGGCGCCAGCCGTTCCAGACGCAATGCGGTATTGCGAAACTGCCCGGCCAGCACATCCAGTTTCGTCATATGCCACAGTTCACACTGTTGCAGCGTGGTTTCGATGGCGGAAAGATGCTGTACACAACGGTAGATCTGCGGCAGATCCTGATACTGAATATCCAGCGTTCTCAGTGCCTGCTGCATTTTTTCTGTGACCCAGCTGAGCAGTGATATTCTGGAATGTACCTGTACCGGCCAGAAGTCAGCCCAGCGCTGGAGCAGTATATCCAGTGAACCGAGTCCGTCTGCCATCCCTGCCAGCCCCTGCCGTCTGGTTATCGCCAGTACGTAACAGACCAGCGTCTGTAGTTCCACGCCATTTTGCCGGAACAGCGCGAGGCAGAGTTTTTCCACCTGACGCCAGTCCACATCCGGTCGGGCCGGGTGAGTCAGTTTACTCATTTCAGCCTGCAGTTCACCGGATTCCTTATAAGTACAGGGATCGCCGCCCATGACGAACTGGCTGATAAAATTCGCGTTACTTGCCATCAGTACGCCCGCTCCTGTTGTTTGAGATGACGCAGAACAATTCGTCCTTCCGGAGAAAATACGCCATCAAAGCGTATCCAGCCGGTATCGGGAAGCTGCGCGTGGATCAGGTATTTAAGATGCCCCGGACGGGGCTGGGGGAGTAACTCCACCTGTATCTGACTCAGGCGTGGTTCATAACGCAGCAGCGTTTCTTCAATCTGACGCATCAGGCCATGAATACCCGCAGCCATCCCCTGATGGATCAGACTGAGATCCGGCAGACCGTAATCCGGCAAATGCGCCAGCGTGCCTGCCCGACAGTTGATAATGCGTTGCATATTGTCCATCACGGAAAGGATAAGCTGATCCCGCTCGCTGACCTGTTCCAGCGGTAACTCGCCGCTGAAACTGAACGTCAGCATTTCATATAAGGAAGGTGTCGACATCGGTTATTTATCCTTGAGAGGCAGCAGTCGCAGGTCGCTTCTCATCAGTTCAATCGAGCGCGGCTTGTCGGCCTCCAGTTCGTCCCTTTTGATCACCAGACGCCAGCTGTCGCTTTTTTCATCAGGGTGATAAAACTGCCCAATAATGGCGACAAACTGCGTCTCTTTATCCAGCGGCACATTCAGGGATGCCGTGCCTTCCGGTTTTACCCAGACGGTGTGTTTTGCCAGTACGTTCTTCTCCAGCGTCTTCTCTTCCTGCATAAACAGGGTGTCATAATCCGCCTTGTCAAAATCTTCGCGGGTTTTCAGTTGCCAGACATGCACCATCGTGGAAAGCGGCGTATCTTCCGCATCCGTATTCAGGGCACTTCGGGAGAAGAAATCGAGATGCAGTATTTTGATTTGCTTGTAGAAAACGGCTGAGGCCACGCTTTTCGATTCATCCACCACTTTCTGAATCAGCCCGCAGCCGCTCAGAACAACCGTCAGCATCGCCATACAGAGCAGCGCCGGACGTTTAAAACGAATAGGAAACATGAGTCATACTCTCCCTGTTACGAATGGAAAAAGCGGGTATTAATCCCTGATAACTCCCCAGACTGACCGTCACTGTTCCGGTCGCGGGCGCGGCAAAGGAGGCGCGAAGGATGCCGGTACGGCTAATCTGTACACGCTGTTTTCCCAGCCGGGCAGCAGGCAACAGGCTGACGGGCAGCGTCAGTTGCAGTCGGGCCTGACAGCGCCAGCCCAGATAAACGCGCAGCAGCACCAGCAAATCGCTGTGCAGTTGCCCGCCGGGCAGCCAGCCACGTGCTTCTGCGGCATCTTCGGTATACAGTTTCAGCAGCAACTGGCTGTTGACGTCGGTGCCGGTACGCCCCAGCAGCGTTCGCGTTTTCAGGCTGATGGGTGAATTTTTTGACAGACCCGCAGGGGCCGGGAGAATTACAGGCTGCGGATCATGAGGCACCACCGTCGCTTTCGTCAGCGGGGCAAGCAGTCCCACCAGTGCCGTAACGCCTTCCGCCGTGCGCGTCGGCAGGCGCATCACGCTGAGCAGGGCCAGAAAACGGGATACCGGCGTGGCGATATGGTTCTCGCTGCCGGGAATACCCAGCCCGATGAGTCCCAGCAGGCAACGGGAAATGTCATCCACTGCACCTGCTTCAAACGACGCCGGGTAGTTATATTTGCGCCAGATGCGGTAATACTGGGTGATAAAGCGATGGTTAAAAATATCGAGAAACGCCATCACCGCGTCATGTCCGTCATGACGCTGGGTAATGTAGTCCAGATAGGCGGTTGGCAGTGGCGAATCCACGCCGTACAGGCCGAGAAAAGTGGTGCGCACTGTGGGTGGCGCGTCGGGATTGTCCACGTCACGTTCAACGTTCTTTAACTCGCTGACCGGAAAGCCCATCCCCGGATGGGGACGAAAGCGCACCGCATCGGCGGCGGGGCTGTCGGTACTGCCCAGCGGCGCGTTCTGCTGGAGCTGTTCCAGCAACTGGCAAAAACGGTAAAAATTGATCCGCGCAATATCCGGGGCCAGCCGGTCGGTCAGCCCGGTACGCGCTGGCTGTGATGCTCTGTCCATTGCAGGCACTTTCCTGTGGGTTGCAGAATTAAGGTCAGTTGAGTGAATAAGTGGATATCGGCATACAGTGCGAAGAAGCGGTGCAGCAGTTCACCAAACAGCGTGATATCACCTTCTCCGGCAAAGCCGTTACTGTCCAGCGTCACCTGAATATCCACGCCACGCAGCAGAAAGCCTCTTTCAAAACGCTGTATCAGGCTGTGCTGAACGTCGACAATCGCCGCCAGACGACGGCGGTTCATCTCGCTTTCGGTCCAGTCGTACAGCGCCAGCGTGCCGCGCAGAATTTCGGCGTTATCCATCATCGATAAAAAGTTAGAACCAAGGTGGCTGAGCACCCGCCAGTGGAAGCGGTCACGCGCCGGGGGATAGCAGGGCTGCGTCGGGGCGCACAGGTTGCGCACCCGCAGGACGTTCTGTGAGGCATGAACTGGCGTATCGAGCAGCGTGCTCTGTAAAGCTTTACGGGGAAGCTGCCCGTTAGTACCGGTCAGGCTTAAGGACAGGGTTTCATCCTCCAGCATCCGGTCAGTATCAAACGCATCGCCGCCCAGAATCAGCCAGGTGTCATGCAGGCCGGAAGGGCCGCGCTTTACCCGCGTGTGGTAATAGCGTTCCGGCGCATCGTGGCGCAGCATCCCGCCCCGGTGACGAAAGCTGGAGAATGGCACATACGCCTGACTGCCGGTATGGCGCGAAGAAATAATGTTGTCGACGGAATAAATCTCGGTATGCCCGTCCTGAATGCGCATCGGGCGCAGCAGAAATTCGTTTTCCAGTGGCGAAAGGTGTAACGGATCGGCTTCCAGCGGAAACAGGTTGATGACCGGCACGCAGTGCAGACGGATATTATCGCTGTCAAACGGCAGGTCGTGAGGCCAGTTCTCGTTCAGCACCACGTCAATCTCAAAGCCGGTTATCCCCTCCGGCCATGCAACCTGCTCCAGCCCGTTCAGCGCCACGAACATAAACTTCTCGCGGAAGGTGAAATACTCCAGCAGCAACTGGTAGCCGCTGAACGCCGATTCGCCTTTCGGCCACAGTCGGTCATCGTCATCAAAACCCATCGGGGAAAAGTGCGCGTCCAGCACACGGCGTCCCTGCCCTGGCAGACGCAGCCAGAACTGCTGCGTACCAAGCGTTAAAGCCCGGTGCAGCGCACAGGCCACCGGGCTGTCGGCACTGAGGTACAGCGGCAGGCGGGATAAATCAATCTGTGACCAGTCACCAACCAGCGGGCCGCATTCAAAGCGCAGACGGATAACCGAGCGTCCGTCCGGTTCATATTGCAATGACACGTCCGGCAACGCCAGCGGATGCAGCGTGATATCCCGCGTGGCGCTGTAGACGCAGCGGGTTCTGCGTTCGCCAACAGGACGCGACAATACCTGAAAATCGCTCAGCGTTTCGCTCTGCTTCATCTGCCGGTGATCTGTCGACAGTTCAACCACGGAAAGTGACGGGATGGTTCGCAGGTAGTGAGGCCACAGCAGGCTGACCAGCCCCTCGGTCAGTTCGGGCAGGTCGTCGTCCAGCTTTTCGCGCAGGCGGCCCATTAAAAAAGCGAAGCCCTCGAACAGGCGCTCCACATAGGGATCGCGTGCGCCGGGTTTATCAAGATTAAGCATCGCAGCGCGGTCGGGGTAAGCCTGCGCAAATTCTTTACCCGCTTCACGCAGGTAGCGCATTTCGGCCTCAAAGTAGCGTTGGGTCAGGTCGTCCATTCAGAGAGTTATTTCCCATTTAACTAAAAAGTTAGATAACAGTAAAAAGAAAATATATTTTACAGTTCATAAAACACCAGTAAAAAACAACAATAACCCATAAAGATGAGCACAATTAAAAAACCATTACAATCATCTGTTAAAAATAAACAATGACTACTTGGCTTATAGTATTGCCGGTCAGTTACTTCATCTTCTTGGGGTATTACATCTTTAATATAGTGTGTGATATTTACATTTCGTTTTACATGACATTGATTTATTTGCCATGTAAGATTAAGCAACCTCACGCTGAAAATAAAATTAACTGTTACTGATACATCTCTACTCTATTGTTTTTTTAGATAAAACATCATAATCTCATCATTGATTTAATTATTGCCATTTTTTTCGCATAATGATTTTTCTTTAACGTATTTCGTTGCCAGACCCGGCATCCACCCAGACGGGATACCACTACAAGCAATATAATTTCTAGATAATAATTCTTTTTTGTAAATTGACGAAAAAATCAACATTGCGCAAATAGAGAAAACAATAATAATTTTAATTATCAACCAAAGGCACACCATTGTTACTTTAGATAATCGTCGCCCACTAATAGCAAAAAACAAAATCTCAAACGACATTACATATAATGTGAAAGGTAAAAAGATAATTAATATATATCCCCAGCTATATACAATAATATCATTCCATAAAAATAATTCATAAGTAGCATAACAGCCAAAGAAAACAAAAGTCGTGGATAAAAAAAATATAAATATGGCTCCGCAAGTTAACTTTAGCTTTTCTTTTAAGATATTTATAGTCATATCTATTTCAATTCCCATTTGCTCACATTATTTAGTTTATCTTTTAAATACTCCTTCACTTCATGTTCCAGTACTTCTTTCCCTTTAATAAGCATATGTTTTGCCCACATGGCTCCCAGATCCCAAATCCCTTCTTCAATCTCTCTGGCTTTTTTAACATTATTTTATTATTTACTTTATCACTAACTTCCCTGACCATCTAATAAATAAAACAAAGTAAGAAAAATAATACCATCCCATTAGCAATGTGTTTGATATTAACGCAAGCACCTCTAGATTATTATAAGCATCTACACCCCTGAATATTATATCTGTCAATAATAAAGCAATGAATGATAATAGACCACCTGTACAACACCCAAAGAACAAAGAATAAAAAACATTTAATTTATAAAAAATATCAGTAATAAATAAAATAACAAAGGAAAATGAAAGGTATAAAATTAGGTAAGAATACCAGTAAAAATCATGAAGTTGATGTTTGGCGTCAACTTTATAAACAAGATAAACATTAACAAATAATGATATAATAAAAAATAAAAGTAATACTACAAATCTAAATATTTTCATTTATTCTCGCCATTTAACTTTATTCTTTTTTCTTTTTCTTTAACAACCGCTTCCCATAGTGAATTTGGCAGCGTATAAATATCAAGTTCTGGGATTATATATTTTAACAATTTTGAAGACCATTCGGCACAACTAAAACTCCCCGGTTCTTCATCGCCATCATCTAATGCCAATGCAGCATTCTTTATCGTTAATAACTCGTCATTCGTTACCGGTAAAGACAATAACTTTACCTTATAGGGAAACCATTCGCCATCCAGCTTATTCTGCGTTACTTCATTCGGATTTTCTTGATAACTGATAAAATCATCCAGTTTTGCAAATTCACCAATAAATACAAAGCCGGATCCTCTCTGCCCATTTCCATTTTCTAATTTTTTATAAGGATTATAGCTTCCATTAGGATCATAAAGATAAGGGCTTGATGAATCACCAAACACTTCAAAATAAATAGCTGAATGATCTCCCATTACCTCGGCATTAGTACTATATACTCTAATTGTGGATGTAATTAAAATTATTTCTGATGTATATTTTGTTTTTTTCTGAGTGTTATCTCCTCGATCATCCGTCCATTCTTTATTTAACCTATTCTGATCTATTCCTGCCATCCGGTTATCTGTTCCTGAACCTTCTTCGGTCTCATACGTATCATCCATCATTGACGCAATAAACCGAGCCTTACACGGGCAACTGCTCTGGCTGTCCAGCGATCCCGCCATCAGCCTGCCGTGAATATCCGTTTCCGGTACGCCGCCGACGATAATAAACATCCCCGGATGCTTGCCACAGGTCACTCTGTCCATATCCCGCGCCTGCGGGATTCCCATGATCGTATGGTCGTCCGCCCCTTCAATAATTTTGCCGCCGCAGGTGGTCTTATCGCCCCTGACCAGAAAATAACCTCTTCTCATTGCCATCAGTCCTTATGCTGCGTATCACACAGTACCGCTGCCCGTACCGGATCGATTGCCACCAGCGTTCCCAGCAGGATTTCCATTTTTCGGTTCAGCAGGGCTTTATCCGCATAGCGGTGCGCCCGCAGACGCAGCAGTTTCAGTTGTCGGGCTTTTACTTCAAACAGCAGCTCTGGCTCCCACTGTGTCAGCGTTATTCCCTGTGCGGCGGTATCCAGTTCTTCCAGCAGCAGGAGCGCCATCTCGTTTTTACCGTACTGTTCCGCCACCCGTGCCATCAGCAGTCGCAATAACAGGCGCTGTCGTGCCGTGGTGATGCCCGGACGGGTCTGTATCCAGCCCAGCGCCGCTTCCACGCCCTGACTGTCAGCCATCTCCAGTGCTTCCGGCTCCAGCGCCAGTACGTCATTTGTGGCGTCGTCTGTCGGCACAGCGGCTTTCCCCGCAAGCCATGCGCCGTCTTCCCGCATCATGACCTGCTGCGCTATCCAGTTGCGCGTCACCTCATCGGCAAACGGCGTGCCGTCGTTCCATGCCAGATTTTCCAGCCCCGGCAGGCGCTCCAGCAGCAGCGCCAGGTCCTGACGGATAACCGCTGTCCATCTGTCCCACGGTGCGCCCGCCTTCGCCAGCGCCTGATGCAGATACCACTGGATATCCAGCCAGAAATGGCTGACACCGGTGCTGAACATCAGGTCGGCCTGCTCCAGCAGTTCCGTCCAGTTCTGCTGGGCATACAGCCGCTTAAGCTGGTTGCGTGATTCGGTGCGCGGCGGGGCCAGCCGGGTTTTGCCGTCCACGTCCGGCGGCAGTTCATGCACCGTGTCCCAGCGCAGGGTTTTCATCAGCCGGTGTGCTGAAAGCCAGCCCTGCGGCTGTTCGTTCAGATAACGGGCCAGCACTTTCGCCTGGTCGAGCAGGTCGCGCCCGGAGGTGATGGTCTGTACCTGCGGCGCATCCACCGGGGAAGACGGTGCCGGAACGCCGCTGCTGTTTTGCGGCACCACCGCGTTCATCCCGCCCGACTGCGCCAGACGTGATTCCAGCGCGTTAATCAGCGGCATCAGGGAGGGGGAATGCTGGTCTTCGGGCCATGCAGTGAAGGAAACCGACAGTTGATTAAGAGCGGCAACAATGTTCGCAAAATCCTCTTTTGCCACCTCCGGGTAGCGGGCAAGGCTGTCGAGCATCTTTTCCCCCGCCAGCCACTCCAGCGCCATTTTTCGGCTTGCCGGTCGCGAGGGCAGCAGTTGCGTACCGAAGCGTTCCACCAGCCCGGCTAACAGCGCCAGTCCTTCAGCCAGTCCGCGCTCACCGTCGCGGTGCAGTCGCGCCCAGATGTAGTAAGTGGCGATGCGCACGTCTTTGGCCTGCGTCAGCAGCAGGGATTCGGCAAGCTGGCAGATGAGGCCGGTATCTGCGCCGGAAAGTTTGTTCATTTCGTCGCGTATACGCAGGAAATCGTCGTGGTAGCCGGGGTCTTCCCCGACCGGCGTGTCTGCCGTCACCGGCAGCAGCCATGTCTGCCACAGCGCCGCCTGTGTTCGCGCCACATCCAGTGCATCCCGGTCGGCAAAACAGCTACGGGTCAGCTTTTGCAACAGTTCACTCATCGGCGTCTTCCCCATACTCTTCCGCATCCTTCATACTCCTGCCGGTCAGAAATACCTGTCCCGGCAGGCGGAAGTTTTTCAGTTCCAGCAGCGCCAGCGGCCCTTTACCCTGTTCAACCCGCAGCAGGTAATTCAGTGGCAGGCCGTCCTGCGCTTTCCACACCACTTTAAAGGTGCTGCTGTCGACCGGTGTCACCTGCGCCCGTTCCAGCAGGCGAATAAGGCTCCAGCTTCCCCGGTAATCCGCCAGTATGCGTTCCATCGCCTGTGTGCTGGTCCAGCTCAGCGATGCGCCGGGTTGCCACTGTTCATCCGGCCAGTTAAAACGCTGCCAGCGTTCTTTCTGGTTGAAATACTCCAGTTCCTGCCCGTCAATCACCAGATGCGTTTTCATCACGTCACGCGCCGGTTTTGCCCGCAGTTCGAAATGTATTCCGGCATCGCCGCTGGCAAAGGCGGTATCGGCCACATCGCGCAGGCGGTTCAGGGCGCGGATAAAGTCCGGGTTGACCGTCAGCCCCTGCGTGTTCATGGCGTCAGCCACCCAGTAGCGGCCTTCACGTTTCAGAACACCGGAAAGATTGGCGGCGATAAACTGGTTGATGCGCCCGTCATCGCGCAGGTACTGCGCCAGCAGGGGGAGAGAGGCATCATTCTGTGAGGTTTTGAATGGATAGCGACCGGCGAAATCCTGATTCCAGTGGCTGACAATCGCCCGCTGCCACTGGCGGTTCAGGCTGTCCGCTGCGGGCGTCAGCACCTGCCGCCACGACTGCTCCACCGGGCGGACGAACAGCGCCTGACCGAAGCCACTCCATTCCTCGCCCAGACTGGCGGCGATTAACCGCCCGTAGTCGCGGGTGTCGGTGAGGTCAACGGTTTTGCCCTGTAAAACCGTCTGCGCCAGTTGCTGGGTCATCTCCTGCGGGTCGGGGGCGTTGGTCACCTGTTGCAGTTTGAGACGCACGCGGGTGACGCGGGTCAGATACGTTTGCAGGCTGAGTTGCGTATCACCACCACCGCCTCCTGCCTTATCGCCCAGCAACCGCAGTAGCGGCGCGAAGGTTTTATCCAGCGGCCCGACAGGCTCGTTGCCTTCACGGGATTGCTGCGGCGTTTTCTCCTTGCCGTTAAACAGTTCCTGTGCCGATTTCGCCAGCGAGTCTGACAGGCCACGGTTTTCCCTGCCTGCCGCCGCCTGCCACGCGAGGGTGTCCGTCAGCGCAATCAGTGGCGACTGACGGGCATCGGCCATCAGTGTCAGCTGGTCGAGAATGCCGGAGAGCGAGTCTTCCTTTTTCCAGTGAATGCTGTTGAGAAACGCCAGCCAGCTTCCGGCAAAGTCGGTAAAGTAGCGTGAGGTGAGACGGTTACGCAGCGTATCCGGCGAGATATCCGCAGAGGTATCCTGCTGGCGGTCGCTGAGTACCCAGTCGATTTCCTCGCGCCGCGCCGTCACCACCTGCTCGATGGCTTCCCTGACCTGTCCTTCCCACGCCTGACGGGTGAACATCCCCGGCACCGTCTGTTCCGTACTGAAAAGAGATTCGGTGAGGGTATCCCCGGTCATGTCCGCCAGCGTCATATCGGCGTAGTTGCGGGACACCTGTTGCAGCACGTTCTGGTAGAGGGTGTTTTCGGCATTACGCACACCAATCTGGCGCAGCAGGATTTTACGCACTGCGCCGGTCAGTTCCGGCGGCGGCGAGGTTTTCCACTGCGGGTGTTCCGGCAAGTTCGCCATCCAGAAGGTCAGCAGTGACGGCAGCACGCCCTGCCGCACGCCTTCCGGTACACCTGCATAGCGCAGGTTATCTGCCATCAGCGTAGTGCTGAAAAAGGCGGCGTCGGCCTTTTCCGGGTGAGCGGTCATCAGCAATGCCTTAAGCTGCTTATAGCGTTGTTCGCCGGTGGCGGTACGCTGAGGACTGTTGGGCGGCAGGGCGACAAAGGCGCTCAGTTGCTGTTGCAGATGGTCAACGGCCACGTCGCGCACCAGCCGGTTTGCCGCCTGCGCATAGCCGGGAAAAGCGGCGGCGAGCAGTTGCTGGTTACGTTCAAGGCCAAAACGCTGATACCACGGCGCACCTTCGCGGATACGATATTGCAGGCGCTCCAGTTCGCCCTGCAGGGTATGCAGCGCCACCAGTTGTTCTGCCTGCGGCAGGCGGGTATCAAGCGCACGTGCAGTCTGGATGCTGGTTTCCTGAACAAGAGCGCGGTTGGCGAAGAAAGAGGTCGCCATTCCGGCCCCCCATATCACCAGCACGCAGGTACAGGCTATCAACATGGTGCGCAGCCACGGAAAGCCCACCGCGCGGCCCCGCGCGTTATCGCCGGTGACGCCCGCCCAGACCGGTGACGGCAGCCACGCATGAGGTGCGGCCTCCGGCACGGCGGCAAGCGGCGGGCTGAACATCAGGCCACGCAGGCGCAGGGAAGAGAATGCGCCGCCTGCCAGTAGCGGTTTCAGGACGGTCTGCCAGTGAGCGATGCCCCGCTCAGCAAGGGTATGGGCCAGACGCAGCAGGAAATCATGGCGGTTATCGGCCAGCAGCTGCGACATGCCCTGTTCCGTCAGCGGCAGGGTTTGTGCTTCCAGCATTACAGCCAGTTGTTCCGGGGTACAGCGTTCCGGCAGCAGGCAGCCGACGCTTTGCAGGGGGCGTCCGGTCTGATAATCACCGTCGTCACAGACCTGCCACAAATAGAGTGGAGCCTGAAAACCGAGTCGCTTACTTCCGTTAACCAGCTCGCGCCAGCCTTTGTCGAGTTGCGCCGTCTGGCGGCTTTGTTCTTCTGTCAGCGGCCAGATGATGCCGTCCAGCGGACGGCTGCGGCGCAGTTTTTTTAAGGCGGTCAGTAGCGCGACATCAGGCTCCGCTGATGGCCTGCCGCCGTATATCAGCACCGTGTGGTCGCCCTCCAGCCAGTGTTGCCCGGTCAGCCCCGGCGCGATGGCCTCTGCCTGTTCAGGCTCGCCGGTCACCAGCAGCAGGCGGATTTTACGCCGCCAGAATGGGCCGTAGCGGTCGCGCAGGAAGGCGGCGAGTTCCACCATTGCCGGATGACGGCTGTCGGCTTTCTTTGTCGTCACCGCACGATAGTCATCTCCGGCGGCAAGTTGTCTGCGGAGTTCAAAGTTCTGTACGGCAGCGTGGCGGTTCAGCAGATGATAAACCCCCATGATAATCAGAAAGACCACGCCTGCGGCAATCACGCCAGCCATCCAGTACATTTGCTGTGAGCTACCCGGTTCAACGCCCAGCAATGCCGGTTTACGGTGAATAAACGTGCAAAGCGCAACCACAACAGCCACGGTCATGACGATGGCAGGCCCTGAAACCGAACGGGGCCGGAGACGGTTTAATCCCGGAACCACTATGATGCCTCCTGAGGGGAAACGAATGGCGACACCACGGTCGCCCATGAATAATGCCCGCCCTGAACGCCGCTGAGCGTCAGTTGGGGGTGTTGTGATTGTATTGCCGCAAGCGTTGCCACAGCGACGGACAGCCACGGCGCAGCCGGTCCGGAGCGCCCCAGAAAGGCATCCAGCTCGTACATCAGGGCTTCCTGAGCAAACGGCTGGTTCAGGCTTAACAACGCGGCACGCTGTTCCCTGTCCAGTTCGGCAGTCCACATACCGGATATGGCATCTGGCTGCACCGGCATCCAGTCCAGCGCCTGTGCAATGCCTGACGCCATCATCTCCGTATCTGTGATACGTTCAGGACGATGCAGCAGGGCCAGCGGCGTCAGCGCGGTTTGCGTCAACCGGTTTGCCAGCAACAGCGCGGTGGCGGATTCTGCCGTCCGTTCCGGGTTCTTCGGTTCAAGTCGTACGGAAATCACCAGCAGTACGGCCTTTTCCTGAATAAAGTTGTCCAGCCAGTCGTCCACGGCGGCCAGCCCCGGCTCTGGGGCAGAAAACAGACGGGCTTCCGGGAGTCCGGCTTTTTGCCATTCGTCCTGCCAGATAGTTCTCACGGAGGCCCCTGAAAGCGGCGCATCAATTTCCAGTAGTACGTTGATATGAAAATCAGGGGGCAGCAGAAACAATTGCGGTCTGATATCAATAAAAAGACGGGAAATAATTTCGGATAAACGCCCGGTAACCGGTTTATTGGTTAATACAGGAATGACACTGCGACGCACGGTATCTTCTCCGCGCAAATCAGCGTAGGTATTCAACACCTGCTGACGTGCCAGAAATGCTGTTATAGTTTCTGCAACGGAATCACCATTCAGCGCGGTTTGTACGGAAAAACTGAGTATCTGCAACGCCCGTCGTCCCCGGCGCGTTTCCTGCAAAATGACTTCCTCGCGGCGCAGATTCCACGCATCGGCACGAATATGTTGTGTAATAAACACCAGCCTGCGCACTGAACAGACCAGAGACCAGATAAAGGCAGGCACACCACAGGCCAGCCCCCAGAAATACGGGCCGTTTTTTGCCAGTTCATCGCTGGCGAATAATGAAGTCAGGGCCACACCGACAGACAGCATCAGTAATAAAGCTGTCAGCCACTTAATTCGGGCTGGCGGTACGGGATAGGGTTCTGCGTCGGGAATGGTATTAAGTCGGACTGGCATCAGTACATCCCTTTATTTTGCATTATCGACCAGAAGTTAATAACCAAGTGAAATTTAAAGTTATGTATAGAGTCATTTTATTTATTTAATGCAAAAATTATGTAACCATCTTTTGATGGTAGATTATCTGATGAGTATGCTCTTTCTCCTGACTTTTTCGCATTATCATAGATAATATATTTCCCTTTCCATGTCCCAACATCCATTTGGTTTCGGATGATAATTAAAATATTGTTTTTTCCAAACCATACCGCTTCGGGAATATTTCTCTCTGCGAAACAAAAGCCTTCAGGAGAGTTCTTACCTTTAAACCCATTTTCCCAACCAGTTACCAGACAACCTTTTATATATGGAGAACCATATTCCAGCGCAAAGATAAGAGAACCATTTATGCACTGAGAAAGAACCACATCTCCAAAAAAATCATAACTTTTAGTTGGAGTATCTAAAAAGGCCCCGGTGATAACATTTCTGAATTTTAGATATAATGTATCACCGTCAATGGTTCTAAGGGAAAGCAACTGCACACTTTCATTTTTTTTCAATTGACAGGTTTTCACGATTTTAATCTTATCGCCTGAAAAACAGGGGAAAGAAAAAAAACAAAGTAATATTAACATAATGCGCATACTATCTTCCTATTCCCTCCATTAGTATTTGTATGTTATCAGGATCTTTAGCCAGTTTTTCAGCGCAAGGTTTTATAACAGAATAGTATGCTTCATCTGTTCCACGATATGCCCGATATGCCTCCTCAATTGTTGCTTCTTTATCTATCCAGTATTGCAAATACTCTGTGCCAATCTTAATATTTTCTTTTTCATCAAATATTTTATCAGATTTATAAAATGTATCAGCATTAGCGAAAGCTTCATTTGTCTCTTTATCAGTAGTCATTCTTCCTTTTATTTTTTGTTGTCGATATTTAAAAACCTGCCTCACTGCATTTCGTTGCATTTGCATTAAGCCTTTCGCATTATGTTTATTCTTACCTGCAAATTGCTTAAATCTAGATTCTTTATAGATTTGACAAATAATATAATCCTCTCCCATGATGGATTTATTATTATTACGGACAAGTTGACGAATTTGTTTCAATCTTATAGCTGGATCTACATTCACTTGTTTTGGTGCGGTGTCTTTTGCTGGAGTTAATTTTTCGCTCTTCTTCGTTAGTGTTTTTTTTGCTGATTTATTTGTGGTTTCTTTTTTCTTTTCGGATTTATCTGCCATGTTATATTCTCGCTATATGTCTTAATTAATTTCATCGTCTAAAAACTCATCGGGTTCAAACACACTAATATTAACGACCTCCTCCTTATCAGAGGATATTAGTTCTGTATTTCCATTTTCATCAGTAATCCCACTCATTTTTAGCCCACTTTCCAGTTCTAGTTCATAGGGCCAATTAATAAGTGGTTGCCCAGTATTTTCATCCAGCAAAATAAAGCTCTGATTAAAATCCTCAGACTTAATCACCGGAAATGCCATCAGCTCCGGCGTCAGCTTCGCCTTCGGCTTACGCCCGTAATATCCCGCCTTAACGTTATATTCTCCCGGCGTACCGGCCTCTATCCCACAGGCATCCAGCCGGATGTAGCTGCCACCGCCGTTAAGGGTGATTTTCTTCTTCGCGGTGATTTTAATCTCATCTTCCGTACTGGTGATCTCTATCGATTTCTGCGCCAACAGTTCCATCAGATCGTTCTGTGCCTGTACCGAGATCGCCCCTTTATTGGCAAACAGTTTGATACCCGCTTTGCGTACAAACACGCTCAGCGCCTGACCCACGCCGATAAACATATTCTTCACGACACCGATATCAGCGTGATTTCCTGCGTTCGCGATCAGGTTTTTCGACGCCGCCAGTTGCAGGTGCTCTCCGCTGGCGATCGCCACGCCTTTGGGTGCGCTTAGCAGGATCGCAGCCTGCGTCAGATCTTTTACACTCTGCTGCAACAGCGCTATCTGTGATGACAGATCTGCCGGATCGGCATTCGCCGTCTGCGCATCAGTGGACAGCGACTTCATCTGTGACTGTGCGCCATCCAGTATTGCCATCGCCGGAGCCATTTCGCGCACCTTACCCTGCGCCTTGTCCTGCGCGTCGGAGCTGATAAAGATGCCTTTCTTTGCCCGTACTGCACCCCACAGATCGGTACGCAGTTCAAAACCTTCCCCGCGCTGCTGTTTTCCGGCATCCACCAGATGGCCGAGGTTTAGCTGGCTCTTGCCGCCGTACTCGGTACTGACCTTGATATGCTCCTTGCCGCGCTCGTCATCCAGCCGGATTTTGTTGTTCGCCGGGGTGCGTAGCACGTTGCGCTTGTAGTTCTGAATGGTCACATGGTCAGTGTGTGCCGAGTCGTGTTTTACGCCTGCAATATAAGGTCGGTCCGGGTTGCCTTCCTCAAACGCGATGCTGACTTCCGTTCCCGCCAGCAGCGGCAGATGCAGGCCGTAGGTGTCTCCCGCATACGGGCGCGACTGGCGTACCCACAGGCTTTCATAACCCGGTTTCCACGTATCGCGGTCAAAGTCGAGGTTGACCCGGTAGCGCCCGTCCTTGTCGATATGGGCATAGATATCGTTTTTCACCGTGCTGGTGACCCGCGCCGGGAGCGTGCCGGCCATTACCGGGCGGGGGATAAGCGCCGGGCGGTAGCCGTAGCGTTCTGAGTACGGGATGGCAGTAAACGTCAGTTCATAGCTGCGGTCACGCGCCGCGCTGGCCGTCACGCCGGTAATCAGCACACCCTTGCGGAACACTGCTGGCGCGTCGTCGCCCTGAACCCTGATTTCCAGCCCCGGCATCAGCAGTGAACTGGTGCTCTGGCCTTTGAGAATGGCCTGTTCATTCAGGTAGCGTTCGTGGCGGATACGGGCATAAAACGCGCCGCTTTCCGCTGCCTCTTTATCGCCTTTTTGCAGGAAGTTGTCAGCGTAGTGGTAGGCTTCGCCGTAGGTGGTGTTATCGCCCCCGGTGGCGTCATGCTGCTCTGTCATCATCTCTGCTGTGGCGGTGCGGTAGTTGTAGTCCCGCGTGGTGACGTTTTTCTCCACCACGCTGTATGCCGTGTTCAGCCCCCATACGGCTTCCGTTTCACCATCAAACAGCCCTGAAGGATGGCGAAGCGGCAGCGTCAGCCCGCGCTCATAGCCGCTCTGGTCGTCATAAAACTCGACAACTTCGATTTTCAGCCGGGCGTCGGTGGCAAAGCGGAACCAGATACCCACTTCCGACAGCAGGCGTGAGACAAACGTCAGGTCGTCCTCACCGTACTGCATCACCTGTTCGCGGGACGGGTATTCGCTTTTGAGGTTAAACACGAAGTCCTGACCGCGCATCTGGTGCCGCTCGCGCAGGATTTTTTCGACGATTTGCGGCACCGTCTGGTTCTGGTAGATGGCGTTCTGGCGGCTGCGGGTAAGCAGCGCCATACGGGGTTCAAGGCGCACTTCGTAACGGGCTTCGTCCTGTGACGATGAGAGATGCTTAAAGCCGGTAATGACCCCGTACAGGGTGCGCAGGGGTGCCTGCACCGGCATTCCCTGCACGGGCGGTGCCGTCAGGCTGAATGCGCCGTCCTGCATCAGCACCGACTCCGGCGCGATGGCTTTATCGGTACTGGTAAACTGAATGTCGTAGCGGAACGGGGTACTCAGTTGTTCGCGGCCTTCGAAGGTCAGCACATCCACCGGACTTTGCAGGCCGCGAATTTTGAGCTTGTGGTGTGAGTGGTCGAAATTCAGAGTCGGGATATCCATCTCTGTACTCCTTTATATTTATGAAAAATAAATCCAAGTATGATTCTCTTTAAAAAGGGAAAAATGCAAAAAATATAACTAATTAAAGTAAGCTACTTATAATTTCTAATCATCCCTGCGAGTATGTTTCTTTCCATCATCTTTATTTCCTGGAGGTTCATCCGCATCTGGAATTTCAGATGAGCGACGTAAGAAGAAATCTTCAGATATAGAAGGTGTGTGATCAACCTTTTGTATATCATGCACAAAAAAGGAATATAGTGTATTTGCCGTCAAAGATGATGATGATGGCAGATTTTTATCATTATAAACTGCGCGAGAAAACTCAAGGAATTTTACAGCCCGATTGACAGCAGCATTATAAACCTGAGGTTTAAGTTTTATTCGGCTATCATTTTTCCTCGGGTTGACTATAAAGTCATTTCGTAATCCAATAGCTACACTTTTTACATCATTCAACCATCCCCATAGTGAGTCAAGTTCTGAAATCTGCGATTTTATATCATCAGCGTAAGTATTTGGATTAATTCCCGTACCTGCAAGTGGCCCATAGTCACTTATTTTCCCACGATGAGCCGATGTCAACTCCTTATCCAGACGTTCCCTTTCATACTGATACATATAATATTGCTCACCCAACCAGAGAAAATAGTTATCTAGATACTTCTCCTGCATTGCCTCACTAAATACTTTATCCTTCACTTCCTCTCTTTGATAACGACTAACCCAGTAATTTACAGATCCTCCCTGAACAGCATCATTCATAATAAAATAGCTGGCAACTTTCGTATCATATTGATCCAAAGTGTCAAAATCAGGAAATGGCACACCAGCTTGACATGCTGCATGATACATATTGTATAGTGCAACCCTGCACAGTTCTGCACTGGGTTTCTGTTCATCCGGTTTCAAGCCACCACCAATATCTTCACTACAACCGGGAAGCAGTTCTTCCCTGTATTTTTTATTCGCTGTATCCGTTTTTTTCCCCAACAGATACAGACCACGCCATGGACGCCGTTCATGAGCTGCTACAAGGTGAAGTGCGTTATTTACTACGTCCGGCAGTGGTGAGTCCTGATCAATAGCTTTTTCACCTAATACTGAACCAATCATTTTCCCTGGTAAACCCAACCACATAAAAAAATAGTCCAACCCATTATTACTACTAGTCGGTGAATGCCGAGAACAGTCAAAAAGACCAATAAAAGCAATATCTACTAACGCGTTTTTATATTGGTGTTTTTTTTCTTTATTTTTCAGGCAAACTTCCTTAAGAAAATTATCCAAAAATTTACGTGCCAGTGTAGCTCCAAGGTCAAAACCGTATAATGAAACAGAAATTTTTTTGATGGGAACATCTCCCTTCATATTTTCCGTATAAAACTTCTTAAACAATCGCTTTGCAGCTTCAAGGCGTACGGGTTCTCCCGTCATAAAATAGGCGCTCATGGCTTCGCTATCACGCAACCAAGGTGTGGACTCAATTCCTGCTTTGCCTACCGACTTAGCCGCCATCTTGCCAATCCCTTTAACCCACTCTACCGGATTATTGAGATCCTCAAGGAGATTACCAAGCACATCCGTCCATTTCTTTTCTCCTTTAATAACAGACTCCCCTGCATCCGATATAGTATCCTCTGGCAGACTTTTCATATCCTCCAGAAAGTTATCTAAACCAATATCCATAAGAGCGTGAATATTGTCGACAGAATCGTCATGGTAGGCAGTGCCCATTCCGGAGAAATAAAATTTATTATAACAAGTATCACCTGTATTTTTTTGTTCATCAGGATATGCCCGGAACAGGCGGGCAATATTACTCAAACGGCAGTCTGTCGCATCCCGGTCGATATTTCGTCCCACTCCATCAAAAAAGAAAGCGACATGCCAGATCCGGCCACAATTTCCCACTTTACCATCTTCTGACTGTTGTGCTCGTACAGCTGCGGAAATCACTGATTCACTTATCACGGCTGCGCCTCCTGATTTTTTCGACTCGGATAAGAAGGTTCTTTTCGTTTCTCATAGGGCGAACCAGCTCCTTCACTCCAACCCAAAAAAACCTTATCACCAGGCAAGAAATGTACATGCAAAAAATCCTGCCCATGTTTCCTTTCAGGCAAAGGCAGAGTGATACGTCGAACTTCTTCACGCAGTCCCGTATTATACTGAGCGCGAGTCGTACTCAATGTCCAGACGACCTCAGCTTCTTTCCCTCTGATGTCACCGCAGCAAGTCGTTGAACCTCCACCATGTGCAAACGCATTTGCCCCAGCCATGCCGTTCACGCTGAATCCTAATATTGGCCTATCCAGTTCACTATGGATCACCAATATGACTCCTCCAGTTGGAGCTCCCCAGATTGATATTCCTACACACAGTAAAAAATAAGCCACGGGGATCGCTATTAGCATCCGCCACACCCAACGCCCCCAGCGGGCATAACCACGCGTAAGCTTTTGGTCAAATTTTTCCAGTCGGGTAAATAGCCCCATCAGATTTTATTCCCTCTTATCAATTGGTTGGCAAAGTTGTATGTCACTGGCGACCAAGGTCAGACAGCGATATTTCATTTCGTTTCACCTTTTCCAGCATGACCTGAAATTCGGCTGACTCAAGATACGCTTTCTTTCCATTCAGATAGCTCAACGCATAAATTTTCTGATCCAGTGGCTTTGTCAATCCGACCACCTGAGCCTTATTCAAGGCCTTCTCCACCATATTTCGCTGAATACAGGGCGGGAAGTGCTCACTCGTTTTCATGGTGCGCCACTCTCTTAAAAGCGCAGATACATCTCCCCGATCCGCTATTTTCTGCCAGAGCGGTTCATCAAGCGTTATGATTTCCACTGTCTCATCGCTGTTATTTGCCACAGTAAGCGGCATGTTCAGCCTTTGCCACCGCGTATCTTCCAGCATCCACCATGATTCTATCTGAGAAAACATTACCGGATGCCAGTCCATATCAGGCCGGGCAGCCAGTTGTTTCAGCACTCGGGGCGTGTAGTACCTCAGCAGAACTTCACGACCATCCGGCGTTTTTGCCATACATCCCACAGCAAGCCGAGACGCCAGTGGCTCCAGCTGCAATTCGGAGAAAGTAATGCCTGCGACAGGTAGTTTCCCGACAAGCACCATCGCCAGATCCTTTTCACTTTCAATACGAACCAACCAGGGACCGTAAGCTGCTACCTTTTTAAGATCGGGCAGTTGATACAGGGAAATTCGTCGGTATTTATAATGCTCCATCATGATCTGAAGCATTTCCTGAGAGAGCGCTCCACCTTCAAATAAAATAAAGGCGTTTAACGTTTCGTTTCGCTTAAGCCAGTGGTCTGCCAGTTGTTGTTCTGAAGACATGATTACACTCCTTCAACAACAGCGTCATCGTTTTTGATGGCATTCAGCAGGCATTCAAGACAAAAATCGGATGAGTCCACGGCTGAAAGGATGGGAAATTCTGGCATAGGAACCTTCTCCGAGGCTTTAGGCTGACGCCCGTAATGTACCGCTTTGACGTTATAATCCCCCGGCGTTCCCGGCTCAATGCCGCTACCCTCTATCCGGATATAACTCCCACCACCATTAATCGTTATTTTTTTCTTCGCGGTGATTTTAATCTCATCTTCGGTACTGACGATCTCTATCGATTTTTTCGCCAGTAACTCCATCAGATCGTGCTGCGCCTGTACCGATACTGCGCCTTTATTGGCAATCAGCCTGATACCCGCCTTGCGTACAAACACGCTCAGCGCCCGTCCCACGCCGATAAACATATTCTTCACTACGCCGATATCGGCGTTGTTTCCCGCATTTATCTGGAGGTTTTTCACCGCGGCCAGTTGCAGGTGCTCGCCGCTGGCGACCGCCACGCCTTTCGGTGCGTGCATCAAAATCACCGAGGTGGTCAGGTCATTTATCCGGCTGGTTATCAGCGCCACCTGCGCGGCCATATCCGCCGGATCGGCGTTCGCCGTGGCCGCATCGTCAGACAGTTTCTGGATTTTATCGCTCAGGCTGTTCAGTTCGCTGATAATGTCGGCCATTTCGCGTACCTGCCCCTGCGCCTTGTCCTGCGCGTCGGCGCTGATAAAGATGCCTTTCTTTGCCCGTACTGCACCCCACAGATCGGTACGCAGTTCAAAACCTTCCCCGCGCTGCTGTTTTCCGGCATCCACCAGATGGCCGAGGTTTAGCTGGCTCTTGCCGCCGTACTCGGTACTGACCTTGATATGCTCCTTGCCGCGCTCGTCATCCAGCCGGATTTTGTTGTTCGCCGGGGTGCGTAGCACGTTGCGCTTGTAGTTCTGAATGGTCACATGGTCAGTGTGTGCCGAGTCGTGTTTTACGCCTGCAATATAAGGTCGGTCCGGGTTGCCTTCCTCAAACGCGATGCTGACTTCCGTTCCCGCCAGCAGCGGCAGATGCAGGCCGTAGGTGTCTCCCGCATACGGGCGCGACTGGCGTACCCACAGGCTTTCATAACCCGGTTTCCACGTATCGCGGTCAAAGTCGAGGTTGACCCGGTAGCGCCCGTCCTTGTCGATATGGGCATAGATATCGTTTTTCACCGTGCTGGTGACCCGCGCCGGGAGCGTGCCGGCCATTACCGGGCGGGGGATAAGCGCCGGGCGGTAGCCGTAGCGTTCTGAGTACGGGATGGCAGTAAACGTCAGTTCATAGCTGCGGTCACGCGCCGCGCTGGCCGTCACGCCGGTAATCAGCACACCCTTGCGGAACACTGCTGGCGCGTCGTCGCCCTGAACCCTGATTTCCAGCCCCGGCATCAGCAGTGAACTGGTGCTCTGGCCTTTGAGAATGGCCTGTTCATTCAGGTAGCGTTCGTGGCGGATACGGGCATAAAACGCGCCGCTTTCCGCTGCCTCTTTATCGCCTTTTTGCAGGAAGTTGTCAGCGTAGTGGTAGGCTTCGCCGTAGGTGGTGTTATCGCCCCCGGTGGCGTCATGCTGCTCTGTCATCATCTCTGCTGTGGCGGTGCGGTAGTTGTAGTCCCGCGTGGTGACGTTTTTCTCCACCACGCTGTATGCCGTGTTCAGCCCCCATACGGCTTCCGTTTCACCATCAAACAGCCCTGAAGGATGGCGAAGCGGCAGCGTCAGCCCGCGCTCATAGCCGCTCTGGTCGTCATAAAACTCGACAACTTCGATTTTCAGCCGGGCGTCGGTGGCAAAGCGGAACCAGATACCCACTTCCGACAGCAGGCGTGAGACAAACGTCAGGTCGTCCTCACCGTACTGCATCACCTGTTCGCGGGACGGGTATTCGCTTTTGAGGTTAAACACGAAGTCCTGACCGCGCATCTGGTGCCGCTCGCGCAGGATTTTTTCGACGATTTGCGGCACCGTCAGATTCTGGTAGATGGCGTTCTGGCGACTGCGGGCCAGCAGCGCCATACGGGGTTCAAGACGCACTTCATAGCGGGCTTCGTCCTGTGACGAGGAGAGATGCTTAAAGCCGGTTATCACCCCGTGCAGGGTGCGCAGGGCAGTCTGTACCGGCATCCCCTGTACCGGCGGTGCCGTCAGGCTGAATGCGCCATCCTGCATCAGCACCGACTCCGGCGCGATGGCTTTATCGGTACTGGTAAACTGGATATCGTAGCGGAACGGGGTACTCAGTTGCTCGCGGCCTTCAAAGGTCAGCACATCCACCGGGCTTTGCAGGCCGCGAATTTTGAGCTTGTGGTGTGCGTGGTCGAAGAACTGTACGTTCATAAGAGCCTCCATTATTTCTCATCAAATTCCAGTACAATCCCGTCCTCCTCATCCCAGCCAAGCCGTAGTTGGGCTGGTTTACGGTGCGCGGCCTGCTGTGCCAGCAACTGCTGGCTTAAGACCGGCAGGATTTGCTGGTTCAGGAGGCTGTCGATATTGCGCGCCCCGGTATCCGGCAGCAGGCAGGCGGCGGTAAGCTGGTCATACAGGCTGTCGTTGATTTCCGTTTCCAGTCCGTAGTGCTGGTGAAGACGGCGGACCACCTGCGCCAGTTTCATTTCCACAATGGTGCGCATCGCTTCCTGTCCCAGCGGGCGGTAAATCACCGTCTGAAAACGCGCCATCAGTGCAGGCTGAAAATGGTCTCGCAGAAGGGGATACAGCAGTTCATGCAGGTCTGCGTCCGTGGCGTCCGGTTTTTCCTCCAGCAGCTGCATGATGTGGTCGCTGCCCAGATTGGCGGTCATCAGAATGACGGTGTTGCGGAAGTCGATTACCCGCCCTTCGCCGTCGCGCATAAAGCCCCGGTCGAACACCTGATAGAACAGGTTCATCACGTCGCGATGCGCCTTTTCCACTTCGTCGAGCAGCACCACGCTGTAAGGGCGTTTGCGAACGGCTTCGGTAAGTACGCCACCCTGACCGTAACCAACGTAGCCTGGAGGCGAGCCTTTCAACTGGGAAACGGTATGCGGTTCCTGGTATTCCGAAAGATTAATGGTGATAAGGGATTTTTCACCACCAAACAGGGTGTCGGCCAGTGTGAGCGCAGTTTCGGTTTTGCCGGTGCCGCTGGGGCCGGTCAGCAGGAATACCCCCTGTGGGCCGTTCTCCGGCGTGAGGCCGGTTTTAGCCGCCCGCAGCCGCTGTGCGATGGCGCAGAGCGCCGGGCTTTGCCCGACAACGCGGTTTTCAAGACTCTGTTCCATACTGAGCAGGTCGCTCTGCTCGTCCCTGAGCAGGGAAGAGAGCGGGATGCCGGTCCAGTCCGCCACCACCGTGGCGACGGCGCGGGCGTCCACATCCAGCGCCAGCAGCGGTGCAAAGCCCTGATGCGTCCGCAGTTGCTGTTGCAGTTCAGAGCTGTCTGTTCCTTCCTGACGCAACGTCATAATCTGCTGCGCCAGTGCCTTTTCCTGCTGATACTGCGCTTCCAGATGCCCGGCTTCTGCCTGTAGCTCATCACGCAAATCGGTCAGTTCCGCCAGCCGCTCCGGGCTGGTTTCGGGATAAAACACGCTGTCCTGCTCAATCGCCTCCCGCTCGATATCCAGCGCCGCCAGTCGCGCATGAAGCTGCGTCAACGGCTCCGGCAGGGTGTCAAGGCTCATGCGGACTCTTGCCCCGGCGGTATCCAGCAAATCAACCGCTTTGTCCGGCAACTGGCGTCCGGTCAGATAGCGGCGCGACAGGCGCACGGCGGTCTGAATGGCGCTGTCCAGCATATGTACGCCGTGGTGCTGTGCATAGCGGGCCTTGAGTCCCCGCAGCATCAGGCAGGCGGTGTCATCATCCGGCTCGTCGACTTTCACCATCTGGAAGCGGCGTTCCAGCGCGGCGTCGCGCTCAAAATACTGTTTGTATTCGCTCCACGTGGTCGCCGCGATGGTGCGCAGTTCGCCCCTTGCCAGCGCCGGTTTCAGCAGGTTGGCGGCATCCGCGCCGCCCGCCTGATTACCCGCGCCGATAATGGTGTGGGCTTCATCGATAAACAGCAGCACCGGCTCCGGCGATTTTTGTACCGCATCAATCACGTTTTTAAGCCGCTGCTCAAATTCGCCTTTAACGCCCGCGCCAGCCTGTAACAGACCGAGGTCCAGTGTGCGGATATGCACCGTTTTCAGGCTGTCCGGCACGTTGCCTTCGGTGATACGCAGCGCCAGCCCTTCCACCAGCGCGGTTTTGCCCACCCCCGGTTCTCCCACCAGAATCGGGTTGTTTTTGCGGCGACGGGAGAGGATATCGACCATCTGGCGAATTTCCGTGTCGCGCCCGAATGCCGGGTCGATTCGCCCGCTGCGGGCTTTTTCCGTCACGTCTTCGGTAAAGCGGTTAAGCACCGCCAGCAGGGCGTCATCCTGTTTCCCCGTCAGCGTTTTTGCCGGTGCGTCCGTCGTTGCCGCCCCGGGTTGCGCGGATGTCAGCGGTTCGGTGACCTGTGGCTGACGTGCCGGACATTCATCCGACTGCGCATCCAGCAGGGGACGCAGCCGCTCAAGCTGCACGCGGCTCAGACTCAGCAATACCCACAGGTTATTACAGGCGGGCAGCATCGGTTTTTCTGTCAGCGCCATCAGCAGATGCTGGCTGCGGATTTGTGGATCGTCGCCTTCCAGTGACGCTATCAGCCACGCCTGTCGGATAAGCGCTGCCAGCGGTTCAGAAAGTTGAGGACGTTCGCGGACCGGGCGGGGTAAGGTGTCCAGATGTGCCAGCAGAGACTGCCAGAGCGTGTCGATATCCCATTCATAGCGGCGGGCAATCACCGTGATATCGCCTTCTCCCTGCTCCAGCAGTTTCAGCAGCCAGTGTTCAATGGTTATTTCCGCATGGGCGCGGGTCTGACACAGTGAGGCGGCAGCGTCCAGCGCCCGTGCACAGTATGGGTTAAGGCGACGCAGCAGCGCGGCGGGGTGATTTCCGGTCATAGAAGGTTTCCTTATCGTGTTCTGTATTCCTGCGATCCGCGTTCAGGCACGCTACCGCCCATAGCCGTTACCTCACTCAGGCCCATCAGGTTTCACCAGATTGTGGGTATGCTTTGCTCAGTACCGGTGCCTGCGGCACTGGACAAAGCACACAACAAAAAGGCAGACAGTTTCCTGTCTGCCGCAGTTATCAGGCGGAAGGACGCTCATTCCACGAGTCGGAATGAATGATGTTGCCGTCTTTGTAAGTCCAGGTGATTTTCTCGTAGCGGAACTCAATACGTTCCAGGTGGTTATGCTTCTCTCTGGAAGGATCCTTGATGTCGTGCATAAGCGGAGCGACTCTGACCAGCTTGACGTTATCAAGCGTGATGTTGAAGTACTCCACTTCCTGACCGGCATCGTTGATGCGGTAAAACTTAAATTCTGCCGTTTTCAGAGTCTGGCCGGTGGTCACAGCTTTGTAGAGATACGGGCTGGAGGCATCGATTTCTTTGGTAAACGTAAAGGGCTTGTGAGTACGGGTACCGGTCAGTTTGCCGGTGTTGTTGTCGGTCGGGATGTACACATCGTGATCCAGCGCCACCACTTCGATGCTACCTTCGCGCCCCTGAACGTCCACGGAACCTTTGATATCCGCGCCGCCGTCATCTTTCAGCCAGAGATAAGCAGGAATAGCCATGAGAATTACTCTCCTTGTTAGTGTGATTGAAGCACCGCCTTCTTCCGGCGGTATGTTTTATTTCACGTCCTGACAGGCGTCAGAACGCGGAACAAGACTGATTTCGACACGCCGGTTGACTGCCCGGCCCTGTGGCGTGTCGTTGGTCGCCGCAGGCTGGCTCTCGCCCAGTCCCTGTACGGCAAAACAGGTGGCCGGGATGTCGCTGGTCTGCAGCATCCAGTTGCGCACCGCTTCGGCACGCCGCAGCGATAACTGCTGATTGCTTTTTTCATCGCCGGTGGCATCGGTATATCCGGCCACGAGGATCAGCCAGCCCGGTTTTGCCCGGATGTTCACCAGCGCATCCACCAGCACTTTTGTCGAGCCGTCTTTCAGGCGGGCCTGTCCGACGTCAAACAGCGACATACTGTCAAGACGCACGGTCTGAACCGGAAGCGAAGCCGTCACGTCCATTTTTTGCTCAGGCGGACGCCAGTCGCGAATGGCGCGTAATACCGGCTGGCGGATGCGTTCACCGGGGTATAACCCCAGACCGAGACGCAGTGGTTCTCCTTCCCGGTAATACCCATCGAGCATGACCGCATCGTCTTTCAGCACCGACAGGTGACGGGCTTTGGTGATAAATTCCTCCGCCGGGACGGCATAAAACCGGTGCAGATCGTCACCGACCTGCCGTAATAACTGGCGATTTGCCGTGGCTGACAGGCACAGCGCGGCGATACCCGCCACGGTGGTGACACCCAGCATGGTCACGCAGGCCCGTCGCAGCGAGGTAAAGCCCGACTGACGCGGCAACCGCCGTAACAGGGCATCCGGGAATGGCAGCGCATCGTCTGTGCCGGTGTCCGCGATATCCGGCGTCAGGCCGGTTCTGGCGGTGATCCACAACTGCCACAGGTTGTTATCCACCGCAGGCAACGAGGGGACCAGCCCAACGGTCATCGCCAGTGGTGGACATTTCGCCTCCGGGCCGTTCAGTTCCGCCAGCACATTCAGATCCAGCCACTGCATCAGGCTTTCGGCTTTCAGCAGGTAACAGAGTCGCTGACTGCGTTCCTGTGCGCCGGATTGTGCAATCCACTGCGCGGGTATGGTGGTCTCTGCGGATGTTGCTACCTGAACTTCGCCGCCGGTACAGATAAACCACGGTGAATTCGCTCTCTCCGGCAACGGCGAGCCGGACAGCCCGCTCCAGAGAAGCCAGGGTACGTTTACGCCCGCCCGGCGACGCACCGTCGCCATACTGTGAGCGAACCGTCGCAGCCGTCCGGCCAGAACCGCCACATCCCGGTGTATGCCGGGCATGATGGTATACGCCACGGCAAGCTGCGATGCCCACGCCGGGCGAAGGGGCAGCAATCGCTCCACCTGCGCCACAAGCTGTTCTTCATCAGAAACAGGCAGATACAGCCCTTCTGAAACCTGCCGGACCGGGCTGTCAGTGAACAGATGCGCCGACATATCGCCACAGACCAGCACTACCGGTTGTCGGTACGTTTCCGGCGGCAGCGATGACGGCCATACGTCGTCCGCTACGACCTGTCCCTTTTTCTTATGCCAGTACGCCATCACCGCCGCTGTGACGGCGACAAGAATCACTACCACGGCATACTTCACGACCGCAGATACAGCAAAGAAACCCAGCCAGGTAGTCAGCAGCAACAACAGAGTCCATAACAAAACCGTCTGTTTCAGCGCATTCCTCACTCACGACTCCCTTTAACGCAGACTTTGCGGCAGCAGTTCATCCACCAGCACGTTCAGCCAGTAATGTAGCCCCCACCAGACGCCCGCCAGTAGCAGCGCCAGTGTTACCAGCCAGAAAAACGGCGAATGCAGCAAAGGGTGCTGACGGGTGGATAACGGCACGTTCAGTACCGCCGTTTCCGGCAGCACACCAAATGGCGCGACCTGCCCGTTGAGCGTCGAAATAAGCTGGTCGCGCTCCGGGGCTGCCGGATCCTGATAACGCCCGCGAAATCCCAGCAGCAGGACACGGTGAAAGCAGGTCAGCACGGCCTGCGCGGGGGCGGGCTCCTGTAGCACCTGCTTCATCCGCTCGTACAGCAGCTCACCGGCCTGCAGGGTGTTGAAGAAATGCGACTGGAGTGGGTTTTTCATCCAGATGGCCTGACCGTCGTCCATGCCGCCACGGCTCAGGACCGTTTCGTCCAGCAGGGCGCACTGCGCGTAAGTTATGTGCTCCACGTTCTCCCGACTGAATCCGGCATCTTTCAGACGTTCGCGGACCAGTTCCACCTGCCGCTGACAGTGGCGATACAGCTCCATACCGTGACGCACGGTGGTTCCCTGACGCAGTTCCACCACCGTCAGAAACGTATCGCGCAGCAGCGCGTCGATATTGATATCCGTCTCTTTTTTCATGTGCGCAGCACCGCAAACAGTTCAGGTTTCAGGTCGCCCATTGTTCCCGGCGCATAAATCATGCAGCACCCGGACTCCAGCATCGATTTAGCCGCGTCACTGTGCATATCCAGCGCAAAATACTGGTTCTCCAGCCGCAGCGGCAGCGCCGCCGGAACCGAGGTAAGCGGCACCAGTGGAACACCGTTCAGCGCCACGTTGATAAGCAGCGTGACGTCATCAGGCGCACCGATTTTGCAGACCAGCGGTAGCTGGTGCAGTACCTGATGCGCAGGCAGTGAGGAACGAACGGACAGATAAAAATCGGCCTCTTCCCGCAGGCGCGGATCGTGCAGATCTGCTTTCCAGCGGTTGCCCGGCAGGGACGCCAGATCCAGCGCGATCACCCGCGACGGCAGGCTGGCTTCCAGCAGCTCGCTGAGCAGGGAGAACAGGGGCGGAAAGACGGTGGACGGCGATTCGTGGACATAGGGCGGAACGGCGCTGACGTTATGCTCAAGGGAAAACGTCAGCAGCGCACCGGCAAGCCTCGCCAGCTCCCGCCAGACCAGTTCGGGGTGGACAGCCGGGTAGCGCAGGAAATCGCTCAGCACCGGCTCGGCGGAATTCAGCGCGTTAAGCAGCCAGAACAGGGAGACATCGGCGACGGCAAAGTCCGCCATACGCTGGTTGCTTTCCCGGCGCATCGCCATCAGACGCTGGCACTTCGCCCGTAGCTGCAACAGCAGTGTGTCCAGACGCTGTACCAGCCCGTCATGGGCGTTAAACGCCAGTAACGGCGGAATATAGCTCTCATCCTGTGTCCAGTTGCCCTGAACATCCCGCACCAGACGCGCCAGTGGGCAGGTGATGTAATCCTGATTGTTATCATGAGCAAAGCGCAGGGACAGCGCATGACGCTCAACGGCCATATCTTCACTGTCACTGCCGTAGATATCCTGCACCTTTTGCCATTCCTGACGATAGCGCAGCGGTCTTTCAGTCTGCTCACCCTGACCGAGATTACCGCCGTTACCATGTGCAAGCGGCAGCGCCAGCAAAACAATCGCGCTGTCGTTCTTCAGCGCGCGCAGATCGCAGGCGAGCGGCAGAACGTCACTCACGTCTGAATCGATCAGCGTGCCATCAGCAAAACGCAGGCGTACTGCCTGCGTTTTCAGCTTTCCGGGCGTCAGGGCATCCCGGTCAAAGAGCACGTTTGCGATCCCCCACGGATGGCGAATACAAAGCTGCGCAATACAGTCATTGCTGAACGCTTCCCAGCGGGCCTGCTGCTGAAACTGCTGAGAAGACAGGAATGTCCCCTCAGCCCACAGTGGTCGACAAATTTTCATACATCACACCACCGCCCGATCAGGCTTTTGCTTTTGGCATCTGGGAAACCAGAGAAAGGTTGACGTCCATCCCTTCGATCTGGAAATGCGGCACGGCAAAGAGTCTGACGCGGAAGAAGCCCGGATTGTCCTCTATGTCCTCGACGATAACTTTCCCGTCGCGCAGTGGATGCGAAGCCTGAAGTTCATCGCCCGGATCGGTCATTTCCGTCACCAGCGTGCGTATCCAGGTGTTAAGCTCCAGTTCCAGCACGCGCCTGTCTTTGGTGGTGCCGATATTCTCGCGCTGAATGATTTTCAGGTAATGCGCAATGCGGGACAGCAGGAAGATGTAAGGCAGACGGGCATTGATACGGCTGTTGGCGGTGGCGTCAGCGGTATCATACAGCGCCGGTTTCTGGGCAGAGTTCGCCGAGAAGAAGCAGGCGTAATCGCGATTCTTATAATAAGAGAGCGGAATAAAGCCAAGGTTGGCAAATTCAAATTCGCGGGTTTCCGGGATCATCACTTCGGACGGAATTTTGACCTGATTGCCGGTGCCAAGATCGTAAAGATGGATCGGCAGATCGGCCACTGCGCCACCGGCCTGCGGACCACGGATCTGCACGCACCAGCCATTATTCACAAAGCTCTTCACCATATTGGCGGCAAAGGCGAACGAGGCGTTTGTCCAGAGGTACTTGTCGTGATCCGGGCCTTTGACTTCTTCCACATAGTTAAAGCTGCGCACCGGCACCGTGTCCGGCCCGTACGGCAGACGGCCCAGCACGCGTGGCATCACTAATCCCACGTAGCGGCTGTCATCGGTGTCGCGGAACGACTTCCATTTAATATATTCCGCGCGGTCAAAATAGTTACCGATATCTTTAATCGCAGCAACTTCTTCCATCGAATTTTTGAGGAAGAATTTCGGCCCGACGGAACCGATAAAAGGCATATGTGAAGCAGCAGAGACTCTGGAAATATTGCGCAGCAGGGCAATATCCTGCGGGCTGTTATCAAATTCATAGCTGGAAATTAATGAGGCAACAGGTTCGCCACCCGGCGTATCGTACTCCTGAATATATGTATGACGATATAAACCGCTCTGAATGATTTCCGGGGAGTCGTCGAAATCCTGACGCAGATGCTCTTTGCTGATATCCAGCAATTCAATTCTGACATTTTTGCGAAAATCAGTGCGCTGTACGACGAACCATGTACCACGCCACAGCGACTCGACTTTCTGGAATTCAGGATGGTGCATTACTGCATCAAGCTGTTTACTGATTTTCTGATCCAGATCGTCGATATGAAAATCCAGCAGGCTCTTGTCGAGCTTAACCACGTCCTCGCCTGATTTCGCCAGACAGGAAAGCAGAACGTGGATCGCCGCCGTCACGCGCTCATCGGGTGAGGCATCGGCCAGCGTTTCGCTGTTTTGCCATAAATCGATTTCCTGAATGGAAGACACCGGGGTTAAATTAATTTTATCAAACAGGGACTGATAAACGCCGCCGGACTCAGTGGTGGTGAGTGTTGCAGTTTCAGAGGTGGCATGTTCTTGTTGTACAGACATCAGCATTTCCTTTTCAGTGATCCTTTCTTCTCCGGTTTAACCTGAATACGCGTTCGGGTTAAACGTTCTCCTGCGGCGCAATTTTCGCCAGTTCATCACGCAGTTCTGAACTGAGCGTCGGGTCTTTCAGGATATTTTCCAGTTCACGGCGAAACGTTGCGTTATCCAGAAGATTGGATTTCAGGTCACGTAGTAAATTGCGCATAGCGAGTAATACACGAAGTTGCGGAATATTTTTTGCTACCTGTTCGGGTTCAAAATCCTTCAGGCTTTTAAATTCAAGCGCGATATTTTGTTCATTACCGTTTCCGTTTAGCGTATCTTCTACTGTTAAATTAACCGCAGGCGAAAACTCAGCCATGACGCTGTTGAAGTTGTTTTTATTGATATCAATCTTGTCCCGTTCGGACAGCGGACGCTGCTCTTTTCCGTTACTGTAATCGCCTACGGCAAGAAGCTTGAGGGGGAGTTCAACTTTCTTTTTAGCATTGCCTGTATGCAGATCAAGCTTGATATTTACACGAGCGGCGGGAACTTCATTCTGGAAACTGTCGGCCATATCCTTTTCCTCATCATCCACTTTTTCTGATGGTTATTGACATAATTATATTCAGGGGATTATCGGATGATTTAAATAAAAAGCAATGATGAGGAAAATATACAAATGAATAATGTATTTTTCAGGGGAATAGATACAGTTGTATCATTTTAGATATTGTTTGGCCTCTTGATTATTTTTCGGGAGAGGGCGGCATTATCTGGTGAGAGAATTTGGCATGAAACTTAAAATAATAACAGGATAAGCTTCACAAATTTGCACTTTTAAGAAATTGGGTAGTATGAGAGCCTATTAAGATATTCATGAAACTTATTGTCCGGGCTTCCACAAAAAATTATTAATTTTTCTACTAATTAAAAGGTTGTGTGCTTTTTGTACAAGAATTATATAAGCGTAGCGCCCTGTTGTGATATTGAAATGTTAACATAACCAAAATAAATTGATTTATAGAATATATAAATGAAATTCATTAATGGGGTATATGTTTAATATATAAATAAGATGGATAGCTTTGATTGAGGGATATTAACGGTTTACTCATTGTCTCAGGCTTCACTGAAACGGGTAAGGAGGCGTAAAAACGAAAAAACCGCAAGCTAATAGTCGCTTTGCGGTTTGTCAGCATTCTAATAAATTGGTTGCGGGGGCCGGATTTGAACCGACGACCTTCGGGTTATGAGCCCGACGAGCTACCAGGCTGCTCCACCCCGCGTCACCGTACTGCTTTACTTCATCAAATTTTAATTGGTTGCGGGGGCCGGATTTGAACCGACGACCTTCGGGTTATGAGCCCGACGAGCTACCAGGCTGCTCCACCCCGCGTCCGTGGATGCGCACTATACTCTGCTCGCGTTTTCATGCAACCTTTTTTTTACCCCGATCACGGATTTGGCATGATTTTGAACAAAAACAAATCACTAAAGCCTATTTTTTGTGCAAAATTTGCGTCAGGGAGAGGCTGCTCATTTCATTAAACGCGGTGGTTTGTTATCTTCGTTGCGCCTTATTTTTTAACCTGAAGAAGAGAACAATGAAAGGACGTTGGGTAAAGTACCTTCTTATGGGCACGGTTGTGGCAATGCTTGCCGCCTGCTCTTCCAAACCAACCGATCGCGGACAGCAATATAAAGACGGGAAATTTACCCAGCCTTTCTCTCTGGTGAACCAGCCAGATGCCGTTGGCGCGCCGATTAATGCCGGTGATTTTGCCGAGCAAATTAACCATATCCGTAATTCGTCACCGCGTCTGTATGGCAACCAGAGTAATGTTTATAACGCGGTGCAAGAGTGGCTGCGCGCAGGCGGTGATACCCGCAATATGCGCCAGTTCGGCATTGATGCCTGGCAGATGGAAGGTGTCGACAACTATGGTAACGTGCAGTTTACAGGCTATTACACGCCGGTAATTCAGGCGCGCCATACCCGTCAGGGCGAGTTCCAGTATCCGATTTACCGTATGCCGCCAAAACGTGGTCGTCTGCCGTCTCGTGCGGAGATCTACGCAGGAGCGCTGAGTGATAAATATATTCTCGCTTACAGTAACTCCCTGATGGATAACTTCATTATGGATGTGCAGGGTAGCGGGTATATCGACTTTGGTGATGGCAGTCCGCTTAACTTTTTCAGCTATGCAGGGAAAAACGGTCATGCCTATCGCAGCATTGGTAAGGTGTTGATCGACCGTGGCGAAGTGAAAAAAGAAGATATGTCGATGCAGGCGATTCGTCACTGGGGCGAAACACACAGTGAAGCTGAGGTTCGCGAGCTGCTGGAACAGAACCCGTCTTTCGTCTTCTTTAAACCGCAATCTTTTGCACCGGTGAAAGGGGCAAGTGCGGTGCCGCTGGTTGGCCGTGCTTCTGTTGCCTCCGATCGTTCAATTATTCCGCCAGGTACTACCTTGCTGGCAGAAGTGCCGCTGCTGGATAATAACGGCAAATTTAACGGTCAGTACGAATTGCGTCTGATGGTGGCGCTGGATGTCGGTGGCGCAATCAAAGGCCAACACTTCGATATCTATCAAGGGATCGGGCCGGAAGCCGGACACCGCGCAGGTTGGTACAACCACTATGGACGTGTCTGGGTGCTGAAAACCGCCCCGGGCGCAGGTAACGTCTTTAGCGGCTGATGTGATATTCTGTATGCCGTTTTTACGGATATGACAGGGTGAGGGGTAACCTCACCCTTTTTAATTCTGAGGTGCTATGTCTGTGGTAATTAGTGATGCATGGCGTCAGCGTTTTGGTGGCACAGCGCGTCTGTATGGTGAAAAAGCATTGCAACTGTTTGCTGACGCGCATATTTGTGTGGTTGGTATCGGTGGTGTCGGTTCCTGGGCGGCGGAAGCGCTAGCGCGCACGGGGATTGGTGCAATCACGCTTATCGATATGGATGATGTGTGCGTCACCAATACCAATCGGCAAATTCACGCTCTGCGCGATAACGTCGGGCTGGCAAAAGCGGAAGTAATGGCGGAGCGTATTCGCCAGATTAACCCGGAGTGCCGTGTAACGGTAGTGGATGACTTCGTGACGCCGGATAACGTAGCGCAATATATGAATGCCGGTTATTCGTACGTGATTGATGCTATTGATAGTGTACGGCCCAAAGCGGCGCTGATTGCTTATTGTCGGCGCAATAAAATCCCGCTGGTCACGACCGGTGGCGCTGGTGGGCAGATTGACCCGACGCAGATTCAGGTTACCGATCTGGCGAAAACGATTCAGGACCCGTTGGCGGCGAAGTTGCGCGAGCGCCTGAAAAGCGATTTTGGCGTAGTGAAAAACAGTAAAGGTAAGCTCGGCGTGGATTGCGTGTTCTCTACCGAAGCGCTGGTGTACCCGCAGTCAGACGGCACCGTCTGTGCGATGAAAGCCACGGCGGAAGGGCCAAAGCGGATGGATTGTGCTTCAGGATTTGGCGCGGCGACGATGGTGACCGCCACTTTTGGCTTTGTTGCGGTTTCTCATGCGCTGAAGAAGATGATGGCGAAAGCGGCGAGTCAGGGGTAAACAATCAGGTCGGATGCGACGCGAACGTCTTATCCGACTTGGTTCTGTGCTTAAACCTGCTTCGCCGCAGCGATAATCGCCTCGCTTAACGCATTCAACCCCTGGCTGCGTGAGGCGCTAAGTTGCGCACGTAATCCCAGCTCATCAAACAATGCCAGCGGCGACTGTGCCTGCAATTCGGCAGCGGTTTTCCCCTCAACGGCAGTCAACAACACCGCCAACAGGCCGCGCACAATGCGCCCTTCGCTGTCGCCAAAGAAATGCATCTTGCCGTTTTCAGCCACGGTATATCCCAGCCAGACGCGGTTTTCGCATCCGGCAATCTCTTTAGCCTGCGCTTTTAACTCCTCTGGCAAAGCCGGAAGCTGTTTCCCCAGCATGATCAACTGGCGATATTTATCTTCCCATTGCGTCAACGGTGCGAAGGTATTGCGTAACGTTTCTGCGGTTACGGTTGTGCCGAACGGATGTCCGGCGAATTGCGGGTTTGTCATTAATCCACCAATAATTCCAGCGCGCGGTCAACGGCATTCACCAGCGCATCCACATCACTCTTTGTATTATATGGCGCAAATGAGGCGCGCAGTGTGCCGGTTACGCCTAATTCTGCCAGTAGCGGCTGAGCGCAATGCTGCCCAGCGCGCAGGGCAATACCGTACTCCGCCAGCAGTGTCACCATATCGCTGTGATGAACTCCAGCAAAATCAAAGGCCAGCAGGCTGGAATCCTGGCAGCGGAATGAACGAAAGCCTGGACGTTTCGCCAGCGCTTCTTCTGCAAGCGTTGCTAAGCTACGGCTCCAGCTTTCGGCTTGGTTGATATCGTAATCTGTCAGCCATTCCAGCGCCGCGCTTAATCCTATGACGCCAGCGACATTTGGCGTTCCTGCTTCCAGTTTCCACGGCGCAGATTGAGTCGTGAAACCGTCAAAACTCACTTCGTGAACCATTTTGCCGCCGCCCAGCCAGGGCGACATCGCTTCCAGCAGTTCTGGTTTGCCATACAGCACGCCGATGCCTGTCGGACCATACAGTTTGTGACCTGAAAAAGCATAGAAATCAATATCCAGTTGCTGAACATCCGCGGGGAAATGCACCGCCCCCTGAGCACCATCAACCATCACCACTATCCCGGCAGAATGAGCAAAAGTAATCGCTCTCGCCAGATCCGGGCAACCGCCAGTGACGTTCGACATCTGGCCCAACGCCAGAATCCGACTACGGGGAGTAATCAGTTCTGGCAACAAATCGACATCCGGCAGTCGCTGCGCATTAAGCGGCAATTTCACCACTTTGGCCCCCGTTTGTTGGGCGACCATCAGCCAGGGGACGAGGTTGGCGTGGTGTTCTGCCACACTGACAATAATTTCATCGCCCGGTTGCAGACGCGGACGGGCATAGCATTGCGCCACCATGTTGATGGATTCAGTGGTGCCGCGCGTCCAGACGATATTTTTGTCATCCGATGCATTCAGTAATTGTGCCACTTTTTCCCGCGCAGCTTCGTAACGCGCGGTCAGGCGTTGGGCTTCGGCAAACTGGCTGCGATGGACGTTTCCGGCGCTCAGGCTATAAAACTGTCGGGAGGCTTCAACCACGGCTTCAGGTTTAAGCGCGGTCGCGGCGCTGTCGAGATAGACGCCCGCATCCTGTAGCGCGGGAAACTGGGCGCGAAACTGCGCGGGATTAAAAACGTTCATGGTACTCCTCGGCTTGATGCACCGATCGTGACGCAAAATTCACTTTGATACAAGGAGAGTGCTAACCATCAGAATTATCTGGATATCCTGGCGAAGCCGCGTCAGTAACATATGCTGAATAGTGTTAGGCGTTAATTTTAGCCTGTTAATCAATACTATTAAGATTTATTAATCGCTTTAAGGAGAAGATGATGAAAAAGACTGCCGCAATTATTTCTGCCTGTATGCTGACTTTTGCCCTGAGCGCCTGTTCCGGTTCGAACTATGTGATGCACACCAATGACGGACGTACCATCGTCTCTGACGGCAAACCACAGACTGATAACGATACCGGTATGATTTCGTATAAAGACGCTAATGGCAACAAACAGCAGATCAACCGTACCGACGTGAAAGAGATGGTCGAACTGGATCAGTAATTCGCGATCGCAAGGTAAAAAAAAGCACCGCAATTAGGCGGTGCTACATTAATCACTATGGACAGACAGGGTAAATGTACAGGAAGTGAAAAAAGGTAGCTTTGCTACCATGGTCTGAATCGCAGACCAATTGCAAACACAACAACACAACATCACAACCGTAAGCCAAAAGTTCACCAGAACACGCATTCCGATAAAACTTTTCGTTCCGGCTCAGGAAGTGCCGCCACTATAGGTATTTGCTGGTAGAAGCTCAACGGACAATTTATAATGGCTCAGATTAAAAAAACTAATAGGTTACACAGTGTAATCTAATTGTTAAATTCATTTAACGTCAAAGTTTAAAAGCCATGTCTAAACGATTACCACCGCTAAATGCCTTACGAGTTTTTGATGCCGCAGCACGCCATTTAAGTTTCACTCGCGCAGCAGAAGAGCTTTTTGTGACCCAGGCCGCAGTAAGTCATCAAATCAAGTCTCTTGAGGATTTTCTGGGGCTAAAACTGTTCCGCCGCCGTAATCGTTCACTCCTGCTGACCGAGGAAGGGCAAAGCTATTTCCTCGATATCAAAGAGATATTTTCGCAATTAACCGAAGCGACGCGTAAACTCCAGGCCCGTAGCGCCAAGGGGGCGTTGACGGTCAGTTTACTCCCCAGTTTCGCCATTCATTGGTTGGTTCCGCGACTTTCCAGCTTTAATTCAGCTTATCCGGGAATTGACGTTCGAATCCAGGCGGTTGACCGTCAGGAAGATAAGCTGGCGGATGATGTTGATGTGGCAATATTTTATGGCCGGGGCAACTGGCCGGGGCTACGGGTGGAAAAACTGTACGCCGAATATTTATTGCCGGTGTGTTCGCCGCTACTGCTGACTGGCGAAAAACCCTTGAAGACCCCGGAGGATCTGGCTAAACATACGTTATTACATGATGCGTCACGCCGTGACTGGCAGACATATACTCGCCAATTGGGGTTAAATCATATCAACGTTCAGCAAGGGCCAATTTTTAGCCATAGCGCCATGGTGCTGCAAGCGGCTATTCACGGGCAGGGAGTGGCGCTGGCAAATAACGTGATGGCGCAATCTGAAATCGAGGCCGGACGTCTTGTTTGCCCGTTTAATGATGTTCTGGTCAGTAAAAACGCTTTTTATCTGGTTTGTCATGACAGCCAGGCAGAACTGGGTAAAATAGCCGCCTTTCGCCAATGGATCCTGGCGAAAGCCGCTGCTGAACAAGAAAAATTCCGCTTTCGTTATGAACAATAATTTACGTAGGGTACGACCATGACCAGCCGTTTTATGCTGATTTTCGCCGCCATTAGCGGCTTCATTTTTGTGGCTCTGGGCGCTTTTGGCGCGCATGTGTTAAGTAAAACCATGGGGGCCGTTGAGATGGGCTGGATCCAGACCGGCCTCGAATACCAGGCGTTTCATACGCTGGCGATCTTAGGTCTGGCGGTGGCAATGCAGCGTCGCATCAGTATCTGGTTTTACTGGAGTAGCGTTTTCCTCGCGTTAGGCACGGTGCTGTTCAGCGGCAGCCTTTATTGCCTGGCGCTGTCCCATCTGCGTTTGTGGGCGTTTGTTACACCGGTTGGCGGCGTGAGCTTCCTTGCGGGCTGGGCGTTAATGTTAGTTGGTGCTATCCGTTTAAAGCGCAAGGGCGTAAGTCATGAATAAGGTTGTATTGCTGTGCCGTCCGGGCTTTGAAAAAGAGTGCGCCGCAGAAATTACCGATAAAGCCGGCCAGCGGGAAATTTTCGGTTTTGCCCGCGTGAAAGAGAATGCGGGTTATGTGATTTATGAATGTTATCAACCTGATGATGGCGATAAGTTAATCCGTGAGCTGCCGTTCAGTTCATTAATTTTTGCCCGCCAGTGGTTTGTAGTGGGGGAACTCCTGCAGCATTTGCCGCCAGAAGATCGTATTACCCCCATTGTTGGCATGTTGCAGGGTGTAGTAGAGAAGGGCGGTGAACTGCGTGTTGAAGTTGCCGATACCAACGAAAGCAAAGAGTTGCTGAAATTCTGCCGTAAATTCACCGTGCCGTTACGCGCTGCCTTGCGTGATGCGGGGGTGCTGGCGAACTATGAAACGCCGAAGCGTCCGGTTGTGCATGTATTCTTTATTGCCCCAGGTTGCTGCTATACCGGTTACTCCTACAGCCACAATAATTCGCCGTTCTATATGGGCATTCCGCGTCTGAAGTTTCCGGCAGATGCGCCGAGTCGTTCCACGCTCAAACTGGAAGAGGCATTTCATGTGTTTATTCCGGCAGATGAGTGGGATGAACGCCTGGCGAACGGGATGTGGGCGGTGGATTTGGGCGCTTGCCCAGGCGGCTGGACCTACCAACTGGTGAAGCGCAACATGTGGGTTTATTCCGTCGACAACGGCCCGATGGCGCAAAGTCTGATGGATACCGGGCAGGTGACGTGGCTGCGGGAAGACGGTTTCAAATTCCGTCCGACACGCAGCAATATCTCCTGGATGGTATGCGATATGGTTGAAAAACCGGCGAAAGTTGCGGCATTAATGGCGCAGTGGCTGGTTAATGGCTGGTGCCGTGAAACTATCTTCAATCTCAAACTGCCGATGAAAAAACGCTACGAAGAAGTGTCACACAATCTGGCGTATATTCAGGCACAGCTTGATGAACATGGCATAAATGCTCAGATTCAGGCGCGGCAGTTGTATCACGATCGCGAAGAAGTGACGGTGCACGTCCGCCGTATCTGGGCTGCGGTGGGTGGTCGTCGCGACGAGCGATAACAGGCAAGGCCGGGGCGTCGTCTCCGGCCTGCTACCCTTTCCGTCAGGCTGTTACCAAAGAAGTTGTAACCTGGCGCTCATCAGAAATAATGTGCGTTACCTCATCCAGATGCCCGATGCGGGCTTCCCCTGAACGATTAAATTTACTTTTATCAATCAATAACAACGATTGCGCGGCACGTTTTAATAACATTGATTTGTAATCAGCGTTGATGGCATTGGAGTCCCACAGTGCGCCGCTGCTATCGATCCCTTCACAAGAAAAAATAAACAGATCGATTTCCAGCGATTTAAGTTGGGAAATCAGCGAGGGATTGACGTAACAGCCATATTTGCGCTCAAGTGTGCCGCCGGAACTGATCAGTTGAATGCGTTCGCGTTTACCGAGTTCATGGCAAATCGGATGGCTATTGGTGAAGACCTGGATGTTGATGTCAGGCAACTGGCGTGCCAGATACCAGCAGGTTGAACTGGCGTCTAAGGCTATCACCATCCCTTCTTCAATCCACGCGAGCGCCTCGCGCGCGATATCTGCTTTATGCGCATAATGGCTTTTCAGCCGGATGTGAAAGGGATCGCCACTGTCTTGATTTTGACGGTGGATATATTTAGCGCGCCCATGATTGCGCAGAATTTTACCCTGCGTCTGTAATTCATTGAGATCGCGACGAATGGTTTCTTTACTGACCTTTAGCTGTTCAGAGAGAGCTTCCGTGGTCAGGCTGGTATGGTTCAGCAGCAGGTCGACTATCGCTTGCTGGCGTGCCGCTTTCATATTTTTCACCCCATCATTCGATAACCGCCCGCGTCATGCGGGCGTACCGGTATGAGATTACGGTGTTACCCCTTTTTTTAAAAGAATATTCCCGTACTTCGCTCGTTCGCCTGTGATAACGATCGCAAAGGCTTTTTGCGCCCGTTCATAAAACGCAAAACGATTGATGCGGATGATGTCAGGACAGGGGGCTTGTAGTGAAAGCGCATTACGATAACGTCGTTCTACTTCAGGATCGAGAGTGTCACCTTCTACCGCCGCCATCATCACCAGCGGTGGTGCATAACTGTCCAGTTCAAATAACGGGATAATCGCCTGGAGCAAGTCGCTCACCAACAGGCCATCAGCGCGGATCACCTGCGGTCCCATCGAATGGGCGGGAAAGTGAGCATCGGAAAAAATAATTTCATCTCCATGCCCCATCTCTGCCAGCACTTTCAATAGTTCGGGAGAAATTAACGGCGAAATTGTTTTCAGCATTTCACACCTCCTCTATAAATTCAGGTTCAGTTTGCGGGTAGAAATAACGGTACTGATAATGAATCTGCGCGCGGGCTTCTTCCGGGCTGTTAAATTCCCCTACGCCATACCAACCAAACAGCGCAGCTCCTGCGACGGTCGTTTCGGCATCGTCGAGAACTTTTACCGGAATATCAAGCATATTGGCTTTAATCTGATTCCACAATGTGTTGCGACTTCCTCCGCCGACTAACAATAATTCAGAGGCTTTAAAGTGCCCGATTTTTTCCAGCATCTGTAGATTGCGCTGTAATTGCGTGGTTAACCCTTCCAGCGCCGCGCGATAGAAATGCCCCCGCGTGGTATTAAGCGTCACTCCTTGCCAGCCAGCGTTCTGGCACGACAATAAATCACACTGCATTTTCACTCCATCTGCGCCAGGCGCGATCAGGCGAGCTTCTTCAATCAACATTTGCCAGGGAGTTTCAGCCGTCCAGAACAGTTTTCTCACCCATTCCAGCACGCCGGATGCCAGCCATTGCATACCTGGGTTATACAACCCTGCCTGGCTATCCAGTTCGCAGGTAGAACCGGCGTACTGACTTAACAGCGAAGTATCAACCTGGGCGCTGCGGACCATTAAAATTTCCCATGTACCGGAAGAGAGCACGGGTTCATTTTGTTCGGCACCAGCGCCAAAAAGGGCGAACTGGGTATCGTGACCTGCGGAAATCACCGGTATGCCAACGGGTAAGCCGAGCATTGCTGCGGCGCTGTTCTGTAGCGTACCAATCTGTTCACCCGCTTCCACCAGACGAGGGAAGAGTCGGCGTGGAATACCGGTGGCTTGTAAAATTTGTGGACTGAAATCGCGTTGCTGGATATCCAGCATCTGGCTGGTTCCGGCCATCGTAATATCAGTAGTGAATTCGCCGGTTAAACGGTGGTTAATCAGCGACGAAATAAAGAGCCAGGCGTGCGCGCGTTCCAGCAGTTGTGGATGATTTTCTTTCAACCACACCAACTTATATAACGTATTGAAACTAAAGGCTCCGACTCCAGAAATAGCCTGCAACTGCTGTGCGGAGATCAACCGTTCAATATTGTCCATTACCACGGCTGTTCGCGGACATTTCCAGCTAATGATCGGATAGAGCAGATTGCCTTGCTTATCTACCAGAGCGCCATCCACACCAAAGGTGGTGACGGCGATACCACGGATGTGGCAATCAGTCAGTTCACTATTGATTTGCCGACAGCAATCAGCAAAGCGTTGCAAAATGGCGTCTAAAGACCACTGGTGCCAGGTGTTGTTTTCCATCGCGATATCGCTGGCATTAGGCGTTGAGGCGCGGGCAACAATTTTTCCCTGCCGATTAACCGCGATGGCCCTGACATTGGTCGCGCCACAGTCGAGTACCAGGATAACTTCTTGTTTCATAATCGCTCCTGCAATATAGCCGGATAACATTGCTTATCCGGCTAACCACTCTTGCTTGTTCAGGCCCGGTAGCCGGAGCGACCGGGCATCACATCAGGGAATCATGTATTAACGCTTGTACAACGGGCCGTAGTTCTGGCAAGCGCGGTAATCCTGGCCTTCAATATCCATGCCGTGCGCGGCCCAGGCAGAAGGACGATACACTTTGGTCTCTTCAACGTTGTGCATACATACCGGGATACGCAGCATGGAGGCAAGAGTGATAAAGTCTGCGCCAACGTGGCCGATGGTCAGAACTCCGTGGTTAGCGCCCCAGTTCGCCATTACCGAGTACACATCCGTAAACGGCCCTTTACCGGTGAGGCGCGGTGCAAACCAGGTGGTTGGCCAGGTTGAGTTGGTGCGTTTGTTGAGGATGTCATGCACATCCTTCGGCAATTCCACGCTCCAGCCTTCCGCGATTTGCAGTACCGGTCCCAGGCCTTTGATGATGTTGACACGAGTCATGGTGAACGGGACGCCGCCTTCGGTAAGGAAGCGGGAAGAGTAACCGCCGCCACGGAAGTATTCGTGGATCGCCGGGCACCATTCGGTAGCGGCGAGGCAAGCGTCAGCCTCTTGCTGAGAGATTTCCCAGTGCGGCTTCATCGTCGGTTTACCTTCGCTGTCGCGTTGTTTACAGGAGCCGTCCAGCGCAGCAGAACCGGAGTTGATCAAATGGATGATGCCGTGTTCTGCCAGCCCGTCCAGTTTATGCCCCGTTACACGCTCAATTGCTTCTGGTGACCAGTAGGTACGGACATCGGCAAATACCTGAGCGGTGCCGGTGAGCTGGTGGCCCATTAACATTGCCACGCCGTTAAGACTGTCGTTTTCGGTCGCCACGACAAACGGTTTGCGCACGCCATTCCAGTCAAATGAACTGTTGAGGATCGCTTCAGCGGTATCGCCATTGGGATATTGATCGGTCCAGTGACGTTGCCCCTGGAAGCCTGCAGCGATGGCGTTGTAGCCAAGTGATTCTTCCACGCGACCAATATCGGCCAGTTTGCTATTGCCTTGCATCATGTCGCGGATACACATCGCCATCAGTAAACTTTCGCGCAGAACTGCGCGGCTTTGCTCGGCATTGCGTTGATACTGTTTGTTATTTTCATCTTCGCCATAGCGGAAGTTTTTATCAGCCCAGGCCAGCGCCATTTCCAGTTCGGCTTCGTCGTAAATCTTCTGATCGATACGGCGACGCAGTTCGGTCATATCCACCGCCTGGACTTTCATTCCCAGCCAGGATTCAAAGAAGTTGTGATCAACGATGGAACCGGCGATACCCATCGAAACGCCGCCCAGCGACAGATAACTTTTACCTTTCATGCTGGCGACTGCTAAACCGGCGCGGGCAAAGCGCAGCAGTTTTTCTTCAACATCGGCAGGAATCGATGTGTCATCGGCATCCTGAACGTCATGACCGTAAATGGAGAATGCCGGGATGCCTTTCTGGCTGTGAGCTGCCAGAGCCGCTGCCAGGTAAACAGCGCCGGGACGTTCAGTGCCGTTAAAGCCCCAAATGGCTTTCGGGCGGGTTGGATCCATGTCGATGGTTTCACTGCCATAGCACCAGCAAGGGGTTACCGTAATGGTGAGGCCTACATTCTGACTGCTGAATTTTTCTTCGCAAGCAGCGGCTTCAGCCATACCCGCGATACAGGTATCGGAAATGACACACTCGACGGCAGCTCCGCAGGCATGGCGCAGTTTCTCGGTCAGCAGTGCAGCCGTGGCTTTCGCCATATTCATTGTTTGTTCTTCAAGCGACTCACGAACACCCATGCGACGACCGTCAATAACCGGGCGGATACCAATTTTCGGTAAGCTGATTTTTTTCATTACTGATTCCTCACTTTATTCGGAAAATATGTTCAGTTAGTTGCCGTTTGAGAACGGAAACGGGCAAAGATAAAGATGACTGCGAAGCAGAGTGCCGGGATCAGTTCGGCAGTGGGGATGTTGCCCGCTGCGTCACTGACAAACCCCATGACCGGAGTGACAATACCGCCGCCAATAATGGTCATAACGATGAAGGACGAACCGTATTTGGTGTCCTGGCCGAGATTCTTAATGCCCAGCGAGAAGATTGTTGGGTACTGAATCGACATAAAGGCACTGCATAAAGTCAGGGCTATTAAGCCCACATGACCGCCAGCGAAGGCTGAGATCAGGCACAGTGCCATAGCGATTAATGCGTAGGCTGCCAGGACTTTGTGTGGCGCGAAGCGACTGATGAGCCAGGTACCGGTGAAACGACCAATAAAGAAGCACACCATGGTTCCGGTTAAATAGTTAGCGGCAAAGCCTGCTGTCATACCTGGAATTTCTTCTACAGCGTAGCGAATTAAATAGCTCCAGCAGGCCGTTTGTGCGCCAACGTAGCAGAATTGCGCTAATACTGCCCAGCGCCAGTGGCGAATACGCGCCAGGCGAGAAAGCGATGCGGAGAACGATCCTTGTTTGGCGTCACTGTGATTATCACTCTGCAATGCCGGGAATTTCGTCAGCATGATCAGCAGGGCGACCAGTAACACGATAGCCACGATGATCATATAAGGTGTCTGTACCGATAATACCAGGCTGTGTTTATACGCACTCAATTGCTCTGGAGACATTTTATCGAGAACGTCTTGCGATTGATGTGGCACGTTAGACAAAATAAGACTTTGCCCAAAGACAACCGCGATAATTGCGCCAAATGAGTTAAATGTTTGCGCAAGATTTAAGCGGAAGTGACCACTGCTTTCCGGCCCTAATACCGTAACAAAAGGGTTTGCGGCAGTTTCCAGACAACCTAATCCGGCTGCAATAATAAATAGGCCAACTAAAAACAAGGTGTAGTTCATTATTTCTGCGGCGGGCCAGAATAATGCAGCGCCGAAGGCATATAAAAACAATCCGGTAATAATCCCTGCTTTATAACTGAGTTTTTTCATCAATATCCCGGCAGGGATTGGGATAATGAAATAACCAAAGTAAAAGGCCGATTGGATCAGGCCAGCCTGGAAATTTGTCAGCGTAAAAGCCTGCTGGAATTGAGGCAATAAAATGTCGTTAAGGTTATTGGCTACCGCCCAAAGAAAAAACAGTGAGCACAGCAGCGCGAATGGAATAATGTAACTTCTGCTTTGCCCTGCATCTTTATCTACCGCACGGTAACTCTGCGTTTGTATTGATGTGTTTCCCATAGCATCCTCTTAGGTTCAGAAGCTTAAGCACGTAATCGGTTATGTTTTCAAAAGTGCAAAACCAGCGAGTTCGGGCTTCATATCAGTGAATATTTGCCTGTCTGAAATGAACTCATGGATTCATTTTCAAATAAAAAACGCTCTGTAATATGACGGCGGTCACACTTATTAGCCGGAGGGTGACTTTATGTGACTACCATCACTTTAATAATCGAAATTTCATGCCCGTTTCAGAAAATAAATCATAAAAAACACAAACCAGATGACCGTATTAATTGTTTGTGCCGAAAACGGGCATTCCTCGCAGGGAGGAGTAGAAAAATGACCGTTTTGATAAATATTTTTAAGAGCGGTCATTTTTAATGGGGTTATAAAAAGAGAACTTGCAGTTATTTACTGTGATTAGTTGAACCAGGTCACAAAATATAAGCTTGTGAATTTCTTTCTGGTTAATCAGGAAGAATATGGTGAGTAATTAAACGGCTAATTCAATAGTGTGAAAGGAACAACATTATTGCCCTGTTTTGAATCAGAGAGAGGTAGCTAATGGAACGAAATAAACTTGCTCGTCAGATTATTGACACTTGCCTGGAAATGACTCGCCTGGGGCTGAACCAGGGAACAGCGGGTAACGTCAGTGTACGTTATCAGGATGGGATGCTGATTACGCCTACAGGTATTCCATATGAAAAACTGACGGAGTCGCATATTGTCTTTATTGATGGCAACGGCAAACATGAGGAAGGAAAACTCCCCTCAAGCGAGTGGCGTTTCCATATGGCGGCCTATCAAAGCAGACCGGATGCCAACGCGGTTGTTCACAATCATGCCGTTCATTGTACGGCAGTTTCCATTCTTAACCGACCGATCCCCGCGATTCACTACATGATTGCGGCGGCTGGCGGTAATTCTATTCCTTGCGCGCCTTATGCGACCTTTGGAACACGCGAACTTTCTGAACATGTTGCGCTGGCTCTCAAAAATCGTAAGGCAACTTTGTTACAACATCATGGGCTTATCGCTTGTGAGGCGAATCTGGAGAAAGCGTTATGGCTGGCGCATGAAGTTGAAGTGCTGGCACAACTTTACCTGACGACCCTGGCGATTACGGACCCGGTGCCAGTGCTGAGCGATGAAGAGATTGCCGTAGTGCTGGAGAAATTCAAAACCTACGGGTTACGGATTGAAGAGTAATTTCGTAAAGCAACAAGGAGAAGGATGATGGCTAACAGAATGATTCTGAACGAAACGGCATGGTTTGGTCGAGGTGCTGTTGGAGCTTTAACCGATGAAGTGAAACGCCGTGGTTATCAGAAGGCGCTGATCGTCACCGATAAAACGCTGGTGCAATGCGGCGTGGTGGCGAAAGTGATCGATAAGATGGATGCGGCAGGACTGGCATGGGCGATTTACGACGGCGTAGTACCTAACCCAACAATTACTGTCGTCAAAGAAGGGCTCGATGTATTCCAGAATAGCGGCGCGGATTACCTGATCGCTATTGGTGGTGGTTCTCCACAGGATACGTGTAAAGCGATTGGCATTATCAGCAACAACCCGGAGTTTGCCGATGTGCGTAGCCTGGAAGGGCTTTCCCCGACCAATAAACCCAGTGTACCGATTATGGCAATCCCCACCACAGCAGGCACTGCGGCAGAAGTGACCATTAACTACGTGATCACTGACGAAGAGAAACGGCGCAAGTTTGTTTGCGTTGATCCGCATGATATCCCGCAGGTGGCGTTTATTGACGCTGACATGATGGATGGTATGCCTCCAGCGCTGAAAGCCGCGACGGGTGTCGATGCGCTCACTCATGCTATTGAGGGGTATATTACCCGTGGCGCGTGGGCGCTAACCGATGCGCTGCACATTAAAGCGATTGAAATCATTGCTGGGGCGCTGCGAGGATCGGTTGCTGGTGATAAGGATGCCGGAGAAGAAATGGCGCTCGGGCAGTATGTTGCGGGTATGGGATTCTCGAATGTTGGGTTAGGGTTGGTGCATGGTATGGCGCATCCACTGGGCGCGTTTTACAACACGCCACACGGTGTTGCGAACGCCATCCTGTTACCGCATGTCATGCGCTATAACGCTGACTTTACCGATGAGAAGTACCGCGATATCGCGCGCGTTATGGGCGTGAAAGTGGAAGGTATGAGCCTGGAAGAGGCGCGTAATGCTGCTGTTGAAGCGGTGTTTGCTCTCAACCGTGATGTCGGTATTCCGCCACATTTACGTGATGTTGGTGTACGCAAGGAAGACATTCCGGCACTGGCGCAGGCGGCACTGGATGATGTTTGTACCGGTGGCAACCCGCGTGAAGCAACGCTTGAGGATATTGTAGAGCTTTACCATACCGCCTGGTAAATGTGCTGATGTGATAATGCCGGATGCGACGCTAGCCGCGTCTTATCCGGCATATAAGTGCATTAAATTCAATGTGTTGATAATCGTTTGCATCCGGCACGCCGTTACCTTACCAACCGCAATTGCTGTAAATTGCCGTCGATATGCAAATCGGTTTGTAAGCGGGCAATATCGCGGCACAGAAACGCCATCTCTTTATGGGTTTCTAATTTTTTGCGCCACTTTTCGGCAACCGCATCCAGATTCTCATATATCCCTTCCAGACTCTGAAACTCGACCAGTAGCTGTGTGGCGCTTTTTGGTCCGATCCCCGCAACACCCGGTACCTTTGAACTGCTGATCCCCGCAAGCCCCCAGTAATCGGGCAACTGCTGCGGTTGAACGCCAAATTCTTTATCGATAAATGGCGCATCCAGCCAACGTTTCTGGAAGTAATCACGAATACGTAATGTCGGTGAAAGTAACTGACAGTAGCCTTTATCTGTCGAAACAATCGTTGCCTGATGCCCGGCCTGTGTCACTTTGACCGCCAGCGTGGCGGCTAAGTCATCGGCTTCGTTGCCGCTGGCGGACCAGCACGGGACGCCGCGTTGCTCAAAGGCGGCGCGTAATGCAGGCATCTCGTTGTGCAACTCTTCCGGCATTGGCGGTCGACCCGCTTTGTAATCTGGTAAACGCTGATGACGCCAGCCGCTACTGCGGTTTTCATCATCAAAAACGGCGACCGCGTGGGTTGGCTGGCTGTGCATAATGAGCTGATCGAGCGCGTGCTGGCAGGTTTCGACACAGGGCGAACCCTGAACGGCATGAATGCGACGAATAAGATTCAGTGCATCGACAATAAGCAAATGAACAGCCACGATAACCCCCTTAAAGATCAGGCGATAAGGGTAACATTCGATGCCAGAACAGGCTATGGCTGGATGAGAAATCGGGAAGAGGCCTCGCAAAAAGAGGCCTCTGGAGAGCGATTAATCGCAGGCAACGATCTTCATTGCCAGGCCGCCGCGAGAGGTTTCGCGGTACTTGGCGTTCATATCTTTACCTGTTTCGTACATGGTCTCGATAACTTTATCGAGGCAGACGCGCGGCTCGCTGGTACGGCGCAGCGCCATACGCGCGGCGTTCACCGCTTTTACTGCCGCAATGGCGTTACGCTCGATGCACGGTACCTGCACCTGTCCAGCAACCGGGTCACACGTCAGACCGAGGTTATGCTCCATGGCGATTTCCGCCGCGATGCACACCTGCGCCGGGCTTGCGCCTAACAGTTCTGCCAGACCAGCTGCCGCCATAGAGCACGCCACGCCGACTTCACCCTGGCAGCCGACTTCGGCACCAGAAATCGAGGCGTTCATCTTATAAAGAGAACCAATGGCGCTGGCTACCAGCAGGTAACGCGCCAGTGAGTTAGCGTTCACTTCGCGGATAAACTTGTCGTAGTACGCCAGCACGGCCGGGATAATCCCGCACGCACCGTTAGTCGGCGCAGTCACCACGCGACCGCCAGCAGCGTTCTCTTCGTTCACTGCCAGTGCAAACATGTTGATCCAGTCAACTACCGCCATCGGGTCAGTGGTGGTTTTATCCTGGCTGACCAGCATCCGGCGTAGTGCCGCAGCACGACGTGGAACGCGCAGTTTGCCAGGTAACACGCCTTCGGTAGAAATACCGCGTTCAATACCGCCACGCATGACTTCCCAGACGTTCGCCAGGTGCTGTTCCAGCTCTTCTTTGCTGTGCAGCGCCAGCTCGTTTTTCATCATCAGGCCAGAGAGTGACAGCCCGGTTTCCTGACAATGTTTTTGTAGATCGGCAGCGGAACTATACGGATAAGGAACTTCAACCGGTGCGCTATCCTGCTGACCAAAATGCTCTTCATCAACGATAAAGCCACCGCCAATAGAGTAGTAAGTCTGGCTGTAAACGACTTTATCGCCCGCCAGCGCGGTAATGCGCATACCGTTTTCATGCAGAGAAAGGTTGTCGGCATGGAAGTTCATGCACTGATCAACCGGGAACTCCACTTCATGCTGACCGTTTGCCAGCATCAGGCGACCATGAGTATTCACATCCTGAATAAAACCAGGGATGGAATCGATATCCACGGTATCCGGCAGGTTACCCGCCAGACCCATAATTATGGCGATATCTGTGTGGTGGCCTTTACCGGTCAGAGAGAGCGAGCCGTACACGTCAACCACCACGCGGGTCACGTCTTTAAGCAGGTTACGGGCAATCAGATCGTCGGTAAATTGTTTACCCGCTTTCATTGGTCCAACGGTATGAGAACTGGAAGGGCCAATGCCGATTTTGAAAATATCGAATACGCTAATCATAGGAAATACATCGCGTTAAAACGGAGGAAGCGCCGCCCGAAAGCGGCGCGAAAGGACTTAGCTGAACAGAGAGTAGAAGATTGCGGAGATTGCAATCAGACCCATCACGACAACGAATACGTTGCTGATGTGACCGCTGTACTTACGCATTGCCGGTACTTTCTGAATTGCGTACATCGGCATCAGGAACAGGATCATCGCGATGATTGGGCCGCCCAGGGTTTCAATCATACCCAGGATGCTCGGGTTCAGGGTGGCAACAATCCAGGTCGTTACCAGCATGAACAGCGCAGTGATACGGTTCAGCTTGTTGATTTCGATAGACTTACCTTTACCACGCAGAGATTTAATCACCATACCGTTGAAGCCTTCACGTGCGCCCAGGTAGTGGCCGAGGAAGGATTTGGTGATAGCGATAATCGCGATAATCGGAGCCATCCACGCGATGATCGGCGCGTTAAAGTGGTTAGCCAGGTAAGACAGAATCGAGATGTTCTGCTCTTTAGCCGCAGCCAGGTCTGCCGGAGTCAGGCTCAGTACGCAGCTGAAGACGAAGAACATTACGGTCAGCACCATCATGATGTGTGCGAATGCCAGGATCTTAGAGCATTTCTGTTCTGCCATATCGCCGTACTCTTCACGCTTCGCAACGGCGAAAGAAGAGATGATCGGAGAGTGGTTGAACGAGAACACCATTACCGGAATTGCCAGCCACAGGGTCATCCACAGACCGTTTCCGGTTGCAGATGCAGTGTCCAGAGACAGCGTTTCCAGTGCTGCGCCGTTCCACTGCGGGATCAGGTACAGAGCCAGCAGCATCAGTACGCCAACAAACGGGAATACCAGAATACTCATCGCTTTAACGATCATCTGCTCACCGAAGCGAACGATGGTCATCATACCCACGATCAGGATCAGCGACAGAATCGCACGTGGCGGTGGCGTCATACCCAGTTGGTGAGACATGAAGCTTTCAACTGTATTGGTGATTGCCACGCTATAAACCAGCAGGATCGGGTAGATAGCGAAGAAGTAGAGCAGAGTAATCAGTTTACCTGCGCCAATACCAAAGTGTTCTTCTACAACCTCGGTGATGTCTTCGCCCGGGTTTTTACCAGACAGTACGAAGCGAGTCAGGCCGCGGTGAGCAAAAAACGTCATCGGGAATGCAAGGATAGCCATGATGATCAGCGGGATCATACCGCCAACACCGGCGTTGATTGGCAGGAACAGCACGCCCGCGCCGATTGCCGTGCCGTAAAGGCCCAGCATCCACATGGTGTCTGTCTTGCGCCAGGCACTACGAGAGTCTTTCGACGCAATCGTGCTGGTTTGAGTCGTTTCCATCTATTTCTCCTGGAGGAATGCAAATAATTCAGCTTTTAGCCAGTTCAGCCCGGGAAGGTGCCTGACCGTAAAAATGAAATCTGTCTATCGGCGATGGCTTAATCATTTTCCATCGTAATAATTTGAGGGCGGAAAGATACACACAAGTTATGTATCTATCAGTGATCTTGATCCCAAATACAATAATCTACTTGGAAGATAGATAATCCCAACGCTTTACTCTGTAAATCAAAAGTAAAAGAGAATTTAAGGGCAATATTTGCCCATTAAACGACATCTGACTTCTTTCGGGGCGCGCAATATATGTAGGTTGAACTGGAAAAATCAATACTTTTAGTTAATCATGGCGATAATTTCTTTTTCATGGCGATAAAATGTGGTTTATGAAAATAGGGAAACGTTTGCGTTTCAACATAAATTGTATGACATATTAACTGTGGTGATATTTGTCGCGTGAGGTTGGTAAGAAACATTCATATAACAAATGAAATGAGTTGATGAGTAAGTGACCAAAAACGAGAAAACCCGGCAACAAACGTCACCGGGGGAGGGGAGATTACGTGCAGATTTCGTAGCAAGGGATGTAGGCTGAGCCTGGCAACTTCATACGATGCTGGGCAACAAAACCCTGTAGCAGGTCGTCCATACGACGCATAATCTCTTTGTCGCCGTTGATTTTGTAAGGACCAAACTCTTCAATGGCGCGAATACCGACTTCTTTTACGTTACCCGCCACAATACCGGAGAACGCACGGCGCAGGTCGGCAGCCAGCACTTCAACGGGTTGATCCGGGTAAAGCTTCAGATTAGCCATATTCTCGTGAGACGGCTCAAACGGCATTTGCAAATCTGGCGCAATGCGCATTGACCAGTTAAAGCTGTAAGCGTCACCAGTGTCGCGGCGATTTTCTTTCACCAGCGGCATCGATTTTTTCATCTGACGAGCGACTTCAGCGGCGTCATCAATGATGATGCGGTAATGGCGGCGCGCGTTTTCACCCAGCGTATGCACGACAAACTCGTCCAGTACGCGGAAGTAGTCGGCGCTCTCTTTCGGGCCGGTGAGGATCAATGGTAAAACCTGATCTTTGTTGGCCGGGTTCATTAAAATTCCCAGCAAATACAGCAACTCTTCTGCTGTACCCACACCGCCAGGGAAGATAATGATACCGTGAGCGATACGGACAAACGCTTCCAGACGTTTTTCGATATCTGGCATGATGATCAATTCGTTGACCAGCGGGTTAGGCGGTTCAGCGGCGATAATCGACGGCTCTGTCATACCAATAAAGCGACTGTCTTTGTAACGCTGCTGCGCGTGTCCGACCGCAGCACCTTTCATCGGCGCTTCCATCGCTCCCGGACCACAGCCGGTGCAGATATTCAGTTCACGCAGGCCCAACTGATTCCCGACGCGACGGGCATACAAATACTCGTTTTCGTTAATTGAGTGACCGCCCCAGCAGACCACCATATTTGGCGCTTCACCGACATGCAGCGCGCGAGCGTTACGCAAGATGGAAAAGACCAGGTTAGTGATGTGGACGGAGTTGTCGAGATTCAGGTTGGGAAAACGAACGGTGTTATGAATTTGCCCATAAACGAAGAGAATGTCACGCAGAACCGCGAACAAGTTGGCCTGCAAAGCGCGAATAATTCGCCCATCGACAAAAGCCTCTTCCGGGGGATTTATCAGTTCCAGCTTTACGCCGCGTTCACGTCGCAGGACGTTAATATCGAAATTTTCAAAACGAGACAGCAATTCTTTGCTGTTATCGGTCAAACTACCGGAGTTCAGTACGGCAAGTGAACAGTTGCGAAACAGTTGATAGAGGTCGCTGCTGGCGGTGCGTTTAAGCATATCCACTTCCAGCTGCGACAACATATCCATGGAGCCAAGCGGGCTAATATGTGTAATCAAGAAAAACTCCTTATGGGACGAATATCGTCATTCCCTTTGATTACAATAGCCCTGCCTGATGATCTTTCACAACCTTCTGCGTGAATCCAGCACGCAAAATTGAGAAAAAATTTATTGCCGAACCAGTCTTGTGGTCGATGGGACAAAATCGCTATTACTGCGCCACGGGTTAATGTCCAGACCGCCACGACGGGTATAACGTGCGTAAACGCTCAATTTCTCTGGCTGGCAGAAGCGTAACAGGTCATTAAAGATGCGTTCCACGCACTGTTCGTGGAACTCGTTGTGATGACGAAAAGAAACCAGGTAACGCAGCAGTTTTTCTCTGTCAATTTGGCGTCCACGATACTGAATTTGGATGGAACCCCAATCTGGTTGATGGGTGATCAGGCAGTTTGATTTCAGCAGGTGGCTGACGAGCGTCTCTTCCACTACTTTTTCGCCACTGGTGGCATTCTCCAGATAGTCAGTAGTGAATTCATAGTTATCGATAGTGATATCCTGGTCATCAATGCAGGTGCCATTGAAATGACCTATCGGTTGGCCTTCCAGTTCATCAAGACGATATAACGCCACGCTAACCTTACCCTGGGCGCAAGTGCTTAAGTCGCGCTCCAGCGTCAGGCGCACCTCATCCCAGTTATTAAAACGCGTCTGGTTAAAACTGTTGAGATAGAGCTTAAAACTCTTCGACTCAATCAGATTTGCGCTGGTGTAATCAAGTTCAACATGACCGACGGCGACCTGCGGCAAACCTTTCGCATTCAGCCAGGAAAGTTCATATAGCGTCCAGATATCCGTACCGTGAAAAGGCAGGTTATCCGCTTTCAGACCCAGCGGATCGCGATTCAGACTACGCGGAACGCCTTGCAGTAGGCTGGCGTCATAGGTATCCCGGTAATCGGTTGATTTTCCAAGAGTCAGGCCCGCAAGTGCCTGGTGGTTTGCATAAGAAGACATGTTTCACCGTCATAAACCAGATAAACTAAACGACAAGTGTATCTGGTTTAAGTGAAGAGAGAAATTAGTGGACGATTTGACCGCACAAGCCCTGAAAGATTTTACTGCACGCTACTGCGATGCGTGGCATGAAGAGCATAAAAGCTGGCCGTTGAGTGAGGAACTGTACGGCGTTCCTTCACCGTGCATTATTTCAACTACCGAAGATGCCGTATACTGGCAACCCCAGCCGTTTACCGGGGAACAAAATGTAAACGCGGTTGAACGCGCTTTTGATATTGTGATACAACCCACGATTCATACCTTTTATACGACTCAGTTTGCCGGGGATATGCACGCGCAGTTTGGCGATATCAAACTGACATTGCTGCAAACCTGGAGTGAAGACGACTTCCGTCGGGTGCAGGAAAATCTGATTGGTCATCTGGTGACTCAGAAAAGGCTAAAACTGCCGCCCACGCTATTTATCGCGACGCTGGAAGAAGAGTTAGAGGTCATCTCGGTGTGTAATCTCTCCGGTGAAGTGTGTAAAGAGACGCTGGGAACACGTAAACGGACGTATTTAGCCTCAAATCTTGCGGAATTCCTTAATCAACTTAAGCCTCTTCTGTAATCCAAATACCCCATCTGGTTGTGAGAGATCTCTTACAGACTCTGTAGGAGATCGCCAGGAAATAAGCGAATACTTAAAAAGATAAGAATCGTTATTCTCATTTAAAAACAACATGTTGCTTGTTAATCCTTAACTTTCATATGAAATTTTCCTTAAGGCATTGTCTGTAAGCGCCTTGTAAGACTTCGAGAAAAAGACGATTCTATCTTCGTCGACAGGGAGTCAGACAACGAAGTGAACATCAGGATGATGACACTTCTGAAGGACACACCAGGATGGTGTTTCAGGGAAAGGCTTCTGGATGAAGCGAAGAGGATGACGCAGGACGCGTTAAAGGACACCTCCAGGATGGAGAATGAGAACCGGTCAGGATGATTCGGTGGGTCAGGAAGGCCAGGGACACTTCAGGATGAAGTATCACATCGGGGTGGTGTGAGCAGGAAGCAATAGTTCAGGATGAACGATTGGCCGCAAGGCCAGAGGAAAAGTTGTCAAGGATGAGCAGGGAGCAACAAAAGTAGCTGGAATGCTGCGAAACGAACCGGGAGCACTGTGAATACAGTGCTCCCTTTTTTTATTCCTGCTATCCTTCGCGGCAGTTTTTCTTATTGAGGTTGCTTTATGACCACTCATGACCGCGTTCGTCTCCAGTTGCAGGCGCTTGAAGCGTTACTGCGTGAACATCAGCACTGGCGAAACGATGAACCCCAGCCGCATCAATTTAATAGTACCCAACCGTTCTTTATGGACACCATGGAACCACTGGAGTGGTTGCAGTGGGTGCTGATCCCGCGAATGCACGATTTGTTAGATAACAACCAGCCGTTACCGGGCGCTTTTGCTGTTGCGCCCTATTATGAAATGGCGCTGGCGACTGATCATCCGCAACGCGCGCTTATTCTGGCTGAGCTGGAAAAACTGGATGCTCTTTTTGCGGATGATGCGAGCTAATGCTGGAAATACTCTATCAGGATGAATGGCTGGTTGCGGTAAATAAACCCTCCGGCTGGCTGGTTCACCGTAGCTGGCTGGATCGCGACGAGAAAGTAGTGGTCATGCAAACCGTGCGTGACCAGATAGGCCAGCATGTTTTTACTGCTCATCGTCTGGACCGACCAACTTCTGGTGTGTTGTTGATGGGATTATCCAGCGAAGCCGGACGGCTGCTGGCACAACAGTTTGAACAGCACCAAATCCAGAAACGTTACCATGCGATTGTGCGTGGCTGGTTGATGGAAGAAGCGGTGCTGGATTATCCACTGGTGGAGGAACTGGACAAAATCGCTGATAAATTTGCCCGCGAAGATAAAGGCCCGCAGCCAGCAGTGACGCATTATCGCGGTCTGGCGACCGTAGAAATGCCGGTAGCGACCGGACGTTACCCGACCACGCGCTACGGCCTGGTGGAACTGGAGCCGAAAACTGGACGCAAGCACCAGCTTCGTCGCCATCTTGCCCATTTGCGGCACCCGATTATTGGCGACAGCAAACATGGTGATTTACGCCAGAATCGCAGCGGTGCTGAGCATTTTGGCCTTCAGCGGTTAATGCTGCATGCCAGTCAGTTGTCATTGACGCATCCTTTTACTGGCGAGCCGCTGGCTATTCACGCGGGCCTGGACGACACCTGGATGCAGGCGTTATCACAATTTGGCTGGCGGGGTCTGCTTCCTGAAAATGAAAGGGTTGAGTTCAGTGCGCCATCGGGTCAGGATGGAGAGATAAGTTCCTAATCCAGGGAGAAAACGGTATGGCGGAAATTGGTATTTTTGTCGGCACTATGTACGGAAATTCGCTGTTAGTGGCCGAAGAAGCGGAAGCGATTCTGACCGCGCAGGGCCACAAAGCAACGGTATTTGAAGATCCTGAATTAAGCGACTGGCTGCCCTATCAGGATAAGTATGTTCTGGTGGTTACGTCCACGACCGGGCAGGGCGACCTTCCTGATAGCATTGTGCCGCTCTTTCAGGGAATTAAAGATACCCTGGGCTTCCAGCCGAATCTGCGTTATGGCGTGATTGCGCTCGGCGACAGTAGTTATGTGAATTTCTGCAATGGCGGCAAACAGTTCGATGCCTTGTTGCAGGAACAGAGCGCTCAGCGGGTTGGCGAAATGCTGTTGATTGACGCCAGTGAGAACCCGGAACCGGAAACGGAATCAAATCCGTGGGTCGAACATTGGGGCACGATGTTGTCCTGATATGTTCAGCGAGCGGTAAATGCCGTTTTAGCGGTGCTGAATCGAATCTTTTCAGGCAAATGCCAGTAAAAACTGCTTCATAGCGCGGATTTTTACTGGCGTTTGCCTGGAGTCAAGCGATCCATTTCATACTCTTCTTTATTTCTTCGTTTTAACCCTTCCTTTCTTGTTCTTGTTTTCATTTCCGTGAAGTGGATTCCACCGTCCAGGGCTAATGCCAAAATCGGGCCTCATTGAACGCATTAATGTTGTGTTGTTGCACGGTGAGCCGCTATGGCGCGCTTTTTATACTGCTATTGCCAGATATAAACACGCGCCGTATTCGGCGAACGACCTATAAAAACGGCAAAAAACACCCTACGTCACCTCTGATTTCCTGGCGATGTCGCAGTCCAGAGTGAGCGTGGCTAACGCGAATTTTCAGGAGTGCAACAATGAGTTCTTTAAGTCAGGCTGCGAGCAGTGTGGAAAAACGCACGAATGCTCGTTACTGGATAGTGGTGATGTTGTTTATCGTCACATCCTTCAACTACGGCGACCGCGCTACGCTTTCTATTGCCGGTTCGGAAATGGCCAAAGATATCGGCCTTGATCCCGTGGGAATGGGCTATGTGTTCTCTGCCTTCTCATGGGCTTATGTTATCGGGCAGATCCCTGGTGGCTGGTTGCTGGATCGTTTTGGTTCAAAACGCGTCTACTTCTGGTCGATCTTTATCTGGTCGATGTTTACCTTGCTGCAAGGCTTCGTCGATATCTTTAGTGGATTCGGCATTATCGTTGCCCTGTTTACACTGCGCTTCCTGGTCGGGCTTGCTGAAGCGCCATCTTTCCCTGGCAACAGCCGCATTGTTGCGGCCTGGTTTCCGGCGCAGGAAAGGGGAACGGCGGTGTCGATTTTTAACTCCGCCCAATACTTCGCAACGGTTATCTTCGCGCCGATTATGGGCTGGTTGACTCATGAAGTGGGCTGGTCACACGTCTTCTTCTTTATGGGCGGTCTGGGCATTGTCATCAGCTTTATCTGGTTGAAAGTCATCCACGAGCCAAATCAACATCCGGGCGTAAATCAGAAAGAGCTGGAGTACATCGCCGCGGGTGGCGCGCTGATCAATATGGATCAGCAAAACACCAAAGTTAAAGTGCCGTTCAGCGTGAAGTGGGGGCAGATCAAACAGCTGCTCGGGTCACGGATGATGATCGGCGTTTATATCGGTCAGTACTGTATCAACGCCCTGACTTACTTTTTCATTACCTGGTTCCCGGTTTATCTGGTGCAGGCGCGCGGGATGTCGATTCTGAAAGCGGGCTTTGTGGCTTCCGTTCCGGCGGTTTGCGGTTTTATCGGCGGTGTGCTGGGGGGATTATTTCCGACTGGCTGATGCGTCGCACGGGGTCACTGAACATTGCGCGTAAAACACCGATCGTGATGGGCATGTTGTTGTCGATGGTGATGGTGTTCTGCAACTACGTCAACGTTGAGTGGATGATCATCGGCTTTATGGCGCTGGCCTTCTTCGGTAAGGGGATCGGGGCGCTGGGTTGGGCTGTAATGGCTGATACTGCGCCAAAAGAGATCAGCGGTCTTTCCGGTGGCCTGTTCAACATGTTTGGTAACATTTCTGGCATCGTCACGCCAATCGCAATTGGTTATATCGTTGGCACGACTGGCTCCTTTAATGGGGCGCTGATTTATGTTGGTGTTCATGCCTTAATCGCGGTACTCAGCTACCTGGTGCTGGTGGGCGATATCAAGCGTATTGAGCTGAAACCTGTCGCGGGGCAATAAGATGACGACACAATCCAGTCCTGTTATTACTGATATGAAAGTCATTCCGGTCGCCGGACATGACAGCATGTTGCTTAATATTGGTGGTGCACATAACGCATATTTCACCCGCAATATTGTGGTACTCACCGATAATGCCGGGCATACCGGCATTGGTGAAGCGCCGGGCGGAGAGGTGATTTATCAAACACTGGTCGAGGCTATTCCGATGGTGCTGGGCCAGGAAGTTGCGCGCCTGAATAAAGTGGTTCAGCAGGTGCATAAAGGTAATCAGGCAGCCGATTTTGATACCTTCGGCAAAGGTGCCTGGACTTTTGAATTGCGCGTTAATGCCGTAGCGGCGCTGGAAGCCGCCTTGCTTGACCTGTTAGGTCAGGCGCTGAATGTTCCGGTCTGCGAACTGTTAGGGCCAGGCAAGCAACGCGAGGCTATTACCGTCCTCGGTTATCTGTTTTATATCGGTGATCGGACCAAAACCGATCTTCCTTATCTGGAAAATACGCCGGGCAACCATGAGTGGTATCAGTTGCGGCATCAGAAAGCGATGAACAGCGAAGCCGTTGTGCGTCTGGCGGAAGCCTCACAGGATCGCTATGGCTTTAAAGATTTCAAACTTAAGGGCGGGGTGTTACCTGGCGAGCAAGAAATCGACACTGTTCGTGCATTGAAGAAAAGCTTCCCGGATGCGCGGATTACCGTTGATCCCAACGGTGCCTGGCTGCTTGATGAAGCCATTTCTCTGTGCAAAGGGCTGAATGATGTTCTTACCTATGCGGAAGACCCGTGCGGCGCTGAGCAGGGTTTCTCCGGTCGTGAAGTGATGGCGGAGTTTCGGCGGGCGACCGGCTTGCCCGTCGCGACCAACATGATTGCCACCAACTGGCGCGAAATGGGTCATGCGGTGATGCTCAATGCGGTAGATATTCCACTTGCCGATCCGCACTTCTGGACGCTTTCCGGTGCAGTCCGCGTGGCGCAACTTTGCGACGACTGGGGGCTGACCTGGGGCTACCATTCTAATAACCACTTTGATATCTCTCTGGCGATGTTTACCCATGTGGGCGCGGCGGCACCGGGTAATCCTACCGCTATCGATACCCACTGGATTTGGCAGGAGGGCGATTGTCGTCTGACCAAAAATCCGCTGGAGATTAAAAACGGAAAAATTGCCGTTCCTGATGCGCCCGGTCTGGGCGTGGAACTGGACTGGGAACAGGTACAAAAGGCACATGAGGCCTATAAACGTCTGCCTGGCGGTGCGCGTAACGACGCAGGCCCGATGCAGTACCTGATCCCCGGCTGGACCTTTGACCGTAAACGCCCCGTTTTCGGCCGTCATTGATTCTGAAAAAGGACATAAATATGAGTTCTCAATTTACGACGCCTGTTGTTACTGAAATGCAGGTCATCCCGGTGGCGGGTCATGACAGTATGCTGATGAATCTGAGTGGTGCACATGCACCGTTCTTCACGCGTAATATTGTGATTATCAAAGATAATTCCGGTCACACTGGCGTAGGGGAAATTCCCGGCGGCGAGAAAATCCGTAAAACGCTGGAAGATGCGATTCCGCTGGTGGTGGGTAAAACGCTGGGTGAATACAAAAACGTTCTGACGCTGGTGCGTAATACGTTTGCCGATCGTGATGCCGGTGGGCGCGGTTTGCAGACATTTGATTTGCGTACCACTATTCATGTAGTTACCGGGATAGAAGCGGCAATGCTGGATCTGTTGGGGCAGCATCTGGGGGTAAACGTGGCATCGCTGCTGGGCGATGGCCAACAGCGTAGCGAAGTCGAAATGCTCGGTTATCTGTTCTTCATCGGTAATCGCAAAGCCACACCGCTGCCGTATCAAAGCCAGCCGGATGATTCATGCGACTGGTATCGCCTGCGTCATGAAGAAGCGATGACGCCGGATGCGGTGGTGCGCCTGGCGGAAGCGGCGTATGAAAAATATGGCTTCAACGATTTCAAACTGAAAGGCGGTGTACTGGCCGGGGAAGAAGAAGCCGAATCTATTGTGGCACTGGCGCAACGTTTCCCGCAGGCGCGTATTACGCTCGATCCTAACGGTGCCTGGTCGCTGAACGAAGCGATTAAAATCGGTACATACCTGAAAGGTTCGCTGGCTTATGCAGAAGATCCGTGTGGTGCGGAGCAAGGTTTCTCCGGGCGTGAAGTGATGGCAGAGTTCCGTCGCGCAACTGGCCTGCCGACCGCAACCAATATGATCGCCACCGACTGGCGGCAGATGGGCCATACGCTCTCGTTGCAATCCGTTGATATCCCGCTTGCGGATCCGCATTTCTGGACGATGCAAGGTTCGGTACGTGTGGCGCAAATGTGTCATGAATTTGGCCTGACCTGGGGTTCACACTCCAACAACCACTTCGATATTTCCCTGGCGATGTTTACCCATGTTGCCGCTGCCGCACCGGGTAAAATCACCGCGATTGATACGCACTGGATCTGGCAGGAAGGTAATCAGCGCCTGACCAAAGAACCGTTAGAGATCAAAGGCGGTCTGGTTCAGGTGCCAGAAAAACCGGGGCTGGGTGTAGAAATCGATATGGATCAGGTGATGAAAGCGCACGAGCTGTATCAGAAACACGGGCTTGGCGCGCGTGACGATGCGATGGGAATGCAGTACCTGATCCCCGGCTGGACGTTCGATAACAAGCGTCCGTGCATGGTGCGTTAAGACAGAAAACCAAAACCGGCTCTATCTGGAGCCGGTTTGAGACTGATGCCAAACGCAAAATTGCCTGTTGCGCTACGTATCAGGGTTACATCATTTTTTAATTCATTGAATTTAATTGGTTTTGTAGGCCGGATAAGGCGTTAACGCCGCATCCGGCATAAACACAGGCACTTGTCACCAATCTGAAACCAGCGTCATAAAAATCCGGTTGCTACTCGACAAGACGTCCATTACCCGAGAATTTTGCTGGCTTCGCGCGCTACATTATCCATCTCGTCCAACAGTTCCAGCAGCTCCGGCTCCAAATCTTCTTCTTTAGTACCGCTACGTAGCTGTTGTTCGATCAGTTGGCAGAGATTCTTCATACGCGGTACACCGCTATAGCCGCAACTGCCATGCAGTTTATGAATCAAATCAACCAGGCCTTCCGGGTTTTCTCCAACCAGCTGTTCCTCAACTTTGTTGCGAACTTCAGGCAGGAAATCGAGTAACATTTGCAGCATATCGCGCGCTAAATCGGTTTTTCCTGCTGCCTGGCGTAGTGCCAGTTGCCAGTCGAGGGTCGCATTCGGGTTGACCACAATTTCGTTGACTTCGGGCGTCACGACGCGAGAGGAAATACCGCTGCCAGGCTTGTAGCGCAACAGCAAATTATGCAATCGCTCTTCTTCGATCGGTTTGGCGAGATAATCACTCATCCCCGCGCCAAGCAGTTTCTCTTTTTGCCCGGCCATCGCATGCGCCGTTACCGCGATAACCGGCGTTTGCTGCTGATGCGGGAGCTGGTGGATGAGCTCACATGCCCGAATGCCGTCCATGTCCGGCATTTGAATATCCATTAAGATTAAATCGAACGGCATCTGTTTCGCCCGTTCAACTGCCTGATGCCCGCTATCGCAAAGTTCCACATGTTGCACCATATCTTCCAGCAATGCGCCGATAAGTTTCAGGTTAGCGGGGTTGTCATCAACCGCCATGACTGTCATTGCCAGCTTACTTTCATCGGTTACAGGCAAAAGCGTGTTTTGTTTGTGATGATAAAATTCCGTCAGGGCAGGCAACAGGCGCGTAGGTGTTAATGGTTTCAGCAGACACGCGCCGATACCATCTTGCTTAAGTTTTTCAGCATTGACTTGTGCATGGCAAGGAAGTGCCAGCATCAGGAAATCGGTCATCGATACCGCTTTCGCTAATCGCTCATGTTGCATTGTTAGCGGCTCGCGGAAGGTCACCGCGATGCCTAACAACATCATGTCGTAATGCGCGGGAGGCAGCGCGGAGAACGTTGGGCTATAAACCACTTCCAGCGGCGTTTCACTTAAAATATCCAGCGTGCATTGTGCTGCTGCGGAGTTTGGTTCGACATAGGCCAGGCGCTTACCAGCGAGGCACTGGGTGGATGGCCCTTCGATAATAATGTTCGGGTTCAGATCGAGATTAATGTGGAACCAGAAAGTTGAACCACGATTCGGCAGGCTATGGAACGAAATATCACCGCCCATTTCATTAACCAGTTTTTGTGTAATCACCAGCCCCAGCCCGGTGCCACCATGACGGCGGGAAATACTGGCATCAGCCTGTCTGAAGGCCTGGAATAAGCGCGATTGATCGCGTTCAGGAATACCAATGCCGGTATCCCGAATCTGCACTTCAATTTGCACTTTGGTATTACTCAGCGCACGTTTTTCCACCAGAATATCGATGTTGCCATTCTCGGTGAATTTAATCGCGTTCCCCACCAGGTTAGTGATGATTTGCTGTAAACGTAGCGGGTCGCCAATCACGTTATCGGGGACGTCGCTCTTAATATTGAGCGTCAATTCCAGCCCTTTATCGTGGGAAGAGTGTGCCAGAAGGGTAACGACTTCATCCAGCGTGCTGCGCAGTGGGAACGGAATACTTTCCAGAATCAGCTTACCGGCTTCCAGTTTCGAGAAGTCGAGAACATCATTAATAATTGCCAGCAAATTATTTGCCGAACGTTCAATCGTATTCAGGTGATCGCGCTGCGTTGGTGTTAATTCTGTTTTCAGCGTCAGGCGGGTAAAGCCAATAACACCATTCAGTGGTGTACGCAGCTCGTGTGACATATTTGCCAGAAACTCGGATTTAATACGCGCCGCTTCCTGGGCGCGCTTTTTCGCCAGATCCAACTCAACGTTCTGAATCTCCATTTGCTCCAGCGTCTCACGCAGATCGGACGTCGCCTGGTCGATATTGTGTTGCATCTCTTCGTGATAAGCCGCCAGCGACATTGCCATCGAGTTGATACCGTTTTTCAGCATATCCAGCTCGCCGAGCATAAATCCTTCCACCCGGCTGTCGAGTTGCCCGCGACGGATGCGGTCGACGGTATTCACCATGTTGCGAATCGGACCGGTTACATCGCGCATTAAGCGCCAGCCAAAAATAAGCGCAATACCGATACAAAACAGCATCATCACGCTGGAAATAAAGATCTCTTTATATTGCTGCAAGCGAACCGATTTAAGATCCAGCTCAAGCGCAATATATCCCAACATATTTTGACTATTTTTGGCATCGCTACTGGGCGATTCGTCGGGGGAGTAACTCTCAGAAATAATCGGCGTGCGGAGGATCATAATATCGCCGTCACGAGTGACAGTGAGCTGGCGAGGAAACGGCACGTTGCTGCCGAGCTGCATTGATGAGGGATCAAGATGAAAATTGGAGGTGACAAAGAGTCGGTTATTTTCATCATAAACCGAAATCGCGCGAACAATATCAGAATGGCGACGATGCAGTACGCTTATTAACTGACCGATAGATTCGCGATTTTGCAGACTCATGCCATATTCAGTAGAAACTGCAAGCGGCTCAATAATGCTGGCACCGGCATCTTCCAGTTGACGCTGCAAGTCGTTATAGCGATGCACGACGAAAAAGATACTCAGCAATAAACCAATAAGGACGGTCGGTGCCAGGATCAGAATCATCATGCGTGCGCGCAGGCTGTAGTTGGTCATGGAGTTCCGTTATGGGACAATTAAGGTCACACTGTTAAATTGAGAAAGTCTCGCCAATGGCGCAATTCTACTCTGCAAAACGACGCACGACGACGCGTCAGATCATAACCGTTTCAGTCAACGACCTCGACTCTTTTGGTCAGGGTGTGGCGCGACATAACGGCAAAACATTATTTATCCCCGGATTATTGCCGCAGGAAAACGCGGAAGTTACTGTTACTGAAGATAAAAAACAGTATGCCCGCGCTAAAGTCGTACGCCGGTTAAGCGATAGCCCGGAACGCGAAACGCCACGCTGTCCTCATTTTGGCGTATGCGGCGGCTGTCAGCAACAACACGCCAGCGTGGATTTACAGCAGCGAAGCAAAAGTGCGGCACTCGCCCGATTAATGAAACACGAAGTCTCTGAAGTGATCGCCGATGTTCCCTGGGGCTATCGCCGTCGCGCGCGTTTAAGTCTGAACTACTTACCGAAAACACAGCAACTTCAGATGGGGTTTCGCAAAGCGGGCTCCAGTGACATTGTCGACGTTAAACAATGCCCCATTTTAGTGCCCCAACTAGAAGCATTGCTGCCCAAAGTCAGGGCATGCCTGGGCAGCTTACAAGCTATGCGCCATCTTGGTCATGTTGAACTGGTACAGGCAACCAGCGGCACGCTAATGATTTTGCGCCATACCGCACCGCTAAGTTCGGCAGATCGCGAAAAACTGGAATGCTTTTCGCATTCTGAAGGCCTGGATCTGTATCTCGCCCCCGATAGTGAGATACTCGAAACCGTCTCTGGTGAGATGCCCTGGTATGACTCAAATGGGTTGCGCTTAACTTTTAGCCCGCGCGATTTTATTCAGGTCAATGCGGGTGTGAACCAAAAAATGGTAGCGCGTGCGTTGGAATGGCTGGATGTGCAACCTGAAGATCGCGTACTGGATCTGTTCTGCGGTATGGGCAACTTTACACTGCCATTGGCGACACAAGCTGCCAGTGTGGTCGGTGTAGAAGGTGTTCCGGCGCTGGTGGAAAAAGGCCAGCAGAATGCGCGTCTTAATGGCTTACAGAATGTGACGTTTTATCACGAAAATCTTGAAGAAGATGTCACAAAGCAGCCGTGGGCGAAAAACGGCTTCGATAAAGTGTTGCTGGACCCGGCGCGAGCAGGTGCCGCAGGTGTTATGCAGCAAATTATAAAACTGGAACCTATTCGTATAGTTTATGTATCCTGTAACCCTGCAACGCTGGCTCGGGATAGCGAAGCGTTATTAAAAGCAGGATATACCATTGCGCGACTGGCGATGCTGGATATGTTCCCACACACGGGACATCTGGAATCGATGGTACTTTTCTCGCGCGTTAAATAGTTACGATTTGCCGATTTCGGCAGGTCTGGTCCCTAAAGGAGAGGACGATGGTTGCGGTAAGAAGTGCACATATCAATAAGGCTGGTGAATTTGATCCGGAAAAATGGATCGCAAGTCTGGGTATTACCAGCCAGAAGTCGTGTGAGTGCTTAGCCGAAACCTGGGCGTATTGTCTGCAACAGACGCAGGGGCATCCGGATGCCAGTCTGTTATTGTGGCGTGGTGTTGAGATGGTGGAGATCCTCTCGACATTAAGTATGGACATTGACACGCTGCGGGCGGCGCTGCTGTTCCCTCTGGCTGATGCCAACGTAGTCAGCGAAGATGTGCTGCGTGAGAGCGTCGGTAAGTCGGTCGTTAACCTTATTCATGGCGTGCGTGATATGGCGGCGATCCGCCAGCTGAAAGCGACGCACACTGATTCTGTTTCCTCCGAACAGGTCGATAACGTTCGCCGGATGTTATTGGCGATGGTCGATGATTTTCGCTGCGTAGTCATCAAACTGGCGGAGCGTATTGCTCACCTGCGCGAAGTAAAAGATGCGCCGGAAGATGAACGCGTACTGGCGGCAAAAGAGTGCACCAATATCTACGCGCCGTTGGCGAACCGTCTTGGGATTGGGCAACTGAAATGGGAGCTGGAAGATTACTGCTTCCGTTATCTGCACCCGACCGAATACAAACGCATCGCAAAACTGCTGCATGAACGCCGTCTCGACCGCGAACACTATATCGAAGAGTTTGTCGGCCATCTGCGCGCTGAGATGAAAGCTGAAGGTGTTAAAGCTGAAGTGTATGGTCGACCGAAACACATCTACAGCATCTGGCGCAAAATGCAGAAAAAGAACCTCGCCTTCGATGAGCTGTTTGATGTGCGTGCGGTACGTATTGTCGCCGAGCGTTTACAGGATTGTTATGCCGCACTGGGGATAGTGCACACTCACTATCGCCACCTGCCGGATGAGTTTGACGATTACGTCGCTAACCCGAAACCAAACGGTTATCAGTCCATTCATACCGTGGTTCTGGGGCCGGGTGGCAAAACCGTTGAGATCCAAATCCGCACCAAACAGATGCATGAAGATGCAGAGTTGGGTGTTGCTGCGCACTGGAAATATAAAGAGGGCGCGGCTGCTGGCGGCGCACGTTCGGGACATGAAGACCGGATTGCCTGGCTGCGTAAACTGATTGCGTGGCAGGAAGAGATGGCTGATTCCGGCGAAATGCTCGACGAAGTACGTAGTCAGGTCTTTGACGACCGAGTGTACGTCTTTACGCCGAAAGGTGATGTCGTTGATTTGCCTGCGGGATCAACGCCGCTGGACTTCGCTTACCACATCCACAGTGATGTCGGACACCGCTGCATCGGGGCAAAAATTGGCGGGCGCATTGTGCCGTTCACCTACCAGCTGCAGATGGGCGACCAGATTGAAATTATCACCCAGAAACAGCCGAACCCCAGCCGTGACTGGTTAAACCCAAACCTCGGTTACGTCACAACCAGCCGTGGGCGTTCGAAAATTCACGCCTGGTTCCGTAAACAGGACCGTGACAAAAACATTCTGGCTGGGCGGCAAATTCTTGACGACGAGCTGGAACATCTGGGGATCAGCCTGAAAGAAGCAGAAAAACATCTGCTGCCGCGTTACAACTTCAATGATGTCGACGAGTTGCTGGCGGCGATTGGTGGCGGGGATATCCGTCTCAATCAGATGGTGAACTTCCTGCAATCGCAATTTAATAAGCCGAGTGCCGAAGAGCAGGACGCCGCCGCGCTGAAACAGCTTCAGCAAAAAAGCTACACGCCGCAAAACCGCAGTAAAGATAACGGTCGTGTGGTGGTTGAAGGTGTCGGTAACCTGATGCACCACATCGCGCGCTGCTGCCAGCCGATTCCTGGAGATGAGATTGTCGGCTTCATTACCCAGGGGCGCGGTATTTCAGTACACCGCGCCGATTGCGAACAATTGGCGGAACTGCGCTCCCATGCGCCAGAACGCATTGTTGACGCGGTATGGGGCGAGAGCTACTCCGCCGGATATTCGCTGGTGGTCCGCGTGGTGGCTAATGATCGTAGTGGGTTGTTACGTGATATCACGACCATTCTCGCCAACGAGAAGGTGAACGTACTTGGCGTTGCCAGCCGTAGCGACACCAAACAGCAACTGGCGACCATCGACATGACCATTGAGATTTACAACCTGCAAGTGCTGGGTCGCGTGCTGGGTAAACTCAACCAGGTACCGGATGTTATCGACGCGCGTCGGTTGCACGGGAGTTAGGCCGAAATTTGTTCGTATCTACAATGTAGATTGATATATACTGTATCTACATATGATAGCGGTTTGAGGAAAGGGTTATGATCCACAGTAGCGTAAAGCGTTGGGGAAATTCACCGGCGGTGCGGATCCCGGCTACGTTAATGCAGGCGCTCAATCTGAATATTGATGATGAAGTGAAGATTGACCTGGTGGATGGCAAATTAATTATTGAGCCAGTGCGTAAAGAGCCCGTATTTACGCTTGCTGAACTGGTCAACGACATCACGCCGGAAAACCTCCACGAGAATATCGACTGGGGGGCGCCGAAAGATAAGGAAGTCTGGTAATGGTAAGCCGATACGTACCCGATACGGGCGATCTGATTTGGGTTGATTTTGACCCGACAAAAGGTAGCGAGCAAGCCGGACATCGTCCGGCTGTTGTCCTGAGTCCGTTCATGTACAACAACAAAACAGGTATGTGTCTGTATGTTCCTTGTACAACGCAATCAAAAGGATATCCGTTCGAAGTTGTTCTATCCGGTCAGGAACGTGATGGCGTAGCGTTAGCTGATCAGGTAAAAAGTATCGCCTGGCGGGCAAGAGGAGCAACGAAGAAAGGAACAGTTGCCCCAGAGGAATTACAACTCATTAAAGCCAAAATTAACGTGCTGATTGGGTAGGTGTTACTAACTCACTTCTATTCTGGTCACAGGTTTCCACCTGACGGACCCGCAATTTTCAGGACAATTCAATGAATCAAATCGACCGTTTGCTCACCATCATGCAGCGCCTGCGCGACCCGGAAAACGGCTGCCCGTGGGATAAAGAGCAGACATTTGCCACCATTGCGCCTTACACCCTTGAAGAAACCTACGAGGTGCTGGACGCCATCGCCCGTGAAGATTTTGACGATCTGCGCGGTGAACTGGGCGATCTGCTGTTCCAGGTGGTGTTTTACGCACAAATAGCTCAGGAAGAAGGGCGCTTTGACTTTAATGATATTTGCGCTGCTATTAGCGATAAATTAGAGCGTCGCCATCCGCATGTTTTTGCTGACAGTTCTGCCGAAAATAGTAGTGAAGTGCTTGCCCGTTGGGAGCAAATCAAAACCGAAGAGCGCGCGCAGAAAGCGCAGCATTCGGCGCTGGACGATATTCCTCGTAGTTTACCGGCTTTAATGCGTGCGCAAAAAATCCAGAAACGTTGCGCCAACGTTGGTTTCGACTGGACGACGCTTGGTCCGGTAGTCGATAAAGTCTACGAAGAGATCGACGAGGTGATGTACGAGGCGCGGCAGGCTGTTGTCGACCAGGCTAAACTGGAGGAGGAAATGGGTGACCTGCTGTTTGCCACGGTCAATCTGGCTCGTCATTTAGGGACAAAAGCGGAAATCGCATTGCAAAAAGCGAACGAAAAATTCGAGCGTCGTTTTCGCGAAGTGGAGCGTATTGTTGCCGCGCGTGGACTGGAAATGACAGGTGTTGACCTCGAAACAATGGAAGAAGTCTGGCAACAGGTAAAACGGCAGGAAATTGATCTCTAAGGGAATTACGTGGTCAAGCGCGATTTGTGTCATTTTTTAAATGACAAGCGCTTGATTTGCGTCAAAAACATTTACCCCAAAGGGGCTATTTTCTCACTCCTGATTTCAATAGTGCGCTGGCGAAGAGGAGGGATAATGAAAGTTTGTGGCACAGGTCATGTTCGGGTATACTGCTTTCCCGTCCTGGTTATTCCATCGTCTTTTCAACCTAACTTCTCAGGTTCAGCATGACAACGAACTATATTTTTGTGACCGGCGGGGTCGTATCCTCTCTGGGTAAAGGCATTGCCGCAGCCTCCCTCGCAGCCATTCTTGAAGCCCGTGGCCTCAATGTGACCATCATGAAACTGGATCCGTACATCAACGTCGATCCCGGTACTATGAGCCCAATCCAACACGGGGAAGTGTTCGTTACTGAAGACGGCGCTGAAACCGACCTGGACCTGGGGCACTACGAGCGTTTCATTCGTACCAAAATGAGCCGCCGCAACAACTTCACCACGGGTCGTATCTACTCTGACGTTCTGCGTAAAGAACGCCGCGGTGACTATCTCGGCGCAACCGTACAGGTTATTCCGCACATCACTAACGCTATCAAAGAGCGCGTGCTGGAAGGCGGCGAAGGTCATGACGTAGTACTGGTCGAAATCGGCGGTACTGTCGGTGATATCGAATCCCTGCCGTTCCTCGAAGCGATTCGCCAGATGGCTGTTGAAATTGGCCGTGAGCACACCCTGTTTATGCACCTGACGCTGGTGCCGTACATGGCAGCGTCAGGTGAAGTCAAAACCAAACCGACTCAGCACTCTGTAAAAGAGCTGCTTTCAATCGGTATCCAGCCTGATATCCTGATTTGTCGTTCAGATCGCGCCGTTCCGGCGAACGAACGTGCGAAGATTGCATTGTTCTGTAATGTTCCGGAAAAAGCGGTTATTTCTCTGAAAGACGTCGATTCCATCTATAAAATTCCGGGCCTGTTGAAATCTCAGGGGCTGGACGATTATATTTGTAAACGATTCAGCTTAAACTGCCCGGAAGCGAATCTGTCCGAATGGGAACAGGTTATCTTCGAAGAAGCGAATCCGGTAAGTGAAGTCACCATTGGTATGGTCGGCAAATACATTGAGCTGCCGGATGCATACAAATCCGTGATCGAAGCACTGAAACACGGTGGGCTGAAGAATCGTGTCAGCGTCAACATCAAACTGATCGATTCACAAGATGTTGAAACGCGCGGCGTTGAAATCCTCAAAGGTCTGGACGCAATCCTCGTACCTGGCGGTTTCGGCTATCGTGGCGTAGAAGGCATGATTACGACCGCGCGTTTTGCGCGTGAGAACAATATTCCTTATCTGGGCATTTGCCTGGGTATGCAGGTGGCGTTAATTGATTACGCTCGCCATGTTGCCAACATGGAGAACGCCAACTCTACGGAATTTGTGCCAGACTGTAAGTACCCGGTTGTGGCGCTGATTACCGAGTGGCGCGATGAAAACGGCAACGTTGAAGTTCGTAGCGAGAAGAGCGATCTCGGCGGTACCATGCGTCTCGGCGCACAGCAGTGCCAGTTGGTTGACGATAGCCTGGTTCGCCAGCTGTACAATGCGCCGACAATTGTTGAGCGTCATCGTCACCGTTACGAAGTCAACAACATGCTGTTGAAACAGATTGAAGATGCAGGTCTGCGCGTTGCGGGCCGTTCCGGGGATGATCAGTTGGTCGAGATCATCGAAGTTCCGAATCATCCGTGGTTCGTGGCTTGCCAGTTCCATCCGGAGTTTACTTCTACTCCACGTGATGGTCACCCGCTGTTTGCAGGCTTTGTGAAAGCCGCCAGCGAGTTCCAGAAACGTCAGGCGAAGTAAGTAAAAAAGTTAGAACGGCAACGCGTACCCTGGGTACGCGTTGTTTGTCTGGAGTTTCAGTTTAACTAGTGACTTGAGGAAAACCTAATGTCCAAAATCGTAAAAATCATCGGTCGTGAAATCATCGACTCCCGTGGTAACCCGACTGTTGAAGCCGAAGTACATCTGGAGGGTGGTTTCGTCGGTATGGCAGCTGCTCCGTCAGGTGCTTCTACTGGTTCCCGTGAAGCTCTGGAACTGCGCGATGGCGACAAATCCCGTTTCCTGGGTAAAGGCGTAACCAAAGCTGTTGCTGCGGTAAACGGCCCGATCGCTCAGGCGCTGATTGGCAAAGATGCTAAAGATCAGGCTGGCATTGACAAGATCATGATCGACCTGGACGGCACCGAAAACAAATCCAAATTCGGCGCGAACGCAATCCTGGCTGTATCTCTGGCTAACGCCAAAGCTGCTGCTGCCGCTAAAGGTATGCCGCTGTACGAGCACATCGCTGAACTGAACGGCACTCCGGGCAAATACTCTATGCCGGTTCCGATGATGAACATCATCAACGGTGGTGAGCACGCTGACAACAACGTTGATATCCAGGAATTCATGATTCAGCCGGTTGGCGCGAAAACTGTGAAAGAAGCCATCCGTATGGGTTCTGAAGTTTTCCATCACCTGGCAAAAGTTCTGAAAGCGAAAGGTATGAACACTGCTGTTGGTGACGAAGGTGGCTATGCGCCGAACCTGGGTTCCAACGCTGAAGCTCTGGCTGTTATCGCTGAAGCTGTTAAAGCTGCTGGCTATGAACTGGGCAAAGACATCACTCTGGCGATGGACTGCGCAGCTTCTGAATTCTACAAAGACGGTAAATACGTTCTGGCTGGCGAAGGCAACAAAGCGTTCACCTCTGAAGAATTCACTCACTTCCTGGAAGAACTGACCAAACAGTATCCGATCGTTTCCATCGAAGACGGTCTGGACGAATCTGACTGGGATGGTTTCGCATACCAGACCAAAGTTCTGGGCGACAAAATCCAGCTGGTTGGTGACGACCTGTTCGTAACCAACACCAAGATCCTGAAAGAAGGTATCGAAAAAGGTATCGCTAACTCCATCCTGATCAAATTCAACCAGATCGGTTCTCTGACCGAAACTCTGGCTGCAATCAAGATGGCGAAAGACGCTGGCTACACTGCAGTTATCTCTCACCGTTCTGGCGAAACTGAAGACGCTACCATCGCTGACCTGGCTGTTGGTACTGCTGCAGGCCAGATCAAAACTGGTTCTATGAGCCGTTCTGACCGTGTTGCTAAATACAACCAGCTGATTCGTATCGAAGAAGCTCTGGGCGAAAAAGCACCGTACAACGGTCGTAAAGAGATCAAAGGCCAGGCATAAGTCTGACTTTATTTGATTTAAAAATGCCAGCCTTCGGGCTGGCGTTTTTTATGGTTGAGTTACCAACGACCGGACGCGCCGCCACCGCCAGAAGAACCGCCCCCGCCGCTAAATCCGCCGCCACTTGAGCCTCCACCGGAAGAGGATGAAGAAGAACCTTTTCTTGAAGCTCTTTCTTTACTGAGTTTTTTGTATTTGGCGCGTAGCTTTTTATTGACGATAAGCCAAAAAACAACCAGTGGTACGATCGCAAAAGGCGTTAACATACCGCAGGCAACGATTAAATTGGTCCATGGTCCTGGCTCGGCAACATAGAGGAATACCATCCCGTAAATGGCGCCAGTGAGAGTGATCCAGGGTAAATTCGACGGATCGGTAAAAACAATAAAATATGAAAGTACCGCCAGCAATATAATTACAGCAAGCGATAATGGAATAGGGGGATTGATACTGTAATAATCCCCCCTGTCTTCCGGTAATTCACCATTCAACAGAAGCGCGCCGATATTTTTGCTTGCCAGTGTTAATCCACCCATCAGGTCATCACTTTTGAAGGCAGGGATCAATATATCCCTGATAATCTTCGCCGCTTGCAGGTCGGTAACCACCCCTTCCAGCCCGTAGCCAACCTCAATACGAACAGCATGATCCTCCCAGGCAACCAGAAGTAAAATACCATCGTTTCTCTGCTTATCTCCCAGTTTCCAGCTATCAAAAACCCTTGTAGCATATTGTTCAATGGAATCGTCTCCGGTGGACGGCACTACTAATACAGCGACCTGCGCCCGTGTTTTATGTGTAATATCCTGCAGTTGCTGTGTCAGTGATTGTTGTTCAGAAGTGCTTAACGTACCAGTAATATCGGTCACCTGTTGGCGCAGTTCCGGCACAGCAATTTGCTGGGCAAGCCCAGGAAGGCACCACAAAGTGAATAGAATAAAGATTAAGCGCATTACGATCACCAACGGCCGGATGAACCGCCGCCTCCTGAAGAACCGCCACCACCGCGGAAAGAATTTCTCGACGAAGAGCGAGAATGAGCATTACGATTCCCCGTTTTCCTGTTGCTTTTTTCTCCTGACCCCAGCTTAAGATTGCCAGTAAATTTGGCCACAATGATCAGCAGAACGATGCCAGCAATGGTTATTGGGCCGATAAAATGATCAATTAACCCAATAATTGTTGAGATGAATGCAATATCTTTATTACTGGCGAACACCAGGCACCATCCCACAATAATTATCAGCATCACGACAAACAATGAATTTCGTCCTGATTCACGAACTTGCGGAGTCTTCTTTTGTTTTTTCACTTTCGCGTTTTTATTTTTTGGGGCCAGCATCATAGGAAATACGCGGCACATATTAAAAACTACCGCGAGACGCTGCCAGCAGATTGCTGCGAAAAATAAACTAAAACAAACGACCGACACCCGCCGAATGATGACATCGTCCTGAAAGCAGAAAAACCAGACCGTAGGCGTAATCATTGATATCATCCATATGCCAGGTCCTGGACGGCTGGTAAATCGCCAGAGGACAATGATGGCAACGATCATCAGCACTGTCCAGGCAAGGCATGGCAGCGAAAGTTGCGGATTAGCAAACAGATGATTGGCTAAAGCATCCAAAGGGCTAATGTTCGCTTTGATATGGGTAAACTGTGCGATGCTTTCAATTCCGCCCGTTAATCCAGCAAAGAGATTGTTTTTTTCGAATTCTGGCTGCATATGGTAACGAACAATTTGCGCAGCTTGTTCCGGCGGTAACATCTGTTCCAGTCCATGTCCAATCTTCATTGACGCCAGCCCTTCCGGCCAAACGACGAGAATTAAGATACCTTCGCCATATCGCTTCTCTCCAACGGGTTTCCAGTGATATACCCCGTATCTCTGCGAGGCTGCAAGTTTAATGTTTTTGCCCCCTGTTGTCGGCGTAACCAACACGGCCACCTGGAAGTGGTTTTGCTGCTCGAGAGTCTGTAATTGTTGATTTAAAGCACTTTGTTCTTCTGTCGTTAATGTCCCGGTTAAGTCAGTCACTGAAGGCAATCGTTCAGCGAATACCTGAAAACCGCATAGCATCAGAAGTAAGAGAAAAATACGCATATCAATTCCTTTTGTTACCAGCGCCCGGAAGCGCCACCGCCACCAGATGAACCGCCACCACCGCTAAAATTGTCATTGTCGAATGAAGAGGATGACGATGATGAATAGTGGGAGGAAGAATTGCTTCTTGTATGGCGTGATGGCTGGTTGGCATCACGCATCGAATCCCGAACCTTTTTGCCGAAGGGGGTAAAAGCGATGGCAACTGCCAGAAACGGTGTGGCGAAGCAGAGTAATGTTGTGAGTACTCCCCAGCTTCCGCTGAAACCTGCTATAGGTAAAACAAAGGCCAGTACAATGGCTGCGAAGCAAATTACTCCCAACGTTTTGATATATCCTCTGGCAGAAATAAACGTCAGTATTATCGCCCAGACTAATAAAGCCCACCAACCGCTAAAGGGCAAAGGGTGATCGGTCGGTGTTATCGTTGCTGAATTATTCCCCGTCAGGCGACTTTCAATATCGTTGATCCCCTTTTGTAAACCACCAGCCAGGTCGCCTTTTTTAAATGCCGGAATAATACTGTTGCGAATAATTTTCCCGGACTGTGCATCCGTAATAATACCTTCCAGCCCGTAACCGATTTCAATACGCACGGTATGATCCTGCCAGGCGACTAACAGTAGAACGCCATCATCACGGTCTTTATCACCCGGTTTCCAGCTATCGAATACCCGCGTTGCGTACTGCTCGATGGTTTCATCGCCTGTTGTATCAACCACTAACACGACCAACTGTGCGTGGTTTTTTTGCGTCAGGGCTTTAATCTGGTTGGTCAGGGTGTTTACTTCGCTGTTTGTTAATGTGCCGGTTAAGTCATTCACATACCTGGGTGATTCAGGTACTGGAATTTGTGTAGCAAACACAGATGAACAGAAGAAAGCCATAAGGAAGATAAAATTTCGCATAGAACTTCCCCGCTTAATGAGCATTAGCATTCTGGCTAAAATCTATTATTGGTGCTTTACTCACAGCGGCGACATCATCCGGCAAATAATTTTTCTTTGGTGTGTAATCCATGATCTTTGCGGTTAATACAGCGGGGAATTTGCGGATAGTGACATTATATTGTTCAATGGCTTTAATATATCTTCCTCGCGCAACGGCAATTCTATTTTCACTTCCTTCGAGCTGTACCATTAAGTTTTGATAGAGCTCCTGAGCCTTTAACTTAGGGTAACGCTCACTAATAATCGTTAACTGCCCGAGAGTGCGAGTCACCTGCGCCTGCGCCTGTTGCCAGGCTTGTAATTTTTGTTCATCTCCCGGAGTTTGCTGAAGATCGCTACTGGCGCGATTAGCCTGACTACGTGCCAATGTTACGGCTTCTAGTACCTCTTGTTCATGGCTGGAGTAACCTTTAATACTAGCGACAAGATTAGGAATAAGATCGGTGCGACGTTGATATTGATTTAATACTTCTGACCAGGAGGCATTAACCTGTTCATCATAGGTTTGAATATCGTTATAACCGCAACCTGATAAATTGAAAATAAATATAAACGCGATGAATATTCTAAACATGTTTAAATCCCTTTCATTTAATCCTTGAAAACATAATACGCCGCTTCATTTTATTCTTAATGATCTGAGCCAATTTTTGCATCAAACCTGCCTGTAACAGAATGTTAATAAGACATGATTGTTGTGGCAGGATCTGCAATAATTAACAATTATCCACTTCACAGAGAATGCTATGCAGTACCCGATTAACGAGATGTTCCAGACCCTGCAAGGTGAGGGTTACTTTACCGGCGTCCCCGCCATTTTTATTCGTTTACAGGGATGTCCGGTTGGCTGTGCCTGGTGCGACACCAAACACACCTGGGAAAAGCTTGAGGATCGGGAAGTCTCCCTTTTCAGCATTCTGGCGAAGACCAAAGAGAGTGATAAGTGGGGGGCGGCGAGCAGTGAAGATTTGCTGGCTGTCATTGGCCGTCAGGGATACACCGCGCGTCACGTGGTGATTACGGGGGGTGAGCCTTGCATTCATGATTTGCTGCCGCTGACTGACCTGCTCGAAAAGAACGGTTTTAGCTGCCAGATAGAAACCAGTGGTACTCATGAAGTACGCTGTACACCGAATACCTGGGTCACCGTGTCGCCAAAGCTGAATATGCGCGGTGGCTATGAAGTGTTGTCACAGGCACTGGAGCGAGCCAACGAAATCAAACACCCAGTGGGACGCGTACGTGATATCGAAGCACTGGATGAATTGCTTGCGACGCTGACCGATGATAAACCGCGAGTCATTGCACTGCAGCCAATTAGCCAGAAGGAAGATGCTACGCGTTTATGTATCGATACCTGCATTGCGCGCAACTGGCGTTTGTCGATGCAAACGCATAAATATTTAAATATTGCCTGATTTGATTATGCATCATTAATATTTAACGTTCAGGATGAAAATAATCGCCCCGTTTTACAGGGGCGATGCAAGATAGTGACGGGATTATCGGTAGCGTTTTTGTAGACTGGCAGGAAGATAACGCTGTAATGGGGATGGCGTTTCACCTTCAATCAGTTGCGAAATAAGTTCAAAGCAGTGAAAAGCAAGTTGGCGATTATCCTGTTGTATTGTGTCGATTCTTACCGAAAGTGAATCATACAAGTAATGATCATCAAAACTCGCCAGGTGGATTTTACTGTCGAGTAAATTATATTGGCTCATATAGCGCAGAACGCCTTCCAGTAATCCACAAGCGGCAGTGAATAAGGCTTTAGGGGGACGTCCTAAACGAGCGCATAGCGCGGCAAACATTTCATAGCCTGAGCTCGGATGATAATTACCGTGAATAATCCATTCAGGTTGTAGCGTTACTCCGGCTTGCTGCAAGCCTTGTGTAAATCCTTCCAGTCGATCGCGAGTCGGTGACAAACGGGGTTGTCCCCCCAGAAAATAGAATTCATCCGGGTGACTCCGTGCAATATCTGCCACCAGAGCGGCGGTGGGAGAAACAGAGTCAGTAATGACCAATGGCAATGTGCTGCCGTTCATGTGGCGATCGAACAACACAACAGGTAATTGCTCGCTAAGTTTTTGATAGTCATTATCATGCAGCATACTGGATGCGACGATTAACCCATCAACCTGGCGGGCAATCATATTGTTCACCACCATTGTTTCCTGTGAAGGATTTTCATCAGTACAGGATATGAGGAGTTGGACGCCCGCTTCCCGACACAATGTTTCCAGTTCATGGGAAAATACTGCAAATCCGTAGTTAGTGATTTCAGGAACGACGAGACCAATGGTATGACTGCGGTTGTCCCGTAATGAGCGGGCATGAATGCTGGGCTGATAATGCTGCTGTTGGGCAATACTCAGCACACGCTCACGCGTTTCCTGCGCAACACGTAACTCTTTGCCACGACCATTGAGAACCAGACTGGCGGTTGCTTTCGACACTCCCGCCAGTTCAGCAATGTCTTTAATAGTAACGCGTTTGGTTTTTCTCACGACGAGGATCCGTAATTCAAAACCCTCATTCTACCATGCAGGCGCGTAGCGACCAGTAGCGTAACGTGACGTCAGACTCACCCTGTAATATCAGCGAAGCTGGATGATGGGGAAAATAACGATTACTCATTACACCTTCACCATTATTGATGAATATCTCTACGCTGGAACTGTCACAGAGAATCTTCAGTGACGTTACGCTTCCTCGCCAGTAACGAGTTAGTTTCTCTTGCCCTGCAAGGCTTCTCCTCTGTAGTTGAATACCATCGTCATTAAGATGCAGTGCCAGCGCATTGCCAAAATTCAGATACAGCTCACCCGACGGAATGATGTCCATTTCCAGGCGTTCAATTTCGACATGCGGCGCATGATCCGCTTTTCCTTGCCAGAAGTGTTCAGCTTCACGCAGTTGCGCGAGTTCCCTGATTGGCATCTGAAACAATTTTCCCTTCTGGAATGAGAGTTCGCGAAAACAGGTCATTTGATGCTGCCAATGATGCTTTCTGGTTGGTTGCAACATCTCTTCGCCATCAGGAACCCCCATCCAGCCGACCAGCAATCGTCGCCCGTCCGGGGCTTCCATCGTCTGTGGTGCATAGAATTCAAATCCCGCATCCAGCTCTGAGAAAGCGCCATGCGTAAACTTGCCTGTCTCGTAATCAAACTGTCCATGTAGCCAGGCGCAGGGATAAGTATTCAGATAGCGCTCATGTTCGCGCGCCATTCCCTGGGGGCAGCAGAGGAGAATGTATTCACCATCAAGGGCGAAAAGATCAGGACATTCCCACATGTATCCTGCGTTATCTATTTCATTCAGACCATTACCAGCAATTTCTCCATGAAAAGACCAGGTATAGAGATCGACAGAGGAATACAGCAGTACTTTCCCCCGTTTCTCTTTATCTTGCGCGCCAAGCACCATGTACCATTGGCTGTTGTGCTTCCAGACTTTTGGATCACGAACATGTCCGGTGTAACCATCAGGTAACGGTATGACGGGGCCTAGTTTATCAAACCCGCCCTGGTTATTTTCGGTGGCCAGACATTGCCATGCTGTTCTGCTGCCATCATCAAACTTAACATTACCGGTATAGCAAAGTGTGAGAACGCCCTGATTATTAACCGCGCTTCCTGAGTAACAACCATTACGGTCGTACTCTTTATCGGGCATTAGCGCTAATGGTTCATGCTGCCAGTGCAATAAATCCGTCGAACTCCAGTGCCCCCAACATTTGTACTTATGATCACAAGCCAGTGGATTCCACTGATAAAACAGATGATAGCGGCCTCCAGACCAGCAAAAGCCATTTGGATCGTTCATTAGTCCGGTGACTGGAGCGAGATGCCAACAAGGATAGTGGGCATCTGCCAGTGCTTTGGACTGACCTTTCATAACTGCCTGTAAAATCGCGGGCATTTGTGAAGGCATCGACATTACTCCTCGTCCGTTTTGTATTTGAGTAATAAAGAGAGGCTAAAAGCGACAGCGAAAGCAATCACCATTCCAATAATATAATTAACCAACGATGTTGGCTGAACGATTGCCATGCCGGGTATTGCGGTCAGACCAACGGCAGTCATATAAACGTGAACAGAGACAACCCAGGCACCGCCGGCAGCGCCACCAATTAAGGCCGCAATAAAAGGTTTAACAAAACGAAGGTTGATACCAAAAATAGCGGCTTCAGTAATCCCTAACATTGCGGAAAAGGCCGAGGGTAGGGTGATTGCTTTAATTTTTGTATCTTTGGTTTTAAACCATACCGCCAGACATGCACCGCCTTGCGCAACGTTTGCCATTGCCCAAATAGGCAGCAGGAAATTAACACCGATGGCAGGGTTACCTAAAAGTCCTGCTTCAATTGCGTGGAAGCTATGATGAATACCCGTAATAACAATCGCTGAATATAGCCCGCCAAATAACAACCCTGCTAACCAGCCTGCGTGTGCAATCAGCGTGCTGAGAACGAAAGAGATACCGTCACCTAACGCTCGTCCTGCCGGACCAATAATCAAAAGAGCGATAAAGCCAGAAATGACGACAGTCAGAAATGGCGTCAGAATGAGATCCAGAGCATCAGGGATAAACCTGCGTAACTGTTTTTCCACTATGCTCATAAACCATACGGCCAAAAGTACGGGGAAAACCGTTCCCTGATAGCCAATCATGGCGATTTCAAAACCGAAGAAGTCCATTGTCTGAAATCCCGCAGCAACGCCCCAGGCATTTGTGAGTGCCGGGTGAGTCAGAATCCCTCCTAATGTCGCGCCAAGATAAGGATTTCCACCAAATTCACGAGCAGCAGTAAAGCCAATAAGGATGGGGAGAATAATAAATGCGGCTGAACTGCACATATCCAGCAGGATATAAATCGCATTATCGGCATTCACCCAGCCATATGTTTTCACCATTCCCAGAAGCCCCATTAATAAACCAGAAGCAACAATGGCTGGAATGATGGGGACAAAAATATTAGAAAGTAGCCGTGCTATTCGCTGAAAAGGATTGAGTTTTTGAGCGGCGAGTCGAGCGGTATCTGCTTTACTGGATTCGCTAATACCTGCAACCTGAATAAAGGCAGCATAGACTTTATTAACCACGCCGGTGCCAAAGATGATTTGCATTTGCCCTGAATTACGAAAACAACCTTTCACTCCATCAATCTGGCCAATGGCATGTTGATCGGCAAGTGTGTCGTCAACCAGTACCAGCCGTAGGCGAGTGGCGCAATGTGCTGCACTGGCGATGTTCTCCTTACCACCTAATAAAGGAAGCAACGATTGGGCGATTTTATCGAAATCCATATAACCCTCTAATTCATTGTTATTTCAGTAAAAGCCTCACATCCGTGAGGCTGTCTGGTATTAAAACCAGGTTTCCATTTGGACACCAAAATTCCACTCTCCGCCAGTATTGAAACCACTGCTGCCGAAAGCATCATTGCTGGCAAAATCATCAAGTTTGCTGCTCCAGTCCATCCAGGTGGCAAACAGGCGAAGCTCCGGACGGCTAAAGAAATTATTGATATCGTTAGCTTTTAGAGTTGGAGCAAAGGTGAGTTTATAGAAGCTGCCGTTTACGGCGTTGTGGTTTTGATACCCCTTTGGCTTCAGATCCATATATTGATAGCTACCCTCAAAGGCCAGAGCAAAATTCTGTGTTACCTCTTTGATCAGACGTGTATTGAAGGTCACCCATTCGTAGCTATCGCCTTTGACGTAACGATCTTTACTGCTTTGTGCGAGAATTGCTGGCGCAACATACCAACCGCTTCCCAGAGGTGTTGTGCCGTAAGATGCGAAGCGCCAGGTATTCGCCTCAGACAGCAGAGCGCCATCGGAGCCAATCCCTTTGACTTCCGCACCCAGGCCATGGCCATATAGCAGTGCTGTTTTTGCCGTCCCTTCACGCAGGCCATAGAAAGTGTCATTGTGCAGACCAACTAACGCATGTACGCCAGTATTTGCAGCATCAGTTTGAATGAGATCACCATTGGCATCTTTTCGATCATCATTATCTTTTGCCCGTAATCCGCTAACCATCAACTGGAAGGGGCCTGCATAATGATTCATGGTGAGGATGTAGTTCTGAACGTTATTGTCGATATCATCAAGATCGCCGAAATTACGTCCGTAGAGAGAAAAGTTACTGCGGAATGTCTCGTTCCATTTTACGTCATAGATACCGCCGCCCGTTCCCGCTAAAAATACGACATCGGAGTCTAACCAGTGAATATCAAAATTGTCGCGATCAAAGCGTTTACCAGCCCAGACAGTACTGTCTTTGAATGCTCCGGTAAAACTTGGTAATGCGCCCAGTTCGGCAAAAGCCTGTCGGATATTCAGGTTACTGGAGCCGCCAGTCCAGTCGTTGTAATCTCTTTGTCCGTCAGCCAACATTGCTTTAAAGCGTGTGGTCGCACCGTTATCCAGTGTTTGTTTATGTTCTACATTTAACTCGACATAGGTATCGGCTTCATTTCCCAGACGGCCAACAGCTCCACCAGTTTCACCTGCGGGAGTCAGATACGGCCCACTTTTGCTACTGGAAGCGGCATCATTCATCAGTAACCCGGAACGGGCATAGCCATGAAACTCAAAACCACTGTTTTCTGCGGATTTCTGTTCGAGCTGAACTGTTCTCTGTGCTACTTCTTGAGTTGTTAGCTGATTTTGTTGTTGTGTTTCAGCCAGTTTCTGAACCTGTAATTCAGCTGTTTTGGCCCTTGCTTCTGCCGCCTGGGCGCGGGATTCCGCATTTTTTAAACGTTGTTCCAACGCCGCCAGTCGAGATTCGATACTGCTAATATCCGTTTGCGCATGTACCGTTGTAGCACCGGTCAGCAAAGCAATTAACACTGCCAAAGTTGTTTTTTTATACATAATTTGTCGCGTCCCATCAGAGAATTATAAAAATTGCTAAAATGCTAAACCGGTTTAGGCGTTGATAATAAAGCTGACTTTTTAGCCAGAGCAATTATTTTCGCTAAACCGATTTAGTAAATGTGACAGGCACGACAAATCGGGTTACAGATACAACAGCAGGATCACTATTGTGAAGGGAGATCGTGTTGTCGGGGTAAGGCGGTCATCGCGCCTTTAGCCGTGGTCGCCAGAGCACCACAAATCTGAGCTTGTGCAATGATTCGTTCAAGCTGTCTGGTATTTGTTGGTATTCCAGAATCAGCCAGACCGGCAAGTAATCCAGCGACAAAAGCATCTCCTGCCCCGGTCGTATCGACGACAGAAACAGGTTTGGCGGGATAGTGGATAAACTGCCCCTGAAAATACACAAGTACGCCATTTTTTCCTTGTGTAATAAGCAATAAAGTCAACGGATAACGTTGTACTAATGAATATGCGCCTTGCTGAACCTGGCTTTCGCCACTGATGAATAACAACTCTTCTTCGGACAATTTAGCGATATTCGCCAGCGAAAGCGCACGATCAAGGTATTTCCTTAACAGCGCTTCACTCTGCCAGAGATCGCTGCGGATATTGGGATCAAAACTGATGTTTCCGCCAGCCTGACGTATTTTCTCCATAGCCAGAAATGCGGTACTTCGGGAAGGTTCTGCACTGAGCGCAATGGAACAAAGATGGAGCCATTCACCCGGCCCAAATGTAGGAAGGTCATCAGGTTGTAAAAAAAGATCGGCACTTGGGCGTACCATAAAGGTAAAGTTTCTTTCTCCTTGCTCATCAAGTCCTACAGCCACAATTGAGGTGCGATGTTGAGGATCAAGAGACATATAACGTGTATCAACATTTTCTGTACTCAGTGTCTGATACATAAAGCGACCGAAAGGATCATCGCCAACTTTGCCAATAAAGGCACTTTTCCCCCCCAGCCTTGCGATACCGACTGCAACATTAGCAGGCGCCCCACCAGGACACTGTAGTAGTCTCCCCTGGCTTTCGGGTAATAAATCAACAACCGCATCACCGAGTACCCATACTCTTGTGCTCATAAAGGCTCCAATATACTAATTGCTAAACTAATTAAATCGGTTTAGCAATTAAAGCATAAACGCTGCTCAGGAGAGAACAATATTCAGCAGTGGTTACCCGGTATTTTGTAGTGGAAACGTGAATATGCCGGGATTAATCATCTACCCGGCACTGTTTATCTCACTTACGCATTCGACCAGCTCTGGATCGAATCCGCATTCCCCAATTCCCCATGCATCACTTCATACGATTTTTTCAGGATCACATCAGTATGTTTGGTTAGGTCTTTGAAAATGCCTTTATTCATCGCGTCGTAGCGTTTGGCATTGCTCTCAATCGGTATGAAGATATCTTTCACGCGAACCATTTTATCGACAGCCGTTGTGTAATCCGGGTATAGCCCCAGACCTACCGCCGTATTGATCGCAGCCCCCAGACTTGCACAACCGTTAATGGCGTTTCGGCGTGCCGGAAGGTTGAACACGTCGGCAAAAATCTGCATAAACAGAGCGCTGTTCGAACCGCCGCCAGTAATGATCACATGCTTTGCAAAGTGATTCATTTCATGACACATATTGTCGTAATTATTCTTCAGCGTCAGCGCCACGCTTTCCAGAATCGAACGATATATCCATGCGTAATCCATGCTGGAATCAAAACCGATCATAATCCCGCGTTTGTACGGTTCCCACGGATTGGTCAGCCAGTCCAGCACCGTCATCAGACCATTACAGCCAGGCGGCACACAAGACGCTTTTTTGTTGAGCAAATCTTCCGGTGAAAGATCCTGTGCTTTGGCATCCTGAATTAACGACTCGCCTAACATGTCGCGCAGCCAGCTCACCGTCCACATGCCTTTGCGAATACCGTAACCTTCATACAGCAATGTTTGCGGAATAGAAGACATAATCGGCCAGTACGCCACCGGATCTTTCGGCAGTGCTTTGCCGTTCATCATCAACGCGATATAGGTGCCAAGAGAAATTACCGCCGTTTCATCATCCAGTAACCCGGCTCCCAGAGCTTCTACCGGTTTATCACTGGTAGTACAAACAACCGGCAGCCCAGCCGGGAAATGTGTCGCCAGCGCAGCTTGTGGTGTGATATGCCCAAGAATGGTGCCCGGCATTTGCACGTCAAAAAGCATCTGGCGGGGGATATTAAACTTTTCCATTACCGTAGCATCTTCGCTCCATGCCCAGCTCTTATAATCCACCGGCCACTGACCAAAATAGTTGGCGATATTGTCTTTAAACTCGCCGGTTAAGCGATGTGTCAGATAACCCGAAAAAGAGGTGACATAGGCCACGTCAGGATTAGTGTGTTCGTAAGGGCGTGTAACGCGTGCATCCTGCCAGCTAATCAACGGCGCGGCTGGCGTACCATCGGCTTTCAATAACGCACGGCAGCAACGGATTGAGCCCAGGCCAATGCCGACAATATCTTCTTTATTTCCGGCAAACTGGCTCATCAAATCGTGGCCGGCAAAGCATAATGATGCCCATAAATCGTCGTCAGGATGTTCTGCGGTATCGGCATCTGGCGTGTGCATCGGCTGCAATAAGCCTTTGCCTTCGCAAACCACATTACCTTCCAGATCGTACATCACCACTTTTGTGCTCTGACTTCCGCCATCAATCCCTATGATGTATTTTTTCGACATGATTTTTCTCCTGTAATTTTCCTGGCTTACTTGCTGCTAGCCATTGCGGGGGCGCTATCAGCAGTACGAATTTTTTGGAACAGCAAAAAGGTAAAGATGATCACCATGCCAAGCGCCGCCATGCCCATTAGCCACATGTTGCGGTAGGCTTCTGCAGCGGGCAGGGTGTCTTGCCAGTAGCCGATAATCGGGTAAACGAAGACATCCGGCAGAAATCCAATCACCGAACAAATACCTACCGTGGTGCCCATAATGTAAGACGGTGTTCTCGCTTCGCCAGGACAGGCCCAGTACAGCCCGCGTGAGGCGTAACAGGTGAATCCCAGTAATAAAATCAGGCCAATCCCCATCGCGACCGATTGCGGGTTAGAGTTCGTGACGAGCAGGGCTGTCAACGCCAGCAAACCGATGATGGAAAGGATTTGGACCACGCGGGTAGGGGATTTCACTTTACTGTAGGTGGTGATAATGCCGCCAAGTGGGCCGCACAGCGCGCGGAAGATTTTGTTGATCACAATCCCCATGTAGCTCGCCGCCACCAGCGACATGCCGTACATTTCGGTCAGATAGTTGGTGGAGTAACTCAGAATGGCGTAGATGGTGAAGACACCAAAAATCACCATGCTGCAATACCAGGTGGTGCTGATGCGCAAAACGGCCAGGATGTCGCTAAGCTGGAATGACTGTTTTTCTTCGTTATTGGCACTGCGTAGGTTGTTGTTATCGCTAACAAAAAACCAACACAAAATGCCCAGCAGAATGTAAACCACACTATAGATAATAATGACCGTTTTCAGGCTGGCGCTGTCATCCGGTGCAAAGCGAGAAAAGACCCACATGGTAAACACCGCCAGCGACATTACACCGACGCCGCGCAGCCCTTCCATCCAGCCCATAATTTTCCCTTGCTCGCTATGATCGCCCAGCAACGATGCGGCTTTAATCGACACCGACCACAGCATTAAAATCGTCGTTATCGCAAAGGCGACCTGAATACAGAGCATTACCCACAGCGGTGGATATGTTGCCATTAACAGACCCAGTAATCCGGTAATGATCATCGCGGAAGTAATCATTTTGCGATGTGAAAATTTATCGGCAATAACGCCGCTAGGGGCATAGAAAATAATGGCCGCAATACCAAAGGTACTCATTATTAAACCTATCTCGGTATTGCTGAATCCCATAAATTTTGCCATGGGAATTTGATAAATATAACGTAAATAAGCCAGGTCGAAACTAACGCCGCCGCTAAAACTAATTATCGCGAGGGTTATCCAACGGCGATATGAGTTGTGTTGCATATCGTATTCCCATTTGTAATAGACAAAAAAAAGAGAAAAGTAAGCCGCCCTTTCAGGTGGATTACTTTTCTCAGGTCTCTAGTAATTGCAATAAGAAATAACATGGAAAGCAGAGGTGTTGTGTGAGAGTAATCACGCTTCTGCTTTTTTAAATTATTTGACAATACGAACATCACACTGTGATTACGATCACATTAGCAGTTATGTCCTTATGCTAAAAATTATCTCCAGTTACCAGAGATAATGAGAAAGGTAACTTCCCTCTCGCGGGGGAAGTTACCTTTCTTTTTTTTTGCCTTACGGAAATTGGAGCTAACTATGTCAATCGAATCTCTCAATGCGTTCTCAATGGATTTTTTCTCCCTGAAAGGTAAAACAGCAATTGTTACCGGCGGGAATAGCGGTTTAGGCCAGGCATTTGCCATGGCGTTGGCCAAAGCTGGCGCAAATGTCTTTATTCCTAGTTTCGTCAAAGATAACGGCGAAACAAAGGAAATGATTGAAAAACAGGGTGTCGAAGTTGATTTTATGCAGGTGGATATCACCGCAGAAGGCGCGCCGCAGAAGATTATCGCTGCCTGCTGTGAGCGCTTCGGTACCGTAGATATTCTGGTTAACAATGCCGGTATTTGTAAGCTGAATAAGGTGCTGGACTTTGGTCGTGCCGACTGGGACCCGATGATTGACGTGAACCTGACCGCCGCATTCGAGTTAAGCTACGAAGCGGCAAAAATTATGATCCCGCAGAAAAGCGGTAAAATCATTAATATCTGTTCATTGTTCTCTTACTTAGGTGGTCAATGGTCACCTGCTTATTCTGCCACTAAACATGCTCTTGCCGGATTCACCAAAGCCTATTGCGATGAATTAGGCCAATATAATATTCAGGTGAATGGTATCGCTCCTGGTTATTATGCAACCGATATTACGCTGGCGACCCGTAGTAATCCAGAAACTAACCAGCGTGTTCTTGATCATATTCCGGCAAACCGTTGGGGTGATACTCAGGATTTAATGGGTGCAGCCGTATTCCTCGCAAGTCCGGCATCGAATTATGTCAACGGACATTTATTAGTGGTTGATGGCGGTTATTTAGTGCGCTAATTCATAACGGTGGTTTCTGTTTTCTCTTATTAATAACTATTCCATTTTTATTATCAGGAAGGAATTACTATGTCTTTATCTCGCGTAGCGATTGTCGACCAGCTAAAGGAAATTGTTGGTGCAGATCGCGTTATTACCGATGAAACGGTATTAAAGAAAAACAGTATTGACCGTTTTCGTAAATTTCCGGATATTCATGGCATTTATACTTTGCCGATTCCGGCAGCGGTCGTAAAACTCGGTTCCACAGAACAAGTATCCCGTGTGCTGAATTTTATGAATGCGCACAAAATTAACGGTGTGCCGCGTACCGGTGCTTCCGCTACCGAAGGTGGGCTGGAAACCGTTGTGGAAAACTCGGTGGTGCTCGACGGCTCCGCCATGAATCAAATCATTAATATTGATATTGAGAATATGCAGGCGACGGCGCAATGTGGCGTTCCGCTGGAAGTGCTGGAAAACGCGTTGCGTGAAAAAGGCTATACCACGGGGCATTCTCCGCAGTCAAAGCCGCTGGCGCAGATGGGCGGCCTGGTAGCAACTCGCAGTATCGGGCAGTTCTCCACACTCTACGGCGCAATCGAAGATATGGTCGTTGGTCTGGAAGCAGTACTGGCGGATGGTACCGTCACACGTATTAAAAACGTGCCACGCCGCGCGGCTGGCCCGGACATTCGTCACATCATCATCGGCAACGAAGGTGCTCTGTGCTATATCACTGAAGTCACAGTGAAAATCTTCAAATTTACGCCGGAAAACAATCTCTTCTACGGCTATATCCTGGAAGATATGAAAACCGGCTTCAACATCCTGCGTGAAATCATGGTGGAAGGGTACCGTCCGTCGATTGCTCGTTTGTATGATGCTGAAGATGGCACCCAACACTTCACCCATTTTGCCGACGGCAAATGCGTGCTGATCTTTATGGCTGAAGGTAACCCTCGCATTGCGAAGGCGACGGGTGAAGGGATTGCTGAAATCGTGGCGCGCTACCCGCAGTGCCAGCGCGTGGACAGCAAGCTGATCGAAACCTGGTTTAACAACCTGAACTGGGGACCGGATAAAGTAGCTGCCGAACGTGTGCAGATCCTCAAAACCGGCAACATGGGCTTTACCACCGAAGTGTCCGGCTGCTGGAGCTGCATCCACGAAATCTACGAAAGCGTTATTAACCGTATTCGCACCGAGTTCCCGCACGCCGACGACATCACCATGCTGGGCGGTCACTCCTCTCACAGCTACCAGAACGGCACCAACATGTACTTCGTCTACGACTACAACGTCGTTGACTGTAAGCCGGAAGAGGAAATCGACAAGTACCACAATCCGCTCAACAAAATCATCTGCGAAGAAACCATTCGCCTCGGCGGTTCGATGGTGCATCACCACGGTATCGGTAAACATCGCGTTCACTGGAGCAAACTGGAACACGGCAGCGCGTGGGCGTTGCTGGAAGGGCTGAAAAAGCAGTTCGATCCTAATGGCATTATGAACACGGGTACTATCTATCCGATTGAAAAATAATGTGTCAGGCAGCGTTCCGCGATGACGGTGCGTTGCCTTTTCGGCTTCTCAGGCGAGAAGCCGTTCTTATTACCGGACAATGAAGGGGTAAAGATGAACACTTCACCGGTGCGAATGGATGATTTACCGCTTAACCGTTTTCACTGTCGAATTGCTGCGCTCACTTTCGGCGCACACCTGACCGACGGTTATGTTCTCGGCGTCATTGGTTATGCCATTATTCAGCTTACGCCCGCCATGCAACTGACGCCGTTTATGGCGGGAATGATCGGCGGCTCGGCGTTACTTGGTTTGTTTCTTGGCAGCCTGGTTTTGGGGTGGATCTCCGACCATATCGGGCGGCAAAAAATCTTCACCTTCAGTTTTATGCTGATTACGCTCGCTTCGTTCTTGCAATTTTTTGCCACCACGCCAGAGCATCTTATTGGATTACGCATTTTGATCGGCATTGGTCTGGGAGGCGATTACTCAGTCGGTCACACCTTGCTGGCTGAATTTTCCCCGCGCCGCCATCGCGGTATTTTGCTGGGCGCATTCAGTGTGGTGTGGACCGTAGGCTATGTGCTGGCAAGTATTGCCGGACATCACTTTATTTCCGAAAGCCCGGAGGCCTGGCGCTGGCTGCTGGCATCAGCGGCGTTACCAGCCTTGCTGATTACGCTGCTACGTTGGGGCACGCCGGAATCGCCACGCTGGCTACTGCGCCAGGGGCGTTTTGCAGAAGCTCACGCTATCGTTCATCGCTATTTTGGCCCGCATGTTTTACTGGGCGATGAAGTGGCAACGGCGACCCATAAACACATCAAAACCTTGTTCTCTTCGCGCTACTGGCGGCGCACAGCGTTTAACAGCGTCTTCTTTGTCTGCCTCGTAATCCCATGGTTTGTGATTTATACCTGGCTGCCAACTATCGCCCAGACTATTGGACTGGAAGATGCGCTGACTGCCAGTCTGATGCTTAATGCGTTGTTAATTGTGGGCGCGCTGCTGGGATTAGTTCTGACGCACCTGCTGGCACATCGCAAGTTTTTGCTGGGAAGTTTTTTGCTGCTGGCGGCAACGCTGGTAGTGATGGCCTGTTTGCCTTCCGGCAGTTCATTAACGCTGCTGCTTTTTGTTCTCTTCAGCACCACCATTTCGGCAGTCAGTAATCTGGTGGGCATTTTGCCTGCGGAAAGTTTTCCTACTGACATTCGCTCGCTGGGCGTCGGTTTTGCCACCGCCATGAGTCGGTTGGGGGCGGCGGTAAGTACTGGCCTGCTGCCGTGGGTGCTGGCGCAGTGGGGAATGCAAGCCACCTTATTACTCCTGGCGGCAGTGTTGTTGGTTGGTTTTGTTGTGACCTGGCTATGGGCACCAGAAACCAAAGCACTCCCGCTGGTGGCGGCGGGAAATGTAGGAGGTGCGAATGAACATTCTGTTAGCGTTTAAAGCCGAACCGGATGCCGGAATGCTGGCGGAAAAAGAGTGGCAGGCGGCGGCTCAGGGTAATAGCGGACCGGATGTTTCGCTTCTGCGAAGTTTACTCGGTGCCGATGAACAGGCTGCCGCCGCGCTGCTGTTGGCGCAGAGAAAAAACGGTACGCCGATGTCTTTAACCGCGTTGAGCATGGGGGATGAACGGGCGTTGCACTGGCTGCGCTATCTCATGGCTCTTGGGTTTGAGGAAGCTGTATTGCTGGAGACGGCGGCAGATCTGCGCTTTGCGCCGGAATTTGTCGCTCGCCATATTGCCGAATGGCAGCGTCAGAATCCGCTGGATCTGATAATTACCGGCTGCCAAAGCAGCGAAGGGCAGAATGGGCAAACGCCATTTTTGCTGGCGGAAATGCTGGTCTGGCCCTGCTTCACCCAGGTGGAGCGCTTTACTCTCGACGCACCGTTTATCACCCTCGAACAGCGTACTGAACATGGGGTGCGCTGTTGCCGGGTTCGCTTGCCTGCGGTGATTGCCGTGCGTCAGTGCGGTGAAGTGGCCTTGCCAGTTCCGGGAATGCGCCAGCGAATGGCTGCGGGGAAAGCAGCAATTATCCGTAAAACTGTTGCTGTCGAATTGCCAGCGATGCAGTGTCTGCAACTGGCAAGAGCAGAGCAACGACGCGGAGCGACGCTGATTGGTGGGCAAACGGTAGCAGAAAAAGCGCAAAAGCTATGGCAGGACTATTTACGCCAAAGGATGCAGCCATGAATATCGTAATTGTGACAATAAATCAGGACCATGCCGCAATAGCGAGCTGGCTGGCGGCGCAGGATTTCAGCGGTTGTACCCTGGCACATTGGCAAATAGAACCACAGCCGATGGTTGCGGAACAGGTGCTGGATGCGCTGGTGGAACAGTGGCAACGAACGCCTGCGGACGTTGTCCTTTTTCCTCCGGGCGCGTTTGGCGATGAACTGTCGACCCGGCTGGCCTGGCGTTTACATGGTGCAAGCATCTGCCAGGTGACTTCGTTAGATATTCCAACCGTAAGCGTGCGCAAATCCCACTGGGGAAATGCGTTGACGGCGACGCTGCAAACAGACAAACGCCCGCTATGCCTTTCGCTGGCACGTCAGGCGGGAGCAGATAAAAACGCCACGTTGCCCTCTGGGATGCAGCAACTGAACATTGTCCCAGGTGCGCTTCCCGACTGGCTGGTTAGCATAGAAAATCTGAAAAATGTTACCCGCGACCCATTAGCTGAAGCCAGACGGGTGCTGGTGGTGGGGCAGGGCGGAGAGGCAGATAACCAGGAAATCGCTATGCTGGCAGAAAAGATGGGAGCCGAAGTGGGCTACAGTCGGGCACGAGTGATGAACGGTGGCGTTGATGCCGAAAAAGTGATTGGTATTTCCGGACATCTGCTGGCACCTGAGGTGTGTATTGTTGTTGGCGCTTCTGGCGCAGCAGCGTTAATGGCGGGCGTACGCAATAGCAAGTTTGTGGTGGCGATTAATCATGACGCCAGTGCAGCGGTATTTTCACAGGCAGATGTTGGCGTAGTTGATGACTGGAAAGTGGTGCTGGAGGCACTGGTGACAAACATTCACGCAGATTGCCAATAACGTGCTGCCGGATGATCCTGCCGATGGTTCTGGGCTGGGGACTTGTAGGCCTGATAAGACGCGTCAAGCGTCGCATCAGGCGCTGAATGTCGGATGTGGCGTGCAGCCTACAAATCACACCAAATTCAACTTGTTACGATTATCCCGTCAAAGCAATTTTTTCGCTAACGTCCAGACCCCAGTATTCGTGGTGGAAAGCGCCACAACACCCGCGTTAATCGCATTACGCGCATCTTCTTCATCGCACACCAGCCCGCCAGCAATCAGCGGTTGGCGGATTTTCTCCGTCACCCAGCCCAGCACTTTAGGCATGCAGCCTGGCAGGATCTCAATACAATCCGGATTCGATTGCGCAACTTGCTTATCAATGTTGTGAAACGAAATCGAATCAACAATAAACAGTCGATGAATACAGAAAAAACCTTCCGCTCTTGCTGCTTTCAGCATTGAGGCTTTGGTACTGATAATTCCGTCCGCCTCGGTTACCAGTTTCAAAAACTGAATCACCACTTCTTTATTTGACGCGCCTTCCAGCAAATCAACATGAATAAAAGCATATTTCCCGGCGTTCTTAATCTTTTTAACGATATTACTAATGGTGCAGATATTGCCGTACAACACGGAAATAAACTGGCATTCAGAGTCGATTGCCAGTTGCAGGCTGGCATTATCTTTAACGGCAGCAATCACCGGATTCTGGCGGAGCAGGTGTAAGAGGGGCATAAATTATCCTTATTATTTATCCAAAGCGGTAGGTGATGCCGAATCCGGAAGGCGGATAGCGCCACTGTTGTAGTGTTGATTCGTCGCACAGCAAACGGCAGGTGCCACACTCCAGGCAGCCGTGATAATCAACACGTAAGCCACCTTCAGGTGTGAGCGAAAAAAGACCTGCTGGACAGGCGTTAATCAACCGTTGTGCCGTCTGGCGCTCAACGGAGTCAGCTGGAACAATGTGCGGCGCATCGGCAGCGCGCCAGAGATTACGGGCTACAGACATCGCAGACTCCTGATAACATCGCCCGTCAGATGCCACAAGCCGTGACGATGTAAATGACGCCAGAGCAACTGGCGCAGCGGTGGAACAGGTGTATTCCCCTGATCCCATAAATCACGGGAAATATCCTGCATTAACCCAGGCCACACCCGATACCAGCCAGGGCGTTGCAAAAGCGCCGGAACATGCTGATAACGCTGTAGAACATCCCACAGCAGGCTGCGCTCTACGTTGTGATGATAAAGCGGAAACAGATTTTGCGGCTCGCGGTGCTGGCAGGCGCTTATCAGCGTTTGTGCCGCCGCCTGCGCGCCAGTTAGCGCCATATCCATGCCGCGCACGGAAATTCCGGTATTGACGCAACTGCGCAACGCATCGCCCAGCAGCAGCCAGCCGTTACCGGCGTATTGCACCGGCATACTGTGCAAGCCACCTTCTGGCACCAGATGCGCACCATACTCCAGTGATTCCGTGTTTTTGATAAGCGGGCGCACTGCCGGATGCGTTTTAAAGCGAGCCAGCAGCTCGCTTGCCGGAATACGACTTTGCGTAAGGGAGGAGAGCGGGCAAACAATCCCTAACGAGAGCGTTTGTTGATTAGTATAAAGAAATGCGCCGCCGGGTAAGTCATCACAGATCCCGCCGCTGAACAACAACGCTGCGCCTTCGTTATTCTCCAGATGAAAACGTTCTTCAATAGCGGATGGTTCCAGCGTCAGCACTTCTTTGATCCCCAATGCCATCGCTTCGCCAGCAGGACGAGTCACTAACCCGTGGCGTTCCGCGAGGACGCTGTTGGCACCTTCTGCCAGCACCACATAACGGGCGCGAAGAATATCGTCACCACAAATGACACCACACACCCTGCCGTTTTCTTCATACAGTGCATCTACCGTCGCACCGGGGATGCATTCGACACCTTCTTTTTCGGCTTCGGCAACCAGCCACGGATCGAATCGTGCACGTAATACACTCCAGGATTCACCGCCGGGCTGTAAGCTGGAAAACGTCGTTGCGCCATCCGGCGTTAACAGAGAAAGACTTTCGTGAGTGATGCGTCGTTCAAGGGGCGCGGTCAGGTGAAATTGCGGGAGGAGTTCCGCGAGCGCATGGGTGTATAGCCGCCCGCCGGAAAGATTTTTGCTGCCGGGAATCTCCGCTCGTTCCAGTAACAGAACGGATAAACCCGCTCGCGCGCAGCGTAACGCGCAAGCGGTGCCAGCAATACCGGCACCAATAATAATAATGTCGCAGTCGTCTTCCATGTCATGCCCCAGATATCCAGAACACAACACCCTAACATAGCGTTACTTAAGGGAAATTGACCGCCGACACACTCTTATCATTCGCCGCGATAGATACAACCTGCGGTGCAGGTTTCTTTTACCATCACCGCACTTAACAGCGGCACAACGGGTTTAACCTGATCCCAAATCCATTTTGCTAAAACTTCGCTGGTTGGGTTTTCCAGACCAGGAATATCATTGAGATAATGGTGATCGAGGCGCTCATAAGTTGGTTTAAACGCCGCTTTCAGTTCAGCGAAATCGATAATCCAGCCCGTATGCGGATCGACTTCCCCGGTAATTTCCAGTCGCACCATAAAGGAATGCCCGTGCAGGCGACCACATTTATGCCCTTGTGGGACGTGCGGCAAGCGGTGAGCGGCTTCGAAGGTGAAATCTTTAAATAACGTGGTGGACATCATAATTTCTCTACATGACGATAAAACCGCCGTAGAGTACCGGAAAGGCTGTTTTTTCGCATTATCTAAAACGACTTTGTTGCGCAAAATCGCTGATTTATCTTATTGATGGGCAATATTCATTTGTTTTTCATTGGGTTGGTTAATCTATTTTGTTGTTAAAGACTATTGCTAAAACAGGTTAGTCGATTTGGTTATTAGTTATCGCTATCCCGTCTTTAATCCACACCGTTCACCCCGTTAACCTTACCTTCTCTTCTGTTTTATGGGCGCTGACAGGGCGCAGAAACAGCTTTGCTTACTGGAACATAACGACGCATGACGACACAGGTCCCACCTTCCGCGTTGCTTCCGTTGAACCCGGAGCAACTGGCACGCCTTCAGGCGGCCACGACCGATTTAACTCCTACCCAGCTTGCCTGGGTTTCTGGCTATTTCTGGGGCGTGCTCAACCAGCAGCCTGCTGCGCTTGCAGCGACGCCAGCGCCCGCCGCAGAAATGCCGGGTATAACTATTATCTCCGCCTCGCAAACCGGCAATGCGCGCCGGGTTGCTGAAGCATTACGCGATGATTTATTAGCGGCAAAACTGAACGTTAAGCTGGTGAACGCGGGTGACTATAAATTCAAACAAATCGCCAGCGAAAAACTGCTTATCGTGGTGACGTCAACGCAAGGGGAAGGGGAACCGCCGGAAGAAGCCGTCGCGCTGCATAAGTTCCTGTTCTCCAAAAAAGCGCCAAAGCTGGAAAACACCGCGTTTGCCGTGTTTAGCCTCGGCGATAGCTCTTATGAATTTTTCTGCCAGTCCGGGAAAGATTTTGACAGTAAGCTGGCGGAACTGGGCGGTGAACGCCTGCTCGACCGTGTCGATGCCGACGTTGAATACCAGGCTGCTGCCAGCGAGTGGCGCGCCCGCGTGGTTGATGCGCTTAAATCGCGTGCGCCTGTCGCGGCACCTTCGCAATCCGTCGCTACTGGCACGGTAAATGAAATCCACACCAGCCCGTATAGCAAAGACGCGCCGCTGGTGGCGAGCCTCTCTGTTAACCAGAAAATTACCGGGCGTAACTCTGAAAAAGACGTTCGTCACATTGAAATTGACTTAGGTGACTCTGGCCTGCGTTACCAGCCGGGTGACGCGCTGGGCGTCTGGTATCAAAACGATCCGGCACTGGTGAAAGAACTTGTCGAACTGCTGTGGCTGAAAGGCGATGAACCTGTCACCGTCGAGGGCAAAACGTTGCCTCTGAACGAAGCGCTACAGTGGCACTTCGAACTGACCGTCAACACCGCCAACATTGTTGAGAACTACGCTACCTTAACGCGCAGCGAAACGCTGCTGCCGCTGGTGGGCGATAAAGCGAAGTTACAGCATTACGCCGCGACGACGCCGATTGTCGACATGGTGCGTTTCTCTCCGGCGCAACTGGATGCCGAAGCGCTGATTAATCTGCTGCGCCCGCTGACCCCGCGCCTGTATTCCATCGCCTCCTCGCAGGCGGAAGTCGAGAACGAAGTGCACGTTACCGTTGGTGTGGTGCGTTACGACGTGGAAGGCCGCGCCCGTGCCGGTGGTGCCTCCAGCTTCCTCGCGGATCGTGTGGAAGAAGAGGGTGAAGTCCGCGTCTTTATCGAACATAACGACAACTTCCGCCTGCCAACCAATCCGGAAACCCCGGTGATCATGATTGGCCCTGGCACCGGCATCGCGCCGTTCCGTGCCTTTATGCAGCAGCGTGCCGCCGACGAAGCGCCGGGTAAAAACTGGCTATTCTTTGGCAACCCACACTTTACGGAAGATTTCCTCTACCAGGTGGAATGGCAGCGTTACGTCAAAGAAGGCGTGCTGACGCGCATCGATCTCGCCTGGTCGCGCGATCAAAAAGAAAAAATTTACGTACAAGACAAACTGCGCGAACAGGGCGCAGAGCTGTGGCGCTGGATCAATGACGGTGCCCACATTTATGTCTGCGGCGACGCTAATCGCATGGCGAAAGACGTTGAGCAGGCACTTCTGGAAGTGATTGCCGAATTTGGTGGCATGGACACCGAAGCGGCGGATGAATTTTTAAGTGAGCTGCGCGTAGAGCGCCGTTATCAGCGAGATGTCTACTAATGAGCGAAAAACATCCAGGGCCTTTAGTGGTCGAAGGAAAACTGACAGACGCCGAGCGCATGAAGCTTGAAAGCAACTACCTGCGCGGCACCATTGCGGAAGATTTAAACGACGGTCTGACCGGCGGCTTTAAGGGCGATAACTTCCTGCTGATCCGCTTCCACGGCATGTATCAGCAGGATGACCGCGACATTCGCGCCGAACGTGCTGAACAGAAGCTGGAGCCGCGCCACGCGATGCTGCTTCGCTGTCGTCTGCCGGGTGGGGTGATTACCACTAAACAGTGGCAGGCGATCGACAAATTTGCCGGTGAAAACACCATCTATGGCAGCATTCGCCTGACCAACCGCCAGACGTTTCAGTTCCACGGCATTCTGAAAAAGAACGTCAAACCGGTGCACCAGATGCTGCACTCGGTCGGTCTTGATGCGCTGGCGACCGCCAACGACATGAACCGTAACGTACTCTGCACCTCGAACCCTTACGAGTCGCAGCTGCATGCGGAAGCATATGAATGGGCGAAGAAAATTTCTGAACATCTGCTGCCTCGTACCCGCGCGTATGCGGAGATCTGGCTCGATCAGGAAAAAGTCGCCACTACTGATGAAGAGCCGATCCTTGGTCAGACCTACCTGCCGCGTAAGTTCAAAACCACGGTAGTGATCCCGCCGCAGAACGATATCGATCTGCACGCCAACGACATGAACTTCGTGGCGATCGCCGAAAACGGCAAGCTGGTGGGCTTTAACCTGCTGGTGGGCGGTGGGCTTTCCATCGAACACGGCAACAAGAAAACCTACGCCCGCACGGCGAGTGAGTTTGGCTATCTGCCGCTGGAGCATACGCTGGCGGTGGCGGAAGCCGTCGTGACAACTCAGCGTGACTGGGGTAACCGAACCGATCGTAAAAATGCCAAAACCAAATACACGCTGGAGCGCGTAGGGGTTGAGACGTTTAAAGCGGAAGTTGAACGTCGCGCGGGGATCAAATTCGAGCCGATTCGCCCGTATGAGTTTATCGGACGCGGCGATCGTATTGGCTGGGTTAAGGGCATTGATGATAACTGGCACCTGACGCTGTTTATCGAAAATGGTCGCATTCTTGATTATCCGGGACGTCCGCTGAAAACCGGCTTGCTGGAGATCGCGAAGATCCACAAAGGTGATTTCCGCATTACGGCGAACCAGAATCTGATCATCGCCGGCGTGCCGGAAAGCGAGAAAGCGAAGATCGAGAAGATCGCCAAAAAAAGCGGGTTAATGAATGCCGTCACGCCGCAGCGTGAAAACTCAATGGCCTGCGTGTCATTCCCGACTTGCCCGCTGGCGATGGCGGAAGCGGAGCGTTTCCTGCCGTCTTTTATCGACAACATCGATAATTTAATGGCGAAACATGGTGTCAGCGATGAGCATATCGTGATGCGTGTAACAGGCTGCCCGAACGGTTGTGGTCGCGCGATGCTGGCGGAAGTGGGTCTGGTGGGGAAAGCGCCGGGTCGCTACAACCTGCATCTTGGCGGCAACCGCATTGGGACACGTATCCCACGGATGTATAAAGAAAACATCACCGAGTCGGAAATCCTGGCGTCGCTTGATGAACTGATAGGGCGCTGGGCGAAAGAGCGCGAAGCGGGTGAAGGCTTCGGCGACTTTACGGTGCGTGCGGGCATCATTCGCCCGGTGCTCGATCCGGCGCGCGATTTGTGGGATTAACCATCAGCCCGGTCTTGTAGGCCTGATAAGATGTGTAAGCGTTGCATCAGGCAAGGCAAACAGTGAGGAACTTATGTCCAAACTCGATCTAAACGCCCTGAACGAACTACCAAAGGTAGACCGGATTCTGGCGCTGGCGGAAACTAACGCCCAACTGGAAAAACTGGACGCTGAAGGCCGCGTAGCCTGGGCGCTGGATAATCTTCCCGGTGAATATGTACTTTCTTCCAGCTTTGGCATTCAGTCGGCGGTGAGCCTGCATCTGGTGAATCAGATTCGCCCGGATATTCCAGTGATCCTCACCGATACCGGCTATCTGTTCCCGGAAACCTACCGCTTTATTGACGAGTTAACGGACAAACTCAAACTCAACCTGAAAGTGTACCGTGCTACCGAAAGCGCCGCCTGGCAGGAAGCACGCTACGGCAAACTGTGGGAGCAGGGCGTTGAAGGCATTGAAAAGTACAATGACATCAACAAAGTCGAACCGATGAACCGGGCGCTGAAAGAACTGAATGCGCAAACCTGGTTTGCTGGCCTGCGCCGTGAACAATCCGGCAGCCGCGCCAATTTACCGGTGCTGGCAATTCAGCGTGGCGTATTTAAAGTGCTGCCGATTATCGACTGGGATAACCGAACTATTTATCAGTACCTGCAAAAACATGGCCTGAAATATCACCCATTATGGGATGAAGGATATTTATCGGTGGGCGATACCCATACAACCCGTAAATGGGAACCCGGCATGGCGGAAGAAGAAACGCGTTTCTTTGGCTTAAAAAGGGAATGTGGATTACACGAAGGGTAAATATTGCCGGATAAATTAAACGCCTCTGTCAGAAATGATGGAGGCGTTTTTATTTTTTGCGAGCAGCATTCCGGCATTTAAAGGTGAACATCGCAGGGAAAATTAACAGGTATAGAATGGCATTGGGTGCTTGAGGCTGTCTGGCGTTAAGCATTCGCGAGGTTCCAGATGGACAAAAGCCCCAGGCGATATTTCTATCAACCTGAGGCTCGCGTTCGAACGTAGCAATTCGGATGTTAGTCTCTTCTTTGCAGGGAGGCAAGACATGCTGACAAAATATGCCCTTGTGGCAATCATCGTACTGTGTTGTACAGTACTGGGATTCACGCTGATGGTAGGTGACTCGTTGTGTGAGTTGAGTATCAGAGAACGTGGTATGGAGTTTAAGGCAGTTCTCGCTTACGAATCGAAGAAGTAGCCACCACGCGGGGTAAAACCCCGCGTACTGAATTGTGATGGTTTGGCCTCCTGCACCCCTTTTTTATACTCTGTTTCTGGTGGCATTGATTTCCTGCAGGCAAGGGAGTAATCATTTCAAACCCATTAAGATGCCTTCGCCAGCTCCTTCACCAACGGTAGCATTATCCGCATAACATCACGGCAGCGACGTTCTATTCTTCCAGGAAGTGCCTTATCAATATGCTGTTGATTATCCAGTCTTACGTCATGCCAGCTATTTCCCGCAGGGAATGCGGCTGTTTTTGCTCGTTGCTGATAACCATCCTTATTGCCAAGATTCCAGTTAGTCGCTTCCACCGAAAGTACAGCAATACCGGCTTTGTCGAATATTTCTGCGTCATTACAACACCCGGTGCCTTTCGGATAGTTTTTATTCAAACCTGGATTTGTGGTGGCGGCAATTCCATGGCTGCGGGCAATTGCCAGCGCCCGGTCGCGCGTTAATTTCCTTACTGCCTCAGGGGTTTTTACACCGCTGTTGAAATACAATTTATCGCCAACAATTAAGTTATCGAGATTAATCACCAGCAGCGTATTTTTCTTTTCGGTGTCACTCATCCGCTTGAGTAAATTCTCAGCGCCTAATTTTCCTTCCTCTTCGCCGCTGGTCGCCACAAATCGAATACCATACTCGGTAGGCGTATTTTTCAGGCGCTCGGCCAGTTCCAGCATGACACCTAAACCTGCGGCGTTATCATCCATTCCTTGTAACGTCAGCCCGCCGAGATTGGCATCGGCGTCAGCATCGCTCAGCGGGGCGTAAGTATCCAGATGCGCCATAATGATGATCTGCTGCGGCGCTTTGCCTTCATGAGCGGCAATCACCGTACTTCCCGTCACGTTATGCCAGCTCTTGCGATTATCGCGGGCGGTATAAATATACCGACTATTAAATGTCCGAATATCACTGCGATAACCCATTTGCTGAAACTGTTGGCGAATATAATCGGCAGATAACATTTCTGCAGGAGTTCCGGTCATGCGTCCCGGAAAGAAAGTAGCAATATGTCGTGCCTGGGTATTAGCAAAATCGCCAGGTTTAGGTGACGAGGCGTGTACGGGGAGAATAAAGCATACGCCGAGCGCCAGGGCAGCGGTACGGTGGCGCAATGCGGAAAACATAGTGAGTCCTTAAATACCATGCAAATTTTTTTACCGCCATAGTATGAAACTGCCGCTGCGCTAAAACAATTTCAAATCTTCCTAAACGCCCGAAATCCGGTGCCTTAAGCACTTTTTGATATTAGCTTTGCCAAATCGTTATTCCGTTAAGGAACTACTCATTCTAATTGGTAATTTCATTCGTTCTCTTACGCTCCCTATAGTCGAAACATCTGATGGCAAGAAAATAGCGGTATTGCAAAGGAACGGTTATGGATCAAAAACGACTTACCCACCTGCGGCAACTGGAGGCGGAAAGCATCCACATTATTCGCGAAGTGGCTGCAGAATTCTCAAATCCGGTGATGCTCTACTCTATCGGTAAAGATTCCAGCGTCATGCTGCATCTGGCGCGCAAGGCGTTTTATCCAGGTACGCTGCCTTTCCCGTTGCTGCATGTCGATACCGGCTGGAAATTCCGCGAGATGTATGAGTTCCGCGATCGTACGGCGAAAGCCTACGGCTGCGAGCTGCTGGTGCATAAAAACCCGGAAGGCGTGGCGATGGGGATTAATCCATTCGTACACGGCAGCGCGAAACATACCGATATTATGAAAACTGAAGGCCTGAAACAGGCGCTGAACAAATACGGTTTTGATGCCGCCTTCGGTGGTGCGCGCCGTGACGAAGAGAAATCCCGCGCTAAAGAGCGAATCTACTCTTTCCGTGACCGCTTCCATCGCTGGGATCCGAAAAATCAGCGCCCGGAGCTGTGGCACAACTACAACGGGCAAATTAACAAAGGCGAAAGTATCCGCGTCTTCCCGCTCTCTAACTGGACCGAGCAGGATATCTGGCAATACATCTGGCTGGAAAATATCGACATTGTTCCGCTGTATCTCGCTGCGGAACGTCCGGTTCTGGAACGCGACGGTATGTTGATGATGATTGATGACAACCGTATCGACCTGCAACCGGGCGAAGTGATTAAAAAACGGATGGTGCGTTTCCGTACGCTGGGCTGCTGGCCGCTGACCGGCGCGGTGGAGTCAAACGCACAAACACTGCCGGAGATCATCGAAGAGATGCTGGTTTCCACCACCAGTGAACGTCAGGGCCGCGTAATTGACCGCGACCAGGCGGGGTCTATGGAGCTGAAAAAACGTCAGGGGTATTTTTAAGATGAACACCGCACTTGCACAACAAATCGCCAATGAAGGCGGCGTCGAAGCCTGGATGATTGCGCAACAACATAAAAGCCTGCTGCGTTTTCTGACCTGTGGTAGCGTCGATGACGGCAAAAGTACCCTGATTGGTCGCCTGCTACACGATACCCGCCAAATCTACGAAGATCAGCTCTCATCGCTGCATAACGACAGTAAGCGTCATGGCACCCAGGGCGAAAAGCTGGATCTGGCACTGCTGGTGGACGGCCTGCAAGCTGAGCGCGAACAGGGCATCACTATTGATGTGGCCTACCGCTATTTCTCTACCGAGAAGCGTAAATTTATTATCGCCGACACCCCAGGGCACGAGCAGTACACCCGCAATATGGCGACTGGCGCATCGACATGTGAACTGGCGATCTTACTGATCGACGCCCGTAAAGGCGTACTCGATCAAACCCGTCGTCACAGTTTTATCTCCACACTGTTGGGGATCAAACATCTGGTCGTGGCGATCAACAAAATGGATCTGGTGGATTACAGTGAAGAGACGTTCACCCGTATTCGTGAAGATTATCTGACTTTTGCCGGGCAGCTGCCGGGTAATCTGGATATCCGCTTTGTGCCGCTCTCCGCACTGGAAGGCGACAACGTGGCTTCGCAAAGTGAAAGTATGCCGTGGTACAGCGGTCCGACACTGCTCGAAGTGCTGGAAACCGTGGAGATCCAGCGAGTGGTGGATGCTCAGCCAATGCGCTTCCCGGTGCAGTACGTTAACCGTCCGAATCTCGATTTTCGTGGCTACGCCGGAACGCTGGCATCCGGTCGCGTGGAAGTCGGGCAACGTGTCAAAGTGCTGCCCTCTGGTGTGGAATCAAACGTCGCGCGGATCGTGACCTTTGATGGCGATCGCGAAGAAGCCTTTGCCGGAGAAGCGATCACCCTGGTGCTGACGGATGAGATCGACATCAGCCGTGGCGATCTGCTGCTGGCGGCAGACGAAGCGTTACCGGCTGTGCAGAGCGCGTCGGTGGATGTGGTATGGATGGCGGAACAGCCGCTTTCCCCGGGCCAGAGTTACGACATCAAAATTGCCGGTAAGAAGACGCGTGCTCGTGTTGATGGCATTCGTTATCAGGTTGATATCAATAACCTTACCCAACGCGAAGTTGAAAACCTGCCGCTGAACGGCATCGGCCTGGTAGATCTCACCTTTGACGAGCCACTGGTGTTAGATCGTTATCAGCAAAACCCGGTTACCGGCGGGCTGATTTTTATCGATCGCCTGAGTAATGTGACCGTAGGTGCCGGTATGGTACACGAACCAGTTAGCCAGGCAACTGCTGCGCCATCTGAATTCAGTGCATTCGAACTGGAATTGAATGCCCTGGTTCGCCGCCATTTCCCGCATTGGGGTGCGCGCGATTTACTGGGAGATAAATAATGGCTCTGCATGACGAAAACGTCGTCTGGCATAGCCACCCAGTAACTCTGCAACAACGCGAACAGCACCACGGTCATCGTGGTGTTGTGCTGTGGTTTACCGGCCTCTCTGGTTCCGGTAAATCAACCGTCGCGGGGGCGCTGGAGGAGGCGTTACATAAACTTGGCGTCAGTACGTATCTGCTGGATGGCGACAACGTTCGCCACGGATTATGCAGCGATCTCGGTTTTAGCGATGCCGACCGTAAAGAGAATATCCGTCGCGTCGGTGAAGTGGCGAATTTGATGGTTGAAGCCGGACTGGTGGTGCTGACCGCATTTATCTCGCCACACCGCGCCGAACGCCAGATGGTTCGCGAACGCGTAGGAGAAGGGCGCTTTATCGAAGTGTTTGTCGATACGCCGCTGGCGATTTGCGAAGCCCGCGATCCAAAAGGTTTATATAAGAAAGCGCGTGCTGGTGAACTGCGCAACTTTACGGGAATAGATTCCGTTTACGAAGCGCCTGAATCGGCAGAAATTCATCTCAATGGTGAACAATTAGTAACAAATTTGGTACAGCAATTATTAGATCTGTTGAGACAGAACGATATTATCAGATCCTGAGACACCACCGGGTTTCATGCCCGGTTCGTCAAAGTAACAGGATCAGATATGCGTAACAGCCACAACATTACATTAACAAATAACGACAGCCTTACTGAGGTTGAAGACACCACATGGTCGCTGCCAGGCGCTGTGGTTGGTTTTTTATCGTGGCTGTGCGCGTTGGCAATTCCGATGTTGATTTATGGCTCTAACACGCTGCTCTTTTTTATCTACACCTGGCCTTTCTTTCTGGCGCTGATGCCCGTCGCTGTAGTGGTGGGGATTGCACTGCATTCATTGATGGACGGAAAGCTACGCTACAGTATTGTTTTCACCCTGGCGACGGTTGGCATTATGTTTGGTGCGCTGTTTATGTGGCTACTGGGTTAATTGTTCTTTCCCGTCTATTCTGTTCATAATTCAATCCGTAACTAATAATGAGATTATGTTCTGCACGCCCTGGGTATACGTAACAATGGACAAATGTGGTACATTTGCCCGCGTTGTCGCGGTATCCCCAACAGAGGATGTAGAGTCGTCTTCGGATGCATGGGATGAAGATGCCGTTTTTCAGGGGGCAGGATGGGTAAACTAACGCTGCTGTTGCTGGCTATTCTGGTCTGGCTACAGTATTCGCTGTGGTTCGGTAAGAACGGTATACATGACTATACTCGCGTCAATAATGATGTGGCGGCACAGCAAGCTACAAACGCGAAACTTAAAGCGCGAAACGATCAGCTTTTTGCCGAAATTGACGATCTCAATGGCGGCCAGGAGGCGCTCGAAGAGCGTGCGCGTAATGAACTCAGCATGACCAGGCCGGGCGAAACGTTTTATCGTCTGGTGCCTGACGCGTCAAAGCGCGCACAGTCTGCGGGGCAAAACAATCGATAAATCAGCCCGGGAATTAACATGGCAACCACTCATTTGGATGTTTGCGCCGTGGTTCCGGCGGCCGGATTTGGCCGCCGAATGCAAACGGAATGTCCTAAGCAATATCTCTCAATCGGTAATCAAACCATTCTTGAACACTCGGTGCATGCGCTGCTGGCGCATCCCAGGGTGAAACGTGTCGTCATTGCCATAAGTCCTGGCGATAGCCGCTTTGCACAACTTCCTCTGGCGAATCATCCACGAATCACGGTTGTTGATGGTGGTGAAGAGCGTGCCGATTCCGTGCTGGCAGGTCTGAAAGCCGCTGGCGACGCGCAGTGGGTATTGGTGCATGACGCCGCTCGTCCTTGTCTGCATCAGGATGACCTCGCGCGATTGTTGGCGTTGAGCGAAACCAGCCGCACGGGAGGGATCCTCGCTGCGCCGGTGCGCGATACGATGAAACGTGCCGAACCGGGCAAAAATGCCATTGCTCATACCGTTGATCGCAACGGCTTATGGCACGCGCTGACGCCGCAATTTTTCCCTCGTGAGCTGTTACATGACTGCCTGACGCGCGCTCTAAATGAAGGCGCTACCATTACCGATGAGGCCTCGGCGCTGGAATATTGCGGTTTTCATCCGCAACTTGTTGAAGGCCGCGCGGATAACATCAAGGTAACGCGCCCGGAGGATTTGGCGCTGGCCGAATTTTACCTCACCCGAACCATCCATCAGGAGAATAGATAATGCGAATTGGACACGGTTTTGACGTACACGCCTTTGGCGGTGAAGGCCCAATTATCATTGGTGGCGTACGCATTCCTTACGAAAAAGGGCTGCTGGCGCATTCTGATGGCGACGTGGCGCTCCATGCGTTGACCGATGCATTGCTTGGCGCGGCGGCGCTGGGAGATATAGGCAAGCTGTTCCCGGATACCGATCCGGCATTTAAAGGTGCCGACAGCCGCGAGCTGTTGCGCGAAGCCTGGCGTCGTATTCAGGCGAAAGGTTATGCCCTCGGCAACGTCGATGTCACTATCATCGCTCAGGCACCGAAGATGTTGCCGCACATTCCACAAATGCGCGTGTTTATTGCCGAAGATCTCGGCTGCCATATGGATGATGTTAACGTGAAAGCCACTACTACGGAAAAACTGGGATTTACCGGACGTGGGGAAGGGATTGCCTGTGAAGCGGTGGCGCTACTCATTAAGGCAACAAAATGATTGAGTTTGATAATCTCACTTACCTCCACGGTAAACCGCAAGGCACCGGGCTGCTGAAAGCCAATCCGGAAGACTTTGTGGTGGTGGAAGATTTGGGCTTTGAGCCTGATGGTGAAGGTGAGCATATTCTGGTTAGAATCCTCAAAAACGGCTGCAATACCCGTATTGTGGCGGATGCACTGGCGAAATTCCTGAAAATTCATGCCCGTGAAGTCAGCTTCGCTGGGCAAAAAGATAAACATGCTGTTACGGAACAGTGGTTATGCGCTCGCGTGCCGGGCAAAGAGATGCCCGATCTGAGCGCCTTTCAACTGGAAGGCTGCCAGGTGCTGGAGTATGCGCGGCACAAGCGCAAGCTGCGTTTAGGGGCGCTGAAAGGTAACGCCTTTACCCTGGTACTACGCGAAGTGAGCAATCGCGATGACGTTGAACAACGTCTGATCGATATTTGCGTAAAAGGTGTACCGAACTACTTCGGTGCCCAACGTTTTGGGATTGGCGGTAGCAACTTGCAGGGTGCGCTGCGCTGGGCGCAAACCAATACTCCGGTGCGCGATCGCAATAAACGGAGTTTTTGGTTGTCGGCAGCCCGCAGTGCGTTGTTTAATCAGATTGTTGCTGAACGCCTCAAAAAAGCAGACGTTAATCAAGTTGTTGACGGCGATGCGCTACAATTAGCCGGACGTGGTAGCTGGTTTGTCGCAACCACCGAAGAACTGGCGGAATTACAGCGTCGCGTCAACGATAAAGAGCTGATGATAACCGCCGCATTGCCGGGCAGTGGCGAATGGGGAACTCAGCGTGAAGCGCTGGCATTCGAACAAGCAGCTGTCGCCGAAGAAACTGAATTACAAACTTTACTGGTGCGTGAAAAAGTTGAAGCCGCGCGCAGAGCGATGCTGCTGTATCCGCAACAATTAAGCTGGAACTGGTGGGATGACGTCACCGTAGAAATCCGTTTCTGGCTTCCGGCGGGAAGTTTTGCAACCAGCGTTGTCAGGGAACTTATCAACACAACAGGTGATTATGCGCATATTGCTGAGTAATGATGACGGGGTACATGCACCCGGTATACAAACGCTGGCGAAAGCCTTGCGTGAGTTTGCTGACGTTCAGGTGGTCGCCCCCGATCGTAACCGCAGCGGCGCTTCTAATTCTCTGACACTGGAATCTTCCCTGCGCACGTTTACCTTTGAAAATGGTGATATTGCTGTGCAAATGGGAACCCCGACCGATTGCGTCTATCTTGGCGTAAATGCTCTGATGCGCCCGCGCCCGGACATTGTTGTGTCCGGAATTAACGCCGGGCCGAATCTGGGGGATGATGTTATTTATTCCGGTACGGTAGCGGCCGCGATGGAAGGCCGTCATTTAGGTTTTCCGGCGCTTGCCGTCTCGCTTGACGGGCATAAACATTACGACACCGCCGCGGCGGTAACCTGTTCAATTTTGCGCGCGCTGTGTAAAGAGCCGCTGCGCACCGGACGTATTCTCAATATTAACGTTCCGGATTTACCATTGGATCAAATCAAAGGTATTCGCGTGACGCGCTGCGGTACACGACATCCGGCAGATCAGGTGATCCCGCAGCAAGATCCGCGCGGCAATACGCTGTACTGGATTGGCCCGCCGGGCGGTAAATGTGATGCCGGTCCGGGGACCGATTTTGCTGCGGTAGATGAGGGCTATGTTTCCATCACGCCGCTGCATGTGGATTTAACTGCGCATAGCGCGCAAGATGTGGTTTCAGACTGGTTAAACAGCGTGGGAGTTGGCACGCAATGGTAAGCAGACGCGTACAAGCACTTCTGGATCAATTACGTGCGCAAGGTATTCAGGATGAGCAGGTGCTGAATGCACTTGCCGCCGTGCCGCGTGAAAAATTCGTTGATGAAGCGTTTGAACAAAAAGCCTGGGACAATATCGCCTTGCCGATAGGTCAGGGGCAGACAATTTCGCAGCCGTATATGGTGGCGCGAATGACCGAATTACTCGAGCTGACGCCGCAGTCGCGGGTGCTGGAAATTGGCACTGGTTCGGGATATCAAACTGCAATCCTGGCGCATCTTGTCCAACATGTTTGCTCGGTTGAACGGATTAAAGGCTTGCAGTGGCAGGCGCGTCGCCGGCTGAAAAATCTTGATTTACATAATGTTTCAACCCGTCATGGCGATGGATGGCAAGGTTGGCAGGCACGCGCGCCGTTTGACGCTATCATTGTTACGGCGGCACCGCCTGAAATTCCAACTGCGCTAATGACGCAGCTGGACGAAGGCGGGATTCTCGTCTTACCCGTAGGGGAGGAGCACCAGTATTTGAAACGGGTGCGTCGTCGGGGAGGCGAATTTATTATCGATACCGTGGAGGCCGTGCGCTTTGTCCCTTTAGTGAAGGGTGAGCTGGCTTAAAGCGTGAGGAAATACCTGGATTTTTCCTGGTTATTTTGCCGCAGGTCAGCGTATCGTGAACATCTTTTCCAGTGTTCAGTATGGTGCCTTGCACGGTAATTATGTCACTGGTTATTAACCAATTTTTCCTGGGGGATAAATGAGCGCGGGAAGCCCAAAATTCACCGTTCGCCGCATTGCGGCATTGTCACTGGTTTCGCTATGGCTGGCAGGCTGTTCTGACACTTCAAATCCACCGGCACCGGTCAGCTCCGTTAATGGCAATGCGCCCGCAAATACCAATTCTGGTATGTTGATTACGCCGCCGCCGAAAATGGGGACGACGTCTACAGCGCAGCAACCGCAAATTCAGCCGGTACAGCAGCCACAAATTCAGGCTACTCAACAACCGCAAATCCAGCCTGTGCAGCCAGTAGCTCAGCAGCCGGTACAGATGGAAAACGGACGAATCGTCTACAACCGTCAGTATGGGAACATTCCGAAAGGCAGTTATAGCGGCAGTACATACACCGTGAAAAAAGGCGACACGCTTTTTTATATCGCCTGGATTACTGGCAACGATTTCCGTGACCTTGCTCAGCGCAACAATATTCAGGCACCATACGCGCTGAACGTCGGTCAGACCTTACAGGTGGGTAATGCTTCCGGTACGCCAATCACAGGCGGAAATGCCATTACCCAGGCCGACGCAGCAGAGCAAGGAGTTGTGATCAAGCCTGCACAAAATTCCACCGTTGCTGTTGCGTCGCAACCGACAATTACGTATTCTGAGTCTTCGGGTGAACAGAGTGCTAACAAAATGTTGCCGAACAACAAGCCAACTGCGACCACGGTCACAGCGCCTGTAACGGTACCAACAGCAAGCACAACCGAGCCGACTGTCAGCAGTACATCAACCAGTACGCCTATCTCCACCTGGCGCTGGCCGACTGAGGGCAAAGTGATCGAAACCTTTGGCGCTTCTGAGGGGGGCAACAAGGGGATTGATATCGCAGGCAGCAAAGGACAGGCAATTATCGCGACCGCAGATGGCCGCGTTGTTTATGCCGGTAACGCGCTGCGCGGCTACGGTAATCTGATTATCATCAAACATAATGATGATTACCTGAGTGCCTACGCCCATAACGACACAATGCTGGTCCGGGAACAACAAGAAGTGAAGGCGGGGCAAAAAATAGCAACCATGGGTAGCACCGGAACCAGTTCAACACGCTTGCATTTTGAAATTCGTTACAAGGGGAAATCCGTAAACCCGCTGCGTTATTTGCCGCAGCGATAAATCGGCGGAACCAGGCTTTTGCTTGAATGTTCCGTCAAGGGATCACGGGTAGGAGCCACCTTATGAGTCAGAATACGCTGAAAGTTCATGATTTAAATGAAGATGCGGAATTTGATGAGAACGGAGTTGAGGTTTTTGACGAAAAGGCCTTAGTAGAAGAGGAACCCAGTGATAACGATTTGGCCGAAGAGGAACTGTTATCGCAGGGAGCCACACAGCGTGTGCTGGACGCGACTCAGCTTTACCTTGGTGAGATTGGTTATTCACCACTGTTAACGGCCGAAGAAGAAGTTTATTTTGCGCGTCGCGCACTGCGTGGAGATGTCGCCTCTCGCCGCCGGATGATCGAGAGTAACTTGCGTCTGGTGGTAAAAATTGCCCGCCGTTATGGCAATCGTGGTCTGGCGTTGCTGGACCTGATCGAAGAGGGCAACCTGGGGCTGATCCGCGCGGTAGAGAAGTTTGACCCGGAACGTGGTTTCCGCTTCTCAACATACGCAACCTGGTGGATTCGCCAGACGATCGAACGGGCGATTATGAACCAAACCCGTACTATTCGTTTGCCGATTCACATCGTAAAGGAGCTGAACGTTTACCTGCGAACCGCACGTGAGTTGTCCCATAAGCTGGACCACGAACCAAGTGCGGAAGAGATCGCAGAGCAACTGGATAAGCCAGTTGATGACGTCAGCCGTATGCTTCGTCTTAACGAGCGCATTACCTCGGTAGACACCCCGCTGGGTGGTGATTCCGAAAAAGCGTTGCTGGACATCCTGGCCGATGAAAAAGAGAATGGTCCGGAAGATACCACGCAAGATGACGATATGAAGCAGAGCATCGTCAAATGGCTGTTCGAGCTGAACGCCAAACAGCGTGAAGTACTGGCACGTCGATTCGGTTTGCTGGGGTACGAAGCGGCAACACTGGAAGATGTAGGTCGTGAAATTGGCCTCACCCGTGAACGTGTTCGCCAGATTCAGGTTGAAGGCCTGCGCCGTTTGCGCGAAATCCTGCAAACGCAGGGGCTGAATATCGAAGCGCTGTTCCGCGAGTAAGTAAGCATCTGTCAGAAAGGCCAGTCTCAAGCGAGGCTGGCTTTTTTTCTTTTGGTACATGGTACATGTTGAACTGTTATCGGGTACAGCGTTAAAACTTTATCTGACTGACCAGGAGACGGCACTTTTTAGATGTAGAAGACCGGATAGACGCGTCAGCGTCACATTCGGCAATCATCATTTTAAGCGCGCAGTAATTGTCGCCACGCGTTCACCATATTTCACGGCTGTATCCAGATCGCCCGTAGGGATTTGGTCTGCACCCGCATCGGCTGGAGATTGCACCAGCAAACCGACTGAACCGCCCAGATTGTTTACATCTTCCCTGGTTGACGCAAGCACATTGGCAGGAGCCTGACCTAAACTCACCCACAGACCGCCATGCTGTGAAGCCAGCGTTTGCAGATAGATCAGCGTAACTTGTTTATCGCCATTCAGGCTGGCGCTGTTGGTGAAACCCCCGAAGACTTTATCCTGCCATTTACGTGTAAACCACGCTTTGGAACTGGCATCAGCAAATTTCTTGAATTGCCATGGCGCACTGCCCATATAGGTGGGAGCACCGAAGATAATGGCATCGGCTGCGTCCAGTTTTTCCCACTCCTGCTCAGTGATATTTCCTTCGTTATCAATCGAAATTAAATCTGCATGGGCGCCTTGTGCCACTTTTTCAGCAACCAGTTTAGTGTGACCATATCCTGAATAATAAACCACAGCTATGTTTTGCATATAAATATCCTTTTTACTAATGAATGATTTTTTGAGGCAGGTTTTAAAGATGTGGAGTATTATGCCTTGCAGATATTATTTAAACCATCAAATGATGAACATATTTTTTGAATGAGATAAACATAATATTCGAAGAAAAATGAATCTCGTAACGTAGTAATATCTAAAATAACAGTCTGTTCAGAGATGCTATAAATCAACAACACATTAATAAAGGACTACGTATGCAAGGCATTAAAATATATACAATTCTAGCCTCTTCTCTTATATCTGGTAGTGTTTTTGCTCAAACGGAAATTTCGACTGCAAATTCGTCTACAGTTAATGCAAGTTATGTTGAACCTTCAGCGGAAAAAATAATATCGCCAAGCGATAAACTCAATAACCTTTTTGAAAGAAATATGTCTCAGCCTTATATTTTACAAAAAATTGGCGAGAGAACTTATTATGTTCAACGCTATTTTTATTCCACTACGTTTTATGTCGGAGATAAAGGGGTTTTGCTGTTTGATGCTCCGGAGGGTCGCGGTAAATATTTATTACAGGCAATTCGTGATGTGACTCCATTACCCGTAACAGCGCTGGTTTATTCTCATTACCATGTGGATCACATTGGCGATAGTCCATTTTGGAACGATGAGGCGAAGAAAGAAGGCGTGAATCTGCGTATTATTGCCAGTAAAGCCACTGCTGAAAAAATGCAATTTATGAACAGTCGCTTACCCGTCGCCACTCAGGTTTTAAGTAAAAAAGATGACCAGTTTAAATTTGAAAAGCAGACCATTGAATTACACCGATTTGTTAAAGCAGGACATACCGACGACCATTCTGTATGGTTGCTAAAACAGGAAAAAGTAGCTCACAGCCCGGATCTCCTGAATCCTGACCAACTGCCGATGATGGGCTTCGCCGTATCGGATACGTTGGTTTACCATGACAGTAATTTGCGTCAGGTTGAAATGCTTGACTGGAAATATTTTATTGGCGGGCATGGTAATATTGGTTCACACGATGATTTCAAATTTCAACGCCAGTTTCTTAATGATCTTCGGGATACGACAATTAAAGTCAGAAAAGAAGAAAGTTTTGGTAAATTTATGAATAAAACGGCAAATAATCATGCTGATTTTGCGCGAGCCCAGCGCGAAGCAATTATTAAAAAAGTAACTGAAGTATTACGTCCGAAATATGGCCATATGTATGGCTACGACGCATCTATGCCTGCTAATATCGAAATGGCAATAAGATTGGTCGGTTCTTATTACTAAGATAAAATCAACTTGCAAGAGATTGTAATTATATTGCAAAGTGAAAATTAACCTCGGTAGCGAGATATTACCGAGGTTAATATTGGCATACATTACACCCTTATCAGGCACTTAAACGATACATCATATCTTATCTGGATTATTAGATGACGAGCCATACGCACCAGGTAATTAAGAATCCGGTAAAACCGAGAATGGTCGTTAACACTGTCCAGGTTTTCAGACCGTCTGCTACCGACAACCCCAGATATTTGGTCACAATCCAGAACCCTGAGTCATTAATATGTGACGCACCAAGCCCACCAAAGCAGGCTGCCAGCGTCACCAATACGCACTGAATTGGATTCAATCCCATCACCGCTTCTGAGAGTAACCCGCCGGTTGTCAGGATTGCTACGGTTGCTGACCCCTGCGATGCACGCAGCGCCAGTGAAATAATAAATGCGGCTGGTAACAGAGGCAGGTCAATCATTTGTAACATGTTGGCAAGGGCTTTACCGACGCCCGATTCCACCAGCACTTTGCCAAATACCCCTCCAGCACCAGTAACCAAAATCACTACCGCCGCAGTGGGAAGGGCAGAGCCCATAATGTCGCTGGTGTGTTGTAAGCTCCAGCCGCGACGTAAAGCCAATAACCAGAATGCCAGCACCAGCGCAATCATTAGAGCTACCATTGGGGAGCCGATCAACTGTAGCGTACCAAGCAGGGGATGCGAAGGCGGCATCAGTGTTGCAGAAACCGTACCCGCCATGATAATCGCGATAGGAATAACAATTAGCGAGGTGACCAGCGCGACGCCCGGTGGATTTATTTTATCGCTTAATTTTGTCGCGCCTTCCTCACTGGCCGGAGCCAGTTGCATCTGTTCCAGTACCTCGACCGACATCGCATATTGGCGCTTATTGATTATTTTCGCTGCAAAGTAGCCAACAATCCCTACGGGAATAGAAATCGCAATACCGATGATGGTTAGCCAGCCGATGTCTGCGTGGAGTAACCCCGCTGCGGCGACAGGGCCTGGATGCGGCGGTACCGCCACGTGAACAGTGAGCATGATCCCAGCGACAGGCAGGCCAAATTTGAGTGGTGATATTTTGGCAACCTTAGCAAAACCGTAAATGATTGGCGCAAGAATAATAAAGCCGACATCAAAGAAGACGGGAATACCGAGGAAGAACGCTGCCAGAGTCAGCGCAGCGATAGTTCGTTTGTCACCTAACTTGCGACTGAAATAATTAGCCAGTGACTCTGCACCACCAGAGTGTTCGATCATACGCCCCAGCATAGCGCCCAGACCAATAATAATAGTGACGGAACCAAGCACACCGCCCATCCCGGCGATCATCACTTTACCCACTTCGCCCGCCGGTATACCCGCCGCAAGTGCGACTAACAGGCTGACGAGGAGCAGAGCAACGAATGGTTGTACCTTTGCCTTGATGACCAGTAGCAACAGCATGATTACGCCAGCTAACGCAATGCATAACAATGTAATTGTGGACATGGGGAAACCCTGTCTGAAAGTTATAGTTAACCTACCCCATCCGTAGATGGGGGGATGTATGGGTACGTTGTAATTAGGGATTGAGCGAATTAGCGCCAGGCGTCAAACCAGCCAAGCCCTTCTTCGGTGAGGCCACGAGGTTTGTATTCACAACCGATCCAGCCCTGATATCCCACTTCATCGAACAGGCGGAACAGCCACGGATAGTTGATTTCTCCATCTTCCGGTTCATGTCGATCAGGTAGTCCGGCAATTTGTACGTGCGCATATTTCCCGGCGTAGTTGCGGATTAAATGTGTCAGGTTGCCATCTACTTTTTGCGCATGGAAAGTATCTAGTTGAATAAACACGTTATCTCGCGCAACCTCTTCAACAATAGCCAGTGCCTGATACTGGCTGGAGAAGAGATAATGAGGCTTAACGCCGGGGCTGAGTGCTTCAACCAATATTCGCTTGCCGTGTGGCGCAAAGCGGTCGGCAGCGTAGCGGAGATTATCAATAAATACTGCCCGGTTCCGTTCAGCATCTTCGCCAGCGGGCACGACGCCTGCCATCACATGGACTTGTTCACAATTGAGCGCCAATGCATATTCCAGTGCCAGGTCGATGTCTGCGCGTGCTTCGTGCTCACGTCCGGGAAGGGCGGATAATCCCCATTCTCCCGCGTTAATATCTCCGGGAGCGGTATTGAACAGCGCCAGTGTCAGATGGTTTTGCACCAGTTGCTGCTGGATTTGCAGGGGGGAGTAGTCATAGGGAAACAGAAACTCCACAGCATCGAACCCGGCTTTTCGCGCTGCGGCGAAGCGTTCAATAAAAGGCACTTCGGTGAACATCATGGATAAATTAGCTGCAAAACGAGGCATTGCATTAACTCCTTAATTCCGCAATTTCACCTGCGGTCAGATAACGGATCGGGCGGTCACCGAGAATAAAAATCAGCTTTGCCGTTTCCTCCAGCTCTTCCATATTGTTGGCGGCTTCTTGCAGGCTTTCACCGCAAACCACTGGGCCATGATTTGCCAGTAAAAAAGCCTGATTGTCTGCTGCCAGTTCCGCCAGATCCTGTGCGATGCGTTTATCGCCCGGTCGGTAATAGGGCACCAGCGGGACGTTTCCCATCCGCATCACCACGTATGGTGTGAACGGACGAATAACGTTATTGCTGTCCAGCCCTTCCAGGCAGGAAAGCGCCGTCGACCACGTACTGTGCAAATGCACCACCGCTTTACAGCGCGGATTGTTGCGATACAGCGCCAGATGAAAGAGCACCTCTTTCGAGGGTTTGTCACCACTTAACCATTCGCCATCCGCGGTGACTTTGGAAAGCCGCTGCGGATCGAGATTGCCCAGGCATGAACCTGTCGGTGTCGCCAGTAAATTCCCGTCAGGTAAAAGCAGCGACAGATTGCCAGCCGAACCGGTTGCATATCCGCGCTGAAAGAATGAACTGGCAATCCGCGTCATCTCCTCTCGCAAAGACTGCTCTACTTTTGCGAAATCGCTCATGATAAAAACTCTCTTTGGGCTCGTGAAAAAAAGGCTTCATCACCGAAGTTGCCAGATTTAAGGGCGAGTGAGACAGGCTTATCCAGTGCGTTTACCCACGGCACGCCGGGGGAAATGGTTGGGCCAATATGAAACCCTTTTATGCCCAGGCTCTGTGTGACTACGCCGGAGGTCTCACCGCCTGCGACAATAAAGCGTGTCACGCCTTCCGCTGCTAACCGCGCCGCTAGTTGAGAAAACAGTGTTTCCACTGCCTGACTGGCTTTTTGTGCACCGTATTGCTGTTGAATTGCTGCCAATGCGTCAGTGCTGGCGGTGGCAAAAACCAGTGGAGCAAGTACACTTTCCTGGCCCAGAACCCACTCTGCCAGCTCGTGTGCATAAGCGGCCAGAGTTTCGGTTGAGAGGCAGCGTGCCACATCAACCTCACGGGCTGGTGCAATTTGACGGTAATGTGCCACCTGGCGGTTGGTCATTTGAGAGCATGAACCGGAGAGCACTACGCCGCGCCCAGCGAGCGGACGCCCTGCTTCGCGAGCCTGGTTACCGTTTTCTTGCGCCCACTGCCGGGCCAGGCCAATCGCCAGACCAGAACCGCCCGTTACCAGTGGGGCATCGCGCAAGGCTTCCCCCTGAATTTCCAGATGGTGTTCGGTCAGCGCATCAAGCACCGCGTAGCGATAGCCCTCTTGCTGTAAGCGAGCCAGCTCCTGACGAACGGCTTTCACACCTTGTTCGAAAACATGTGCTGAAACGACGCCGCAGCGCCCTGTGGATTGCGCTTCAACCAGACGGGGAAGATAGCTGTCGGTCATGGGATTTACCGGGTGATGGCGCATTCCGGATTCGGCCAGCAGTTGATTCATTACGAACAAATACCCCTGATAAACCGTACGTCCGTTGACTGGCAGGGCCGGAGAGAAGACCGTAAACGGTGTGTCGAGAGCATCCATTAATGCATCGGTAACTGGGCCGATATTCCCTTTCGCCGTACTGTCGAAAGTAGAGCAGTATTTGAAATAGATCTGTTTGCAACCTTGCTGTTGCAACCAGCTCAGAGCCGCCAGCGATTGCTGTGTGGCTTCAACCACCGGACAGGAGCGCGTTTTCAGGCTGATCACCAGTGCGTCGATTGCTTCCGGCATTTTACCTGTTGGAACACCGTTAATTTGTACCGTTGGTAGACCGTTTTCCACCAGAAAACTGGCGATATCCGTCGCGCCGGTAAAATCATCAGCGATAACGCCAATCTTGATCATGATTTCGCTCCCGGTAGGGTGATGCCAGAGAAAATCTTGATAACTGCGCTATCGTCTTCTTTCCCGTAACCCGCGTTACTGGCGCTGGTGAACATATTCAATGCTGTTGAGGCCAATGGCAGCGGGAAGTGCAGGGCTTTGGCGGTATCGGCAACCAGACCAAGATCCTTAACAAAAATATCGACGGCTGAATGCGGGGTGTAATCGCCATCCACCACATGACGCATCCGGTTTTCGAACATCCATGAATTTCCGGCGGCATTGGTCACGACGTCATACATCACATCCAGCGGGATCCCCGCACGGGCTGCAAGCGCCATCGCTTCGGCTCCGGCAGCAATATGTACGCCCGCCAACAACTGGTGGATAATTTTTACGGTCGAACCCAGTCCCGGTTCTGCTCCGATGCGATAAACTTTTCCGGCAACGGCTTCCAGCACGGGTGCCAGTCGTTCAAAGGCAATATCGCTACCGGAGGCCATGACAGTCATTTCACCGTTAGCGGCTTTTACCGCACCACCAGAAACCGGCGCATCCAGCATTTCCAGACCGAATCCAGCCAGAGCGGTAGCAATTTCTTGCGCATCAGCATTGGCGATAGTGGAAGAAACCATTACTGCCGTACCGGGTTTCAGATGTTGTGCAACGCCTTTTTCACCAAACAGCACCTGTTTAACCTGGGTCGCATTGACCACCAGCACCAGCAGAGCGTCCAGTTTTTCGGCAAACGTCGCGGCGTTATCAGAAACCCCGCAAGCACCAGCCTCTTTCAACGTAGCGCAGGCATTGCTGTTCAGGTCTGCGCCCCAGGTAGAAAGACCTGCGCGGACACATGACAGTGCTGCTCCCATTCCCATTGACCCTAAGCCAACGATACCGACATGAAACTCCGATCCCGTTTTCATCTGCTCTCCTTGTTAATTTAAGTGATATTTTGTTTGATGTTGTGAATATAAGCGCGGAAAGATAACGATATGGTGAGCTGATTCACAAAAATTAACATTGTGTGTTATTTTATGTGAACTAAGCGTTAGTTGCGCCGCGCACGTTTCGCAGGCAAATAGCGTAGAATGTCAGCAGGACAAAGGAAGGAGCAAAAGTTGATACCCGTAGAGCGTCGCCAAATCATCCTTGAGATGGTAGCTGAAAAAGGCATTGTTAGTATTGCTGAACTAACGGACAGAATGAATGTGTCACATATGACCATTCGTCGGGATTTACAAAAACTGGAGCAGCAGGGAGCCGTTGTGCTGGTGTCCGGGGGCGTCCAGTCTCCGGGACGCGTGGCGCATGAACCTTCTCATCAGGTAAAAACTGCGCTGGCAATGACGCAAAAAGCGGCTATTGGCAAGCTGGCGGCAAGTCTTGTTCAGCCGGGACGTTGTATCTATCTGGATGCGGGAACGACCACGTTAGCGATTGCACAGCATCTGATTCACATGGAGCCACTCACAGTGGTTACTAACGACTTCGTTATTGCGGACTACTTGCTCGACAACAGTAATTGCACAATTATTCACACTGGCGGCGCAGTGTGTCGGGAAAACCGTTCCTGTGTTGGGGAAGCCGCTGCGACCATGCTGCGTAGCCTGATGATTGATCAGGCTTTTATTTCTGCATCGTCATGGAGTGTGCGGGGGATCTCTACGCCAGCAGAAGATAAAGTCACGGTGAAACGGGCGATTGCCAGTGCCAGCCGCCAGCGAGTTTTGGTCTGTGATGCGACGAAATATGGACAGGTGGCGACATGGCTGGCGTTACCATTAAGCGAGTTTGATCAGATCATTACTGACGACGGTCTGCCGGAGAGTGCCAGCCGCGCGCTGGCGAAGCTGGATCTCTCTTTGCTGGTAGCGAAAAATGAATAATGACCTGCAATAACGCCGGGTTACTCATGCTTCACAGAAGAAGCATGAGACTACTTTATTTTATAAAATGACAGCCGCCCGCTTTTCGGCGATCCGGTATCTATATAAATCTGGTTAGCGAACGTCTGAATGTTATCAAACATCATATGACCAAATATAAAGAAGTCGGCGCCGTTTATTTTTTGTAATTCGCTATTAAGTGATTTCTGCACACGATCAACAGGCCAGAGTAATTCGCTCTCCGCTATTTCTTTGCCAAACTGATACTCCTTCCCCGGATAATCTGCATGTGCGATGACATATTTTATGTTGTCGTTAGTGATTTCAATAATATGTGGAAGGTGATGGAATTTCAGCAACAGATCTATTGCCTCTTGTTGCTCTGAATCATTTAAATCGAAAAACCAGTCACCACCGCTGGCAAGCCACATATTCCCATCGCCAGTTTTGAATGCCTCAAGCGCCATCGCTTCGTGGTTGCCTTTAGCCGATGTAAACCAGGACTGGTTTAACAGGCGCAGCACGTTAAGACTCTCCGGCCCACGATCGATGTTATCGCCTACCGAAATAAGTAAGTCGGTTTCAGGGCAAAAAGAGAGTTGATGTAAGCGGGATTGTAATAATTGATAGTCACCATGAATATCACCAACGGCCCATATATGGCGATAGTGATGGGCATTGATTTTTTGATAGCGTGTAGATGGCATGGTTTTACCCTGTAAAATAAGCTTTCCTATTATACAGGGTATTTTTATTTGATTCGTCAGTTGTTGTTAATATTCCCGATAGCAAAAGACTATCGGGAATTATTATTACACCAGACTCTTCAAGCGATAAATCCATTCCAGCGCCTGACGCGGAGTCAGTGAATCCGGGTCGAGGTTTTCCAGTGCCTCGACCGCAAGCGAAGTTTCTTCCGGTACGGACAGCAAAGACATTTGTGTACCATCCACTTGCGTAGCAGCGGCGTTCGGCGAAATGCTTTCCAGCTCACGCAGTTTTTGCCGTGCGCGCTTAATAACCTCTTTTGGCACGCCTGCCAGCGCTGCAACCGCCAGGCCGTAGCTTTTGCTCGCCGCGCCATCCTGCACGCTATGCATAAAGGCAATGGTGTCGCCGTGCTCCAGTGCATCGAGATGCACGTTGGCGACGCCTTCCATTTTCTCCGGTAACTGGGTCAGCTCGAAATAGTGGGTAGCAAACAGCGTCAACGCTTTGATCTTATTTGCCAGATTTTCCGCGCATGCCCACGCCAGCGACAGACCATCGTAAGTGGACGTTCCACGCCCGATCTCATCCATCAACACCAGACTATATTCGGTGGCGTTATGTAAAATATTGGCGGTTTCGGTCATCTCCACCATAAAGGTTGAACGCCCGGAAGCCAGATCATCCGCAGCACCTACGCGGGTAAAGATACGGTCAATCGGGCCAATCTCGACTTTTTGCGCCGGTACGTAGCTGCCGATATACGCCATCAGCGCAATCAACGCGGTCTGGCGCATATAGGTACTTTTACCGCCCATGTTCGGACCGGTAATGATCAACATGCGACGCTGCGGCGACAGGTTCAGCGGGTTAGCGATAAACGGCTCATTCAGTACTTGTTCAACTACCGGATGGCGACCTTCGGTAATGCGAATGCCAGGTTTATCAATGAAGGTCGGGCAGGTGTAGTTCAGGGTATAGGCCCGTTCCGCCAGGTTCACCAGCACGTCGAGTTCCGCCAGCGCGCTCGCGCTCTGTTGCAACGCTTCCAGATGCGGCAACAGTAGGTCGAACAGCTCTTCATAAAGTTGTTTTTCCAGAGCCAGTGCTTTGCCTTTTGAGGTGAGAACTTTATCTTCGTACTCTTTCAGCTCCGGAATAATGTAACGCTCGGCGTTTTTCAGCGTCTGGCGGCGCATGTAGTTGATTGGTGCCAGATGGCTTTGCCCACGGCTGATCTGAATGTAGTAGCCGTGCACCGCATTAAAGCCAACTTTCAGCGTGTCCAGGCCGGTACGTTCACGCTCGCGGACCTCCAGACGCTCCAGATAATCGGTCGCGCCGTCAGCCAGCGCGCGCCACTCATCCAGCTCTTCGTTATAGCCCGATGCGATAACACCACCGTCGCGTACCAGCACCGGTGGTGTGTCGATGATTGCTCGCTCCAGCAGATCGCGCAGCTCGGCAAACTCGCCCATCTTCTCACGCAGCGCTTGTACCGGTGCACAATCGACATTTTCTAACTGCGCACGCAACTCTGGCAGTTGCTGGAAAGCGTGACGCATACGGGCCAGATCGCGTGGGCGAGCGGTACGCAACGCCAGACGCGCCAGAATACGTTCCAGGTCGCCCACCTGACGCAGTACCGGCTGTAACTCGGCGGTGAAATCCTGCAATGCGCCAATAGCTTGCTGGCGCTCAAGCAACACGCGGGTATCGCGCACTGGCATATGCAGCCAGCGTTTCAACATACGACTACCCATCGGCGTTACAGTGCAGTCGAGCACTGAAGCCAGCGTATTTTCCGCACCGCCGGCCAGGTTCTGAGTAATTTCCAGGTTACGACGCGTCGCGGCATCCATAATGATGCTGTCCTGCTGACGTTCCATAGTGATAGAACGGATATGCGGCAGGGTCGTGCGTTGGGTATCTTTCGCATACTGCAACAGACAACCGGCAGCACAAAGTCCGCGTGGTGCGTTCTCCACACCAAAACCGACCAGATCTCGGGTGCCAAATTGCAGGTTCAATTGCTGGCGAGCGGTGTCGATTTCAAACTCCCACAGCGGGCGACGACGCAGGCCGCGGCGACCTTCAATCAGCGACATCTCGGCGAAATCTTCCGCATACAGTAATTCCGCTGGATTCGTACGTTGCAGTTCTGCCGCCATCGTTTCGCGGTCCGCCGGTTCGCTCAGGCGAAAACGACCGGAACTGATATCCAGCGTTGCGTAGCCGAACCCTTTACTGTCCTGCCAGATAGCCGCCAGCAGATTGTCCTGGCGCTCCTGTAACAGTGCTTCATCGCTGATGGTGCCCGGCGTAACGATACGGACAACTTTGCGCTCGACCGGCCCTTTGCTGGTCGCCGGATCGCCAATCTGTTCACAAATAGCAACCGATTCGCCCTGATTCACCAGTTTGGCGAGGTAGTTTTCCACCGCATGGTAGGGAATCCCCGCCATCGGGATTGGCTCTCCCGCTGAAGCACCGCGTTTGGTCAGTGAAATATCCAGCAGTTGCGACGCCCGTTTTGCGTCGTCATAAAACAGTTCATAAAAGTCGCCCATCCGGTAAAACAGCAGGATCTCGGGATGCTGGGCTTTCAGCTTGAGATACTGCTGCATCATAGGCGTGTGGTCTGATAGATCCTTGCTTGCAGACTCTTTCATATTGATTTTACTCATTTTTAAAGTCTTCTGAGTACTTATGTGGCCCCAAGTGATACCCCTTTAAACTCACATAAACCCATAAATTTGTATACCAGAAGTATTCTAGCTACTATCTGGTATACACACTTGAACCACTGGTATACATTGATGAAAATGACACTCAATCAGTCGATTATAATCAATAAGTTATCTATCGACGTGAAACCGAGCCTTGATCCGCAAGGCAGAGTAGTCTACTTACCCAATCCAGAGCGAAAACCGTATCTTATCACTGATAATCACCGGGATTCACCAGTTGGTTTTGGTGTCAAAATCAGTGCAACGAAAAAGACCTATATCGTTCAGCGACGAGTGTCTTCTCCTGGCAATCGTCCTAAGACAGGGGGGAAATCCCCATCTGAGGTTATCAGGTCTACAATTGGCAATATCTCTGATTTCGCTAATATCGATCAAGCCCGCGAAGTTGCTCGCAATTTAGTTCAAACCATGAAGTTGACCAAAAGGAACCCTAACAAGATAAAACGGGAGTCCGAAGCTTCTGAACTCACTATCAGTGAAGTCTTTGCTCAATATCGACAGCATCTGTTAGGAAGATCAAAACCGGCGAAACCCAACACACTTAATGTTCTGAACAAAGCAGAAAACAGGCTTTCTGAATGGTCAGGGCTTCGAGTGAAGGATTTAACAGGCAATGAAATTCTTCGTAAGTTTGATGAAATCGCAAGTAGAGCAAGGACCGCATCTGAGCAAACATTCAGGTGGGCCAATGTCGCTGTTAGACATGCAATCGAGATCGAAGCAAGTAATGCACAGACTCAACAAAGACAACCATCACTGTCATACAATCCATTTTCAATTCTAAAAGTGCAGAAAAAATTCAGGACTCGATCAGAACTGGAAGACAGCTACAAAGCAAAAGGTGTCAGAAATCCGCTTTCGCCAAAAGATACTCTTGGACGATTTTTAACAGCATTGCATAACAAGAGAAGCTTTAATCGGTTGGGGTGCGATTATCTGCTAATCACCGTTCTCTTAGGGGCTCGTAAAGAAGAAACAGCTTCACTTTGTTGGCTTGAATCCCTTACAGACGAAGAAGCTAAAACGGCAAGTTATGTAGATCTTGAAAATCGTATCATTCGTTTTTATGACACTAAGAATCGAAACGACCATGAGCTTCCGATCTGTGATGCCGTCAAAAGAATTTTGGAAGACAGAAGGGATATTGTTCAGGAAGCAGAAACTCGTCCAGAAAGACTTATGTGGGTTTTCCCAGCCCGTTCCAAAAGAAGCAAAGTCGGGCATTACTCTGACAGTAAAAGCTTGCGGGAATACTTATGCCAAGAGGCGGGAATCTTCAAGCTGGGTATGCATGACCTGCGACGAACTTTCGGCAGGGTTGCAGAAGAACTGACTTCGTATGCAGTGGTGAAAAGACTACTCAACCATCGCAATACCACCGACCCCACTGAACGGTATGCAATACCTGATAATGAACGAATTTATGAGGCACTTCAAAGGATTGAGCTTCATATGCTGATGACGGCACCAGAGTTGTATAATACACTTTTGGCTTCGGCAAAATATCCGCCATTGCCTGTGGGGAGTAAGGAATGAGTGTTGTAGCGACTTTGAGAGAGCTATCAGAAGTTTGGAAGCTTTTTGGCGATATGCCTGATGATACTGTATTAAATGTTGAACTCACCGCTCTCTATCTTGGTATCAGTGTTAAAACATTAGCTCGTTACCGACAAAATGGTGGTGGACCTGAATACATTCAATATCAAGCCGAAGATAGTAAAGCCCGTAATCAGAGAGTAAATTACTTATTAGGGGATCTTCGAGTATGGCGAAATAGCCATAAAGTTAAAAACAGTATGGAAGCGGCGCAAGTTCGTGGACTTGCATTTAACTCATTGAGCGACTTCACGATTCCTCAACCTTTCTGGCATATTGATAAAGACATCAATTCAAACAATAGAAATAAAATATTGTCACATGTTCTTATAACTCCTGAGGATAAATTTAAAATTTACTTGGCAGAAAAGCATGTGAATATTATTTGGATGTCAATTGAAGAAGCTTTGCTTTTAGAGTGGACGGATTTAAATGAAAGGCAAGTATTCAATGATTTGTTTGTTAGCTTTTTAAGTAACTTAATCCAGATTTCCACCTCTGCACAAGAAAATCTGATTTTGAATGATGTGTTTAATACTAAACGATTTTAATTAATAGCTGACATTTAAAGTCAGCTATTCCAGCTAAACCAAATACACTTGCGGTGCTTGATAAGGCCAAGAACCGTCTGAAAGGCGTCCAGAGCCAGGTCAAAGGCGAATTTATGGGACAACACAGAAAATTGGATTGCACATCCTTGAGAATAGTCTTAGTTTATACAATGCATTGCTAGTCTCAACAAAATAACCGCCCCTTTGAAGGAGGAGTCATATGAAGGAGCAAAGTTTTGATAAGTACTCCCTATCAAAAAAGATAAAGCATAGTGATTTCTACAAAGTAAAAAATCTTACTGATAAAAATATATTTGATCAGGTTATTGACGAATCTTATCAGTTGGCTCATGGGTTAACTGCTCCAACAATAAGCAAAACTATTTCTAAGAATAAAGATGTATATTATGTTGATACGCTTTCTTATAAATTGATTTTAAGGAAGTTACAAAGTAATTTAAGAGACAAGATAGAGGGGGATAAATTACAGAGAAATGAAATAATTAGAAATTTGGTTTCATATTTACGAGAGGGTGTGAAAAGTAAAATAATTTGCATTGACTTAAAATCTTTCTATGAATCAATAGATATTGATGTTTTATTAAGTAAAATTGCGAAAGTGAATTCACTTTCATACCATTCAAAAAAAATTATTGAAGTAGTGCTTGAAGAACATAGGAATATTGGCGGGAAAGGTGTTCCACGAGGGTTAGAGTTTAGCTCTTTATTGGCTGATTTATATCTTAAAGATTTTGATGAATGGATAAAAGGGATTGATGGGGTATTCATTTATAAAAGGTTTGTTGATGATATTATAATTATGACTGACCATAAAATCGATGAGCAAGTTATCATATCGTCTATCAAAAATGAGTTGCCAAAGAAACTGTGCCTTAATGAGATAAAAACACAAATAATCGAAATAAAGAAAAGAAGTCATTCCCCACAAAATACCGAAGGTAAATTGGCAGCAACTATTGATTACTTAGGATATAAAATAAGAGTTATCGATACTCACATACCAGCTCCTGCTGGTGGAGGCTCATCAGAAAAAATGGCTTCTTCAGTATATAGGAAAGTGATTACTGGTATTAGTGATAAAAAAATATCCAAAATAAAAACAAAGATTTGTAAGGCATTTTATAATTATGAGTTAAATCGAGATTTTTCTTTATTAATTGATAGGGTTGTTTTTCTCTCTACTAATAGACAGTTAATTAATAAAGATAAAAATAGAAAAATGCCTACGGGGATATTTTATAATTATCCATTGGTAAGCGATGATAGCGAATCATTAAAGGTGATTGATGCGTATCTTAAATCGTTAATACTTGGATCTGGTAGCAGATTAGCAATAAAGCTTAATGGTTCATTAAGTAATAGACAGATTAAAACCCTTCTTCAAATCAGTTTTGTGAGAGGGTTTTCTAATAAAATCCATAAAAAATACAGTTTGCATAGGTTAAAGGAAATAACAAGGATTTGGAAATGAATATACAAAACATTAAGCTTGATAAAAAAGATTTTAGAAGAGCTTTACTTACAGATACATCTCCTTCTGATGCTCCTATTATTTTTTCTAATGATGGGTTCTATATTAATTCTCATTTAAGTAATCAGAATAATGGTCAATATGATCCAATAGTGATTTTCTTTAAAAAAATCATCGCACCTAAGGATGATTCAACCTTATCGAATGATGCTGAAAGAGCGAAAAAACAATCAGAACAATCATACCCATTAAAGTTTAAAATATTCAAAAATGAGACTAAGTTAAGAACGCTATCTCTAATTCATCCTCGTTCACAATACAACTATGTAGAATTTTACAGGGATTTTGCAAGTGCCATTACATCTTTATGTTCTCAAAGCCAATTGTCGATAAGAGCCCCAGTAAAAATTGCGAATTCATTCTATACCAAAAAAAATTGGAAGACCAAATAAATTATAAAAAAATAAAAATTGATACTCTAGACAATGAAATTTGGAGCAAGCACGCATCATCATTTTTTACATATAAGGGATATGACAGGATCTATAAATTATTTGAGAACGGTCAGTATGTTTCCTTGGAGAAAAAATTCAATGTAATGTGGTCGCTGGATATTGCTAACTGTTTTGATAGTATATATACCCATACCATTTCATGGGCGATTAAAAATAAAGAATTTATAAAAAGTAATTTAAAAAAAGGAAAGCAGTTTGGTGATGATTTAGATTCTATTATGCAAAGAAGTAATAATAATGAAACGAATGGAATTCCTGTTGGCGCAGAATTTAGTCGTGTATTCGCAGAGTTAATATTTCAAGATATAGATAACTGCATTATTAAAAAGATAGATGATATTTATGGGCATAAGTTAAAAATACATTATGAAGTTTTAAGATATGTGGATGATTATTTCATTTTTGCAATAAACGAGAGTGTTGCGGAAAGAGTTCATGACATCATTAGTGACGAGTTAGGTAAGTATAATCTCTATTTGGGTGATAAAAAATTAAGCAAGCTAGAAAGACCTTTTTTAACAAATAAATCAGAAATGGTCATAGAAGCGAAAAAGATTTTAACTCATTTCGATGAAAATATTTTTTCTAAAAAAGATAAAAACAGTGAAAACACAAGCAAGTTGAATTATATCCACCGGCCTGACAGATTAACAAAAAGCACTCTTGATTTGATTAAATCTCGATGCTGTGAATCTGACGATGGTTATAAAAATGTAGCACCGTATCTTTTGGCTGCATTATCAAAAAGAATAATGAAAATTGTTGATATGTATGACCATGTAAATGATCAAGATGACATAAATAAATTCCATAGTGCTATCATTATCATCACTAAAATGATGTTCTTTTTCCATTGTATTAAGCCAAATGTAACATCATCTAATCGAATAGCCAAAGCTATAATATCAGTAGAAGAATTTTATAAAAAATATTCCCAAGTCCATCTCGATTTGTTCAAAGACATAGTAATGCATCAAATACAAAATATGAGGTTTTCAAATTCAGATGTAGAACTTCGAGATGGATTTACTTCAATTGAGAAAATGAATGTGATCCTCGCTACAAGTAACTTTGGGGATAACTATCTTATGGACCTTTATCAATTGAATGAAGCATTGGACAAAATAAATAATTATAATTATTTTTTTATAATAAGCCTATTGTATTATTATAAAGACCACTCTGTTTTCGAAGATAAAAAGAAAGAAATCGAGAACATCATTAAAGATAAATTTGAAAAAAATTTCGAATTGGAAAAAAACTCAGAGCTTGCTCATCTTTTCCTCGATACGATGAGTTGTAAATATATATCCAGGGAGGTTAGGGAGGTACTTTACAGAAAATTTTTGTCGAAGTTTTCTATAACTAGATCAAATGACGAAGTAGAGGCTGATCTTTCCTACTTACTTACAAGGTTTTGGTTTGTAAAATGGAACCAGCTTAACAATCTAAGCCTTTTAGAAAGAAAGGAGTTGAGGACTGGTTATTAAAATGATATATTTTATAGGCTTTACGGGAAGGGCAATATTGCTCCTGCCAAGTTCCTAGTGGCAACCACTGTTTTCAGTGGTATCGCTTGTTGTTTTGCTCAGTGCGAACACTGTTTAAAATTTCAAGTTGAGGCACTTAATCGTGCTACACACCTGATGTTGAGCCCAACCTTTATAGTGCAAAAGCCAGCTTTCGAGCTGGCTTTTTGCTTGACGCTATTCAGTATTTTCCACAGTTATCCAGCGAGTAGTCTCTAATCTCTTGCTCTTCACCAGTTTGTTTACGCTATCAACAGATACATTAAGGGATTTTTTTATCACTTTATTATTACAATATTGGGTAATTTAGGTACATTTCTAGATTTTATAATTGCAATTGTTATTCCTGTGTTGCACTTTACAAAACAAATTACACTTCTCTACTTTTTACTTAAAATCAATAGGTTATTCACTAAGGTAAATATAGGGGGGTATATATTCACCTTAAGGTGAATATATGGCCGATTCGTTATTGGAGCCGTGAGTAATAAGGTTATTGAAAAATAATGTAAAATAAATTTGTAACTTGCTAAAAAATTATGTTACCTATAAATAAAAAATAAATTATGGGGTAATAATGAATAGGAGATATTTAGTAAAGAAAATAATGGCGAGTGACGGAAACAGATTTTGTATGATATTGGATTCAAAAAATGGTTTACCATTATATTATCAAAATATATATCTTAGTTTGCTACATAAGCAAAAGAACAAGTCATTTAATACGGTATTGCGAAATGCGTACACTTTGATAGCTTTTGAAAATTATCTGATAGAATCAAATATAAATCTTATCGAAAGAATTAGAGCTAAGACATTCCTTAGCGTTACTGAGGTTTATTCATTGTCAGAATACCTTAGAGTTAAAAATAAAAAACAAAAAGTTATAGATATAAAAAAGTATAAAAAGATCAATCAAGAAAATCTTCATTATAGATTAACAGTAATTAGTTCCTACATTTCTTGGATTTATGAGTCATATTTTAGCACTACAATATATGAGACAAACATTATATTAAAAAGTGTTAATTTACTTTTTCGTAAACATAAACCAAAATTAAACTCTCAATTCTATCTGAATAATGATTTTAAATCATTAGAAAAAGAGAGCTTACACATTCTATTGCAATGTATAGAACCTGAAAGCCAATACAATCCATTTGTTGATATCAGTTGCCGTAAAAGAAATCAACTCATAATCCTCATTCTTCAGGAAACTGGAATGCGAGGGGGTGAGCTATTAAACTTGAAAATTTCTGATTTTAACAAGGAGAAAAGATATCTGAAAGTTTGTAAAAGAGTGAATGACCCAGCAGACCCAAGGGTTTTTCAACCACTTGTTAAAACATTTGAACGAGAATTAAATATTAGCAAAAAATTGTCTATGCAAATCTCTTCATATATAGACAATGATAGGTCTTTCTATTCGAAAAGTTTAAATCATAATTACTTATTTATTACTCAAAAATCTGGTCCTACGGAAGGATTTCCTCTGACAATAAGTGCATATCATAAAGTAATTAAGCAAATAAGTAGAATTGAATTCAATGGAGTATCTTTTCAAAATTTCACAGGGCATTGTCTACGGCATACATGGAACTATATTTACAGTTTAAAATACATAGGAGTCACTGATCAATATAGATTGACCCAATTAGATAGAATCAGATGCGTAAGAATGGGCTGGAAAATGAACTCCAAAACGGCTTTGATTTATAACAATCGTTATATTAGCGAAGAAACTTTAAAAGCTTTCGAAGAGGCTGATTTAGTGAATAAAGAAATCATAAATAAAATTGAAGGAGAAATAAATGAAAGCATTAATGTTAGAAAATTACTTGGTATTAAAGGCAAAAGACAGCAGAAATAATTTTAGTTTAAATGATAGTGTTTGGTTTCTCAGCAAAGATGTTAAATTGAATTTCTCATATTTTGAAAGAAACATTAATGCTAACTTATTAACATCTATAAAAGATACCCTTGCCTATACTGCTGTGAATTTTAGTTCAGCTTATGCAAGAAAATTTTTCTTTTCAATAAAAAAACTCGTTGTTTTTAATCAAGGGAAGTTGGACAAATTTGATTATGGATTACTAAATAGATTTTACAATGCGTATTATAAAATAAGCTATACACATGTTGAAAGTTTAAAGTATTTTTTAATAAAACATTATGAGTTAAATAATGAATTCTTAGATCAAGAAATGCTGGATTTTATTTTCAAATGGAAAGTAACTAAACCAAACAAGACAACTGCCTATATTGAGCGAAAAGAGTCATTAAGACCATTATCAGAATACGAATTGAAGAACCTAATCGGGTGTATGACAAAGGAATACAATGATGGAAATATGACTATGAATGACTACCTTTTAGTCATGCTAATGATATATTCAGGTAGAAGACCAATGCAGATCGCCCAATTAAAAAGGAAGGATCTTTATGTCAAAGAAAATGGTAACTATTTAAACATACCCAGATTAAAACAAGGAGATAGTTTCATAACTGATTTTTCCGAATTGCGTATAGGGGATAATTTGTTCAATTCATTATCAGAGCTTAAATCAGTAGTTAAGGTTTTTGTGCAGAGTGAGGTAGGCGATATATTAAGTGAAGAAGAATTAAACAATTTACCCCTCTTTATTGATCCTTATTTTTTTAACTCGAATTACAAACTTGATAAATTATATGAAAATAACTTCTTTAATTTGCATATGAGTTCTAAGAGAATAACCAGTAGGGTTCAGGCCGTTTGCCAGCGGGTAAGTAAAGATAAAAATAAAAAGATTAACTCTCGGCAACTTAGGGTTACATTAGCCACAAGGCTTGCACTTAAAGGTTATGGATTAGGTACGATAGCAAAGGCTTTGGATCATAACAGTTTGAAATCAGTATTGTCGTATGCAAAAAACAATGAAGAGTTTTCATTCAGAATTGATCAGGCGATAAATGATTCAGTAAGTCCTTATATTGCTTCATTTTCAAAAAACAGTGACGACATTGCACTTGGATTGGTTGATGATTTGATAATCATAAAAAAGCTTACTAAAGAATTAATAACAGGTTATACGAAGCAAGCAGAGGTTGAAATTTTAACGGACTTCTTCTCAATCTTAGAATGTAAAATAAATAAAATAGTTGAATTGCTCAACTGGGAGGACATGAATAATGAGTTATTATAAGAATTATGAGGTTTTAGCTAATGAAGTAAAGACACAGGCAAAAAAAGAAAATATCATAAATTGGGATGATTTGTCGTGGGGTAAAGGAGTTTCATTTAAAAATAACAATCATATAAAAAAATGTAAAAACATGGGAGAGCATTTTCAACAATTATCCAAAGTTATTATATACAGAGAATGTTTCCCTAATGTGGGAAAATCTTTGCTTTATTTGGCTACAATAAAAATAATGGAATATTCATTCATTAATATGAATGTAGAGCCACATATTGTCAATATTAACTCTGACATTATTAACGATATAATACTTCAAGGTGAAAAGAAATATTCAAATGATCGGGCAGGGGCTATTGAGAAAGCATTAAAAAACATTTTAGATGTATTGGCTATCAATAACATAGTGAATCCAAAGCTTAGTAAGTTTAACGCCAGAGTGAGAAAAAATAGAAATAAAGCTATCAGAGATATTGCAGAACAAAATAGAGTTAAAAATAAATTACCAGAAGATAAAGTGATAGATCTTGTTGGTAGAGTTTTTAGTTCTAATGATAAAAGTCAAAGAGATATATTTACTACATCTATCATCGCACTGCTTCTTTGTGCTCCAACACGAATATCTGAGGTATTGAGCCTTGAGGTTGATTGTGAAGTAGAAGGGAAAGATATAGAAGGGAAAAGTACCTATGGCATTCGTTATTATAGTGCAAAAGGCTATGGGGAAAGTATAAAGTGGGTTCCAAGGAATATGCACTCAATAGCTAAATTATCCATTCAAAGATTAAAATTATTATCAAAAATGGCAAGGCGTATAGCAAGTATACGAGAAAAAGGGGAGTCAGAATTCTATAATAGTTTAGATATTGATGAGAATGGAAGATATTTTGATGCAAAGTTGTATGAACTTTTGAATATAGATAGTAAGGATTGCTTCAATGCTAAAACCAAAAATATTTTAATGAGGGTTGAGAGTGGGGTTCTTAGTGCAAAGGAATTTTTTAATGAAGTTTTTGATTATAATGATAAAACTAAACCCTGGGATACATTTTCAAAATCGATAAAACTTAGTAATAGATTATTACTCCTAAATAAAGACCAATTACATTTGAAGAAAGGAGTCGATTTATTCTGTATCTTACCCGCAAGTGATAAGATATTTTATTCTGACTTTAAAAAAAGGTCAGAAAAGGAGACTACTTTAAATTTTTTTCAACGGCACAAGGCATTACATCCTAATGGCATGAAAGAGATTTTTAGTAGTCATCAGCCAAGACACCTTTTAAATACTCTTGCTCAAAGAGCTATGCTCTCTGATATAGAAATAGCCTTTTGGTCAGGGAGAAAAAATGTTGAACAAAACAATGTGTATGACAACCGCACTTGGGAGGAGTTGAGACAAAACGAGCGAAGAGTATTGTTTGCTGATGAAATGATTTCGGAGTTAGGTGGAGGAAGTAAGGAAGAAATCATTTGCAAAATTAAAGACCATTTAAAAACGCTTGAAGAAAAAAACAATTTATACAGAAGCCAATATAATTCACAGAAAGCGAATTATGTTGAAAGGGAAATTCAAGAAGTTAGTAAAATTATAAATCATATTGTCAGTTATTATCTAAGAGGAGAACATAATGAGTAAAAAGTTTAACAAGGAAGATATTGAATTCGTTCTCGATAAAATAAATGGCTGGGAAGGGGGTTTAACCTGGGTTAGTCTTTGTGATTCGCTTGAAGAACATTTTTCTAAAAAACCAACGAGGCAGGCTCTTTCAAGACATGCAGTGATTGCTTATGCATATCAGCAGAAAAAGAAAATTAAAGGTGAAACTGTGAAGCATATCAAAAGCCCCCAGAGTCTTGCTTATGCTTCGAGTAAAATTAATAAATTAGAAGCAGAAAATTCGAAATTAGTAAGTGAAAATAACAGACTTCTACTTATGGTTAGAGATCTTCAAATGGTCGCATATAGTAAATGTATTAGAGAAGATCGGATTTTCCCCGAAAACAAAAAATAATTTGAATATTAATAGTTTTTACCTATTGATATTTTTAAAGGATATGGTAATTATATATGTATTGTCAGGAAGACAATCAAACATTTTGCAAGGATGCAATTTTATGGACAAAAACAATTTTAATTCAGTGATGACACTGGAAGAACAGCTTGTTGTCATAGTAGACAAATACATATCAAAACGATATCAGCCACACGATAAAAGTTTTTCTCATCAACTCTATTTAGTATTTGTTGGCTATCACTTAAAGTATTTCTATCCGAAGCAGCTATACACTCGTTCTAATCGCAATATAGACAACATCATGACGATGTTCAGTTCTGTGTATAAATGCCTTACAAGTAATCTGTTACAGCGATTAAACAACAAGGAAGGAGTTCTTAGGGAGTTGAACTCTCTTGTTAATTACATCGATAGAAATCAAGAACAAACAGAAGAAATCTATGCAACATTTAAAGCTCAATACGAAATGAGAGTTATTGAAAAAGAAATTATTCAAGAGGTGGTTAAAGTAAGGAATGTTAGATTATAAAAGCTCCTCTTTGGGAGCTTCATTTCACTTATCAATTGCTTACAAACTGCCAGCTATTATCATCTGCTTTTAATAATTTAATTGTTGATGCTTGTTTTAAATGATTATCAAACACAGTTATTACATTACACTTATAACTTTTATCAGATTCTTTTGTGCAATCTATTTTTTTCACAGAAGTCAGACTGCTTCCCGTCCATTTGCTCAATGCATTATAGATGTCTTTGTCGGATGGTTCAGAATTACAAGCAGTTAATAGCAAAGTAGAAAGAATGATAGTAATTATTGCATATGTTTTCATTTTGAATCCCTTTTATTTTAATTAATGTTGGTGTGTGAAAACGGCTCTGTGTGCAAATTTCTTACGAATATATAATTTTATTAAAATTGCTGATGCGACATAAATAACGAAAGCTAATAAAAAATTATGACTTATATAAAGTATGATGTAAGCAATAACTAATAAAATAAATCCTATCAGTAGAGCAGACCATGCTGAAACTTCACCATAACTAATCTTGGAATGACAGCCGGTGCAAACACGGACACCAAGTTTGCTTTCTTTAAAGCAAAATGGACACTTCACTGTTTTTTTATTCATATCAACTCCATTTTTTAATAGGTTCCTGATACTGCAAATTGGTTAAAAATTATCAGGTGGTTTTCAGCGATTCTCGATGAATAATTATCTTTAGTAAAATCACTTGTACCGATCGATGATTGATTTATGATAGGTTGTGACTATCATATCTAAATAATTGATCTGTAATAACGATCAAATGTTTCTTGACTTAACATAAAATATTTACTAAATGGTGAGGTGATTTTTCGGGTGAGTGATGCAATGCATTGGCTATAAACGGATTTTTATTTTCTGGCTTAGATGCTGAGTTGCATAGACTTTTGAGAATTTTGCAGGGTTGTTGTGAAGGATGCTCTTACCGTAGCTTCGGAGAATCTCTATGAGCCGTTGTAAAAAGGGGAACCAGCTACTGAGCCTGAGATGCTTTTGCTTTTTGACGGCATTCTTTTGAAGAATCTTTTCTACGATTTCGTTTCGTCTTCCTTCTATGAATCGTAGTTCGAGTTCAGCGATTTTTTCGCTGATACTTTCTCTTCTTTCTGTTGACCCTAAAATCGGAGCAGGAGCAGGAGCCACTGTGCCGGTATGCAACAGTAGGCAGTTGTCTCGCTCTGGCTCATAGTTGAGAAGCTTTTGAAGATTTACCCATGAGTATTTTTTCCCAAGCAGTGAAGCTTTGAATGCGATTCCGTTAAACACGAACGATAATCCATTCATTCTACCAGTGGTAGCTATGTTAGGGCTTTGTTGAATAAATCGAACTTTTGCTGAGTTGAAGGATCAGATCACGTATC